>Ga0189291_100009_pt1 | contig 590368 bp, 560 predicted proteins | sample UW1redminimetaG_FD_130331 | JGI IMG/M metagenome (GOLD analysis project Ga0189291, IMG submission 130331) | Marine microbial communities from the Costa Rica Dome - UW179B-red mini metaG | ecosystem: Environmental > Aquatic > Marine > Oceanic > Photic zone | place: Costa Rica: the Eastern...
ACCATCGAACAAAGGCGCTTGCATCACCGCAAGATAGCCGCATAATATCAACCAACAGATGGAACCAAATACTCGCCTGTTTTAAACCGCCATATGTCTCAAATTATCTGACGACGGACAATCTGTCGTCACCGCTAGAGGCGCGACCCGGCCTGAACACTTATGACTTTATCGGTTGGCACCCACAGGCGGAACCCGCACTTCCGCACGCACGCTATGCAAAAATCCCGTGATAAAACTTGATGTAGCGAGATATAATAGATGTTTCGCTTCGATAAGAAATTATTGCACCCTCTCTCGTGCGTGATTTGCTAAGTCCGATTAGCGATCAACATTGATATCGGAACTTTCTGCGTGCAACATCCAGTAACCACAACGCCCCTGACCCATCTCCAGCGTCTCGAGTCCGAAGCCATTCACATCATGCGCGAAGTCGCGGCGGAGGCTGAGAACCCTGTGATGCTCTATTCTGTTGGCAAGGACAGCGCGGTGATGTTGCACCTTGCAAAAAAGGCGTTTTATCCCTCACCGCCTCCTTTTCCATTGCTGCATGTGGATACCACTTGGAAATTCCAGGAAATGTATAAGCTACGGGAAAAGTCGGCAAAAGATGCTGGTATGGAATTGCTTATCCATCAAAATCCGGAAGCAAAAGAACGCGGTATCAACCCGTTTGATCATGGCGGTCTCCATACCGATATGTGGAAAACCCAAGGACTTAAGCAAGCCCTGGATGAACATGGCTTTGATGCAGCCTTTGGCGGCGCACGGCGAGACGAAGAAAAAAGCCGGGCGAAAGAACGGATATTCTCTTTCCGGTCTGCCAATCATCGCTGGGATCCCAAGAATCAGCGGCCGGAACTTTGGAAGCTCTACAACACGCAAAAATCGAAGGGCGAGAGCATTCGTGTTTTCCCGCTGAGCAACTGGACCGAACTGGATATCTGGCAATATATTCATCTCGAGAATATTGAGATTGTGCCGCTCTATTTCTCGGCGCCGCGCCCGACGGTAGAACGCGATGGAATGCTCCTTATGGTTGATGATGATCGTTTTCGGTTTGAAGACGGTGAGAAACCAGTAGAGCGCTCGATCCGATTCCGGACGCTCGGTTGCTATCCTCTAACTGGCGCTGTTGAGAGCACGGCAACCACACTGCCGCAGATTATCCAGGAAATGTTGCTGACCACCACTTCGGAACGACAGGGACGCGCTATTGATCATGATCAAGCTGCATCAATGGAGAAGAAGAAACAGGAGGGTTATTTCTGATGACCCATTCTGAAGATATCAACTCTGATACAATTTACAAAACCGATGCCCTTATTGCCGAGGATATCGACGCTTATCTTGAGACGCATCAGCATAAAACAATGCTGCGCTTTATCACCTGCGGTTCGGTAGATGACGGAAAATCAACACTGATCGGACGCTTGCTGTACGATTCGAAAATGATCTTTGAAGATCAACTCGCGTCTTTGGAAGCCGATAGCAAAAAAGTCGGTACACAAGGCCAGGAAATTGATTTTGCACTGCTGGTTGACGGATTGGCTGCCGAGCGGGAACAGGGCATTACAATCGACGTCGCCTATCGGTTCTTCGCAACAGAGAAGCGCAAATTCATTGTCGCTGATACACCGGGTCATGAGCAATATACGCGCAACATGGTCACCGGCGCATCGACAGCAGATCTCGCGATTATTTTGATCGACGCAAGGCAGGGAATTTTAACCCAAACGCGTCGCCACAGCTATTTGGCGCATCTGATCGGTATCAAGCATCTGGTCGTTGCGGTGAATAAAATGGATCTCGTCGACTATGATGAAGCGGTCTATGATCAGATCATCGCCGATTATGCCGCCTTTGCTGAAGAGATCGGTATAAAAGCCTTCACGCCGATGCCGATCTCAGGACTGGCCGGTGACAATATCACCAGCAAATCCGCCCACACGCCATGGTATGACGGGCCTGTCCTTGTCGAACATTTGGAAAATGTTGAGGTTATGGCGACCGCCAATCAAGCCGGTCCGCTGCGAATGACGGTGCAATGGGTCAATAGGCCCAATCTCGATTTTCGAGGTTTCAGCGGACAAATTGCTAGCGGGATTGTCAAACCGGGAGATCATATCCGCGTCTTGCCTTCCGGTAAAACATCCACGGTCAAACGCATTGTGACAATGGACGGTGATCTTGATCAAGCGGTGGCTGGTCAATCGGTTACGCTAATGCTGACCGAAGAAATTGATTGCTCCCGCGGAGATGTCATCGCGGCAGCCGATGTTCCACCGCAGGTTGCGGATCAGTTTGAAAGCACAATTGTTTGGATGGACGAGGCAGAATTATTGCCCGGCCGCAGTTACTGGATGAAAATCGGCGCGCAATTCGTCAGTACGACTGTCCAATCACCCAAATATCAGGTCAACGTCAACAATATGGAACAACTAGCGGCTAAGACGCTGGACCTAAACGGTATTGGTGTTGCTGAAATTTCCACAGATCGGCCGATTATATTCGAACCCTATGAGGATAACCGCGATCTTGGCGGCTTCATTCTTATCGACAAGATTACAAATGCAACGGTTGCCGCCGGTATGCTGCATTTCTGTTTGCGGAGATCGCAAAATGTCCATTGGCAGGATGTCGATATCGACCGCGCCGCTCATGCGCTACAAAAGCGTCAGGAACCCCGCGTGGTTTGGTTCACTGGACTATCAGGCTCCGGTAAATCGACCATTGCGAATATGGTTGAAAAACGCCTTCATGCGCTTGGCAAACACAGTTTTCTGTTGGACGGCGACAATGTTCGGCATGGGTTGAACAAAGATCTCGGCTTTACCGATGCTGATCGCGTGGAAAACATTCGCCGCATAGCCGAGGTAGCCAAATTAATGGCCGATGCTGGTCTGATTGTTCTGACAGCCTTTATTTCGCCATTTAGGGCGGAACGACAACTGGTCCGGTCGATGTTACCTGACGATGAATTTATTGAGATATTCGTTGATACACCGTTGTCGGTAGCCGAAGAACGGGATGTGAAGGGCCTTTACAAGAAAGCACGCGCTGGAGAGCTCAAGAATTTCACCGGCATCGATAGCGACTATGAAGTCCCTGACAATCCAGAACTGCGGATCGACACGACGAAAATGAGCCCCGAAGAAGCGGCTGAAATTATCGTCGACAAAATTGTCGGTAGTTGGTCTTATACGATATGACGGATGCTGAATTGGCGGCAAAATTGGCGGCAGATGCAGGTGCACTGCTTTTAGACCTGCGCAATAATTCTGATTTGACCGGCAAAGAGCTTGGTGACGCGGGCGATTGCAAGGCGAATGAGTTGCTGGTGGCCGCTCTGCGCAAACTGCGCCCCGATGACGGCCTGCTGTCTGAAGAAAGCAAGGACACCAGCGAACGATTGGATAAAGACCGCGTTTGGATAATCGATCCAGTCGACGGCACACGCGAATATGGCGAGGGTCGGGAAGATTGGGCGGTGCACGTTGCATTGGCGATCGACGGCAAAGCGTCCGTGGGTGCAGTGTCCTTACCCGCGCTAGACCTGACGTTGCGAAGTGATTTACCGATTGCCTTACCCACGCGTAAAGACAAACCGCGCATGGTGGTCAGTCGTTCTCGACCGGCCAAGGAAGCCGTGGCGATTGCAGCCATATTGGATGCAGACCTCATCCCCATGGGATCAGCTGGCGCGAAGGCAATGGCTATTGTCCGAGGGGAAGCGGATATTTATCTACATTCCGGCGGGCAATATGAATGGGATAATTGCGCACCGGCAGCAGTTGCGCAGGCACATGATCTGCATTGTTCCCGGATCGACGCCAGCCCGCTGCTATACAATCAGAAAGACACATATTTACCGGACCTGCTGATTTGCCATAAGCAAGATGCAAGCCGGATATTGGAATTGGTCAAAGCGCTTTAAAGCCTTCGAAAGACCAGCAATATGCCGGTCACCTTTGGCATCCATTTCACGTAAAATTACCTTGTGGCTGATGCATCAGCAAACGCGACGCAGCGCGTTTTTAACATTGCAAAAGACAGAATGGGCTGGATATCCGTTAGAGTAAGTTACTATGCTTGACCGTAAATCTTGATGGGGCCACAGAGAGAATAACATCTGTTGCCGTCACTAAATTGATATCATTGGACCAAAGGACAAATATGAAAATTGCTATGATCGGTTCCGGTTATGTAGGACTAGTTTCTGGCGCATGCTTCGCGGACTTTGGACATAAAGTTATCTGTGTCGACAAGGACCCCAGCAAGATTGAACAACTTGATAAGAATATCATGCCGATTTTTGAGCCCGGTCTTGCTCGACTGGTGGAACGCAATGTCGATGGCGGGCGCCTATCCTTTTCTGGAGATTTGAAAGAATCGGTGAAAGATTGCGATACTGTATTTATTGCCGTCGGCACGCCCTCGCGACGCGGAGATGGGCATGCTGATCTCAGCTATGTCTATGCCGCTACAGAAGAAATTGCCGATGCGATCACCAAGCCAACGGTGGTCGTCACCAAATCTACGGTGCCAGTAGGCACAGGTGATGAAGTAGAGCTGATATTGTCAAAAACGCTCGATGCTGACCAATTCGCCGTCATATCCAACCCCGAATTCCTGCGCGAAGGCGCCGCCATAAACGATTTTAAACGGCCGGATCGTATTGTCATCGGCGCTGAAAACGAATGGGCGAAAGACGTGATGAGTGAGATTTATCGGCCATTATTTCTCAATGAATCGCCCATTATCTTCACCGGACGCCGGACGGCGGAATTGATAAAATATGCCGCCAACGCGTTTCTTGCGACCAAGATCACATTCATCAACGAGATTGCTGATCTATGTGAAAAAGTGGGGGCGGACGTCCAGGAAGTCTCTCGCGGCATCGGATTGGACAATCGGATCGGCTCCAAATTTCTTCATGCCGGTCCCGGTTATGGCGGCAGCTGTTTTCCGAAAGACACATTAGCGCTGCTCAAAACTGCTCAGGATAACGAGAGCCCGGTCCGGATTGTCGAAGCCGTCGTACAAGTTAATGACCAGCGCAAACGGGCCATGGGAAGAAAGATCATACACGCAATGGGCGGTGAGGCGCGCGGCAAGAAGGTTGCTCTGCTTGGGCTAACTTTCAAACCCAATACTGACGATATGCGCGATGCGCCATCTATTGCCATTGTTCAAACATTGATCGATGCTGGCGCTAAAGTCAGCGCTTTCGACCCGGAAGGGATGGAAATAGCGGCAGAGCTTATGCCAGATGTGACAATGACTGAGAGCGGCTACGATGCTGCTGCGGGTGCCGATGCCGTTGTCATCGTAACCGAATGGGACGCATTTCGTGCCCTTGATCTCGATACACTATCCTCCGCCATGGCAGGCAAAACTCTGGTCGACTTACGGAATATATATCATCCTGCAGATGTCGCCAAAAGCGGTCTAGAATATACAAGTATTGGCCGCGGCTAACGATCAATGGGGGGCACATGAAACTCAGCCGAAAAAAACTTCCCAAACCTTGGGGGCAATTGATTTTACCCAAAATATTTGGTGGAAAGCAAAAAGAAAAAATCGGAGAAGTCTGGTTTTCTCCCCCAAAAGGCATCACACCCGGCCTATTGATCAAATATTTATTCACCAGTGAAAAGCTTTCCATTCAAGTCCACCCCAATGACCGACAGGCACGCCGCAAGGGGTTACCAAGCGGGAAAGAAGAATGTTGGTATATATTGGATGCCGAACCGGATGCCGTCCTGGGCATTGGGCTAACCAAAGAAGTCAGTGCAACCAAGCTACATGCTGCAGTGGCCTGTGGCCAAATCGAACAACTTATTGACTGGAAACCCGCCAAGAAGGGCGATTTATTTTATATTCCCGCCGGGACTATACACGCGATAGGACCCGGAATAACGCTCATCGAAGTACAGCAAAATTCTGATATTACTTATCGGCTCTACGACTATGATCGGCCGCGCGAACTGCACTTGGACGATGCTCTGTCAGTGGCCACTCCCGCCCCTTATGACTTGAAAAACTATAGTGAAACTGTGCCTGATCAATCTATGCAGTTGATAGATGGGCCCCATTTCAGGCTATTTCAGATAGTGGGGGATGATCATAACATATTAAGGAATACTGTAGCAGGAGAGTGGCAGATCGTACCGCTGGACGGACAAATCACTGCTAGAGGCAAAAAAATCGGCCCGGGAGAATGCGGATTGTGCACAAAGGCTTCCGAAATTGATTTGTCCCGCAATAGCAAAGCCCTGATCGCATGTAGCATGAAGTGAAGTCGACAATATGAACAATAATGACCACATCACGCCTGTGATCCTGTCGGGTGGCTCTGGAACCCGTTTGTGGCCGGTATCAACGGATGAGCGACCCAAACAGTTCCTGAATCTCACCGGTCCGCTCAGCATGTTCCAAATGACGTTGGAAAGATGTCTGGATCCCGATCTGTTTGAACTGCCAATCGTTGTCGGTGGTGCCAGGCACGCTGACCTCGCCGAACAGCAAATGGAAGAAATAGGAGCACGCACGGCAGCTCATATATTGGAGCCTTGTGCCAGAAACACAGCGCCAGCAATCGCATTGGCCGCGCTTGCCTGCGAAGACCGGCAAAGCCCAATGCTTGTCATGCCCAGCGATCATGTCATCAAAAACGTTCCGACATTTCTAAACGCTGTCCGGCAGTCATTGCCGTTGGCAAAAGCGCGGTGGATGGTAACTTTTGGCATTGCACCGAATGGTCCTGAAACCGGATATGGCTATATCAAGCAAGGCGAAGCTATTTTCGGCAGCAACAATAGCTTTGCAGCACAAGATTTTGTCGAAAAGCCCAATCGCGACAATGCCGAGAAAATGCTCGGCAATGGGGGGTATCACTGGAATGCCGGCATCTTCCTGTTCCGAGCCGACACCTATTTGCAGGCCTTGGGCAAATATGCGCCAGAAATGCTAGAAGCAGCGCAAGTTGCAATGGACAAGGCGGGCAGAGCCGAAAATCGAATAGCCCCGGATGAAGCAAGCTTTGCGCAGGCACCGTCCGATTCCATTGACTATGCCATTATGGAAAAGGCCGAGAAGGTCGCCGTTACGCCAGTTAATCCTGGTTGGTCAGACGTCGGTAGCTGGGATTCTCTTTTTGAAATCAGCACCTCAGATGACCACTCCAATGTCATCTCCGGCGACGTTCTAGCGATTGATTCAAAAGACAATCTGATCCACGCAGCCGGCGTTGAAGTGACGGCACTGGGTGTCCAGGATTTGATCATCGTCGCGAGCGGAAACAAGGTCATGGTCATGCCGCGAGGCCAGTCGCAAAATGTCAAAAAAATCCTGATGCAGCGACAAAAAAACGATTAAACTGCGGTTTTTGGCTGAGGTTTGGCGGCATAAGAAGCCTCAGCTTTTCTGGACCTGCCTGTCATCCACCCCGGCCAGTATCGCGCGATCAGCATCAAAATTGTCGGAGCCGCCATAGTGTTCCACATATCGTGATAAGCTTCTGCTTTAAAATATAACACCGAGGATTCGCTATCGCCAACGCCTTGATAATCAAAATATTCGTTGACGCTCGCGACAACAAGTACCGCAATCCATGGCCAAGGGCTGCCGAGCGCCCGGCGAAAGAACAACGAAAGGAAAAGCTGGATAGCGAGCGCGCAATATATATGCAGTGCATCGCGATCGAGTCCGGTTGCGCTTTCCAGCCACACTTTTATCTCTAGCCAATCCATAAAAGCCCATTGGCGAAGCTATCCATAACCGTCAATGAACAACTATCCGGTTTTGGTTGCAATGAGCATTATCGATACACCTGAGGGCCCTCCTCCGCGCGCTATGGCATTCGATATATTATGGCTTAGGATAGGCTTCCTGCTCAAGGGCTTCATAGAGCTTAGCCAAGCTTGAAAACCGCGGCTGATAGATGCCATTCTCGACTGAAACGCTTCCAGCCTCAGAAAGCATCAGCCAGGGTTTTCAGCTTTTCGATTCGATCAAGCCTTGCCATTTGCTCTTATTATGTCCCTTTTTCGGAACACAGGGAGCAAGCAATTTAAGAACGCCCGGTTTATCCTGCTGAGAAACCTTTTATTTGAGCGGTTTCTGCCAAACGACCGTCAGATATTTGTTACAAAAGCCGTCGACCAGCGTGGACCGGATACGGCTATAAACAGCCTTCGGGTGGGACAAATAATAGCCGATCAGGTTTTTACGCATATCATCGAGGCGTGCTTCGTTGCCGCTGACGATCTTGAACGGACTAAAGGGTTGGACCTGATCCATCGCATCAATTTCCTTCAACCCTAGTTCCATGCCGAGTTTCCGAAAAGACGCTTTGGTAAAATCATGAAGGTGATAGGGATTAACATCAACAGACGGCGTTACCGGAACCGAAGCAATTAGCTTTCCGCCCGGCCGCAGCAAGTTCGCAAAATTAGCCAGCAGCGCCGCCGGATCAGGGACGTGTTCGACCGTTTCCAAAGAAACAATAGTGTCAAACCCCTTATCATCCCGCAATTCACAGCCGTCACCCTGTTTAAAAGAAACTGTTTCTGATGCGTAGGATTCCGAAGCGTAATTGGCGGCCTTGGGATCAATGTCGACGCCTAGCACTTCCAATGGCTTATTTTCTGCCTGAGCCAAAATGGCCGTGCCGTAACCGACACCGCAAGCACAATCGAGCACGCGGCCGCCGGTTATGAAGCTGGAAGCAAAATGATAGCGGTCCATATGCAGTTCGAGCGTTTCCCGGCCGGTTGCATCGTCATCGGTCAACGTGCCGGGGACGAGCCTCTCCAAAGAGATAGAGGATGGTGATTCTTTCATGGTTTCGGTCATAGCTACTCCGGCATTTTCTATATGTAGCAACCGTTTACATGATCAAAAGTTAATACTCCGTAAACTATATTTAAGGCCCTTCGAAACCAAAAATTAACCATTAGGGCCATAGATGCAAAGCCATGGAAAACACCGCGATAATTGCGCCCAAGCGCTTGGATATGGCATTACAAAGCTTGAGTTCCGGCCGCGCTTATTTGATTCTGTGCGCCGCATATTTTGCAATCATGATCGGCTATTATCTGTTTGATCCGTTTGGATTTGAACATCCCGGCCGCGATACATGGCACCATCTTGCTGTTCTTAGAGAATTGATGGCCTCTCCATTTGATCCTTCAAACCCTCATCTGGCAACAAATGAACCGTCACGTTATTATACGCCGCTGAATATCTTGGCGGCCCTAATCGGGAACGTGTTCAATATCGTTCCTTCGGCGCTTTTCAGCTTCATGGGAGCGGCAATGTGTGTCGCATTTTGTGCAGCGACCTGGTTATTTGCCAAACGCTATTACAAAGCGACTTGGGCGCCGGCTACTCTTCTAACCATCCTGCTGTTCGCTTGGGGCGCTCAGCGCGGTCACGCTGGTTTTCATAATTTTGCTACCTTCATTAGCAGTGGTGGTTATCCTGCTACCCAGGCGCTGGTTATGGGCATGTTGAGTTGGTTTCTCTGCCTCTTTGCGCTCGAAGAGCAAAAATTTTACCGCCTGAACCTCACGCTTCTGGCGATCTTAACCGCAACAATTGTCATTACGCACCAGTTCAGTGCCTTCATCATGCTCGCGGGCACCGGCAGTTTCATATTATTCCATAAATCAGCCGCGATGGGCCGGAAAGTGACCCTATTAAGTGTGCTTTTCGTTGGTGGATTGCTCTCGCTAATATGGCCTTACTTCAACCCACTAGATGTTGTTATGTCAGCATCCGATCCGCGATGGGAATCCGATGCCAAAGAGATGACGACTATATCTTACCTCATCCTGATGGCGGCTCCGACAATATTGGGTATTCTGGGCTTCCGCGATGCCAAAATCGGCCAGATTCGCTGGGACATTCTGGCGCCTGTACTATTTTTTACGACCGCCTACCTGCTGCTCGTCGCTCTCGATATGTCTATCGCGCACCGGTTTCCGCCAGCAATTATATTATATCTTCAACTAGCACTGACGTGGGCCGTTTTATCGTCAAACTTCTTCAAGAAAACCAGCCCGGCAATGCGCGGCATACTGACAATATCCGGACTTATCTTCATTGGGTTTAGCATGTATATCGCATCTGTTCCGCGTCAGATGGAGTTTGTAACCCGCGCATCACATGGCCGGATGCTTCCTTCAGTCGATCAGATGCAGGCTCATTTACCCGCAGGATCAATCTCGTTTGCGACCAAAAATATCGTCTATCCGTTGCAATCCACTGGCCACCGCGTCGTTTCCATTCCGCGCCCCGAACCCGTCGCGCCGAGCCTGTTTGAACGACAGGCCGCGACCGACAAGTTTTTTGCAGCAGGCACCACTCAGGCCGAACGTCGCGCGCTTATCGGCCAATGGAATGCCACTCATATCGCCTTTGCCCCGCCCGACATGACCCGCGCGATCGCAAAAGAACTGCGCAAATTTGGCCCGTCGCGAAAGTTCACACGGAATATGGAAATTATCACCATCACGGCCATGGAAGATGAAAGATGACCCGGCTCCTCTGGATTGTCCTGATCTTATATCCAATCGCTGTCGGTGCTGGACAAATTTTGTTCAAACTGGCTTCGCAGCGTCTGCGACCAGACCAACCGATTTGGGTGCAGGCAATGGAACCCATGTTAGTTGGTGCCGTCACTCTCTATGGCGCATTAGCCGTCGTATGGATCCTGATTGTCCGGGAATTGCCGCTCAGCGCCGCCTATCCGTTTGTCGCCTTATCGTTCGTTTTCACGCCGTTATTTGCCTGGCTGTTGCTCGGTGAAAAACTCAACCCTGCTTATATGATCGGCATTGCCTTCATCTGCGCGGGTGTCATCATTACGCAAAGGGCCGTTCATGCTATATGATCCCATAAATCTTCAAAAAGACGTTTGGATCGTCATTCCCGCCTATAATGAAGGCGGAATGATCGCGGATGTGGTTGCCGAGGTTGGCGCCATGTTTCCCAATATTATTGTCATCGACGATGCATCATCGGACGAAACGTCTACTGTCGCTCGAAAAGCCGGTGCAACCGTTCTCAGACATCCGTTCAATTTGGGTCAGGGTGCTGCCTTACAAACAGGTATCGAGTTTGCCCTGTCACAAGGCGCAAACCATATCGTGACCTTCGACGCAGATGGCCAGCATCATATTGAAGACGTCCCAGTTATGCTCGAACAACTGGCACAAAGCGGAGCCGATTTGGCTCTCGGCAGCCGTTTTCTTGGCACCACGGTCGGCATGAGCCAATCACGCGGCCTGTTGCTCAAAGCAGCGACCTTGTTCACCCAGATTACAACCGGTTTGAAACTGACCGATTGCCACAATGGTCTGCGTGTTTTCACCGCAAAGGCAGCAGGTCAACTTAACCTCCGCCAGAACCGAATGGCCCATGCTTCCGAAATACTGGCCGGTATTCGCAAAAACCGGTTTGATTTCGTCGAGGTGCCAGTCACCATCACCTATTCGGATTATTCAAAGGAAAAAGGCCAGACGTTCACAGACGCTTTCGTCATTTTCCGCGACCTTATTGCAGCGAGGCTTCTATCATGATCGCCCAAATTATTCTGACATTAGGCCTATCGGTCTGCCTATTTTACGTCATCAGCCTAGGGAAATCCTTGCCCTTGGTGCGGATTGGCTTGTTCCTTGTCGTATTAACCGGTTATCTGTTTATCTGGTTCCCTGAGATGACGAACATTTTTGCCGACTTGGTTGGAATTGGCCGAGGGGCCGATCTTGTGATCTATTTGTGGATATTACTGAGCCTGTTCTTGATCTTGAAATTACACATGAAGCTGCGCGAACAGTCCGAAGCACTAACCACATTGGCCCGCCACCTCGCCTTAAGGCCGGACCCGAGCGAGCAACCGGCAAAAAAATCCAAATAGGAGCTCTATCCTTTTGATAGGGGCTGTGGTTTTCATTGTCTTGGCCTGCTGCGTTCCGGTATAAGCACCTCATGAGCCAAACATCTTTCCGACCGCGCCGTTCCTGCCTCTATATGCCTGCTTCCAATGCGCGCGCTTTAGAGAAAGCAAAAACACTGCCAGCCGATACGGTCATCCTCGATCTAGAAGATGCGGTAGCCCCGGATGCCAAGGACGATGCCTGCAGTGCCGCCTGCAGAACGCTGGTTGAAGGCGGTTATGGCAAACGGGAAATGGTTATCCGTGTGAACGCTATGGATACGCCATGGTTTGCTGACGATATCAAAAGCACCTGCGCCAGCAAAGCCAGCGCAATATTGGTTCCCAAAATTCGCAGCGCCGACGATATCATTGAGATATCCAATCTCATGGATCGGCAAGGTGCCGCCGAAGGTCTAAAATTATGGGCGATGATCGAAATGCCGATCGCCGTGTTAAACATTGCCCAAATTGCAGAGACAGCACCCTCTACCCGCCTGACGACTTTCGTCATGGGTTTTAACGATCTCGCCAAGGAAATGCGAGCCGAACAGGATCGGACTTTGTTTACGCCAGCCATCGCCCAAACGATCATGGCCGGGCGCGCTTTTGGGCTGAATATCTTGGACAGCGTTTACAATGATTTTAAAGACCCTGATGGCTTTGCGCAGGAATGTCGGCAGGCCAAGGCTTATGGATTTGATGGAAAGACGCTTATTCATCCAGCACAAATTGATATCGCAAACCGCGAATTCGCGCCTGATGAAAACAAGATCACAGAGGCTCTGGCGATTATTGCTGCCTTCAAGGATCCTGCCAATGCTGGCAAAGGTGTCATTACCGTCGATGGCAAAATGACTGAATTATTGCATCTGCAGCAAGCCGAACAGACGATAGCTTTGGCCGAAGCGATTGCCGCTGCTTCCCAATAAGCCGTTCAGCCTCGACAAACTGCAAAAATATGGTTTAAGTGGTCAATTGAAACCAAAGATAAAAAGCGCAACAAAGCGCTTTGCAGGAGAAGACCTATGGAAGCATTGGAAGCAGCAGCAGGCGAAGTCAGCAAAGACGAAATCATGGCGGCGTTTCAGGCGCAGCGCGATGCCTTTCATACCGAACTACCGGTCAGCTTTGAAAGCCGTATGGACCGGATCAACCGCACCGCGCAGATGATCATCGATAACAAAGATGCCCTTTGCGAAGCGGTATCCAATGACTTCGGTCATCGCAGCAGCGTGCAAACCGTGATGACCGATCTCATGTCGGTTGTCGGCCATGCCAAGGATCACAAAAAGAATTTGAAAAAATGGATGCGTCCGGAACGACGCAAAATGGATTTTCCATTAGGTCTGTTGGGCGCTAGCGGCGCTGTGGAATATCAACCCAAGGGCGTTGTCGGCGTTATTGCGCCATGGAATTTCCCAATCAATCTCGCTTTTGATCCAGCCATTGGCGCATTCGGGGCCGGCAATCGCGTGATCATCAAATTTTCCGAATTCTGCCCGGAAACCGGCGAATTGGTGAAACAATTGGTCGCCAAATATTTTGCGCCAGAGGAAATGACCGTGATCACCGGTGGACCGGCGACTGGCCAGGCCTTCTCTGAAATTCCTTGGGATCACCTGATCTTCACCGGCGGCGGCGGGATTGCCAAACATGTTATGGCAGCGGCAGCAAAGAACTTGACGCCTGTGACGCTCGAACTCGGCGGCAAATCACCAACCATCGTTGGTCCGGATGCTGATGTCCAAAAAACGACCCAGCGGATAGCCATGGGTAAAATGATGAACGCGGGGCAAATCTGCCTTGCGCCGGATTATTTGATGGTTCCCGCCGATAAAGAAGACGCGGTTGTCGAAGGCATTGCTTCCAATGTCGCAGAACAATATCCCACGATGATCTCGAATGACGATTATACTTCAGTGATCAACGGGCGGCACAAAGAGCGCCTGCAAGGCCTGATCGACGATGCAGTGGCCAAAGGCGCAAAACAGACCGTGGTCAATCCCGGCGACGAAGATTTCTCGAATACCAACAGTAACAAAATGCCGCTAACGGTGCTGCAAAATGTGAATGATGACATGCGTGTCATGCAGGAAGAAATTTTCGGTCCTGTCCTGCCGGTGAAGACTTACCGTAACCTTGATGAAGTCGTGGATTATGTAAACGACCATGACCGTCCGCTTGGACTTTACTATTTCGGCGAGACTGAATCCGACAAGCGCAAGCTTCTCGATCGCACCATTTCCGGCGGCGTGACGGTCAATGACGTGATTTTCCATATTGCCCAACATGACCTGCCTTTCGGTGGTGTCGGCCCGTCTGGCATGGGTGCTTATACCGGACCCGATGGCTTCAAGGAGTTTAGCCACGCCAAGGCGGTTTACCGTCAGCCGAAAGTGAATATTGCCAAAATTGCTGGTTTCCTTCCGCCCTATGGCGCGACTACGGAGAAAACCATGAAACAGCAGATGAAACTCTAACGTCAGGCAAATATGGCAAATTTCCCGCTAGCAGGGCTCAAGGTCCTGGATTTTTCGCGCGTAGTGGCCGGTCCCTATGCTACCCGCATGCTATCCGATCTGGGCGCAGAGGTGCTGAAGGTTGAACCGCCGGAGGGCGATGTCACACGTAAACTGGCAAAGCGGAAAAGCGGGGTTAGCGGCAACTATTTGCAGCTTAATATCGGCAAGCAGAATATCTGTCTTGATCTGAAAGCCGAAGGCGCACCGGAGCTAGTTCGAAAACTGGCCGCTGAGGCGGACATTGTCGTGGAGAATTTCCGCCCTGGCATCATGGATAAATTCGGCATTGGCTGGGATGATCTGTCCAAGGTCAATCCACGGCTCGTGATGCTGTCTATTTCTGGCTATGGCCAAAACGGGCCTGAGCGTGAAAAGGCGGCCTATGCGCCGGTACTCCACGCAGAGACCGGTTTAATTGCCCGGCAAGCAGAGATGAGCGGCGGACATCCTACCGACATTCAGTTTGCAATGGCCGATAGCTATAGTTCGCTGCACGGCATTGTCGCCATCCTGTCTGCCTTGCGCACGCTTGATCAAACGGGCGAAGGACAACATATCGATCTTGCAATGCTCAATGTCCTGCATTCTGCGGATGATTATGCCCATTTCGCGCTTGATGATATCTGGCCGAAACCGCCAGAAACGCTGGTATGGGAAGCGCCAGAAGAGCGTCAGATCCTGATTGTCGGCGATATGAAATGGTTATGGATAATGTTTTCCACCAAAGATGGTCTGCAAGATCCCACGCCAGAAGGGGCGGATATACCGACCAAAGTCCGGTTGCGAAACGAGGCTATGGAACAACATATCCTGTCTCACAACAGTTTCGATGCACTAACCGCAACGCTGGACCGGCTTAACCTCGCATGGGGGGAAGTGCACCCCTTTGGTCCCGACGTCTATGAGCAGCCTAGTATCGAATCACTTGGCACCATAATCAATGTGACAGACGATGCAGGCAATGCGCGTAGAACTGTCCAGTCACCCTATCGCTTTTCAAAATCAAAAAGCGGCATCGATAGCAATGCCAAAACGGCGAAACGCGGCGAACATAATGTCACCGCGCTTCAAAATTGGTTGGGTCTGACCGATGAGGAAATCTCCCATCTGTCAGACACCAAGGCTTTGCGTAGCGATTAAGCGTCCGCTTTACGGGTCTGGCGACGCTTGAATGATTTTGCGCCGTTATTCCAATGTTTCGGGCCGTCTCCCTTAGCGGAAGAACCGGGACCACCGCGACCACTACCGCCGCCGCCTGGACGACCTTTGCGCGAACTATGTTTGTTCTTCGATGGGCCGCTGCGCGTCGGTTTTGCACCGAATTTCTTGGGTTTCTGACCATATATACGGGCTGGCACTTCTTCGCGCATGGGCTCGTCATAACCTTCTGGCAGCGCAATCACTTCAGGTTTCACGCCGGTTAGCTTCACGACATCGCGGAGGAACTGACGCTCGTCCGGAGCGACCAGCGAATAAGAAATGCCAGAGGCCCCTGCCCGTGCGGTCCGGCCGATACGGTGAACATATTGTTCAGACACATTGGGCATGTCGAAGTTGATGACATGGGTGATGCCATCGACATCAATCCCGCGCGCCGCAATATCAGTGGCAACGAGAATGTTGATTTTACCCTTTTTAAAGTCACCCAAAGCGCGTTCCCGCTGTGGCTGGCTTTTATTGCCGTGAATAGCTGCAGAGTGGATACCAACCGCCATCAGGTTTTTAACAACTTTGTCCGCGCCATGTTTCGTCTGGGTAAACACCAGCATGTGGTCGGGATTTTCTTTGTTGATAAAATCTTTCAGGAGACGCTGTTTATCGTCCTGGTTAATATAGGTCACCTTCTGGTCCACTCGTTCTGCGGTGGTCGATTGCGGAGCAACCGAAACCTGCACGGGGTTGGTCAGAAACTGGTCAGCCAACTGCGAAATAGTCTTGGGCATAGTCGCCGAGAAAAACAGGCTCTGGCGCTTCCGGGGCAGCATTGGAACGATTTTCTTGAGCGGTACGATGAAACCCAGATCAAGCATTTGATCGGCTTCGTCGAGCACGAGAATTTCGACTTTGTCGAGCGTGAGGAAGCGTCGGTCAATCAAATCAAGCAAGCGTCCCGGTGTCGCCACAAGAACATCAACACCACGTTCCAATACGCGTTTCTGTTTGTTGATCGGAACACCACCAAAAGCGGAGGTCACAAACATGCCAAGGCCTTTGGAATAACCAGTCATGCTGTCAGCAATCTGCCGTGCCAGTTCGCGGGTTGGTGCCAGTACTAGCATCCGGCATTCAAAACGTCCGGCCTTGCGCTTGTTGTTCAGCAGGTGATGGATAGAAGGCAGCGAGAAAGCAGCGGTCTTGCCGGTGCCGGTTTGCGCGATGCCAAGAATATCCTTGCCTTCCAGCGCGGGCGGGATCGCCTGTTGTTGAATGGGGGAGGGTTTGGTGTAGCCACCGTCGGCCACACGCGTTTGAATTGGTTTCGCCAGAGCGAAATCAGAAAATAAAGTCAAAAATAATACCTTAAAATAAGCAGCCAGTGGGCGCAGCACGAGAAAAACTCATGCGCGCGTTCGCCGTCGGTTAAGACGACCCGCGTGATCAGGCTGCCGGAAAATGAGAAGCAATGAAGGCGATAGGTTCGAGATGACATTTCATCTCTCACGCAGAACTTTCGCCAGACAGTATCTGCCTTTGCTGCAATGCAACATAGGGGTATTCGCGATGAAGTCAAGCTTTGTGATTGTTGCGCTGTCTTGATCAAAACTTATCATAGATTGAACGAAGCATGTTGATACCTCACAAAGAGTGGTTAGAGTGTTGCCTCTATCTCCGCCCTGCATAAGACGCAGAGCGCCAGTCTAAGGGATCGTCTTATGTATAAAACTATCTTCCCAGCCTTGCTTGCTTCGATGCTCTTGATCGCTCCTGCCTCTGCACAACCAACTGACGCGAAGGTCGCAAAACCAGCACTGGAAATCGGTGGCGGCGGACGACCTGTTGGTGAAGCCTGGTCCCGCAGCCCGGTCTATGCTGCCAACGGCATGGCTGCGACCGCCCATCCGCTCGCCAGCCAGATTGCCATCGACATCCTGAAAAAAGGCGGCACAGCAGTTGATGCAGCGATTGCAGCCAACGCAGCACTTGGCCTTATGGAGCCGACCGGCAATGGTATTGGCGGAGACCTGTTTGCGATCATCTGGGATCCCAAAACCCAAAAGCTTTATGGCCTGAACGGGTCGGGAAAAAGCCCCATGGGCACATCCTATAAACAGTTCATCAAACAGCTGGATGGCAGTAAGACCATCCCGCCTTTCGGTCCGATGCCGGTCACGGTGCCGGGAACCGTCGATGGCTGGTTTGAAATGCATGAGCGTTTTGGCAAGCTGAGCATGGCAGATATTCTCGCCCCAACCATAGACTATGCCAAAGAAGGCCATCCGATCGCGCCGGTCATTGGCTATTATTATGGCCGCAATCTCATTCGCTTTAAAGAAAATCTCGAGATGATCGGAGAGTTTGACAATGCCCGCGCGACTTATTTTGCTAACGGTGCGCCCAAGGAAGGGGAGATTTTTAAAAATCCAGACCTTGCCAGCACCTTGAACAAGATAGCTACAGGTGGCCGCGATACGTTTTACAAAGGCGAAATTGCGCGAACGATGGACGCCTATTTCAAACGCATTGGCGGTAACTTGCGTTATGAAGATTTTGCGGCGCATGATAGCAAATGGGTTGAGCCTGGCTGCGTCACTTATCGCAAAGGCTACGAATTATGCGAACTTCCACCCAACAGCCAAGGCTTCGCCGCGCTGCAAATGGCGAATATTCTTAAGAATATTGACCTCGCGCAATATCCGCGCGGAAGTGCAGAGGTGCTGCATTACATCACGGAGGCAAAACGGCTGGCGTTCGAAGATGTCGCTCGCTTTTATGCCGATCCGGACATGTCCCCGGCTCCGCTCGACTGGTTGCTATCGGATGCTTATGGCAAAGAACGTTTTGCGCTTATCGATGCAACAAAAGCATCACCAGAATTCGGACCCGGCGAACCCAAATTGGAGGGGGAAGGCGACACAACCTATCTGACCGTGGCCGACAAAGACGGTATGATGGTGTCCCTGATTCAGTCCAATTATCGCGGCATGGGCAGCGGCCTTGTTGCCGACGGATTGGGCTTCATGTTTCAGGACCGCGGGGAGCTTTACTCTCTCGATTCCGACCATCCGAACGTTTATGCACCCGGCAAGCGCCCTTTCCAGACCATCATTCCAGCCTTCATGAAGAAAGACGGAAAGCCCTATATGTCCTTCGGCCTGATGGGTGGCGGTATGCAGCCACAAGGGCATGTGCAAGTGATGATCAATATGGTGGACTATGGCATGAACTTGCAAGAAGCGGGTGACGCCGCACGATTAAATCATGACGGTGGGCGGCAACCAACGCAGGATTTGGCTGGAACCGGCGCAGATTTATTGGGGGCCCTGAATGTGGAACCCGGCATTTCTCAAACGACCATCGATAAGCTCAGTGCTATGGGTCACAAGGTGAAGGTCGTAAGCAATGGTGCGATGTTTGGTGGCTACCAAGCGATCGTCCGCAACCCGGAAACCGGAGTTTATCACGGCGCTACCGAGATGCGGAAAGATGGTCAGGCCTTGGGTTACTGAAGCAGGTTTTGGATTGCCGGAACTCTAGTGGCTTCCTAACCGAGAGCAAACCACGTTGGTCTGTTATCAAATGATCAAATGCGACGAGTGTCCAATCCATTCTCATTACAAGCGATTGGCCTAAGCTCTTTGAGCGCGTCTTGAGCTTCTGCAATTTTAGCCGCCGCCAGATGCTCTTCGAGTTTGTCAGCCGCGCACAGACACTTGTCCAAATCCCGTTGCAACTTTATTATATGGTCTGCGTCGTTGCGCACAGCAACTCCTTGATGACCGCCATGATCGTTCAATGGAAAGCTTAGTAACAAAAAAGACGTAGTGTCTTCTCAAATTCCGGAATTTTACTCATTCGGAAAAATGAGAAGTCTTTTCATTTCCCTGCTTAATTTTTCGTTTTGCGATCTGCTCATTGCGATATTGGGACGGCGCCATTCCAAGCTCTGTTTTGAAGACACGGTTAAATGACGGAATAGAGTTAAACCCGGAATCAAATGCGATCGTAGTTATAGATGCGCAATCAAGAGTCGGGCTAGACAAAGCTAACTGCACTTCTTTCAATCGGTAGGAATTCAGAAATTCACGGAAATTTTTATATCCCATGGCTTGGTTTATCAGTTTACCGAGCTGATACTCTTGAATCTCAGTAACCTCAGCAAGCATGCTGATTGATAAATCGGGCCGCCTATGGATGCCGGTCTCCATGACTTGTTTCAGCCTGCTAGCCTTCTCTTCGTCCGAGACATCCTCTCTTCTGGCTCCCGATCTGGTTCTATGCTTTAGAGTGCCGTTGATATAATCAAGGATACAAACAGCGAGCAGTGATAGCGCGAGCATTAATGACAACATGGCCATGGTCACATTCAACGTCGAGTAGTAGATTGAATCGATATATTCCTTATTTGGCAAATTCCCCTCGAGCGCCAAAACGGCCGCAGGCCTGATCAGAAACTGTGATGCCATGAGTGTGAACATAATGAACAACAAAAAGTCCACCCGATGATTATGTCGATTTTTCCACAGGCCCCATGCACCCACAAACAGGATCGCCGAATATACGGCATTGGCCATTATGATCCGGATGTTGGCCAATTCACTATTCCCGTGAATCCAGACTAATAGCGGCGCAGCTGCAATAGCGAGTAACAATGTCAGCCATAAATAAGCTGGTTGCTCTGCCCTGCAAAGGACAGACCAGACCAGTGATATGCAAGCTATCGAATAGAAAATATGGGTGCCCAGCACATGCAGCGTTTCATCGGCTTCAATAGCTACATTGGACACGAACATACCGCATGCGAATGAGAGATATCCGACGGACATCGACAAGATGTAGCGATTCTTTTTTTGTATAAACCACAGAGAGAAAAAGGCCCCGCTGAATATCACCGCGAGCAGCGGGTTCAGCAAGCCAATGATATTTTGTCCCATCCCGTTCCCCCTTGGCCCAGCGCACAGAGACTAGCAAATAGATCTGAAGATATCATCGAAAAACTGGTCTTGAACCTCAGACTTTGATCTCAGCTAACCAACATTAATGACGGCGTATAAGCAAATGGCCGTAATGACTACACTAGAGAGAAGCGGAATGGGGCGCACGCTGATATCCGATGACGCCTGGACATCGGAACGGCGGCCAGTCACCATCGGGCGAACAAGATTTGCTTTGAGAACAAAGTGGTAAAAGGCAATCGCGGCAATGTGCAGCGCAATTAATATCGTCAACAGATCGAAATTCAGCTCATGAATATCCGCCAGATCGCGGCCGGTTTTGAAAGAAATAAGGATCGCCAGCGGGCCTGATTCTAGGCCGTCCACATCGACAGAGAAAAGGCCGGTTCCCACTTGGATCGAGAGAGCGCCCAACAGTGCGAAAACGCTTAATGTGCCGATTGGACTATGCCCAAAAGAAGGCCTGTGCTTGCGAGCAAGTAAATCACGGACATAACTGCGGAGCGATCCCAGTTGCCGGATCATTGGTAAAAGCCGGGCTGTCCATGTCCCGACCACGCCCCAAATCAGCCGGAATAGAATGAGCGCGAACATAGTTAGGCCCAATCGCCTGTGCCAGTCCATCATGCCCTCTTCGGCGGTCCACCAGAGCAGCGGAATGAGAAGGACGATCAGCCAATGAAAAAGACGGATCGTCCAGTCCCATATAATAGTCTGCGCCTTGTTGTCGGTCATTGTCCGCCAGTCATTGTCGGCTAGTCGTCCAGACGGTAATCATCATGGCAGGCTTTGCAGGTGCCGCCAGTGTTCTTAAATGCCTCACCAATGGCGGCCATGTCGCCGCCCTGCGCCGCTGTATTCAGCTTCCCAGCAGCTTCCTGCATGTTGACGACCTTCTCTTGAAAGTCAGTCATATTTTCCCAGATAGCAGGGAGCGCATCTGTTTCGATACCGGACTCAGGACCACTACCTTCGGGGAACCAGTCGGCCATGCCTTGGGTCGCTTCCGGAACCACAGCTGCTGCCTCCTGAATAACAGCGATGTCCGGGCTATCTGCTTTCAGTTGGTCGACAATCGCTTTGAACGACTCCCCAACTTTTTCAAGCTGCGCCTGACGCGTTTCAATCTGCTCCTTGACCGTCATCCCATCCGGTGATTGTGCGCTCGCAGTTTCACTCGAAGCTTCAGAAGCGGCTTCTGATCCGCCACTTTCTCCACATGCGGTGAGCATCATCACGGCGGCGATGGCCGGAACTGCAAGCTTTACCCTAAGAGTTTTCATCAAGGTCTCCATATCTGTTTAGATCCCCAAGGGATGTTGGGGTTGATGACAAATATAGGAAAATCGGTGATTTGGCCAGTCCCGAAAAGACCGAGATTAGTAAGAGCGTGGCAACTTCAGAACATGCTCCGCCAGATAGGATAGGATCAGGTTTGTTGAGATTGGTGCAATTTGATAGAGCCGGGTCTCCCGCCATTTTCGTTCGATGTCATAATCCTCGGCAAAAGCAAAGCCGCCGTGGGTTTGCATACATGCTTCACCAGCCGCCCATGATGCCTCGGAAGCGAGCATTTTTGCCATATTGGCTTCCGCCGCCATCGTCTCACCGGCATCAAACATAGCCGCCGCCTTGCGAACCATGAGGTCAGCAGCTTCGGTTTGCGCGTAACTCCGGGCGATCGGAAACTGGACCCCTTGGTTTTGACCGATGGGTCGATCAAACACTTCGCGTTCGCTGGCATAATGCGATGATTTGGTAGTGAACCAGCGCGCATCACCAATGCATTCGGCAGCAATCAATACCCGTTCGGCATTCATGCCGTTGAGGATATAGCGCAGCCCCTTGCCCTCTTCGCCAATCAGGTTCTCCGCTGGCACCCGCAAGTCATCAAAATAAACTTCGGTGGTGCTATGATTGATCATCGTACGAATGGGTTTGATGGTCAGACCGTTGCCAACCGCTTCACGCATATCGACAATGAATACCGACAACCCGTCCGTGCGCTTTTTCACTTGGTCCTGCGGTGTCGTGCGTGCCAGCAAAACCATAAGGTCACTATATTCCGCGCGGCTCGTCCAGACTTTCTGACCATTGATGACATAATCATCGCCATCACGAACGGCGGTGGTTTTCAGACCGAGCGTATTGGTTCCGCTGCCCGGCTCCGTCACCCCAAAGGCTTGCAGGCGTAATTCTCCGGTTGCGATTTTGGGGAGATATTGCTGTTTCTGCGCGTCGCTGCCGTCGCGCAATATCGTTCCCATGATATACATTTGCGCATGGCAAGCGCTAGCGTTGCATCCGCTGCTGTGAATTTCCTCAAGGATCGCCGCTGCGGCTGATAGACCTAAGCCACTGCCGCCATATTCTTCCGGGATTAGTGCGGCGAGAAAACCTGCTTTGGTGAGCGCATCAACAAACTCACCGGGATAAGCCCGCTCGCGGTCCTTCTCACGCCAATAGCTGCCGGGAAAATCACTGCACAGGGCGCGAACGGCTTCGCGCATCTGCGCTATTTCTGGTGTATCACTCCACATCAGAGACGCTCCGCATGCCAGCGCAAATGATCGTTCATGAAAGTCGAGATGGTGAAATAGCTATGGTCATATCCTTCGCGCATATTGAGCGTCAGAGGGATAGCGGCCCGCTCGCACGCTTCCACTAGCAAATTTGGTTTAAGTTGCTCTTCGAGAAACTGGTCGGCCGTCCCTTGGTCCACAAGAATATCAGCAACCCGAGCACCATCATCAATAAGCGCACAAGCGTCATAGGTCCGCCAACCGGCTTGATCAGCGCCGAGATATCCGCCTAGCGCCTTGTGACCCCACGGACATTGCGACGGAGAGACAATCGGTGCAAAGGCCGAGACGCTTTTGAAACGGTCCGAATTGCGGAGCGCAATGGTCAACGCGCCGTGACCGCCCATACTATGGCCGAAAATACCTTGCCGCGCCACATCCGTTGGAAATTCTTCGGCAATCAGCGTCGGAAGCTCCTGCTCAATATAGCTACGCATACGAAAATTACTTGCCCATGGCTCCTCGGTCGCATCGACATAAAAACCTGCGCCCTGCCCCATATCATAGCCGTCATCGTCCGGCACGCCATCGCCGCGCGGGCTGGTATCGGGGCAGACGATAATCAGCCCCAGTTCACTGGCCAGTTTTCGATATTCGCCCTTGTCCATCACGTTCGCATGGGTGCAGGTCAGTCCAGACAGATACCATAGGGCAGGCAGCATAACGCCATCCTGATGATCCGGCACAAAGACTGCAAAAGTCATATCCGTTTTGGTTTCGGCGGAGGCATGGGAATAAACCCCCTGCACTCCGCCGAACGCCTTATTGGTTGATAGCGTTTCCATGTGTGCGGAAATCAACCCATCTGATGCAAGGCGCAAAGCTTATTGCCGGACGGATCGCGCAGATAAGCCAGGTAGAGTTTACCAAGACCGCCTTCGCGAACGCCAGGAGGATCTTCCAGCGTCGTGCCACCATTGGCGATACCAGCCGCATGCCAAGCATCCGCAGTTGCCGGGTCTTTTGCCGCAAAACCGACGGTGCTGCCATTGCCGCACGTCGCTGGCTCGCCATCAATGGGCGGCGTGATCGAGAATATGCCGCTATCGGTAAACCAGAAAATACGGCCCTTGTCGTCCGGGGTTCCGGGAGCATGTCCCATAGCGCCCAAAACGGCATCGTAAAATTTCTTCGACGCTTCGATATCGTTCGCGCCTACCATGATGTGACTGTACATTATATTCTCCTTTGTTGAATTTTTAGAAAACCACGACGCTGCGGATACTCTCACCCGCATGCATCAAATCAAAACCCTTGTTAATTTCTTCCAGTGTCAGCGTGTGTGTGATCATCGGATCAATCTCGATCTTGCCGTTCACATACCAATCGACAATTTTCGGCACATCGGTTCGGCCTCGTGCACCGCCAAAGGCCGTGCCTTTCCAGACGCGACCAGTCACCAATTGAAACGGGCGTGTGGCGATTTCCTTGCCAGCTTCCGCAACACCAATGATAATGCTCTCACCCCACCCGCGATGACAGGCTTCCAGTGCTTGACGCATCACGTCAGTGTTACCAGTGCAATCAAATGTGTAGTCTGCGCCCCCATCAGTCAGCGCGACCAGATGTTCCACCACATCGCCATCAATCTTGGCCGGATTAACGAAGTGGGTCATTCCGAATTTCCGACCCCATGCTTCCTTGTCATCGTTTAGGTCCACACCAATAATCTTGTCCGCTCCGACCATGCGTGCGCCCTGAATGACGTTCAGCCCGATGCCGCCCAGACCGAAAACGATGACATTGGCACCCGGTTCGACCTTAGCCGTATTGGTAACCGCGCCAACGCCCGTTGTAACGCCGCAGCCGATGTAGCAACTCTTGTCAAACGGCGCATCGGTGCGGATTTTGGCGACCGCGATTTCCGGCAGCACGATGAAATTAGAGAAAGTGGAGCAACCCATATAATGATAAATTGCCTCGCCCTTATAGGACATACGGCTAGTCCCGTCCGGCATTAGTCCCTGCCCTTGGGTTGACCGGATTGCCGTACATAAATTGGTTTTACCGGAGAGGCAGGATTTACATTGCCGGCATTCGGGCGTGTAAAGCGGGATCACATGGTCATCGGGTGCTACAGACGTAACCCCCGCACCAACCTCACGGACAATCCCGGCCCCTTCATGGCCCAAAACGCTTGGAAACTTGCCCTCACTGTCGAGGCCGTCCAGCGTGTAAGCATCTGTGTGACAGATACCTGTTGCCATGATCTCGACCAGCACCTCACCGGCTTTCGGGCCTTCAAGATCTAGCTCAACAATCTCCAAAGGCTTTTTGGCTTCAAAAGCAACTGCAGCACGCGTTTTCATGGGGGTGTATGTCCTGATCGATGAATTGGGAAATCACCTTAACTTATAGCCCCATGCAATCAACCGGATTTGAGTTTTCGCTCCCATTAAGGGAAACCTCAGACTTTGCCCGGCAATCGGTAAAAGTCACCAAGCCTGTCCAAAGCGATTTTCAACACCAGCTTCCCGGATCGCGCAGGCCAATCGAGATTTTTTTCGGCGGCGGGAACGCCCTCGCCTGCACAAATAATCCGCCAGGCAATATCGGATAGATCGCTGCCCAGATGCACCATCGCATTGTCGAAACGCTGCTTGGCGGCGATCTGCAACTCGGTGGCGTTGAGCATCTCTGGTGCCGCGCGCCGTCCACCGGTCGGCGGCATGTTGTCCCAGCTCATAGTGATATTCGGCGCGAGATTAGCCCGCTCCCAATCCGCCCGCAATTTCTCTCCGCTGTCAAACTGGCGATCCGTCAAATGCCCACGCGCATGGAGCCAGCCTAGCGGGGATTCCGAAATGTTGACTGTCACGCTGCGCGCTGCGCGCTTTTTAGCTCTGCCCCTTTTCCGATCCCTGCCATCTTGGGGTAGGGGCCGTTCCACTAACATACGTGGGTCCGCAAATTTGTCTGTGCCAGTTGAAGGCATATTGATCTCCGTTCCAATTGATCCGAATCCCCCTTGCCATTTTGGCAAATATGTAGGAAAGAAGAAACCATATAGGTTGGAGACAATGATGATTAGCCGCATAAGAGACGTCCGCAAAGCCAAAGGACTGACACTCGATGATGTCGCGAAACGCTGTGATCCGCCAACCACAGCCCAAACTATCGGTCGGCTGGAAACCGGAATGCGCACATTGTCGCTCGACTGGCTCAACCGGATAGCCGATGCGCTGGCCGTTGATAGCGCGGAATTGCTCGCCTTGCCCGATCAGGATAAATTGCCGGTGGCTGCGATACTGGACCATAAAGGGGCGCATGCGCTCAAAAAGACCGAAAGCATTTCTCAACCAACGATAGAGACAGATATGGTCGCCCTGCGTGTAAAGAGCAGCATTGGCGACTATCGATCTGGTGACGATGTCTGGCTGTCGCGCCGCATGCCAGATCAATATAGCGCTGCGCTTAATCGCGACATATTGGTGCCCCGCCCCGCAGGGCGCTTTCTATTTGGCCGTCTAATAGGACGAGAGGGCGACATGATACAGGTCTTACCATTGGGCAGCGGCGCACGACAACAAGTGGTCAAAGACCCCGAATGGATTGGCGTTGCAGTGCGGCTGGTAAGAGCACTTTAAGGGCTTTTCGCTAAAGCTGTCTCCATGAACCGCCCGCTCAATATATTGACGCTATCGACATTGTTTCCCAATGCGACAGCCCCGAATTTTGGTATATTTGTCGAGCGGCAAACGAGGGAATTGGCAAACAGGCCAGAAGCCGATGTGACCGTAGTCAATCCCATCGGAATTCCGCCACCGCCACTCAGAAACCTCGCGCGTTATGGCTCGCTGACCGCTCTGCCCGATCATGAGCAATGGCGCGGACTAAATGTCTACCGACCAAGGTTTACGCTCATTCCCAAATTTGGAGGCGCCAAAAACCCGGAACGGATTGCGGCTGTCGTCCTGCCGCTCATCAAAAAACTCCATAGTGAAAAGCCGTTTGACCTGATCGATGCCGAGTTTTTCTATCCCGATGGCCCGGCCGCAATGCAGTTATCAGCGGCGCTGAATATTCCATTCACGGTCAAAGCGCGCGGCGCGGACATCCATCATTGGGGCAGCGATCCCAAATGTTTGCCGCAAATATTATCTGCCGCGGAAAAAGCGTCAGGCCTTTTGGCGGTATCGAAAGCCTTGAAGCAGGATATGCAAGAGCTGGGCATGGACGGTGCCAAAATCACGGTCCATTATACCGGCCTTGATCAAGACAAATTCAAGCCCATTGATCGAGGTCTCGCCAAAGAAGAATTGAACGTCAAAGGACCGCTATTCATTTGTGTCGGCGCTCTCATCAAGCGCAAGAACCAAGCGTTAGTGATTGAGTCTATGACGTCCTTTCCAGACGCTACCCTGTTGCTCGCGGGCACTGGCGAAGAGGAAAGGACTTACCGAGCGCTGGCGGACAAATGGGGCATCAAAGATCGCATCCGCTTTCTCGGCAACGTTCCGCATGATGACCTGCCAAAACTCGTGGCTGCAGCTGATATTTCAATTCTCCCATCCAAATCCGAAGGGCTTGCAAACGCATGGGTAGAGGCGCTGTCCTGTGGCACGCCGATTATCATCAGCGAAGCGGGTGGCGCCCGGGAACTGGTGCGCTCCGATATTGCCGGCAGGATTGTCGAACAAAACAGTGTAGCAATTGTTGAAGCTATCAAGGCGATCTTAGCAAGCCCGCAAATACAGAACAACGTGCGCGTGACCGTCAATCATTTCAGCTGGAAAAATAATGGCGATGCCTTGGTAAAGCTGTTCGCCAAGGCTACGCAGCGCTAGTTAGCGCAGCGGCATAAACGCGCCAATAACCCAACGCTCTTCTGCCCGCAGCACGCCCCAAGCACGGGCTGCAGCACGGCTATCCATAACTTCGATACCCAGTTTCGCTGCATCCGCCGCCCGGCGAAAGGCCGCTGGCGGTTGCTCCATTTTCGTGCCGCTCCCAAAGAGTAAAAATTCAGGTGCCGGAGACAAGTTAAGGGCAGCAATAATGTCAGCGAGATTCAGATCATCGCGTGCTGGCGCATCCCAGGACTGCGCTTGTTCCGGCGACAGTAGTAAGCCCTCGTCATACCGTTCGGGACCAATCTTAAAGCCATTGGGCGTAAAGCCTGTGACTACCGGCCCTTCAAAATCAACGTCGCGGCGCAGCTCAACCATCAATCGTCACCAATCAACCGATTTCTTCAGGGCCGCCAACTCTCTCAGCCTTCCCGCCTGCCGTCTCGGGAGGGATGAAGCTGTCTGGGCCGACTTTCAACCAAATCAATATCGGCGCAGCCATATAGACCGATGAATAAGTACCGATGAAGACACCAAGGAACATCGCGGCCGCGAAACCAAAGATCACGTCCGGGCCCCAAATGATCAAGGCAACCAAAGCGACCAACATGGTCAAGCTGGTCATCACCGTCCGCGCCAGTGTCTCGTTCACTGAAAGATCGAGCAGCGCGATAATATCCATCTTGCGATATTTCTTCAGGTTTTCTCTGATCCGGTCATAAACCACAATCGTATCATTCAGAGAATAGCCGATAATCGTCAGCAATGCCGCCACAATATTGAGGTTAAACTCAAGCTGAGTCAGCGCGAAAAACCCGAAGGTCAGCGCGACATCGTGGAATAAAGCAAACAGTGCCCCGGCGCCGAACTGCCACTCAAATCTTATCCAGATATAGAGCGTAATCGCCAGCATCGCGCCGACCAAAGACCAGACACCTTTGGACAAAAGCTCCTCAGAAACCTTGCCAGAAACAGAATCCACGCCGTCAATGCGGACATCAGGATATTCGGTCTTCAACATGCCAGTAATCTGATCAGCCATTGTATTGGCCAATTCCGGATCTTGATCCGCACCGTCAGGCAGCTTCATACGGATCGACACTTCATTCGGCTCACCAAAACGCTGGATCGTGGGATCGCCATAGCCCAATGCGCCTACTTTTTCGCGCAATTCCGTAATCGGTGCATCCGTGGTCTGGGTAAAAGTCGTGCGGATCATCTGCCCACCGACAAAATCAACGCCGAAGTTCAAACCGCGCTGTGCAACCAATGCCATTGAACCAATGATCATCAAAATACTGATGGCTACCGCAATATTCCGCCATTTGAGGAAAGCGATATTAGTGTCGTCGGGAACGAGTTTGAGAAGTTTCATTGCCATTCCCTCCTATATAACCAGCTCTTGTGGGCGGGTACGCCGCAACCACAGCGCAACCAACATCCGTGTTACCACCACGGCGGTAAAGACCGATGTGATAATCCCGATGATCAAGACAACGGCAAACCCGCGAACCGGACCGGAACCGAATATAAACAAAAGCAATCCAGCGATAACGTTGGTGATATTCGCATCGAAAATGGCGCGAGAGGCTTCTTTATAACCCACTTCTACGGCCTGCACCACACGTCTGCCACGCCTTCGTTCTTCGCGTATTCGTTCATTAATCAACACATTTGCGTCGACCGCCGAGCCGACCGTCAAAATGAAACCGGCGATACCCGGCAAAGTAAGCGTCGCATTGAAAATCGCCATCACGCCAAGGATCAAAAACAAGTTTAATGTCAGTGCAAAGTTCGCATAGAAGCCAAATCGTCCATAAGTGATGACCATGAAGGCTAGCACCGCAGATGTACCGATGATCGCAGCTATCATGCCCTTACGAATGGAGTCTGCACCAAGATCAGGTCCAACGGTCCGCTCTTCGACCACCTGCAATTCCACAGGCAAAGCGCCGGAGCGCAAAGCGATGGACAGTTGGTTTGCCCCCTCAACGGTAAAGTTACCAGAAATCTGGGCCGAGCCGCCAAGGATCGGTTCATTAATATTGGGTGCGGATAAAACTTCACCATCCAAAATAATCGCGAACGGTCTACCAACATTATTTTGAGTGAGACGAGCGAATTTCGCGCCGCCTTCTGTATCGAAGGTAATGTTGACGACCGGTGCGTTGGTCTCTGGAGCAAAGCCTTGCGCGGCATCGGTCAACTTATCGCCGGAAATACCGCCCAGACGTTTCACCGCAATATTTGGCAAGCCTGCGGGATTATCCGGATATGGGAATATCTGGCTACCGACCGGCGGACGCCCTTCGGCAACAGCATTTGGATCTGCCTCAAAATCAACGAGTTTGAAGTCCAGCTTAGCAGTCTTACCCAGCAGTTCCTTCAGTGCCTCTGGATCTTCCAGACCAGGAACCTGAACCACGATCCGCGTGTCGCCTTGCCGGATGATGGTAGGCTCGCGCGTTCCCATTTCATCGATACGTCGGCGGATAACATCGGTCGCCGTATCCATCGCATTATCAACGGCATTTTCGAGGCCTGCCGATGTCGGTGTGACAACGAAGCGCGTATCATCACGAACTTCGATATCCCAATCCCGCTGACCGGTTAGGCCAGCGCCAGTGGTTAAGGGCAATAACGCTTCGCGCGCGGCATCGACCTGCGTGGAATCGCGAACCATGAAAGACAGCGTGCCATCTTTACGAGAAATATCGCCGATGTTGATACGCGGATCGGCACGGCGCATTTCGGCGCGCACCGACTCTTCCATTGTTTCCAGCCGCGTTTCTCCGACATCGGCTGGATCGGCTTCCAACAGAATATGGCTGCCGCCCGACAAATCGAGGCCTAGATTGATTGTCTCATCTGGCAGGAATGTCGGCCAATATTTGTGGCTTTCGCCAAAAAACAGGCTGGGAAGCGACATCAAAACGCCGAAAGCCAGTAACAAAGATATGGAAATGACTTTCCAGCGCGGGAAATCTAACATCGTAAAACTATCCGTTCCCTAAACAGGTTCAATCGTTGGCTGGTTTACCGCTACCGCGTGGCATCACTTCAGACAACGTAGCCTTAACCGCTTTCACGCGAATGCCCTTAGCAATTTCCACCTCGACATATTCGTCATCGACTTTCATCGCCTTGCCAACTAGGCCACCGCCGGTCACGACTTCATCATTTTTCTGCACAGCAGCAATTTTGCCCTGATGCTCTTTCATCTTCTTTTGCTGTGGACGGATCAGCAAGAAATAGAACACGGCAAAGATCAGAACCAATGGCATGATCGAAATCAGAAATCCGCCTGCTCCGCCGGAAGCTGCCTGCGCCGTGATCAAAAGTGAAGTCATTTCATATCCCCAATGTAACGACCCGATTCCCGGGCCCTTTGACCGTCATTATTGCAAGCGCAAAATATCGGACATTAATGCTGCGCGCGCCTATCATGCACCCCCGGTGAAAGCAATCTATTAGCTATGCGAAAGCAATCCAGCCGAGCGCGCCCTAAAACGCTCCCCAGTAGATGGGAGCCATGCTTCTGGAGATCAAGTGGTTCCCAAACAACCGAACCCAAGGCATGGCCAAAGAACTTGCCAAGGATGCTCGACCACCATATATGCGCTGGCTCGGTCGGCATTGCCGCACCGACGGTCGGGACGTAGCGCAGCCTGGTAGCGCATCACACTGGGGGTGTGGGGGTCGGAGGTTCGAATCCTCTCGTCCCGACCAATTTTCTAAAAACATAGCGCTATTTTGCGTTACTTTTTGGTCGACCCAACCAGTTTTTCACTCGCTTTATTTTTCTCAAGCTCGGCCGGATCAAACCAGACCGGCTTCAGCTTCTTGTCGATAAATAGCTGCATTTGATCGGTATAATGTGGGCTGTCTGGCCGCGTCGTCGCCGCGCCGAACGGCTGGATGGACCGTGATGTCACTGCCCCTGCCTTGTCCCATTCGATAAACATGATGAAGCTATCGCCGTGACGCACCGACAGGCGGCCGTCCTCTTCCACATCCCATAACGTCGACGCACGGATTGTATCATTACCGCCATCAATGGGAAGATCGACATCACCCTGGCGCAGGCGCAGGACATCCAACATCGGTGGATCCACCTTGCCGAAATGTTCGACCAGATGATCAACGGTTTCCTGCAAAATTTCCAATGGATCAGGCTTCTCGCCGCGCTGATAATGGGATTTATTGGCTGGTCGCAGAATCATGAGCGCCAACGCATCGGCAGGCCCTTTGCCGTCGAGGTCCCAGTCCCAATCGGCCAGCAGTCTTTGCGCTTGCATATATTGTCCGCCGTCTTTCATCCGGACCGGCAAGTCCAGAGCCGCAATCTCGTCCAGCCATTTTTTCGCATAGCCGCGCTTCACGTAAGCCGTGTCATATTTGAGCTCACGAATTTCTGCTTCGCCGATTTTACCGAATTTTTCCAATATATCGATGGAACGCATTGACCGGTTCGTCTCGTCATCTTCAATCCCCATGAGCGGGGAGAAAGTGTCCCGGTTCAGCTCATCACCGGGGCCAGCCGCGATATAGGGCGTGTTATTCGCGTTCATGACATAGCCCGAAGCCGGATTGATGAGCGCCGGAACGCGCGTGAAGGGCAGCGTGTTTTGCCACACGGCCTTACTGTTATCGCCCGGCAATACCGTGCGCCAGTCAAAGCCAGGGGCCCGGTCCGGGAACATGGCGTTGTAGAACATCCCGATATTACCCTTAGCGTCAGCATAGACGAAATTGGTCGCCGGAACCCCCTGTCCCGCCATCGCGGCCTGCCATTCGTCAAAATTCTGCGCCTTGTTGATGCGGTAATATTGAGTGAGCATGTCCAGCTGATCCATGCCCGCATGGCGCAGCGCATAACCGCCATTTTCGTTGAGGATTACCGGTCCGTGGACGGAGCGATAGACCATTTGCGGATAGGGAATGACAAACGGGCCATATTTGATTTTCAGCCAAATGCGCTTTTTCTCTAACGGCAACCACTCGCCGTCATATTTATATGCGTTGCGCTTTTCATTCAGCGTCAGCTTGTAAATATCGATAAGATCAGGCCGGTTAACCGTGTTGGTCCAGCCCAAATTCTTGTTATGGCCCAAAAACGGAAATGGCGAGCCCGGGAAGTTCGCGCCTGCAAAATCCCAACCTTCTTCGCTGTGGACCACCAGCTCATACCATGCGACATTGCCCCTCAAGGGTTGATGAGAATTGGAAATCAGCCGGGTTTTATCGTCGCTGGAACGCTCTGGTGTAATCGCATAAGCATTGGACCCGTTTTCGCCGGGATCTGTGCCCACTGGGGTGATGATCTTGTCTTCACTCAGCGGATGGACCGTACGATTCTCGATCGGGACAGACAGGCTAGGACCACCTTCTTTGCGCAGCGGCTTGCCCTCGGTCAGCGCCTGTATCGGGCCATTGAGGCCAAAGAAAAATGGTGAGCGCAAAACGAAGCCCGCGGCAATATCACGGCCATTGACCGGAAATAATTTCGACAGGCTAACCTCGTCTGGATTTTCCTCGGCATAGGCATTTAAACCGGAGGCATAGCCATCCAGCACCGCTCGCACATCTACCGGTAAATCATCATATTTGCGCTTCACTGTGCCATCGACATCGAGCAGCGCCGCGACATAATCAATCGGCGCGCTATCGACACCGTTCAGCGTTGCCATCCGCCCCCGCGTCATCGCCGTCACTTCTTGTAGCGTTTTGAAATCATCTTCGGCGTGGGCGTAAGCCACACCATAAGCGACATCGGCATCGGTCTTGCCGAAAATATGAGGAACGCCGAAATTGTCGCGAACAATTCGCGCTTCATAGTCTTTTTTGGGCGGCGGTGACACGGATGAGACGCTGATCGGTTCCCAAACGGCTAGCGCGATGGCAACCAGCAAAATCAGGATCAACAATCCTATTCCGACTCGCTTGATCACCTTCATTTCATTTCCTTTTTCTATGGCAATCGGCCTTGCCCTTTTGATTGCTCTTGCGCAAAGTTATGACATTGGTCAACCGGGTAGCCTCCCGATCGTCGCAGTTACAAAGGATCGTTCATGCCGAAATTGAAAATTTCCCGACTCGCCCTGTTCTCCGCCCTGTCCGCGCTCACATTTGCAGCCCCGACAACGGCGCAATCTGTGATCGGATCCGGTGTCCCGGCCAGCACCGTTCCCAACAGCACAGAACGCCCTATTGTCTTTGCCCAACAAGCGCCTGCCACGACCGGTCTGGTGATTCTAATGCAAAGCGCTGCGTTGCCCGATATTCCCGCCCTTTCTCCTGCCGAACGCAGTGCCGTGGAAGCGGCTATCGCTTCTGCCGACTTCAAAGGAAAGGCAGGCAATAATCTGGAACTACGCGGAATTGGCAGCCGTCCGCTCATCATGCTCGCCGGAGCGGCCAAACCCGATGGCGAAGGGGCGGACTGGAAGTCAGCCGCTGGTAGCGCCGTGCAAAAGCTGATGACGGAAAATGTCGAGCTGACCATGGCCGGACTTCCCGATGCGAACGCCATGGCAGAGGCCGCACTGGGCCTAGATCTGGGTCAATATCGTTTTGATCGTTATCAGACAGATGTTGAAACGGCACCCGCCAGTCAAAAGGTGACAATATCCGGCCCGCAGGCATCTGCGGCTCAAGCGCTCTGGAACAGTCGCCACAAACATCTTGCCGATAGCGTCAAACTGACTCGCGATCTGCAGAGCGAACCGGCCAATACGCTCTATCCGCAGAGTTTTGTTGATCGAGTAAGCGCTGCGTTTAAAGGCGTCCCGAATATCCGCATCGAAATACTCAACGAGGCCGAGATGCGCAAAATGAACATGGGCGCGATTGTCGGCGTCGGCCAAGGCAGCCCGCGCGGATCGCGGATGATGGTGGTCCGCTACACAGGCGGAAGCGGCGCGCCGCTCGCTCTGGCTGGCAAGGGCATTACTTTTGACACAGGCGGCATCTCGATCAAGCCTAACAAAGGCATGTGGGCCATGAAGGCTGATATGTCGGGAGCCGCTGCAGTAATGGGCGCAACATTGTCGCTGGCCAAGAGCCGCGCACCGGTCAATATTGTGGCGGTTGCTGCACTGGCCGAGAATATGCCCGGTGCCAATGCGCAGCGTCCCGGTGATGTGGTCCGCACCTATGGCGGCAAGACCATCGAAATTCTCAGCACGGATGCAGAGGGCCGACTGGTGCTCGCCGATGCGGTGCAATATGTGGCGGATCGCTACAAGCCATTTGCGCTGGTGGATATCGCAACATTGACCGGATCGGTCGGACGGGCCTTGGGTGATCAATATGGCGGACTATTTGCGCGGGAGGACGAAATTGCTAATCGCTTGCTGAAAGCCGCCGAGGACAGCGGCGAGCATTTATGGCGGCTACCCTTGCATCCCGCCTATGCCAAAGCCGTACGTTCCGACATTGCCGACGTAAAAAATTCGGGCGTCACAGATGCACCCGGCGCAAGTGCAGGGGCCCATTTTATCGGCTATTTTATCGATGAATCAATGCCTTGGGCACATTTGGATATTGCCGGTGTCGACTGGAACAATTCCGCAAAGCCGCTGACGCCCAAAGGAGCCTCTGGCTTTGGCGTACGTTTGCTGGACAGGCTCGCGCGGGACTGGACCGCCGAATAGGCTTTTGTAACAATTATTTGCCCCGCTCCCTTGTGTGATAAAAACATCACTCCATATCTTGTAAGAACCAGGAATGAGGGAACGGGACAATGAATCTCGAGAAATTTACCGACCGCGCCAAAGGCTTTTTGCAATCGGCTCAGACCGTGGCGATCCGGATGAACCATCAGCAGATTACTGCTGCGCATTTACTCAAGGCCTTGCTCGAAGATGATCAGGGGATGGCATCCGGCTTGATCGCCAAAGCGGGCGGTAATGCAAAGCAGGCCCATCTCGAGATTGATACGGTGCTGGATAAAATTCCAGCGGTATCGGGCAGCGGTGCACAACAAACACCGGGACTGAATAACGATGCCGTGCGGGTACTCGATCAGGCCGAACAGGTCGCAGAGAAAGCTGGTGATAGCTATGTTACGGTGGAGCGCTTATTGCTTGCCCTCACTCTGTCCAAAGACACTCCCGCAGGCAAGGCTCTGACCAATGCAGGGGTTACTCCTGATGCTTTAAACAGCGCGATCAACGATTTACGCGGCGGGCGTTCTGCTGACACGGCCTCGGCCGAAGACCGCTATGACGCGATGAAGAAATTTGCACGCGACCTCACCGAGGCGGCCCGCGAGGGCAAGATGGATCCGGTCATCGGCCGCGACGAAGAAATCCGCCGGACGATCCAGATTTTGGCGCGCCGAACCAAGAACAATCCGGTTCTTATCGGCGAACCCGGCGTGGGCAAAACCGCGATTGCCGAAGGTCTGGCGCTGCGCATTGCCAATGGCGATGTACCTGACAGCCTGAAAGACCGCCGTTTGATGTCGCTCGATATGGGCGCGCTGATTGCGGGCGCGAAATATCGCGGTGAGTTTGAGGAGCGGCTGAAAGGCGTGCTCGATGAAGTGCGGGGGGCTGATGGCGAGATTATCTTGTTCATTGATGAAATGCATACGCTTATCGGCGCGGGGGCTTCGGAAGGCTCGATGGATGCCAGCAACCTTTTGAAACCCGCGCTGGCGCGCGGCGAACTGCATTGCATTGGCGCCACCACGCTGGACGAATATCAGAAACATGTTGAAAAAGATCCTGCTTTGCAGCGCCGCTTTCAACCCGTTGTCATTGGCGAACCGACGGTGGAAGATACTATCTCGATCCTACGCGGCCTGAAGGAAAAATATGAACTGCATCATGGCGTGCGGATTACTGACGGCGCGCTGGTCAGTGCAGCGACTCTATCGCATCGCTATATATCCGACCGCTTCCTGCCGGACAAAGCCATCGACTTGATGGACGAAGCGGCTTCGCGGATCCGCATGGAAGTAGAATCCAAGCCGGAGGAAATCGAAACGCTCGACCGGCGGATCATCCAGCTCAAGATTGAGCGCGAAGCCTTGTCCAAGGAAAGCGATGACGCGTCGAAAAGTCGTCTCGAAACTTTAGAAAAGGATTTGTCCGAGCTCGAACAGGAATCGACCGAACTCACCACACGCTGGCAGGGTGAGAAAGACAAGATCAACGCCGAGGCCCATGTAAAGGAAGAACTGGATGCCGCGCGTCTAGAGCTTGAACAGGCCGAGCGTGCTGGTGATCTCGCCAAAGCCGGTGAGCTGAGCTACGGCACCATTCCCAATCTTGAAAAGAAACTGGAAGAGGCTGGCGATGCGACTGAAGGCGCAATGTTGCGCGAGGAAGTCGTCAGTGAAGATATTGCCTCTGTGGTTTCCAAATGGACAGGCATACCCGTCGATAAAATGCTCGAAGGCGAACGTGAAAAACTGCTCGCCATGGAAGAGTTGATCGGCAAACGGGTCATCGGCCAGAAAGATGCGATTGAAGCCGTGTCCGCCGCTGTCCGCCGGTCCCGTGCAGGATTGCAGGATCCTAACCGGCCCCTCGGTAGCTTCCTTTTCCTCGGCCCCACGGGTGTCGGCAAAACCGAACTCACCAAGGCTTTGGCCGGATTTCTGTTTGATGATGATCAGGCGATGGTCCGCATCGACATGTCCGAATTTATGGAAAAGCACAGCGTCTCTCGCTTGATCGGCGCGCCTCCCGGCTATGTCGGCTATGAGGAAGGCGGCGTGCTCACCGAAGCGGTGCGCAGACGCCCCTATCAGGTCATCCTGTTTGACGAGGTCGAGAAAGCCCATAGCGATGTGTTCAACGTCCTGTTGCAGGTACTTGATGATGGCCATCTTACCGATGGTCAGGGCCGCAAGGTCGACTTTTCTAACACGCTGATCATCCTGACTTCCAACCTCGGCAGCCAATATATGGCGAACCTGAAAGATGATGAGAAGGTCAAGGATGTCGAACCGCAGGTCATGGAAGTCGTCCGCGCGCATTTCCGGCCCGAGTTTCTTAACCGCCTGGACGAAATTATCCTGTTCCATCGGCTGGCCGAAGAACATATGGCACCTATTGTCGAGATACAGGTCGCCCGGGTGCAGAAACTGCTTAAGGACCGGAAGATCGTCCTCGAGCTAAACGATGCTGCCAAACGCTGGCTCGGCAGAGTCGGTTATGATCCTGTATACGGCGCAAGACCTCTAAAACGCGCGATCCAGAAATATCTCCAGGATCCACTCGCCGACATGATATTGCGCGGCAATGTACCGGATAATAGCACCGTGGAGATTGACGAGGGCGATGGCGCGTTGAAAATGGAGCCGGTCGCGACAGCACCAGAAGGTTGAACTTGCACCCGCAGTTGATGTTCGGCAGATAAAGACCATGATCAGCACTGTGCAACAGGATGAAATATTGGGCGATGCCAGCTATCTGGCCCATCGCTACGATGAAGCAAATGATGCGTTCCGGTTCCTGTCGGTTCCGCGAGATGTTCATCGGCAATGTACATTCATCACGGATGAACATCTGCCCAATATCGAGCAGTTTAAGGCTATTTCTAATTCTGACCTTGCCGGAGCATCACCGGCAACCGCACCGGTGCATTTCATATTTCATTCCGCCTATTGCTGTTCCACCATGCTTGCCCGCGCCTTTGATATTGAGGGCGTTTCAATGGGACTGAAAGAGCCTGTAGTCTTAAACGACATGATTGGTTGGCGGCGGCGAGGAGCCGATCCGGTCAAACAGAAACAGGTCATGGAACAGAGCCTGACCCTGCTCTCCCGGCCATTTGGCGAGGATCGAACGGTCATCATCAAACCATCGAACATTTGTAACCCTCTCGCCATTGAAATGTTGCGTATGCGGCCAGAGGCCAAGGCGCTGCTTCTTTATGCGCCGATTGAAGGATTCCTTAAATCCATCGCCAAGAAAGAGATGTGGGGTCGGATATGGGTGCGCGATGTGCTGATCGGTACGCTGAAAGACGGCTATGCTATCGGCGGCTTTTCGCAGGACGAGCTGTTGCAGCTCACAGATTTGCAGGTTGCCGCGATAGGCTGGCTATCTCAGCATGCGCTATTTGCGAAAATCATCGAAAAAATCGGCCCAGATAGGGTCAAAACGCTCGATAGCGATACATTCCTAGCACAGTCGCCAGCGACTATCGCAGCGCTATCGGACCTCTACGGACTGGCTATGAACGGGTCACGAATTGAAGCCGTCATTCAAGGTCCCGCCTTTACCAGCCATTCCAAGCTCGATCAGGCCAAACGCGGCGAGATATTCGATGCCAAGACGCGCGAGCGGGAACAGCAAAAGGTTGCTGAGGTCCATGGCGCAGAAATCGATATGGTGGCGACATGGACAAAGGCTGTGGCAGACAGCCAAGGTATCAAGCTGGATATTGGTTCAAAGTTGCTTTGAATTTTTATCCGCAATGAAGATTATCACTGGAAGAAACCGGGTTCAGTAGATTCTACAAAATCTCTCGATTCTTTGGAGCCATTGCGCGCATATTCTTTCCATTGGCTGTTGCTCATACAGACCCGCCTCTTTTTGACGCGTGATCCAATAACAGGCTCCGACCGGCACCGCACATAGTCGGGATGCTTTCTGTCGGTAATTTTTTTTGGCTTCTCTGCGGCCGTTGCAGTTTCAGACATTGCCAATATCGGCGGCGCTGAAATCAAAGATACACCCAAGATAAGAACCGTTGGTAACGTATAGCGCATGTTACAATTCCATCTAGTTGCTGGTTGACCCGGACTGATGATCTTTCACCAATTCATTGGCCCGCCTGTTGCCTTCAGCATTAAATTGCTTCCATTGGCGATTGGTCAGGCAGATGCGTTTTTTCTTAACGCGGGATCCGATCACTGGTTCCGAACGACAACGCACAAAATTAGGATCCCTGCGATCCGTTATCTTCTTTGGCTTTTTTACTGCCTCAGTATCATCAGTCGCAGTCATTTCAGCGGTCACTTCGGCCGATAAGACAGAGGGCGTCGCCAACATCGATGCACCAATCGCTATGACGGCATATTTACGTATGTTCATGATCATCTCCAAAGGTTGTCCAAAATTATACGCAGTTGAACGCTTGTTACAACAAAAAAGGGCGAGCCTTGCGGCCCGCCCTCTTTTTCAAGCTTTTTAATCCGAAGGATTAGAAGCTGAATTTCACCGCAGCTGCGAAACGACGACCCAAAGCATCATAAGATGACGGATAAACGTTACCGCTGTTAAACGCTGTTGAGCCAACATCCGAACCAACTTCTGATGGCGCGTTGTCGAACAGGTTGCGGATAGTCAGAGTCAACTGAACGTTGTCGCTGATTTCCCACTGACCGGTAAGGTCAAAATAGTGCTCGGCACCAATGTTGAGGAATTCAGGTTCAACCAAACAACCGCCTGTATCTGCACCCAATGGGTCAGGACAACCAGCAGGGTCAGCTTGCGCAGCAGCCAACTCGGCAGCAAACTGGCTTGGCTCATATTCAACGCCATCCAGGTAACGCCACAGGAGTGACAAACGGAATTCGTCGTTGAACGTAAGCGAAGTCCGCTGACTAAAGCCAAACTCAGGCTGAATAGACGGACAGTTTACACTGTAGAAACCAACACATTCACGGTTCAAGCTGCCTGGCGTAGCCTGGAACAAGTTTTCGTTCGTCCAGGTTCCGTTGAAAGACATAGCCAAACCAATGTTGTCGGTAAGGTCTGTGCGATAGTTTATCGCAAGATCGATACCATCGGTTTCAATTGTACCCAAGTTCGTCAGGTTCAAAGGAAGACCAGGAGTATCAGCCGCAGAACCGGAGAGACTACCGTCCAGTGGGTTACGACGGATCGCAAGACACTCATCGCTGGTTGGCGATGCATTGAATACGAAACAAGCGTCGCTCGCATCACCCGGTGCTGGGGTGGTGATAGCGTCAGTAACTTCGATGTTCCAATAATCGACCGTCAAAGACAGACCAGGAATTGCTTCCGGTTCTGCCAAGAAGCCGAAGGTCCACGTTTTCGCAGTTTCCGTACCAAGGTTCAAGTTACCACCTGTTGTGATGTTAACCTGACCAGCAACTGGGTTGTTAATGATACCGATGCTGCCTGCAGGCGCGCCCTGAGCGAGACAAATCGCCGTGAGGTTTGCATTTCCAACAGGAGCAGCGCCAGCACATGGATCTTGACCCAAGTTGCTGAGGCCCGTTGTAACCGGCGTAAACAGCTCACCAATATTTGGTGCGCGTGAAGAACGCTGGTAGTTACCGCGGATTTTCAGACCGATTACTGGTTCCCAAGAACCGCCTGCTTTCCAAGTAAACTCGGTACCAGCAGTCGAATAATCGGAATAACGTGCACCAAGCTCAATCGTTAAGCTTTCAGCAAGCGTAACGCCTTCGAGCAATGGAATAACGACTTCGCCAAATGCATCATATACATCATAGCTACCTGTGATGTCAGGAGCAGCACCGCCGCCGCCAACAACCGCACCAGGAGTCTGGGATGCTTCGTCACTACGACGTTGCGCGCCAAATTCGCGATACTCACCACCAACAGCGAAGCCGATTGGTGTGTCGGTTAGACCAAAGCCAAGATCACCGCTTACCAACGCATTGACCTGAGCCAATGATGTGGAAGTGATAACCTGTTGGGTCAGAGCAAATGTAAAGTCGATCTGTTCCTGCGTCAGGCTACCAATTGGGCCAAGCAAGTTGATCGGCACACAGCCAGCGGTTGGATCGGTACAAGTATTCTCATCAATCGCGAGCAATGCTTGCTGCAAACGAGCAAAACGAGCAAAACCAGATTGGCGTTGAATACGCTCACTTTCACCATAGCCACCGGAGATATCCCAAGAGATATTGTCAGTGATGTCACCACGTGCGCCAACAACAAAGTTGAACACGGTGCTGGTGAAGTCAGAGTTACGTGTACCGGCTTCAACTGAACGACGACGGATGCCGAGGTTTACAGTTGCATAGTTCGGGTTTGGAGAACCGTCAGCCAATGTTGGGCCCGTCGTATCGTCCAAAAGCGTCTGACACTGAGCAGGCGTACGTGCTTGAACACCAGCAGTTGCAGCGTCAATATCGTCACCGGCACAAATTGCGTTACCGATTACGTCGTTCAGGAACGGGTTGCCGTAGTTCAACGCATAGGTGTTGAAGAACGAGCCGCCTGGAGCGATAATCGTAGAAACGGTCTGCTTAGAGAATGAACCCTGCGCATAGACTTCTACTGCATCGCTAACTTCGTAACGACCCTGTGTGAACAGGTTGAAACGCTCAAATGGCGTCTGGAAAATGTTGAACGGGTTAAAGTTGAACAGGTTCGAAGACGCTGGGTCAAGACCGGAACCGTCAGCATTAATCTGTGCACTTACTGGACCACGAAGGTTAGCAGGAACAGAGTTTGATGAACCACCAGCATTACCAGTGAAAGAACCGATGTTGAATTCGGAGAACGAACGGTCGCCCTGGAAAACAGCATCCTGATCCTGATAGCCAACGCTCAATACAACGTTACCACGACCATCGTCGAAGTTTGCACCGATTGTCAGGTCACCGCGGAAAACGTTACCGTCGCCCTGTTCGGTGATCTGTTGGCTAAGGTTTAGTTCAACGCCAGCAAAATCTTGCTTGGTGATGAAGTTGACAACACCAGAGATCGCATCCGCACCATAAGTGGTTGTAGCACCACCGGTTAGAATGTCAGTACGCTCGATAACCGCCAATGGAATGTTGTTAAGGTCAACACGGCCAGTTGTATCAGCAGGAACATAACGACGTCCGTCAAGCAGAACGAGGTTACGCTGCGAACCCAAGTTACGCAGGTTAACGAAGGAAGAACCACCGTTACCATTGTTAACTGCAGAACCGATGCTTGGAACCGAGCTAGGCAGTTCACGCAGGAATTGCTCAGCAACGTTTGTCTGACGCAGTTCCAGTTCTTCAGAGGTTACAACGCCAACCGGGCTAGACAGCTCAAGGTTAGGGTTGGTGATACGAGAACCGGTAACAACGATGACTTCCTCATCAACTGCATCGGCTTCTTGTACGTCTTGGTCCTGCGCGTAGGCAGGTGCTGAAACCATAGCAAGACCGAGCACAACTGGTGCCGTTCCGCTCATCAGCTTCGTAAATTTTTTCATGTTATTCCAGTCCCTTATTCTGGAGGAGCAGAGCCCCCAATGGCCCGCTTCTGTAGTTGTCCCATCGAATCATTCGCGTTTTGGACACGCGCAAGATCCCATCGGAATGGCAGGCAGATGCCGGAATTGGGCAATGCTGTAAAGCGGCTGTTCAGGTTTCCGGGGCAGTTTTGTAGAGAATGTAACTATTTTGTCACAGTCACATCAGCGTCTCAATATCGAATCAGAAGCCCCAAGCCATGGCTTTTAGACCCTGATTTACAATCCTTTTCTACACATGCGGCCGCGCTATTGCGCACGATCATTGTTGTGCTAGTGATTGTTCAGTACCGCATGCCTCACCAAAGACACACATATAGACGTCCGAAACGTCGAGGAGCAAAGAGATGAATATTAGAGATACAAAGTCGCACGCGACATTCGCTTCTATTGCCTGCGCCGCCCTTATATTTGGCGCGCCAGCAGTGGCTGCAAAGAAGGGAGATGCGGTTTCTGCGCCTCCGGCTATCTATACTGAACTGGTGGCGTGCAAAAACATTACTGATGCACAGCAACGACTCGCCTGCTTTGATACCAAGGTTGCCGCGCTCGAATCCGCGCAAGCCAGTAATCAGCTTGTGATCGCAGACCGCGAGCAAGTACGCGAAGCACGCCGCGGTTTGTTCGGCTTGTCGCTTCCACGGATAAAACTCTTCGATGGCGATGAAGAAAAAGGCGACAATGTTAATGAAATTGAGGCCAAGATTTCATCAGTCCGCACATTGCGGGGCGGTAAATTACTGATAAAACTGGATGACGGCGCTGTTTGGCAACAAACTGACACAAAAACCAATATGCGAAGGCCCAAGGTCGGTGATTCCATCGTCGTCAAACGCGGGTCTTTGGGCAGCTTCGTCGCAAAAGTGAATGACGGCCGTGCGTTCAAAGTGAAACGGATCGTCAACTGATCAGCTGCTGGCCCCTATATATTTAGGGTCAATCGACCAAAGTCAGCGCATTGGCCCCGTCAGTAATATGGGGTCGATTCGTGCTTTGTTCCATTTCATCGACCAGTGCAGATGTGGGCCGGTCGCGCGTCCGGTTGCGCCGATCCGCCCGATTGGTTCACCGCGTTTCACTTTCTGGCCTTCTTTGACCAATATGGCTGAGGCGTGCAAAAAAGCGCTATTCAGGCCCATGCCGTGATCAATCATCAGGAGATTGCCCTCGAGCGAGAAGGGCTTGTTAGCAGCCAATGTTACAACGCCATCGGCCGGTGCCACGAAGTAAGTACCGGCACCGCCTGCGATATCAACGCCACTATGATAGCTGCCTGGCTCACCTTTATAAACACGCTGTGATCCGAACATGCCAGAGATGCGTCCTTTGGCTGGCCAGATGAATGTCTGGCGCCACCCCTTGCTATCGCTCCTGACCTGGCGTGCCGCATTAATCTGTGCCAGTTCCGGGCGGCGTCGCTTCATAAAAGCCGCGCTGGGCCCGCCACTACGTCTGGAAACGTTGACATGCTCAATTTTCCACTTGCGCGGCGCGATACTGAAAAATTTCTTCACCATCTCGCCATTTTCTAGCGTTGCGACCATTTGTGCTGCCTGGCCGGCATCACGATTAAAGGCGATGATGAACTTGCCATCCTCGTCCACTGGTACTGGGTCTCCATTAAAAGACAGACTGCGCGTGCCTTCGGGCGCATCGCCTAGCATCACGCCGCCTTGAATTTCTTGCCCGGAAAAACCGAATTTGACCGCTTGGCGAAAGGCGGAATCTTCTGCTTCAGATGTTTCGGCAAATGTCGCTGAGATTGGCAGCGCAATCGCCACCACGGCGGCAAGCGTCAATGAACCGGCAATCGTATTTTTCTTAAGGCCCATTATTTTTCCTCTTCGGGCAAATGTGCCTGAGCGGAGATCTGCGCAGTTGCATAGGCCTCCTGCTTCTCGACACTCCAATAGCGCAGCTCTTCGAGCGGTATCTGTTCGCTGGTCACAGCACATAGGACATGGTCGCCGGACGACAGCGGCCGAAAACCATTTGGCATGTAATAGAGCTTAGCTACTTTGTTGCGATTGGACATTAACATTAGAAAACCCTTACCTTATGCGCCATTTACCTGCGATTTACCGGCACTTATTTAGCGGAAAATATTTACGACTTTCATAACAAAAAACGCGCCTAAAACAAATCCTGTTGTCTGTCATCCGCCGGTTTTTTGATTCTGCTAACCTTTGGCTTTCCTTTTATCGGCGCTTTTACTGGCGAAGGTTTACGCCTTGCTGCAGATTCATCAGAAATCTGAGCGCCGATTTCCCCATCATGGAAGTGAAGATTGACCGCACGCGCGCTCACTGCTTCCTCTCGGCTGCCAACAAGCCCGCCATCCAGCGATGATACCCGCGCATAGCCACGCTTCAAAGGACCATCGGGCGACACTTGCTGCGCCAACCGCCACAGCGCGTCGAGCCGCTGCCGCGCATCATCGAGCGGTCGTTTCACCAGCGCCACAGGAAGATCGAGCCGATCCAGGCGACCTTTCGTTGCCTCTAGCCGTTGCCGCAACATGGAGGGCCGCAGAGCCCCTTCCGATGCTGAAAAGCGGCTGCGCGCCTGTGCAACATTCTGGCCCATCGCATATTTCATACGGTCAGAAAGTTCGTCCACGCGCTGCTGATGCGGACGCAATAGATCCGTGAGTGCTGGCATCAGGCGGCGCTGCGCCTCCAGCCGTTCCTGCGCTGTCGCAAAACCACGCTGGATCGAGCGCGCCATACGTGCCTTGCTCTCACTGAGCGAAGCCAGCCACTCTGCGCGCACGGGAACCGCCATTTCTGCCGCTGCTGTCGGTGTTGGCGCTCGCAAATCAGCAGCAAAATCGCTGAGAGTCGTATCGGTTTCATGACCAACCGCAGAAATGATCGGGATCGAGCAATTTGCAACGGCCCGGACAACTTCTTCTTCGTTAAAGCCCCACAAGTCTTCGATCGAACCGCCACCACGCGCGACGATGATCAGATCCGGTCGAGTGAGCGCATCGCTCTCCTCCATCTTCGAAAAGCCATTAATCGCTCCTGCGATCTGTTTGGCGGCCCCTTCGCCCTGCACCAGCACAGGCCAAACTACGACATGGCTGGGGCAGCGATCAGCCAGCCGGTGCAAGATATCGCGGATCACTGACCCGGTAGGAGATGTTACCACGCCGATAGTTTTCGGTAAGAATGGAATCGCCCGCTTGCGGTCCTGATCAAACAGTCCTTCCCCTTGCAGCTTGGCTTTCAGCTTTTCAAATAGCTGCATCAACGCGCCTTCACCCGCCAGTTCCATCTTGTCGATCACGACCTGATATTTGGAACGTCCGGGATAAGTCGTCAGCTTGCCAGACACGACAACTTCAATGCCATCCTCCGGTTGAAAGGGCAGTCGCCCGGCATTGCCCTTCCACATCACACCATCAAGCACTGCTTTGTCGTCTTTCAGCGCCAAATAGACGTGGCCCGATGCCGCCCGTTTGTAGCCGGAAATCTCGCCCCTGATCCGCACATAGCCGAAGCGATCCTCGACCACGCGTTTGAGCGATCCAGAAATTTCCGAAACAGATAACGGAGCGGCATTGTCGCCCTCGCCACTCTCGGCTAGGAGTTTCGCGTCTAAAGAGAGAGAGTCGTTCATGAATATCCTGTTGCTCGGGTCCGGTGGCCGTGAACATGCCTTGGCATGGAAGCTGGCGCAATCCCCGTCGCTAGAGAAATTTTATGCCAGCCCCGGTAATCCCGGCATCGCCCATCATGCAGAATGCGTAAAACTGGATATTTCCGATCACACCGCTGTGATATTATTTTGTGGGCGCAATCGCATCGATCTGGTGGTGGTTGGACCGGAAGCACCGCTGGTTGACGGACTGGCTGAAAGCCTGCGCACCGCCGACATATTGGTATTTGGCCCCGACGCGGCCCCCGCTCAATTGGAAGGATCGAAAGGCTTTACCAAAGACCTTTGCGCCCGCGCTAATATTCCGACCGCTGGTTATGTTCGGACCACCAATCAAGAAGACGCGCTTGCAGCGCTCGACAAATTCTCCATCCCCGTCGTCATCAAGGCCGACGGCCTCGCCGCCGGCAAAGGCGTGATCATCGCCGAAACCCTTGAACAGGCTCAGGACGCCATCGCCATGATGTTCGATGGCGGCTTTGGCGAGGCTGGCGCAGAAGTGGTAATCGAAGAATTTTTGAAAGGCGAGGAAGCCAGTTTTTTCGCCGTTACCGATGGCAAGAATGTGATCCCCTTTGGTACCGCGCAAGACCATAAACGCGTCGGCGAAGGCGATGTTGGTCCCAATACAGGCGGCATGGGTGCTTATAGCCCTGCCCCTGTCCTGACCCCCACCTTACAAAGCCAAGTGATGGACGAAATCATCAGACCGACCGTTGATACACTCGCCGCAGAAGGCATGCCCTATAGCGGCGTGCTGTTCGCCGGATTGATGCTGACCGAAACCGGACCGCAGTTGATTGAATATAACGCCCGCTTTGGTGATCCGGAATGTCAGGTGCTGATGATGCGGTTGAAATCCGATCTCGCCGCGATCATGCTGGCCACCGCCAAAGGCGAGCTCGGCCAGATCGGTGCGCCGGAATTTGACCCGCAATCTGCCCTGACCGTGGTGATGGCGGCAAAGGGTTATCCCAGCACCCCGGAAAAGGGCGGTAAAATCCAGAACCTCGCCCGGGCCGAACGCGAAGGGACAAAAATCTTCCACGCCGGAACTACTGAGGTGGACGGCAAACTTGTTGCCAGCGGCGGCCGGGTACTCAACGTCACGGCCTTGGGCAGCAACACCACAGAGGCGCAATCCAAAGCTTATGCCGCTGTGGACCAAATCGATTTTGAAAGCGGCTTTTGCCGCCGTGATATCGGTTGGCGAGAAGTGGCGCGCGAGGGATAAGATTAATTGCTCCTCGCTACTGAATAATCACCACCTTGGACCGTTCATGATGAGATACGGCAGTTCAAGGATGATTGATCGCAATGGCTTTGCAAAACCAAATAGACCGGTCGGTGCCGTCGATCCTCGCCGTAATATTGGTTTCCTTGATTTTCGGACTGTTGGCGTGGGGCGGTATTTCGCTGACCAGAGATGAGAGCCGGATCGCTATCGTCTGGCTACCTAACGCCCTTTTGGTTGCTGTCCTTTTAAGGAGCAAGCCATCTGCGGCATTTGCCTATTTGCCCGTTGCCTTTTGTGCCAATGTGGCCGTCAACTTGATCATCGGCGATGCTATCACACGTGCCATAACTCTGGCGCTCCTCAACCAGTTTGAAATTTTGGTTATTTGGCTAGCGATGCGCAAAATCGGGCTGCCACGGCCGGATATGCAGAACCTTCGCGATCTTGTGATTTTTGTTTTGGTTGGCGGCATCACCGGACCGGCTGCATCCGGCTTCTTCGCGGCCCTGCTTATCGTTAATGGCACATGGTCAGAGATGCTCAGTTTCTGGTTGCAATGGTCCTCCACCGATGGCCTAGGGATGTTGCTGCTCTGCCCTGCGATGATGGTGATTATCGACAGTTTGCAGAGGCGGATGAAAGCACCCGCCAAGGACAGTCCGGCGCCACGCTTGTCGAAAAAATGGGAATGGATCGTAATCCAAGCGTTTATCTTGCTATCTACAATAGCAATTTTCGCTTTCATCAATTTCCCGATTCTGTTCCTTATTCCACCACTTGTGCTGCTGAGTGCATTTCGGCTTGGTATATGGGGGACAGCCGTTTCCGTTCTGCTGATTTCTATCGTTGTAAGCTTTTGCGTAGCTTTCAAACTGGGCCCATTTCACGCGGTCGATATTTCTCTCACCGCCAAACTGCTTGTGGTACAGGTTTTCCTGCTGTCCTGTTTCGCCGTGGGCATGCCGGTTTCGGCAAGCCTCTCAGAAAAGGCCAAAATCCGTCAGGAGCTGCGCGACAATCAAGATCTCAGCAACTCTATGCTGCAAAATATGAAAGAGGTGATTTTCCGCACCAATGATCGCGGAGAATGGCAGTTTCTCAACCCGGCCTGGGAAAAGTTGACAGGCCGGACTGTTGAAGAAAGCCTGGGCCAGCATATTTCCAATGTCATTCTACCTGACGATCTGGATGCCCTGTTGGATAAGCTTTATCCGATCCGATCAGGTAAAATCGAACAATATAATTTTGAGTGGATATTCCTGCATAAAGACGGATCAAAGGTCGATGTAGAGCTCAGCTTGTCGCGATTGGTTGATGGTGACGGCAATTATATTGGGTCTATTGGCAATATCCGCGACATCAGCGAACGCAAGGAAATGGAAGTGAGCCTCGTTTCGGCACGACGCGATGCTGAAAAAGCGGCCAATGCAAAGACACGGTTCCTTGCCAGCATGAGTCACGAAATCAGAACTCCGATGAACGGAGTGCTTGGTTTTACCCAACTGCTGCTTGATAGCGAGCTGACCAGTGATCAACGCAAAAAGTCACAAATCATACTCGATTCCGGCAACGCCATGATGCGGTTGTTGAACAATATTCTCGATATTTCCAAAGTGGAGGCCGGACAGATTAAGCTGAGCAACGCGCCGATGGACCTATGGAAGGTCTTACGTGATTGTGTGGATTTGATGGTGCCGAGTGCAGAGCAAAAAGGCCTGAAGATCAGCTTGCAGGTCGACGAAACAGTTCCCACGCAGATCGTTGGTGATTGCCATTATCTCCGCCAGATCACATTGAATTTGATCGGCAATGCGGTGAAATTTACGCAAAACGGACAAATTGCGGTCAATATGTCATCGACAATGATGGACGATGGACAAGCGCTCATCACTCTCGCGGTCGAAGATACTGGAGTCGGCATTCCACCAGATCGATTGATCGCCATATTCGATCCGTTTGAACAGGCAGAGGCGAATACGGCGCAAGAATTTGGCGGCAGCGGCCTGGGTTTGACCATTAGCCAGCAATTGGCTGCGGTAATGGACGGCAGCATCGGGGTCACAAGCGTTGAAGGTCAGGGCACAACATTTGAACTGCAATTTCCCGCCGACATCCATGTCGCAAACGCTATTAAGGAAGAGCAAGTTCAAATCAGCGCGCCAGTGGTTCATGCGACAAATATGGATGAGGCAAATGACGCGCTGCCATCGCACGGATATTTGCTGTTGGTAGAGGATCATGACGTCAATCAAATGTTGATCACCGCAATGACGGACAAACTCGGCTATCGCACGGTATTGGCTGTTAACGGCGCTGATGCAGTCGCAAAGGTCGACGCGGCGATCGCCGCGGGCAATCCCTTTGACCTGGTTTTGATGGATATTCAGATGCCTGTCATGGATGGCTATGAAGCGACAAAGACCATCCGGGCAAATGGGGTAACGGCGCAGCAGTTACCGATACTGGCCATCACGGCCAATGCTTATGGCGAAGATGTCGATCGATGTCTGGCAGCGGGGATGCAGGGCCATATCGCGAAACCGGTCATGATCAGCAAGCTCCAATCCGCCTTGAACCTTTGGGTTGGCAATGAAAATGCTGGGGTCAAGCAACCAGCATCACCGCCCCTTAAAAACACCATGAGCAAGGAATTACAGCAGAAATTTCTGACGCGCAGAGAAGAATTGATCCAATATTTGAGCGGTTTGATCGATACCAAAAGCTATACAGATGCGGAATTATCCGAAGCCGCCGAATATCTCCATAAATTTGCTGGTACAGCAGCCTTTTTTGGCGAAGCCGAACTGGGCATCAAGGCGCGGCACGCTGAGGTCGAACTCGCTCAATGGACCACCAAAGATAGAGTTCAGCATATAACCAAAAGCCTGAATGACTTTCTTAAAGCGGCATAGGCTTGAAGCAGCATAGACAGGCAATCTGATAGAAATAAACATGCTGATCGCGACCAATATGGTGCGTTTCAGACCGCCGTCACATCATGGCCGTAAAGCCACGCCAGTCTTTGCGTCGCCAGATCAGGCTTGATCTTGCTTGCGAGCCACATTGGACCATAGGTTTTCAGCTTTCCTCTGGCGGTTCGCTGATGGAAGAGCTCCATATTTGCCCTAGCCGCGGCTTGCACCCTGGCCGTGCGATCACGCCGCGTTTCAAAATAATCGATCAGAGCCGAACGATGATCATCCTGTTCTGCCAAACAACGCGCAAGCACATAGCCGTCTTCTATCGCCTGCACGGCCCCCTGCGCCATAAAGGGCAGCATTGGATGGCACGCATCGCCCAGCAGAGCCACCCGACCATCCGTCCATTGATCCAAAGGCGCGCGGTCAAATAGCGCCCAGCGATAGTGAGCGTCAGCTTGCTCCAACAAGGTTGTGATTGTCGGATGCCAACCGGCAAAGTCGGCAAGCACATCTTCACAGCTGCCTTGCTCGGTCCAGCTTTCATTGGTCCAATCATCGCGCTCGACCACGCCGACAAAATTGGCCAGCTTGCCGCCGCGCAGCAGATAGGTGACCGCATGCTTGCCTTCGCCAAACCATACGCTGGAGACTGGCAGCGGCGCATCGCGGCCCAGTTTCTCGATCGGGACAACAGCGCGCCAAGCGACATTGCCGGTAAAACTGGGTTCGTCCGGGCCGATCATTTGGGTCCGAATTGCCGATCGGATACCATCCGCGCCAACCACGATATCGCCCGTCACTCTGGATCCATCAGCCAGCACGGCCCATGCTTCTTCTTTATTTTGTCCATATCCCTTAACGGCAGCCCCGGTCTTGATAGCGCCCGGCATCCGCTCGCCGATGGCCACTTGCAATGCCTCAATCAGGTCAGCCCGGTGGATGTGCAGATAAGGCGCACCAAATGTCTCTTCATAGTCCGCCGTCGAAGCGGTGAAAATCGGTTGGCCCGTCTCGCCCATGCGAAACTGGTTTGCGCGCGGACGAAAACCGGCGGCTTCAACTGGCTTGTCTATCCCCAGCGCGCGCAGCACCTTCATCCCGTTCGGGCTGATCTGAATGCCGGCGCCAATTTCGCCCAGTTCAGCGGCCTGCTCACATATTGTGACATCCCAACCAAACTTGTGGAAGCATAGCGCGGCAGTTAATCCGCCAATACCGCCGCCTGTTATGACCACTTTCATAAAGCTAGGCTCTGATTTCAGGCAATGTCTGGAAATAACTCTCAATTTGCGCGTGGCTTTTAAGATCGGCATATTTTTGGCTGAGATCAAAGAGGTTCGCCGCCTGCACTTGCGGGTCACGGTCGCCGCAGGCCTCTGTCGCCACAATTGGGCGAAACCCATATTGCAGCGCGTCCAGCGTCGAGGCGCGAACACAACCCGATGTCGAAAAACCGGCCATCACACAAGTATCTACGCGCAACGCGTTCAGGGTGGCGGCTAAGCTGGTCCCGAAAAAGGCACTTGGATATTGTTTGGTGACCACAATATCCCCCTGCTGCGGCTGCAGCCGCTCGTCAAATTCCCCTAATCGTTCTCCAGTTTGGAACACTGACAGAGCTTTGACTTTTTTGTAAAACAGACCGCCATCTGCACCACCTGGCATATATTCAACGCGAGTAAAAATAACCGGAACATCGTTTTTCCGCGCCATATCCGCCAATGAAATCATCGCCTGAAATGCGTCCTCGGACCCCACATAAAGCGGTGCATCTGGTTCTATATACGCTTTTGCAACGTCGATGAGGATGACTGCCGGCTTGGTTCCAAAACCAAGCGCCCCGCCAAAACCCGCCGCGCTATAGTCATCATGTAGATCGGACATCTTTCGTCTCCATTAATCCTGGCGCGCGCGTACGACGCTTTCCAGACCGGTTAGCAACAGTTCTTACACTATGTAAAGGATCGCTGCGCTAGCTTCTGCAAGCTGGCTAAGCTGCTATCCTGTCGCTATTATTCGAGCATCGGACAAGGAGAAGTGACGCGCTATTTATCGCAAGCCTTGCGATAAGCCTGACACTTTGCGCCTGATAGCTTCAGGTCTAGTTATAGTTTAACGCGACTGGATTATGTAACAACATATCATATGTTCATAATCTAGTCAGCTTGACTACGCCACCTTCTATCCCGGGTTAGGTATTTCGAGAGGGAATGATCATGCGGCGTTTTTCAAATATTTCCAAAATCTTATGCGGGTTTGCAGCGATCAGCTTGGTCGGTGCGCCGGGTGTAGCGCCGCTGGATGCTCAGTCCAGACAAGGCAAACGCCCCGATCTGGTGCGTATTCCACCACCCCATCCGGTAAATTGCAGCATTTTTGCGCGCAATGACCGTGATAATATCCTCGCTGTCACCGGATCCCGAACTAAGCGTGCGGGCAATCGCCAAAATGCGGCCGCTTCCCTGTCGCCTCCGCCGCCTCCTCCAGCGGTATCGGCCGTCAGCAGATCTCAGCGAGGCAGCCCGAACACCGCCGTAAACCGCAGTACGAAACGCATCACCGGCCCCGGACCATATCCCTATCCTCGCCCTCGCCCGCCTGTGTCGCAAGACCGCGAACAATATGCTGGCGAAGCGGTTGCCAGCATCAAGCGCGTAGCTGATGAACCGGTTTCCACCTTTGCCGTTGACGTTGACACCGGCAGCTACTCGAATGTCCGCCGCTTCCTCAACGACGGCAAAATGCCTCCAGAAGCGGCTGTCCGGACGGAGGAGATGATCAACTATTTTCGTTACGATTACCCCGTACCCACCAGCCGGGAAGCACCTTTTAGTGTGTCCACCGATCTTTCGACGACCCCGTGGAACGATGCGAGCCGTCTGCTACGCATCGGCCTGCGCGGCTATGACGTAGACAGCAGCGCGCGGCCTAGAGCCAATCTGGTATTCCTTGTCGATGTCTCGGGTTCCATGGGAAGCAAAGACAAGCTACCACTGGTCAAATCGACGCTAAGCTCGCTTGCCGATGAGTTGCGCAGCGATGACCGCGTTTCCATTGTCGTCTACTCGGGAACGGTTGGACTCCTACTGTCACCAACTTCGAATAAAGATCATGTAAAGGAGGCCGTCGACTGCCTCTATGCCAGCGGCTCGACCGCTGGTGGAGATGCTCTCAAACTGGCCTATTCGACCGCACGGAAGAATTTTTTAAAAGGCGGTATCAACCGGATTATTATGGCGACCGATGGAGACTTTAATGTCGGCACAGCCAACACCGATGCCTTGAAAAAAATCGTCGCGAAAGAGCGGGAATCCGGTGTCAATCTGACGATGCTCGGCTACGGCACTGGCAATATCCGGGACGAGCTGATGGAAGGCATCGCCAATGTCGGCAATGGCAACTATGCTTATATCGACAGCGCGATGGAAGCCCAGAAGGTACTCGGCGAAGAGCTGAGCTCGACCTTGTTCACCATCGCCAAGGACGTAAAAATCCAGATCGAGTTTAACCCGGAACATGTGAAAGAATATCGCCTGATCGGATATGAAAACCGGCTGTTGGCAGAGGAAGATTTCGCCAATGATAAAATTGATGCGGGCGATATCGGAGCGGGCCATCAGGTCACGGCCCTTTATGAAATCATGCCGGCGAAGTCGTCTGGCTGGCTACCTAAACGGCGCTATCCTGCCAATCGCGTGGTTGAACGGCAGCCGGATTTCAACGGTGAGATGGCACAAGTGAAGCTGCGCTATAAATTACCCGGCGGCAGCAAGTCGCGACTTATCCAACGCCAAATCGCAGCAGGCGGGTTACAAAATGCGTCGGAACCCCGCGGAGATATGGCCTTTGCCGTCGCGGTAGCCGCTTTTGGTCAGAAACTGCGCGGAGATAAATATCTCGGCGACTATGACTTTCAGAATATCCAGCAATTGTCCGGCAATGGTGGCGATTTCTGGCGTCAAGAATTCCGTAAATTGAACAATTTAGCGCGAAGTCAAAGCTAATTCTGATTCGGATGACCAACTCATAAGCCCGCAAACGATTAACCGGTTAACCATCTTTGCTAAGCAATTGTCTCATATGGGGACAAATTCAGCCCGTCTCGTCGGATATTTGGCGCATATCCCAAATAGCTGAACTGGACTCATCCTTAATTATCCTCCATTTTAGGGGATAAACAAAAGATGACACGAACTTAGTAAGGGGTTCCGTAATGGACGTTGGGGGCAAAATATTAACCGGTGCAGTCGCGACAGCGCTGTTGGCGCTGGCTGGACACTATATAACCGGCGACGGATATATCTCTGGCCTTGAAACCAAAGCTCAAACCGAAATGACGGCACAGGGAATAGAAGGCGTCAAAGTATCTTTTCCACGTGACCCCCTATCCCGCAAAGCCGTTCTAGACGGTGACGTATCTGATGGCGTTAAACAAAAGGCGTTGAATGCCGTGGCTGCTGTCACGGGTGCCAGCGCCGTTTGGGCTGGCAGCGATCTTGCAGCCACCGCGGATGCGGGCGACGGCAGCAGCACGGGCGCACAAACAGCCGATGGCAGCGCAAATGTAGATCCCGCCACTCAGGCAGCCGTCACCAAATGCCAGGGCGGCTTAGACAAGGCTATTGACGGTAAAAAATTGAGCTTCCGTTCCGGCAGCGCCTATGTTTCACCCGCATCGAACAAAATATTGGACGATGTGGCTGTCGCGCTAAAGCCTTGCTCCGGCCTAGCGGTCGCCGTTGGCGGCCATACCGATGACAATGGCAATGGACAGGTCAACAAGATCCTGTCGCAAGAACGAGCCGATCGGGTGCGTGCAGGGCTGATCGAGCGTGGCATATCGGAAACCCTATTGACCGCGACCGGCTTTGGAGCAGAACAGCCACTAGCCACAGGAAGCGGACCGGAAGCGGATGCACAGAACCGGCGGATCGAATTCAAAGTGCAATCCGCAAATAAAAAAGAAACAAATGATGCGAATTCGCAACAGGGAGAATGAACGATGCCACTATTAATCGAAAATCTGTTGCTCCTACTCGCGACTTTTGCAATTGGGCTCGGCATTGGCTGGGCTATCTGGGGTCGTGATCGCGACGAGATTTGATTGTAATTTGGAAATGGGCTGGCTTGCAGCGCAAATATCGCAGCGCGGCCAACCATGATAGTTTTGAATATAGGGGTTTAACATAATGATATCGCTGATTTCTGCAAATTGGCTGCTATTTCTGATCGCTTTACTGATTGGCGTCGCAACAGCATTTTGGGCTTGGGCAGTATCCGGCCGAGAAGGCGCATCCGATTATTTTGACGCCGATGATGGCTTGCTCGAAAAAGCCGGCGACGCCGTCGTTCCAGCGCCAGAACCGGCTCCTGAACCAGCCCCTGAACCGGTCGCTCCAACTCCTGCGCCTACTCCAGCGCCCGCTCCCACACCAGCGCCAAAAACCGTCGCTGCGCCAGTAGCCGCCGCTGCAGCCGCAATCCCGGCGGCCAAAGCGGAATCGAAACCGCGCGCGCGGAAACGGCCTGTTGTAGCTGAAACAGCACCGCCGCCGCCTCCTGGGAAGCCGAAAATTGCGCCTGCCAAGGGCGACCCGGACAACCTTCGTCTTGTTAAAGGCGTTGGGCCAAAATTGAACACATTGCTCAACAATCTCGGTGTGACAAGATTTGACCAGATAGCGGAATGGAAAGAAGCCGAGATTCAGGAAGTCGACCAATATCTCGAAAGTTTCAGCGGTCGTATAACGCGCGATTCATGGATTGATCAGGCCAAATATCTGGCGAAAGATGATATTGCCGGTTTCGAAAAGAAATACGGTAAGCTTTAAGCTTCGCAAACGCAGAACGGCCTAATCTTTCCACATCATCACATGGTTGTTGATGCAGCCAACAAATTTGTGGAATAGCTAGACCAGTCAGAAAACTCCCAGTCTTCGGGATCTGCGACAGCCAGAACAGCGCATGCCTTGTCGCAGCCTGTGTCAATATCTTGCGTATCAATGACGCAGTTCTTGTCCAGTGAGTAGAAGCTGCGGACAACAGGAGCCGAATAGTCCGATGGCGATTCACCGACCACTATGGCCAGTTCGTTCCGGTCAAGCCGTACCAATGTCCCAACGGGCAATATGCCAAGGCTATCGACAAATTCCCGAAGGATAAGCTTGTCAAAATGACCTGGCCAGGATTGCATTGTGGCAAGCGCTTGGGATGCCGATAGCGGCTTATTATAAGGTCGCTGAGACGTTATCGCATCATAAACATCACAAATGGATGACATGCGTGTAACAACACTCAAATCATCTGCTTCTATTTTCCCGGGATATCCGGTCCCGTCCATCTTCTCATGATGTCTCAGGCAGACTTCCAAAACAATGTCACTAATGCCTTCCGATGCTGACAATATGTCGTGCCCCCGTTGCGGATGGTTCCGGATAGTCGTCCATTCATTCTCTTCCAGCTTTCCGGGTTTTAGCAATATACTGTCAGGGATAGAGGTTTTGCCGACATCATGGAGCAATCCCGCCATACCAATATCGTGAATTTGCGACTCCGGCAGCCGCAATTTACGGGCCAAATTTATCATCAGAGCGCAAACGGAAACGGAATGAAGATAGGTATATTCATCCTTGGTTTTAAGCCGTGTCATATTGAGTATAATTGTCGGATCGACGTTCACCGAATCCGATATCCGATCGATTAAAGGCGCTAATTTTTTGGACTTTACCGAATTGCCCAGACGCGCATCGGCAAACAGGCTCATAACCTCGGTCCGGGATCGCTTTATCGTCGTTGATGCTTTGCGCACTTCAGCGGCACGTTCACGGGGTGTCAAACGCTTGATCGCGCCACTTTCCGCCGGACGGATGATCGATCGATCAATGGCTATCGTCGGCGATTGAGAATCGTTCACCGATGGCTTGGCCCGCGCGCGTGGTTTTTGCCGCACCGGTTGGGGCAATCCCTTGCCCTTCAAGTCGTCAATTTCCACCCAAGACACGCCGCTCGCTGCTATTGTTTCCAATTGATCTGCGTCCGTCACAAGAAACCGTGAGCGCCAGAAAGGATGCTCAAGCCACGAGCAGTCAAGAGAATGGACAAACATCCCCAACTCCAATTGGCTGACCTTGATTCTGTGAAGCATGTGCCGATACCTTTAGCCGATCCGATTATCCTTCCTGTTTACGGAAAGACCGGGCGCTATTTAATGGGCATTGCTTCTGTATTCGGACCTGCTTGAAGAAGAAAATCATAGGTGCGATGATGTGATATAATAGACGTTTCGCAATTCCAACGGCGACTCAATCAAGATCTGGATTGGATGCCCGTATTATGAGCTTATCGATCTTGCGGCCGTCCATATCGATAATTTCGAAAACCCAATCCTGATCTTCAAAACTCTCGCCTTCTTCCGGCAAATGGCGCAACTGCCCAAGGGCGTGGCCAGCCACAGTGGCATAGTCCCGGTCATCCGGCAGCTTAATGCCAAGACGATCTGCCAGCGCATCCATCGACATTGCGCCAGATACCAGAAAACTGCCATCAGCGCGCTCGATCAGGCTGCGCTGGGTCTTTTCATCCTGATCAGAGACAAATTCACCGGCAATAGAACTCAGCAAATCATTGGGCGTCACAATACCTTCAAAGTGGCCATATTCGTCATGGACAAGAACCATCGGCACCTCGGCCTCGCGCAATATATCCAGCGCATCGAGAGCATCAAGTTGATCGGGAACCTTCTCAAGCGGACGCACCAATTCGTGCAGATCCAGAGGCTCTCCACTAAACTGGACGGCGGCAATATCGCGCGCTTGGACAACGCCTCTGATTTCATCAACCGACCCTTCGGCCACAGGCAGACGGCTGTGCGGTGACTGGATCAGCATCGCGTGGATATCTGCAGTGGTTGCGCTGATATCCAGCCAGTCTACTTCGGTCCTGGGCGTCATCACTTCGCGGATCGGTCGGTCTGCCATTCGCACAACACCAGCAATGACGGCGCGCTCATGTTCTTCGATCACACCGGACCGCGTTGCTTCGGCAAAGACCATTTGCAACTCATCCGCAGTTACGTGATTGGCTTGGTCCCGCTTCAGACCCAGCATCCGAAAGATCAGCGCGCTGGTACCATCGAGCAGCCAAACCAGCGGGGCAGCTACTCTGGCTAACAAATCCATAGGCGGTGCCATGACAACGGCAATTTTTTCAGCTGAGCGCAGCGCAAATTGCTTGGGTACCAGTTCACCGATGACGAGCGAGGCATATGTGGTGAGACCAATGACCAGCGCGAAACCAAAACTCGCTGACAGGTCGGGTGCCATTCCCATAGCTTCCAAACGCTCCGCTACCGGACCGCCCAGACTTGCACCAGAAAATGCACCGGCAATGATGCCGATTAGCGTGATGCCGATTTGCACTGTAGATAAAAATTTACCGGGATCACCAGCCAAGCGCAGGGCGACTTTGGCGCCGCGGCTGCCTTTGTCAGCGGATGAATGAAGAGAGGCCTTGCGCGCAGAAACAATGGCCAGTTCCGACATAGCGAAAACGCCATTGATCAGTACGAGCACAACAATGATTGCAACGTCAAACCAGGGAAAAGGTGTCATATTATCCAAATAGTGGGAATAAGCCCGAAAAAATCTCTATAGCCACATGTTTTACAAAATATCAAATTTGCTGTCAGTTGCGGTTCATAATTTTGCGTTCATCTAATCTGTGGTTAATGGAACTATCGCGCCGGAAAAGGGTGAGTTTATCTTAACGGCGTCATAATGAGGGATTTAGACATGCGTACGAAACAAATATTTATTGCGACATTATCGCTAAGCGCATTGGCGCTTGCAAGTGGGTGCACCACTAACCCTGAAACCGGAAACCGGGTCATCTCCAAAGCCGCTATTGGCGGTATTGGTGGCGCATTGGGTGGCTATCTGCTCGGTGACATCATCGGCGGCCGTAACGACCGGACGGAAAAAATCATCGGCGCCGGCCTTGGCGGGCTCGCTGGAGCTGGCGTTGGCTATTATATGGATGAGCAAGAAAAGAAGCTGCGCCAACAAACTGCCGGTAGCGGCATTGATGTGACGCGCGATGGCGACAACCTGATTTTGAATATGCCGTCCAATGTTACTTTCCCGGTGAACAGCTCCGCAATCCAACCGGAATTCCAGCAGACATTGGGCGATGTCGCCAATACTCTGTCACAATATGAAAAAAGCTATATCGACGTTTACGGCCATACCGACAGCACCGGGACAGATCAGTATAACCAATCCCTGTCGGAACGACGCGCATCTTCGGTCGCCAATTTCCTCGGCAACAGCGGTGTCCAGCGGGCACGGGTCGAAACGCGCGGCTTTGGTGAAAGCCAGCCGATTGCAAGCAACAGCACCGAACAGGGCCGCTCGGCAAACCGCCGGGTTGAGTTGAAGATTGTGCCGATCCGGGAGCAAGATCTGTAAAATAGGTCTTTGGACCAACACACTATAGACTTGCCATCATGACAATCATTCGGGCATCCCTGTTCATCAAAACAATATGAGGATGCCCGAATATGACAACGCCCAATTTCTCGATTGATCTCACTGGACGAACGGCGATTGTGACCGGTGCATCTGCTGGCCTCGGGCGCCGCTTTGCGAGCGTTTTGGCGGCTTGCGGAGCAAAGGTTGCCTGCACGGCAAGACGTCGTGAAAAACTGGATGAATTGGTCGATGAAATTACCCAAAATGGCGGCGCAGCGCAGGCTTTCGATCTAGATGTCCGGGATGCGGAGCAACTAAAAGCAATCATCCCGACCGTCTCTGAAGCATTGGGACAGCCTGACATATTGGTCAATAATGCGGGAATAGTAGACGCCGCCCGTGCCGTTAAAATGTCGACGGAGTTGATCGACGACGTGCTTGATACCAACATGCGCGCCGCATACATCTTATCATGTGAGTTTGCGCGTCCTTTGATTGAACAGAAGATACCGGGACGGATCGTCAACATTTCTTCGATAGCCGGCACCCATTATGATGGTCATGGCGCAGCACTCTATTCTACCACAAAGGCTGGAATATCCCGAATAACAGAGGCACTGGCCGTTGAATGGTCGAGATTCTTCATCAATGTCAACGCAATTGCACCGGGGCTTTTTGCCACCGAGATGTCGGACGGAATGACCGGCCGAATGGGCAACTTTTATGAGAACTTCCCCCGCAAACGCATATGCCAGCCGGATCAAATGGATAGCACGTTGCTCTACCTGCTATCGCCTGCATCGGAATGTGTGACTGGCACTATCATTAAGGTCGATGACGGTCAGGGACCGAGATAAAATTTCTAAACCAGATCGCCCATTAACAGCTTCGGTAAATCACCACTTTCGCCTCTTGCTTCGGCCATAAACTGGCCTTTTAGCGGCGGGATACGCTGGACCATGCCGATACCAAAGCGCCGGATTGCAGAAGATGTGTCACCGGGTAATCCGAAAAGCCGCGTCAGGATATCGGTAGCAGTAGACATCATCAGATTATCAAGACCGCGCCAACGGTCATAGCGCGCCAATATCTGTGCGTCGCCCAGATCAAGACCGGTGCGCGCGCCATCGACGATACACTCCGTCAGCGCGGCGACATCGCGCAATCCCAGATTCAATCCCTGTCCGGCAATCGGGTGAATGCCGTGGCCAGCATCACCCACCAAGGCGAGACGCTCTGCCGTCAGGCTGGCGCTGTGATGGTAGCCGAGCGGATAGGTCATGCGGTCGGACTGCAGCTCCATCTGTCCTAAAAAGCCGCCGGTTTTCTTTGTCAGTTCGGCTTGAAAAGCCCTAGCGTTGATTTTTGCAAGAGCCGCTCCATCTTTGCGTGCCACGGTCCAGACAATCGCGGAGCGATGGCGGCCCTGATCGTCATCGCGCATCGGCAAAACCGCAAATGGTCCAGAGGGATAGAATATCTCATAGGCCGTGTTCCCATGCGCCTGCTCATGCGTGACGGTGCAGACAATCGCGCTATGATCATATTGCCATTTCGTCATCGCGATTCCAGCAGCTTCCCGAGCCGAACTGCCGCGGCCATCGGCAGCGATTAACAACGGAGCGGTGATTTGGTCACCATTTTCTAACGCAACGGAAACCAGATGATCGCCGCGATCGATATCTTGAACCTGTGCTGGCATGTGCAAATTGATCGCGGCATGGGCCTGCGCGGCTTCAAATAATCTGTGCTGCAATAGGCGATTTTCGATCATCACGCCGAGCGGACCGTCATCGGTATCAGGCGTAAAATCAAGCTTTCCGGATTTGAGGCTGTCGTTGATCAGGATTCTATTGATATCGCAACCATGCGGCTCCAGCTCTTCGGCTAGGCCAATGGCTGCAAACATGTTCCAGCTAGCGCTGTTAATCGACGACACCCTGCCATCATGTGCTGAGTCCTGTAAATCGGCAGGAACGGCGCGATCAATGACATTTACCCGCAATCCATGGGCAGCGAGCGTCAAGGCTTGAGTCAGACCGATTAAGCCAGCACCCAATATGATTACATCGCTCTGTTTTTCACTATCGGTCATGTCGGGGCCTCTATCTTCCTGTCTGCTGGTTATAAGATAGGGTTCACTGGACCGAAAAGAAAGCATGTTCCCGCACATTAAGACCAACAAACTTATCAGCAAAACTTGACGCGGAGTCACCGATTCGCGCAAAGGAGGCATAGTTAATGTGGGCACGGGCCGATGCACCGAAACAGACAGGCCCCGGGAGTAGAATATGGCTGGAAAAGCAAAAGAAGCCAATTGGCGTGAAGTGATGCGGGTCAGCTTGTTGCGCAGTGGCGCGCTGATCGGCGCCATCGCGCTTGGTCTTTTGGTCGCCTTCCTGTTCCTCGCGTTTGTAAGCTATTCGCCCAGCGACCCGTCTTTAAACACAGCCGCAGGCAGTGTTGAGCACAATTGGATGGGGATATTTGGATCTTACAGCTCCGATCTGCTGTTGTCTTTGCTGGGTGTGCCGGTGATATTATTCCTGCCGCTGATATTGATATTTGCCAATCGCCTGTGGCGCGATATCCCGCAAGCCGACTGGAAGAAGCAGCTACTCTGGTGTTTGATCGCGGTATTTTTGATCGGCACTGGTCTATCCTTATGGTTCCCTGACAGTCAGGCAGACTTGCCATCGGGTTGGGGCGGACTGGCCGGCATGGTCTCTGCCAAGGGGATTGGTGCAGGCTTAAACGCAGTGTCCGAAAGTTGGAGCGGCATTATCTCTGGCATATTGACGGCCGTGACCGTGACCGGCGGCCTTGTGCTTGGCTATTTCAGTCTGCGGCTCGACAAACCCTTATTCTCAATGCCGCAACTCAAATTGCCCCGGCTGAAATCGAGCGAAGAAGATAGCGGGCTAGTCATTGAACCAGAGAACAATACAGCCGCCAAACCTAAAAAAGCACCGGCGCCGCGCAAAGAGGTTAAGCCGGACAATCGGCCGCCACCAGAAATTAGCGACCGCGCGTTGCCGCCCAAAAAGGCAAGCCTGTCGAGCGGCAAGCAGGGCGATTTCTTTGGCCCCTATTCCCTGCCGTCTATCGACCTGCTGACGCCGCGTCCGGAAGAGGCCAATAATGTTATCGATAAAGCAGGACTAGAGCGTAATGCCCGCTTGCTGGAGTCCGTACTCGACGATTTCCATGTGAAGGGCACGATCAACGCGGTTCGCCCCGGACCAGTGGTTACCATGTATGAGCTGGAACCGGCTCCGGGCATCAAGGCCAGCCGGGTGATCCAACTCGCCGAGGATATTGCCCGTAACATGTCCGCCCTTTCCGCCCGTGTCGCCGCGATACCCGGTCGAACGGTCATGGGTATCGAATTGCCCAATGCCCAACGCGAGTCCGTCGTCCTGCACGAAATGATCGGCAGCGACAGTTTTCAGGACCAGACTGGTCAGCTACCTATAATTCTCGGCAAGAATATCTCGGGCGATCCCGTCATCGCCGATCTCGCGCCCATGCCCCATCTTTTGATTGCTGGTACTACGGGTTCGGGTAAATCGGTTGGCCTCAACTGCATGATCGTATCGCTGCTATATCGACTGACGCCAGACCAGTGCAAAATGATCATGATCGACCCGAAGATGCTGGAACTCAGCACCTATGATGATATCCCGCATCTCCTGTCTCCGGTTGTTACAGAACCCGCCAAAGCTGTGCGGGCTCTTAAATGGGCGGTTGAGCAAATGGAAGAACGCTACCGGATGATGTCGTCTATCTCTGTGCGTAACCTCGCCAATTATAATGAGAAAGTTAAGGCTGCGAAAGCCAAGGGTGAGCCACTGGGACGCAAGGTGCAGACCGGTTATGATCCTGAAACATCGCGGCCGATATATGAAGAGGAGCAACTCGATTACGAGGTGTTGCCACAAATTGTGATTATCGTGGATGAGCTTGCCGATTTGATGATGACCGCTGGTAAAGAAGTCGAATTCCTCATCCAGCGCCTCGCTCAAAAGGCGCGTGCAGCCGGCATCCATCTGATCATGGCAACCCAACGCCCATCGGTTGATGTCATTACCGGCGTGATCAAGGCCAACTTGCCCACGCGAATCAGTTTCCATGTGACGTCCAAGATCGATTCCCGCACCATTCTTGGCGAACAGGGCGCGGAACAACTGCTCGGCAAGGGCGACATGCTCTATATGCCCGGCGGCAAACAACTGACCCGCGTTCATGGACCTTTTGTATCCGACGATGAAGTCCGCATGATTGCGGATCATTGGCGGGCACAAGGAACGCCGGAATATATTCAGGCGGTTACCGAAGAACCGGAAGATGGCAGCTATGCCTTGGATGGGGCAGACCTATCGGACAGCAAAGAAGACCGCCAATATGCGCAGGCCTGCCAGATTATCTTCGAAAGCCAGAAAGTATCGACCAGTTGGCTGCAACGGCAGCTCCGAATCGGCTATAATACGGCTGCCCGGATTATCGACCGAATGGAAGAAGACGAGTTTATCAGCCCGCCCAACCATATTGGTCGCCGCGAAGTGTTGCGCGATCAAAATGGCGAAATAGTCTGATTCCCCGGCCAATTCAGGTGATGTTCAATCATCTTTGACTAGGCATCAGACAGATTTTTCAGGAGTTTTCAATATGTTGAAATATGCATTGGCCCTTGTTGCAGCGCCATTGGCGTTGACCGCATCGCTTCCTGCGACGGCTCAGCAAAGCCCAGCGGATGATATTAATGCGATTTCCGCGCATCTGCGCGCGATGACCACGATGACCGCCAATTTCACGCAGACAGATCGCAGTGGGCAGCTGTTGCCCGGCAAACTGACACTCAAGCAGCCCGGCCGGATACGCTTTCAATATGGCAAGGAAGCCAATTTGTTGATTGTCGGGGATGGCAAGGCGTTGACGCTAATCGATTATGACGTGAATCAGGTCCAACGCTGGCCGATTAAGAATAGTCCCCTGGGGGCGCTGCTGAACCCTGAGCGGGACTTATCCAAATATGGAAAAATCATCCCGACTCGCAATCCAAATGTGTTGAGCGTCGAAGTCCGCGACCCCAAACGCCCCGAATATGGGATAATTACCATGGTTTTCACCAAAATCGCGGGCGCGCCTGCCGGTTTGCGGCTTGATGGCTGGGTATCACTCGATTCGAAAAATAATCGGACATCTATTCGGCTTTCCGGTCAGAAATTTGGTGTTCCGGTGGCCAATAACGCTTTCAAATGGAGCGATCCACGAAGAAAAAGGCGTGGCAAACGATGAACGGAGGCGCGCCCTCGACAAGCGGAAGCGCTGACAGGTTTCGTTCATCTGAGCGACAGAAACGCGGTTCTATAAGGATTACAGGATGAGATGAGGCAGTCAGGTTTTCCCCCTGTTACCTGATAATATAATCTTCTGATCATCCTATGCGTGACGAACGCGAGTTAGCCCTCACCTCCTAAATGCCCCCGGAGGTGAGGGTTTTTCGTCTCTTACCTATCAAAAAATATGATGTTTTGTCTGACTTTTGTTGGGCTTTTGACTTGGGTTTCGCAGCTATCATGGCTAGGAGTTTAGTCATGAGTGATACCCTAAAAGTCGTCAGCTGGAATATTAACAGCGTGCGCGCCCGAATTGACATTGTAGAACGATTCTTAAAGGAAGAAGCGCCTGATGTGCTCTGCCTGCAAGAGACCAAGGTGCGAGATGACCAGTTCCCGGAAGGGGCTTTCCGCCAACTGGGCTATAATCACCTCGTATTAAACGGGCAGCCGATGCATCATGGTGTTGCAATGATTAGCCGTGTGCCTCTGCACAAAGATGAACGGTTTGATTGGCAGGCCAACGGTGAAGCCCGACATGTTGGCGCTCGTCTTGAAAATGGCGTCCGCATTGAAAATGTCTATATTCCAGCGGGTGGCGAGATTCCAAACCGCGATGAGAATCCGAAATTTGGTCAGAAGCTCGATTTTTATCAGCGGATGACCGATTGGTCGGCTGCGTTGGATACGCCAACGATCCTGCTCGGCGACTTTAATATCGCGCCGCTCGAAGCAGACGTCTGGAGCCACAAAAAGCTAGTCAATGTGGTCAGCCACACGCAAATTGAAATCGACATCATGGCCAAGCTGCAAGCGGCTCATGACTGGGTCGATATTGGACGCAAATTCGTCCCTGATCCTGAACGGCTTTTTACCTGGTGGAGCTATCGCGCACGTGATTGGCGTGAATCAGACAAAGGCCGGCGGCTGGACCATGTCTGGGTCAGTCCGGAGCTGGCCGACAAGGCAACGAGCCATGTGGTTCATGAAGACGCCCGGGGTTGGACCAAACCGTCCGATCACGCACCACTCATCACGGAATTCAAATTTTGAATGACGGCGCCTGCTGTTCTTGATGCTAAAGGCGCACGGCGCGCGGCAAGAGCCATTGATGCCCTGCGGCGCGGATGGCCGATAGGTGTAGAAACTGAAAATGGAACGCTTAACCTGCTCCCGGTCGAAACGACCGATCTCGATCACCATCTATCATCACAGACTGATATCACGCTGCTAATATCCTCTAGCCGTGCCGACACATTGAAATTATTGAACCAGCGCGCGGCTGCTGATCCCGCCTTGCCGGTTCAGATCAGTCTGGCCGGGCCCGTCACCGCGGCGGAAATAATCGCGATTGTTGATCCCGTGCTGGATATGCGGCACCCGATGAAAGGCCCGTTTCGCAGCGAAGAGCTGAAACATCCGGAAGCAGCGAAAGCTGCGATGGAACTGGCACGACATGGCGGGCTGCTCCCCGCTTTTTTGATCATCGATAAACCAGCCGAAGACCGGCTACAGACCGAAGATGCAGCGGCCTATGCTGATTCCAATGCGCTGGTTATCAGCGCCCATGCCAAATTACCGGTCGCCGCCAACGCGCAAGCCCATATTTACGGATTTCGCAGCGAAGCCGATTCCACCGATCATATCGCGCTGGTCGTTGGCGAGCGGGATGGCACCACACCAGTCGTGCGCCTCCACAGCGAGTGCCTGACCGGCGATGTGCTGGGCAGTTTGAAATGCGATTGCGGACCACAGCTACACACCGCGCTGGCCCAAATGGGGGAAGCCAATTGGGGCGTGCTTTTGTATCTGCGCCAAGAGGGTCGCGGGATCGGTCTGATCAATAAGTTACGCGCCTATGCCTTGCAGGATCAGGGCTTTGATACGGTCGATGCCAACCAACGGCTGGGCTTTGCGATTGATGCGCGGGATTTTTCAATTGCTGCGCGCATGCTGGCATTGCTTAACATCCCAACGGTCAAATTGCTGACCAACAACCCCGAAAAGGTCGAAGGATTGCAAGGGTGCGGGATAGCGGTGGACGAGCGCCTACCGGTGAAGATAACCGCCAACCCACACAATGAATTTTATCTCGACACCAAACGGGACCGCACAGGGCATAAGCTTTGAACCTATTGCGGGTCGACACGGCGGCCCGGACGTTGAGTTTTGAAGATCAAACCATAGCTTGCGCTATCGGCCGTTCCGGCGCTTGTCCTGCTGACCAAAAACGAGAAGGCGATGGCTATACACCGCTGGGGCGCTGGCCGATCCGAACCGTGCTATTTCGTCCGGGGCACAGCGCGCCGTCGCCGCAGTTAAAGCTGCCATGGCGCTGGATTGGGACGCAGGATGGCTGGTCAGACGATCCCGTTGATCCCTGCTACAATAGGCCAATATGCCTGCCCCACCCGTTTAGCGCAGAAGCGCTGATCCGCGACGATCCACTCTATGATGTCATCATATTGCTTGGCCACAATGATAGGCCGCCAAAACCTGGCCACGGCAGTGCGATTTTCTTTCACATCTGGAATGATGCCAAACCAACGGAAGGCTGCGTTGCCATAGCCCGTTCAAACATGGACGACCTACTGCCCAAACTCGCGCCGGGCGATGTTATGGACATATTTTAAACCGGACATCTGCCGAGCCGACGAATAATCTGCAAAAAATTTTGCGCCAGATCAATGCACAAAGCGATGACAGCGCCATAATCCAGTCTTTCGTTGCAACGAAGTGACTGGGAGAGAAGCCTTGAAAACGATATTATTGCATGTGTTTGAGGACAGCGGCCTTGAATCGCGCTTGCAGGTAGCACTCGATATTGCTCGCGGTAATGAGGGCCACTTAACCTGCATACAGCCGACAACCCAGTTTGCGCCGATGTCGTTTGGACCACTGGGTGGCGATTTCGTAAGCGGGATCAATTTTGGAGATATGGATGCGGCGGAACGCGCGCATCGCGAGAAGATCGAAAAGCAGCTGAAAGAGGAGGACGTTTCCTGGGACTGGCAAACCGGCCTGGGCGATCCAGCAACGTTGCTAACCGAACGGAGCCGTCTGGCAGATCTGGTGATCCTCAGCCAATCCTATGGCAAGCGCAATGCCGGTGATGAACCACTGCCTATTGCCGGTGACGTCGCGGTCCATGCCCATTGCGCCGTGCTCGTCGTTCCCACTGAACGCATGGCTTTTGACTGTCAGGGCCCAATGGTGGTCGGATGGAACGGTTCAGCGGAAGCCGCAAAAGCCGTGCGATTGGCCCTGCCGATGCTGAAAATGGCAGGTGGCGTCCATCTGGTCACGGTCGGAGAAGACCACGGAGAGTTTCCGCACACCGCTGCCTCCACATTTTTGGCGAGGCACGGGGTTTCGACTGTCCTGCACGAGCTAAAAGGCAAAGGAAGCGAAGCATCCGACATCATTGCGGATTTCGCAGTGGAACAAGGCGCCGTTGCCTTAGTCATGGGAGCCTATGGTCATAGCCGTCTGCGCGAAACTTTATTTGGCGGGGTGACCAAACACCTGCTCAATGATGCGAGAATTCCACTGCTCATGGGGCATTAAGCGACAATATTCTGGCGTTTCGCCAGTCAATCGTCCCTTTCATCTCCATCGTCCAGCAATTGCTTGCGCGAACAAAAGCCGTGACAGGCTTTGACGCAATCATCGCGGCCTTGCTGTTCCGGGTCCATCGGAACCGAGATGGTTCTGGTTATCCCGTCAGCGCCACACACAGACAGGTTCATCATACCGCTCGCTGGCGCTAGCGGCGCAATTGCCAGCATCGCTATAGCCAGAGCGGATAGTTGGGTTGCCCCGCGCGGTTTACTCTTTCTCATCGTCGGCCGCTTCATCGTCAATTAGCACCCGCTGCGCCGCGCCGTCGAGATCTTCAAACTGGCCGTTGCGCATGGCCCAGAAGAAAAAGACCAGACCGGCCAGCCCCATCAAGAGAGCCACAGGAATCAGGATCGCCAGACCACTCATTTATCTGACCTGCTCATTTCGCAGCACCATTCAGCCGCAGCGCATTACCGACCACGATCAGTGACGATAGCGACATGGCAATCGCCGCGATCAAAGGCGTCACCATGCCGGTCAAAGCTAGCGGCACGGCCAAGACATTATATCCAATCGCTAGCGCGAAATTCTGCCGAACAATTTGCATCGTCCGCCGGGCGGTTTGAACAGCCAGTGCTACGGGCAGGAAGGAATCGCTGGTGAAGACCGCGTCCGCCGCCTGTTGGCCGACATCGCTGGCTGATCCGGGCGCCATCGAGACATGGGCGGCGGCAAGCGCGGGGCCATCGTTCAACCCGTCTCCGACCATCAACACCTTATGCCCACTGGCAGTGAGTTTTGAAATCAACCGCAACTTGTCTTGCGGGCTAGCACCTACCTGCGCGGTCAGACCGACGGCGCGAGAAATTTTCGCGACCGATGGCGCATTGTCGCCGGATATGATTGTGGCGGGCAAGCCCATCTGGTTCAGTCGATCAATGGCTTCGCAAGCATCGGGACGAATATCATCCTGCAATTCTATCGCAAAATGCTGGTCGCCGACCGTCAATTGGCAGGAAAGATGGTCTTCCAGTTTAACCGGTTTCCCGAGCGCCACATGCAAGTCGTCCCAAGATGCTGACATACCTTCACCGGGCACTTCTTCAATCGCATCCAGCACTGCTGGCGTCACATCATCAGCCAACAGAGCATTGCGAATCCCTTTGCTGACCGGATGATTGCTGGCCTGTGCCAGGGCTAAAGCGACCTGTTTCTGGGGCGGCGCAAAATGGGAGAGGTTCAGCGGCACCGGGCGTCCCAAAGTCAATGTCCCGGTCTTGTCAAACAACACCCGATCTGCCTCGGCAAGCCGTTCCAGCGCGCTGCCATCTTTGATCATCACCCCTTTGCGTAATAGCGCGCCAGAGGCCACCACTTGGGCTGCTGGAACCGCTAATCCCAAAGCACAAGGGCAAGTGATGATCAGCACCGCAACAGCAATAAGCAAAGATTGATGCCAGCCGACCCCGGCCAACATCCAGAACACAAAAGCCAGCAAAGCAAGGCTATGCACCGCTGGCGCATAATAGCGCGCTGCCTTGTCCGCGACCCGCACATAAAAGGAACGCTGTTGCCCGGCTTCATCCATCAGGCGCGCGATATCGGACAGGCTGGTATCCGCACCTGCTGCCGTAATCCGCACCGTCACTGGCGCGGTCAGGTTCAGCGTCCCGGCAAGCACCAGATCACCAGACATCTTGTGCTGCGGTTCGCTCTCGCCTGTCATCAGGGCAAAGTCAAAATTGCTCACGCCTTGTTCGATCACGCCATCGGCCGCGAGATTATCGCCCGCTGCAACCACCATCCGCATATCGGGCCGCAGCTCTTTGGATGCGATCCAGCGGGTCGCGCCATCATCATTCAGCACCATCGCGCCGGGCGCTGTCTGTTTGAGCAGCGCCGATATGCCTTCGCGCGCGCGATCGCGCATCATACCGTCGAGCACCCGACCGGCGAGCAGGAAGAAAATCAGCATGACGACGCTTTCAAAATAGGCATGCACCCCGCCCGTCATTGTTTCGAAAATACTAAGCCCGGTGGCGAGGATGATGCCAACCGTAATCGGCACGTCCATATTGGTGCGACCATAGCGCAATGCCATGAAGGCCGAGCTGAAAAACGGCCGCCCGGAATAGAGGATCACTGGTATCGCGATCAACGCCGATATCCAGTGAAACAAATCGCGGGTCGGGCCCATCGCACCGGACCAGACGCTGACCGACAGCAGCATGATATTCATCATGCCAAATCCTGCGACAGCAAGCGCCCGGATCAATCTGTCGGTGCCGCCCTTTTCCTCCGCCAGCGGATTATCCGCCAGTATCTGCGCATCAAAGCCGAGCTGCTCAATCTTATGCTTGATTGCATCTTCGCGAAGACCCGGCTCATGGGATACCGCGACTTGTTTGGTTGAAAAGTTTACGCGGGCCGAGAAGATGTCTTGCTCACGGGATAGACCGCTTTCGATTTTGGATATACATCCCGCGCAGCGAATAGCGGGCACCGCAAAACGCGAGACGACATTGTCCGCATTATCCGCCTTTATGGCATCAAGATTGGTGACGGCGTTCAAAATACTTCCTGGGCCAGCGCCATTTTATTGCCACGATGCATGATCGTGATGCGCAACTTCCAGCGCCCTTCGGGCAGACTATCGCGACTGATATAGGCGCCGGTGCGATCTTGTACAAAATGGAGAGTGATCGGGTCGGCCCGCCCAACCGGGTGCTCTGCAATCGCAGTTATCTCAGCATCTTGTAGCGCGCTATCATCGGTGTCGCGCACCGTCATCGCGACTTTGTCCTCGAGGCGTGTAACCCGCGACGCGGTCCAGCCATGGGCTTGCTGTTTGCGCGATTCCTCCAGCCACTTGTTATAATTCTGACTGGCGACATAGCTGTTGTCGACCAATGTGCCGCTAAAGGTCGAGACCGCAAAGCGCGCCATCACCATATTGACCGTCACGACCACCGCGAAAAAAGCCACGATCATCGCGGCGGCATGATAGCCGGTAAATTTCTTGGACCTTACGGATTTTTGGGTCATTCGGCGGTCTCCGGGCGTTCAAAAAAAACGTCATGCGTATCTTGCGCTGTCCGGTCATCTTCGGCCCGGACGGTGAGGGAAAATTCTTCCCGTTCAGGTCCGGCCCCCGGAGCAGCGACAAATAATCTTACCCGGCCTACGCTGTCAGCAGGCACTTTGACTGTAACGGTCTGACCGGCTGTTTCTCGCGCACCTTCACTCGACCACAGCACAGCCTGTCCTAGGCCAGACATGGAAATTTCCATCGTCCGTGGCCGGTTTTCCATATTGCGCAAATTAGCAGTGTAAGCGTTGCGGACATCGCCGTCGGCCAGCTGCACATAAAGCGGATTGCGATCGTGATTGGCACTGATGTCTATTCGCGCGCGGTTGCCGACCGCAAACAGCATCGCCAGACCAATTGCGCCCCAGACTGAAAAATAAAGGACAGTCCGCGGACGAAAGAGCGTTTTCAAAACGGGTGTGTGGGCCTGTCCCGCCTGTTCCAGTTCCGCATCTTCCGACGTGACATAGTCGATCAGTCCGCGCGGGCGTCCGACCTGATCCATGACTTTGTCGCATGCATCGATACATAAGGCACAGGTAATACAGCCAATTTGCGGTCCTTCGCGAATATCAATACCGGTGGGGCAAACGGCGACGCATTGATTGCAGTCAATACAATCACCAAAGCTGCCGGGCTGGGCTTCCGCCTTTTTGACACTGCCGCGTGGCTCTCCGCGCCAGTCCTTATACGTCACGGTCAGCGACTTTTCGTCCATCATCGCCGCCTGAATGCGCGGCCATGGGCACATGTAGACACATACTTGTTCGCGCATGAAGCCACCAAAGATGAAGGTCGTCGCGGTCAGCACGCCAACGGTAGCATAAGCGACAAAGGCAGCTTCGCCGGTGAAAAACTCGCGCGCCAATGTCGGCGCATCGGCAAAATAGAATATCCAGGCGCCACCGGTTGCCATCGCCACCAACAGCCAGACCGTCCATTTGCTAAGGCGCTTGGTGATTTTCTTTGGTCCCCATGGGGCGTCCTGCAGCCGAAATTGGGCGTTACGGTCGCCATCAATCGCGCGCTCGATATGCTGGAACAAATCGGTCCACACGGTCTGCGGACAGGAATATCCGCACCATGCGCGGCCCACCGCGGAGGTAACGAGAAACAAACCAATCCCGGCCATCACTAGCATACCCGCGACATAGTAAAATTCATGCGGCCAGATTTCGATACCGAACATGAAAAACCGCCGGTTCGCCAAATCCACCAGCACCGCCTGATCCGGTGCATAGGGGCCGCGGTCCCAGCGGATCCACGGTGTGATATAATAGACCCCTAGGGTCACCGCCATGATCACCCATTTGAGCTTCCGGAATGTACCGTCTACCGCCTTGGGATAAACGCCTTTCCGCTTTTCATAGAGCTTTAGCTCAGGATCAAGAATCTCGTCAGGATTGCTCATCGGCAGGAGTCTCCTCCTCACTCGTTGCGGCGGCTTGCTCTGCAGAATCTTCTGCCACAGGCGCAGCTTCGCCGCCGCCTAGAGAATGCACATAAGCCGTCAGCATCCTGATTGTTGCTGCATCCAGCCGTTGGCCCCAGCGCGGCATCACGCCATAGCGGCTGTTCGTGATCGTGTCGGTCAACGAGGCTCGGTCCAACCCGTAAAGATTAATCGCGTCAGTCAAGTTAGGCGCACCCTGAATCCGGTCGCCCTTGGCATCGCTGCCATGACATATCGTACAATTAATCTCGAACAGAGCCGCGCCGCGCGTTGCCGATGCGCTTGGCTTTTCGCGATTACTGAGCACCCGGACATGAGACACCAGATCCTGAATCTCATTGGCCTGCAATATCCCGTCGCGGCCAAAGGCTGGCATCTGGGAAAAACGCGTGTCATCATGGTCGGGATTGCGGATGCCATGAACCAGCGTATATTCAATCGCCTCCATATCTCCGCCCCATAGCCACTCATCATCATTCAGATTGGGGTAGCCTTTCGAGCCAGCAGCACCGGCGCCATGACATTGCACGCAATGGACCTTGAACGCAGAGCGGCCGCCTTGAATGGCTTCATTGAGCAAGGCGGAATTTTTCGGCAAATCGTGGATATCGGTTGATACCAACGCCTGCCGGATCGGCTCCAGCTCAGCTTCACGAGCATCGACCGCTTTTTGATATTCGCCACGGCTCGACCAGCCTAGTACGCCTTCGGTGGCGCTGTTGAGCATCGGCCATGCGGGATAAAGCACGACATAGATCAAGGCCCAGATGATGGTCGCATAGAGGGTCCACAGCCACCAGCGCGGCATCGGAGTGTCGAGTTCCTCGATACCATCCCATTCATGGCCAACCGTCTTGGTGCCCGTTGCTTCATCAACTCGTTGTTTATCAACCATCGTCCTGATCCTCTTCAAAGATCATATGTGCTGCTTCTTCATGTTTCTGGCGCGATCCGGGCCGGAAGGTCCAACCGACGAAACCCAGGAAAGTGAAGGCAAGGAACAGCAATCCAAAGCTGTCCGACAAATGCCGTAAAACCTCATAGTTCATCGCGGCTGCTCCTGGGCTTCACCGGCTTCAAAATCGACTAAGGTGCCGATCATCTGCAGATAGGCAACCAGCGCGTCCATCTCCGTCAGCCGGTCGGGATCGCCATCAAAATCGCGGGCTTGCGCTTTGGGATAGCGTTCCTCCAAATCGCTGGTCGACGCTGTCGGATCAGCCTGAGCCATCAAGTCTTCATTGGCCGCAGCAATCGCTTCCTCGGTATAGGGAACACCGACCCGCCGCTGGGCTCTGAGATGCTTGACCATATCACCGGCTTTCAGTTCTTTCTCGGCGAGAAACGCATAAGGTGGCATGATCGATTCCGGTACGACTGAGCGCGGATCGATGAGATGCTGGACATGCCATTCATCCGAATAGCGTCCGCCTACCCGGGCCAGATCAGGGCCGGTTCGTTTGGAGCCCCATTGGAACGGATGATCATACATGCTTTCCGCGGCGAGGCTGTAATGCCCATAGCGTTCGACTTCATCGCGGAAGGGGCGGATCATCTGGCTGTGGCAGCTATAACAGCCTTCACGAATATAGATGTTGCGTCCTGCCAACTCCAACGGGGTGTAGGGCCGGACGCCTTCAACTTTCTCAACCGTGCTATCGATCCAGAACAGCGGCGCTATTTCTACGATCCCGCCAATCGCGACGGTGATAAAGGCCCCAAGCCCCAACAGGGTGACATTGCGTTCAAGCTTCTTATGCTTTTGAGCTAAACCGGACATGTTCCTGTCTCCCTTATTCAGCTGGCGCGATGGCGGGTTTACCCACAATCGGCTTGTCTAATTCCTCATTATGAGGCGTTTCGGTCATGGGCTTTTCGTCGCGCTGCTTGCCCGCAATCGTCATCCAGACATTGTAAACCAGCACGATAGCGCCAGCGAGGTAGAGCAGACCGCCCGCCGCCCGGATCAGATACATGGGCAGCATAGCGGACACGACTTCGGAGAAAGCGTAAACCAGATAGCCATCATCGCCATATTCGCGCCACATCAAACCCTGCATGATACCGGCGACCCACATCGATGCGGCGTAAAGAACGATGCCGAGCGTCGAGAGCCAGAAATGCCAGTTCACCATCCGCAGCGAATAAAGCCGCTCTTTGCCCCACAGGCGCGGGACGAGATAGTAGAGACACGCAAAGGTGATCATGCCATTCCAGCCGAGCGCGCCGCTGTGCACATGGCCGATCGTCCAGTCGGTATAATGCGACAGGCTGTTCACGGCCTTGATCGACATCATCGGCCCTTCAAAGGTGCTCATCCCGTAAAAGGCGAGCGCCAAGACCATCATCCTAATGATCGGATCGGTACGGATTTTGTCCCATGCGCCGTTTAGCGTCATCAGGCCGTTGATCATGCCGCCCCAGCTTGGCATCCACAGCACGATCGAGAAGACCATGCCGAGCGTCTGTGCCCAGTCGGGCAGCGCCGTATAATGGAGATGGTGCGGACCCGCCCAGATATACAAGAAAATCAGCGACCAGAAGTGGATGATCGACAGACGGTAGCTGTAAACCGGCCGTTCTGCCTGCTTCGGCACGAAATAATACATCATCGCGAGGAAACCGGCGGTCAGGAAAAATCCAACCGCATTATGGCCATACCACCACTGGGTCAGCGCATCTTGCACGCCTGCAAACGCGGAATAGCTTTTTGAACCAAGCAGGCTGACCGGCATCGACAGGCCGTTGACAACATGCAGCATCGCGATCGTCAGGATGAAAGCAAGATAGAACCAGTTGGCGACATAGATATGCGGTTCCGACCGGCGCACAATCGTGCCGATAAAAACGGCTGCATAGGAAAGCCAAACAACGGTCAGCCACAGATCGACATACCATTCGGGTTCCGCATATTCCTTGGACTGGGTAACACCCATCAGATAACCGGTGGCGGCCAGCACGATAAACAGCTGGTACCCCCAGAAAACGAAACGGGCGAGGCCGGGGAAGGCCAACCTCGCCCTGCACGTACGCTGCACGACATAATAGCTCGTCGCGATCAGCGCGTTGCCTCCGAAAGCAAAGATAACGGCAGATGTGTGAAGCGGCCGCAAACGACCGAAAGTGGTAAATTCATTATTGAGATTGAGCACAGGAAAGGCGAGCTGCAGGGCAATGATCAGCCCGACCGCCATTCCGGCAATACCCCAGAAAATCGTCGCGATCACGCCCCAACGGATCGGATCATCATCATAAACCCCGGGATCAGGCGCCTTTAATATGCCGCGCCCGATAGCCGCATAATCAGCCTTGTTGATTGTCACCCACAGCGTGATGCCCGCAGCCAAAGCGATAATCGCCATGTGCACCGCAAAGCCAGAGTCGGCCGCCAATACCATTGCGATAAATGCAAAAAATACTATGGCCAGCCAGCCGCCAGCCTTCAATAAGAGCGTATCCATGATGTCCTTCCCTGTGTGGACGTTTCAAAAAACCGTCTTCAACAGGAAGGACATGGCAGGCCCTATCGCGGATCACATTGATCTAGATCAACGCGAAAAAATCTATCGTTAGTGGAGGCAAAAGCCATCAACTACCGATGCTTAAGTGGCGCCGGCATCGGCAATATTCTGCAAACGCATGCTGTCCAATATCTGGACGTTGCGATGATCCGGCAGGGCAATGACGTCATTTTTTTTCAACTGAGTCATCTGACGACTGACCGTTTCGATGGTCAGACCCAATATGTCGGCAACCTGCTGACGCCCGAAAGGCAGGGCAAATTGCTCAAGATTCCCGCCAACGACGCTGCAGCTGGCATCCGCCAGCCGGTCTGACATTTCGAGCAGGAAAGAGGCAACCCGTTCGGCAGCCGTTTTCCGGCCCAGCAACAGCATCGAACGGCGAACCCGGTCTAGCTCGGTCAGTGTACGCTGCAATAATTTATGCTCCAGATCCGGATGTTCGCGGACAAACTGGTCAAAGTCCGAGCGAGAGAATACGCAGACTTTGGAATCGGCCAATGCGGTGACCGTATATTCATTCTTGTCCCCGAAAGGGCGACCGACAAAATCGGACGGATAGAGCAAACCGATAATCTGTTCCCGCCCGTCTTCCAACGAAGATGTAAGCTTGAACGCGCCTTCGACGACATTGGCTACGATCAGACTATCGTCGCCCTCCCATATCAAGGCTTGCCCGGCTTTTATCGAAACCTTGCGGGAGAGGCGATTAATCGCAACCAGTTCGTCCGGGTCCAATGCCGAACAAATCGCTTTGTTTTTGACAACACATTGTTCGCAATTATTCATCATGGACCAATAAACCTCGCTGAATGTCAGGGCGATTGCCCGGCTTCTTCCCCGATTTTTTTGACCGGTATTGTCAAGCTCGCGCCGTTCCCGCCAACAGCAATAGCGCCTTCTATATTCTAGAAGGGTACGTCATCGTCCAAGTCGCTGTCAAATGCGCCGCCGCCCTGACCACCGCCAGAGGGAGCGCCGCCGCCCGAACCGCCTGACGATCCGCCACCGGTACTGCCCCAACCATCATTGGAACCGCCACCTGATCCGCCGCCCGAACCGCCGCCGCTCCAGCCGTCATTGCCGCCGCCACCTTGGCCGCCCATACCGCCGCCTTGGCGGGAATCGAGCATTTCGAGTTTGCCGTCAAAGCCCTGCAAAACAATCTCGGTCGAATAGCGATCGTTGCCGGACTGATCCTGCCACTTACGGGTTTGCAGCTTGCCTTCAATATAAACCTTGCTGCCCTTGCGCAGATATTTTTCGGCGACACCGGCGAGGCCTTCGGAAAAGATCGCGACGCTATGCCACTCGGTCTTTTCTTTTTTCTCTCCGGTATTGCGATCTTTCCAACTTTCGGATGTCGCGATGCGCAGATTGCAGACCTTACCGCCATTGTTAAACGTACGCACTTCAGGGTCGGCACCCAGATTTCCTACGATAATTACTTTGTTGATGCCGCCAGCCATTTGCATTTCCCCTTGGAATATTTTTGATGTTTTTCGAGTCTCTGGAGGCTCTATAGACCGAGGGCGATTGCGGTCCAATAGGTTATCCCCGCAGCAACGTATGCGAGCGCAAAAAGATAGGCGAGCATGAACATCGGCCATTTCCAGCCATTGGTTTCCCGCTTGGTCACCGCGATGGTAGACAAACATTGCGGGGCAAAAACAAACCACGCGAGAAACGCCAGCGCCGTCGGCAAAGACCAGCTGCTTTGCAGGCGTTCGGTCAATGATTTAGCTTCCGCTTCTTCATCGGGGGCATCAATCGCGTAGGTGGTCGCGAGAGCCGCCACCGCCACTTCGCGCGCCGCCATGGCGGGGATCAAAGCGAGAGCGATATCACGGTTGAATCCAATCGGCGCAACCACCGGTTCAATGACATTGGCAATCCGGCCAGCAGCCGAATAATCCACTTGGCTCATCGGGCTATCGATCGGTACTTTCGGATAGGTCAACATCAACCACAGCACCACGGTCGCAGCAAAAATGATCGTACCGGCGCGGCGCAGGAATATCCAAGCGCGCTGCCAAAGGCCAAGCAGGATATCGCGCAACCGCGGCATTTGATATTTCGGCATTTCCATCAGGAAGCCGCTATTGGGACCCTTGGCCACCGTGCTGCGCAACGCCAGTGCCACTAGCATCGCGCCGACAATGCCAAATATATAAAGACCAAACAGCACAAGCCCTTGCAATCCAACACCCAGTCCGACGTCCCGCGCCGGAATGAACGCCCCGATGATAATCGCGTAAACCGGCAGCCGTGCAGCGCAGGTCATGAGCGGCGCGACCAATATCGTCGTCAACCGGTCTTTCGGATCAGCAATACTGCGCGTCGCCATGATGCCAGGAATGGCGCAGGCGAAAGAGGACAAGAGCGGAATGAAGCTGCGGCCGGACAATCCGACACTCGCCATCAGACGATCCATGATGAAAGCGGCGCGGGTCATGTAACCGCTCGCTTCGAGGAGCAGGATGAACAGGAACAGGATCAAAATTTGCGGGAGGAAGACGACCACCGAACCGACACCGCCAATCGCACCCTCGATGAGGAAGTCGCGCAGGAAGCCCTCGGGAAGGCCTGCTTCCACCGCTACGGCAGCCCATTCGCTCGCGCCCTCAATCCAGCCAATGGGCGCTTCGGACCAGGCGAAAACCGCCTGAAACATAACGAACATGATCGCGAGCAGGATCAATGGCCCTGCAACCGGATGCAGGAAAAGCGCATCAGCACGCTCGGACCAGCGGCGTCCGGCGGTTTCAGAAACCACCGTCAGGTTGGCGATTTTCTTCGCCTGTTTGCGAAGACCGTGATCGCGTTCCTTGGCGACCACAATATCCAGCGGTTCTGTTTTCTCTGTCAATCGCGCTTCAACAGCTGCAGATAAATGATCAAGGCCCCGGCGGCGCACGGCAACGGTTGGGATAACCGGTACACCCAACTCTGCTTCCAACTTTGCAGGATCAAGCGTTAATCCGTCGCGCTCGGCCAGATCCATCATATTGAGCGCGATAACAACCGGCCGGCCCAGCGCGATGACTTCGAGCGCAAAACGCAGATGATTGTCGAGATTGGCGGCATCCAGCACGATGATGATCGCATCCGGTTTACGCTCGCCTTGCTGCTCACCCATAATCACGCCGCGTGTCACTGCCTCGTCGGGACTTGTCGGTTCAAGACTATAGCTGCCCGGCAAATCCACCAATTCGGCAGGACGACCATCGGCCATCTGAAAATGGCCGGACTTGCGCTCGACGGTCACACCAGGATAGTTCGCGATTTTTTGCCGTGCACCGGTCAACGCATTAAACAAGGCGCTTTTGCCAGCATTGGGGTTGCCCGCCAGGACAATAAGGGGGGCTGCTTCACTCATAATTTACGCCGGGATGACCACCGATATGGCCGATGCGTGCGATTTACGCACCGCAATCATCATCCGGCCGACTTTCAAAGCAATCGGATCGCTAAAACCAAACATGCCTTTATGAAGCTTTTCTACCTCTACACCTTCATCCAGACCCAGCGCGCGAAGCCGTGCGCCCTCATTTTCTGACATGGAATCCCAGTCAATCGACGAGATTTCGGCGCGCTGGCGCATCGACAGACGGTCCAGCGTAACCGCTAATGTAACTGGTGCATTCATAGATAAACTCAATAGATCTCAGTTGCGACTGATTATCAATATTGATTGGTTCTGGCGAGTCTTTTGTTTGTGCGACTGACATATTCTATTGATAAGCCTGACAGAAATCTATGATCAGGCCCCGCGATAGCGCAGCCGTCCGATGAAACGCGCCATGCTGAACCGGTCACCGCCGGGCCGGGTGATCTTGGCTTTTACCTTTTCAAACTGCATGACATTTTCGATCCGGCGATCCAGAAATGCCTTGGTGTCGGCATAGTCATCGCTCTCATCGTCAAGAAACACGCTAATCGTGCTGCCGTAAACGGCGGACAGCAACGTCCGCTTGGTATAATGATTATAGTCGGTCGCCGTATCGCCAGCCAGTCGCCACATTTTGTCCGCTGCACGCCAGCCAAGTTTTGCAGCCGTCGGAAGGTTAGGCGGCGCTGCGAGAATTGCTAGCGCCCGGCGCAAGCCTTCACGATCTGATTCCAATGCTTCGAGCCGTGCAACCACCAACGCAGTGATCCGCTCGCGAATTTTCATCGCGGCCAGTTCGTCGTCAGAGAATTTTGCTATCATGGCGTCGTCGACAGCTTGAAACCAGGCATCGATCATATCGACCGGACCTTCGTTGAACGCCAGGCCAGCCATCTCGACATCAACGCCCGCTTGCTCTGCCGCAGCTTCGACCGCTTTCTCGTTCCAACCGTCAAAAGCCGCCTGCGACGCCAAAAGGGGTGCAAGAAAGGTACGGACTTCATCCAGCGTTGGATCATCGCGTAACGGTCGGGGCTGTTTTGCAGGCATGTCGTATAGTTCCTTGCGCGTGCGGCCAATTAGCGGGGGCCAATAAAAGGGATATAGGCTGAAAGAAAAGATTTTCAAACCATTGCATTGCAAAGCGCCACTGGCCTGACTAGCTATTCATCAAGCAATTAAAAATAGCGAAAGAGCATATCTATGAGCACATTATTTGATCCCATCACCCTTGGCGCAATCGAAGCGCCGAACCGGATGCTTATGGCCCCCCTGACCCGGTGCCGTTCGACGATGGAACATGTGCCGACCCCGATCATGGGCGAATATTATGCGCAGCGCGCCGGTGCTGGCCTGATTATTTCCGAAGCCACCGGCATTAGCCAGCAAGGCTTGGGCACCCCTTTTGCGCCGGGCATCTGGAATGACGAACAAACGGAAGCATGGAAACCGATTATCGAGCAAGTCCATGCCGCGGGCGGACGGATCATCTGTCAATTGTGGCATATGGGCCGGATCGTTCATCCCGATTTTCTCGGCGGCGAAAAGCCGGTTTCCTCTTCAGCGACCACGGCCCCCGGCAGCGTGCGGACTTATCAAGGTAAGCGCGACTATGTCGAAGCACGCCCGATGGAATTGGGCGATATTTCAAGCCTGCTCGACGATTATACCAACGCTGCGGAAAATGCTAAAAAAGCAGGCTTTGACGGCGTGCAATTGCATAGTGCGAACGGCTATCTGATCGACCAGTTTATCCGTTCCGGCACCAATTTCCGTACGGATCAATATGGCGGCTCTATCGAGAACCGTATCCGCTTGCTTGGTGAAGTGACTCAGCGATTGGTTGATGTTTGGGGCGGAGACCGCGTTTCCGTGCGCCTTTCTCCCAATGGCGATTCCCAAGGGGCGGACGACGCAACACCGGTGGAAACCTTTACGGCAGCCGCAAAATTGCTGGACAGTCTGGGCATTGCGTTTCTTGAACTGCGTGAACCACCAGCCCATGGCACCTATGGCAATACCGATGTACCCAGAGTCAGCCCCGACATTCGCCCGGTATTCAGCAAGCCATTAATCCTCAACAGCGACTATTTTTACGATAGTGGGACAGAGGCTCTGGCCGAGGACAAAGGCGATGCGATCAGCTTTGGCCGGACATTCATGACCAATCCCGACCTGCCGGAGCGTTTCCGCGCTGGCGCAGAACTCAACCCGATCGACTTTACGCCAACATGGTATAGTCAGGGTCCTGAAGGCTATGTGGATTATCCGACAATGGGCCAAGTCAAGGCGGAGCAGGACAAAGCCAGCGCCTGAACCGAAATATTGAGAATTAGAAGGAGCTTTGGAGCCGCCGGAACATGTTATGGACCGCTGGCTCTGAAGCTTCTTGCTGTTCAAGCCGTGCCGAAAGACGCTGCAGACGCTGAAAAAGCTCTTCGCTGGACTCTACAATATAGCGCGCTTCATCCGGGAATAACTCCACCATGGGACGATCGCTGGCCGCCGCATAACCCAATTCCCGGTCATGGTTCCATGCCTCACCATCGGTCATGTCTTCGCCATGCAACGCCCGCTGGTTTAACAACCACGCGATGCAATGCATCAAACGGGTTGTTACTTTCAGAGACTCGCATGAAAAGGATACCGAAAGCGTCGCGTCATCCTGACACTGTTCGTTAAACCGGCCGGACTCAAAATAGGACCGCGCCTCATCAGCAAGCACCATCGACTCGGTATAGAGCGCATCCAGTAATTTGGGCGTAATCAATGCTTCGCTATCAGCCATTTGAACTATGTAGCAAATTTTACATGAGCAAGGACAGTTAAAATTCACACGCCACAGGGTTAATTTGCAAGATGTTTCAATGTGACACGTCGCGTCACACGGAGTTAATTAGTGGACAGAGAAAGTTAATTTAGGTGACCGACGCCGAAAGCCGCCACAATCACGCGATAATATCGGGTATCAGCTGATTTTCGATCTGAATGATGCGGTCGCGCAAGTGTAATTTACGTTTTTTTAGACGCGCCGCACGCAGTTGATCATGGCTACCCGATTCCAAAAGGGCTGCGATCGCGTCATCCAAATCGCGATGCTCAACCTTCAGCAGTTCAAGCCGCTGTCGCAACTCTTGATCGGATATCGCCATAATGGATCCATTCGCCCCTTGCATGCCCGCAACAAATTTGTAATCTTCTTCCTATTCATGGTTCTTGTCGAAACCAAGACAATAATATCGTGATGATCTGCCACCGCTTCATGCCAAGCATGTGGCCAAACGAAAGGGACACCCGCAACCACTTTCAATCCAGCAACATTATATAATCAGGAGAAAATTATGGATCAGAATCATGTATCAGCTCTGCGCGGAAAGCACGAAGCCCTCGACCGCAAGATCAGCGAAGAAGAGGCCCGCCCGGTTCCAGATACAATTCGACTCCATGACCTGAAAAAACAAAAGTTGCGCTTGAAGGAAGAGTTATTGGCAGACGCCTGAAACTCTTTGTGATTCAGACTAACCCATCAGGCCGCATTTCGATAAGCCCCTGACACCCGCAAACCAGTCTGAAATCACTCCGGTTAGTCCACCTAAATTACTCACGTCATTGACTTACTGTCCAGTTTCCCCAAGGTTTGGGGCGATTGAAAAAAGAGGACAGTCCCTATGACCACAAACCAGATCTGGTATTTACGCAAACGCCCTGTCGGTAAAATTGCGGACGGCGATCTGGAATTGGTCACGGAAGAAATGGCCCCGCTCGGCCCTGACATGATACGAGTACGAACCATCTATCTCTCGCTCGACCCCACAAACCGGATATGGATGAGCGACATGGACGGCTATTTGCCGCCGGTTCCCATTGATGATCCCATGCGCGGTGGCGGCATCGGGGTCGTGGAAGAAAGCAATTTCGACGCTGTACCGGTTGGCGCCGTCGTCAACACCGGTCTTTCCACATGGTCCATGTATAATGACATTCCGGGCGGTATGGCGAACGTACTGCCATCCATCCCCGGCGTTCCGTTAACCGCTTACATGGGACCATTGGGTGCCACCGGCATGACCGCCTATTTCGGGCTGATGGACATCGGCAAACCAAAAGAAGGCGATACGCTGGTGGTTTCTGCTGCGGCTGGCGCGGTCGGTTCCATGGTCGGGCAAATCGGCAAAATCCACGGATGTCATGTTGTTGGCATTGCTGGCTCTGATGACAAATGCAAATGGCTCACCCAAGAAGCTGGGTTTGATGCTGCCATAAACTACAAGACGGAAGATGTCGGCGCCGCGCTGGACAAACATTGCCCGAACGGGATTGATATCAACTTTGAAAGTGTTGGCGGAGAAATTATGGATGCCGTGATCGCGCGGCTGAACGATTTCTCACGCATGCCATTATGCGGACTGATATCAACTTATAATGATGTCGACGGATCAAAGGGACCTTCAAATTTCGCCAATCTATTGATGCGGCGGACAACCTTGCGCGGGTTCATCATCCTCGATTATTTTGACCGATTCCCCGAAGGCGCGCAGGCAATGGCCGGATGGATGATGGAAGGCCGCCTGAAATTCGAGACGGATATTGTGCAGGGCATTGAAAACGCGCCTGCCTCTGTTGACCGCCTTTTCACCGGCGCCAATTTAGGTAAGCTCGCGGTTCAGTTCGGTCCGGAACCGGACTAAATTCCGCGCAAATATAGCGCGCAAGCCATAGGGTAATATGTATTTTCTGGTCGATGGCCTGATTTGCATATCGCACCCGTGAGAGGTTTCTGCTAGGCTAAAATCATGGCCACCAAACACACGCCCAGCCTTGTAACCGCCCGTAATATTTTGACCGGGCTCCGGTCGATTATGGCTTCTCCCGGTAATGCCCAGACCAAACTCAACCATGTCGTGGAAACCATTGGCGAAGCGGTCAGCAGCGAGGTTTGTTCGATATATTTGCGGCGCGAAGGCGTTCTCGAACTATATGCGACGCGCGGTCTCAACCAGGAAGCGGTCCATGTCACCAAATTGGCTTTTGGTGAGGGGTTAACAGGCTATATCGCAAAAAATGTCGAGACGCTGAACCTCGACGAAGCAGCCAGCCATCCCGATTTCCAATATCGACCGGAAACCGGGGAAGAAAAATTCCATAGCTTTGCCGGGGTGCCAATCATCCGTAATCAGCAAGCCGTCGGTGTTTTATGCGCCCAGCATATAGACCCGCGCAAATATTCCGAGGAAGAGATTGAATCGTTCCAGACGGCCGCGATGGTCCTGTCAGAACTGATTTCCAACGCGGAGTTGGTCGATGTGGAATCGGTGGATGCTCCGCACGCGCGCAATAGCGGCGCGGATCGGCTCAGCGGCCTGCAGTTGGTTAAAGGCAAAGCCAGCGGTTTCGCTGTCTTCCACCAACCGCGCGTGAAAATCGAACATACCGTGGCAGAAGATACCGAGGCCGAGCGCCACCGGGTCTATTCGGCTTTCGACAAGATGCGCAACCAGATTGACCAGATGACCAATCAGGCAGAATTTGGCGTGGGTGGGGAGCATGAAGAGGTCCTGCAAACCTACAAGATGTTCGCCTATGACGAGGGTTGGAGCCGCAGGATCAATGAAGCGATTGATAGCGGCCTAACCGCCGAAGCGGCCATTGAACGCGTGCAGCAACATACCCGGATGCGGATGCGCCAGATTGACGATCCTTTGCTTGCCGAACGGATGCATGATCTGGAGGATCTTGCTAACCGCTTGCTGCGAATTGTCTCCGGCCAAATGGGCACAGCAGCTACCATGGGTCTGCGCCAGGACACGATATTGGTCGCGCGGAATCTGGGGCCAGCCGAGTTACTGGAATATGATCGCCGGCGCCTCAAGGGCGTGGTGCTGGAAGAGGGTTCGCTGACCGCCCATGTCACAATCATCGCGCGGGCGATGGACATACCGATCCTGGGTCAGGTTAAAAATGTCCGACAGATTGTCCGGGAAAATGATCTGCTGCTGCTCAATGTAGACGACAATGCATTGTTCGTCCGTCCCAGCCCATCGATAGAAGATGCGTTTGAAACGCAGATCGAACTGACCCAGAAAAAGCGCGCGGCCTACGCAGAATTGAAGGCCAAGGAACCGATCACCACAGACGGGACGCGGATTACGCTGAACATCAATGCCGGTTTGCGCGACGATATGGCAATGCTGAGCTTGACCGGTGCCGATGGCATTGGCTTGTTCCGCACCGAATTCCAATTTCTCGTCGCCGCCACCATGCCGAGCCGGGCCGGGCAGTTGCGCTTCTACCGAGATGTGTTGGACGCCGCTGGCGACAAGCCAGTCATTTTCCGGACTGTTGATATTGGCGGCGACAAGCCCCTGCCTTATTTTCAAGCCAGCGAAGTGAAAGAAGAAAATCCCGCTATGGGTTGGCGTGCGCTGCGCATCGGTTTGGAACGCGACGCGCTAATGAAGGTTCAGGCGCGCTCGCTAATCGAGGCCGCTGCGGGACGGAAACTGAACGTCATGTTCCCGATGATCGCCGAACCTTGGGAATTTGATGAGGCTAAAGCGGTGTTCGAGAAACAGCTCGAATATTTAAGAGACCGCAAGAAACAATTACCATTATCCATTCGCTATGGCGCAATGCTCGAGGTCCCCGCGCTGGCCGAATGTCTTGATCATATGGCAACACGGCTCGACTTTTTATCGATTGGCACCAATGATCTCACTCAGTTTCTGTTCGCGGCAGATCGCAGCAATCCAAAATTAGCGGAGCGATTTGATTGGCTCAGCCCGGCCATCCTGCGCTTCATTGGCCGGGTTTCCAGGCAAGCTGACGATCTGGGCATTGAACTCAGCGTATGCGGCGAAATGGGTGGCCGGCCGCTTGAGGCAATGGCGCTGCTAGGCCTTGGCATCAAGCGCTTGTCGATTACGCCAGCATCTGTTGGTCCGATCAAGGCGATGATACGCTCCCTGGATCTCGGCGCGGCTCAGGACCAGCTGTCCGCGATATTATCCGATCCGCCAAATGATCCTAGAAGCGCACTGGAAAAATGGGCGCAAGAGCATAAGGTCGACCTCGGCTAAGCGCCTATTCGTAATAACTTGTATCGACATTCCCGCAAATGCGGCAGCGGTCCAGTCATTATGTCCATGCGCCTAGGGTTTCTGCACTGATAATCATTGACTTTTCACCACTCTAGTGGCTTTTCTATGCGATCAGTAAAAATCGGGGTCGCACCGCGAACCGGCCAAAGGAGAGTTTGATGGCCGAAGAAATAGACGCAGAGGATACAGGCGAAGAAAATGCCGAACTGAGCCTGCACAGTGTGGGTGATATGTTGCGTCATGCACGCGAGCAAAAAAACCTCGGCATTGAAGATGTTGCAAAGACAACACGTATTCCACAACGTCATTTGGAATCCATTGAATCTGGTGATTTTGGAGCATTGCCTGGCCGCACCTATGCCATCGGCTTTGCCAAATCCTATGCGCGCACCGTGGGGCTTAGCGAAGTCACTATTGGCAGTCAGCTGCGCGAAGAAATGGATGATCAGGGACACAGCGCCTATGAACCAGAAACCAGCGGCTATTCACCGGCCAATCCCAGCAATGTTCCACCTAAATATCTGGCCTTTACGGCCGCAGGTATCGGTGCTGTTTTGCTGGTCGGCTTTTTGATTTGGCGGGTGTTATATCTGGAACCAACCAATTTCATGGACGGTGAATCAGACACAGAATTTACTGAGAATGATGCCAGTATAGACACATTGGACGGCACCTTAGAACCCGTCGGCCCAGCGCCCTCGGCAACCGGCACGGTAACACTGACCGCGACCGAGACGGTATGGCTGAAAATTTATGACGAAGCGGGTGAGCGTTTATTTGAAAAAGAAATGGCCGCCGGCGAACAATATACCGTACCCGCCGATGCCAATGGGCCGCAGATACTGACCGGCCGGCCGGACGCATTGACGGTCACCATTGATGGCGCTGTTGTGCCGCCACTTGGCACTCCCGATCGTACGATCAAAGACGTCGGCATCAGCGCTGCGGCGTTGCTCGCTCGCACAGACCTGGGCGGATCAACGACGGACACGGCTACCGAGCCTTCAGGCGAACAAAATAGCACGCCATAATCGGACTGGTTAAACGCTTGATATCGCTATGGATCGCGGTAAATCTATTTACTTTCCTACGACATATATGGTTAATGTGGCCATTATATTTGGAGGCTCTCTATGAAACCCGTCTTGTTCTCGACGTTATTTGCAACTCTATCTGCCAGTCTGTTGGTTGCAACGCCCGTTGCGGCGCAAAATGGCAATGTCGACAAGCGAGTAGATCGACTGGAACAAGAAATGCGCGCGGTCCAACGCAAGGTATTTCCTGGCGGTTCATCGCGATTTTTTGAACCGGACATCAAGCCCGATGCGACCACGACCCTGACGCCGTCGACGACCACCTCCGCCGTATCGGATCTCATAGCGCGGGTAGACACGCTGGAGCGCAGCCTCGCGTCGCTGACGGGCCAGGTTGAACAAAATGATTTCCGGATAAAACAAATTGAAGATAAATTGGCAGCAGCAGTCCCGCCAATCAGCACCGATCCTGACGTGTTATCCACCACACCAACTGGCGGCCCGGATGCCGGCGGCGCCGGGACCACCAGCACTCCTGATCCGGAACGCGTGACGGGCGTCGCGTCGATTGTAATGCCCGATACCGGTGACGCCGGCGAAGATGCTTATATTTACGGCTACCGGCTATGGGAGGCGAAATATTATCCCGAAGCCCAGACCCAGCTTAAGAAAGCGGCCGCTGATCACCCCAAGCATCGCCGCGCCAGTTTCGCCAAAAACCTTTTGGGCCGCGCCTATCTTGATGATAGCAAGCCGGCACTTGCTTCCGTTGCGCTATACGAAAATTATCAGGAACTGCCGCGCGGCGAACGCGCCGCAGACAGCCTGTATTTCCTGAGCACCGCTTTGGTTGAACTCAAAAAGAAAGCGGATGCTTGCCGCGTGCTATCCGAATTGCAGGACGTCTATCCCGGCGAAGCAGCCGGCCGCCTGAGCGCCCGTGTTGCACGCGGAAAGACAGCAGCAGATTGCAGCTAATGGCGCATCGCAATCAGCACAGCCGATGACGGACGACGCGCTCCCGAACCGCTTTCGCGAAACGGTGTCAGCGCTTGTCCCGGATTTTGACAATAGCGAAGATATATTGGGACTGGCGGTTTCCGGTGGACCAGACAGCATCGCATTGTTGCTATTGGCTCATGCCAGTTTCCCGGGCCGAATTACCGCTGCCAGTGTGGATCATGGACTGCGCGTGGAAGCCCGAAGCGAATGCGAGTTTGTAGCCGCGCTCTGCGCCGAAAGGGGAATTCCCCACCAGATATTGAAACCCGCCACTCCCATTCGCGGAAGCATCCAGATGGAAGCCCGCAAGGCTCGCTATTCATTGCTCCATGGCTGGGTGGAACATGAAAATATTACATGGCTGGCGACCGCGCACCATGCCGATGATCAGCTTGAAACACTGATCATGCGGATTTTGCGGGGCAGCGGCATCGACGGCATGTCAGCAATCCGTGCAAAACGCGGTTCTATCATTCGGCCGCTGCTGCGCTTTTCAAAGGATGTGTTGATCCAATTTGTCGCAGGACAGGGCATCAAACCGGTTGATGATCCCTCCAACCGGGACCTTAGCTTTGACCGCGTCCGGGTGCGCGACGCGCTGTCAAAACTATCGGGCTTTGATGTCAGTTTGGCCAGTCAGAGTGCAGCGGCGCTGGATGACGCGCGAACGGCGATCCATTGGATGGTGGACGAATTGGCCGCGGTCCATATCAAGCAAACGGATGATGGCTGCTCGCTGGATAAATATAATTTTCCGCATGAAATTGTCCGGCGATTATTGCTTAAATGCCTGCATATCTGCGATCCGGCGCTATCCCCGCGCGGTAGCCAGCTTGAGCCATTAATAGCTGGTCTCAAACAAGGTCAAACCCAGACCATCGGTAATATCTTATGCCAAGGCGGGATGACATGGCGCTTCGCCCCTGCGCCAAGACGGAACAATAGCTAAGTATTTCAATATGTTGTCGGAAAACCCGAATGAACGATCAGTCTGATCAGTAAAAACATTTACCCTCATATTGTCATCCCGCGCAAAACCCCTATCTTTAATGAGATAGATTCGGCGGAAATATTGGCCGACGATACCAACACAGGACGGTAAGCATAATGAACGACGAACAGGATCCCAAGGAAAACCCGTGGATGAAAAGCATGCTCATTTGGGCAGGTGTAATCGTCGCACTGTTGTTGACGGTGTCCATGTTTGGCGCTGGCGCCGGCGCTGATTCCGGTGATGCGATCAGCTATTCCTCTTTCCGCGCGAAAGTCGCTGAAGGCAGTGTTGAGACCGTTGCGATTGCCCCGGACAAGATTACCGGCGAAATGACCAATGGCGACAAGTTCACCACCACACCGGTTGGCAACGACCCCAGCCTAGTAAAATTGCTTGACGAAAAGGGCGTTGAATATAGCGGCCAGGCCGAAGAAAGCCCGAGCATCTGGCAATATCTATTGATTCAGTCGCTACCCTTCTTGCTCATTCTCGGCATCGCGTTCTTTGTTCTGCGCCAAATGCAAAAAGGCAGCGGGTCCGGCGCAATGGGCTTTGGTAAATCCAAGGCGAAAATGCTGACCGAAAAGCAAGGCAAAGTAACCTTTCAGGATGTTGCTGGTATTGATGAAGCCCGCGAAGAGCTGGAAGAAATCGTCGAATTTTTGAAAAACCCGACCCGTTTTTCGAAACTGGGCGGACAAATTCCCAAAGGCGCTTTGCTGGTGGGCTCACCGGGTACCGGTAAAACCTTGCTGGCCCGTGCCATTGCAGGTGAAGCCGGCGTTCCGTTTTTCACCATCTCCGGTTCCGACTTTGTTGAAATGTTCGTCGGCGTCGGCGCTAGCCGTGTCCGCGACATGTTTGAACAAGCCAAGAAAAGCGCGCCATGTATCGTCTTTATCGATGAGATTGACGCAGTCGGTCGCCATCGTGGTGCCGGCCTTGGTAATGGCAATGACGAGCGCGAGCAGACATTAAACCAACTTCTCGTCGAGATGGATGGTTTTGAAGCCAATGAAGGCATCATCATCATCGCCGCGACCAACCGCCCTGACGTTCTCGACCCTGCGCTGCTGCGTCCGGGCCGCTTTGACCGTCAGGTTGTGGTTCCGCATCCTGATATCGAAGGTCGCGAGAAGATCCTTCAGGTCCATATGAAAAAAGTACCTTTGGCGCCTGATGTCGACGCGCGAATTATTGCGCGGGGAACGCCGGGCTTCTCTGGTGCCGATCTGGCTAACCTGGTCAATGAAGCTGCCTTGATGGCCGCCCGGCGTGGCAAACGTCTGGTCGCGATGGACGAATTTGAGACCGCCAAAGACAAGGTCATGATGGGTACGGAACGTAGATCCATGGTGATGACCGAAGATGAGAAGAAAATGACCGCCTATCATGAAGCCGGTCACGCGATTGTTGCGGTTCACGAGCCTGCCTCTGATCCTATCCATAAGGCGACCATCATTCCGCGCGGCCGCGCGCTGGGTATGGTCATGCGCCTGCCAGAACGGGACAGCTACAGCTATCACCGCGACAAAATGCACGCGAATATGGCGGTGTCGATGGGCGGACGTGTCGCCGAGGAAATTATCTTCGGCTATGATAAGGTTTCGTCCGGTGCATCTGGCGACATTCAATATGCCACCAAATTGGCCCGCGATATGGTCACGCAATGGGGCATGTCGGACGAAATGGGACCGTTGCAATATGAAGAAGAGCAAGGCGAAACCTTCCTCGGCTATTCGCAATCCCAGCGCGCTCATATGTCCGATGAAACCGCCAAGAAAATCGACAGCGAAATTCGCGGACTTGTTGACGCAGGTTATGACCGTGCGAAAGACGTATTGACCACGCATGAGAAACAGCTGCACTTGCTGGCCAACGCGCTGCTGGAATATGAAACCATGTCTGGTGATGAAATTAACTCGCTGGTCGAGGATGGCAAATTTGAGCGTCCTGATGGCGGTATAGTGAAACCGTCTTCTGTGCCGACCGTGGGCACTTCGATACCTAAGGCCGGTAAGAAGCGAAAAGGTCCATTTGGTGATCCCAATCCGCAAGGCGCCTAGGCCATCGCTGTATTAGGTATATAATTCACCTAATATTCAGATAAATAAAGACAAAAGGTCTTCTTCAGAAATGAAGGAGGCCTTTTTTCGTGAAGCAGTCAGCCCCAGTTATCGGCAGCGCTATCCTGTTATCGATCGCCGTTCCCGCGTCCGCCATGCCGGTATCTGAATTTTTACCCAAAGCCGACAAGTTGGTAAATGCAGGAATGGGCGCAATGTTTTCAAAGCACCGCAAACCGGTCATGGCGGAAATGAAAAAAGTCACCAAAGGCTATCGCTCTGATATTCAGGCAGCCCGCGCAGCCGGCAAAACACCATCCAGCTGCCCGCCTCCAAAAGGCAAGGGGAAATTAAACGCCAAGGAATTTCTCGCACATCTCAAAACCATCCCGGTGGCGCGGCGCGATATGGAAGTGAAAACCGCTTTTCACGGCTTCATGAAGACAAAATATCCCTGCTGACTGCTATGCAAATGATAAACGCCCCGAAACAGAAAAGCGCTTTCCTACAGATATCGCGTTGTGATATTCGATGATCAGCCTCTCTCTCAATGTTGCACATTCAGTCTCTCTAGGGTGCGCAATACTCAGGAAGGAATTTTTCCGACGCGCTGCCGCTAGAGCGCTTGGATTTTTGACAATCGCCCAAAGCTCAAAAATATAAAACTGGCGGAAAACAAGGCTTCTTTGGTGCGAAGCTAGTCAAGTTAGCGGCGCACAGATATTGACCAGCGGCCTTGCACCCGCTCCTCTAAACTGCGACAAAAGAGCATGTCCTTTCTCGAACAATATGAGAGCATCGTCAGGCTCAGCAGTTTTGCCGGAATATTCCTGATCATGGCCATGCTGGAAATAGCGATGCCGCGCAAACAGCGCGTCCTTGGAAAGGGTCAGCGCTGGTTCACCAATATATCTCTGGTCATTGTCAACACATTGGCTTTGCGTCTGATCATGCCAATATTGGCGGTCGGCATGGCCAACTATGCAGCGGGTCAAGGTTGGGGACTTTTGGTGTTAGTCAATATGCCGATCTGGGTGGAGATTATCGTCGCCTTCATCCTCCTCGATATGCTGATCTATGCCCAACACATTGCGTTCCACAAAGTCCCGGTCTTTTGGCGCTTTCACAAAGTCCACCATGCTGACCGAGACCTCGATGTGACCAGCGGCGCGCGGTTTCATCCGATCGAGGCCGTCTTTTCCATGGCTTATAAACTGCTGTGTATTGCCCTCATCGGCCCAGCGGCTTTTGCTGTATTCCTGTTTGAAGTCGTGCTCAATGCCGCCTCCATGTTCAACCATGCCAATGTGCGATTGCCACTGGGGCTAGATCGACTATTGCGGCTGTTCATTGTGACCCCGGACATGCACCGGGTGCATCATTCGGTGATCGAACGAGAAACCAATAGCAATTACAGTTTCTTCCTGACCATCTGGGACCGGATGTTCCGAACCTATACCGCCCAGCCCGAAAAAGGGCATGATGGGATGACGGTGGGTCTGTCTGAATATCAGGATAGCAAACCGGCCAATCTGATCTGGAGCCTGCTGGTGCCGTTCAAGCCAAACAAAGATAGCCCAACAAAAACAGGCGGCAACTCTACAAAAGAGCGCCGCCCGGTTTTAAAGTCAGACTAAAAAGCTAGCCTATTTGCGGCCCCGCGATTAACGGCGGCCGTAGTCACCTGATACGCCCGCACTGCGTGGCGGAGCCGCAGCTGTAAGGCGAAGAGCCTCAGCAGACTGGCTGATAGAACCAATTTCATCCGGCGTATCATCGTCGTCAATCTGTACTTTCTGCAGAGACTGAACGAGGCTTTCTTCGAGATCTTTTGGTTTAATTGTTTCTTCTGCAATTTCCCGCAGCGAAACAACCGGATTTTTATCACGGTCGCGATCTATGGTCAGCTCAGCGCCGCCAGAAATCTCACGTGCACGCTGCGATGCAAATAGGACCAAATCAAATCGATTGGTGACTTTATCAACGCAATCTTCAACGGTAACGCGAGCCATAAGGCGCTCCTGATTCTCTAAAATTCATGAAAGAGCCCCGCGTCTAAGGTTCACGCCCAGTTTTGTCAACAAATTGGATGTCTCATCGGTGCTTTGCGCTGTTAAGCAATTGTCGGTTCGGGACGAATAATCTATGGGCGATACTATGCACCCCCGCGCTTCGAATTCCTTACCAGACGATATGGTCACCGAAAAATCCAAGAATGATACCTGGTTTGATGTCGGCGGCAACCGATTGAAATTGGTATATCATCCAGATGATCGTTTGCGCGCGCTCGTCACTTTAATTGAACAGGCAGAACATAAACTAAAGCTGTTCTTCTATATGTTCGAGGGCGATGATGTCGGACAAACCATACTTGATATGCTGATCGCCGCCTGTAGTCGTGGCGTCGCGGTCGAATTAATGGTTGATAGCTTTGGTTCCAACGGCGCACCAAAAGACTTTTTTGACCCATTCGAACAAGCGGGCGGATATTTTGCCAAGTTTAGCCCACGCTTTTCAACAAGCTATTTTGTCCGCAACCATCAAAAAATCCTGATCGCCGATGGCCATCGCGCGATGATTGGCGGGTTCAACATTGCCAACCAATATTTTGACCGGCACTCCGCCAACGAAAATAGCGACGACAACGAAGCAAGTTGGGAAGATTTGGGCGTCATCATCGATGGGCCAGAGGTCGCGAAGCTGGCTGACTATTATGATCTGCTATCAGACTGGGTCCGTCACAATAATGGCAATATCCGGCTGTTACAAAAAATGGTGCGCCAGTGGGATGCTGGTGATGGTAAAATTCGGTGGCTGCTTGGCGGGCCCAGCAATCGCCTCAGCCGATGGGCTCAAGCAATCAAGAAGGATCTTGAACATGGCGAGCGGCTTGACCTGATCAGCGCCTATTTTTCGCCTGGCCAAGGGCTGCTGCGGCGGATCGCCCGCCTGTCAAAGCGCGGCGGTCATGACCGCCTCATTCTGCCGGGGAAGACTGACAATGCGGCTACCATAGGGGCGAGCCGCTTACTCTACAGTTATCTGCTGAAACGTGGCGTAAAGATTTACGAGTATGAACCCAAGCGGCTGCATATGAAATTGGTGATTGTCGATGACGCAGCCTACATTGGATCCGCTAATTTTGACCTGCGGAGTCTGTTCATAAATGTCGAAATAATGGTCCGTATAGAGGACAAGGCCTTCGCTGATCACGCGCGCCTCGTGGTCGATGAGATGTGCGCTAATGCTCTGCCGATTTCCAGAGAGTTGCATAAGACGCGCAGAGGACTGCTCAATCGGCTGCGCTGGACCTTATCCTATTTCGTGGTGAACATACTGGATTATAGCGTTACCCGCAGGCTGAATTTCGGTGTGAAGAAATAATATCTGCGCTTGGTCGTACGTCCAGAATCATTCACCGCAAACACTGGTTTTGCCTCTGTTCAGGGACAATCCCGCATTTAGAAGACCAGTTTACCTTTAAGGGCATGGGTTTCCGTCTGATCACTGCCATTCGAAACAGGGAATAATGAGTTCATATGTTTTATTTTCGTACGCTGATCATAGTCTTTTGCGTCAGCATTCTGACAGCCTGCGTTGCCCCGTCCGAGGGACGGCCGGCGGCATCTAATCAACCGGCAGAAAACCCGCCATCGCGCTACAATCCGCCGCCGCCAGAACCTGCCAAAGCGACACCATCGCGCAACCGCCCAAATCCTGCTTTGGAACAACAAATAGCTGACTTGTGGCGGAGTTTTCCGGGCAAAACGGGGATAGCGGTGAGAAGTATCGACGGCGGCTGGAGTATCGGCCACCGCGCGGATCAGAATTTCCCGCAGCAAAGCGTATCGAAGCTATGGGTCGCAATGACGGTACTCGACAAAGTCGACCAAGGCCGCATCTCGTTGTCCGATTCCATTCGTATCGGCCCAGACGACCTAACACTCTTCTATCAACCGCTTGCCGCAGAAGTGAAACGTGAAGGCACCGTTATCAAAAGCGTCTATACTCTGCTCGAGCGAGCCCTGGCCTTTAGTGATAATACCGCCAATGATGCGCTCCTGCGTCATGCTGGCGGGCCGGATGCCGTGAATGACTTTATCCGCCGCAGTCGCCTGGGTAAAATCAAATTCGGGCCTGGTGAACGATTAATGCAAAGCAAGATCGCCGGTCTCAAATGGAACCAAAGCCTATCGCAAGGCCGGAAATTCTATACCGCACGCGCAAATTTACCAATAGAAACCCGTAAACAGGCGTTGGCCGACTATCTTGCCGACCCGATTGATGGCGCTAGTCCCGGTGCGATTGTTAATGCCTTTGATCAACTCGCGCGCGGGAAATTATTGTCGACAAACTCGACCCAATTGCTTCAATCCATATTGAAAAGGACACGCAGTGGCCCCAACCGCCTGAAAGCGGGCGTCCCATCCGACTGGGAGTTTCTTCACAAAACTGGGACCGGCCAGATTCTGGGGGCTGTATCAACCGGTTATAATGATGTCGGCATGATGACCGCGCCAGATGGCAGTCGCTATGCGGTCGCGGTAATGTTGGGCGACACCACGGCTTCCGTTCCAGAACGCATGCGGATGATGCAAGCCGTTACGCGTGCCGTTGCTCGCTACCACAGGCGTTAGCGTACTCTACTGCGTCGGAGCTTTCGTGGTTGCTGTATCGTCCTCGGGCGGCGCATTGCGTTCATCCAACATCTCCGCGGCGGCGTCCAGCGCCTGCGCCTCTCCAACCGTAACACCCCCCGGACCAGGATCATTTTGAGCAGGGCCACAGGCTGCTAGCCAAAGCAAACCCGAATATAAGACATATCGGTTCTTCATATTTCAGTGCCTCCTATCACAATCAAGCTATTGAACATTCAGTACAGGAAAACGCTGTTTGCAAACAAAAAAAGGGCCACCCATCGGGCAGCCCTTTTTCAAATCATGTCAAAAAGACCTATTCAACTGCACGTTTTGCAGCGTCTGCGCCTTTTTCAATGAGATCGTTAGCGGCGCCTTTTGCAGCATCTTTTGCTGTGTCAGCGACAGAGTCTGCGGCTTCACCAGCAGCGTCGGTAGCTTCAGCAGCAGCGCCTTCAGCAGCTTCGCCAGCTTCTTCAGTTGCTTCAGCAGCAGCTTCGCCCATGGCGTCTGCAGAACCTTCAGCAGCGTCCATTGCATCGTCCGCAGCTTCTTCAGCAGTTGCTTCTGAACCTTCTACGGCTTCTTCTGCACCAGCTTCTGCATTTTCAGCAGCACCGGAACACGCAGCCAGCCCGAGAGCAGCAGCCAGAACGATTGATGTTGTAACTTTTTTCATTGGGTAAACCCTTTATCTTTCCTCAATATACCATGCGAGCAGATGATTTTCTCCCTCATTCAACCCACGGAGCGTGCTATTAAACGGTTGAAAAAAGGATAGCAATGACGAACGTCTTTAAGCCATGATCCCTTTGGTTTTTTTTTGGTGCAGCTTGGAATATTGATGATTTAAGCCCAGCAAACGTAATGGATTGACTGCATATAAAGAATTCTTTATATCATTTCGGAGATGGACAACATTTTGATCATATTTCGAGCGCTAGCGGATCCGACCCGGATACGAATCATGCTCTTATTGCTCAAAATGGAACTCGCTGTTGGCGAGCTTGCGCAAATTTTAGCGCAAAGTCAGCCACGCATTTCACGCCATATAAAGATATTAGGTGAAGCAGGATTGGCCGAACGAAGGAAAGAGGGAAGTTGGGTTTTCCTGAGGCCCGGCCAAGCAGTTGAACTTGATATGTTGCGCCGCCTTTTTCGCTCCGACAGTGTTATTTCTTCGGAACAAGCAATTCTTGATGAAGCACAGCTTAGTCTGGTTCGCAAAACCCGGGCCGAGATGGCGGAGCGTTATTTTGACGCTCATGCTGAGGAATGGGATGCCATCCGATCTCTGCATATTGCTGAAGACGATGTCGAACAGGCAATGCTGGCTTTACTGAAAGACGTTAACTTGGGGCATATGCTTGATATTGGCACAGGGACTGGTCGGATGATCGAACTGTTCGGACCCAACTCGGAAAAAATCACCGCGCTGGACAAAAGTCCAGAGATGCTCCGGCTGGCCCGAGCCAAGATATTGGGAAACGAAGCGGACCAGACGGAACAAGCAGCGTTAGCCAGAAAAACTGAACTTAAACTCGGTGATTTCAGTAATTTGCCTGTTGGTAATGGCCAGATTGATAGCGTCGTGTTGCATCAAGTCCTCCATTATGCCCAGCATCCCGAGGCAGTTCTTGCCGAAGTATCCCGCGTGCTTTGCAGTAACGGCACCGTGATGATAGTTGATTTTGCAGCGCATGACCGCGAAGAGCTGCGAACGGCACACGCCCATGCTCGCCTTGGGTTTTCCGAAGACAGCATGAAGAGGTGGTTTGCCGCCTCACAGATCGACTTGGTGCAAAGTAGAACACTCGATGGTGGCGAGTTGACCGTCAAAATATGGGTTGGACGAAAATCCGCTCTGCCTCACATCAACCCCGACGGTAGCTCGGCTTCCTTCTCCAATATTCCTAAAAAAAGAGCGTCCTTATGACCGAACAGACAAGACCTTTAGACCTAAGCGAATTGGAAGAAGCAAAGCGGGCGCTAGACATCCCTCTTTTTGCTGGCCTTAGCGGTGATGCGGACGTGTCCTTTGAATTTTTCCCTCCGAAAAGCGAAAAAATGGAAAAAACGCTTTGGGATAGCGTGGTGACCCTTGAACCGCTTAACCCGCGGTTTGTGTCGGTGACTTACGGTGCTGGCGGGTCCACGCGGGAGCGTACACATGCCACAGTCGCGCGAATTGCCAAGGAGACACAGATTCCTGCAGCAGCGCACCTGACCTGTGTTGGCGCCAGCAAGGCGGAAATTGCTGAGGTAGCGCAGTCCTATTGGGAGGCGGGAGTACGGCATATTGTCGCGTTGCGCGGTGATCCGCCATCGGAAGGGCAAGCGTTTGAACCGCATCCCGAAGGTTACCAAAGTGCCGCGGAACTGGTTAAAGGGCTGAAAGACATTGCGCCGTTTGAGATTTCGGTGGCAGCTTATCCTGAAACACACCCGGAAGCGAGTTGTCCGCAGACTGATCTCGACAATCTGAAACGCAAGCTGGATGCCGGTGCAAGCCGAGCAATTACGCAGTTTTTCTTTACTGCTGAGGCGTTTTTCCGGTTCCGGGATGCCGCAGGAGCCGCAGGAATTGATGCTGAATTGGTTCCTGGTATTTTGCCGGTTTCAAACGTGGCACAGACGCGGAAGTTTGCGGGCATGTGCGGCGCAGAGATTCCCGTGTGGATGAATGACCTGTTTGAGGGGCTGGATGATCACCCGGCCGCACGGCAATTAATCGCAGCAACCGTGGCTGCAGAATTGTGCCGCAAGCTTTATGCAGGCGGCGTCCGGCAGTTTCATTTCTACACCCTCAACCGCGCAGAACTGAGCTATGCGATTTGCCACTTGCTCGGCAAACGCCCGACCGGCGCGGCGCAGGAGAAAGCAGCATGACAAACCCGGGCGATCAGCTCCGCGCGATAGCGGCCGAACGCATCTTGGTCTTTGACGGCGGCTATGGAACCGCGATCCAGAATCACGGCCTCGGCGAACGCGATTATCGGGGAAATTTGGAACTGACCGACGATCAAAAGGGCAATAATGATCTGCTCAGCCTGACGCGGCCCGATATTATCGAAGGCATTCACACCGCCTATCTCGAAGCCGGCGCCGATATTGTCGAGACCAATACGTTCAGCTCCACCAAGATTAGCCAAGCGGATTATAGCTGCGAACATCTGGTCAAAGACCTTAACATCAAATCTGCCGAAATCGCGCGCCGTGCTTGCGACAAGGCTGAGGCCAAAGACGGCCGCAAACGCTTTGTCGCCGGTTCCATCGGCCCGACCAACAAAACTTTATCTCTATCTCCAGACGTCAACGACCCCGGTTTTCGCGAGATTGATTTTGATTATCTAAAGGGCGTCTATCGCGAGCAATGCGATGCGCTGATTGAAGGCGGTGTCGATTTTCTCTTGATCGAAACGATCTTTGATACACTCAATGCGAAATGTGCCGGCATGGCCGCACAGGAAGCCGCCGAAGCTTGTGACCGCGATGTGCCCTTGATGATTTCGATGACCCTGACCGACCTGTCGGGACGCAATTTGTCGGGCCATACAGTCGAAGCTTTCTGGCACGCCGTTCGCCACTTGAAACCGCTCACCATCGGGCTCAACTGTTCCTTTGGCGCCGATCAACTGCGCCCACATCTTGCGATGCTGACGAAGGAAGCAGATACGCTGATCATGGCCTATCCCAATGCTGGCCTGCCCAATGAACTGGGTGAATATGACGAGATGCCGGATCAAACCGCAGCGCTGATCAGCGAATGGCTGGACGACGGTCTCGTCAATATTGTCGGCGGCTGCTGCGGCACCACACCAGAGCATATCGCGGCGATTGCCAAAGCGGTTGAAGGCGCCGAGCCCCGCGCCATGGCGTCGCCAATTATCCGGACGCGCTTATCCGGCCTTGAACCTTTCACGATGGCCGCCTGATCCGCTCACCGGCACGTTTCAAAAGAAAATTTATAAATGACCACACCTCCATCTTCCGCGCAATTCGTCAATATTGGCGAGCGTACCAATGTCACCGGTTCCGCGCGATTCAAAAAACTTGTCCTCAACGATGACTATGAAGCGGCAGTAGAAGTCGCGCGCCAACAGGTCGAAAATGGCGCGCAAATTATCGATGTGAATATGGATGAAGGCCTGCTCGACGCGGAACACGCGATGACGACCTTCCTCAAACTCATCTCTGCCGAGCCTGATATCGCGCGGGTTCCGGTGATGATCGACAGCTCCAAATGGTCCGTGATCGAAGCGGGACTAAAATGCGTGTCCGGCAAACCGATCGTCAATTCCATCTCAATGAAGGAAGGCGAAGCGGAATTCCTGAAATATGCGCGCAAGTGCATGGCTTATGGCGCGGCCGTCGTGGTCATGGCGTTTGATGAAACCGGCCAAGCGGATACCAAGGAACGCAAAGTCGAAATATGCAGTCGCGCTTATGACTTGCTCACCGGCATCGGCTTTCCGCCGGAAGATATTATCTTTGACCCCAATGTGTTCGCTGTGGCGACCGGAATTGAAGAGCATCGCCGCTATGGGCTCGACTTTATCGAAGCCACGGCGGAGATTAAAAAACGCTGCCCGCATGTTCATATTTCGGGCGGACTTTCCAACCTGTCGTTCAGTTTTCGTGGCAACGAGCCCGTGCGCCGTGCGATGCATAGCGTGTTCCTTTATCACGCTATTCCCGCTGGCATGGATATGGCCATCGTCAACGCGGGCCAGCTCGACATTTATGACGATATTGATACGGAACTGCGCGAACATTGCGAAGACGTGGTCTTTGACCGCCGCGATGATGCGACCGACCGGCTGATTACGCTGGCCGAAAAATTCCGCGGTACCGATGTTGCGGCGGAAAAAGCCGCTGCAGAGTGGCGCGGCTATGATGTCGTGAAGCGCCTCGAACATGCGCTGGTCAAAGGCATTGATGCGCATATTATCGAAGATACCGAAGAAATGCGGGTGTCCGTCAAAGACGCGGGCGGGCGTCCGATCGAAGTTATCGAAGGCCCATTGATGGACGGCATGAATGTTGTCGGCGATCTATTCGGGTCGGGTAAAATGTTCCTGCCGCAGGTGGTTAAATCCGCCCGCGTGATGAAAAAAGCCGTCGCCCATCTCTTCCCCTATATTGAGGCGGAAAAGGAAGAAGGCGCGAAGGGCAAAGGCAAGATCATCATGGCGACCGTTAAAGGCGATGTGCATGATATCGGCAAAAATATCGTCGGCGTCGTCCTGCAATGTAACGGTTTTGAGGTCGTCGATCTGGGCGTCATGGTGCCGTGGACGGACATCATAAAAGCCGCGAATGAAAATGATGCAGATATGATCGGCCTGTCTGGTCTGATCACGCCATCGCTCGACGAAATGGTAACCGTCTCCGAAGAAATGGAGCGCGCCAAGATGACCATGCCGTTGCTCATTGGCGGCGCAACGACTTCCAAGACCCATACCGCCTTGCGCATTGAGCCTGCTTATTCGGGCCCGACCATCTATGTGCTCGATGCCAGTCGCGCCGTCGGTGTAGCCTCCCAACTGGTCAGCGATACGCAGGCCGAGGGCTTTATCGCCAGCACCCGTGAAGATTACGAGCAGGTCCGGATTGCGCGCGCCGGCAAGACCGCCAAGAAACTCGCATCGCTCAATGAAGCCCGCGTCAATGGTGCCGCGATTGATATGAGCAAAAAGCCGCCAGCTCCCAAAAAACCTGGACTGCATGTTTATGACGACTGGGATTTAGCAGAGCTGCGCGACTATATTGACTGGACGCCATTCTTCCGCGCTTGGGAATTGGCCGGCACTTATCCCGCCATCCTGACCGACGAAGTGGTCGGCGAAAGCGCCAGCGATCTGTTCAAGGATGCGCAAGCCATGCTTGATAAAATTATCACAGAAAAATGGCTGACCGCGAAAGGCGTCGCAGGCTTATGGCGCGCACGACGGGACGGTGATGACATCATGGTCTCGCCGGAAAATGAAGAAGTCGCCCTGCCAATGCTACGCCAACAGGTCAGCAAACGGTCGGGTAAATCCAACAACTGCCTCGCCGATTTTATCGACACATCAGACGACTGGATGGGCGGCTTTGCGGTCACCGCTGGTCATGGCATTGACGAGCATGTCCAGCGGTTTGAGGCGGACAAGGATGATTATAACAGCATCCTGATCAAGGCGCTGGCCGACCGGCTCGCCGAAGCTTTTGCCGAGCGCATGCACGAGCATGTCCGCAAAGACCTTTGGGGCTATGCGCCGGATGAAAATCTCGACAATAAGGCGCTGGTTCAGGAAAAATATCAAGGTATCCGGCCGGCGCCCGGCTATCCCGCCTGCCCTGACCACAGCCTGAAACCGATATTGTTTGATATGCTGGATGCGACCGCCAATACCGGACTGGAACTCACCAGCAGCTTTGCCATGACGCCAACAGCTGCCGTTTCCGGATTTTATTTCGGCCATCCGCAAGCGGATTATTTCGGCGTCGCACGCATCGGCGAAGATCAAGTCGAGGATTACGCAACTCGGCGTGATATTTCGCTGGATCGCGCGCGGCAGTGGTTGCGGCCCAATTTGAACGAATAGCCGGGCATAGTCGGGGCTGTTAACTTTTGACCTCCATGATGACGCACTCTGGGACAGCATAATCGGCGATATTGTTTTGAAATACGCATCGCTTTATAGAAAAGCTCAGATAACCCCCGTTTTTCAGGAGCTTCGTACGTGAGATTTTCGGTCCCAACCCTTATTGCAGGCCTTTTGGCGATCGCCAACAGCACAGCAGCAGTCGCTCAAGATAGCGCGCCCTTCACAATCGCGGAAAACGGGCAAGGTTTCTACAGCCTGTCAGATGCCGTCGAAGCGATTGGCAATCGTCGGGGAACGATCGTCATTGCATCTGGGGCATATGGCGATTGCGCCGTACAAACCGAAGGGCAGATTACCTATCGCGCAGCCGTTGCCGGACAAGCGATCCTTGATGGCGGCATTTGCGAAGGCAAAGCAGCCTTGGTCTTTCGCGGCCAATCCGCCATTGTCGACGGTATCATCTTTCAAAATCAACGCGTGCCCGATGGCAATGGCGCGGGCATCCGTCTGGAGCGGGGTAATTTGACGATTACCAATGCGCTGTTCCGCAACAGTGAACAGGGTTTGCTGACCGCCGATGACGCCAGTGGCAGCATTGTCATCGACCGTTCGACCTTCCAACGGCTGGGACGCTGTGACCGCGGCCTATCCTGTGCGCACAGCATCTATATCGGTGATTATGGTTCACTCAGCGTCACCAACAGCCGTTTTGAAAAAGGCAATGGCGGTCATTATGTCAAAAGCCGCGCGCCGCGTATCACCGTCACCAATAGCAGCTTTGACGACACAAAAGGCAGCACCACCAATTACATGATCGACCTGCCTGCTGGCGCCTCTGGCGTGATCAGCGGCAATGTGTTTGTGCAGGGCGAAAATAAGGAAAATTGGAGCGCCTTTGTAGCGGTTGCCGCCGAGGGCAAAAAACATAGCTCCGCTGGCCTCAACATCCATTCCAACAGCGCGTCCCTCGCCAAAGGCGTCGAGCGCAACACCTGGTTTGTCGCCGACTGGAGCGGTGACAAGATGCGGATTGCGAACAACCGTTTAGGCCGGGGATTGACCCGTTACGATCAGCGATAGGGTTTTGGGCTGCTGCGCTATTTGCAGTTATTCTCCGCACTGCCATCAATATCCAGACAGCGACCGTCAAATTCGCCTTGGGGAACATCCAGACCAATAACCGATGCTAAGGTCGGAGCAATATCAACGGTTTGAACAGACAGTGGCTGTTCGAAATGGCTCATGCCTTCGCGCCAAAACATAATCGGAACGCGCCGGTCATAGTCCCAAGGACTGCCGTGGGTAGCAACATAGCCGCGCATAGCCTTAGCAATCGGCGTCACCGCTTTTTTCAGCAGCACGATGAAATCGCCAGACCGGTCAGGATGGAAAGACGCCCGTGTACGTTCGGCCATCGTCCACTCCTCTACCGGTCCTTGCGGCATCGGCATCGCGGCGAGATCTGCTCCGTCAAATACTGCATGGACCTGGGGGTGATCGCTTAACTGTTTGATCGCCTCAGCCTTCACTCTGGCCTTGGTATCGGCATCCAGCGTTAGACTGACATAATAGTCGCCAAACGGGCTGTCGGCATAAAGCACCGGTTCCTCACCTGTCAGGGACAGCGCCTGTTTGACCTGCGCGCCGATATCTTTCGCATTAAGCTTGGCGTCGACCCGCTGCGCCTTGGGAACGCCTTGCAGTGTAAGCCGTTCGGGCAAGTCATGGCCGCCATGGTCGGCAGTTAGTACGACCAGATAGTCGCGATCCATTTTGTCGAGACTATCGAAAAAATTGCCGAGATTTCTATCCAGTTCCGACAGGTTGATACACATTTCGACACCGCCGGTGCCAAAGGCATGACCAACATAATCCGTCGCGGAAAGGCCGATATTCAAGATATCGGTAAATTCAAACGTACCCAGCCGTTCATCCGTGATCATCTTTGTCGCCAGCGCCAATATCGCAGCATCAAAATCTGGAGACGCGCGAAAGATACGCGCCCCATTTTCAGGTCGCTGGAACCGATAAGTGCCAATCGGATTGTCGACGCTAACCGGAATGGGCCGATTGCGGGTTTCGCAATGGGCAGGCATAGCGATGGGCGCGCGTGGCTTGGCAAGCATTGTTTTAAGCTCAGTGTTAAACTTGGGCAGCGCGGGCAGCAGCAGGCCGCCTTGTTTGGTTTCAAAACCCTCGCCGCGCCACCAGAATATCATGTCCGGCGCATTGCCGCCCATCATCAAGGCAGCCCGGTCTTTGCCGGACACTGCCATATTGCGGGAATCGGGAGATATTGTCTTCAGCCGTTCCCCCAGAGTAGGGACCAGCAAATGCCAGGCAGAGGCGACATAATCGCCCTGTGTCGCAGCGGTGATGCTGCCAAAGCTAGTGCCCTCAATCCGTTCGTCTTCTGCGCAATAAACGGTTTTGTCGTCCCGCTTTACGCCCAGATCAATCCAATTATTGGCGATAATCCCAGCGCGCCCCGGATGGACGCCGGTCATGATGGTTGCATGGCCCGGACAGGTTTCAGTTGCGGCATGCCCCTGATACCCCGATGGGAAAACGGCACCGCCCGCCAGACGTTTCAGGCCGCCGGTAAAAGTGCTGCGATATTCGCTGAACAGATCGGATGAAAACTGGTCCACCGATATCGCGATCACCAGTTTCGGTTTATCGATTTTCGCTTCACTGTGATTTTCGGCATTGGCGGTGGTGGAAATTGCAATAAAAGCTATCAAACTTGTAACATATTTAATGACGCGCACGAATAATCCCCATGGTATAAAGCGGCTGTGGCAAGAGAGCCGTCGATAGACTAACAGCGTTAAAGATAAAATGGTGAGTTTTTATGACATCTAAACCCTCGTTGAGGACAATCTGGACGAGCTTCCAGCTTTTGCTCGTTGCTCTCTTGGTGCCAGCATTGCTTGGCATCAACCCAGCCGCAGCGCAGGTTGATCTCAACAAGCGAGAGCTGAATGTACCTGCCACGCTGGTTGCGGAATCGCAGCAAGTACAAGCGGGGCAAAGCGTCACCCTCGCCTTTGTCATGAACCCCAAACCCACCTGGCACGGCTATTGGGAAAACCCTGGCGATGCGGGCATCGGAATGAGCTTCGACTGGAAGCTGCCAGACGGTGTCACTGCTGGCAGAGCCCAATATCCTGTACCCGACAGGCTGCTGGTCTCTGGCATCATGAACTATATTTACAAGGGCGATTATGCGGTTCTCGTCAATCTGGTTGTGTCCGAGAAAGTGAAGCCGGGACCATTGCCGATATCGGTCAAATCTGAATGGCTCGCCTGTACCGATGAAGTCTGCGTGCCCGAACAGGACGAGCTGTCGATCAACTTGCAAGTGGTCGGACCAGATGCAGCCGTTTCCTTGAACAATGCTTTCAACGCTTATCGCGAAGCTCTGCCGCGCCAACTGGGCAGTGCCGCGACCTTCACGGTCAAGGACGATTTATTCCGCCTGTCCGTTCCTTTCCCTGCGAATATAGATATAGAAACACCCTATTTCTTCATCAAGGAAGACGGGATTGTCGACTATGCGGCGCCGCAAAAGGTAAACCGCGATGGCGACAAGTTAATCATAGAAACAGCCGCGCGGGGCGATACGTTGCAAAATATCTCGGGCGTTGTCAAAATTGGGCCCAGTTCGGGATTTTCGGTCAAGGCGGCAAGCGGCGATGTGGAAATGTCCGGAACGCCCTTTATCGGGAGTGGCGACAGCGGAAATTTTATTGGTGGTGGCGACCAATCTAACGCCTCTCTGCTGTTTGTAGCGCTTGGCGGAGCGATAGTCGGTGGTTTGCTGCTCAACCTGATGCCCTGCGTGTTTCCGATCCTTAGCCTGAAGGCCATCAGCCTTGCCAAAGCGGGTGGCAACGAAGCTGTCGTGCGCCGCGATGCGCTGGCCTATACCGCTGGCGTGGTTGTTGTCGCCACGGCTCTGGGCGGACTGCTACTAGCCTTGCGGGCAAGCGGCGCAGCGGTCGGCTGGGCGTTCCAGTTGCAAGACCCTAAAATCATCTTTGTCCTGCTCGCATTGGTGATCGCCATTGGGTTCAACCTTGCAGGACTATTCGAGCTCCCCAATGTTAATTTCGGCAATAAACTAGCCCAGAAGGACGGCGCTGCGGGATCGTTTTGGACAGGCGCGCTCGCCGCCTTTGTTGCCACGCCTTGTACCGGGCCGTTCATGGCGGCTGCCTTGGGCGCAACCATTGTGCTGCCGCCAATCGCCGCCCTGATAATCTTTGCTGGATTGGGCGTCGGGCTAGCCCTGCCCTTCCTGCTTATCGCCTTTGTTCCGGCTATCCGCAATCGGCTACCCAAACCGGGCGCTTGGCTGGATAGTTTCCGCAAGGTTATGGCTATTCCGATGTTCCTCACCGCTATCGGTTTAATCTGGTTGCTAGGGCGACAAATCGGGACCGATGCACTGGGACTATCACTCATCTTCCTGCTGCTCGTCACATTGATATTATGGTGGTTCGGTGGCGGCCAGATGAAAGGCTTGTCACGCGGAACATGGGCTACCGGTGCATTGACCGCAGCAATAGTCGGCGGTGTTTTGTTACTGCCCAATGCAGAGGCGATGGATAATCAAAAAGTCGCTAGTGCATCGTCCGCGACCCTGCCGAGCGAGCCTTTTAGCGAGGAAAGATTGTCTGAATTGCGCGCATCTAACCAGCCGATTTTCGCATATTTCACAGCGGACTGGTGCATTACCTGCAAGGCCAATGAAGCCGCCGCTGTCCAGCGACAGGAAACGGCTGACGCTTTTGCTGAAGCCAATGTCGCGGTGTTAATGGGCGACTGGACCCGCCCTGATCCGGTTATCAGCAAGTTTCTCGAAAAACATGGCCGTGCCGGTGTGCCGCTCTACCTCTATTATGCACCGGGCGAAGAGCCTGTTATATTACCGCAGATACTGACCGTCGGGACGCTAACCGATCTGGTCACGTAATTCGCGCGCACCCTGATCTGGATTGAATGAATAGGAGACCCCCATGTTTTATAAGACCGCCCTTACGTCCATCGCCGCCGTCGCTGCTATTAGCATGGCGATGCCGCTAGCCGCCGCCCAGAAGACCGGTGCCATCGCCCAGGACTTTAAGCTGACGGATATGTATGGAAAAACGGTTCAGCTTTCCAGCTTCCGCGGCAAGACCGTGGTGATGGAATGGCATAATCCCGGATGCCCTTTTGTCGTGAAACATTATGATAGCGGCAATATGCAGAAAACGCAGGCCGCGGCGCGCAAACAGGGCGTTGTCTGGTTGACCATCAACAGCGGCGCGCAAGGGAAACAGGGTTATATGAAAGGCCCGGAGGCTCAAAAGCTCGCCAAAGATCAAGGCATGAATTCCGACCACTATCTGCTTGATGCAAAAGGGGTGGTTGGCAAGGCCTATGCAGCCAAAACGACACCGCATATGTATATCATCGATGCGTCGGGTAAATTGGTATATCAAGGCGGAATTGATGACAAACCGACCGCGAATAAAGCCGATATCAAAGGCGCCCGCAATCACGTGACAGCGGCTTTGACCGACCTTAAAGCAGGCAAAAGCGTCAGCGTAGCGCAATCGCGGCCCTATGGCTGTTCGGTCAAATATGCCAGCTAACGATTTGAATAGATGAAACGGGAAAAGTAGGGCCGTCGCGCGATACACAACCAGCGCGCCAGCCCTACTCCCAAAAGTCCGGCGGCTTGCAAACCCCCTGAAAGCCCCCGTATAACGGAATGCCGGACCTAAATTGTAAGCACTCAGTGCCTATTCCTGATCAAAGGATCGGGAGACAGATTTAATACGCAACCCAAATCTGTCCCCCGCCTTTGTTCCGACGACATGCGACCCTAAGCCGCCGTCGGTCAAACACGTGACGTCAAACTAGTGACCCGTCAGGTTGAACTTTTTGGTGCCATTGGCGCCAACCAGTTCAATGCCCTTGGTACCTGACAGGCCAGAAAGCGGCATTGATTTCTCATAACGTTCGACCCCCATCGAATCGTCATGGTCATTTGCCGCGCGCGTTTCCCACGCTAACTCTATTTGCTGATATTCGGTTTCAGGATCACCCAACATCGGCAGCAATCTTATATTCGCATCGGGTTTTGGCTTTGGGCCCGATACGATCAGGTAAAGCCCCTGGCCCAAAGGTGGGCCCACCCGCAGTTCGGCCGAGTCAAAGTCGGCGGCGTTCACACGTCCGGACTTACCGGGCGCGGCCATCATGCCAGCCTTCATCTGTTCGTCATTGTTCACAACAAGCTCCATAAGAACCTCTCTGTCCAAAACCGAGATGCTGACCGCGGCTCATCATTGTGGCCGGTGTTTCACTTTTCGTGTCAGCTCGTAACTACGCAACTTATGTAGGACTCTTTAGCGCAACCGGGCCTGAACAGTCTTGTAAACTATTGTAACTCTTCGTAAAGTATTGAAATTATATTACAAATTAGCGTAATTTAATCGTTAAACGCTCATCACGCTTTGCCAAAAATGCTGCACTGCACAAAAAATCGGGGCGAATCGATTCGCCCCGACCTTCATTTCACGATGTCATATGATGACATTTGCGGTTGGCAGCCAAGCTAGGACAGCTCAGCCAGGCTTACGGAACTTCATCACAAAGCGGTTGGTTTTGCCGCGCACGGATGGATCGAACACGTTTTTCTCGGCATCATCGTCCGGATTGGCGAACATATCGCTTTGCGCCTCCAGCACGAAACCTGCTTTTTCAAAATCGGCTTTGGCCGTAGTTGGACTAATCCGATGAGTTTTCTCGACTACCGCTCTTGTGTCTCCTGCATTGCCGACATGGTCAACCACTGCAACAACGGCACCGGGCTTCATACCCGTGTATAGCTTGGTCAGAAAAGCGGCAGGATCCATTCGCGCCACTTTGAACTTTTCGCTTTCCCAGTAAAGGTCATGATAGATGAGATGCATCATCGCAAAATCGTAGCTATTGGCTTCCGGCGTAAAATCACCCAATTGCGACGGCACCATCGACACACCAGGCTGCCGCGCGGAAATCCCTGCCCATTTGGCCTTCGCAGCATCGCTGGATACAAATTGCGGCGGGTTTACCGCGACCACAGACCCACCCGAACCAACAGCTGCGCCCATAACTTCACTATAATAGCCACCACCTGCAAAGATATCGAGCACGGCATCGCCCGTTTCCAAATCCATGAAAGCCAAAATTGCGGCGGGCTGCCGGCTGGCATCCAATTTCACATCGCCTTCCTCGCGGCCGGGAGCGGCTACAGCTGCGGCAAAATCAGGGGCCGCCTGCGCCGCAGCCTCGGATGAAGCGGACGCGGTGTCACCATTATCGTAAGAACAAGCGCCGAGTGCCAAGGCGGAACTTGCCAAGGCCGTTAAAAATACTGCTCGCATAAAATCTCTCCCCTAAAATTATTGAGGGAAGCATGGACCTGTGTGTTAACTTGTTCAAGGCGCGCCCAAGCCGTTGGTCTACAAAGGAATGTCGTTGGTCGAGAAGGACGCTGACAATCCAAAAAGATCAAAATTTCTTCTGTGTCCGGCCAAAACCCATTTTGCGCGTGCCGGGTTTGCCTTCGGTGGCCCTGCCCTTTGGCTTAGCGACCTGCAAATCGGTGGGTATGCCCAATTCATCCGCCTCCAACTTGCGGATTTCATCGCGCAGCCGGCCGGCTTCTTCAAATTCTAGATCAGCAGCTGCATCCCGCATCCGTTTTTCAAGACTTTCGATATGGCTGCGCAGATTGTGGCCGACGAGATGCTCGGTATCATCGTCAATGGCTATGGTGACCTGATCCTTGCTCGCAACATGGGCAACAATATCACCGATATTTTTCTTGATGGAAATCGGTGTGATGCCGTGCAGCTTGTTATAAGCCTCTTGCTTCTCACGCCGCCGCCCAGTCTCATTCAGCGCGCGCTCCATTGAACCGGTAATGCGATCGGCATAAAGGATCACACGCCCATCCACATTACGCGCCGCACGGCCAATGGTCTGGATCAAAGATGTTTCAGAGCGCAAAAAGCCCTCCTTATCCGCGTCCAATATCGCCACCAATCCGCATTCGGGAATGTCCAAACCCTCACGGAGCAGGTTAATCCCGACCAAGACATCATAAACGCCCAGCCGCAAATCCCGGATCAGCTCGATCCGTTCCAGCGTTTCCACATCGCTGTGCATGTAACGCACCTTCAAGCCCGCTTCATGCATGAACTCGGTCAGATCTTCTGACATCCGTTTGGTCAGCGTTGTGACCAAGGTGCGATAGCCTTGCTGTGCGACCTTTCTACATTCATTGACCAGATCATCGACTTGATCCTCAACCGGTTTGATCTCAACAGGCGGATCAATCAGGCCGGTGGGCCGGATCACCTGTTCGGCAAACACGCCGCTGGTCTGTTCCATTTCCCATTTACCCGGTGTCGCAGATACGCTTACCGTCTGCGGACGCATCGCATCCCATTCATTGAAACGCAGCGGCCGGTTATCGATACAACTGGGCAGCCGGAAGCCATATTCGGCCAAGTTAATTTTTCGCCGGTGATCGCCCTTTGACATTGCGCCGATTTGCGGCACCGTTTGATGGCTTTCATCAACGAACAACAAGGCATTATCGGGCAAATATTCAAACAAGGTCGGCGGCGGTTCGCCGGGCAGACGGCCGGTGAGAAAGCGGGAGTAGTTTTCAATGCCCGCGCAGCTGCCGGTCGCGCCGATCATCTCTAGGTCGAAATGGGTTCGTTGCTCCAGCCTTTGGTGCTCGATCAGCTTACCCTCTGCCTCCAGCTCTTTAAGCCGGACCTCCAGTTCCAGCTTAATCGCCTCCATCGCCTGCTTCATCGTCGGCCCGGGCGTCACATGGTGTGAATTGGCATAGACGCGGACGCTGTTAAGGCTGGCGCCCTTCTTACCGGTCAGCGGATCAAATTCGACAATCTCCTCAATTTCGTCGCCAAAGAAGGACATCCGCCACGCCATGTCTTCATAGTGTGACGGGAATATTTCAAGATTGTCGCCGCGCACCCGGAAATTACCGCGCGCAAAGGCCTGGTCATTGCGCTTATATTGCAGCGACACCAGCTTGCGGATGATATCGCGCTGATCCACAGCCTGCTCTTTTTTGAGATCAAAGATCATCGCAGAATAGGTTTCAACCGAGCCGATACCATAGAGACATGATACGGACGCCACGATAATGACATCATCGCGCTCCAGCAATGACCGTGTGGCACTGTGACGCATCCTATCAATCGCTTCGTTTACCGAGCTTTCCTTCTCGATATAAGTATCCGACCGGGCAACATAGGCTTCGGGTTGATAATAATCATAGTAGCTGACGAAATATTCGACCGCATTATTGGGGAAGAAATTTTTAAACTCCCCATATAATTGCGCGGCGAGAATCTTGTTCGGCGCCAATATCAGCGCCGGACGCTGGGTCTTCTCGATAATCTTGGCCATGGTAAAAGTCTTGCCCGAGCCGGTAACACCGAGCAGCACCTGATCCAGATCATCCTCAAGAATTCCTGCCACCAGTTCCTTAATCGCTGTCGGTTGGTCGCCAGAGGGTTCAAAATCGCTGACCAGTTCAAAGGCCCTACCACCTTCTGATTTTTCAGGCCGAACTGGTTTATGCGGAACGAAATTTTCATCGGTTTGCGGTTCCGCCAAACCTTCTCTGATCACTAATTTTGCCATGATGGAGATATGGAACAAAACGGGTCCACTGTCATCCCCCAATATTTCGATATTCAAGACGTTACACTTCGTAAATTTACAATATTGATCAATCGGGTTATGTGAAAAATGAGTACCGTTTCAAAATGAGGGAAATTCAAGTGAAGAGATTAGTTTTATCGGTTGCCGCCGTAGCATTATTGGCGGGCTGCTCCAGTAACGAGGCGGATGCTGATGGTGATGGCAATATCAGCGCTGACGAAGTGGCGAAGGTCATGAACGAAGTAACGCTAGAGCCTGGTGAATGGGAAAATACGGTCGAAATCGTAGACGTTGAAGTCGAAGGCTTGCCAGAAGGCGTGCCGGCCAATGCGATGGACGCCATGAAAACAACAACCGTCAGCAAGACGTGCATCACAGAAGAACAGGCGAAAAACCCGGGCGCAGAGTTTTTTGCAGCGCAAGAGCAGGCCGATTGCAAAGTGAAGAAATTTGACATGAGCGGCGGCGCGATCTCGTCTGAAATGTCATGCTCGCCAGCCGGTACACCCGGTGAAATGACCATGGCAATGGAAGGTCAATATGGCCCCAGCAGCTATGATATGACCATGAAAATGAATGGCGGCGCTGGCGGGATGAAAATGAACATCACCGCCAAAAGCAACGGCAAGCGGATCGGCAATTGCCCCGCGGGCTAATCCGTTGATCCGGAAAACCATAAAGAACGGAGCAAAGGCCAAGCGCTTTTGCTCCGTTTTCTTTTGGCTGATCGGGCTGTCGTCCCTGACTGTCTCAGCCCAGCCCCCAACGACCAGCGCGCCGCCTGCTGCGGTGATGGTGCAGTTTGATCCCGATCAAGTCGCGACCACCGCCATTCAAGGCCTATCTAACCACAGCACAGGTCGCGCCCTGATGCCAGATGATCCTGTGCGGATCGCATCCATATCCAAAACATTTGTTGGCCTCGCGGTCATGCGGCTGGTCGAGCAGCAGGTGCTAGACCTTGATAGCGATGTCTCAGGCTATCTCGGTTGGTCTTTGCGGCACCCATCTCACCGCGATGTGCCGATAAGCTTGCGCTTGTTGCTCTCCCATCAATCGGGGCTGCGGGACGGTATTAATTACGCTCTGCCAATGGATGCGCGGTTGGAAACCGAACTACAAAATCCAAAGGCATGGGATGCCAATCATCCGCCCGGCACCTATTTTGCTTATGCCAATCTCAACTTTCCGATTATCGCAGCGGTCATGGAGGCGGTGACCGGCAAGCGCTTTGACCATATCATGAAGACGCAAGTCTTTGACCCACTGAAACTGGACGCTTGTTTCAATTGGACCTTGTGCAGCGATGCAAAGCTGACCGCCGCGGTCACTCTCTATCGCGCCACAGGAGAGGTTGCCCGTGATGACCTGCGCGGGATCAGGGAAGCCTGTTCGGTGGTCCCTGCTCACGACGGCAGCTGTGATATGGCGCTTTATCAGCTTGGCCAAACCGGATCGATTTTCAGCCCACAAGGCGGATTACGCATCTCCGTCAATGATCTCGCCAAAGTTGGGCAAATATTTTTGCGCAATGATGGCAGTTATCTGAGCCCAACCAGCGTCGCCCTGATGACCAATCCCATTTGGCAATATGATGGCAATAACGGTAACAGCGAAAATGGTTATTTCTGCGCTTATGGCCTGGCCATTCACATCCTTGCCGCGCCGCGGCGGCCCGCGTCCTGCAAGGATGATCCGTTTGGAGATGGCGCCATGCGCTTTGGCCATAGCGGAGAAGCCTATGCTTTGAAATCGGGCCTATGGATAAACCCCGCAAAAAAGGAAGGTATTGCCTTCTATCGTACACAAGTTCCGGAAAATGACCCTTCAGGTCATTGCATCTATTTCTGCGACTGATAGGTTTCACTCCGAAACCGAATCAAACACCCCCATCAGGAGAGAAACGATGATCGCATACACAATGCTGGGCACCAACGACAAAGACAAATCCGTTGCCTTTTATGACAAGCTTTTTGAAGGCACGGATATCAAGAAGTTATTCCAGACGCCTCTGGGCGGGCAGTTTTATGGCCGCAAGCCGGGTCAGCCAATGATCTGTATCACCAATCCTTATGATGGCAACGAAGCCTGCTTCGGCAATGGCACCATGATCGCGCTGGCTTTCGATGATATTGACCAGATTGATGCACTCCACGCCAAAGCCCTGGAACTGGGCGCGGCTGACGAAGGCGCTCCCGGCTGGCGCGCACCAGATGTATTTTACGGTGCCTATTTCCGTGATCTCGACGGCAATAAGCTGTGTGTCTGCAAAATGAATATGGGCGGTTAAATCGAGTTTCAAGAGGAGAGTTAAAATGATTGGTTATGTCACATTAGGCGTCAATAACATCGAGCAAGCGCAGCAATATTATGATGCGTTGCTTGGAGAAGTCGGCGCGAAACGATTGATGGAACTCGAAGAGGGCGGTTTCACGCTTTATGGCGCTGAAATGAGCGCACCTTCGCTTGCCATAACCCAACCTTATAATGGCAAAGCCGCCGTCCCGGGCAATGGCAATATGATCGCCATTCCCTTGGAAGAAAGATCCCAGGTTGACGGTTTTTACAACAAGGCGATCGAACTGGGTGGCAGCGATGAAGGCGCACCCGGCGTTCGCGGCGATGAAGGCCCGCAAGCCTTTTACGCGGCCTATTTTCGCGATCCGGAAGGAAATAAACTTTGTGCTTTCCGTGTTGGGCCAGCATAAAGGAAGAAAATTGGGAGAAAATCGTGAAACATTTCATCTTGGCTTTGGCCATCAGCAGCGCATTGGTTTCAACACAGCCTGCGCTGGCACAATCGGAACCTGCAGCTGACCTAGGCAAGGCGGTTGCAGCAGATTATGACAATAAGCTGGAAGCTTTGTTTCTCGATTTTCACAAAAACCCGGAACTGTCTTACAAAGAAACCCGCACCGCTGGCATCATTGCAAAAGAATGGCGCGCTGTCGGGTGGGATGTCACTGAACAAGTGGGCGGCACCGGTGTCGTCGCCGTCATGAAAAATGGCGACGGCCCGACCCTGATGCTGCGCGCAGATATGGATGGCCTGCCTTTGGTCGAAGATAGCGGGCTGGACTATATGTCCACGGTCAAACAGGTCAGTATTGATGGTGAAGAAAAGCCGGTCATGCATGCTTGCGGCCATGATGTGCATATCACTTCGCTGATCGGAACCGCGCGGCGTTTGTCGGCGATGAAGGACCAATGGAGCGGGACGGTTGTGCTGGTTGCCCAACCGGCCGAAGAACGCATTGGCGGGGCCAAAATGATGATGGACGATGGCCTTTACAGCCGCTTTCCAAAGCCGGATTATGCAATGGCATTTCATGTCAGCGCCGACACACCCACCGGCAAATTGGCTCTGAACGAAGGGATTAGCTATTCGTCAGTCGATACGGTTGATATTATCGTTCACGGTGTTGGCGCCCATGGCGCTTCACCCCATCGCGGCAAAGACCCGATTGTCATGGGCGCGCAAATTATCATGGGTCTGCAGACCATTATCAGCCGCGAAATCGCGCCGCTGAAACCCGCTGTGATAACCGTCGGGTCTTTTCACAGTGGCTTCAAACATAATATCATTTCGGACCGCGCCGTCATGCAATTGACCGTTCGCTCTGATGAAGATGAAACGCGGCAGAAGTTGCTGTCCGGTATTAAACGGGTGGCAGCCAGTGTCGGCAGAATGAACGATATGCCCGAAGACAAACTGCCCGAAGTGAAAGTATCGCATGAAGCGACCCCCGCTGTTTATAATGACGCGGCTCTGACAAAACGCGTGCAGGCGCTGTTTAAGGATCGCTTTGGCGCAGATATTTTCGACAATAAACCGCGCCAGGGCATGGGCGGCGAAGATTTTGCCTATTTCGTCTCGCCCAATACCGATGTGCCGGGCGTCTATTTTAACGTCGGCGGGACACCGCAAGCTGATTTTGATGCCGAAGAAGCGGGCGGGAAGCCGGTTCCATCGCATCACTCGCCGTTTTTCAAAGTGATGCCGCGCGAGTCGGTAACCTTGGGAACCGAAGCAATGACCGCAGCGGCCTTGGATTTTCTTGCGCCCAAGACAGACTAAACGGAGATGGCCGACGATCTATCCAAAAGTCAGATCGCGGCTCTGAAAAGTCTTTTGCTCGAACGGCAGGCAGAACTCAAAGCGCTGGATGAAGATGCGGCCGGTTGGCGCAATACAGTCGAGCTCGACCAACAAAGCGTTGGCCGCTTGTCGCGTATGGACGCGATGCAGCAACAGGAAATGGCGCAAGCCGAAGCCCGACGCCGGACCAGCGACCTCGCGCGCATAGACATCGCGCTTAAACGTGTGGACGAAGATGAATATGGCTGGTGCGCCGAATGCGGTGAACCCATTGCCTATCAGCGTCTGGAAATTGATCCAGCGGCAGCGCTGTGTATAGGTTGCGCCCAATAGCCGCACCATCATTTACGGCAGAATTCTCACAAACGCCTAACCCTTTCATTGGGTTTTGTGCCGCTAGAGCGGCTTTCAATATTGTTATCCAAAGCTCAGAAAGTGCAGCGCGATCCTCCCCTAACAACGCAATAATTCTTGATATGTAACTATATGGTTGCATAATAACTCGCATGACAGATGTTTTCCATGCCCTTGCCGATGAGTCGCGCCGCCAGCTTCTCGACCGCCTGTTTGAAAAAGGCGGGCAGAACCTGAATGACCTTTGCCAAGGCTTTCCCATGTCCCGCCAAGCGGTCGCAAAGCATCTCGGGATTCTAGAAAAGGCTAATCTGGTCTCTGTTCACTGGCAGGGCCGGGCCAAACTCCATTATCTCAACCCTGTGCCGCTGGGCAACATTGTCCATCGCTGGGTCGGTAAGTTTGAAGATGCACGCATCGCTGCACTGACCGATTTCAAAGATCAGATTGAAGCAGACCAAAAGCCCAAACAGGAGAAACGCCGTGCCTGATACAGCCCCCCTAGAAACCATCCCTACTCGCGCATCCACCGGTGAAATATGCGCCCCTGATTTCGTCTACACCATCTATATCGCCGCCAGCCCGGAAAAAGTCTGGAATGGCCTGATCGACCGCGAGATGACCAAGGCTTATTGGGGTCATTATAATTAATCGGACTGGAAACAGGGTTCGCGCTGGGAACATGTTGTCAGCAATGGCAGCGGCAAGGTCGATGTCAGAGGTCAGATTATCGAAATTGATCCGCCGCATAAGATGGTCTGGAGTTGGGCCTTCGCAAGTGAGGCAGAGGAACCGGCCAAGCTGTCCCGGGTAACCTATGAACTTGATGCTCTAGGTCCTGACACCAAACTCACGGTCACTCATAGTGAACTTGAACCGGGTTCTTCGATGGACAAAGGGGTTCGGGAGGGCTGGTCTGCTGTGCTCAGCAACCTCAAAAGCATGGTGGAAACCGGAAAAGCCATGTCGGAAGATGACTGGAAATGATTTTCAGCGGTTAACCGCCAAAAAGACTCAATTTTACGCTGAACGGAACGTTTCACGCTTTCCCCTTTGAAATCAGAAGACTAGTGTCCCGTTGATGGACGCCATCAGCAATCTTCCCACCGATATCACCCCGCATGAAGGTCAGTTTCGCGACCATCACCATTATTTTGCGTGCCGAGTCTATTATGAAGACACAGATTTCTCTGGGATTGTCTATCACGCCAGCTACCTGAAATTTATGGAGCGGGCGCGGTCTGATATGCTGCATCAGCTGGGTATGGATCAGCGTGCCGCCTTTGAAGCCGATGATGGCGCTTATGCGGTTGTCGATTTACATATTAAATATATTGCGCCTGCCAAGTTTCAGGATAATCTGCTGGTCATCAGTAGCGTCACGAAATTGCGCAAGGCGAGCGTAGAAATCGAACAAATCATCATGCGGGAAGACGAGAAGATAGCGTCAGCCAGCGTTCAGGCAGCCTTCCTTACGCCCACCGGGCGACCACGGCGGCAACCCGAGGCATGGACGCAAGCCTTTGCGGCCGTCATTGCAGATGATAACGAACAGAAATAAGAGGATGAACCCTTGTTAGACAGTCTTTCCATCCACGCAGTATCCGGTGAATTTTCACCTTTTGCCTTGTTTTTACAAGCGGACATCATCGTGAAGGCGGTGATGATTGGTCTCTTGCTCGCTAGCGTCTGGACCTGGACGATCATCGTCAGTTTCGCGTTGAAAATCAGCAAGACAACGAAAAAATCCGATCGATTTGAGCATGCTTTTGCAAAAGCCGAAAATGCCGACGAATTTTATCAGGATCACGGCAAGTCATCCCTGCCAATGGCCAGAGTATTAAACGCCGGTATGCGCGAGTGGCGTCGTTCGACCGCGCGCGGTCCAATTGATCGCGATGGCACACGTCAGCGGCTTGCAACGACGATGAATGCCACAATTGAGCATGAGGTGGACAAGCTGGCGGATCGGCTGAATTTCCTCGCCACCGTCGGCAGCGTCGCACCCTTTGTCGGCCTGTTCGGCACCGTCTGGGGCATTATGCGCAGTTTTTCGGCCATTGCAGCAGAGCAGAATAGTTCGCTTGCCGTGGTTGCGCCGGGCATCGCCGAGGCGCTGTTTGCCACCGCTATTGGCCTCTTTGCCGCTATCCCGGCGGTTATCGCCTATAACCGCTTCTCCCACCGGCTCAACAAGCTGGAATCCCGTATGGGCCGCTTTGCCGATGGATTTCATGCGACCTTGAGCCGAGAGCTGGAATTGGGGGATTAAACAATGGCGATGAACCTTGCCCCCGGCAATGGCCGCCGCAGTCGTGGCCGCGCACCGATGTCAGAGATTAACGTCACGCCTTTCGTTGACGTAATGCTCGTGCTGCTGATCATCTTCATGATCACCGCGCCTTTGTTGGTGACCGGCGTACCTGTCGACCTTCCAGAAAGCCGCGCTAATGCGCTGGACCAGGATCAAGAACCGGTGCAAATATCCATCGATCAAGAAGGCCGGATTTACCTTGATGATGAGGAAATGAGCCGAAATGGCCTCGCGACGCGATTAAACGAAATCGCCGCAAATCAGAGCCCTGAAGACCCCCGCCAGATCATGCTACGGGGCGACAAAACCTTAGACTATGGGCTGATCATGGGGGTGATGGGAGAGCTTAATCGGGCGGGCCTAAACCGGGTGTCATTAGTCACAACAGGTTCATCAAAGTGAATTTAGAAATCACAGGCTGTTATGGAAAGAGCTGAAAAAATTGGCTTGGGCGTTGCTGCTGGCGGACATATTGTCCTGTTCGGCGTGCTTTCGCTTAGCCTGCTTTCCCAGCCGGATGAGGCATATAAGCCCAAGTCCATTGAAGTGATGATAGCTGACGAGGTTGGACTGGAAAGCGCCTCGCCCAATCCCGCCTTGGTCCCGCCTGCGACAAGCGTCGCACCCGAATTGGGCGATCCCGATCCAGCAGACCTCAGCCAGCCCGATCCTATGGAACTCACCCCGGCGCCCGATGTAAAGCCGGCGCCGCCGCGTGAGAAACCGGCTGCTAAGCCCAAGCCAAAACCCAAGGCGAAACCCAAACCAAAGCCCAAAGGATCGCGTCTCGGCAAGGATTTCCTGAAAGGTGTGACCGATCAGTCCTCGGTCAGTCGCAACCAGAATATTTCAGCGGAGAAAGCCTCAGCAAGCGCGGTCGCCTCTTTGCGCCGAGAGTTGCTGCGGCAGGTCAAACCGCACTGGAGACCGCCAACCGGCGCGGATGCCGAGAAATTGCGCACAAAGGTCACCGCACGGCTCGACCGCAGCGGCAATATTGTCGGCACGCCATCTGCCACCACATCGGGCGTCAACGCCAGCAATCGATCACAAGCCGCAATCCACAAGGAACGCGCCATTGCTGCGGTCAAACTGGCCGCACCATTTAAAACATTTCCCGAGAAATTTTATGATGAGTGGCAGGTGATCGAACCTGTCCTCTTCCTCGGTGTATAGGAGAGTATTATGGCTGTATTGGGCCTTAAGCATATGAAATCGTGGTTTGTTGCCATCACTCTGTCGGTTGGTTTGGCGTTACCCGCACAGGCCCAGTTGACCGTCGATGTTGAGAATACAGCTGCGGATGAACTGACCATCGCTGTGCCCGGCCTGACAACGCCGCAAAGCGCCGAAACACCAGCAGGCACGACCGCAGAGTTAGGCAATAAAATCAGCGATGTAATCGTCAGCAATTTGCGCTCCAGCGGGTTGTTCAAACCGCTCGGCCGCAATCAAGTGCGCGGCATCAGCTTTAGCGAGGTGACCGCGCCGCAATTTCCCTATTGGAATGGAACCAGCGCTTCTGCCCTAATCCAGGGTTTTGTTCGCTCCAATGGCGATGGCAAGCTGACCGTGGGTTGTTATCTCTATGACGTGGCGCTCGAAACCGAGCTCACCCGAACAGGTTTTGTTGTCGATCCCGGTGATTGGCGGCGGGCGGCGCATAAATGTGCCGACAGCATCTATTCGCGGCTGACCGGGGAATCACCATTTTTCGACAGCCGGATTGCTTATATTGCCGAAACCGGCCCCAAGGGTAATCGCCGGAAAAGACTGGCAATCATGGACAGCGACGGAGCCAATCACCGGTTCATCACCAATGGTCAGGCAACCGCACTGACACCGCGCTTTTCGCCGGACTATAAGCAAATTGTCTATCTCAGCTTTCTGGACGGCAATCCGCGCATCTATGTCTATGAAATTGGCACCGGACGGCAACGATTGATCACCCAGAGCACCAATCCGACCTTCGCCCCGCGCTGGTCGCCCGATGGGAAGACGATTCTCTATTCAATGGCCATTGCCGGCAATACCGATATCTACAAAGTATCGGCCCAAGGCGGCCAACCGACACGGCTGACATCCTCGCCCGGCATCGACATCGGCGGTAGCTTCTCACCCGATGGCAGTAGAATCGTCTTTGAAAGCGATCGTTCGGGCAGTCAGCAGCTTTATGTCATGAGCGCAAATGGCGGTGGCGAAAGACGGATCAGCTTTGGCGGCGGACGTTTTGCTACACCCGAATGGAGCCCTCGCGGAGATTTGATCGCTTTCACTAAAATGGCTGGCAATTTCCGGGTTGGAGTCATGACCCCAAGCGGCGGCGGGCAGCGCCTGTTGACCAATAGCTGGCAGGACGAGGCCCCGACATGGGCGCCCAATGGCCGGATCATCCAGTTTTTCCGCACCACGCGCGGCAGCGGCAAGACGGGAATTTGGCAAGTCGATCTAACCGGCCGGAATGAGCGTCAATTGCCAACACCGGTCAATGGCTCTGACCCTGCATGGGGACCTTTATTGCCATAAGGTGTAACTAAACGCGACAAGTGACTGAAAACAGGTTATAACTACCCGTAAGGGCAAATTAGACTAGGAGCAGAAATATGTTGAGATATGCGACCCCCCTCCTGATTACCTCAAGCTTGGTTCTTGCAGGCTGCGCAAAGAAAGCACCCGAAGAATTGCCACCGGCTCCTACGGGCACAAGCCAGCCGACCGCACCGCCACCCTCTGGCCCCGGCTATGCGCCTGGCTCACAGGGTGATTTCCTGGCCAACACAATGTCAGACCGCATTCTATTTGATACTGACCGCTATAATGTTGATTCACAGGATCAAGTCGTCCTGCAAAGTCAGGCACAATGGATGGCCCAGCATCCCAATTCGCGGGTTACTATTGAAGGCCATGCCGACGAACGCGGGACGCGGGACTATAACCTCGCGCTCGGTGAACGCCGCGCCAACGCCGCGAAAAATTACCTCGCGTCTCTGGGCGTTAGTCCAACCCGGATGACGACGGTCAGCTTCGGCAAGGAACGCCCTGACGCTTTGGGTTCCAACGAATCTGCTTGGGCGCAAAATCGCCGTGCAGTTAGCGTTGTCGTTCAATAAACGTCTAAACAATCAATAAAAAAGGCCGCTAACCCGATTGGGCAGCGGCCTTTTTTGTGTCTGCTATAATAGCTTATTTTTTGGTGCCGCTCATCGCCATTTCACCAAAAGCGCCAGCATTGACAGAACCGGTCAGAACGCCGTCAACAACCGTTGCCGTGCCTTCTAATTTCATTGGCATAGGGACGGTCATGTTCATGACCCATGTCAGCGTGTCGCCGTCAATCTTGCCATCTTCCAATTCCATGGAACCCATAGCGCCTTCATTGGTGCCAGTGAACGCATCACCATTGGTGACAATCGTCACGACAGAGGCTTGGTCACCCATGGGGGATTTGGTTACGCAATCATATGAACCATCAATCGACATATTATTCTCCTTTTAAATCTAAGCCCTGAACCGGCGATCAGTCTTGGCCGACTACCGAATCGTTCGAACTGCTTGCCTTACTAACATCGGTGTTACCAGCTTCATAGCCGCGATATTCAATCGGCATATCAAGCGCTTCCAACTGCGTCTTGATCTTGTCTGCATCACCGACAATCACCCACGTAAATTTATCGGGGTCAATCGCACTCGTCATGGCTTTGTTGAGATCATCAGCCGTCAACGCCTTGTAGCGCTCGGCGACGGTCTCGGCATAGTTAGAAGGCCGCTTGAACATCACATCGCCCTGCATCTGGCCGAGAACCCGACTGGACCGTTCAAACTGTCCTGGCAACTGACGCACGTTGCCATTCACGGTCCGCTCTAGCTCCGCTTGGGTAACACCATTGTCACCGAGAAAGTCTTTCACCTGACTCATGATTGCAGCGACAGCAGGACCGGTCTGGTTGGTCTGCACCGGTGCGCGCATGATATAAGGCACATCATGCTCACCGCGCAAAATACTGTTGCGCGTGCCATAGCTCCAGCCCTTGGTCTCACGCAGGTCCATATTGATCCGGGACAAGAAATTACCGCCCAGAACCTCGTTGGCAGCGTTCAGCATCAACAAGTCATCCGTGCCTTTAAAGGGTATGACCTGCCCGGCGAGGATCATCGACTGCGGCGAGTTGGCGCGGTGGATAACAACGATCTTGCCTTGCGCTTCGGGAATGGCCGCATCGAAATTCTTGGTCGGAGCAGCCTCGCCTTCAGCTTTCCATTGCCCAAAGCGCATTTCCAGCTTGTCGAGCAAGGCCTGACGGTCAACCTGCCCGACCGCAAAAATCTTCGCATTATCGGGACGCATCCAGCTTTGGTGGAAGCTCACCAGATCATTTCTGCCAATCGCAGCAACCGACGTTTTGGTGCCATTGCCTGAAAGTCCGCGGCCATAAGGATGGGCATCGCCGAACAAAAGCGGTGGCAAGGCATTGGTTGCGACGCTGCGCGGATTGCTCTCTTCACGGTCAATCGCGGTCAATTGCTGCACCCGGATGCGTTCAATATCATCTGTCTTGAACGCCGGATTTTTGACTATATCGGCCATCAGATCGAGCGAAGCATCGAGATTAGGATTAACCGCACTCAGGCTGACACTCGTCCGATCGCGTCCACCGCCAACACTGACACTAGCGCCCAAACGTTCTTGTTGCTCAGCAATCTGTACGGAGGTCAGACTGGTCGTCCCCTCTTCCATCATAGCCGTCGCAAAATTATGCAGGCCAATTTTATCAGCAGGATCAGCCGCCGCGCCCGCATCAAAGGACAAGGTCACGCGAGTCATCGGAACTGCATCACGGCGGGCAAAATAGACTTTGATCCCGTTGGACAAGGTCGATGTTTCGATATCCGGGAAATCAACATTGGGAATGTCCCCCACGGGCGGAAGCGAGCTTCGGTCAACCGTCACTTGGCCGACATCATCGCCGTCATCTTGCGTATAGAAAGCCGGAGCCGTCAACGTGCCGGTGCGCGCGCCCTGACCGGCGCCCACTTCTTGATAAGCTTCCCGCTCTCCCGGTACCACGCGGATACCGACAACAGGCCGCGTCAGCCATTTTTTCATCGCCGCTGTCACCGAGGCCGGTGTCGTAGACGCCAGTCGCTCAAGCTCTTTTTTATAATATTTCGGATCGTCTGAATATAACTCGCCTTGCGCCAGCGCAGTTGCCTTGCCGTTAAATCCGCCAACCTGCTCCAGTCCAGATATCCGCGAGGCAGCGTCGCGGGTCGCAACCCGCTGCACTTCATCTGCGGTCGGACCGTTTTGAATGAAGTCGGCGATAATGTCATCCAGCCGTTTGGCAACCATATCGGCGTCTTCGCCCGGCTTTACATCCGCCTGAATGTTGACGAGACTGCCATGGACAAAGGGTATGACAAAAGCAGACACCGCCACCGCGTTTTTCTCTTCACGCACCATGATATTGTCGAGCCGCGAACTAGCCAAACCGCCTAGCACGGTCATACCGACATCCAGAGGCGTATAATCAGGATCATTTAAACCCGGCACCACCCAGTTGCGATAGATACGCGTGGTTGCGACCTTGTCCTTCATCACGTCGAAAACCGGCTCGTCCAATGTCGGTAATTCCGGGCTTAATACCGGGATTGGCTTGCCCTTCGCTATGGCGCCAAACCATTTTTGAACCAGCGGTTTCGCCGTCGCCGCATCAATATCACCAGCCAACACCAATATCGCATTATTCGGGCCGTAGTGATCGGTGAACCATTGCTTCATATCATCCAGCGAAGCCGCTTCCAAATCTTCGAGCGACCCGATCGTATCATGACCATAAGGGTGGCCTTCCCCTGGGAAGAGCAACTCGGTCTGGCGATAGCCGACCAGACCATAAGGTTGATTGTCGCCTTGACGTTTTTCGTTGGAAACGACACCAATTTGATTGTCGAGCTTTTCTTGCGTCACAGCGCCCAAGAGATGCCCCATACGGTCGCTTTCAAGGAACAGTGCCACTTCCAAAGCCGATTTTGGAACCGTCTGGAAGTAGTTGGTCCGGTCGAGCCAGGTCGTACCATTTAAATCGGTTGCCCCGATCTGACGCAGCGGCTCAAAATAATCGCCCGGTGCATTTTCGGAACCGTTGAACATGATATGCTCAAACAGATGGGCATAGCCAGTCTTACCCTTAGGTTCGTTAGCGGAACCAACACCATACCAGATGGACACTGCGACAATTGGGGCCTTGCGATCGGTGTGGACCAATACTTTAAGGCCATTGTCGAGCGTGAAGCGCTCGTAGGGAATATCGACGGCGTCGACCAGTTCGCTCACCGGAGCGGGTTTAGCGCTCTTATGGTCATCAGCAAAAGCCGGGGCGGCAAATGCCAAGGCGGTGGAGGTTAGCGCAATCGCGATTGTGCGGGAAAAACGTGGCATCCGGAAATTCCTCTTCAACATATGGTATAGTTGGAAACTACTATGAACATGCGGACTTGTCGCGCAAGTCCTGTTTGATCTTCGACAAACAGCCGGCCAGCATCGACCAACAACAACGCATTGGCAAAGGCGGTTATTTCTTTTTCCACCCCCAGAATAAATGACACGGCAATATATTCCATGCGGAATAGCCATTATCGATACGATCAAAATGCGGCGCCATGAAATCACGCGCGCGTTTGACAAATTGATAGACCAGAAAAGCGCCGCCCGGGCGCAGCGCGTCATAAGTCTCTTTTGCTATTTTGGGCCCCAGCTGATTGGGTAAGGTGGAAAAGGGCAAGCCGGACAAGATATAGTCCGCCTTCTCATGTCCCAGATCCTGAATAATTTTCTGCACATCGGCAGCCGAACCGTGAATGGCATAGAAGCGGCTGTCGCCGATGCTTCTGCTCAAATAATCGATAAAATCAGGATTCAGATCGATGACGACCAACGTCGCATCAGGTTTCATCCGTTCCAATACCGGGCGGCAAAATGTGCCCACTCCAGGGCCATATTCAACGAACAGGTCACAGTCGTCCCAGTTAACCGGCTCCAGCATCTTCTTGATAGTTACGGCCGAAGACGGAATGATTGATCCCACCATCACCGGATGCTTTAGAAAACCTTTGAAGAACACGCCCCATGCACCAAATGTCCGGGCTGCGCGCAGCTTGATTCGGCCCCATATTGGCGCTTTTGCAATGCTGTTAGTCAATCAAAGTCTCCTGCTATGGTCCCGCTGTCTTACTAAGCCAGAACAGTGACAGTTTCAAACATCTTCGCGCTTGTCCGAGGCTGAGAGAAGTTTAAAAGGGTAACATGGACTTGCACCCCCCTGGCTGTATTGCCGTTATCTTTTGCGCGCAGCGCACCGAAACTGATGGCGAAGCCTATGCAGCGGCAGCGGGCGTCATGAGCAATCTGGCGGCACAGCAAGCTGGTTATCTCGGTCAAGACAGCAGCCGCTCGGAAGACGGGCTAGGCATTACTGTCAGTTATTGGGAAAATGATGCCGCCGCCAAGGCATGGCGCGATCACCCGGTCCACACCGCCATTCGCGACCAAGGTCGAGGCAAATGGTATGAAAGTTATACGCTGCATGTCGCGCAGATAGAACGCAGCTATGATTGGAATAAATCTGGGATTGAAAAAAATAGCGTGCCATAGGGGCGTTCATGGCTGATTCTCCCGCACCATCAATGGCCGCCAAAAAGCATAAGCCAATCGACAGCACTCGCATGACGGTGTTGTTTGCGGTCATGCTTGTCACGGCGTCGGGTAATACGGCGATGCAGTCCATATTACCGACCATCGGGACGCAGCTGAACATTCCTGATTTTTGGGTCAGCGCCGCGTTTAGCTGGTCCGCTTTGCTGTGGGTTTACACCGCGCCCAAATGGGCACGCCTGTCCGACCATCGCGGACGCAAGGCATTGATGCGGCTAGGGATGATCGGCTTTACGTCGTCCATGGCCTTGGCGGGCCTTGCACTCTTTCTTGGCCTGCTCGGCTGGTATAGCGCGATCTGGACGTTCGTATTATTTGCGATATTCAGAAGCCTTTATGGCGGATTAGGGTCGGCTGCACCGCCAGCAGTACAAGCCTATGTCGCCGCCCGATCCGCGCGCGCGGATCGCACCAAGGCGCTGTCGCTTATCTCCTCATCCTTTGGTCTGGGCACAATTGTCGGCCCGGCCATCGCACCCTTGTTGATCCTGCCGGTACTGGGCCTGTCGAGTCCGATGTTTGCCTTTGCTCTTATCGGTATTGTCGTGATGATAGCGCTGGCGCTTAAACTGCCCAATGATGATCCCGGTTTTGAAGCCCGCGGCGTTGTGACGTCGGAGCCTTATAGTGCAGCGCCCTCAGCGGGTAGCCTGAAAGATGATGGCCACGAGGATCAACCGGTTGGCAAGCCGTCACCTGATGCCATACCACCACGACTGCGGTGGGGCGACAAGCGCATCAAACCGTGGCTGATCACCGGCATCATGGGCGGCAATGCCCACGCGATTATATTGGGTGTCATCGGCTTTCTGGTACTCGACCGGCTGGGATTAAGAGATGATCCGAAAACCGCGATTGAGATGACCGGCATAGTTCTGATGTCCGGTGCGGCTGCGACCCTACTCGCGCAATGGGGCTTAATCCCGCTGCTGCAAATGGGACCGCGATCTTCAGTATTATGGGGCATGTTGCTCGCTGCCTTGGGTTGCTTCATCATCGGCATATCCCCCGACCTTTACGGGATCATTATCGGCTTTGCGGTCAGCTCGCTCGGCTTTGGCCTGTTCCGCCCGGGCTTTACCGCGGGGGCATCGCTGGCTGTCGACCGATCCGAACAAAATGGCGTGGCCGGGATTGTCGCGTCGGTAAACGGCATGGCCTTCATCGCCTCACCAGCGCTGGGCGTGTTGATTTACACTTATTTCAGCGCGCTGCCCTTCTGGATAGCGGTCACCATGTGCTTGTTCATCTTCGGCTGGGGCCTCAAAACGCTACAGCTTGATGAGACCCCTGACCCAAGTCGCTAAAACTCGTGCTTGCTGTCTCGCACAGGCGTCAACATGCCGGGAGCGACAAAACCAATGGGTTCTGCCCGCATGGCATTTTGTTTCAGCGACGCTTCCATTTTGGAATATTCTTCCTCCATTTCCGGCGTGACCGAGGCACGACTTTCTTTCAGCGCTTTCTCAAAATGCTTCATCGAGACCGTCTCAACCAATCCGCCATGTTCCCGCAAGGCATATAGCCCGGCGCGGCGCACCAAATCTTCCAGGTCAGCGCCGGAATAGCGTTCCGCCCGTTCTGCAATGTCATCGAGATCGACATCCTTGGCCATGGGCATTTTCGAGGTGTGGATCGCCAATATGCGGCGGCGGCCATCTTTTTCCGGAACCGGCACATAAACCAGCTCGTCAAACCGGCCGGGCCGCAACAGGGCCGGATCAACCAAACCGGGGCGATTGGTTGCGCCGATCAAGATCACCGACTGCATTTCTTCCAGCCCGTCCATCTCGGCCAAGATCGTATTGACCACCCGTTCAGTCGCTTGCGGTTCGCCCATGCCACTGCCCCGTGCTGGGACTAGGCTGTCAATCTCATCGATGAACAATATCGTCGGAGCGACCTGCCGGGCCCGCGCGAAGAGACGCGCAATTTGTTGCTCGCTCTCGCCATACCATTTCGACAAAAGGTCGCTTGATTTGATCGCAATGAAATTGGCTTCGGCTTCCCGCGCGACCGCTTTGGCAAGCAAGGTCTTCCCGGTACCCGGAGGTCCGTAGAGCAGGAATCCCTTGGCCGGACGGATACCCAGACGGATAAACGCTTCCGGGTTTTTCATCGGCAATTCAATGCCTTCTTTCAAACGCATCTGCGCATCGTCCAGACCGCCAATATCTTCCCATCGCACATCAGGCATTTGCACCATCACCTCGCGCATAGCGGACGGTTGCACACGCTTGAGCGCCTCGACAAAATCATCGCGGCGGACCACGAGTTCCTCAAGCACTTCTGGCGGGACGGTTTCGGATTCCAGATCAAGTTTTGGCATGATCCGGCGAACAGCTTCAATTGCGGCTTCGCGGGTTAAGGCAGCAAGATCAGCACCCACAAACCCATAGGTGGTGCGGGCCAGTTCTGTGAGATCGACCGCCGGCTCCAAAGGCATACCACGCGTGTGGATGCCCAAAATCTCTTTGCGGCCTCGAACGTCGGGAACACCGACAACAATTTCGCGATCAAACCGGCCCGGACGGCGCAACGCTTCATCAATCGCCTCGGGACGATTGGTGGCCGCAATCACGACCAGATTGAGCCGCGATTCGAGGCCATCCATCAAGGTCAGCAACTGCGCCACCAAACGTTTCTCGGTCTCGCCCTGCACTTCGCCGCGCTTGGGCGCGATCGAATCGATTTCATCAATGAACAGGATAGACGGCGCCGCCTTGGTTGCCGCTTCAAAAACTTCACGCAGCTTTTTCTCGGACTCGCCATAAGCTGAGCCCATGATTTCGGGCCCGTTGATCAGGAAAAACTCCGCATCACTTTCATTGGCGACCGCGCGTGCCAGACGGGTTTTGCCTGTCCCCGGAGGACCATGCAACAACACGCCGCGTGGCGGATCAACGCCAAGGCGCGTGAACAACTGCGGATAGCGCAAGGGAAGCTCGACCATCTCGCGCAGTTGATCAATCGTTTCATGCAGTCCGCCAACATCATCATAAGTCACATCCGCGCGGCGATGTTCGGTCGATTCCTCATATTCCGGACGCAGCTCGACTTCGGTATTCTCGTCAATATGCACAAAGCCTTTGGGAACCGTAGACACCACCATCAGGCGAATCTGGGTCAGCGAAAAAGCCGGAGCCGCCAGCATCTGTTGCAATTGCGGCGGCATATCGCTGCGGTCAACCTGCTGCTGACCATGGGTTGCGACAAAGTCCCCGGCATTGAGCGGCCGTCCCATGAAGCTGCGCTTCAGACCAGCACCACTGCCATGGAGGCGCAGATCTTTTTGCGCCGGCGCGAAAATAACCTTCTTGGCAGCTTTTGATTCGACCTTACGGATTTCCACAAAATCGCCGGAGCCGACACCAGCGTTCGCACGCTGCAAACCGTCAAGCCGAACGAAGTCCAATCCCTCATCCTCAGGATAAGGGAGGACAGCGCGCGCGGGCGTCGCCTGCTTGCCGCCTATCTCTACAACATCACCTTCCATCAGGCCCAATTTAGTCAAATTGTCTCGTGACAGGCGCGCTAGACCACGCCCGCTATCTTCCGGTCGCGCATTGGCGACTTGTAATTTGATCATCTGGGAATCGGATTCAGGTTCAGATGAGGAATCAGATTTGGAATCAGCCATTGGGGGATATACTCCTGCCGTTCTTATTGTTTCCAATAAGATAGGGAGCTGGCTTCCATTATGCGACCCTGAATTTGACAAGCCCGTCGAGCAGAGCAAGGTTTCAGACAAAAAAAAGGCCAATCCCGAAGGACTGGCCTATAAAAGTTTTTAGGAGAGGATGCCTGAAAGGCGAGTTCTATTTGGCTTAGAATCATTTATGTTGCAAGTGCGAAAAGAACATCGCAAGTTGCACGTTATGCAACCTTATATTTGTTTTAAGGTAGCTATTTAGCCAGTCTATTCGGATTTGGTGCAGTTTTGCGTTGCACAATTCGCATTTAACTCCGATATCAGCCGCACTATGCGACGTCTCCCTCCCCTTCGCTCCTTGGAAGCCTTCATTCGGGTGGCCCGACTCGGCTCTTCTAAGGCGGCTGCTGCCGAATTGGCGCTATCGGCCCCTGCTTTGAGTCGCCGAATCAAATCGCTCGAAGAGCATATCGGAAAATCGCTGTTCGAACGCCGCAACCAATCAATGGTCCTTAACGACGATGGGCAATTGCTACTTGATGCTGTGGCGCCTGCGATGGAAACCATTGGCGAAGCTGTCGATCAAATGACCGTCAGCGGCGGCGATTTGCGCCTTCGGTTGGGCGTACTGCCGCTTTTTGGGGCCACACGTCTAGTACCCCGATTGCCAGAGCTCAGAAAGCTCTATCCCAAGCTCCATATTGATGTGGACACTTCTACCCATGCTGAAAACATGCTGGGCGATGTCATTGATGCGGCGATCATTATCGCTGACCATGTCGATCCCAATTTATATGCGGTCAAGCTGGATAGCAATAAGGTTTATGCCATCGCCGCCGCCGATCTTGTCAATGGTGCCAATGCAATCAAAACACCGGAAGATTTGCAAGATCACAATATCCTTATCCACAGCGATATGGCCAAAGCCTTTGATCGCTGGAAGGAAGCAGTGGGCCTGCCAAACCTCAATCCCGCTAGCATTGATCATATGAATAGCGGTCCTTTGATGCTCGAAGCCGCTGCTCAGGGCCTTGGCGTAGCAATCATGCATGGCGGCCATTTTTCAGACGCGAACGATCCGCGCCTCGCGCGATTATTCGATTATGATATCGACAGTCCTTATTCCTATTGGTTCGTGTGTCGGAAACGGGACAAGAAAAACCGCGCAGTGCGGATTTTCCATGATTGGGTTGTAAAAGCCGGACTCTAAGCGATGAAGCGTGCGAGTTTAACTGTCGCCCTCAATGACATTATTCCAATTTTATGATAAATAACTGAAATCGTCACGCGTTTCCGGCAACTATTGTCGTAAAACCAAATATTTGGGAACCATAATACGAATCTTTCGTAATATAGTTTTCCTCGATAGAATATTGGAGAAAATGCATGCGTTTCAATACTTTGGCTGCCTTAGCAGCTCTATCCCTCTCGACAGCACCGGTTATGGCGCAGTCACAAGCGGTGGCTCCTGTGGCCAGTGCAGGCGTTGAGCGTGTTTCTGCGACTCAGGAACAGGCGAATAACCTAGGCGGCGGCGGCGACACCATCATAGCCGTACTAGCCGGCGCTATTGCTGTTGGATTTATAACGCTGACCGTAATCAACAACGATGACGACGATACACCGACTAGCCCCTGACAGAGGTGAAAGCGAATTTCACTTCACACCCGCGATAATCCCTTAAGATCAGGCCCTGTTTTCAGGGCCTGATTTGCATTCGATGGGTCCTATGGCTTGGCAGCCAATTGAGCCAATATATCTGATGCGAATATACTGAGCGTATCATCGCGCGCGCCCATGATCACGATGCGATCTCCAGGTTGGGCCATGTCAACAATATGCGCGCCACAATCCGCGCGGTCCGCTATATGCTCAGCGGTTCCGCCTGCAGCATTCACAGCATCGGTGATAAATGCGCTGCCAATGCTGCGATCCACCGTGCCGCCGAAATAGACCGGATCACAAAGGATCACGCGATCATCCCCATCCAAAATATCGGATAAAACCTCTGCTAACTCGGCGCCCATTTTGTGAATCGGCCCAAAACCGTGCGGCTGGAAAAAAGCGATGACACGGCCGGGAAAGGCTTTCATCGTTTTCAGGGTTGCAGCGATCTTGTCCGGATTGTGACCGAAATCATCAATCACGCTGATATCATGCGCTGTGCCAACAACATCGAAACGCCGGGCAAGGCCATCAAATTGGGCAATCGCGGCAACACTTGTTGCCACTGGCACACCGACGGCGGACGCTGCAGCGATGGCAGCCAGCGCATTGGCAATATTATGACGACCCGGCACCTGCATTTTGACCTCGAAATCACTACCCTCTGCAGACAATGTGAAGCGAGAGCTGATCGGAGCCTCTTCGATATCGGTGGCTCGAAAGCCTGCCTCTTTCGAAAATCCGAAGCTGATGGTGTCGCTCAAATCGAGCGCGCCCACCAAAGCGGCTGTCTCAGAGTCATCAAGATTCCAGATACAATGTTTGGCTTTACCAGCGAAGTCGCCGAACAGCTGCCGCAATTCTTCGAGGCTTTTATGGTCGAGGCTGACATTGTTTAGCACCGCGATTTCAGGATTAAACAGTGCAATCGAACCATCGCTTTCATCGACTTCGCTGACCATTATGCCGCCATCACCGACCCGCGAACTAGCAAAGGGCGCGTCATCCGCGACGAAGTTTTTCATCACAGCGCCGTTCATGATCGTCGGGTCCAAACCAGCTTCGGTCAATATCCAGCCGATCATGCCGGTCACGGTTGATTTGCCGCTGGTCCCGCCAATGGCAATGCTGCGCGGCGAGCCGTTAAACTGCTCTGCGAGCAATTCCGCGCGGGTCATCCGAGCACAGCCCAAACCATTGGCCTTGGCAACATCCGGCACGCTATCTTCAATCGCCGCCGATGCGATTAATATCTGTTCGCCTGAGGTAAGCCCGCTACCATCTTGAGCAAACAGGCCGATGCCTTTGGCTTTCAGCCATTCAAACTTGGTAGCCAGCCGTCCTTGATCGAGCGCCCGGTCGGAACCAGCGACTTCAGCGCCGTTTTCCCGAACAATCATAGCGAGCGGCAACATGCCTGATCCACCGATGCCGCAAAAATAATAGGATTTGTCTTTGGTCATAGTCCCCCGCTATGGCCTCGACAGCTTTTTGGCAATTGTGTTGGGGTAAAATTTTCGTGAAACAGGTCAGGATCGGTATTTGCGCGCCATCAACGCCCCTCTACGAGGAAGAAGCGCAGCAGCTCATTGCTCATACCAGCAAAAGTCATCCCGCAGCGGAACTGGTCTTTCACGATCAATGCTTCGCCATAGAAGGACATTTTGCCGGTAAAGACGACCTGCGATGCTCTGCCTTCGTCGCTCTCGCAAATGATCCGTCTCTTGACGCAATCTGGTTTGCCCGCGGCGGATATGGCGCCGCGCGGATTGCGAACAGCATCTTGACGCAACTCGGACCCGCGGCACAGAATAAAATCTACATGGGTTATAGCGACGGCGGAAACCTATTGGGCGCGCTATACAAGGCCGGAATAGGCACGCAGGCGCATGGGCCGATGCCGGTCGACATGCGACGCGATGGCGGCATGGTCGCTGTCGAGCGCGGGCTCAATTGGCTGGTAAGACAAGACCCCACTGCACTGGAGCCTCACGTCGAGGCCGGTCAGAAATATGCTGCCTTCAACCTTATGACCTTGGCGATGATGGTTGGCACACCGCTGCTGCCGGACCTTGAAGGCCATGTCCTGATGATCGAGGAAATCGCAGAATATCTTTATGCTTTCGACCGCGCGCTGTTCAATGTGACCAGCCATCTGGCCGACAAAGGTGTCACCGGAATACGTCTGGGCCGGGTAAGCGAAGTACCCGAAAACAATCGGCCATTTGGTGAAGAAGCCGAAGAGATTGTCGCCCGTTTATGTACGCGTTTCGAAATCCCGTATCTTGGCGTGGCGGATATCGGCCATGACGTGGGCAACAAGGTTGTGCCATTTGGCGCTATCCCGGCTTAAGAGTCGCTCCGATTTAGGCCTTCAAATCTGGATCCAGCTGCAGATCGTCATCTAGCTGCACACCATAGCTGTTTAGCATCATAGAAACTTGCGTATATTGGCCAACGGTCATGACCAAATCCATGCGCTGTTTTTCGGTCAATCCCGAAAGCGCTGCCCAAGTCGCGTCTGACACAAAGCTATCGCCGGTCAGTTCATCGGTCGCCCGTAACATGGTGGCCTCCAAAGGCGTCCATCCCGGCGCGTCGGGACCCTGCTTGATCCACTCAATTTCTTCGCTTGTTATCCCGCAATCTTTACCGATGCGAACATGCTGCGCCCATTCATAGCCGGATTTCCAGTTAAATCCGGTCCGTAGGATGATGATTTCCCGCTCGCGCTCGGGCAGGCTGTTGTGGCGTGACAGCATATAGCCGCCCCACCACATGAAAGCCTTAAACGCCTTTGGCGCGCGCGCCAGTGTCCGGAAAATATTGAGCACGGGACCTTGCCGGAACCGCTCGCCCAGCATGGCCTTTTGCTCGTCATCCATCTCCGCATCAGACAGCGGAGCAATGCGCGCTTTGTTCAGCCGCATTATTCCGGCGCCTCAACCTCTCCGCGCGCGATCCTTTTGTCCTGTGTGTTGGTTTCAAAATCGCTGGCATCATGGCGTTCGTGCAGCTGGGTTTCCGGCTCGCCATAGGGACGGTTGACCATCATGCCGCGCTTCACTGCTGGACGATCACCAAGTTGCGCGGTCCAGCGCTGAACGTTCTTATAGTCCTGCACAGACAGAAATTCACCGGCTTCATACAAAACGCCGCGCGCCAACCCGCCATACCATGGGAAGATCGCCATATCTGCGATACTATATTCATCGCCTGCAAAATATTCATTGTCCGCAAGATGGCGGTCGAGCACATCCATCTGCCGCTTCACTTCCATCGCATAGCGATTGATCGGATATTCATATTTTTCCGGCGCATAAGCATAAAAATGCCCAAAACCACCGCCGAGGAACGGCGCACTGCCCATTTGCCACATCAACCAGTTCAAGGTTTCTGCGCGTTTCGGTTGGTCTTTCGACAGGAATTTATCAAATTTTTCAGCGAGATAAATCAACATCGAGCCGGACTCAAACAACCGCGTTGGCGGTGTGGTGCTGTGGTCCATCAATGCCGGGATTTTGCTGTTCGGGTTAATGTCGACAAAGCCGCTGCCGAATTGCGAGCCTTCGCCAATATTCACCAGCCATGCGTCATATTCCGCCGCGTTCAGACCCGCTTCCAGCAGCTCTTCGAACATGATCGTGACTTTTACGCCATTAGGCGTACCGAGCGAATAGAGCTGAAACGGATGCTTGCCGACCGGCAGTTCCTTATCATGGGTAGGGCCTGCAATCGGACGGTTGATATTGGCAAAACGCCCGCCACTTTCCGTATCCCATGTCCAGACTTTCGGCGGGGTGTACTCAGCTTGGGTGTCAGTCATATGTTGCCTCCAAATATCAAACTAGTTCTGCCGCGTGAACCGGTATGTCCTTCCGCGTACAGCATGTATGTAACTCAGCTTCTCTTCTGACACGGAATAAAGCAGATAGCAGACTGGTTTTTCTTTTCCGCGCAAAATGAATGCTTTGCCTTCGAAGTCAGGCACCTGCGTCTTGCAAGCGTCGACAAATATGATCGCGGCATCATCTTGTGGCTCACCATCAACGATATTCTGAAAGTTGCTGCCGTCTATCAGGATGGCATTTTTGGCGTCCTCATCGGACGTCCAGCGGCCTTGCATTTGTGCAAGCGGACCGGTTTTGGCAGCGGCCGGATCAATGGCCGCTGTCACTTCATTTTTGGTGCCATCTGTTTCGCCGTCTCCGGCCGCACAAGACACCAGCGATAAGCTGATGATTGTAAGGCCGGAGAGAAAAGCTATTTTCACAGATGGATCGCGTGGTGTTTAAGCGAGGGTAACGCTTTTGATCGAGCCAGGCTGCGCAGGTGGCTCGCCCTTGGGTAGCGCGTCTACAGCGTCCATGCCGCTCGTGACTTCGCCCCAGACGGTATATTGACCGTCGAGGAAACTCGCATCGTCCAGGCAGATGAAAAACTGGCTGTTCGCGCTGTTCGGGTCCATCGTGCGGGCCATGGAACAGACACCGCGTGCATGCGGTTCCTGACTGAATTCTGCTGCAATATCGGGCTTGTCGGAACCGGACATGCCGGTGCCGGTTGGATCACCGCCCTGCGCCATGAAACCGTCAATCACGCGGTGGAAAACAACGCCATCATAAAAGCCTTCGGATGCCAGCTCGGTAATCCGCTCAACATGGCCGGGCGCCAGATCGGCGCGCAGTTTGATTTCAACGTCGCCGGTGTCGAGGTGGAGGGTCATTTTTTCGTGCGCCATGGGCTATTCCTTATAATTACTGTTTAGGTCGTGAATCTTCTGGCCATGCATATAGGGGGACCATTCGGAAAAATCACCCGCTGCGTTCGATAAATGTCACAAAAGATTGCAATTATAGCCGTACAGCTACTACAAACCGGCGATATGTGACGCCAAACAGGGAGCATCGCCATGACCGAGATGACAGACGCTCCCGAAGCGGAAGATATCGCACCGCCCAGCCTGGACGAAGACAACCGACTAACTAACGAGTTTGTGCGCTCGGTTTCCGATGCCGTTGATGAGGGCGATAGCAACCTCGCTCAGGAACTGGTCAACCCGCTGCATAACGCCGATATTGCTGATCTGTTTGAGCTGATCGACGAAGACGAACGCGCGCCATTGGCCGGCGCGCTTGGCGATCTCGTCAGCGCAGATGTGCTCGCCGAGATGAACGAGCATGTTCGCGAAGATCTCATTGAAGTTCTGGAACCCGGTCAGATCGCCGATCTGACCGAACAGCTTGAGACCGATGACGCCGTTGCGATTATCGAGGATCTGGAAGAACACGAACAACAAGCGGTTCTGGCCGAGCTGGAGCCGGAAGATCGGGCGGCGATTGAAAGCGCGCTGACCTATCCCGAAGAATCTGCTGGTCGGATCATGCAGCGCGACTTGGTGGCCGTGCCGGAGCATATGAACGTCGGGCAGCTGATCGATTATCTGCGCGAACACGGCGATTTGACCACCGAATTCTGGGAAGTCTATGTTGTCGATCCGGCACATAGACCGGTTGGCACTTGCCAGCTTAGCTGGATATTGCGCGTACCCCGTGACATTGCCGTTTCTGACATCATGAAACGCGAACAGTCATTGATCCCGGTTGATATGGATCAGGAAGAAGTCGCGCTGCGTTTCCAGAAATATAATTTGATTTCTGCTGCCGTCGTCAACGAAGACGGTCGCCTCATCGGCATGATCACCGTGGATGATATCCTGCACATTGTCGAAGATGAGGCGAGCGAGGATGTCTTGCTGCTATCCGGTGCTGGCGAAGGCGATATTAACGAACCGATCCGCGACAGTTACCAGGCGCGCGTCCGCTGGCTGATAGCCAATCTGGCAACAGCCATGGTGGCAAGTTTCGTGATCTCGATATTCGGGGCGGCAATTGAAGAGATGGTGGCGCTAGCGATATTGATGCCGATCGTGGCGTCTATTGGCGGCAATGCCGGCACCCAGACCATGGCGGTTTCAGTCCGCGCGCTCGCAATGAATGAACTGACCAGATCGAACACACGCAGGATTATAGGGCGCGAATTCCGCATCGCCATATTGAACGGTGGGACAATTGCTGTGCTCATCGGTATAGGCACCGCCATCGCCTTTACCAACCCCATGCTGGGCGGCGTGATCGCCGCAGCTATGCTGATTAACATCGTAGTTGCGGGATTTGCCGGGATATTTGTTCCGGTTACGCTTGAGCGTATGAAACAGGATCCAGCGCTCGCTTCGTCGGTATTCGTAACCATGATTACCGACACGATGGGTTTTTTGGCTTTCCTCGGCCTTGCCGTTGCCAGCGGGATGGTCAGTTTTTAGGTCACAGATATGATTGAAACAAAGCGACTATTGCTCCGCCCTCATATGGTTGATGATTTTGATGCATTCAAAGCGATGTCGCAAGATGCTGAGGTCATGCGATATATTGGCCGGGAACCATCTACAGCGGACGAGGCATGGCTTAGGTTTCTAGCGCATTTCGGACGGTGGGAAATTCAAGGTTATGGCATGTTTGCGATCATTGAAAAGGAAACTGGTCAATTTATCGGCGATGCCGGTTTCAGCGATTTTTACCGGGAGCTGGGCGCAGATTTTGATCCTTTTCACGAAGCGGCATGGGTATTATCCACAGCTGGTCAAAACAAAGGATATGCCTTTGAAGCCATGACCGCGGCGCATATTTGGCTGGAAAAGCAATTCAAGCCTGAAAAAACCGTTTGTATTATCAGTCCTGAAAATGAACCTTCCATCAAACTGGCCGGCAAGCTGGGATATCAAGAGACGGGCCCGGGCCGTTATAAAGATAGCGACATCATCATGTTCGAACGCATTTGTTCTTAATGCCCAGACCCACATAACGCAGCGTCTCTTGAAAAAGTCCGCCTGTTAACGGTCCACCGTTCGCGTCCCATAGACCGCAGCAAAATTGACCATATCGAGATAAATCCGATCGCGGCTGCTCACGTCGAGCATCTCACAAATGAGCGCATCAAATGAGGGGCGATTGCGGTCCACTGCGTGGCGCAGCATTTGGAGCAGCAATATTTCGTCCGGCATGGTGTGCGGACAACAGGCACGCGCGATTGTGACGCTTTCGGGCCATGCCCCGCCAATTGCTTCGACCAGAATCAGAAAGCGGCTAACCGCGCGCTCACTGCCAAGCCGGTCTTCCAGATAGGGCCGAGCGTCACGATAGCATTTCTGGCTCATCACCGCGACGCGCAACGCCATGATAATCCTTGCCTCTGCGCTTGGAAGCGACATCAAGTCGGGCAAAGGCGTTACCAGTTTTGCAAGATTTCCCGACCAGATACCCATTCATCATTCTCCTCTTTTCATATCGGAGAACCATAATATGCTATTGATAATCATTTGCAATACAAAATATAGATAGTGCGATGAATCGTGATTTCGTGGCTGCAAGAGGGGAATATCGCCCGAGGCCGCTTGACTAATCCGGCCGCGCCCCACACATAAGCGCCATGCCGCTCAACATGACCAAAATCGCGTTTCGCAGCGAGAGTCCCGCGACTTTACGGGCATGGCTAGAATCACATATTGGGCTTGAAGCGACAAATGGCGAAGCGCGGCTAACCACCCGCTATCTACCGAAACGGCATGCAGAGATGGTTGGCGGCTCACTCTATTGGATCCACAGCAAGAAAATCGTTGGGCGCAGTCCGATCATCGGCTTTCAAGACAATGGAGAAGGCCGCCAATGGATTCGGCTGGAGCCAAAACTCATCGCCGTCCAAACCATCCCACGCCGCGCGCATCAAGGTTGGCGCTATCTCGAAGAGAAAGACGCGCCACCTGATCTGGGCCAAGGCGCAGAAGGCGCAGATGAAATGCCCGCAGAAATGCTAGGCGAGTTGTCCAAACTGGGTTTGGTTTGAAACTGCCTTCCCCGGAGCCTTAGTTTTTCTCAGCAAATAACACTTCGCAACCGGTGTTCGCTAACGCGCCATCCACGGTCTTGCGTGCATCTTGGGACAAAGCAAAATAAGCCGAGCGCAAAGCTATGAGGCATTTGGCCTGATAGGCGAAAACAGGCTGCTGCCATGGCCGTCCATCAATTTCGGCTTCAAACATATCCTGCCCCTTCGCAAGGGCGGTACCGTTTGCGATCAGAAATGGTGCATAAACCCGGCCAATTTCCTGGAGCAGTTCACTCAATTGGCCCAGTTGGTTGTCAGCCAGCCAGGGTGCTTGATCATATCCGGATAAATCGTCGACCCGGTCAATCCATGCCCGCAAACGCGGCGTGTGTTTCGCCGCCAGCTTCGCCGATGTCGGTTCAACAATAGCCAGCTGGGTCAACTGCCCATAAAGCGCAAAGTCGGCTGATCCCGGTCGGCCACCTAGAATAAAACCGCTTGCCGCAATCCGTCGATCCAATATGCCCAGCAACCGAACGTAGCTCTCTTCGATGGTTTGTGCCGTCACGGCATTTGAGCCTACGACATAAAGCCTGTCAATTTGCCGCTGCGAGAAACTATCTGCCAGCTTTTGTGCTTCCTGTGCCGGCATTTGCGGCATGCCCCAATAGACCAAAAGCGGACCGGCATTGTTCGCATCCGCCGCAAAGGCCCAGCGATAATGGAACATCGCCTTGGTCAACCATTCATCGGCAAAATCTTCGACCAGCAGATCGATAAACCGCAGGGCTTCATTGTCGGGAATGACCGACCGCGGTTGATGCACATCTTCCAGCCTGCGGATAATAGGAGTGGAATCGACAACAGCCTCTTTATTCCCATGATCATCATAAAAGTAAAAAGTTGGCAGTAATTTCACCTTCGGCTCAGGATAGTCAGGCAATGGTTTGTCCATTCCCGTCCAGATAATATTATGAGGAATGTGCCGATAGCGCAGCAAAGCCAACATCTTCCGGGTATATGGTGAGCCCGGCGCACCCAGAAGTTCCAAACGCCTATCCATTATTCACCGCTCTTGCTCATCCACCCAGTTTTTGAGCAAATTATAAGCAATTGCAAAAGGCGGTGGCGCAATGAAGGGCGCATCAGGATCGCCGTTCATCGCCGCTTTCACTTCATCGAGCGAGAACCACGCCGCTTCCTCAATTTCTTCCTCGTCCAGCGTCAATGTCGGATCATCGGTTACACTGGTACAGGCCATCATCAACGAAGATGGAAAGGGCCAGGGCTGGCTGGCAATATAACGGACATTGCGAACCTTGATGCCCGCCTCTTCCCACAATTCGCGCGCGACGCCGCCTTCGATGCTTTCGCCCGGTTCGATAAAACCGGCGAGCGCCGAAAAGCGTTTCGGCGGGAAGCGGGGTTGCCGGCCGAGCAATATTTTGCCTTCACATTCCGCCAGCATGATCGCGACGGGGTCGGTACGCGGAAAATGTTCAGCGCCGCAACCTTGTGCTTCCTTGTTACACTGTCGTGCCCAGCCACCTTTGCGGGATTCCGTTGGCTGGCCGCAATTGGCGCAAAACCGGTGCCGTGCATGCCAGTCGACCAGACTACGTGCCGTCGCATAGATGGCTGCTTGCTCTGGCGGCAACACGCCCAGCGATTGCCACAACCGCGGATCAGCGGTCGGCATGGCACTGCCCGCTCCGTTCAACTCCGCAAAACAGGGCGTGTCCCCATCTATGCCTAACAACAGCAAGTCATTATCGGGCGATGCCTCGTAAAGCGGGCCCCACGCCAGATCGCCGAGATTATCGAAAACCGGACTTAGGCCATCAAGTTTAAGCAATCGCGCATTCGGGCGCATCATTGCTTCTTTTAGCCGCTCGGGGTTAACCCGGACCTGATCCGCGCGATCGATTGTTCCGCCAGCAAAGGTCGGAATGATTGCGCTCAGGTCGCTTGTCATGATCGGGCTAACAGTATCGTTCACGGGCTCGTTTTTCCTTCACCCGCTGACATGGCTTGCATCAAGTCGGCATAGACATATTTCGGGAAATTTGACTGGAACGGATAGGCGTTCGATGGGATATATTGCGTATAACCGCCCGCGCGAAAGCCATTACCGGTATCGACAAAGGCCGACGTTCCTGCCGCTCCGCCCCAGCCGAACGTTCCGGCCGGACTTGCTGTCGTTCCCAGACCAGCTCTGCCACCCGCGCCAAAGCCATGATTGGCGACCCAAGTACCTTTCATATCAGTGCCTTCAGGTAGAAGGTTGGACATGCCGAGCTTCGCCGTCTCTGGCTGCATGATCGCGGTGCCCTTAAAGGTTCCGAAACCGAGTAGCATGGTGAGAAATTTATCATAATCTGCTGCGGAACCAACAAGACCCGCACCGCCAAAGGCAAAAGCAGGTTTATCGAGATAGATGCTATTTTCTGCCGGATCGATCGGGATCAGAGTGCCACCAAAGGGCGAATAATTGTCCGTGAAATCTTTTACGCGGTCGGCGGGTAGGCGGAAGAATGTATCTTTCATACCCAGCGGATCAAACATACGTTTCTGCAAAAAATCTTCCAGCGGCATACCGGAAGCGACTTCGACAACATAGCCGAGGAGATCCAGACTCACCGAATAGCTCCACTTCGTGCCAGGCTCATAAACCAACGGCAAGGACGCGAGATTTTTTGAAAAGGTTGCCGCATCGGGTGTCGGCGGGCCGGGCTGCGTACCGGGAAGGGGCATGCGGCTAACTACGCCGGGCGTGATACCCTTTGCAAAATAAGCGGTTTGAATCGGCCCTTTGCTGATGATCGAATAACCAAGACCAGCGGTATGGGTCAGCAAATGGCGGATGGTGATTTGCGTCCGTGCCGGTACCGTCTCGTCCAGCGAACCTTCGGGGTCCTGCAAAACCCGCATTTCTGCAAATTCGGGTAGAATGTCAGCCAGCGGTTGGTCCAGCTTGAGTTGGCCGTCTTCGATCAGCATCATGATCGCCATTCCGGTCACGGGCTTGGTCTGCGAATACAGACGCCACAGGGTATTCATATCAACCGCTTTTTCGCCGCCCAGTTTATGGGTTCCAGCAGCAATGATCGTCGGGTCGGCCTGGCCCATCCCAATCGCTGCGAGCATGCCTGCCACTTTTTTCTGGGAGACATAGTCGTTGATGATCTTGGTCAAGCCGGGAAAAGGTGCAGCAGGCCGGGCCAGTGAGCGCGCAAAAGCAGCACTAGGCGCGCCGGCCAAAAAGGCTCCAGCACCGATAGCACCAAGAACCGAACGGCGGTTAAAAGCCGAAAGTGTATTTATGTTCGCCATCTTATCTATCGTCATAGTGGTTCCTTCAGTTTCTGTTTCACAGTCCAGCGCACCGCTTTTGCAAATAAGGTTGGCAGGCCCGCATCCTCAATCTCGTTCATCGGCCACCAGATTGCTTCATCCAGCGCGTGGCCACATCCGATCTTTCTATTATCACCCATGTTAATAACGATTTTCTCGCTTTGATAAACCGCCAAATCAACCTCAAGCGAAAAATGGGTGAAGCTGTGCTGAACGACATTCTCGTGAAGCTGCCAATCACCGTCCAACGGCGGTTGGCCATGTCCATCGGTACCCGCTGCCCAATTGTCGTCCGGCAGAGCGCGCATTGATCCGAGCATGCCCTTTGCCGGACGTGTGATGAGTAACAATTTTCCATCCTGTTCGATCCAGAAAAAACGGCCGTTCCGCGTTGGCTTTGCTTTTTTGGGCGGCTTGACCGGATAACGCTCTTGATCGCCTTTGGCATGGGCGGCGCAATGCGCTTGCACCGGACACATATCGCATTTTGGCGCCTTGGCGGTACAAATGCTGGCGCCAATATCCATACAGGCTTGCGCAAAATCTCCGGCACCCTGTTCCGGGGTCAGGGCATCCATGCCGATGCGAATATCTGCCTTACCCTTTGGCAGCGGTGTATCAATCGCAAATAACCTTGCCACCAGCCGTTCGATATTGGCATCAACGACCACCGCGCGCTCACCAAAAGCTATCGCCGCGACCGCCGCAGCGGTATAAGCACCTATGCCCGGAAGTTTGAGCAGCTCTGCTTCTTGCGCCGGAAACACGCCATTCCGTTCGTCCGTCACATAGAACGCGCATTTGTGCAGGTTCCGCGCCCGTGCATAATAGCCCAACCCAGCCCATGCAGCCATGACATCCGCTTCATCAGCGGCGGCTAAATCCGCTACAGTTGGCCAACGTTTTATGAACTTCTGAAAATAGGCGATCACGGCTGCAACCGTTGTTTGCTGTAACATGACTTCGGACAACCAGACATGATAGGGGTCCGGCAACGTGCCGCTTGCGGAAACCTTGGGCGGCACGCGCCATGGCAGATTGCGGGCGTTATCCACATAATGTGCACTGATTTTGGCGGTGATATCTTGCGCTTCACCGGTTATTCTGTCGACGCCCATGGGGTGCCTATGCCATGATGGCCCTCTATGGCGAAGGAAAATAATCCGGACAGCGAAAAGCCGAAGCGCAAGAGCGCTAAGCGCCCATCCGCGGCCAAAAAATTCAGCAAATATCAGCGACCACGCGGCGGTGAAGCACGCAGCATATCAGACCTGATGCCCGAAATTGGCCGCGCCGCTTTTCGCCGTTATGGCTTCATCCAGAGTTCGGTCGTCAGCCGCTGGCCCGAAATTGTCGGCGAACGCTACGCAGGCGTCTCTCTACCCGAATCAATCCGCTTTCCACGCGGCGAAAAAGAGGGCGGTACACTTCATTTGCTGGTTTCCGGCGCCCATTCGACATTGATGCAACATATTACACCGGAGATTATCGAGCGCGTGAATCGCTTTTTCGGCTATGGTGCGATTAGTCAGGTGCGATTCAGGCAAGGACCGGTAAATCCGGCCAAAGACATTGAAAAACCAAGAGAAAAACGGGTCGCTTTACCACCATCGCTGAAACCCGCGCCGATCGAATTGGGTGACAGCCTGCGCGATATTGGTGACCCGGAATTGAACAGGGTGCTCGAATCACTGGCAACAGCTATTGCCAAGTCGGAAGGCGCTCCGCAAATAGAGGAACCCAAGCCGATTACCATCATGGGTAAAATTGGCGGCGGCGTAAAACGCCAGCCAGAAAAGAAGAAGGACGACGAATGAAATTCGCAAGCGCGTATCTTGCTTTGGCAACCCTTCCAGCAGCGATTGTTATCGCCGCTCCAGTGGCCGCCCAACAAACAGATTGGACGCAACGCGTCACCTTGTCAGACAAAGGCGGCCATATCGTCGGCAATCCTTTGGCCCTGCACCAGATTACCGAATATATGAGTTATACCTGTAACCATTGCGCGAATTTTGAGGCGGAATCACATGATTCGCTAAAGTCCGATTTCGTTCAAAAGGGTCATATCAGCTTCGAAGTTCGCAATCTGGTTCTCAACCCGATTGATTTAACCGCTGCGATGCTGGCCCGCTGCGGCGGGCGCACCAAGTTTTTTGGCAATCACCGCGCTTTGCTCGGCTCTCAGGCAAGCTGGATGGAAACCTTTCAGTCTTCCTCGCCAGATGTCATGAAATCATTGAACGAAGGCACGGTCCCCCAGCGGCTCAAAAAAATTGCCAAAGCCGCTGACTTTTATGGTTTGATGAAGAAACGCGGGTACTCAGCAGAACAAGTGAATAGCTGTCTGGCCGATCAAGCCACACAGGATAAAATCTTGGCGATGACCAAATATGCAACGGGAGTGTTAAAACTCTCTGGCACACCCAGTTTTACGCTAAATGACCAACCAATCAAAAAGGTCCATAACTGGGCGCGATTGCGCAGCGCATTGCTGGCTCTGCCGGAATGAATATGAAATCCCACAGGAATAACAGGAAAAATATCTATGTCTAAATCACTCTATATCGTACCAATGGCTCTGGCACTCGCGCTTACCGGCTGTGGCGGCGCTGCAGAAACCGAAGGCAGCGCTACCTCGGGCGATACCGTCGAAACCGTTGCTGCTCCCGAAGGTGAGAAATGGTCTACCACGGTCGCGCAGACCGATGCTGGCGGCTACGTGATGGGCAACCCCGACGCGCCGATCAAGCTGGTCGAATATATGTCGATTACCTGTTCGCATTGCGCCACCTTTGGCGAGGAAGCGTTTAACACGATCCGCGACAACTACGTAGAATCAGGCCGCGTCAGTTTTGAAATTCGTAATTTCGTTCGCGATCCACTCGACCTGACAGCGGCAATCCTATCCCGCTGCGGTGGCGAAGGACCATTTTTTGCGTTGACCAAACAGGCGCTTAGCAATCAAGGTCCAATGTTTGAAAAAGCCCAAGGCATGGGTGAAGCAACCTATAGTAGTGTCTTGCAATCGGAACCGAATGTGCGCTTCGTGCGGCTGGCCGAACAGCTCGACCTCATAAGCTATTTTCAACAACGCGGCGTTTCTGCAGATCAAGCCAAAGCCTGCCTGGGCGACACGGCAGTTGCGGAGAAACTGATGGCCGACACACAAACAGCGATCAAGGATTTTGATATTCAAGGCACGCCAACTTTCCTGATCAATGGTCAGAAAATCGACGGTACAAGCTGGAACATGGTGGAAACCAAATTGAAAGAAGCAGGCGCTCGGTAAGCGCCCTTCTTCGCTTGGGGGAAGCGAGCAATGCGAGTGATGGATGACAATCAAGCAGAGCAATCTGCGTGCAAATAAAGAAGCTCAAACTTTCGGGCTTCAAGAGCTTTGTCGATCCCACTGAGCTGCGCATTGAAAAAGGGCTGACCGGCGTGGTCGGCCCCAATGGGTGCGGCAAATCCAACCTTCTCGAAGCCATCCGCTGGGTGATGGGCGAAAGCTCTGCCAAATCCATGCGCGGCGGCGGGATGGAAGATGTGATCTTTGCCGGAACCGATCAACGCCCGGAACGCCAATTTGCCGAAGTTGCCCTGCATGCCGAACGGGAAACAAACGATGTCTCCTCGCTGCACGTTGGCGACAATGACAGCGAGCTGGAAATTGTCCGACGCATTGAGCGCGGCGCCGGTTCCGCTTATCGCGCCAACGGCGTTGACGTCAGGGCCAAGGATGTAGCGCTGATTTTTGCTGATGCCGCGACTGGCGCGCATAGTCCTGCCTTGGTCAGTCAGGGCAAGATCAGCAACGTTATCTCCTCCAAACCAACCGACCGGCGGGAAATGCTGGAAGAGGCGGCGGGTATTTCCGGGCTGCATGTCCGGCGTAAGGATGCTGAGCAGAAGCTGCGTGCGGCGGAGAAAAATCTCGGGCGGTTGGATGATATTCTCGGCGATATGGAACAGCGCGCCTCTGCCTTGCGCCGGCAAGCCAAACAGGCAGAACGCTACAAGAAACTGAGCGGCCAGATTACGACCGTGGAAGCACGTCTGATTTTTGCCCGATGGAAAGAAGCCGCTGCGGCGGCCGATGCAGCCAAGGCCGAAGCGGAAGCGGCAGAAGCCAAAGTCAACGCCGCCCAGAACGAACAACAGTCGGCTGTAAAAGCGCAGAATGAAAGCGCCAAGACACTTGGCATATTGCGCGCGGACCTGACCAGAGCGCGTGAGGAAGCCAGTGAATCCAGTCATCGGCTGCTGTCGCTGACCAACGAGCGTGATAACCTGAAATCTCGCCTTCTCGACCTGCAAGCGCAGGCACAGCGCATCCATGATGATAATGCGCGCGAGGATCAATTGACCCGCGATGCGATGGAGGCATTGTCCCGCCTCGAACTGGATAATAAGCGCCTTACAACCGAACTTGCAGAACTGGAAACAGAGCGTCCCGAGCTCGAGAAACATGCCGAGAAAGCAGAACGCGCTGCGAGTGATAGCGAAGTCGAACTCGCCAAAGCGGTAGCCGAAGAAGCCCGGATTCAGGCGGAAATAAAAGTTGCCAATGCTGCTTTGGAAGCAGCACAAACCCGTCACGGCCGGTTGGCTGTTGAACTGGACCGGCTGGCGCAAGAACGGGCCGAAATGGGCGATGAGGCGGAGCTCAAAACTGCCCTTGCCGATGCCATTTCTGCAAGAGAAGCCGCCCAAAAGCAGGCTGATGGCAGTGGATCGAAAATCGCGGCGCTGGAAGCAGAGCGACTTTCCGCGGGCGAAGCGCGGGATTTGGCGGAATCCACTCTAGCCTCTTTGAAAGCCGAACTGGCAGGTCTCTCATCGGAGCATAGCGCGTTGGAACGGGAACTCTCCAGAGGCGAGAGCGATCATAAAGCCATTGATCAAGTCAAGGCCGCATCCGGATATGAACGGGCTTTGGCAGCGGCTTTGGGTGACGATTTACTGGCATCTATCGGTGAAGATGGCGATCGTTTTTGGGGCGGTGGTAGCGCCCTTTCGGCTGGCACAGCGCCAACCGGGACCGAAACATTGCTCGATCATGTTGATGCGCCGGAACAATTGCACAGTCGCCTATCACAAATTTTTGTTGCCGACAACGACGCGAACCAATCACTCGCGGTCGGTCAAAGACTGGTTACCAAATCAGGGGCCTTGCGCCGCTGGGACGGTTTTGTCGCCCGCGATGATGGTAATGCCAGCGCCGAACGGCTGGTGCGCGCCAATCGCCTCACCGAATTATCCGGCTTGTTGGGACCAGCCGAAGCGAAAGCCGCCGCGGCGGAAGCCGCCTTGCTTAGTCAGCAAGAGGCCATTGCCACGGCCGAACAACAGCTTACCGAAGCACGGACAGCACGCCGCGAGGCGGAGGATTTGCTGCGGCAAGCGCTAAGGGAAGCGGATCAAGCAGAAGAAGCATTGGGCTGGCTGCAAAAACGGACGGCCAGCCTGTCCGAGCGGGAAGCGGCGCTTAAAGCAGAAGCGGCGACCGCGCAGGCAGAGCTCGAAGCGGCCCAGAAAGAACGCACCAGTCAACCGGATGGTGCAGCGCAAGAAAAGGCGCGTGCGGCTCTGCAGGATCAGCGCGATGCGGCTCGGCAACAGGTCATGTCTTCACAGGCGGCTTTGTCCGGCCTCGATCAAAAGCTGGCGCAGGTGAAAGAACAGAAAGCCGTGGCCGGCGCGCAGATCAAATCCTGGCAGGATCGCTCCAGCGAGGCTGCCACGCGCATGGCAGAGATGAGCAAGCGCGGCACAGCGATTGAAGCCGAGGTTGAAAAGCTTGCTGATCGCCCCCGCGTGATTGAAGTGGAAGTGACCAAGCTGCAAGAACAGCAGGATGCTCTTAACGCTGTGGTCGCGGAAAAAAATACCGCGCAGCAAACGGCGGAACTGGCGCAGCGCGATCATGAAGACCGGTTAAACGCCACAAGCGAGGCGCTGAGTCAGGCGCGTGAGGAACGCGCCGGAGCCAAGGCGCGGGCCGAGAACCAAGATTTGCGGCGCGTAGAAATGGGCCGAATTTCGGGTGAGAAATTTGAATGTCCGCCGCAATTGCTGTCCGAAAAATGTGAATTTGACGAAGCCACGGTCGGTGAAGCCGGTCTGGAATCGGCGGAACTGGAGCGGCTGACGTTGAGCCGAGAACGGATCGGGCCGGTTAATCTGGTTGCTGCGGATGAGCTGGAAGAACTTGAGACTGAATGGGAAAAATCGACCAAGGAAAGCAGCGAGTTAAACGAAGCAATCAACCAGCTGCGCGGCTCCATCGGTAGTCTCAACCGTGAAGGGCGCCAACGGCTACTCGCGGCGTTTGAGGAAGTTGATCAGCATTTCCAACGACTGTTCACAACGTTGTTTGACGGCGGCAAAGCCCATCTCGCGTTGGTCGATAGCGATGATCCGCTCGAAGCCGGTCTGGAGATTATGGCGCAGCCGCCAGGCAAGAAACTGACCTCGCTGACCTTGCTATCCGGCGGCGAACAGGCGCTGACCGCCGTGGCGCTGATCTTTGGCCTGTTCCTGACCAATCCCGCGCCCATCTGCGTGCTCGATGAGGTTGATGCCCCGCTGGATGACGCAAATATCGAACGCTTCTGCGATCTGCTCGACAAGATGGTCGCGGAGACCAACACGCGTTATCTGATCGTGACCCATAATGCGGTAACGATGAGCCGGATGCACCGACTGTTCGGTGTAACGATGATCGAACGCGGGATTTCGCAGCTGGTGTCTGTGGATCTGGATGCTGCGGAAGAATTGTTGGCGGCGGAGTGAGGGGCGGAACAGTGTCTGCTTTGGGCGCAAAAGCGAACGTTAGGTTCGCCCTCTCTCAAAGCCATTCGTAGTGCTAAACAAAAGTAATTTTTGCTCTCAGCTCCATTTGATTGAGCAACCCATGCTCGGTGCTTGTTGCCTAGGTCCTTGACCGGTTTCGGCGATTTGCCGCATGGCATTGACAAGCTCAGGCGTGCGTCCAACGCCGCCACCCATCCGGGCATCGTCGAGGCGTCCGCGATATTGAAGTTCGCCATCGTTGTTGAAGCCAAAGAAATCTGGCGTACAGACCACTTTGTAAGCCTTGCCGACCAATTGCCCTTCATCGACCAGATAGGGGAATTTCCAGTCATGATGAGCGGCGAAACGCTTCATATTTGCCGGCGCATCGGCCTGCACGTAACGATAGTCATTGGACATGACGGCCAGAACATTAATGCCCTCTGACATCAATGCATCGGTATCTGTCGTAAGCCGCTGTGCAATGGCCTGGACATAGGGGCAATGATTGCAAATGAACATGATCAGCAAGCCCTTGTCGCCAAGCTGCTCGGACATGATGAATTTATCGCCGTCGGGATCCGCAAGTGTGAAATCGGCGGCCTTCCAGCCAAAATCACAAACTGGGGTATCAAGTAGCATCTTCTATTGTCCTTTCCTGTGCGCGTGGCTTGTCCGCGATCTTTGATTGCTGCGGTTCAATGAGCCAAGCTCAGTTCATGCTATGCTGCCGTTTCGAAACGGGGATGGCGTTCCGCTCTTGGCCCAATAGCAGACAAAAGGGCCGGATTTTCCGCAACATAGTCTACGCATCCACATAGGGCATCGAGATTTTCCAGTGCAGCTTGGTTCGCTATGAACTTGGCTACCAGAGATTGGCAGTAATAGTCATATCCATCGTTCATCGGTGATCTCCGTTCTTTCGCTTGAGTGAAGTTGAATAGGGTGCCCGGCCGGGCCCATTATCGGGGGGAGGGGATGGACCTCGGCCGAGCGGTACCTTGCTGAAAGCAAGGACAGGGTTTATATTTTAGGCAGCCGTTGCCAGTTCAGGTGACCATGTATTGGGCGCGAAAGCGTCATCCACTTGGGTTTCCGCAACATGGTTGGTGTAGTTTGACATCACCTTGAGGCTTGTACCCAGAACAACCTCGAGGATGTTCTGCTTGGTGTATCCAGCATTTAAGAAAGCATTGACCTGCTCATCCGTTGGCCAACCGCGGCTTTCATTAATGACAGCCGCAAAACTGCGTAATGCTTCGAGCTTTGTATCGGCAATCGGACTGTTGGTGCGCAGCGCTTCGATGACATCAGCGGGAACACCAGCACCTTGCGAGATGCTTGTGTGGGCAGCCATGCAATATGTGCAACCATTCAAGCGGTTGTTGGTCATCAAGATAATCTGACGCTCGGTTTCGGTCAGGCTTATTTTGTCAAAGATACCAGCAAGGGCCATATACCCTTCCAGCATGGCAGGCGCTTCGGCCATGGTGCCGAGAAGATTAGGGATGAATGAAAATGCAGCCTGTGCGCCTTGCAGCAACGGCTTGGCTTCGTCGGATGCGGTTTCAATCGTGTGGGTTTCAAATTGTGTCATGTCTATTTCCTTGGGCTTGATTACGGGGATTGAAAGGTTTGTACCGATCAGTCAAAACATAGTTAAATTTATTAAACCAATCGGTCAAGACTTTTTCGAATTTAATGTGGAGAGGCTATATTAGCTTAATAAATCAATGGCCTGTGACTTGATGGCGGCCAATCCTGTTTCGTCAAAAACACCGCGAGCCAGTACGCGTAGCCCTACGACCAGAGTCAAAAGGCCAGCGGCTGTTGTCTCTAGATCGAGCTGCTTGTCTATAGAGCCTTGCTCTTTTCCTAGTGCAATTTGTTGCTCGAAAAACCGCTGGAAATCCTGAAGCCCATTTTTAACTGTTTTCTCAATGTCTTCATCATGGTTGGGCAGATCCAGTGCCGTATTTATAAGCAGGCAGCCCTTGCGCTCATCATCCTCGATGCTTTGCGCGATGAGTGCATCGAAAAGTGTTTCGATTGCCAGATGCGGATCATTTAATGCTGACAGGCCGGCCAGCGTTTGTGCCCGTTGTTCCCGATCATATTTAAGCAAGGCTCTGGTAAACAGCTCCTTCTTGCTGCCGAAAGTATTATATATGCTTCCCTTGTTGATGCCAGTGGCCTTGATGAGATCGCCAAGCGACGTTGCTTCATAGCCCTTCGCCCAAAAGACTTTGGTTGCGCGATCAATAACTTCATCAACATCAAACGACGTTTCCCAAGGCATAAGTTTATCTTTCTAACCGAATTAAACGATGAGAATAGATTGTTTGTACCGTTCGGTCAACATTCGGGTTTTATAGCAGCTACCGGTCGATGAACTATGCGCAGCAGAATATCTGCTTGAGCGGATCCGGAATTATTGCCCGCATGATCAATGAACTCGAACTTATGTAATGTCCGCTTTCGGGATATTGCGGACGTTAGAAAAACTAATAATATCCATCAATCCTCCAAAACCAGTCTCGGCCCGGACCCTCTTAACCCAGCGCGATCCTCCGGATTATAGAGCTGACATTTCTTCAGGCTCAAACAACCACAGCCAATGCAACCGTCGAGCCGATCCCGCGTCCGCTCCAATTCCGCAATCCGCGCATCGATCACTTTACGCATTGCTTTGCTGATCCGCGTCCAGTCAGCCTGCGTTGGCGTGCGACCGTGGGGGAGGCCTGCCAGCTGGTGCTCAATCTCTCCGATAGTCAGCCCCAATTGTTGCGCGATCAGGACGAAGGATAAGCGCCGGATGTCCGAGCGTAAAAAGCGCCGCTGGCCGCCGCTGGAGCGAAAGGGTTCCACCAGCCCCTTTTCCTCATAAAAGCGGATGGCTGAGACGGACAGGCCGGTCCGTGCGGCCAAGGCTCCGATAGTCAGGGATTTGGTGTCGGGCATCGCAATATCATTCCAGAAAATAATCTCTTGACCTCAACTTAGCTTGAGGTTGTACGAATCGCAAGTGAGAAGAAAAATCGCCTATTTTTTGTGAAGGATCGCGATTGTGAAGTTGAACCAGGTTACCGTTGGATGTGTTGATTATGATGCTTCCGTCAATTTTTATGAGACACTGGGCCTTGTCCAGATCGTCGACTCCCCTCCCCATTATGCGCGTTTTGAAACAGCGTCCGGTGAGACTTTCTCTATTCACACTGTGGATCAAGTCTTCGAACCGACCAGTATGATCTATTTCGAAACCGCCGCGCTCGATGATGAGGTCGCAGCTCTCGAAGCCAAAGGCATCATCTTTGACGCTCCGCCGACCGACCAAAGCTGGGGCTGGCGAGAGGCACGCCTGCACGATCCGGCCGGGAACGCACTGTGCCTCTTTCATGGAGGAGACAATCGCCGGTTCCCGCCATGGCGAATTTCAAACAACAACCAAGAAAAGGAAATGAAAAATGACAATAGCAACTCTGGAACACGTAAACATGACAGTCAGCAACCCAAAGCGGTCCGCCGATCTGATGCGCGATCTATTTGGCTGGCATATCCGGTGGGAGGGGCCATCAATGTTGGGTGGCCACACGATCCACGTTGGGACTAACGATCAATATCTCGCGCTCTACACCAATGAGGATGTGAAGGCTGCTAATGATGGTGCTGGTCCGACGTTCAAGAAAAGTCAGCCGATGAACCATGTCGCGATGACCGTCGATGATCTGGATGCCGTCGAGGCGAAAGTCGTCGCGGCGGGCCTGAAACCCTTTGGCCATGATGATTATGATCCCGGGCGACGGTTCTATTTTTTTGACTGGAACGGGATCGAGTTCGAGATTGTCAGCTACGCCTGATCGGGTCGATCTTCCCATCCGGGCCGCCAGCGCGTAACCTTTAACGACGGCGGCCCGAACCGGGTCATGGAGACAGATCATGCCCTATAAATTTCTCGATATGCTGACCACAGACAGCGTCCGCGACGCCCAATCCGAAAATGGCGCCCGCGAATTATGGGAAGATTTTTCCGGTGATCGCCGCTTTGACCTTTTTGACGAACGAGCGGCAGCCTTCATTACCGCCCGCGACAGTTTCTATATGGCCAGCGTCTCTGAAAATGGCTGGCCCTATGTCCAGCATCGCGGCGGGCCACCGGGCTTTGTGAAAGTGCTGGATGACAAGACGTTGGGATTTGCCGATTTTCGCGGCAACCGGCAATATATCAGCCTAGGCAATGTCCGGGCGGATGATCGGGTAGCCCTATTCATGGTCGACTATCCGCGGCGCAAGCGATTGAAATTGCTCGCCCGTCTTACCGTCCATCAGCTGGACGCCGATCCCGAACTTGCCGAGCGGATCATCGACTCCGACTATCTAGGCGAGCCGGAGCGATTAATGACTCTATCGCTTGAGTCTTATGATTGGAATTGTCCGCAACATATCGTGCCGCGCTTCACCAAAGAGATGGTCGATCTCGCGGCGAAACCTTTGCAGGAAGAAATCGCTCGGCTGACAGCAGAAAATGACGCGTTACGGGCGAGGCTGAGGAGCTAAGGTGGTGGTTGCCCAAACGATCAATTTCCTCATTGCTTGATGCCATCGCGTCGTCCGAGCGAAGATGATAATTATGACCTTTGCGAGTGGCTTTGCTTTCTCGACTGGAATGGGATTGGGTTTAAGGTTGTGAATTATAACTGATCGCTAAGCAGGGCCAACCCGGACTTGCTTTCAGCCAATATCTTTAACTCTCTTCTAAAACGCTCAATCGAAGGATAGCCCGCCCGAAACTTGCATTTTAGTGCAATATCAGGATCATCATCGTTCGCAAGTTGGACCAAAACCTTGACTGGCCCGGTATTTCCAACAGGAAAAAACGCAAGCCTTACGATTGGTCTATAGTTCTCAATCTCACCATAACCCCAATCCTCGTCGATCGGGTTATCGGCAGGGAGAGGAAATGCTGACAATCTCTCGCTCAACTCAACAAGGTCTTGCCATTGTACCCACATTCCGCCGCACCCGGAAAACCCATCAGCGAAGACCTCCACCGAAAGCCTGCCAAAGCTATCGTTGGGGTCTCCGTCATGTTCGTAAGCAAGTTTCAGATAGTTCTCGCGAGTTTCCATTTAGAGAATATCACAAACTCGGATTGACCAATACCTTCTCGCCGGTCGCTTTTTTCTCATAGCCTTTGGCAATCTCGGGATTGATCATGTCGAGCAGCGAAATCTCGCTGGAATATTCGCTGTTGAATATGCCGTTACGCTCTTCGACCGAGTACATGCGCATTTCCATCATGCGCTCCATGCCAACCTGCTCCAAATGCGGGGTCAGCAACCAACCGCCAACGCCCCAATAAAGGCCTAGTCCGCCGCCCAAAATGGTTTCGCCGGTATCGAGGCGGCCATAGATGTAGACCTGTTTATGCACGGTGGAACCATAGACGCTGAATTCAGCGCCGCGTTTTGCTGCGGCCTGTTCCATTGCGGTGAGGATATAGCTAGCCAGCTTGCCACCACCGATAGCGTCAAAACCTAACGTAGCGCCGGTTTCAGCGAGCGCATCAACCAGACTTGGCATAAAGTCATCCTTGGTGCTGTCGAGCACATGGGTGACACCGAGATCAGTGAGGATTTTCTTCTGCGCATCGGACCGCACGATCGCGACCAATGGGATATTATCCTTCACACATAGTTTCGCGAGCATCTGGCCAAGATTGGAAGCTGCTGCTGTATGCACTATGCCTTCATGGCCTTCTGCACGCATGGTGTTGATAAAGCCCTGCGCTGTCATTGGGTTGACGAAAAGCGATGCGCCTTCCTTGGCCGCCGCGCCTTCAGGAAGCGGGACACACATCATCGCAGGCATGACGCGGTGGGTACGGTACATTTCACCGCCAACAATCGTCACGGTCTTGCCGAGCAATGCCTGCGCCGCATCGGATGCACCGGCGGCGACAACCTTGCCTGCGCCTTCATTACCAGCGGCAAGTTTCTTGCCCTTGCGACCAGCAAAAATACGCATCATCGCAGGGTCGACATCAGCGACCAGCGCCGGATGACCATCGACGGTTTCTGACCGCACTGTATCCATTTGCGCGGGGCTCAGCAGCAATCCAAGATCGGACGGGTTGATCGGCACGGCTTCCATCGCGACGACGACTTGGTGGTCTTCTGGTTCCGGAACCGCATAAGGTTCAACCGAAAGCACCAGCTTTCCATCATCGGTAACGGTCGTGAAAAGTTGCTTTGCGTCATTAATATTATGGCTCATCAGGATATTCCTCTTGTTGGATATGCGGTTAAATTAGAAACTCTTTGCAGCGTTCAGGGTGCTCATACGCTCGGTGATCTCGAAAAATTCACTGACCGTTTCCTCGATAATCTGTTTGGCAGTTTTTACTTCGTCAATCAAACCGGATGATTGTCCGGCCAGACCAACAGCGGCCTCCATATCACCGCCAAAATAGACGCCCAATATGCCCTTGAATGTATCGGGCGGCATCAGGCCATCTTCATAGATTTTCGCGGTGCGCTCTGTCTTCAAAGCGCGGATACAGGGCGTTGCTTTCTTGTTCAGAACATAGGTACCGGTTTCCTTGGCATCCAATATGGCCTGCTTGTAATTGTGATGCACCGGGCTTTCGGCACTAGAGACAAAACGCGTGCCCATCTGGACCGCCTCCGCTCCCAGAGCAAAAGCCGCCGCCATGCCTTTGCCGTCCGCGATACCGCCAGCAGCGACCATCGGTATGTCGGATTGGCGGCGAATGGCTTGGAGCAGGACAAGGGTCGAGACTTCTTCGGGATTTTTGAAACCACCGCCTTCCGCACCTTCAACCACCAGACCATCAATGCCCGCCTCCACGCATTTCATGGCAGCATCTACCGTTGGCACGGCGTGATAGACTGTAATCCCGGCCTCTTTCAGCGGACCGATAAATTTGGCGGGGCTTCCAGCGGAAGTCGTCACAAACTTCACGCCCGAGCCGCAAATATGGTCGAGAATTGCCGGATCCTTTAGAAACATAATCGGCAGGTTCACACCAAAGGGCGCATCGGTCAGATCGCTCATCTTGGCGATTTCTGCCATGCAATTTTCGGTTTCACCCGATGATGTTTCGATAACGCCCAGACCGCCTGCGTTGCAAACAGCCGAAGCAAGCTGCGAACGGGCGATCCAGCCCATCGGGGCCTGCACAATCGGATATTTCGCGCCAGTATGTTCGAGAAAACGGTTCATGGCTTTTGATCTTTCTTTGGGTCTTTCGTTGAATAGTTTTTAGCCGTTCAGCCCATCGGATAGAGGATGTCTTTGGTCACTTTGTCGACCGCCTTCATCACGTCGTCACTAAGCACCAATTCGCTCGCAGCGAATATGTCGGCCAATTGATCGGTGTGGGTTGCGCCCACAATGGTGGAAGCCACAAATTTATGCTGTTTCGACCACGCCGTTGCGAGTGTGACCGGAGCGATACCCGCTTCATCGGCAATGGCCATGAAGCGTTTGGTCGATGTGATGCTTTTTTCGTTCACAAAACGCTCCGCCATTTTGAACTGGCGCTTGCCCTCCATCTCCAGATAGGCCGAGAAACGCGCGCCCTCTGGTTTTGCGCCATCATTATACTTGCCGGACAACACCCCGCCCGCGAGCGGCGAATAGGGAATAAGACTGACATCTTCTTTCTTGCAAACCTGCGCCAGTTCATCTTCGAAACGGCGGTTGTTCATGCTGAAATTATTCTGAATGGTGCAATAGCGGGTAACACCGAGACGCTCTGACGCTTCCAGCGACTTCATCAAGCCCCAGCTGGTTTCGTTAGAACAGCCAATAGCGCGGATTTTACCTGCTCGTATTTGATCGTCGAGCACTTCCATCGTTTCATCATAGCCAGTGCCATGATCAGGCCAGTGGGTCTGATAAAGGTCAATATAGTCTGTTCCCAACCGCTTGAGACTATCATCCAACGCCTTGACGATATTATGCCGGTCGAGCGCGGTATTGCCTTGGCGTACAGCGGCTTGAAACCAACCTCCGCTGGGCCCGGCCACTTTGGTTGCCAATATAATCGAGTCGCGATCTTTGTCCTTGAGCCAGCGGCCGACAATTTCCTCGGTCCGACCCGCATATTCGAGCTTAGGCGGTACGGGATATATTTCAGCCGTATCGAAGAAATTAATCCCGGCATCGAGCGACTGATCCATGATTTTATGCGACATGGCTTCATCAGCACCGGTGCCAAAAGTCATGGTCCCCATGCATATATCGGAAACATGCAGGGCGCTCTTACCAAGACGGCGTCGTTTCATTCAGGCTCTCCGGGAGGTTTTTTGATTTAACTATGCAGTTAAAGATGCCAGAATTACCATAGGTTGCAAGAGGCAATGTAATTAATCTGAGAAGAGATTTGCTCTATCCGGCTTGCCCCAACACCAGACAGGCGAGAAACATCAGAAATCCGGCAAAACGATTGGAGCGGAATTTAGCCAGCGCATCGTCGCCATCACTGCTGTTCAGCGTACCCACCTGCCACAGCAAGTGTAGCGCCAGCGGAATCAGCGCAGCCAGACCCAATAGTTGCGGCCGCACGATCCAGAAAGCCCCGACCCAACTGGCCAGCGCCAACACATAAAAAGCCAGCACGCCAAAACGCACATTATTGCCCAGCCGTAAGGCACTCGATCGGATGCCGACCAAGGCGTCGTCTTCACGGTCCTGCAGCGCGTAGACGGTATCGAAACCGATCACCCAGAATATCGAGCCAGCGTAAAGCAACAGCATAGCAAATGAAAAATCCGGAGTAATGGCTAACCAGCCAACCAACGCTCCCCATGAGAAGACCATGCCCAGCCATGCCTGAGGCCACCAGGTGATCCGCTTCATAAACGGATAGGCCGCGACCAACGCCAGACTACCTAGGGCGACCAATTTGGCGGTCAGATTAAGCTGCAACCAAACCACGAGACCGATCAGGCAGAGGAGACCAAGCCATATCCACGCGGCTTTTAGTGACACCGCCCCGCTAGCGAGTGGCCTTGAGCGGGTGCGCTCTACCTGCTTGTCGAGATCGCGGTCTACAATATCATTATAAACACAGCCTGCCCCGCGCATAACAACGGAACCAAGCAATAACCAAAGAACCAAGTCCCAATGCAGCGCTGCTCCTCCGGCCAAGGCAACACCCCAGGTACAGGGCCAAAAGAGCAACCACCAGCCAATGGGCCGATCGAGTCGAGCGAGCAGCGCATAGGGACGCGCTACCGATGGTAGCAATCCCATAAAGCCGCGATATTCGGTGTCAGGGACTATTTCCGGTTGGGTTGACATAAAGGCTCTATAGATCGACTTAGAACCTTCGTCATGCTGAACTTGATTCCGTATGACGTAATGGAGTTTTCACATTATGCCCGCCACACCTGCTTATCCTCCGCACAGCGCCCCGCGCCTATATGTTGATGTCGAGTTAAGCGACGGCGCGGAAATCCGGCTGGATGGCAGCCATGCCCATTATCTGCTCAAAGTCATGCGGATCAAAGAAGGTCAGCCGGTAAAGCTGTTAGACGATCGAACAGGTGAATATCTGGCCCATGTCACGATGCTAGGCAAACGCGACCTCATCCTGCTCGTCGACGGAAAAACGCGGGAGCGTGAGGATGTTCCAGACCTTTGGTTGCTCGCCGCACCGATTAAGAAAGACCGCTATAATTGGATAGCCGAAAAAGCGACCGAGCTGGGCATTGCCAAAATGACCCCGGTGCAAACGCAGCGGACCCAAAATACCGCGATTAGGCCAGACAAGTTACGCGCTCACATGATTGAAGCGGCGGAACAATGCGAACGCACGGCGCTGCCAATACTCGACGAACTCGTAAAACTCGACGTCTTGTTGGAAAGCTGGCCCAGCGACCGCCATCTTTTTTTCGCTGACGAACGCATCCATGAAAGCGGCGAAGGCAGTTTCCGCAAAGCGCTGGTCGCCCATGATGGCCCTGCTGCGCTGTTAATCGGCCCGGAAGGCGGCTTTTCTGATGCAGAGAACGCAATGATCCGCGCACTGCCCCAATCCGTGTCAATATCGCTCGGCCCTCGCATATTACGCGCTGATACCGCAGCGGTCGCAGCGATCAGCTTATGGATGGCCGGACGCGGCGATTGGGATGCGTGAGCCACAAATGGCTTTTTTACCAGACTTTCAAGAGATTTAAGAAAATGTAAAATCTCGTTAATCTTGTCTAATGACTAGTTTTTTTACCAAATATTCAGCCTATTTTCCTAGACCAACGTCATGTTTGTGGGAACATATGATAACGGATTGACCAGATCCGGCGCGTATCAATGTGCGAAAGGCTTTGTAGAGTTGCTACTCGGCCTAATGGCCCTTGCTCTGCTCACCAGCACCGCACAAGCGCAAACCACGACACAATATACAATCACCGACGGCGGCAGCGCCAATGATATTGTAGCCGCGACAACTTGCGTCAATCCGCTTGTCCAGAATTTCTCGGTCCCCACAAATTTCACCGTATCCGACGTCGATATCGGCGTTATTGCGGACCATAGCTGGCGCGGTGACATACGGATTACCCTGCAATCGCCTGCTGGCACAAGCGTGCAGGTCGTCAACGGCAGCGGCGGCGATTCCGGCGATAACTTCGATGTCCGGTTAAATGACAGCGGCACGCAAGTTGTGAATACTGATCTTGCGACCGGCGATCACGTAACCGCCGCACCGCTATACAATAACAATTTCATCCCAAACAATCCGCTCTCTGCCTTTATCGGCGAAAATAGCATTGGAACTTGGCGTCTGGAAATCTGTGATATCTTTCCGACTGAAGATGATGGTAACTTTCTGCGCGCTGATTTGTTTCTAACCGACACACCGACCTATGCCGATCTCTCGCTCAACAAGACAGTCAGCAGCGGCTCACCAACGAGCGGCAGCAACGTCACTTATACGATAACGGTGACCAATGCTGCCGGATCGCCAAGCAGCGCGACCGGCATATTAGTGAACGATGTCCTGCCCTTAGGCGTTTCCTATGTCAGTGATACAGGATCCGGTGCCTATAACAGCGGAACCGGCAACTGGGCCGTGGGTTCGCTTGCGCCGGGCGCGTCAGCCACACTGGATATCGTAGCCAACGTTACAGCAACGTCAGGCGCAACTGTGACCAATAATGCGGAAATAACCGCCTCGTCCATTTTTGATATCGATTCAACACCCAACAACGGGGCGACAGGTGAAGATGATTTTGACGACGCCAGCTTTACTGTCGCTGGCACCCGCGTCGCCGGTACGCCGCCGAATTTCGCGGCAATTTGTCCCATAGCAAATCAGATTGTGTTCGATTGGGCGACTAGGACATGGACCACAGGAAGCACCAACAACAGCTATGCTCTGACCGGCATCGGAAGCTTGAACTATAGCCTCACGACCGATACGCCCTTTGTTACTGGGTCGCCGGAAATAAATGGAACAAATACCGGCGGAAACCCTGGAGAAGTATCTCTTTTCATAAACAATAATCAAAGCTCATTATCAGATCTGGCAACGAGCACCATAACGCTGCCCACTGCTGTTCCGGGGCTCCGGTTTACGGTCTATGACGTTGACTTTCTTGCTGGCCAATTTGCCGACAAATTGACCGTCACCGGTAGCTTTAATGGCGCGACGGTATTGCCGACTTTAACAAACGGCACCGCCAACTATGTTGTCGGCAACACAGCCATTGGAGATGCCGCTTCCGGTGGAACCGATGCATTTGGTAATGTTATCATTACATTCTCATCACCCATTGATACTATCACCATTGAATATGGTAATCACACGACTGCTCCTACAAATCCGGGCAATCAGTTTATCAACATATCTGATCTGATCTATTGTACGCCGGACACGACGCTCAGTGTCACAAAGATCAGCAGCGTTATTAGCGATCCCGTCAACGGGGCCACCGATCCAAAGGCCATTCCGGGCGCGACCATCCAATATTGTATCTTGATTTCCAACGCCGGTAGCGCCACGGCATCTTTGATTAGCGCCACAGACACTATTCCGGGCAATGTTACTTATACGGCAGCATCAATGCAAAGCGGCAGTAATTGTGGTTCGGCGGCAACCGCCGAAGATGACGATGCTACCGGCGCAGATGAAAGTGATCCATTCGGTGCATCCGTTAGCGGAGCGATCCTAACTGCAACTGCCGCGAGCCTGGGGCCAGCAGAAGGCTATGCCCTGACTTTTCAGGTTACAGTCGACTAGACGCGACGTTTCAACCGCACTAATATTTGGTCTAAAGACGACAGGAATTTCGACCGGTCATTTTTGCTAAATGGCGGTGGGCCACCAATATTCTCTGTTCCCATGCCAGCGCGTAAATCCGCCATAATAGCTCGTGTCGCCACCGCCGCGCCAATGGAGTCTGCCGTGAACGGTTTGCCATTAGGCGCAAGCACCTCTGATTCTGCTTTGATACAGCGATCGGCCAGCAAGATGTCGGAAGTGATTACGACCGTGCCGGCCGAGACCCGTTCTGCAATATAGTCGTCCGCTGCGTCAAAGGCATCGCTAACCACCACGCGGCTGACCAATGGATGGGATGGTACACGAAAATGGCTATTGCTGACGACAATTACCGGTACTTCGAGTCGATAGGCCACCCGGTAAATTTCGTCCTTTACCGGGCACGCATCAGCATCGACATAAATTTGGATGGCTTGAGTCATAAAGCGGCTTAGTCGCTTCTAGGCTTACCTTCAAAAGGCCGCTTGCCGCGATGAGGCTTTTTCTTGCCGCCGAAATCACCTTTGGGGCCCGACTTGCGGTCACCCTTAAAGTCAGACTTCTTTTTAAAGCCCTCACCAAATTCTCGCTTACCGCCGCCGCTTTCGGTGCCGCCGTCACGGTCTCCAGCAGGCTTGCGTTTCACATAAGGCTTGCCGCCATCATCGGACTTGTTGCCATATTTCTTCTTGCCGCTGAAATCTCGACCTTCTGAACTTCCACCACCCGGTTTCCGGTCGCCGAATTTTTTAGCACCGAATTTCTTGCCGCCAAATTTTTTACTGGCATTGCTATAATCCCGGCCACCGCCGCCGCCAGCATTGTCCCCGCGTCCACCTTTGCGGTTACGTTTCGCCGCATCACGCGGTGTGCCTTCAAACTGGGTGATCGTGATGTCATCCGTATCATCGCCGCCGCTTTCGCGTTTTTCGGCAATCGCCTTCGTAAATTTTTCCACCACACGGCGCGGAATTTCGAACAAGGTGTCATCGCCATTGATCCGGATCGCACCAATTTCATTCTTGGTAATGTGACCACGGCGGCAGAGCACCGGCAAAATCCAACGAGCATCAGCGCGTTGATTGTGCCCAACATCCATTTTGAACCATACGGTATCTTCAAAACCGGGACGCGGGCCGCCGGGTGCCGGTTGTGACTGCGTACCACGATCCAGCATTTGTTCTGGTGCGGGCATCTTAGCGCGATGAGATTGGACCAACATCGCTGCAATTTCTTCCGGCGTTTTTTCCGCCATCAAGCGCTTGGCTAGTTCCAGATCATCTTCATCAATTTCAACCGGCTGGAGCAACGTTTCGATCAAACGCTCCGCATCATTCTTGCGAATGTCTGCGCGTGTTGGTGAATCTTTCCATTCGGCATTGATTTTGGCACCACGCAACATCGATTCAACGCGTTTACGGCGTTGATAGGGCACGATGATAACCGCTGTACCCTTTTTACCAGCACGGCCTGTTCGTCCAGAACGATGCTGCAAAGCCTCTGCATCACGTGGGATTTCCACATGAATAACAAGACTCAAACTCGGTAAATCAAGGCCGCGCGCGGCCACATCGGTTGCTACACATACCCGCGCGCGCTTGCTGCGCAGGGCCTGCATTGCCTGATTACGTTCTGCCTGCGTGTGTTCGCCCGATAGCGCTACAGCGCTGAAGCCGCGATCGACCAAGCTGGTGTGGAGCCGGCGAACAGCTTCGCGTGTCCCGCAGAAAAGCATTGCCGATTCCGCTTCATGAAAACGCAGCAGATTGACCACCGCATTTTCGGTATCTGCAGGTGCGACAGTTATCGCTTGATAAGCAATATCGCCATGTCCGCGATCTTCGCCGACCGTAGAAATGCGCATCGCATCATTTTGATAGCGTTTGGCAAGATTGATAATCGGTTTTGGGATAGTCGCAGAGAACATCAACGTCCGGCGATTCTCGCCGGTTGCGTCGAGGATTTCTTCGAGATCTTCGCGGAAGCCCATATCGAGCATCTCATCGGCTTCATCGAGAACCGCTGCGCGAAGCTTGCTGAGATCAAGCGCTCCACGTTCAAGATGGTCACGTAGACGGCCGGGCGTTCCGACAATCACATGCGCGCCGCGCCGCAATGTACGACGTTCTTTGGAAGCATCCATTCCGCCAACACAGGTCGCCATTTGCACACCAGCGCCTTCATAGAGCCATTTCAGCTCGCGGCTAACCTGCAAAGCCAGTTCACGCGTAGGGGCAATGACAAGCGAAAGAGGTTCCACAAGGAATGGAAAGCGGCCATTATCATCCAAAAGCTGCGGTGCCATTGCCAAACCAAAGGCAACGGTCTTGCCGGACCCTGTCTGGGCAGAAACAATGAGGTCGCGACCTTGGGTTTCCGGTTCCAGCACAGCGGCCTGGACGGCCGTCGGTTTCGCATATTCGCGGTTTGCAAGTGCTTCGGCAAGAAGCGGTGATACTGAGGAGAAAGGCATATTCAAATTTCCGTGGCAAAGATTGAAAGCCGCGCGGAAATGCCAATTGCCTGCGGTCGGTGATAATATATCAGTTATTTAGAGGGTTTGTGCTGCGTACTATATTGCCTGACCGGCAGCATGGCCACTCGCCCAAGCCCATTGAAAATTATAGCCACCGAGCCAGCCGGTAACATCTACGGCCTCGCCAATAGCATAGAGTCCCGGCATTTGCCTAGCTTCCATATTTTTGGAAGATAATTCTGCCGTACTAATGCCGCCTGCGGTGACTTCCGCTTTGGCATATCCTTCGGTGCCATTGGGCATGAAGCGCCAGTTGGATAACCGCCGGGCGGCCTCTTCCAGTTTGCGATCCGCTAAATTGCCAAGATCGCCTGATAGCGCAATTCGGTCCAGAAGGGTTTCGGAAAGGCGGGTCGGCAGATGCTCATTTACAGCTTTGCTCAGTGAAACACGAGGCTGTTCCCGCTTCAGTTGAGTCAACCAGTCAGGATTGCAATCCGGCAGAAAATTGACGCTAACGGGCTCTCCGTGACGCCAATAAGATGACACTTGCAATATCGCAGGGCCGGATAGTCCTTTATGCGTAAACAGCGCCGCCTCGCGAAAGGCGGTTTTTCCACAGCTGGCGATAATCGGGGCGGAGACACCGGACAGCGAGCGGAACAGGGTTTCTTCGCCGCCAAGGGTGAGCGGCACCAGCGCCGGGCGAGGTTCCACAACTTTCAGGCCGAATTGCCGGGCAATATCATAAGCGAAACTGGTGGCACCCATTTTCGGGATCGAAGGCCCGCCGGTTGCGATGACCAAGGATGGAGCGGTTGCGCTTTTGTCTCCATAATCCACATGATATTGCGCGTCGCTATGGCGGATGTCAGTAATCGATTGCCCCAGAGACAAAGTCACCGCATCGTCCGGACACTCGTCCATCAGCATGGTTACAATCTGTTTGGCCGAGCCGTCGCAAAAAAGCTGACCCAGGGTTTTCTCGTGCCACGCAATGTCATAGCCGTTGACCAAGGTGATGAAATCTTGCGCCGTGTAACGACTAAGCGCCGATTTGGCGAAATGCTTGTTAGCCGAGAGATACCGGTCCGGCGCTGTGTTGCTGTTAGTGAAATTGCAGCGACCGCCGCCGGAAATCAGGATTTTTTTACCTGGATCGTCTGCATGATCGATCAGCAGCACCTTCCGGCCCCGTTGACCGGCAATGGCTGCGCACATCAGCCCAGCTCCGCCGGCGCCGAGGATGATCGCATCATATTGGGTTAGGGTTTTTGTCATGATTGAAAGCCATCCTACGCCAAAGCTAAGATTGGCAAACTGGTTATGTTGTGTGGGGTGTGGCCATCCACTCGGAATACCGTGTTAAACCCTTCGCTTGCGCTTGGGAATTTCGGTCGCCCGTCCACTGGACGGGCTTGGATCCGAAAAATTGGTGGAGCCTAGCGGGATCGAACCGCTGACCTCTTCGCTGCCAGCGAAGCGCTCTCCCAGCTGAGCTAAGGCCCCTTGAGCGGCGCGTTTAATCGAAGCGCACCGCTTATTGCAAGTCCCAATTGAGACTTGCGACAATCAAAATCAAGTTTCAGCAGCGTCGTCGTCGCCTTTGCCTTTGGTGACGCCGAGATCTTCATCGCCGCCCAGGTCGACTTCATTATCCGGTGAAGGCTCATCATCATCGATGTTCACGTCCAAATCGTCATCAGCGACTTCGTCTTCTTTCTTGGCGTCTTTCTTTGGCGCTTCTTCAAACGGCATAGGCTGCTTGGATTTCAGACCTGGCTCTGGTGCCCATGTTTCATCACATTCGATGCAAGACACCGGGTCTTCTTTACCCAAATCGTAAAAACGTGTTCCGCATTTCGGGCAGCTTCTCTTCGTGCCCCATTCTGGCTTCACCATGGCTGGTTCCAAATCCTTATTTGTCAGTAATATATAATGACCGCTCGCAAGAATTGCGGATTCGATCAATCAATCGGGCCGCGCCTTGCCATAGCTGAGCCGCGCTGTCAAAAGCCGTTTCACATCCTGAAACGAATCATGCGCGATTGAATCGCGTACGACCGCATAAAAAGCCCGTAAATGACCAGCAAACCAACAGATCAGAGAACAAGCGGAGCCAAACCGGCATCTTTTGCTCCAGTCGGACCTTTGACCGGTCGGGTAACCGTACCGGGCGACAAATCCATATCCCATCGCTCGCTGATTCTCTCTGCCCTAGCCATCGGCAAGAGCGAGATTTCCGGTCTGCTGGAAGGTGAAGATGTTCTGGCCACCGCAGCCGCATTGCGCGCTATGGGCGCGACAATCGACAAGAACGATGACATCTGGACTGTGTACGGGGTCGGTGTAGGCGGCTTGATGCAACCAGAGACCGCCATTGACTTGGGGAATAGCGGCACCTCTGTACGCCTTCTTATGGGGCTAGCGGCCGCTCATGACATTAGCGTAACTTTCACAGGCGATGCGAGCCTTTCAAAACGCCCGATGGGCCGGGTAATAGACCCGCTTTCTCTGATGGGTGCTGATTTTACCGCGCGAATGTCAGTGGATGGCAAGGCCTGCCTGCCATTAACAGTGCGCGGCCTTTGCCCGGCGGTTCCGATGGAATATCGCCTGCCGGTTGCCTCTGCGCAGGTAAAGTCAGCGATCCTGTTAGCCGGACTGAACACCCCCGGCGTTACCCGTATAATTGAACCCGTTCCGACCCGCGACCACAGCGAGACCATGTTAAAGGGTTTTGGCGCAGATATCTCGGTCGAAGTTGACCAAGAAGGTCGTCGGATCATCTCACTTGTTGGCGAAGCAGAGTTAACGCCACAAACCATTACGGTCCCCGGCGACCCTTCTTCTGCAGCCTTTCCGATCGTCGCAGCCTTGCTCGTGCCAGGGTCAGACATCGTGGTTGAAAATGTCGGGATTAATCCCACTCGCGCTGGCCTATTTACCGTGCTCCAGCAAATGGGCGGCGATATAAGCTTTGAAAACCAGCGCACGGTCGGTGGCGAGCCGGTTGCCGATATCCATGTGAAACACAGCAAACTAAATGGCATGAAGGTCCCGGCCGATATCGCGCCGAGCATGATCGATGAATTTCCGATTCTGTTTGTCGCTGCAGCGTTAGCAGAAGGACAAACGACAACCGGAGGTCTGTCAGAACTGCGCGTCAAAGAGTCTGACAGGCTTTCGCAAATGGCCGAAGGCCTTGGTTTGTTGGGTGTCGAGGTCACCGAGAAAGAAGATGGCTTGATCATAACCGGCACCGGCGGTCAGCTTTTGACAGGGTGCGCCGATAACGAAGCGATAAAAACAGCGCTTGATCACCGGATTGCGATGAGCTTTGCCGTTGCAGGACTGGTCACAGCGACGGGCGCGACGGTCGATGACATGAGCCCGACAGAAACCAGCTTTCCGGGCTTTACCGATTTGCTCGCAGTTTTGCAGAGCGCTTCCAAATGATCATTGCCGTTGATGGTCCTACCGCCTCTGGCAAAGGCACAATTTCCAAGGAACTGGCGAAGCATTTCTCCCTGCCCTTTCTCGATACCGGTCTGCTCTATCGCGCCGTCGGCTGGACGTTGAGCGAGCAAGAAGGCAATGCCGATAATCCGACGGACGCGCTGGTAGCCTGTATGTTCGACAGCGCGCTGCTCGACAATCCGGCTTTACGCAGCGAAGTGGTTGGCGGCCTCGCAAGCCGCGTTTCCGTCCATCCCCAAGTCCGCCGCGCGCTCGACAAACGCCAGAAGGATTTCGCCTACCAACAGGCAGGCGCCGTCCTCGATGGCCGCGATATCGGCACAGTCATTGCCCCTGACGCCGATGTGAAGCTGTTCGTTACCGCTTCATCCGAAGCACGTGCGGTGCGGCGTTTTGAAGAAATGAAACGGCGCGGCGAACTAGTGAATTTCGATGATATTCTCGCAGATATTTTGAAGCGCGATGCGCGCGATCAAAATCGCACGGCGGCGCCTCTGAAACCCGCCGAGGATGCGGACTTGCTTGATACGACCGATTTGACTATAGGCGACGCCATTCAACAGGCAATTGCCTTGGTGAATGCGAAGATAAGCCGCCGGCGCGACAAAGATCCGGCATAGCAGAAAAGCGATGTGCAAGACGGAACGGTGACAAACCGCTCTGGCTTTGGCGCAGCTTTTTCTATTTCTGGCTGACCCTTCCACTCACTTAATTGGCAGTTTTCTGGGGAATATGGTTGTCACATCCGGTGGCGATTATGTTTTGGTCCAAGACCAGCGGAACCAACCGCTTGGCCCGAAAAAATGACTATTAAGGAACTCTTATATGGCCTCTACGGCATTTCCCAGTCGCGACGATTTCGCGGCACTATTAAACGAATCAATTGGCGGTGAAGACCAAGGCTTTGAAGGCCGCGTGGTCAAAGGCACCGTTGTCGGCATCGAAAATGACATGGCTGTCATCGATGTTGGATTGAAATCAGAAGGCCGTGTAGCGCTGCGCGAATTCGCCGCTCCCGGTCAAAAAGCCGAACTGAATGTTGGCGATGAAGTCGAAGTTTATGTCGACCGTATCGAAAATGTGAACGGCGAAGCCATGCTGTCCCGCGATCGCGCCCGCCGCGAAGCTTCTTGGGACAAGCTTGAAAAAGAATATGACGAAGGCAACCGCGTTGACGGTATTATCTTCGGACGCGTCAAAGGCGGCTTTACGGTTGATCTTGACGGCGCCGTAGCCTTCCTGCCCGGCAGCCAGGTTGATGTCCGCCCCGTGCGCGACGTGACCCCGTTGATGGATATTTCACAGCCCTTCCAGATCCTGAAAATGGACCGCAAGCGTGGCAATATTGTTGTGTCTCGCCGCGCCATTCTCGAAGAAACCCGCGCTGAGCAGCGCTCGGGTCTGATCGAATCACTGGCTGAAGGCCAAGTGACCGAAGGCGTTGTGAAAAACATCACCGATTATGGTGCATTTGTTGACCTGGGCGGCATTGATGGCCTGCTCCATGTCACTGATCTTAGCTACAAGCGGGTTAATCATCCCAATGAGATGATCAACATCGGCGATACGCTGAAAGTCCAGATCATCAAGATCAACAAAGACACACAGCGTATTTCACTCGGCATGAAACAGCTTGAAAGCGATCCATGGGATGCGGCTTCCGAGAAATATGCCGTTGGCACGAAATTGTCTGGCTCCGTCACCAACATCACGGAATATGGTGCGTTTGTTGAATTGGAAGCTGGCATCGAAGGCCTTGTTCACGTTTCGGAAATGAGCTGGACCAAGAAAAACGTTCATCCTGGCAAAATCGTCTCCACTTCTCAGGAAGTCGACGTCATTGTTCTGGAAGTCGACACCGAGAAGCGCCGGATTTCTCTGGGTCTCAAACAAGCTCAGTCCAACCCATGGACCGACTTTGCAGATACGCACCCAGTTGGCAGCCATGTTGAAGGCGAAGTCAAAAACGCAACCGAATTCGGTCTGTTCATCGGCCTTGAAGGTGACGTGGACGGTATGGTTCACATGTCCGACATCGCGTGGGGCATTTCCGGTGAAGACGCGCTGAACCTTCACCATAAGGGTGAACAGGTTAAAGCGATTGTCCTCGACATTGATGTTGAGAAAGAACGTATTTCATTGGGCATGAAGCAGCTTGAAAAAGGTGCACCAGCTGTTGGCGGTACCGACACAGGCGGTCTCAAGAAGGGTTCGGTTACTACCATTACCGTGCTGGAAGTCCGTGACGGCGGCCTCGAAGTGCAGGTTGGTGACGACGGCGCAACCGGCTTCATCAAACGGACCGACCTTGGTCGTGATCGTGACGAGCAACGTCCTGACCGGTTCCAGGTTGGGCAAAAGCTCGACGCAATGGTTATCGGCTTCGATCGTTCCAAAAAACCGAATTTCTCGATCAAAGCCCATCAGCTCGCAGAAGAGAAACAGGCTGTCGAACAGTTTGGTTCCACCGATTCCGGCGCGAGCCTCGGCGACATTCTTGGCGAAGCGCTCAAGAAAAAAGACGACTAACCCGTCGGGCCCATATCCGTTCAGGGGCCCGAACAAGTTTCAAGAAAAAGCCCGTTCTCCGAAAGGAGGCGGGCTTTTTCATTGGTTGAGTGATTTTCCGCGCAATCGGAGATGCGGCCAATCCGTCCCAGTTCAAGACGTATTGCAATGTAAAATCCAAAGCCCATTGAAAACATGTAAATTTTCTGTCACTATCCTATCATAATCGCTATGGTTCAACGCAGTGTTGACAGGAAGCGAACAGCTTAGATTCCTTGATTGCCCCACAATTGGAAAGGCACGCTCATGATACGTTCTGAACTGCTTGAGAAACTGGCCGAAGAAAATCCCGACCTAAAACCGGACGAGATTGAGAAGATTGTTGACCTATTTTTCAATCAGATAAGCCAAAAACTGGCTGAGGGCGGTCGCGTCGAATTGCGTGGTTTTGGCGCTTTTTCGACCCGGGAGCGTAAACCGCGTATCGGCCGCAATCCCCGCACCGGAGAATCGGTGGAGGTTCCAGCCAAGCGTGTTCCCTATTTCAAACCAGGCAAAGAAATTCGTGAACGCCTCAACAAAGGCTGAGCCCAAAAGCCGCTAGGCGTCCGAAACTGTCAAATGCCGGGCAGCTTCTATAAAAATTTCGATTTAGCCAATCTCAGCACTTGACCTGCCGAGCGCAATGATGCTTGTCGCATATTCCAGCAAGACTGGATCTACCGGTGCGGACGTGGCGAAATGGTAGACGCAGCAGACTTAAAATCTGCTATCCGAAATGGGTGTGCGGGTTCGAGTCCCGCCGTCCGCACCAGTTAAATGGTATTATATAATGCCTGATCATCGGAATAATCGAGGATCAGTTCGCTACCGCAGCCACCTGAAACTCGCGCGCATCAAAGCCGTTTTCACCAATTTGCGCCGATAGGGCCCGGGTCTGGATCTTGGGACCCATAGCACCCGGAATTGTTGCAAAACCGGAGCCATCCAGTGTGACGCTTTCGTTGCCGAAGTTCAGTCTAACGCCGCGCAAACTGTTCGGGCTGTAGCTCACCTGCAGATTATATCCGCCAGGAGCATACAATATTCGCGGAGTTACTTTATGTCACCGTCAATATAAACAAAGGTCCACTCATAGCCATATCCTAACGCCTACTTTGGGTGGAGAAGAATAAGCTAAAACAGATGTTCAGAACAAATGAACCAGCATTGAAAATTTCATCATTTGTTAACGATAGCATTTAACCACGTGTAGATAAGCAGCTGTTACCTAGTCTCTAATTAAGGAGACTGACAATGATCAACAACAGTGGAAAGCTTGTCGCCGCGTTGGCTGCAATCACTGCTTGTGCCGTACCGGCTCAAGCAAAAGAATATCGCGTGCAGATTTCAGCGCACGTTCCTATCAGCTGCGAAGCTTCGATTTCCGGCGGTTTTACGGAAGTTGCAACGCAACAGTTCCGCATCGGTCGCATCAACCAGTTTTGCAATACTGGTTACCGAATGTCTTTTTCGTACGCCGGGGTAGCAGACGGAGCAGAGTTCCGCATTCGCAACCGAACCGTGCCGATGCTGATGGGTTCAACGCTTATTGAAGCAGCGGGTCGCCCAATCAATGCAGCTAACGATATCTATTTGTCCAATATCGATCGACAGGCTGCAACAATCGTCGCTTCAACACTTAATGTTTCTGTTACGCCTACAGGCCTTTGATAGCTAATTTCGACTATCGCGCACTGATCCGGAACAATATGGTATCTCCATATTGTCCGGCAGGCGCATTTTCGAAATTTTCTACTTGAATTTCAATCCGGCTGGTACGGCCACGACGTTCGACCCTGGCGGGCAAGACAAGGCTAGATGCTGTTCCAAGATCGACGGTGGAGCCGCCAATGTTCATCTGGTATCCAATCGATCCTGCATCTCTTGCGCGTCGCAGCAAGCGTCCCCGGTTTCGCGAGGAAACCTCCACATCGACATCGGTATTCGACCGTAATTGAAGGCCAAGCGTCCGGCGCATTCCTGGTTCGATTTCGCCCAATCGCAGAACTGAGGCTGCATTGCCCCGTCCGCCGCGTGATATGCCAACAAAATTAGCCTGGACACCGGGGATCACGTTCGCTGCAAGGCGGACAAGGGCTGTGCTGTCGTTATCCGGGCGGCCACGAGGCTGGAAAACCGCTTCAATAGTGGATCTATAGGTCCCCGATATTCCAAACTGGTTGCGTTTGACAAACAACCGTGGACGAATTTCCCGTGTACTATTTGCCTTGACCCTGATCGACAAACCGTTTTGACGCGCCGTTCGTGGGTCAAAAAGCTGCTGATTGAAATTGCGCTCGTCGACGATCAGATAATCCAGCATAGCTCCCTGAGGGCCAATCAACCTACCATCACCATCAATGCGACGAAAAACAATACGCCCGACACAATCGCGGTTTCCGTTATTCCGAAGCCGAAGGCGGATTTGTTCCAATTGGATTTGTCGGCTCAGCGCATTGTAATCATCAACTCTTGTTTCACCGATTGGCTGGATGGACAAATCACAACTATTTCGCGCCAAAGCGGGACTAATTGAAATGCTGCCGAAAATCAGGGCTAGCAGAAGCTTGATAAGATTGTTCATGGCGTGGGCACCTCTATCTGACCAATGTTTAGCAGACTTGGTCCGTCTTCGGAAATTTCAATTTCTTGGGTATATTGCGGATCGGTAAACAGAATCAGCTTGTACCGCCCCGGTTTGATCCCCGTAGCAGCAAGCCTGCCCTTGCGATTGGTAAATGCCGGAATCGGCTTCGCATCCGGTGTATCCAGCGATTCGAGACGTCCGCCAAGATAGACTAACGGTTCGCCATCAGAGCCCGTAATATCGCCGATTATCGTATAAGAAGCCCCGGAACCAACGGTCAGATTGTAGCCAGAGAACAAGGGTGGTCGAACGGCAAATTGGCCAGACCCCAAGTCATAGCCAGGCGGAAGATCGAGCACATCGACATAAATCGCCCGACGTGAGAACGGTACCATATCAACATTGATGGCAGGTCCGAGGAAATCAGTTTTAGCGGAGAAACCTGTCTCTGTTGGGTCGACCCGGATTTCCTTGTCCTTTATTGATTTGTGCGGTGAAAAGATAGCAAATGTATCACGCACTGGCCTGCTAACCCCAAGCTTGCCACCAGCGAATACAAAACTGGTGCCAAAAACAATTTGCGATCTCTGGGTACGCTCGGACCCGAACGATGCATCGGCTGTAACATCATGTCGTGCTGTCGCCTCGAAACGGTTGCCAGTGTAAAAAGCATCGCCGGAAAGGTCGAATGTGTCCTGATCATCATTGCGAATAGCATTGACCCCGTAGGTCAGGCTGCCAACCGCTCTGGTCGCCGTCTTGCGATAACGGACCTCGGCTTCTCGCCGTGCCGTATCATATCGTGCGCGAACATCTGTATTCCTGGACGGTCGCCAGGTGAGTTGGAAGATAACGCCCGTATCTTTCTCAAAGCCGTCGTCAATATATCGCCCAAATATTCCGGCAGTCCAAGATGAAGTCAGTGCATAGTTTGCACCGGCAATCGCCGTCGATGTATCAGGTCTGCCCGCCCGACCACGGCTATAGCTGGCGGCCCCATTTATTGACCATAGCGGTCCGGTTGCCTGAAAGCTGGCGTTAAAAATGGCTGCCACTGGCTGATTGCTCAACACCGGTCCTACAAAGCCATTTGGCGATCTAGGTTCATCACTGATGGTCGCAAAGTCATTCGAAAAATATTGACCCGAAGCGTCAAAAGTCCACTGCCAACCCTCGCCAAAGTCGCCCGTCGCACGATATCCCAACGTTGTCGCAAATCCAGACCCGTACGTATCTCTCTGGCTTGCTGCCGCCTCGAGGCGCCACGCCCCTATAGGAGATGCCCATAATACAGAAACGCCGCCATTGGCGCCGTCCCCGTCAGCCTGAATATCTGCGCCGACAGTGACGGATGACGATAGGCCTCGTCTCGCAAACCCTGAGAAAACCGGGTCATTCGAATAATTTGGGGCGCGCGTTCCGAAATTCGATTTTACACCGACAGCCGCCGAAAAATCAGTGATCCCCGGCTCCAGCAAATCGAAATCAAAGAAATTTCGATCAGAAATAATCCTTTCACGACCCGTATCATCGCGAATAACCAAATCCACGAGATTGGATCCTTGGACAAGCGGTAGATCCCGCAAGTCATAGCGACCGGGTTGCAGAAAAATCTCTCGTTGAATGACACCGTTGATCCGTACCTCTACAGTGGACGGGCGCTCAAGCTGGAACGTTGACTGTCCGACCGGCCTGAAAAGCCGATTGGGTTCCAATTCAAAAAACCGTTCTACCGAGACACCGCCAATGGCCGGGATCGATTGAAAAGACGCTCCGCGAGGCCGCAAATCACCTGCTGTCAAACGCAAAACACGGGGCAGAATATCGTAGATTAACTGCGTTTCGTCTCGGGAAAAAACACCATCTGTGCCTGTCTGGAAACTGTGTCTCGAAATGAAAGCGATGCCCTTTTCACCACCAATCCGGCCGCCGATATCGACCGTCCCGCGGACCGGAGCAAAGCCATCGTCCAATCCAGCAGCACCTTCCCACACATATTCTGTTGTTATCGTGGGCGTAACAAACATCGAAAAATTGGATGGTTTCTCCAACTCGACCTGCAGCGGGTCATCTCCGAACCCGAGTTGCAGCACCCGCAACTCGCGGGTAGTGCTTGCGGACGCCACTTCAATCTGTTGCAATTGACGGTTATATGTAACCGTGATGCCTTCAATTTCGAACTCGCCGATTGTTAATCTTCCATCGACTGACGCTGCCTCGATAGATGCAAGCGCCGCGCTGGTTAATTCAGGCCGTAACAGGATCATGAGCCGATTGGCATCAATACTGACAGTATCTCCAGCGATCCTGACGGCCAAATCCCCAAGATATCGATTGTCCTGCAACGCAGGTAGAGCAATCTCTGTGGTATTTACCCGCGGAGCAGGTTCCTCGGCTGTATTTACCTCTGTTTCTTCCAGCTCAATGCCGCTGCCGGTATCCGATTGGCCATTGACCTGATCCGCGACGTTAACCGCGACACCAAAAACTTCAAAATCCTGCCCACAATTCTGAAGGTTTGACCCAACACAAACAGGTTTTTTGTCTTCAGACGCAGTTTGCTGGACCGAAGTATCAACATAATCCAGCGCCGGGCCATTCGCGCCGGACAATATAAGAGCAATAGTTTCCAGACTGGTCATCAAATGAATGCCTTAAAGACCCTCACGCTGTTTGATCGTTACGCTAAGATTCTTAGCGTCCGTACCTTCTGGCAACGGAAGCTTGATTGTCCGTGAGGCGCCTGGTTGAACCAAAACGACTGGCACCACACTTAATATCTCCTGCGTGGTCCATTCCGGGAAATCGATCGCCTGCCCACTGGCGTCTGTACCAGAAACGTCATAGACTTGATCTTGTACATAGAAATATTTTGTACCATCATTTCGCATGGTAATAGTTGCTGCGGGGACAGTTTTTTCTTCAGTTACCGCGACCCGGGAACCATCCGATTTCGTCTCAAATTCGCCAGTTTCAACTCGGATACTCATCTCATCCAGTGAGACCGAAACGGCTTGCGGGTCTGCCTTCGCTCCACGAGGGACAACATGAACAGCGGCATCAAAAGCAAAAATAACTTGCAGCCGGGCTCCACCACTCTCAAGCGGATCGAGTGCAACCGGGACTTGTTTGACAGTTACAAAGTAGGATTTGGAAGATGTAAGCTCGGGTAACACGGGCTGAAGTCGGAAAACTTGGACACTTTCTGGTTCCAATGCAGCTTGCCCGGGAAATAGAATGAAATCATTGTAGGCTTCAATACGTGTCTGTACGCCGTTTTCATCGACCTGACGTTCGTTGACGAGCAGCTCAACAGTACCAGTTGGTCGGATGAATTGCGCGCCCGGATGGCGGCGCTCTGCCCGGGGCTAACTTCGAGAAATAGTGGTTCGACAGCAAGAGAACCTGCCGAAACAGGTGCTGACAAAATAGCAGCCCCGAAAAACAACAAAAATTTTCGGAAACCACCGAAAAATGAACTTTTACTCATACTAGCCCCCGAAGCCCTGAAACCTATCGGACAATTTTTAGGTCAATGTCTCGTCTTGAAAATTCGGGGGGGCACGCGCCCCCCGAATCCAAATTTATCGGCAATTATACACCATTTGGCGTCAGTGAGATCAGAAGCGTGTCTGAATAGTCACCACCGATCAGCGGCAATGGGCCAGCGATCGTATCATAAATGATTGCCACATTCCTTAGATTGAGCGGAGGTACAGCACCAAATGTGACCGCAGTATTCGCCGTCAAATCGCTTGTATCACCGGTCAGGCCAAATACGGTTGCCTGATAGTCCAGGCCTGCAGCGAACTGACCCAATCCACCATTTGCGTCAGACAGGAAATCCTGCTCATCGCTCGTGCTAGCGGTGTTTGAATTCAGCTTCAAAAAACCGTTGGTCGAAGTCAGCGAAACCGTGGACGGCTGATTACAAAATGCGTCAACACCGCCATTGCGGACACGAGGCGCCTGACCACGGCGGCCAAGCTCACCGAAGTTAACGACTGTGTTAAGATCGGACACTTCGCAAACGACTGTAACTTCAGCGTCAACATCAATGGTCTCAGTGACCTGCGCCATTGCCGGTGTTGCGAAAAGGCCTGATGCGGCTACAGCTACTACTAGTTTTTTCATATTAATCCCCTTATTGGATCGACGAAATTGCCATTCCATAAGTTGTGGCACACAATTGTGCCGGTTCCGTCCGAAACACCATTGCTACGGACGACCCGTTTCTCCTTCTCCAGAGACACGAATTTCGATGACGTCGCCATAGCGACCGCCGAACAGGTTGCCTTCCGGCTTCCAGTTCAATGATAGTTTCCCATCAGCACGATATGGGATCGCACCGATTGATCCACCGCCGGGTACGGCCTGAATCTGCTTGCTCTCGACAACAATCGGCGAGGTGCCGCGCGCCTTCACGTCAAATGTTAACTGATAAGGAACAAAACCGGTAAAGCCGGTGCTAGTGTCCCAAATGCCATGCTTCTCGTGCATCAATCCGCCATTGCGGGACTGCATGGAAACAGACAGGCGTTGATTGCAATTGACTTTCAAATCGACACTTGCACTACCATTGCCATCGGTGAGAACGGCATGGATTTGATTGGAGTCCAACCGCAGTTCGCAGCGCGGTTTTATGTAGCCACGGACAGCGAGTTCAAGATTGACAGAAGCGGGAATAGCCGAGCCGCGAGAATCCTGCCCAGCTGATGATGCGTGCGCTTGCACCGGCAACACAAACATAGCGAAAAAGATCACCGGAGTGATGCGCATTGTACCCCCTATCGTACAAAAACCGTGCGCGAACACGGCATACTAAATTTTTGTGCGACCCCCAGTTTCGACCGAAACGGTAATGACGAATTACCTCAGCTCGATAACTTTAACCTTTTGTAAAGGTATTTGAAGAAGAGTCCACCCTGGTAAATTTTTAATTCTCTAGCAATCTGTAAAATGCTTGGGAGTCACCTAGAATTCTAGGGTTATTGCATCTTGCGGCGGACGATAGAGGTTTAAGGTAAATGGTTAACAAAATTGAAAAACTTTTGCGGAAGCGCGCGAATCGGCAGACATTGATATGTAAAAGATGCTGGATTTGATCTATTTTCAACATATGAGTAAAATTCAGTAAAATAGTGTATCGTTTTAAGAAAAGGGCTTTTCTGTATGCCCCCTCAGTCGCATCTGTGGTCGGCATATGTTGACCAAGATTGGTACAGATTGTTTGCTAGCTAGCACTTGCTCGGTCTTTGCATCCGATGAAAAGCAATTACTGCATCACGTATTTTGCCCTCACCAAACTGCTAGCGCTGTCGCTAGCACCACATTCCTTATATCAACATTTAAAGCGGTGGGTTCACCATTGCAGTCGCAGCATACTAAAATGGCGTTCTGGCGTATCCGTATACCCGGCCTTCCAAGAGGCTGGGCGATGTTCCGATTATCCGAGTGCATAAAAATCATCTTTACCTGGCGCCCAGGCTGCTTCAATTCGACGCTATGGCGAAACCCTTAATCCAGCCTGTCATTTTTACCGATCTGCATGGGACTTTGATGGATCGGAAGATCATGGCGGGGCCTTTCTGGGACTCGATATTTTTGAGGTTGATGGGCGGCCGATCCAAAGCAGAAGAGGTGCACGTCAATAACCATAGCTATGATGCTCATGCTCTCGCGGATGCGCTCATGGTCACAGGTCCCTCAGGCACGAATGTCAATGATCTCAGGGTGCTGTTGATAGAGCCATAAACTCTAGTGGATGCCGCAGAGAACGCGCCATTTACAAGCCCACGAAAAAGGCCGCCCCATTTCTGAGACGGCCCTTTGGTGATTGGTTAAAAAACCTGCTTTTTTGAGATCAGTCTTCTTTGACCTCATAATATTGCGGTGCCGCAATATTGAGGATTTCGAGGATTTTTGTCAGAGCTGTTGGCTCGTCTGTTTCCTCCATCGCAGCCAGTTCGCGAGCCAGACGGCTAGAGGCCGCTTCAAAAATCTGACGCTCGGAATAGCTTTGCTCTGGCTGATCATCGGCACGGAACAGATCGCGGGTCACCTCGGCAATAGAGACGAGGTCACCTGAATTGATCTTCGCTTCATATTCCTGAGCGCGACGCGACCACATGGAGCGTTTCACCTTTGGCTTGTCTTTCAGTGTTTCCAGCGCCTCTTTCAGCGTCTTGTCAGAAGACAGTTTGCGCATGCCCACGCCTTCTGCCTTGTTCATTGGTACACGCAAGGTCATGCGTTCTTTTTCGAAGCGCAGAACATAAAGTTCCAATTGCATACCTGCAATTTCTTCATTTTGCAGTTCGATTACACGACCCACACCGTGTTTTGGATAAACCACATAATCGCCCACATCAAAGGACAGCGTATTCGCAGCCATAAAAAGCCTTTCTTTCTCGATGGAAAAGAAGGTTTATTTCAGTCAAATTTTTCAAAACCCCGACGAAAAAAACCTTTTGTTCATACATATAACGACCAAACACCCCCCGTGTCCGGTCGCTAACCGACACTAGTGTTAACAGATTCGTCACAAAAAAGCAATTTATCGTTGCAGTGCACAACTGATCGCTCGGCGAAGCCTTAGACGCCCAGTGATATGGTCACGCTTTTATTCAGATCAAGCGGGGCTTAATCGCCTTCGCCGGGCTTCTCTGAGAAATGTGCTTCGAACTTGCCTTCAACGCCCTTAAACTCATCGGCATCAGCAGGTGGTTCGCGGCTAACCGTAATATTGGGCCAGCTTTCAGAATATTTGGTATTCACTTCCAACCATTTTTCCAGACCATCTTCTGTATCTGGCAAAATTGCTTCCGCAGGGCATTCCGGCTCACACACGCCACAGTCAATGCACTCGCTTGGGTTGATGACGAGCATATTGTCGCCTTCATAGAAACAATCGACAGGGCAGACCTCAACGCAGTCCATATATTTGCATTTGATACATGCGTCGGTAACAACATAAGTCATCGGGTCGTCTACTCCATCTTACGGACCGTTATATTTGCGGTCGTTAAATCACTGCTATTGCGCAAAATTGGGAACGTCAACAGTTGGTTTCGGCTCCTAATTCATTGACCAGTACGCAACCTTTCAAAACAAGTTTGCACATCCGATGCGCTCCCTCGCCGCAAAGGTAGCGCGGATATTCGAATGACATGCACTTCTCGTCCTTGCGGAATCGTTAAGATATCGCCCTGTCGAACCATCATATGCGCGCGATCGACTCGGCGGCCATTAAGGCGAACATGGCCCTTGCTAGCCAGTTTTTTAGCCATCGTCCGATTGCCAGCAAAGCGAAGATACCAGAGCAGCTTATCGATCCTGATCACCGACAGATCAGGTTCCGTTTCAGCAGCATTTTTAGTCTTCAAAGTGGTATCCTATTTTTTCATTGCCTCTTTCAGCGCCGCCAGTTCGGCGAAAGCACCGCCAGCAGTGGCCAAGGCCGGCTCCGCTTTGCGGGGCGCGGAGCCGGTTTTTTTCGGCCGCTTACCGTTTGGCTTCTTGCTGTGATTCTTATGAGACTTTCCTGAACGCGCCTTACCCATACCCTTCCAACGCCAATAAATTAGGGGCGTTTCGGGTTGGGCAACTTCACCGGAAGCTTTTTGTTCAACTGCTTCAACAGCAACCGCGTCAGTTGAGGCTTCCGGAACTGATACATTCGTTTCACTCCCCCCGGCATCTGTTGTTTTCTGTGGTTCTGCGGCCGCAGGCAGATCATCCGTTTTCGCGAACCCAGCCATATCAAGCAGCGCTTGATGCACCTCGGTCGATAGGCCCAATGAGGTCGCAAGAGCAGGGTCAATCGTGAAAACAGGCCCCGCCTGCCGTGCTTCATGTGCCTGTTTGACTAGACGTTCGGCCATATCGACACGGATATATTCATCGCCAATCTTACGAAAGCCGAGGCGGCTCGCATGGTCTGGAGTGGCAAATTTCCAGTCCTTCAGATGCACCGCATTGTCACCGGGAAGGGCAATCATGGGTTGCTCATCGAGCGCAGCAAAAAGAGCGTTACGCCATAGGACAGCACCCGGCTTCATCAATGCATGATGAAAAATATCAAGCGCACCGAAAACCAGACCGCCGCGCCGCGCCACGCCACGCATATCATTGTCTAGGGCCCGAACCGCTTGATCAATCTGGCGGCGCATAATTATTCCGCCCGCCTCAACAATCTGAGCGAATAGAGCCCGGACCGAGGCCGGTGTGTTGGCATCATTGGCCAGCGCATCAATTTTGACGAGCCCTTCCAGATGCTTCGCCTTCATCGTTTCAACCCATTGCTTGATTCGTTCTTCGGCTTTCTTGCTATTTTCGGGTGAGATATCCTTAAGTGCGCGATCGAATTTGATTTCCGGGTGCAAAAGATTTTTGCCTTTGGTCAGCACCGCAAGCCTCGCCTCTTGCCAATAGACCACAGGCTGGCCAGCGTCATCGGCAACCAGTGTCAATTCACTATCGGGGGCTTTTGCCAGAGCATCGGCTTTGTCAGTCATAATCGGTCCCAAATATCTTTCCGCTGCAGCAAGCAGCATCTTGCGGTCTTCTCTCCGGCTATCCGAAGGCACGACAAATTGGAACCCCTTCAGCGTTCCAATTTCCAGCCCATCGACCAATAGTGCGCCATCGGCTTCTATTGCGACATCCTGCGGCAGGGCATCTTTCATCACTCCGCGCATCAGCACGCGGGTGCGTTTATCAACAAATCTTTGGGTCAACTGAATATGCATGGCATCACTTAGGCGCCGCTCTAGTGCGCTGGTGCGCTCCACCATTACATCCGCCTGCTCAACCCAGAGCGACTTCTGCGCAATATAGCTCCAGCTGCGAGCTGCAGATATGCGAGCGGCAAGGGTAGAAATATCACCTTGGACATTTTCCAATCGAGAAATTTCCTGTGCCATCCGGGCATGAGGGATGCGGCCATTGCCCTGCGCCAGATAAGGCCAAAGAGAGGCGACAAAACGTGCCTGATGGTCCGCACCTATTTTGCGAAAATCGGGAATGCAGGCGGCCTCCCAAAGCAAGCGCACTTGATCGTGACCAATTGCCAGTTGGCTCACCGCCGGATCTTGTGCGAGCCTTTTTAGCACCGCCAAATCAACCGCTTCCGGTGCAGCTTGTAAAAGCCGATCTCGGGGCTTGTCTTCTAGAGATTGGATAAGGCTGGTCACACTGGTCAAGTCTGGTTCGGCATTGCGCCAATAAAGCCACTCTAATCCGGGGAAACTATGGTCTTCGAGCCGCTCGATCTCCTCAGGCTGCAGCTCCTCAGAAGAAGCCAGCCCGGACAGCACTCCGAAACTCCCATCTTTCTGGTGCCGACCGGCGCGACCAGCAATCTGTCCGATTTCCGCAAGAGTCAGGCGACGGCGGCGGCGACCGTCAAACTTTTTAATAGCAGCAAAAGCAACATGGGACACGTCAAGATTCAACCCCATGCCAATGGCATCAGTAGCGACAAGATAGTCCACCTCGCCATCTTGATACATTTTCACCTGCGCATTACGGGTTTGCGGTGACAACGACCCCATCACAATCGCTGCTCCGCCATGTTGCCGGCGCAGCATTTCGGCGATGGCATAAACATCTTCCAGCGAAAATGCGACAATCGCGGATCGACGCGGCAACCGCGATAACTTTCGCGGTCCAGCATAGCTCAGCGTCGAAAAGCGCGGCCGAGAGATGATTTCAGCATCAGGAATCAGTTGTTCAACCAAAGGCCGCAAACTGTCAGAACCCAGGATCATTGTTTCATCTCGGCCCCTGATATTCAGCATACGGTCTGTAAAGATATGGCCACGTTCAGGGTTTATACCCAGCTGCGCCTCATCAATTGCGACAAAGCTAAAATCCCGATCAATTGGCATCGCTTCCGCCGTGCATAAGAACCAGCGCGCATCCGGCGGAATGATTTTTTCCTCTCCAGTAACCAATGCGACCCGATTGGCTCCCTTGAGCGCAACAACCCGGTCATAGACCTCTCTTGCTAGTAATCTTAGAGGAAATCCGATCATTCCACTCGAGTGCGCACACATCCGCTCCACCGCCAAATGGGTTTTGCCGGTATTGGTCGGACCGAGGACGGCGATGATGGGAGACTGGGAGAAGTCGGACATTTACCCCATCTCACCGCATCTGCGTCAAGCTAGCAAGTATATTCCGCCCCGAATCGCTAAGAATCTCGGCTTTTCGGTTGGATATCGGTGATTTTACACGTTTTATCGCATAGCAAGCCATCTGACCCCGCTCTTAATTTGACATTAACTCTGTTCCTTCACAGAGAAAGAAATAATATTGCGATGCAATTCTGTCTTTTGCGTAGAGAAAGATGGCATCGCCAAGGGGTGCATTTGTTCAAGAGTATCGACATGCTTGCCGATCAAGGAAATGGGGCTGCAGCTATAGCAGTAAACCCGCGTGCGTCGACGTTTGCTGTGCCCGAAACCCTGACCAGCGCTCTCGACAACTGGCGCGAAGAATTGGCTCAAACCGATTGGGTGCCGGATCTTGGCCGGGATATTGGCAGCTTCACTTGGTTTCGTGGTTTGGTGACATTAGCATTGCTGTGCGGCGTCGCAATTTCCTGTTTACCTGATTTTGGCCCGATCAGGGGTCACCAAAATGCACCACTGACCGGTTTTCGGGCCGATCAGGCCCGCTCACAAACAATCGCACCATTAGCATATGGCTCAGATACAGGCATTCGCATGGCTGCCACCGATGCGGTACGTCCGCTGGCACAAAGCCCGGAACGCCCGTCGATTGAACTTGTTGCGACCCTCGGCCGCGGCGACAGCCTACGCCGGGTGTTACAGCGCGCCGGCGTGGCCAAAACAGAGGCTCGGGAGGTAACCGATCTCGTTTCCGGCGCGGTAACATTGGGCGATATCAAGCCTGGCACAAAGATTGATGTGACCCTGGGCCGTCGGCCCGGCAAGAACCAACCACGCCCGCTCGACCAAATGGCGTTCCGCGCTCGCTTTGATTTGAATTTGGAAATTCTTCGCGATGGCGATACGCTAAAACTCAACCGCAAACCTATCATGGTCGACAATACGCCACTTCGGATCAGAGGCGTGGTGGGATCAAGCCTGTATCGCTCTGCTCGCGCTGCCGGCGCACCGGCCGATGCTGTTCAAAAATATCTGCAAGTCATCGGACAAAAAATGTCCGTGTCTCGGGATATTCGTTCGACCGATGAATTTGATATTATCTTGGATTATCGACGTGCCGAAACTGGCGAAGTGGAAGTCGGCAATTTGCTCTATGCGGGTATAGAACGGGACGGTAAAGCCAAGGCCCAAATGTTGAAATGGACCAGCGGCGGGCGAAGCAATTGGTTTGAAGCGTCCGGTGTCGGTCAATCCCGCGGCGAGCTAGTCCGGCCGACGCGTGGCAGAAAAACATCCAACTATGGCATGCGCCGTCATCCGATATTACGGTACAAACGTATGCATAGCGGGCTCGACTTTGGTGGAGGTTATGGCGCCCCGATTTACGCGGTTACGGATGGTAAGGTCAGCTTTGCCGGCCGAAAAGGCGGCTATGGAAAATTTGTGAAAATCAAACATAGTGGCGGTCTGGCGTCTGGCTATGCACATATGAGCCGAATTGCCGTCAGCAATGGCCGCAATGTGCGTAAGGGTCAGATTATCGGCTATATCGGCTCCACTGGCCTTTCGACTGGCCCGCACCTTCACTATGAACTCTATCGCAATGGCCGGACAATCAACCCCAATTCTGTCAAGTTCGTCCAGCGGGCTGAACTGGGCGGAAGGGAATTGAAACGTTTCAAAAGCGAGTTACAGCGCCTACAGAAAGTAACCCCAGGCGCGGCTCTTGGCACTCTGAAAAGCGTATCAAACAACAAAAAAAAGCAGCGGGAAATTAACCGCTTGAGCAAAGCATCGGTTAGCTGAGACTGCCAGCCTTTAAATATCACTAATGCAAATTTTGGTAGCCGCTTCCAACTTTTCCTGAGGCGGGTTCATTTTCTCGGTGATACCATCCAGACTCTTATCTAGTTCTTCAGCCAAACAATTGCATATCGGCGTTGCATCCCCTTCGGTGGCGCCCGCCTTTTTCGATTCAGATATGCATCCGGCAACAAATTCCGTATTCCATCCCTCGTCAAAGCTTTTGTTAAAAGCGCCAGTCAGGCTGTTTTCATCATCCGCACTACCGCAGGCGGAAAGGACCAACATCGCAGGCAAGACAGCTGACAGAGTGATCAGGGATTTACGAGGCATAAGGCGTTCCTTTGGATTATGGTTGGTGCGTGCAATCTGACAACCAGGTTCATCAATACCTACACTCCGCCATTCTTTGCATATGTTTAAAAGATACAATCAGCTGCGGCAAGCTGTTCAAAATGCTATTTCAATTGCCCTCTTGTCCCTCTGACGTATATTGACCTCTTATGACCCCAAACCCTGCTTTCCCTCGAACCCGTCTGCGCCGCTCCCGTGTTTCTGCATGGAGCAGAGCGATGGTTCGCGAAAATGCCCTGACGCCTGCGGATCTGATTTGGCCGCTTTTCATTGCAGACGGCGACAAGGTTGAAGATCCGATTGCCTCCCTCCCGGGTGTGTCGCGCTGGTCCATAGACTTGATTGTAGAACGCGCGAAAGAAGCGTGCGATTTGGGCATTCCCTGCATCGCTTTATTTCCGAATACGCCCGCTGATAAACGCAGCGATGATGGCGCAGAGGCGTTGAACGTCGACAATTTAATGTGCCGCGCCACCAAAGCGATCAAAGACGCTTTGGGGGACGATATCGGCGTGCTCACCGATGTCGCCCTCGATCCCTATACGACCCACGGGCAAGACGGCCTCATCAACACCAATGGCTATGTCGAAAATGACCGGACGCTTGATATACTAACCAAGCAAGCATTGAATCAGGCCAATGCCGGCGCCGATATTATTGCACCATCCGACATGATGGACGGGCGGGTCGGCGCTATTCGGGATACACTCGAACTGGCGCATCATCATAATGTCCAGATCATGTCCTATGCCGCAAAATATGCCAGCGCCTTTTACGGCCCGTTCCGCGATGCCGTGGGTTCCAGCGGAACTCTAAAAGGCGACAAGAAAAGCTATCAGATGGACGCGGGCAATAGCGATGAAGCGATGCGCGAAATCGCGCTCGACATTGCCGAGGGGGCGGACAGCGTGATGGTCAAGCCGGGCCTCGCCTATCTCGACATTATCTATCGCGCCAAGACCGAGTTTAACGTGCCGGTCTTTGCCTATCAGGTTTCTGGCGAATATGCACTGGTCGCCGCCGGGGCCGCTGCCGGCGTTGGTGACCGCGATGCGCTGATGATGGAAAAGCTGATGGCGTTTAAACGCGCCGGCTGTTCGGGTATCCTTACCTACTTCGCCGCCGATGCGGCCCGGCTTCTTAATGAGTGACATCATATTGGAAACAAAGCGCCTGCGCCTGCGCGGTTGGCGAGACGAAGATATTGATCCCTTCATGACATATCTCAATACACCCAAAGTCACCCGATGGCTGGGCGGCGTACAGACCCGCGAGAAGTTTCTCGAAGCGGTGGAGAGAATCAGGGGCTATGATCGCGACTTTGGTCATACATTCTGGATCGTCGAACGAAAATCAGACAATGCCCTACTGGGGTTTTGTGGCCTAAAGCGGGTCAATGCGCCACAACCCAAACTCACTGGCGCTTTTGAAATTGGCTGGCGTCTGCGCGAAGATGTCTGGGGCCAAGGCTATGCCAAAGAGGCGGCGACAGCAACGATGGACGCCGCCTTTACCCGACATAAAGCGCCGTTTGTGGTGGCCCTGACAGTGCCCGGTAATGAACCGTCATGGGGCTTGATGAAACGGCTGGGTATGACCCATCGGCCGGAACTCGACTTTCACGACCCCAATTACGGCGAAGAGCTGAACCCGACCATTGTTTACAAAATCGAATCCCAAGACTGGAAACCTGAAATATGACTGAGCCGCTGATCCTGCCGTTTAATGGCAAAACACCGAAGATTCACGAATCAGCCTTCATTGCCCCCGGTTGCAAGATTATTGGCGATGTTGAAATCGGTCCAGAAGCTAGCATCTGGTATAATTGTGTGATCCGCGCGGATGTGAACTTCATCAAAATTGGCGCACGCAGCAATATTCAGGATGGCACGACCATCCATTGCGATAGCGCCACGCCGGTGACACCCAATGGTCACCCCACGATTATCGGAGACGACGTGTTAGTGGGCCATATGGTAATGCTGCACGGTGCAACATTGGAAGATCGAGCCTTTGTCGGCCTGAGCACTACCGTCATGGATGGTTGTGTCATCGAAGGGGACGCGATGTTAGCAGCCGGCGCAACATTGACGCCCAATAAACGAATTCCGACCGGACAGTTATGGGCGGGATCACCAGCGAAATACATGCGCGATCTGACCGAACCAGCCATTGCCGGGATGCGAATGGGCGTTGCCCATTATGTCGAGAATGCAAAGGCGCACAAAGCAGCAATCGACGCCGCTCGATAAGCGGTTTAATTTGGCGCCTAAATTAGCGGATACCCGCTTTCAGCTGATCCATCTCGCTCTGTTGCTTGGAAACCTGTGCTTCAATTTGCTGGCGGGATAGGGCGATTAGTGCAGCTGCGCCTTTTTGTTCTCCGGTAAATTCCTGATCAAGACGCTGAAAATATAGCGAATCGATATCCGCCAGCGCCGACACAGACGGGCTACGATCCATTTCGAGCGACGAAAGCTGTACCTGAGCAACCACCCATGATTCGCTTGATGGTGCTGCGCCGCGCGCTGCCGAGACGCTTTGCTTCACTTTAGGCAGGCTAGCCAAGAAAGCCTGATGCGCAGTATTGCTTTGCCGAACGGCGGCATCCACGGCTTTTTTTAGCGTAGCTGGCAGAGCTGCTATTTGCGGCGGCGGAGGGGCGGCTGCATCGTCTATCGCCGGGACATCTTCATAAGGTCGCTTCGAAAGGGACGGAAAATCACCCGATTGCATAGCACAAGCGGATAATGACAGGCCAAGGATGGGGACCAAAAGAAGAGATAATTTCATAGACACATCTTTAGGCTGCAGCGATTGCTGCGGCAATGGTCTTTGCATTCTCCATACTAGGCTGTCATGGCGACACAGCCCGGACACAGAATTTTGGCCAAAAAATCGGCCAAGACTGGTTGACACAGCCATGCCCATCTAGTAGCTGCGCACTCTTTCCAGCGTGAGCCGAGAGACTCGCGTTTCCTTGCTTGCGCGCTGGAACCACAAGATTGAAACGGAAAAATGCCATGTTCGCAATAGTGCGCACCGGCGGTAAGCAGTATCGTGTTGCCGCAGGAGATATAATCGCAGTCGAAAAACTAGCTGGTGAAGCTGGTGATTCGGTAACCCTTGATGATGTTTTGCTGGCCGGCGACGGCGGCGAGATGAAAGACCTCAAAGGCTTGACCGTAGCGGCTGAAATTGTTGCACAGGAAAAAGGCGAGAAGGTCATTATCTTCAAAAAACGCCGTCGGCACAATTACCGCCGGAAAAATGGCCATCGCCAGCAGCATACCGTGCTGAAAATCAGCGCGATTGGCTCTGAGAAAGCGCCTAAGAAAGCGGCTCCTAAAAAAGAAGCTGCCAAAGCTGCTGAAGACAAGCCAGCTGCTGAGAAAAAAGCAGCGCCAGCCAAAAAGGCTGCACCGGCAAAGAAAGCCGCTTCTGAAAAGCCAGCGCCAAAGAAGGCCGCTGCTAAAACAGAAGCAAAACCAGCTGCAGCGAAAAAAGCTCCAGCAAAAAAACCAGCCGCTAAAAAGCCGGCTGCTAAGAAAGAGGGCTAAACCATGGCACATAAGAAAGCAGGCGGTTCATCCCGCAATGGCCGCGATTCAGCAGGCCGCCGTCTTGGTGTAAAGAAATTTGGCAGCGAAGCTGTTGTCGCCGGCAATATTATCATTCGCCAGCGCGGAACACAGACTCACCCGGGCCGCAATGTAGGTATTGGCAAAGACCACACCCTATTTGCACTTATTGATGGGAAAGTGGAATTCCACAAAGGCAAGCTCGGCCGCAAATATGTGTCTGTCGATATGATGGCAGAAGCCGCAGAATAACTGGATAATCGATGACGGGTTATCCTTTGAGGGATGACCAAGCCGATAATTTGGAATGATTCAAAAGAATCGCTAGATTTCAGGGAGAGGGTCACCCCCTCTCCCTTTTTTTGTATCTCGTAAATATCTCTCTCCCTGACGAAAATGTCACTGCGTTGTCATCCGCCCCTTGTAGGGATCGGGCACATCGCAGGGGCGGTTATAAAAACGGAGAGTCCCGATGTTTGCTAGAACGCCAAGATTATTGTTGAGACCAGGTTGGCCCGAAGACGGCGAAGCCCTGTACCGTGCGATTAACGACGAAGCGATTGTGCGCAATCTTGCCCGTGCCCCATGGCCCTATAGTCGGAATGATGCGGAGGACTTCCTGTCACTGCCGCATGATCCCAAAAGCCCGCGCTGGCTGATTTATCGGCGGACAGCAGGTGCACCATCACTGGTCGGCACCTGCGGCATCGATGTGATGGCAGATGGCAGCGTCGAACTCGGCTATTGGATCGCCCGTGATCATTGGGGTTTAGGCTATGCCACAGAAGCGGGCCACGCGGCCCTGGAAACGGCCCGGGCGCTGGGCCACCGGGACATTGTTGCAAGCCACTTTGTCGATAATCCCGCCTCCGGCAACGTCTTGACCAAATTGGGTTTCCGCCCGACGGGTCGAACCGCGCCCCGGTTCAGCAAAGGACGCAATCGCTCAGTCGCAGCGGTTGAGTTTGAACTGTCTTTTGAAGGTGACATGAGCAGCGATATTGAAAGTGACGTCGCCCGACCGCTAGCGGCTTAAGCTACTTTGGGCAGGCGTCCTGGTTTACGGCGATCGCCCATGGGAACAATAGTTTCCGGGTCCTCGGCCTTGTCCATAATTGCTGCTTCATATTCGCTTTCGGCCAATTGAATAAGATCGCGATCATCTTTGTTCCACGGATGAAATCCGGGCAGAAAAAACTGGAACCATGGTATCAAGGTCCGGCGAAATGGCGCAGGACTGACCAATGCATAATGGGCAAAGCCCAACCATGCGCGCAGGCCGGAAATACCATCTTGGCGAAGCAGATCGAAAATACCCTTGGTACGGTTTTTCGCAAAGCCAAGCGAAATACGAATCATAAACACAGACTGGGTTGCCCACCGCTTTATCGGGCTCCAGTCTTTAGTGGTGTGCAGCCAGGTATCATAGGCGACGCCTTTATGCTCAACCTCTTCTGAAGCATGCCACAGCCACATCTTGCGCTGTTCTTCATCTGCGTCCTGAAAATGCTTCGGATTGGCGATAAATTCCGCAGCCATGATCGCGGTTAGATGTTCCAGACAAGTCGTGGCGACAAGCTGCTTGATTAGCGGCATACCGCCAATATTATCGATGACATCGGTGAGGGCTTGCTCCAACCGTGAAATATCAAAATCGGATTGCTCAATCTGTTTATTGAAAAACAGATGTTCTCTGCTGTGCACAGCCTCTTGCTGCACAAAACCGCGAATTTCACGGGCCAATTTCTCCGGCACATCATCGCGATATTGCTTCAAAACCTTCATGAAAAACGTTTCGCCTTTGGGAAACGTAATCGAAAGAGCGTTGAAGAACGCGGTCGCATAGGGGTCACCACCCACCCACCAGCGTCGCTCCATGGCGGCGCCGGAAAAATGGCGGTTACGCGATTGTATGTTGAGGTCAGCCGGCGTAGCGCTGCCAACGATGGCTGGCCCTGCGTCTGCCTGGTCTGTGTGCGATGAAACGTCGCCCATTTTTTTGTACGGCCTCCTAGAATTCCAATAGCTGCGCGACCAGTTTTTTGGTTAAGCAAACAATAGGTTTGGAGGGTTAATAAAATACTGACAGCGGTAAAAAAATTCACGGTTAATCAGCTGTTTACAAGACAACTCAAATATAAATAACAGTAAAACTAGATTAACGCGGAACCGCTCGATTATCTTATTTCCGTTGGTAGCGAAAATACCAGACTTCATGCCCCTGACGCCGAGCTTTTGCCTCATATCGGGTTTCTGGCCATCCGCCGGGGCGGATCATCCAGCTTTTTGGGCTTTCGGTGAGCCAATTAAACTCATTGCGCTGGTTCATGATCATCATCGCCCATTCCAGATAAACAGGGTGATCGGTGCCAAAACGAAACTCCCCGCCCGGCTTTAACTTGGCTGCGATCAAGTCAACCGGACCGTGGTTCATAAACCGCCGTTTGGCATGACGCGCCTTGGGCCAAGGGTCAGGGTGTAACAAATAGACAAAGCTTAAGCTTTCATCCGGAATCCGCTCCAACACATCCAGCGCATTGCCCATATAGAGACGGATATTGGGTAATACCCCCTCCCGGATATGCTGTAGCGCCCCCACCATCCCGTTGAGATAAGGTTCGCAGCCAATAAATCCGTGATCGGGCAACATATCGGCACGGGCAGCCATATGCTCGCCTGCACCGAAGCCAATCTCGAAATGCAGTGGCCGATTATCACCAAATAGCACTGGCGAGGATACTGGTCCTTCTGTCGGCACGCTAATCTGCGGGAGCAATTTCTCGACCAGCTCGACTTGCCCATCGCGCAGGGTATGGCCTTGCCGCCGGCCATAAAGCTGGCGGATAGTGGTCGGGTCTTGGTTGTCTCTACTGGTCATCCGGCGCGGTTAGCACCCGGTGCCTGATTTAAAAAGCAGCTTTTAGCGCATCGACCAGATCGGTTTTTTCCCAAGTGAAAAAATCACCATCCGCTTTGCGGCCAAAATGCCCGTAAGCTGCTGTAGGGCTGTATATTGGTTTGTTGAGACCAAGATGCGTACGAATGCCTTTTGGTGTCAGCCGGACCAGCTGTGGTAGAATTTCTTCAAGCTTTTCTTCACTGACGGTCCCAGTGCCATGCAGATCGACATTGATAGACAGCGGTTCCGCGACGCCAATCGCATAAGAAAGCTGGATCGCGCAGCGTTTAGCGAGGCCAGCTGCGACAATATTCTTCGCCAAATAGCGCGTAATATAAGCAGCAGACCGGTCAACCTTAGTTGGGTCTTTACCGGAAAAAGCGCCGCCGCCATGAGGGCTGGCACCGCCATAGGTATCAACAATGATTTTGCGCCCAGTGAGACCCGCATCACCATCCGGTCCACCGATTTCAAAACGCCCTGTGGGATTTACGTGAATAGCGGTGTTATCGGTAATAAATCCGTCGGGCAGAACCGAGTGGAATACGCTCATGACGTAAGCGCGCAATTCTTCGTAAAGGGCAGGATTATCACTGTCCTTATAATAGCCCGGCGCATGTTGTGTGGAGACAACCAGCGCCGTCGCTTCCACCGGAACCTCGTTAACATAACGCAGCGTCACCTGGCTTTTGCTATCAGGCTCCAAAAACGGCGCTTTGCCGCTGTGCCGGTCGGCCGCCATTTGCTTCAATATCTGATGGGAATATTGCAGGGTCGCTGGCATCAGGTCAGGCGTTTCATCGCTGGCATAGCCAAACATGATACCCTGATCACCCGCGCCTTCGTCCTTGTTGCCGCTTTCATCGACGCCCTGAGCGATATGGGCGGATTGGGGGTGGAGATGGTTTTCAAAGGTTAGGTTCTGCCAATGAAATCCTTCCTGCTCATAACCAATTTTCTTGACCGTATCCCGAACAACAGTCTGAATTTCTTCCTGCGCGCCCGGTGCCCAATTGCCATTGGTATCGATCATGCCCTTGCCACGCACTTCGCCTGCTAAAATCACCCGATCAGTGGTTGTCATCGTTTCGCAAGCCACACGTGCTTCGGGGTCTTTCGACAGGAACAAATCAACAATCGCATCAGAAATCTGATCGGAAACCTTGTCCGGATGACCTTCTGAAACGGATTCGGAGGTGAAGATAAATTCTGAGCGCATGTTTTTTCCTAGTGTTTTTACCGCCGGGGAGTGCGGCACCGCAGATATAAAGAAAGGTTTATATCCGCTCTTTAACGCGCACGAAGCCGGATGGCAATGCCACAGATCAGCAAAATCAGCGCGAAGCCTAGCGACAATATATTGCCATATCTCGCGAACACGGTCGGCTTCTCTGGCAAAGGCAGTTTCGTATCAATCCGGCCAGCCTGTCCCATCGGGATGCTTTCTACAACCTTGCCTGTGCTCGTGATGACAGCCGATATACCGGTCGGTGTTGAGCGGATCACCGGCAACGCTTCCTCTATCGCACGCAGCCGCGCTTGGGCGAGATGTTGCGGCGGCCCCCATGCCCCAAACCACGCATCATTGGACGGGTTGAAGATAAAATCGGGACGATCTTCCCGGTGCACAACCTGACCCGAGAAGATGATCTCGTAGCAGACTTGCAGGCCTGCTTTGCCGAACGCACCAAGATCCAAAGAGCGCGGGCCCGGACCCGGCCAGAAATCAAAATCTCCCGGTGCCAGCCGCGACAGACCGAGAGCCGAGAGCAGTGGCCGCATCGGAAGATACTCGCCATAAGGCACCAGATGGCTCTTGTCATAACGGCCAAGCAGTTCACGGTCGGAATCCATGGCAAACACGCTATTGCGCGCTCCAATGGCGCGCCTTTCATCCGGGGCACCAGCCTCATCAAATTCGAGCTTCAACGCGCCGAGTACCAACACATCCCCCGGTTGCATCAGGCTAGCAAGCTGCCCCCGCACCATCTCGGGAGAGCGGCCATAATAATAACGCTGTGGATAGCCGGCTTCGAGATAATCGGGGATCGCGGCTTCTGGCCAGAATAATATACGAGGCTCGTCATCTTTGCGCACCGTCAACCCGGCGAGTTTGGACAGGTTTAGCTCTTCATATCCGGCCTGCCATTTGTCCTGTTGGCCGATATTAGGCTGGACGACAGTGATATTGGGCTGATTGCCTGCTGCCGGTTGATCGCTACCGGTCCCAATAATATCATCACCGCTGCCCACTATGCCCAACAGAACAGACCCAATAGCGACAATTATGAGATCAAATGCCCGGCGCATGACAATCCGCACTTGCCAGGTGAGCAACCCCCTGATGAAGGGGCCAACAAGCCCAGCGAGGCAAATAACCACACCCGATAACCCATAGGTTCCGATAGATCGGGTACTGACAGCATAGGGCTCTTCGACCATAATAACGCCCAACGGATTCCAGATAAATCCGCTGAAGACCCAACTGCGCAACCATTCCGTGATGATCCAGAAGCTTGCAAATGCCAAAACAAATACAAGCGGTCGCCCTCTGCCCAACAACCATGCGCCGAGCGCTGTGAGCGCGGGATAGACCGCGAGATATAGGGATAGCAAAACAACTGCGATATATCCCAGCCATTCGGGCATGGCGGCCTGAAAGGTAAAGGCTTTCGCGATCCAATTGAGCCCGACAACAAAATGCCCCAGACCAAATAACCAGCCAGAGAAGAAAGAAGCCTTACGGCTTTCCAAGCTGTTAACGATAGCAATCCACAGCGCCAGCGCGAGTAAGCTCAAAGGCCATAATCCTAGTGGTGCAAAACCGGTCGCCGATAAAGCCCCCGCCAAAAACGACAGCCAGAACGGATATTTGTCGAACAGGGTTTTCAGAATTTTCACTAGCGGCTTTTGCCGTGTTCGATCATCAGGTTCAAACATTATTTAGCAATTGTCATTTGCGGCCACGGGTCAAGCGCCGCTATAAGACCATCATGGAAAAAATAATGCTGATATTGCTGGCGCTGGCACAACCCGCTCCGGCCAATAATGAAACGGTAGCTACAGCGCTAACCGACGTTCACAAAAGAGATCTGACCTGCGTTGCTATCTTTGCCATCGTCGCATCGGAACAACAACGCGGCATTGACTCTGCGCTGCGCTATCCCTTGCTGATCGAGCGTGGCCGCACCTATGCCGGCCAAACCGGTGAGAGGGTGATGGCAGAGACCGGCCAATCGCGCGAACAGGTTGAGGCGGTTATACTGGCCGCCGCTGCCCGGCAACAGGACAAGGTAAAGGAAGGCGCCGAGCCAGCAGACGTGGTTTCCACTCAAATGGAAACATGCCTGCCGCTGCTGGATGCTGCTTTGCCGCCAAAGCCAAAGCCGAGTTTGAACCAATGTGCCGGGATGATGCAGCTTGCCTATGAGCAGGTCTATCATCGGGAAAAACTATCCAAAATGGCGCAAGATCTAAAGACACTAGCCTTTGTCCTCGATAATCGTGCGCGCGAAAAGATGCGCGGTGAGGGTATCAGTGGCAGCGAAAGCGATATCATCCTGACGCAAACGCGTGAAGAAATGAAAGCGCTGGAACAAAATCCTGGCCTTGAACCAACATTGGATATTGATCATTGCTTCGCGCTAGCTGCCCCTAAGAAGAAGGAGCAGAATTTTGAACATTGAACGGCGTCCCTTTCATCTCGCCTTTCCTGTCAATGACTTGGCGGCAGCACGCCAATTCTATGGCGATGTGCTGGGCTGCGAAGAAGGCAGGAGCAGCGGTCACTGGATCGATTTTAACCTTTATGGCCATCAGATTGTCACGCATCTGGATGCGGCTGCCAAGCCGCCCGCAAAGACCAATCCGGTTGATGGCGAAAACGTGCCCATCCCGCATTTCGGCGTTGTACTGACAATGGCTCAATGGGATGCTCTGGCAGAGCGCTTAAAGGCGCAGTGTACGGATTTTATCATCGCGCCAACCGTTCGTTTCCGCGGCGAGACGGGTGAACAGGCAACGATGTTTTTCCTCGATCCGAGTGGCAATGCGTTAGAATTCAAGGCCTTTGTGGATGATGATCAGCTATTCGCCTCTAATTGATCCGGCGACTAATCCGGAGCGCGGATCGGTCAGTGCCATTCTCCGTTCTATTTTGTGACGCCGCATTTTCTCAACAAAGGTGGTCCGGCGCAGGCTGACCAGATGCGCGGCTTCCGCAACGACGCCCTCTGCCATTCTTAAGGCTGAAAGCAAATATTTGCGCTCCTCTTGCATCAGATGTTTTTTGAGATCAAAGCCCCCGCCCAAAGTGCCGCGATGATCGGCATCGTCCTTGAACGGGCGCGCCTCTGCGGCACCAGGGAAACGCGCTGGCAGCGCATCGGCCTGATAGGTGGGTGCATTGGATGCCCGGCGCCGAAAAAGCGATGACACCTGATTGGCCGATATCATCATCTCCGGGAACAATAGCACCGCGCGTTCGATAATATTACGCAATTCGCGGGCATTTCCCGGCCAGGCGTAGTTTTCGAGAATATCCATCGCTTCTGCGGTAAAATATATTGCTTCCCCTCCAATCTGCGCGATGAAGTGGTGGATGAGCGGCGCAATATCGTCCCGGCGATCCTTGAGCGCGGGGATATCGATCGGGAATACGGAAAGCCTATAGAAGAGATCCTCACGAAAACGTTTTTCGGCAATGGCTTGATCGAGATTTTGATGGGTGGCGGAAATGATCCGCGTATCAATGGCGATAGACTGTGTACTGCCAATGCGTTCAATCTGTTTCTCCTCCAGCACGCGCAGCAATTTGACCTGCATATCGAAGGGCATATCGCCAATTTCATCGAGAAAAAGCGTTCCGTTGCTGGCATCTTCAAACTGCCCAATGCGCTGGGCGATAGCGCCGGTAAAACTGCCTTTTTCATGCCCGAACAGTTCTGATTCCAGCAGATCGCGAGGAATTGCCCCGCAATTCACGCCGACAAATTTCTCGTCTGCCCGGGTGGAGCAGCGGTGCAACGCTTTTGCCACCACTTCCTTACCGCATCCCGATGGCCCGGTGATCATCACCGGTATCGCAGTGGCAGCAGCATAGCGGATCAAGCTGCGCACTTCTTCTATCGCTGCGCTATCTCCGACAAGATGGAGGGCCGGATCATCCGGATGCAATATGCGCTCTGATCCGATGACCTTGGGACGATATTCCATAGCATTTCCCCGCTGTTACAAACTGGGCATCTCTGACGAGAGCTATGGCAATCCTATATGTAAAGGAGCGTAAAATGTCGGCAATTTAGTCCGTTTTAGAGGAAATGGGCGTCAAAATATTGACTCCCTAAACCTCATGCTCCTGTTTCCACCGGTCTAGCGCGTGTTCCAAATGGCTTTCCGCAAGATCGCGGGCGCGATCGCGCTGCAGACCAAGAGAATCGGCAAGCCGTTCCCCGATCAACGCATCACCCAATGCCATCAGCACTAGCGTGAGCGTGTCTTCGTGCATCTCGCGATCTTCGTGGCCGCCCTCGCCGACTTCATCAACCAGTGCATGAATCGCATCGACAATCGGGTCGAGCGCATCTTCGTTTCCGGTCAGCAACATCCACGACGACAAAGCCCCTGCACCCTGCTTGTCAAAAGCATCAAAGGTCAGGTCAACAATGTCACGGACGGTCCCCTCACCAGTGCGCGACTTGATGACGGCTTGGGCAATCGACCCGCAAACCTGATCCGTCAGATATTGCGCCAGTGATTTTTGCAGTCCCGATGCAGAACCAAAATGGTGAAGCAAGTTGGCGTGCGTGCGGCCGATGCGCGAGGCGACCGCTTTCAGCGTTACCGCTTGCGGCCCTGCTTCGATCAACAAATCACAGGCTGCGGCCAAGGCCATGCCGCGGCTTTCTTCTGGAGAGAGGCGTCGTTTAGCTATTGACATCTATGTAAGTAACCCTAATATCTACACCCTAGATTAAACATATTTTGTGCAAAAGCGAACCCCTTATGAACATGCCTCTCATGAAGACGCCGGGCAGCGTGCACGTCGAGCCGGAAACGATTGATACGCCGACGCCCAAAGATCATCAGATCACCCCGCGCGATCGCCGCTTTGGCCGCGATGCAGGACATCAGCCGGGCCGCTGGTGGCTAAATAACGATCCTATCGCGACGGCATTTTACAACGCGCTATCCCTTACTTTTCCGCGCGGTGAGGCGTTTTTCATCGAAAGCGTCAAAGCCTTTCGCGACGTCGCCCCGGAAAAATTGCAAAAAGAAATCCGCGCCTTTGTGAAACAGGAAATTATTCACACCCGCGAGCATGTCGCCCTGAACCGCCGGGTTGAAGAAGCCGGTTACAATACGGACAGCATCGAGAAACGCGTCATCGAGTCGCTCGAAATGACCAAGGGCCGTCCGGCCATTGCCAATCTCGGCGCGACGATGATTCTCGAACATTTTACCGCGATCATGGCGCAGCAGTTTATTGCCAATCCGCATCATTTCGCCAATGCCGACAAGGAAACCGCCGACCTGTGGCGCTGGCACGCGCTTGAAGAAATCGAGCATAAGGGTGTCGCCTATGACACTTGGCTCTATGCGACCCGGGATTGGTCCCGCTGGCAGCGATGGAAGGTCAAATCGCTGCTGATGCTGGTCATCACCCGGAATTTCTGGACCAATCGCTATACCGACACGCTCGACCTGCTCGAACAGGATGGTTTTACCGGCGCGCGCACCAAGATGAAACTGCTCGGTTTCCTTCTGTTCACGCCGGGCGTGGCACGGAAGATCATTGTGCCGTGGATTAAATTTTTCCTGCCCGGCTTTCATCCATGGAACGAAGATGACCGGTATCTGATTGACCTGGCCGAAAGCGAATTTGCCGCCGCGCTCCCAGACGGCGCACAAGCCAAATGATATACGTCACCGCCAGTTGACGCGCTGCTAACTATTCTTTCGGTGTCGTATTTCTATCACCGCCTTTTAACGCCACCGCTTGACCGACCTGATCACAACGCTCGGCAATCTCCTGCTCTGCGGTGAAAATACAAACTGTGCGCACATGGCCGGTACGCCCGAAACGCATGATTTGACGCAGCAGCATCGACCGACCTTCCGGATCCACGCCAGTTCCGGCAATCATGATATCGCCATCTTCATCAACGTCCGTGCTATCTGCGCGAAAGTTTTTGTAGTTCAGCCCTTCCAAAGCATTGAGCGCCAATTGGGTGCGTTGTTCTTCTGTCAGAGTGCCAAGAGCTCGACCGGAACCGATGCTGGAGGCAACGATGACAAGCGGTTGTGAAGCATCAGACACGACGTCTTTGGGACCATCGGTCATGATCAAGCCACTTCCGGCCAAAGTACGTACGACCCGGAAATCAGCCCGGGTTCCCATTGTAAAAGGCAGCACTGATATTTCATCTTCGAGTGATCCACGCGGCTGGAACCGGACGGATTGCAAAGCGCCCAGTATCTGATCGTCCAGATAGGCCTCACTGGTGGCCGGGATTTGAACGGTTACCATTGCAGTGGCTTCGGCACCACGCGCTATCATCACCCATTTGCGATATTGGACGCCCGCCTGCGTCTGCGATCCCATCGCGAGCAACGCGTCCACATCGCCTGCCAGGGTAAGCTTTTGGATGGGCCCGAGCGTCGTCATAGTAACGGCCAGCTTTTCGGACGTGAACATCGGCTCTAACTCTGCATAAGCTTCCACCGGAAATTCTGCGATCAATATTGAGGCACCTTCTTCGGCATCCTCGAAACCGGCGAAACTGTCGGAAGTGGCCATGTCACCCGGAGGAAGAAGGCCGACGGCGCCTTTGGCAGGAAAAATCACATCGCTGGTTACAGCAGATATAGACAGGGCCGGGAAAGACAGGACCAGAAGGATTCCAGCCACAATCAATGTTGAAAAACGATACATATATTGGGCTCTCATCAACGGGGTTTTATGGGTGCCGACCCACTGTTATGGACCGGCCCGATGAGTGCAAGGATTATCCGGTCAAAAGACCAATATCATGGGACAATTGCCGCTTAATGGGCTGCCTTATTCATGTCCACCTTCTCGACCCATTCAGGGAAGAAGCTGGGTTCACGCGTCGACCACCCTGGGGCCGTCGCGGCCGCTTCGCTAATCGATTGGAGCAAGCCCTTACGGGTCTTAGGGTGCAGATGCGGCAAAGAAGCTGCAGCACAAAAACTGCCGGGCAGCCAAGGCCGCGCGTCCGGGCCAAGCAGCCGCTCGTAGAGAAAACGATAGGCTGGAAAGCTGCTAATCCGTCCCTGCCCCAAATCATAGGCGGACAACGAAATCAGCGCTGGCATAAATTTTTCTATGCTCTCAATCGCGCAATCCTGAGGAATGGCTTTACGGATGTCAGCAAGGCGTTTGTACAATTTTGTCTGCACTTTGATGCCAGCTTCTTCAACGGCATCGCGGGACCAGGTTTCCACAGCGTCCGCGCGGTCCAAACCAACGTCTAGAGAGCGCCGGATATAGCGCTGGGTTGCCGAACCAAAGCCCGCAAATTCCTTCATTTCCGCTAGCGTCATCGCGCCGGGTATCGGTTGCATATCTTTGGCCATGGTAACTCCTACTCTGGAACACGCGGTCCTTTTCCACGAGAGCCATTGGACCAAAACATGGTTAGTATTTCGTTAAACGCAGCCCGATTCATTCCAAAATCGGCAAATAAACTCGCTTATGCTGTTAAAATCGCGAGGTAATTCGCTATGCTGGGAGAAAGGTTTCGACCAACCGCAACCATGGTTCGACCGGACACGATTCAGATAGAGACAATTGATACCATTTCATTCTAAACTGATCCCAAATAAGAAATTAGGCGCTTGATGAGAAAATTCGACATCGGAAATCACAAACCATCTGTTGGGCAACAGGTTGCAATCCTTTCTATCCTTGGGTTCTGGCTGTTTTATGTGATCATCATTACTTTGCGAGCGGCGGTTAGCGACTGGCCGTCACAGGAAGAACTCGCCCTGCGCCGCGTGGTGGTCACCGTATTCGGGATTGGTATCACCTATTTGCTCTATCGGCTGCTGCGGCTGTTTGAAGACAAGGCGCTGTCGACGCGGATCATCACGGCATTTGCAGGCGCGATCCCGTGCGCCATCGCTGTCGGAATCTTCAACTATTATATGTTCAACGTCTATGACCCCCAAAGCCTTTTTGATGAGGCGCATATGGAGAAGATGCGCGAATATATGGAGAAAGAAAACTATGCGCTGCAAGCCATTGTGGAGGACAGCGTTTCGCGGTTTTTCTTCATCATCAGCTGGGCCTCTTTATACATGACGCTCAGCTACGCCGGCGAAGTCCGCACAGTAGAACGCAAGGCTGCGCGCTTTGCACAGGCAGCACAGGATGCCGAGCTGCGCAGTCTCCGCTATCAGGTCAACCCGCATTTCCTGTTCAACACGTTGAATAGCCTGAGCACGCTGGTCATGCGCAGCCAGCCAGAAGAAGCGGAAAAAATGATCCTCAACCTATCGAAATTCTATCGCACCAGCCTATCCGGCGATCCTCTGGAAGACGTCGCGCTGTCCGAAGAAGTACATCTGCAAAACCTTTATCTCGATATCGAAGCGGTACGTTTTCCTAAGCGGCTCAAAACCGAGACCGATATTCCGGACAAACTGATGGATGTGTTGGTGCCGGGTCTGATCCTCCAGCCATTGGTTGAAAATGCGATCAAACATGGTGTGGCGCATAGCAAACGACCAGTCACTATAAGCATCAGCGCGAAGGCAGAAGGTGATTTCCTAAGGCTGACCGTAGCTGATGATGGTGAAGCACAGCTGCAAAATAAATCGAAAGACCAAAATAGCGGCATTGGTTTGGCCAATGTCCGCGACCGGTTAGAGACAAGATTTGGTGCTCAGGCTAAACTAGAAACTGGTCATCCAGAAACCGGCGGATTTATCGCGACACTCACTATGCCCCTCATATCGGATATCTGACTATGGTCGATGATTCAGCTCCCCCTTCATCAGCACCCCCATCACAGCTCAACACGCTGATCGTGGACGATGAGCCACTGGCAATTGAACGCCTACAGCTATTATGTGCCCGGCAAGAAAACATAAACCTGGTTGGCACAGCCAGCGACGGCGAAGCCGCCATCCGCCTTGCCGAACAACTGCAACCCGATCTGTTGTTGCTCGACATTGCGATGCCGGGCATGGATGGGCTTGAAGTTGCCAAACGGCTATCCAGACTCAAGCAACCGCCGGCGATTATATTTGTGACTGCCTTTGATACATTTGCCGTCGAAGCCTTTGGCGTGGCCGCAATCGACTATGTGCTAAAACCAGTTGAAACCGAACGCCTATCGCTTGCCATATCGCGGGTGCTGGAACGCAAAACCGAACACGCTCCGACGGTGGTCGAGGACTCACCTTGGGCGGAAGAATTTTGGGTGCCCTATAAATCGGAATTGCGCCGTATTGCCGCTTCAGAAATCAACCGGATTGAGGCCGAACGCGATTACATGCGGCTGCATGTGGGTGGCGGCGAAAGCGGCGCGCAAAGCGGCACCAGCTATTTGTTGCATCAAACCATTACCGGGTTGGAAGAGCGGCTTAATCCGGAACAGTTTATCCGCCTCCACCGATCCCATCTGGTGCGCCGCAACTGGATTGCTGGCCTGCGTCACGATGGTGGTGGAATCTGGATCGCTTGCCTCAAATGCGGTACCGAAATCCGTATCGGTCGCACCCATTTGGCGGCAGCGAAAAATCTCGCCGGGCGCTGATTGGTATCTCCAACATTCTAGCAAAGAGTAGCTGGTATAGAACCAAGCAAAAGCGCAAAAAATAAACCCCGGTGTAAGGGCACCGGGGTAATAAGTTGGTTTGGCCAAATAGAGGCCGCTTAATTGGGATTCGCGGCTCTTAGATTGATATTAATTGCCGCCGATAACCACGGTGCTTGTGCCAAGCGTACCCGCTTCGGCCCTGGCGATTAGCGATACTTTGGCGCGCTTGGCGGACATTTTGGCTTGTTCGACACAGGTGCCGTGATCGGCCATATCATGCAGATTTTTGCGGTCATAAGTCCCGCATACTTGGCGAACCGCGCCTTTGATCCGGCCATCAAGACTGGATTGACCTGCGGCGCTGGTCAGATCAAGGTCGGCATAGCTGATTTCAACAGACTTTGTTGTTCGGCCTTGCGCGCTGGCGCTAGCGGAAAATCCAGTAGCGGTGACTGCCATTGCCGCGGCGGCAAAAATACCTTTTCTCAAAATCGAATTTCTCATGCGTTCACTCCTCACTCATATTTTGGGGAAGCGCCGGAATAAGGGGGAACCGGGCTACCCGTGTTATCCCTCCAAAAAGAAGGGACGGGGTTAATGAGTACGGGAGCAATTTTTTCGACCAGCTCGGGGAAGAGCCTTAAGACCTATACTGCTGCTCCCGTCTCGTATTTTTAGATACGGGAAGGCAGGCGCGTAAGCATCCGAACTTCGATAAACAGCCATTTTGGTCGGTGAACAACAAAAGGCTTCGACCAACGACATTGGGACGTCGATCAAAGTAACATAATGTAACTTTTGTTACTATTCAGATAGTTACAGATGACACCGAATCAGGGTGTATTAGAGGGTTAAATCAGCCCGGACAGCGGACTTGACGGGTCTGCATACATCCGCCGACCCATTCTGCCCGACAGATAAGCTTCTCGCCCTGCTTCCACGGCAAGCTTCATGGCGCGGGCCATGCGGATTGGCTGCTTGGCTTCGGCAATGGCGGTGTTCATCAGCACGCCATCACAACCCAATTCCATCGCGACCGCAGCGTCACTGGCCGTTCCCACACCAGCATCGACCAATACTGGCACATTCGCGCCTTCGACGATCAAGCGGATGGTGACACGGTTTTGAATACCAAGCCCGGACCCAATCGGCGCGCCCAAAGGCATGATCGCAACCGCGCCGGCATCTTCCAGCTGTTTCGCGGCAATCGGATCGTCGACGCAATAGACCATCGGCTTGAACCCTTCTTTCGCCAGCACTTCGGTCGCTTCCAAAGTTTCGCGCATATTGGGATAAAGCGTCTTTGCTTCCCCGAGCACTTCCAGTTTCACGAGATCCCAGCCGCCCGCTTCGCGCGCCAGCCGCAAAGTCCGGATAGCGTCGTCAGCGTTAAAGCAACCAGCCGTGTTCGGCAGATAAGTGACTTTCTTGGGATCGATAAAATCCGTCAGCATAGGTTGGTTACGATCCATGACGTTCACACGCCGCACAGCGACGGTCACAATCTCTGCTCCCGCGGCCTGAACAGCGGCGGCATTTTCTTCAAAGTCCTTATATTTGCCGGTACCAACAATTAAGCGTGAGTTGAATTTTTGACCTGCAACGCTCCAACCATCATCGGCGGTGACATCGCCTGCATGATCGCCGCCGCCAACAAAGTGGACGATTTCCAGCTGATCACCATCTTCAACCGTAACGTCAGCCAAAGTCGACCGGGTCACGATCTCCCGGTTGCGTTCTACGGCGACCTTCTCTGGTTCCAAATCAAGCGACCGGACAAGATCGGCGACGGTCATCCCATCTGCGATCTGCTTGCTATCGCCATTTAGCTGAATTGAAATTTCCGGCATTACCAACGTTTCCATGTGTTTGATCTCGCTTTTCGGAATCGAGCCCTATAAAGAGGCCATATAAACAGCTAAGCTATGCCGCAACCAAAAGCACGATATGGGGGACAATATATTGTCAGAGGGAACAAGCTCAAAAAAGACAGTCTTTGTCCTGAACGGCCCCAACCTAAACTTGCTGGGGATGCGGGAACCGGAGATCTATGGCTCTGATACGCTCGATGATATCGCCGGACGGCTTGAAGATCAGGCGCATAAACTGAATCTTGATGTCGATATCCGTCAAAGCAATCATGAGGGCCATTTGGTCGACTGGTTGCAGGAAGCTGCGGCTGACGACGCGCAGGCGGTAATCCTGAATGCCGGCGCCCTGACCCACACGTCCATCGCCTTGCATGACGCGATCAAGGCAATAGATGTACCGGTGATCGAAGTGCACCTGTCCAATCCGGCAGCGCGCGAAGAATTTCGTCACAAGAGTTTAATCGCGCCGGTTGCAAAAGGAACGATTTGCGGCTTTGGTGCTTTGGGTTATCAACTGGCGCTCGACGCCATTTCGAAATTTTAACTGCAGTATAGGAACCGGTAATGGCCGCAAAAAAAGAAGCTGATGGCAACATGAATGTCGATATTGATATTGTTCGCGAGCTTGCCGGAATATTGGATGATGCCGGTCTAAGCGAAATTGAAGTCGAAGATGGCGACCGCAAGATCCGCGTTTCTCGCGGCGGCGGGATATCTGCTCCGGTCCACGCGGTGGCAGCACCAGCTCCCATGCCAGCACCGGCCGCCGCTCCAGCAACGGAAGCTGCACCGGCACCGGCTGATGATCATACCGGCGCACAGAAATCCCCTATGGTAGGCACGGCCTATCTGGCCCCCGATCCGGACGCAGCAAATTTTGTGAGTGTTGGCGACAAGGTCGCTGCCGGTGACACGGTTGTGATTATCGAGGCCATGAAGGTGATGAACCCTATAGCCGCCGAAAGCGCAGGCACCGTGAAAGCAATATTGGTCGAAAACGGCCAGCCAGTAGAATTTGACCAGCCGCTCGTTGTGATTGGGTAGATGAGGCTTAGCGCATGACCATCAACAAAATCCTGATCGCCAATCGCGGCGAAATCGCGCTCCGTATCCTGCGCGCAGCCCGCGAACTCGGCATCGAAACCGTTGCTGTGCATAGCACTGCTGACGAAGACGCGATGCATGTCCGGTTGGCACATGAAGCGATTTGCATCGGGCCGCCATCAGCCACTGATAGCTATCTCAGCATCCCAGCAATTATTTCTGCGGCCGAGATTAGCGGCGCAGATGCGATTCATCCCGGCTATGGTTTTCTGTCTGAAAATGCCCATTTTGCCGAAGTCGTTGAAGCGCATGATATTAAATGGATTGGGCCGAAGCCCGAGCACATTAAAATCATGGGTGACAAGGTGGCGGCCAAGAAAACCGCTGGCGAACTCGGCATTCCGTTGGTGCCCGGCTCTGACGGAGCCGTAAGCGAGATCGAGGAAGCCAAAAAAGTTGCAGCCGACGTCGGCTATCCGGTCATCATCAAAGCAGCTTCGGGCGGCGGCGGGCGCGGCATGAAGGTCGTCAACAGCGAGGCCGAGCTCGAAACCCAGATGAAGCAAGCGGGCACCGAAGCCAAAGCGGCTTTCGGCGATGCCACCGTCTACATCGAAAAATATCTCGGCGATCCGCGCCATATTGAGTTTCAGGTCTTTGGCGATGGCCGCGGCGATGCGATCCATCTGGGCGAGCGTGATTGCTCCTTGCAGCGCCGGCACCAGAAAGTACTCGAAGAAGCGCCCTCACCCGTGATCAGCGCCGAGCAGCGCGAGCGCATGGGCAAGGTCTGTGTCGATGCGATGAAGGGCATGGGTTATCGCGGCGCTGGCACGATCGAATTTCTCTACGAAAATGACGAATTTTATTTCATCGAAATGAATACCCGTTTGCAGGTCGAGCATCCGGTGACCGAAATGATCACCGGCTTTGATCTGGTCCGTGAACAAATCCGCATTGCCGATGGCCGCGATCTTTCTGTCACGCAGGAAGAGCTGGAATTTAAAGGCCATGCGATTGAATGTCGGATCAACGCCGAAAATCCAAAAACCTTCGCCCCATCACCGGGCAAGGTGGTGAGCTATCATGCTCCTGGCGGCATGCATGTCCGCGTCGATAGCGGCCTTTATGCCGGATATTCGATCCCGCCTTATTATGACAGCATGATCGCCAAGCTGATTGTCTATGGCCGGACTCGCGACGGATGCATGATGCGGCTGGCGCGCGCGCTGGACGAATTTGTCATCGAAGGCGTGGAGACGACCATCCCGCTGCACCAGAAACTGGTTTATGATGAAGGTTTTCAGTCCGGCGAATATACCATTAAATGGCTCGAAGAGTGGCTCGACAAGGATGAAAGCGCGTAGTTTTACGTAGCAATCTGCCGGTTTTTGTTCATATAAGTCGATTCTTTCCTGAATATTACAGCCGAGTTCAGCTACCCGACAGGGTTAACAAGCTATGACTTGTTCCACAGATGCGGCAAACAGAGTCGCGTAGTTATGGAGTAAGCCTATGCGACTATTTTTTATAACCGGCCTAATGGCAGCCACCATGTTGACGCCCGCGACGGCGTCCGCCGCAGACATAGCCCCTAATTTGAACCAGACCGGCAGCGCGATAACCGCAGACCTGACCGGCAAGGTCGCTTTGCAACGCGATGGTCGCGGCGAGCGTCGTGCCAATCGCGGTAATCGCGGCAACGGTAATCGAGAGGCGCGACGCGCCAACCGCGGTAACCGGGAAGCGCGGCAGGGTAATCGCGGCAACCGCGAGGCACGCCGAGCAGGCCGGGCCGAAAACCGCAACAACCGTGGAAGCGCCAATGTGCTGACCGAGGGCGACCGCGCCGAACAGCGGCAGCAGCGTAGGACCGCTCGCCAGCAAAATGGTAATGTGAACCGTAACGTCTCGCGCAGCCGCGCTGACGTTGGCCGGTCCAACCGCCAAGCCCGCCGGAATGTCGCCCAGCGAAGCGACCGTCGTTCAGACCGCCGAGCCAATGCGCGTGGCGATCGGAACAGAGATGGCCGCGTCGACCGCCGCTTTGATCGCAACCGCGATGGACGGATTGATCGCCGGTTCGACCGCAACAATAATGGCCGTGTAGATCGCCGGGTCGATCGTAACCGCGATGGTCGCATCGACCGCCGCTACCGGGAAAATCGCCGGGCCGTTGCGCGCGGGGATCGTAACAGAGACGGCCGGGTTGATCGCCGCTTTGATCGGAACCGGGACGGACGGATTGATCGCCGGTTCGACCGCAACAACAATGGCCGCGTGGACCGCCGGGTAGACCGCAACCGTGATGGCCGGATCGATCGCCGTTATCGTGATAACCGCCGTTCGGCATATCGCGATGGACGCCGCGGCTATAAAAAATGGAACCGCAGCTGGCGTAACGACCGGCGCTATAACTGGAAAAAATATCGTAAGGCGAACCGCCATTATTATCGCCCCGGCCGCTATTATTCGCCCTATCGGAACCATAGTTACCGGCGCTGGAATATCGGTATCTATCTGGGGTCGTCCTTCTACGGGTCACGCTACTGGATAAACGATCCATGGCGCTATCGTCTGCCACCCGCTTATGGGGGTCATCGCTGGGTTCGTTATTATGGCGATGTTCTGCTGATCGACACATATGATGGCCGTGTGGTCGATGTGATCTACGACTTCTTCTATTAAGTCAGACCACAGGAAAACCTTTTCCCTTAGGTTAGGCCCGTAATCAGAAATGATTGCGGGCCTTCTTTTATATTACCTCTTGAAACGATCTGCCGCTCGTCGCACACAGGTCAAAACACCTAATGGGAAAGATTGAAATATGATCCGGTATCTGCTTGCAATGTTAGCATGGGCCCTCGCAGCCCCTGTCTTGGCCGCTAATGCGCCCGGTGATGAAAATTTGCCGACTGAGGATCATGTTACGATCATTAAGGTCGGCAATCTTATCGCGGACCCCGCCCAAGGCGCAACCGGTCCAGCAGTCATTACCGTCCGTGATGGAAAAATAGCCGACGTCACTGCCGGGTCCACCATACCCTATGCGGCCACAGACATTGTCACGATCGTCGATATGTCGGACAAGACTGTCATGCCGGGTTTGATTGACCTGCACGTGCATCTTACCGGCGATCCCGGCGGCGACTTCTGGAAACAGGCCACCGAACCTGCCGAATGGGGCGTGGTTGTTGGCGCAAAAAATGCACTGCTAACCGCCAAAGCCGGTTTTACCACCGTGCGCGAAGCGGGGTCCTCGCAATATTCCGCTTTCTCGCTGCGCAAAGGCACGGCTGAAGGCGTGATACCAGGCCCACGCATTGTTGCGGCAGGCCCGGCACTGGCGATTGTCGGCGGCCATGGCGACACGACGGGCTTTAAAGAAGATATCAACGATGCCCTCGCCAGCGGTTATAGTTGCACCGGCGCTATCGAATGCGCCGCGAAAGTCCGCAAGGCATCCCGCGCTGGCTCTGACATTATCAAAATTACCGCGACCGGCGGTGTGTTGTCGCAGCAGGGCCGCGGCCTCGAAGCGCATTTTACTGACGCCGAGATGACCTCCATTGCCGATACGGCTCATTCGCTTGGCCTGAAGGTCATGGCCCATGCGCACGGCGCGCGGGGCATTGAGGCGGCCGCCCGCGCCGGCATCGACACAATTGATCATGGCACTTTTGCCGATGAAGCTGCGCTTAAAGCCATGAAAGCCAGTGGCTCTGCACTCGTCCCAACCCTGATGGCATTTCAGGGGGTGAGCGAAGGACTCGGTAAAGGCATTTATACGCCGGTCGTGGAAGACAAGATTCGTGAAACACTGGGTAGCGTTGGCAAAGCCGTCACCATGGCAAAAAAAATGGGTGTACCTGTCGCCTTTGGCACCGATGCGGGCGTATTCGATCATGGTCGCAACGCGGAAGAATTCGCGCTAATGGTCCGCCACGGCCTGACACCGCAGGAAGCGGTCATCAGTGCCACAACGCTGGCCGCCGAAATACTGGGTATGGAAGGACAAATTGGCCGGATAGCGACCGGCTATTCCGCCGACCTGATCGCCTTTGACGGCAATCCCCTTGAGGATGTAACAGTGCTGGAAAAGATCGACTGGGTCATGGTCCGGGGCCGGGAGATTGATGGCGGCATCGCCCGCAGCCAGCTGATTGACTGAGCAGTAGAATGAACGCGCCTATTTCCAAAATTGGTGGTACCAAGACCAAAGCGACCCGCAACAACAGTCCAAAGCGTCTGGCCGAGATTACCCGTTCGGTTACCGACCGACTTAATGCCCATCCGCATGTGCAGTGGTTGGAAAGCCCGCACGCGCAGCTTTTTGTCTGTCAGAATTTCCTAAATGACAAGGATTGCGATCTGTTGATCAAGATGATCGACGCCGAAGCGGTCCCCTCCAGCCTCTATACCGGCACCGAGCAGGATGGCTTCAGGACCAGCTATAGCTGCAATGTCAGCGCACATGACAAGGATATCCAGCGCATCGAACAGAACGTCTGCGACCTTATGGGGCTGGAAAATTCCCATAGCGAAGTCTTGCAGGGACAACGTTATGAAGTGGGGCAAGAATTTAAGCCTCATCATGATTTCTTCCATGAAACCGAAGATTACTGGACCAAGGTCGAAGCCAATAATGGCGGTCAGCGCAGCTGGACGGCCATGGCTTATCTGAATGAGCCGGGAGAAGGCGGCGCAACCTCCTTTCCTCAGCTTGAATATCAAGTCGAACCGCGCAAGGGTATGCTGCTGGTCTGGAATAATATGGGGCCGGACGGTCGCCCCAATCTCAACACGCTGCATGCCGGAACGCCGGTGGTCAAAGGCACAAAATACATCATCACGAAATGGTTCCGTCTGAACAGGTGGAAGGGTCGCTGGAAGCAATAGGGCACCGCCGTTCTTTCGTTTCCGACAACAAACAACAGATAATCAGGGACCAACGACCGAATCCCTTCGACCAACGACATCGGCAATCGTTGCAGGTGAAACCAAGCCGTGTTAGCCGTGCATAACAGCATTAAAATTAGGGAATCATCATGATCAACAAAACTCTCGCCCTGCTCGCAAGTGCCAGCCTGCTCGCCACCGCTTCGGCTGCGAACGCCAATAGCCTATCCGCGACCAGCGCCGCTGCGGTGCAAGAGGAAGCCGCCAAACCCGCGATGACGGAAGGCGAGAAGATGAAGGCCCTGTTCGCACAAAGCGATGCAGACAGTCTGGAACGCAATCCGATTGGTGCCCTGTTCCGCGGCGACGAACGCTATGCTGATCGTCTCGGTGACTATATCAGCGATGAATATTTTGCCGCCGAACTGGCCGCCGAAGAAAGCGAACTGGCAGCGTTAACGGCCCTCGACCGCACCAAGTTGAGCGTGACCGACAAGATTGCCTATGATGTCTTCATGCGCGACAAGAAACAGGCGATTAAAGGCATGTCCAAAGAGATTATGGATTTGAGCGTTGTCCGCCCGCTCAACCATTTCAGCGGCTTTCATACTTTTTATCCGAATTTTGCATCTGGTAAGGGCGCGGCCCAATTCAAGACTGTTAAAAATTACGAAGATAGTCTGAAGCGCCATGCAGAGTTTATTACGATGACCGACCGTTCGGTGGGCCGGTTCCGGCAAGGCATGGACAGCGGCGTGGTGGAAACCAAGCTGACCATCGGAAATGTCATCGAGCAGCTCGCGACACAAATCGCGCTCGGCCTCGAAAAAAGCCCGTTCATGGCGCCGACACAAGCTTTTCCGGAAGATTTCAGTGACGCAGACAAGACCCGCCTGACCGCGGAATATAAAGCCATGACGACGAAAATCTTCGCCTCCTACCAAGCCATGCATGATTTCTTGAAAAACGAATATCTGCCGGTGGCCCGCGAAGGCGTTGGCCTGTCCTACATGAAGGGCGGCGATGTGATGTATAAGCATCTAATCGAGAACACGACGACCCTGCCTTTGGAGGCCGATTATATTCATAATCTCGGCGTCAGCGAAGTCGCCCGGATCAAAACCGAGATGGACGCGATCAAGGACGAAGTGGGTTTCAAGGGCACTTTGAGCGAGTTTTTCACCCATTTACGGACGGATACCAAATTCCAGCCAGAATCTCGAGAGGCGCTGACTAAGGGCTATTATGACCTCGGTAAAGAAGTCGACAAGGTCATTTCCACCCAGTTTAAAGTGCTCCCAAAGTCTCCGCTTGAAATTCGTCCTTATGATGAATCCATCGAAAAGTTTCAGGCTGGCGGTTCCTATCAGAGCGGAACGCCCGATGGCTCACGCGCCGGTGTGTTCTATTTCAACGCCTATGACCTGCCCTCGCGGAACACGTCGGGCATGACGACACTATACCTTCACGAAGGCGCACCGGGTCACCATTTCCAGATTTCTCTGGCGCAGGAGAATGAAGACCTGCCCAATTTCATGCGCTTTGGCGGCAACACCGCCTTTGTCGAAGGCTGGGCGCTCTATTCTGAAAAGCTTGGCTTCCCAATGGAGCTGTTTGGCGACCCCTATCAGCGTTTCGGTCATCTTGATGACGAAATGCTCCGGGCGATGCGGCTCGTCGTTGATACCGGCCTGCACAGCAAAAAGTGGACCCGCGAACAGGCGATCAAATATATGCTGGATAACTCGAGCATGGGCGAGACCGATGCCACGGCAGAAGTCGAACGCTATATTGCGATTCCCTCGCAAGCGCTGGCTTACAAGATCGGTGCTTTGACCATCCAGCGACTGAAGAAAAAGGCGCAAGAGAGTCTCGGTGATAATTTTGACCCGCGCGAATTTCATGATCAGGTGCTGAACACCGGCGCATTGCCGATGACAGTATTGGAGAAGAAAATTGACGATTGGATTGCAACGCAAATCTAAATCGACCTGATTGGTCAATTTACCAAATCCCTATTGCTCCTATATTGACCATCTATTATAACGGTGGCCAGTATAGGGGCACTTTTACATGATACGTATTCTTCTGTCGGCGCTATTTTTCTGGACTCTCCTGACCCCTGCCCATGCCGCTTGGCACGAGGCGAGCAGCGATCATTTTCTGATTTATTCCGACCAGAAAGAAAAAGACGTAAGAGCCTTTGCGGAACGACTGGAGCGCTATCATGATACCATGCGCTTTCTCTTCAACCGGCCTGCAACAAAACTAAGCCCATCAAACCGGGTAACTATCTATGTCGTTGATGATACACGCGACGTCCGCGACCTTCATGGTGGCGACAATAAATATGTCGGTGGCTTCTACATTCCGCGCGCGGGCGGCTCACTTGCGGTTGTGCCCCGGATCAAAACATCGCGGTACGAAATGTCTCCCTCTGAGCTGATTTTATTACACGAATATGCCCATCATTTCCTGATCGCTTCATCAGCACGTGCCTATCCTCGCTGGCTAAACGAAGGCTTTGCAGAATTCTATGGTACAGCAAAATTCGGCGGCGACGGAAGCGTTACAGTTGGCGCTGTATCCAAGGGCCGAGCCTATGAACTGGCCCTTGCCAAGGAAGTGCCTATTGAACTGCTGCTCGATACCAAGGGGTACGGCGAAAATAAGTCGAAAGGATATGACTCATTTTACGGCCAGAGCTGGGCGCTCTATCATATGCTGCATTTCTCGGCCGATCGAAAAGGCCAAATGTCGGATTATGTATCGAAAATAGCCCAGGGAGCAGACGAAATTACCGCCGCGAAGGAAGCATTTGGTGATTTCAAAGACTTGGAAAAGGATCTCAACCGTTATCTTAGAAGTCGTAAACTCTCCGCCTATAAAATACCTCCAGAATTTTTAAATATCGGTGATATTACCACGCGCCGCCTACCGGCTGGGGAAGCAGCTATCATGCCCGTTCTTATCAAGTCCAAGCGCGGCGTGAACCAAGAACAGGCCGCCGAATTGTTGATGGAGGCCCGTGCCGTAGGCGCTCAACATCCCGGTGATGCAGCTGTGCTAGCAGCATTGGCGGAGGCAGAATATGATGCCGGCAATGATGCAGAGGCCATTGCAGCGGCAGACCGAGCGCTTGCTTTAAATCCGAAACTCATCAACGCCCATATCCAGAAGGGCTATGCACTCGCCCGCATGGCTCCGGATATGGATGACGAGGCTGCGGCATGGAAAAAAATGCGGCGACAATTTGTGAAGGTGAACAGGATTGAAAATGATCACCCGATCCCGCTGGTCCAGTTTTACCGCAGCTACCGGGAGCAAGGCATGGAACCCCCATCAATTGCCGTTGACGGCCTAGCCCGCGCGCTAGAACTAGCTCCATATGACAATGCGCTGCGCTGGATGATGGCGAATGAATTTATGACCCAGAAGAAATTTGCTTGGGCTGCGCAAACACTGGGGCCGCTCGCTTACAGCCCCCATCAATCCCCAATGACCGAACGCGCTTTGGCTTTGCTACGAAAAGCAGAGATGAAAGCGGAACAAGAAAAGGCCAAGAACGAAGCCTCCACCGGTTCATGATCATCGTTTTTGCGTCAACGGCGCAATTGATCCAGAAAAACCCTGATCTGGTTCAACTGCGGCAGAATATCGTGCCATATCGATTGTGGCATATTCTGCCGCAATATCTCCGCCATTGGCGCAAGAGAAGCAACGGCGTCATTCCGACACCGTGCACCCGCGGCAGTTACTGCGACACGCCTTATCCGCCGATCATCCTGTTCGTGAACGAGCTCCACCAGACCCTTGTCCTCTAGCTTGCGTACTGTGGAGGACATGGTCGGCTGAGTAACCTGCATGGCACTAGCTAACTCGCCAATCGTTTCTTTAACTTCCAATCGCAGCAGATGATTGAGCACGCCAAATTGGGCCACAGTCATGCCTTTGGGCAAATGTGATTGAAACAAGGTATCAGCCAGCTGACTGATGATACCGATCTCTGTCATCACTGCGAATTCGATAGGATCGCCGCCCAGTGCTGCTGGCTTTGATTCTGCGTGTATCTCTTCGGTCATAGATAGTCTTTAGACTGTCAGAAGGATTGATTCCACCGGCCATCGAGGGGACGGCTCTGGAACGGCCGCATAACCAAAGCGGAAGAAACCTTGAACCCGTGCTGGCGCAGACACCCCAACATAGTCATGATATCGATCGTAAAGCGCCGCCATTTCCGGAAATTCCTGTAATATCTGGCTCACAGGATGCATCGAGAGCCCTAGGGCGGTAGCGGCCTGATTGATCCTTACCCAGGCGGCTCCGGATTGTAATTGTGTTGTCCGGCTATTGTCCGGAGAAATCAACCAGCCAAAGCTGCTCGTATTACTGAGCATCTCTTGATACATCGAAATCCCGGTTTCATAAGCACTCGTGCCCTTTGTAGCGAGTTGTTCGCGGGAGATCACGCCGCCTAGCCGCAGCGCCTCCATCATAGGGCCGCTCAAATCAATACCATCCGGGCTCGCGTTGACCTCTTTTGCGCCGATGCGCATCAAATCAACGCTCTCTTTTTGGGTGCGAGCTGTGTCATATTCAACTGACCATGCTTCCCAGTTCAGCGCTCGTAATTTCTCGACCTTATCCGCATCACTGGTGAGCGCTAGCGACAAGCCCGATACCGATTTCTTGGCAAATGCCATGGCCTGAAGCTGGGCAAATGTGTCTTTGTCAACGCTGCGCTGAGCGTATGACTCTTTGGTGCTACGCCGGCTCAATATCGAACCAAATAGAGGATCGCTTTGGATGGTTGAGTCTTTAATCATCGTCACCGATGCAATAGGTCGTTTGTCGAGTACGGGTTCAGGCTCGCCTTCGGGGAAAGGCGTAATATCTGCACGATAGCCGTTTTCCGCAGCCGCTTGGCGGAACAGTTCCAGAAATGTTCCAAAACCAATGGTAATCTGACGGTTGGGCGGATCGGTATGCGGCAGACGTTTTTCCAGATCACAATAGAGAGTAAAACTATCATCGCCCTCTAGCCGTACCTGCCATGGCTGACGATTATGTGGATTGGGTGCCAATATTGCATAAGCCAATGCATCAAGCCGCGGATCTCCGAAACCTGCCGCTGCCTGTTTCCAGGGCTCCTGTGCCTTGGCAATTGAACGTGTGCCAACATAAGCACCGAAGCCGCCACCCAACAGCACAAGCGATGCACTGCCGCTAATCAGAACCCGTCTTCGCGAAACCATATTCGAATCTCCATTACCATCTAATATATAGGTATCTATGTTTATAGATGAAAATGTCAATGCCAGCGTCTTGCTAAACTATGGTTAGTTTTCTCTGGGCAAATTACCCATATTATGAATCCGGCGATTCAACTCGTCTGGCGTTAAGGGCAGAACAGCCGTCTTCGCTTTCATCGCGGCGTCAAAAATCTGTAAGGGGGCAACATTGTTCAATCCCAGCTTGAAACTGGCTTTGCGCCATTTCAAAAGGGGCCTGAACAAGCCAAAAAAGGGAAGGAGTGAGAAGTGGCCGTTAACACTTTTTTAACTTTTTCGTTTAATAAAGGTTAACGCAATCAAAGCGAGTGGGGCATACTTAATTTGATCTGGTCTGCGATAGAAAATGACACCTGCTTACTCCCCCGAAGCACATTTGTCCGAGACGGAACTTTATGTTCTGGGATCGCTCAATCAAGCTTGGCCGTCGGCTGCCACCATGACACCAGATGTGATTGGGTCAGATGATAATGGCGGCAATCCAGCGCTATTTGTCGATGTTGTGCAGGGTTTAAGCGACAATGGCATGATTTTATATGAAGCGTTTCTGACCGGACAATCCTCTGGACCACGCTTTCTAGACACAATGATTACGGCGCGCGGAAAAGCCGCCTTGCAAACAACGGACATGGATGCCTGAAACGAGAATAACGTTGAAATTTGCAATCAAGGCCCATTTAAAAAGCGTCTAATTGTTAACGGAAAGGTTAACAGCCTTAGGCGTGAATGACGGCCGAAGCCAATGCGGTAACGTGCTTTAGTACAGCCAGTTCTTTGTCGCTCAAATCTCTAGTCTCATCGCCAGCACAGGCAACCATGCCAACGGTACGGCCATCACCATTGCGCATCGGTACTGAGGCATAGAGCCCGAGATGTTGTGTCATCGCACTACGCGGGCTGCCCAATTGCGCAATATCTATGTTTGGGTGACTCGCCGCCCAGCTTTTATCGCAAGACACAGCCATATGGGCGATCGTGTCGGCTGTACCGACCGCATCCGCGCCATCTCTATCATACAGAGTGATTGTTGCTACTGGCGTGGCTAGCAGCCGCGCCGCCATATTGGCCAGCAGGTCCAAGTCTTGTTCAACTGAAATATCTCTTTTCATACGCGATTTGGAACCTTTGATCTCAGTGAGGTTTACAGAGATGTTTTTAACATCTGGTTAACCATCCGATGAATTTCCCTAGCCAGATTCCCTCAACTCTCCAAATGACCCTGTGTAACATGCTGTAAAGCAGCTGAAAGATAAAGCTTTTTTTAAGCGCTTTCCCTTTTGTTAATGCTACGTTTATGTTGCTAGCATGACAAATCCGTTACTGAAACCATCTTTATCGATACTCGATTCGCTGATCGCCTTTGATACGACATCGCGAAATAGCAACTTGCAGCTCATCGCTTGGGTCGAGGAATATCTCTCGCAATATGGGATCAGCGCCACACGCGTCAGCAATGCCGATGGGTCAAAAGCCAATCTCTATGCAACCATTGGCCCGAACATAGCTGGCGGTATCATCCTGTCGGGTCATAGTGATGTCGTGCCCGTAGATGGGCAGGACTGGTCGAGCGACCCTTTCACGGTCGTCGAGCGCGAAGGCCTGCTACATGGCCGCGGGACCTGCGACATGAAAGGTTTTATCGCTCTGGCCTTGGCCGCAGTTCCTATGCTCAAGGATGGCCAACGCCCGGTCCATCTGGCGATAAGCTATGATGAAGAAGTTGGCTGTCTCGGCGCGCCTGCGATGATTGAGGAAATCGCCGCAACACTCCCCAAGCCAGCGCTGGCAATTATTGGTGAGCCGACGATGATGAAAACCGTCACCGGCCACAAAGGCATTTGCGTCCATGAAGTAGAAGTGCTCGGCCACGAAGCACATAGCAGTCTGACCCATCTAGGCATTTCCGCGAATATGGTTGCGATCGAACTTATGCATGATTTGGCCGAGCTAGCCCGTGAGCTTTGGGAAAATGCTGACCCAAACTCACCGTTCACGCCGCCACATGCAACGCTTACCGTCGGTAAGATGGAGGGCGGCACCGCGGCCAATATCTTGGCACGGCGCGCGCATTTCGTTTTTGACCTGCGCTGTCCGCCTGATGTTGACCCCGAAACGGCCTTGAAACCGTTCAAAGAAAAAGCCGCTGCACTTGACGCGCAACTGAAACAGGCCTTCCCCGAAACCGGCGTCCGCGTCGAACAGCTCTCAAACGCTCCACCACTCGGCCAATCCGGATCGGAAGACGCGGAAGCCTTTGTCCGCAAGCTGACCGGAGACAATGCGCCTGCTGGCGTGGTATCCTATGCCGCTGAAGCAGGGCAGTTTCAACAAGCCGGCTTTCCCACCGTGATTTGCGGACCCGGCTCGATCGAACAAGCCCATCAGCCGAATGAATATATCAGCAATGATCAGTTTGAGCGTGGTGCCGATTTCATGATGCGATTGGTGGAAGCGTTAAAGCCGTAACGTCAACGGGCTTATTTGAAAAACTGCCGAAAATCGGCTATATTCTTTGGCGAACGAGGATAACATCATGCCCGCCGTGAAGGCCGCCCGACCCACAGATATTTTTACGCCCGATAATTGGACGCGGCTAACCACCATATCCAAATGGCGCGGTCCGTGGCTGATCTTCCATGCATGGATTGTGATATTTGCCGCCATTGGGTTCGCCCTTTGGACAGCGCATCCGCTGGCCTGGATCGCGGCGATTATTTTGGTGGGCAGTCGGCAACTGGGGCTAGCCATATTAATGCATGACGGCGCGCACGGCCTGCTCCACCCCAACCGCAAGGTGAATAATTTCCTCGGCCAATGGGCGAGCGGCATTTTTACCGGAAGCGACCTGCAAGCCTATCGTTCTTATCATCTGATGCACCACCGTTATACGCAGCAGCCAGAAGATCCGGACCTGCGGCTGTCACTGCCTTTTCCGACGAGCAAAGCCAGCATGGCGCGGAAAATATTGCGCGACCTGACCGGATTGACCTTTCTCAAACAGCGTGGCGGACAAGTGCTGACTATGTTGTCGGCCTTGCGCTTGATCATCACCAGCCGCGGCAAAATCCTGAACGGCTATGACAAAAAGGCCGGTCGGCCCGAAGTGGGCTTAACCGGCGAAGCGGTTGACCCGCAAAGCCAGAATGATGTGCAGACTCTGTTTATCGGCAAAGTCACGGCGCAGTTTCTGTTGGTGCAGATGGCATTGCTGGCGCTGTCCTATCTCAGCGGCTTTGGCGCTCTACCATTCCTCATCTGGATCATCGCCCTAGCGACAACATTTCAGTTATTCCTACGTATCCGCAATATTGCCGAACATGCCTGCACTACAACGGGCAGCGAGGACCCGTTTACCCATGCACGTACCACTTATGCGGGTTGGCTCGAACGCGCGACCGTTGCGCCTTATTGGGTCAATTATCACAGCGAGCATCACCTGTTCATGGGTGTACCTTGCTATAATCTACCCAAAGCGCATGCGCTGTTAATGGTAAAAGGTATGGAAGACCGCATGACGATAGCCGGCGGATATTGGGCTGTGCTTAAACAAGTGACACGACCCGCAACAGCCTAGGCGGCAAAGCCCCCTAACTTCTCAGCGGTCAAATGGCCAGTTTTCGTCCAGGCCAAACATCCCTCTTTGCTAAAAGGCGTATGCGTCCATCCCGGTGGCGTTCGATCCCAAGTACCAGTGGGATAAACACCATGCTCATCCGCCAGACTGCCTTCTAGGATATAGGTTTCACTGCCGCCTTCATGGACATGTTCGGGATAGCTGCTGCCCGGTGCCCATCTGACGATTTTTACCTCCTCGCCTTCAAAGCGGTGGAGCCAGGAAAATTCGACGCCTGGCGCGCCACCATCTTCAAATTCAAGGCTGTTGATATCGATGGAAAAATGCGTTGAATCTGCCGCGTCAAACTGGTGGAGCTTCACCAATATGATGCAACCGTCCTGACTATGCGGTTTATGGCCTGTCCCAATGGGGTTACGTACGTAGGTACCGGTCGGAAAGTCGCCATGCTCATCCGAAAATATACCCTCGACGACCAGAAACTCCTCGCCGCCACTATGGACGTGGGGATCAAAATAGCTGCCAGGGGCATAGCGCACTAACGAGGTGGCTCGAGCGACCTCTCCGCCGATCCGGTCGAGCATTTTACGTTCGACACCGGGCAACGGAGAGGGAACCCATTTCATATCCTCCGGTCTGAGGACCACGGGTTTGTCAAAATCAGCGTTGATCCTCATCTCAAAGTCTCCGTTTAGCCAGCGATGCTAGGGCGGGTTTCCACCTTTGCGCGCCATTGCGCAAGATTTTTGCAATCAGCTGGCGTTTCCACGCCGGCAAAATCTGCAAAGCCAAGACCGGCAAAGGCAGTAATATCAGCGACAGTGAAACCGTCACCCGCTAGATAGGGTTGCTCGGCCAGAACACCGTCGAGATAGCGCATGGTGGAGACGGCACGTTCTTTTTGGTGATTGCCCCATTCCGCGCATTGATAGGTTTCTATCGCTTCACCTAGTCCGGGTGTAGCGTGATGGAAATAAGTCCCAACCGCATCAAGCAGTCCCGCCTCGGCCCGCCGCTGCATCATCGCAATCACGCCGCGCTCCTTTGGTGACTTGCCGGTGAGTTCTTGCTGGTCCGTCAGATTATCGAGATATTCGGTGATCGCGCTACATTCGGAAATGGTCGTGCCGTCTTCCAATTCCAGCACGGGCACCGCTGCTGACGGATTTTTTTGCAGAAACGCGGCTGTCCGATGTTCGCCTTCGGGAACATTGACCGAAATAAATTCCACCTGATCAAACAAGCCTTTTTCTTTGAGCGCAATACGAACACGGGCGGGATTGGGGAAACCTTCAAAATCATAAATCTTCATAGTCAGGGCTTTCCTTGTTAATTACCTATCGTTAGGTAGGTATCACTGGAATCACACTTGATCAACCCCTATCTTATGATAGGTAAATAGAGCAGGTGGGAGCAGACAAGATTAGCAAACGCGATCAGATATTGGATATTGCCGAACACGGCTATCGGCAGGGCGGTTTTGCGGGACTTAGCTATCGCGACATTGCCGCTGCGCTGGATATGAAAAGCGCGTCCGTGCATTACCATTTTCCGCACAAGGAAGATCTCGGCAAGGCGGTGGTGGAACGCTATACCGATAATCTGTTGGATGCTCTGGGCGCGCCGGACGCAGCGGCAGAAACAGAGGCGGACCGGCTTGGCCGTCTCGTTGAAGCCTATCGCGCCGCTTATACAGAGGGCGAAAGCAGCTGCCTATGCGCCGTATTAGGGGCTGTTAGCCCGCAATTGCCACCAGCGGTGCAGGAGGCTGTGAACCGGTTTTTCTCGCGCTTGGTCTTGTGGACGGAGACCGCATTGTCAGGTGCCACAAGGGCCACCGACCTGAAAGCTTCTCATATTATCTCTGCCCTACAGGGCGCGATGATCCTCTCGGTCGCCATGGGAGATGCGCGCTATCTTGACGAGGTTGCCGACAATTTGACGCAAAAGAGTAGCACCTAGATGACCGGCTTTCTGATTGTTCCGTTAGCCTTCATTCTGGGATTTGCTCTCGTCCGCGCGGCGACATGCACAGTTGCCGCAACGATGCGCTGGGTGAGCGAAGGCAAGATGGATTGGTTGTTCGGATTACTTGTCGTCGCATCATGGGCGGGATTGGTGTTATTTTTGCTCCTGCAATATTCCGGCCGCGCACATATCCCGGTGGACATCGAAATAGGATGGCCGCTCTTTGTCGGCGCCGCAATCATGGGATTGGGCGCAATCATCAACAAAGGATGTTTCGTCGGTACAGTTGGCTATATCGGCGCAGGCAAGTTCAGCTATTTGCTGACCTTTGTCGGTCTCGGTCTTGCTTTGGTACTTCTGCGCGCTGACCTATTCGATCTCATCGATCCCGTGACCTACAAAAAACGGATTCCCTTTGAAGACAGTCTCGCCAAGCAGATCGCGGTTGGCGGTTTTGCCCTGATGGCGCTCGCCAGCCTCTATCTGATCGCCGTCAGACGCAATATGGCGATGCTAGCCTTGCTCGCTATCGGGGTCAGCGCCGCGCTCATCTATGGCACGCGCCCCGAATGGTCTTATGCCGCCGTGCTGAATAGCCTCATCCGCGGTCAGGGCCTCTCCGTCGGTATGACGGTGGAATTCGCCGTCATCGCCTTATTTGGCGGCGCGATTTTTAGCAGTTGGCTCAAGAACCGGTTTCACCCGCAATTGGGTACATTGAAAATGGCGAGTGCAAATCTTGCGGGCGGATTCCTGATGGGCATGGGGGCCGCCACGGTCCCCGGCGGTAACGATGTCTTGCTCATGTGGACCATACCCGGGCTTACGCTTTACGGTGTAATTGCTTATCTCGTGATGATCGCGACAATTGCGATTATCGTGAAAGCCATGCCCTTGGCAATGCAAGTGATGGAAAACAGAGGCTGGTTTACAAAAGCTACGCCCGAATGAAACGGTGCGCGGCGCGATCCTTTTTGGTTGTCGCCGGATCAAAAACCTCGCCGTTCATGGCAATATAGACGCCATGCGATAATGTCTGGGTCGCCGCCAGCGCAAATCCGACATTAAACTCAGCATCGCTGTTGCGCAGAGTCGCCGGTTGCATCGCCCCGGTTATGACGATGGTCTTACCCTTTATGTCTGCCAGCACCTGACCGGTTTGCACCATGGTATCGGTGCCATGAGTCACGAGAATCTTATCCGCGTCGCTAGCCGCCACCGCGTCATGGATCGCTTGCCGGTCCGTGTCCGTCAGTTCCAGACTGTCCTTACGCATCAACTGCGTCACCCGGTGCGGAACATAGACATTATTCTCTGCCAATATGTCGGGCAAAGGGGTCGGGCCGATATGATATTCCGATAGCGCATCGAAATATATCTTATCGATTGTGCCACCAGTGGTAAAAATATCGATCATCAGGCGCACTCGTCCAGTACGGGAGTCGCAGGCTTTCCGTCCGGAGCATCAAAGGGCTGGCGGAAGGTAAAGGCATCTGCTGTCGGACCGCGGTGTTCCAAAAGGTCGATCTTTACTAAACCTTCTTCCACCGATGGAACATGACCGACCGGAATCCACCAGAGTGCCTGATAAACCTCAATTTGCTCGGCCCATTCCTTGCGGCGGCGCATGATCGCAAGATGCTCCGGGTTCCGGTAAACAAAGTCTCCCAGTGACTGGACATCTTCCCAGACCGACATGTTCACGGCCAGACGTGGGTCGTCCGGAACGGGATCAATATCGACGGCATCATTGCCCTCACCCACCAACCGCCAGATAAAGCCTGGCGCCTTGTCCGCCAGTGCATTTACTGGATCAAGTGCGTCCATGAAATCGGCATTGGCCGAATCGTCCTTTTGCCGTTTAAAACGCAGAATATTAATCTGCGCGAGGTGATAACCACTCATGACATTACTCATGAAAGCGCCTCCGCAATCAGCTTGCGCGTGTTCTCCACACCATAGAGCGCGATAAAGCTGCCCATGCGCGGCCCTTGCGAACTGCCCAATAATGTCTCGTAAAGCGCTTTGAACCAGTCGCGCAGATTTTCAAATCCGCCCTCTTTGCCAATGGTATAAATAATCGTCTGGATATCTTCCGCCACCGGACTTTCAGGCAGCCCGCCCAGCTCATTATTCAGCCGCTCAAGCGCTGCCACTTCGGCACCTTCCGGCTTCCGCCGGTTCAGCGTCGGCGCGATGAAATCCTTGTGATAGGCCATAGCATTGCCGATTAGCTCATCCAGATCAGGATATTTATCCGCCGTCGCATCGGGCGCATATTGGCGCAAATAGCCCCAGATTTGTTCGCGGTCCGCATCACCCATGACACCGACCAGATTGAGCAACAACCCGAAAGTGACCGGAATAGTATCACCCGGCACATCGCCGCCATGAACATGATGCACGGCATTGCCGAGCTGTTTGTCAGGGGCTTGGTCATGCCAGTTGGCGCGGAACTGGAAATATTCATCCACCGCTTTGGGGATCACGCCAAGATGCAGCTGTTTGGCTGATTTGGGTTCCCGGTAAATATAGAAGGCAAGGCTGTTTTCCGAGCCATAGCGCAGCCAGTCGTCGAGCGATAAACCATTGCCTTTGGACTTGGATATTTTCTCGCCTTTTTCGTCGAGGAACATTTCGTAGATCAGGCCTTCAGGCTTGCGCGCGCCGAGCACTTTGGCAATTTTGCCTGATTGAACGCCGCTGTCAGTCAAATCCTTGCCATACATTTCATAGTCTACGCCCAAAGCTACCCAGCGCATCGCCCAATCAACTTTCCATTGCAGCTTCGCGCCGCCCGACAGAGCGTTATGCTCGATCATCTCGCCATCATCTTCAAAACGGACAATGCCCGCATCCGCATCAACAATCTCAACAGGCACCTGCAAGACATGGCCGGTTTTTGGGCTGATCGGCAGGATCGGTGAATAAGTCGCCTGCCGTTCCTTGCCGAGAGTTGGCAGCATGATGTCGAGAATTTGCTGATTGCGGGCCAGCACCAGTTTCAATGTCTCATCAAATGCACCGCTTTGATATTGCTCGGTTGAAGAGATAAACTCGTAATCAAAACCAAAGCGATCGAGAAACTCCCGCAGCATTGCATTATTATGCGCTGCAAAGCTCTCATATTCGGTGTCGAAGGGGTTCGGCACCTGTGTCAATGGTTTGTGGAGATGCTCGGCCAGCATATCCTGATTGGGGACATTGGTCGGCACTTTGCGAAAACCGTCCATATCGTCGGAAAAGGCAATTAGTCGCGTTGGGTTGCCAGTCAGCACCTCATAAGCGCGCCGTACCATGGTCGTACGCAGCACTTCATTGAACGTACCGATATGCGGCAGCCCTGATGGACCATAGCCGGTTTCAAACAGCATCGGCTCGCCACCGGGTTTAGGCGCAGGCGCGCCGCGCTCACCGCGATAGCGTTTGAGCAATTTGCGGGCTTCTTCAAATGGCCATGCTTTGGATTGCTGTGCTGCTTCACGATAATCGGTCACGATGTGATAGTCCTGTTAAATGGTTGCTGCTGTTTATTTTGCTTGGTTCTGCGCCAATAGTAGCATTACCGTCTATAGCAAGTTAGAACAGCACAAAAGCAGGAGATTTCAAATGGGTGCATTGATCGCGGGAGTGTTGCTTTGGAGCATCGTTCATCTGACAAAGTCGGTCGCGCCGGGCGTCAGAAGCGGCTTGCAATCTAAACTCGGCGAGGGGCCGCATAAGGGCATCGTCGCTTTGCTGATCATCACAGCCCTGGCGCTAATGATCTATGGCTGGCGCACCGCCCAATATGAATTTGTTTATGATCCTCCGACGTGGGGTCGGCACCTGAATATGCTGACGATGATCTTTGCGATTTTGCTGTTCGGCGCAGCGCAAGGAAAATCGCGGGTCAAGCAAGCCATCCGGCACCCGATGTTGACCGGCGTGGTGGTCTGGGCCGGCGGGCATTTGCTGGCCAACGGCGACAGCCGGTCGCTGGTTCTATTCGGCGGTCTTGGGCTGTGGGCGCTGATTTCGATTTTCACGGTTTCCCGCAACGAAGGCACTTGGGTGAAACCAACCGAAACCGCCACCATGGGACGGGAAATATTGAGCATTGTGATCGCGCTAGTGCTTTATATCGTCTTGTTCGGCATGCATCGCTTCTATGCCGGTGTGGCTCTAGCAGGACCAAATGCACCGGGATGACCCTAGAGCTTGACTGACCACACCCTCCCCTATCCCGCGTTGCATGCCAGCCATAGCGGTATCTGGATTTGCGGCAGTGATGGCGTGTCCCGCGCTATTGGTAAGGGCGAGGCCATTGGCTGTGTTGCCGAGACCCCGCATATCCTGCTCAATGCGCCGCTTATGGGACAACGATTGGGTTATCCCGACCTATCCGGTCTGGACTTGCTGGAGCTATTTGCGTTCATCCATCCTGCCCAATTTGTCGTGCCGACCTCGGCCGGGCTGGCAAAGACATTGGGATTGGAACCGGCTGAACAGGAAGCGGATATTGCAAAGCTTTACCGATTGGCTGCGGACCACCTATTAACCGGACTAGGAGCGAAGCATTGGCCAGAGCGGGAAGGCGCGTGGAGTAGCGCGCAGGCACTCTATCGCTTGCGCTGGCCTTGGGCTGGGGAAGTGTCCCAGCGCCTCAAAAAACCGGACGAAGCCGAACGCTGGCTGTTTTCCAAGCTAGAAGAATGGGAGGAAGAAACCCCGCGCCCCGCTCCGCGATCCATAACGATGGACGAAAGCGCGACCTTGACGAGGCTAGGCAACCTAACGGGTGAAGGATCTGAGGAGCGCGCGGGCCAAAAAAGCTATGCGTCCGCCGTCGCCAAGATATTCAACCCACGCCGCGTAAAGGGCGCACCCAATATGCTGCTTGCCGAAGCGGGAACTGGCATTGGCAAGACCTTGGGTTATCTGGCACCCGCATCGCTCTGGTCTGCCGAAGCAGGCGGGGCGGTCTGGATTTCTACCTTTACCAAAGCGCTGCAACGTCAGCTCGACCGCGAAACCCGGCGTATCTATCCGGACGAAGCGACGTTCCGCAAGAAAGTGGTAGTGCGTAAGGGCCGCGAAAATTATCTCTGCCTGCTCAATCTGGAAGATGCCCTGCAAGGCGGTTTTGCCGGACGCGCCGCAATCCTTGCGCATCTGGTAGCGCGCTGGGCGGCGTACAGCAAAGACGGCGACATGGTCGGCGGCGATCTGCCCGGCTGGCTCACCACCTTGTTCCGCCGCAATGGTGCGACGGCGCTGACCGACAGGCGCGGCGAGTGCGTCTATGCGGGCTGCCCCCATTACCGAAAGTGCTTCATCGAAAAGTCCAGTCGCGCCAGCCAACAGGCTGACATCGTGATCGCCAATCACGCGCTGGTCATGGTCAACGCTGCGCGCGGACGCGAGCAGCAGAACGCGCCGACACGTTTGATTTTCGACGAAGGCCATCACCTGTTTGATGCCGCTGATTCCATGTTTGCCGCGCGCCTGTCGGGCCAAGAAGCCATCGAGATACGCCGCTGGGTCATCGGACCGGAAAGCAAGAATCGCGGACGGCGTCGCGGCCTTGCTGCACGGCTCGCCGACCTCGCCTCTTATGACGACGAAGGTGGCCGTGCGATTGAAAGCGCGCGCCATGCCGCCGAAGCCATGCCCAGCGATGGCTGGCTGCAGCGCTTGTCCGAAAGCGAGCCTTTTGGCGCAGTTGAAGCGCTGCTCGGCGAAGTACGGCATATGGTCTTCGCGCGTGACGAGAGCCAGAGTGCGGATGCCGGCTATGGCCTCGAAACCGAACTTACCGATGTTGAAGGGCCGATGATCGACGCGGTCGCCAATGCTGCGGAAGCGATTGATGCCTTGCTCAAACCCTTGGTCCGGCTCGGTCAGCGGATCGAACATCTCATCGAGGAAGGCCCCGACTGGATGGACGCGCCAGCACGGGCGCGGATGGAAGGGGCGTTGTCGAGTCTGGGCTGGCGTTGCGACACATTATCCGGCTGGCTTGCCTTATTATCGCGCATCGGCGGTCCGGCAGATCCCGATTTTGTCGACTGGCTGATGATAGACCGGTTTGAAGGCCGCGAATATGATATCGGGCTGTGCCGCCACTGGCTCGACCCGACCATCCCGGTTACTGAGGTCGTTACTAAACCAGCCCATGGCCTGATGATTACATCGGCCACGCTGAAAGGCGGCGGTGACTGGGAGACCGCAAGAGCGCGCAGCGGGGCGGTGCATCTCGACCAGACGGTGCAGGAATTTGAAGTACCCAGCCCGTTTAACTATGCGAAGCAAGCCAAGGTCATCATCGTCACCGATATAAAACGCGGCGATATGGCGGGCCTGGCTGGGGCCTATGCGCAGCTGATCGAGGCATCCGGCGGCGGTACCTTGGGACTGTTCACGGCGATCCGGCGCCTGCGCACCGTCTATGCGCGCATAGCCGATCGTATGGCGCAAAGTGGTCTGCCGATTTACGCGCAGCATGTTGATCCGATTGACACCGGCACACTGGTCGATATTTTCCGTGATGATCCCAAGGCCAGCTTACTGGGTACCGATGCCTTGCGCGACGGCGTCGATGTGCCGGGCCGCAGCTTGCGCCTTGTCGTGATGGAATCGGTCCCATGGCCGCGGCCGGATATCCTGCACAAAGCCCGGAAGCTGGCAGGTGGCGGAACCGCCTATGACGATCGCATCATCCGCGCGCGGCTGGCCCAAGCTTTTGGCCGGATCATCCGCCGCGCCGATGATCACGGCCATTTCGTTATCCTCTCATCCGCTTTTCCATCCCGGCTGCTGACCGCTTTTCCTGATGGCACGCCGGTCGAACGGATGCCGCTGGATCAGGCGCTCGCAGAAATAAAAGCGGCTAAATCCAAAACTGTGCAATCCAGTCTTTCCCCTGACATATCTTTAGGGCATGACGCCGTCCAAAGAGATAAATCGGGCGGATTATGAAAAGACTAACACTTTTGCGGCACGCAAAATCCAGCTGGGATGATGCCGTCACGCGTGACTTTGATCGACCGCTGAACGAAAAAGGCAAACGAGCCGCATCGGTCATGGGCAAGTTTGTAAAGCGCAACAATCTTGCCTTTGATCAGGTTCTTGCCTCGCCAGCCGTCCGAGTTATCGAAACATTAGAGCAAGTGGAATCCGCCAGCGGCTTGCCTTTCGAACCGCAATGGGACCGCAAAATCTATCTGGCCTCGTCGGTCACGTTAATGGATGTGCTGCGCGGCGCCAATGCGGACGCCGATCACGTCCTGATGGTCGGGCATAATCCCGGTCTTGAAGACTTGATCTTTGATCTCGTCCCCGACGACGGTTCATCTGAGACACGCAGCGCGGTGGAGGAGAAATATCCCACAGCGGCTCTGGCCGAACTCAGTCTCGATATCGCCCAATGGGAAGACATTGCGGATAACTGTGCGACACTCGGCAGGTTCACCCGTCCGCGGGATCTGGATCCCGAACTGGGGCCGGATTACAATTAGCCGCTCTTTGTAAAGAGACTGGTGCGGTCGAGAAGACTCGAACTTCCACGGGGTATTAACCCCACAGCGACCTCAACGCTGCGCGTCTACCAATTCCGCCACGACCGCACTTGTCATCTGAACCGGGCCATAAGCCCTTGGTAGGCGCGTGCCTCTAGCAAAGGGTGGATAGAGCCGCAACAGATATTGTTGCGGAGGCCTTTGCGGACGCGCAGCATTAACAGCTCACCAACAAATGTCCCCATCTCATACAGTTTCGTTCGCTCCGTCCGTTTTTTAGGGGGAGAGGACGGAAAAACGGGTTGTTAACCTTCTATTTACCTTGTCACCGGGCGGTTTTGCAGGCTTTCTGCAACCAATGAGCAATGTCCGCCTGCCTTTGGCCCTATTGGCCTCTTTGCTGATCACCAGCGCCCCTGTCGCTGCTCAGCAATCGGGCGCACGCGCCCAAGTGACAGTTTCTGCACATATTATCAGCGGTGAAAGCTTGCACGTTGCAACGGCAGCAAAACCCGATTCCGGAACCCAGCCTTCACACAGAGATAAAAGCCCATTGGTCCGCACGCACGGAGAAATCACTCTGGCTGGTCAACCAGATATTATGCTCACCGAATTTCATTAGCACTAGATCGGCAGATCAACGTTATTCGCGCGCGCTATCTGCCCAGCCCACTTCCAACTGGCTGGCCGCGCGGGGTACATCTAGCTTCGCTTCGTTGAAATTGATTTTGGCGCCCGGAGCCATTGTTTTGGTAGGCGCCTTCATCTTCCAGCTATAGACAATCCGGCCGCTGGCGTCGCGCAGGATCACCAGCATGGCTGGTACGGATTGTTCGCTATCAGTTGGGTTGATAATAGTCCCGCTGGCGGCAAAATATTCCGTGCCATCTGGCAGCGTCCGGCGATCCTGCTTCTGGCTGAGTTCGATCAGCAAGGGGGTGTCATCAACCGAGGCCATTTGATAGTTTTCAAACCAATTGGGCGGCCCGAAAGCATAGAGCGCGCCACCGCCCAGGATAACTAGACTGGCAAACGCAATGGCTGCGATGGTCCATAATTTCGCGGGGTTGCGTCGCGGTTTGAACGGCGGTTCATGCGCAAAACTGCTGCTTTCCGAAACGAAGGGCGGCGTTACCGAAGCGGTTGGCGGCGCCGTTGATGCCGTGGAAGATACTCTCGCGGCTTGGGGATCAGACCGGGGATATGGCGTTTCAGTAGGCGGCTGCGATGCTGAATCTGGCTGCTCAGCCGACTCTGCGGTTGTAACAGGTTCTGGCGGGGCTGGCTCTTGAAACCAGTTATGGCGGCATGATGCGCAGCGAACCGACCGGCCGGTGGGACCAATCGCACTGTCGGGCACGAGATAACGCGTCTTGCAAGCCGGGCAATTCAATATCATGACATCCCTCTAAACACGCCAATCCGGAAAACTGCAAGTCTGTGGTTCATGCTTTTGAGACAAGTGCCTTTTTTTCCACGTTTTCATGCCGGTCACTTGAGTAGATTGGCACGCAGCAGTTGATTTCAGGCGACGTAACGTCCTATTGAAGCAAGCAATTATATAGCGTCCCAACCCGATCAAGTGATTTGAAAAATTCCGATGAATGAAATTGTTCAATTTGAAAATGTTGGCCTGCGCTATGGGGCAGGTATTGAGACGTTATCCGACCTGACTTTCACGCTCTATCCGGGTAGTTTTTATTTCCTCACCGGCGCGTCCGGCGCGGGCAAAACATCGCTCCTTAAGCTACTTTATCTGGCGCAGCGGCCCAGCCGTGGTCTGATCCGCCTATTTGGTGAAGATGCGGTGACCATGTCGCGCGAGCGATTGCCAGGTTTCCGGCGGCGCATCGGTGTCGTGTTTCAGGATTTTCGACTAGTCCCGCATCTTTCTGCCTTTGACAATATAGCCCTGCCGTTGCGCGTTGCTGGGGTGAAGGAAAAAGATCTGACGACGCCGGTCGCCGAAATGCTTGACTGGGTCGGTCTTGGTGATCGCGCAGAGGCTCGGCCAGCAACGCTATCGGGCGGCGAACAACAGCGCGTCGCTATTGCCCGTGCAGTGATTGGACGGCCAGAGATTTTGGTAGCCGATGAACCAACCGGCAATGTCGATCCCGAAATGGCGGTGCGCCTGCTACAATTGTTTGAGGCGCTCAACACCTTGGGAACAACCATTGTGGTGGCGACCCATGATATTCACTTGCTCAGCAAAGTACCCGGCGCACAAATGATGAAACTTGAAAAGGGCGGACTTTCCGACCCAACCGGCTCGCTGCGCAATCCCCCGTTGCCGCGCGACAGAGCTTAGGTAGCGGCGCGATGCTCAGCATGTTCGTCATTCCGGGCCATGACCGCCGGCTGATACCCGAAGGACGCCTGTCCGGGCCGATGCCCTGGGTCATTGCTATCATGATCTTCTTAACCGTGCTCGCCGCAGCAACGGGCCTCGCTTTTGCCGAAGCAGGCCAGAATGTTTCCGATCAACTCGCGAGCCGTGCGACCGTTCAAATTATCGAAGCCAATCCCGATCGCAAATCCCAACAAACCAATGACGCGGCAGCCCGCCTGCGAGGCATGGCTCTGATCGATGAGGTCCGGGTGTTACCAGCGCAAGAAATAGAAGAATTGATCGCGCCATGGCTGGGCCAAACATCTGGGGCGCAAGGCGGGCAGGATGCTGGCGGCTTTCTGGAAGATATTCCCCTGCCGGCCTTGATTGATCTCAAATTAGCGCGCCCGGCCGGAGACGAAGAACTGGAAGCGGTACGAACCGCGATCAGGCCCTTAGCGCCCGGCGCCCGTGTCGAACCGAGTAGCAGCTTGATCTCGCCCGTCATATCACTTGTCCGGTCACTCCAATGGATTGCTTTTGGCCTGGTAGCCTTACTGGCCATGGCGACAGCAGCGGCAGTGATTATCTCGGCACGGGCAGCGCTCAATACCCATAAAGAAACCATCGGCGTCATTCACCTGCTTGGCGGAACAGATCGTCAGATCAGTCGGTTGTTTCAACGACGGATTGCGCTTGATGCCCTTCTGGGCGGGATATTAGGCTTGATTTGCGGGACGGCAATCATTCTGCTGCTTGGCATGCAACTTTCTGCACTCGGGTCCGGATTGGTACAATCGCTGGGACTTTCCTGGTATAGCTGGTTGCTTATCGGTACCGTTCCGATATTGGGAATGGTTCTTGCCATGGTGACTGCGCGAATGACGGTCATGGGCGCGCTTAAGAAAATATTGTAGTCACATCATATGATCCTGCGTTTCTTCTGTTTTTTGCTGCTTTTCTGGATGATCGGCTTCGCTTGGTTTGCGATAGATTTACCGCGCGCCGCAGCTGATGATGTCCGCACGGACTCTATCGTTGTCCTCACGGGAGGTCCCAAACGGATCGACCATGGCCTAACATTGTTAGAGGCAGAAAAAGCCAAATATCTGCTGATATCGGGAGTCGATAGGGATGTGAAACCGCATGAATTGGCGGTTGAATATGACCGACCCGACACATTATTTGAATGCTGTATAGAATTGGGGTTTCAGGCGGTCGATACCCGGTCCAATGCGCTGGAAACCGCGCGCTGGGCCGCGCGCCGGGAAGACACGTCGTTACGATTGGTAACTTCTGACTGGCATATGCGGCGAGCGCAGCTGGAACTGGAGCGCGCGGTACCGACAGATATTGCAATTATCCCAGATGCAGTTGCGACCGCGCCGTCGCTCGGCACTTTATTCAAAGAATATAACAAATATTTGATGCGCCGCCTTGCGGCATTAGCGGGGGTTTAGGCATGTTGGCAAAAATCCGATCGATATTGTTCCTGCCACTATTCTATGGCGGATCAACACCGATCATCATCATGTCATTTATCGTTGCGATCTTTTCAGAATCCGGCACACATTATATGGCGCAAGTCTGGAGCCGTTATCACTATTTCTGCGCGCGCTATATTCTTGGCATCCGGGCCGAGATAAAAGGGGAAATTCGCAACGAACCGCTGCTTTATGTTTTTAAGCATGAAAGCATGTTCGAGACGATCGATCTGTTGCGTATTTTCGACAAACCAGTCGTAATTGCCAAAAAAGAGCTATTGGTCATTCCGCTCTGGGGCTGGATTGCAAGACGACACGGGCTATTGGGTATCGATCGCAACGGCGGCGGCGCCGCCATGCGGCAGATTATCAAACAAGCCAAAAAAGCGGTTGCCGACGGCCGGCCGATCGTTATTTTTGCCGAAGGTAGCCGCGCGCATCATGGTGAACGCCCCGAGCTGCAAACTGGATTTGCCGGCATCTACAAGCTCATGGGGTTGCCTTTGGTGCCCGTCGCTTTGAACAGCGGCTTAGTCTCGCCGCGCGATACGTTTGTGCAAAAAAGCGGCGTGATCACCTATGCTGTGCAAGACGAAATTGAGCCAGGACTGGATCGCGATGATATTCGCGACCGAGTGCATGCCGCAATTAATGTGTTGAATGACTAACCACGAGAGGGTGCTTTGATGCACTCAAAACAACGCAACACTATCCGTTGCTTAGAAATTTCTTGATGCTCCGTGCGGCTTGCCGGATGCGCTGTTCATTCTCAACCAGCGCGAGGCGGACATAGCCCTCTCCCTCATCGCCAAAGCCAGTGCCGGGCGCCACAGCCACGCCCGCTTCTGCGATGAGGCGCTTGGCAAATTCCATGGAACCAAGTTCACGAAACTGTTCCGGCACCGGCGCCCAAGCGAACATGCTGGCTTCTGGTGACGGGATATCCCATCCGGCGCGGCCAAAGCTTTCAACCATAACGTCGCGGCGCTGTTTATAGAGGGCGCGATTTTCCGCGATGATATCTTGTGGGCCGTTGAGCGCTGCTGTTGCAGCGACCTGTATCGGGGTGAAAGCACCATAATCAAGATAGCTTTTCACCCGCGTGAGCGCACCAACTAGCTTTTGGTTACCAACCGCAAAGCCCATGCGCCAGCCGGGCATGGAATAGGTTTTGGACATGCTGGTAAATTCAACCACGCAATCTTTTGCCCCGTCAATTTGCAGCATTGATGGTGTTGGCACATCGCCATAGTAAATCTCAGCATAAGCGAGATCGCTGATCACCCATAGTTTATGCTCGCGAGCGAAATCGACGACCTTTTGGTAGAAATCGAGGTCCGCGACATAGGCGGTTGGGTTGGATGGATAACCCATGACGAGGACCGACGGCTTGGGCACTGAATAGCTCATCGCATATTCGAGTCGGGTGAAGAAATCCGGTCCGGGAGCGGCAGGGATCGAACGGATGGCTGCACCAGCAATGATGAAACCGAACGTATGGATCGGATAAGAGGGATTGGGCGCTAGCACGACATCACCAGGCGCCGTAATCGCCTGCGCCAGATTGGCGAGACCTTCTTTCGAGCCTAGCGTCACAATAACTTCACTCTCGGGATCAAGGTCCACGTTAAAGCGGCGTTTATAATAGTTGGACTGGGCGAGACGCAGCCCTTTAATGCCTTTGGACGCACTATAGCGATGCGCCGTTGGGTCATTGGCCGTTTCACAAAGCTTGTCGATCACATGCTTTGCCGGCGCGCCATCAGGATTCCCCATGCCCAGATCAATAATATCCTCACCACGCGCGCGCGCTTCCGCCTTCATCGCGTTCACTTCGGCGAACACGTAAGGCGGCAGGCGTTTGATGCGGTAGAATTCTTCTGACATGGTTTCTCTAATTCCGGTGTTTCATTTTACGGAAACGCTGCTTTGCGCAACTTTGATAGGAATGTCGAGAGGCTCAAGACAAATAGTTGTTACGCCATGGCTAGACCGCCAAACTTCTCTGCCCCCGCATCACAGTGCGGCTTTCGCTGCCCTTCATGGCGGTGGACTTTTCCCGGATGGTATCCAGAAAATGCCAAGTCGAAGTCGCTTTTTCGGGTGTCAACGAAACGGTCATATAGCCGCGATTGGATGTATCGCACCATTGCAACTGATCATTAGTCTCCCGCACCGCGCGTGCCGCTGTCGCGGGGTCTGCTCCAGACAGGTAAGATTCCAGGCCGGGCGATGTCACACTATGCCCGCCAAATTCAACGCCTGCTGCACCGCCGTCGGTTTCCAGATTAAACGCCCAACCATTATGGCTATCACCCGATAGCACGATTAGGTCAGCGTCCGCTTCCTGCGCGCCCAGCAAAGCCCGCTCGCGCGCTTTTGGATAGCCATCCCAGCTGTCTAGGTTAATCGGCAGACCAACCTTAGCAGCCAATGCTCCAACCGCGACCCGTGCTTTGGCAAAGGCGGGCGCATCATCAGCAAGCCAGTTAACCGCCTCTTGCGGTAGTTTCAATTCACCCATGACACATTGCTGGCCCCAGACCTGCCATTTGGTTCCTGACGCGCGGGATTTGCGCATCGCATCATTTAGCCAAGTCTCTTGGACAGCGCCGAGCATCTGCCGTTCCGGGTCCTGCCAGACGGTATCGCGAAATGTTTCCAGCGCGGTTTGGATATTTTCCTGGCCCTGCAAGGCAGCGGCCAAATCGGCAGGCTCGCTGCGTCCACCAATTCGGCTTTCGGTCATGAACAAGGTTGCGAGATCACCAATCTGATATTCGCTCCATAAAGGCGCGCCGTCTTCACGGTCGCGAACCGGCATCCATTCGCGGTAAACCTGTTCGGCAACCCGTTTGCGCACTTCCCAATCACCTTCGGTCTTGGGCTGGTGATTTTGCGCGCCACTCATATGCGCGTCATTGGTAAATTCATGATCGTCCCACATCGCGATCATGGGATAGAGTTGGTGGATCCGTTGTAAGTCGGGATCGCTGCGATAGGCCGCGTAGCGCAGACGATAATCCGCGAGCTGTACAATCTCATGCCCCGGATCAAGGGTCCGGCCTTCCAATGCCTCTTTGGTAGAAGGATAGGTGCCAACCGGATATTCGTAAAGATAATCACCTGTATGCATGACCAAGTCGAGATCACTCCGCTCCGCCGCATGGGCATAAGCGTTGAAATAACCAAAGGGCATATTGGAGCAGCCGAAGACACCAAGATTGAATTTCTCGGTTGGTCCTTGCGGTAGCGTGCGGGTCCGACCGGTGGTCGACTTTGATCCATCCGGCGCAATGAAGCGAAAGAAATACCATCGGTTCTCTGCCAGATCGGGCACGATAAATTTGGCGATATGATCGCGGCTGGCAGAGGCGGTGACCTCTCCCACCATCTTGGCATCAGAAAAGTCCACATTTTGCGCTACCTCTACGGTCAGCTTAGTATCGCCGTTGCCAACATAACGCGCCCATAAAAGGACAGAATTTTGAGAAGGCTCGCCGCTGGCCACACCGTGCGTGAAACCGTTGGCACGCGCCAATGTGGCAGATGCCGAGGTGGACATTGCGCCCAGACCAAAGGTTCCAAGCTGAATGAGCTGGCGGCGATCAATTTTTATGTTCATGTGTTTATCCCAAAATTCCAACTGCAAACAAAATGGCGAAAAACAATGTCATGCTGATGACAGTGAAGACAAGCAAGGCAGAAAGTCTGAGCAGGGCCTCGATCCTGGAAAGCTTGTAGGCATGCCGCAGCTGTCGATACATATGAAATGGCGGATAGAACATAAGCAAACTAGCCCATATCGCTTGCGAAACGCCGAGCGCTGCCAGCACTGCGCAAGTAATGAACAGCAACGACATGAAGCTGATCGAATAGGTCGTAAAGACGGCGTGATCATAAAAATGATAACCGCGACGACCGATAAGGGTCAACCATACAAAGGGCAGAGAAATCGGGATTAGCAACCATGCAAATTTATAGCCATTGGCCTTGAGCTTGTAGAGCAGCAGGTCCGGATTTTTGTTTACAGTTTTGATTCCGTCCCTGATCGTCTCATCCAATTCCTTCGAACCGGTCGTTACGCTGCTGTCATCGTTCAGAATATTGCCCTCTTGAATATCATCAAGGCCAGTTTGCAATTGATCGAGCTCTTCATCGGAAAAATTGCCTATTTTGATGGCACCATCGCCCAACTTGACCTCGGGATAGGGCGCATCCTTCCCGGTCATCGTCGCCAGGAGATTGCGGCCTTTCTTCAAATCAAGCAGCTCCTGACGCAAATTTTCTTGGTCCGCTTCACCGGCCGACTCCAGCTCGGCTTCCTTTTCTGTAATCTGCCGTTTGATATCGGCAGTTTGCACCATGATGCCCCTGTTGACGTTTTCGTCAGTCTCCAATCCGTTACCGCCCGAGAACGGATCGCCAAGGAAGGAAAAGACCGCGAACATCATGAACACGGCAAACAGAAACAGCGCCATGGGAGAGATAAACCGCGCGCGTTGGCCGTGAATATAGCGCCGGGTCAAGTCTCCCGGTTTCCAGGCCAAGAGCGGCAGCGTTCGCCAGAATTTGCCTTCAAAATGCAGGACACCGTGCAGGATATCATGCCAAAATGCGCCTATAGAACGGTGGATATGCAGCGGCTGTCCGCAATTGTTGCAATAGCTTCCAGTAACAGGCGCTTCGCAATTCAGACACTTGCCGGAATCTCCTGGAGCCGCGTCACCGCTTTCGCCCTCGACTGCATTCGCAATCAAGGCGCCTTCAATTACCGTTCCGGCTGCTTCAAACTCTCCCGACATAAACTAAGTTTTCGCCAATTTGAACGATAAGGCAAGCCGCTTTTCAGCAACAGCAGATTGCCGAAAATATGTTTCCAATGGTCGCACGACTTCAGCGCTACTCGTCATCGCTATCGCGCCAAAATTCCAGCCATCACCAGATCGACTGTCTGCTCACGATAGGCATCGCGCATTTTTTCGTCGAAATCATCGCGGCCATAACAATATTTCCAGACCAACTTGCCCGTAAAGAAACGGTCGGCCGCGCCTGTCACAGCGGAATAGAACAGGTCGGGATCGAGATCGCGGAACACGCCGGTCTTGATCCCGTCGCCGACAAAAATATTATAAGCTTCTGAAAGCGGTTTCAGATATTTATTCGCAATATCACGCGCGCCTTCGGGGGGCAGGTCGCGGATCAAGCGCATCGTCAGGCGGTGAATATAGGGATATTTATAATAGGTATCGATGACCGCGCCGATATGGTGACGCAGCTTGTCCTCGGGCGGCATATCCTTCGCAATTAAGAGCCCAACATCCTCGACAATCTTGGTCATGTCGCGTTCTAGGATCGCTTCGAGCAAGCCGTCTTTATTGCCGAAATAATATTTGACCAGCGCGCTGTTGAGGCCCGAGCGGACTGATAGCTCGCTAAAGGATATATCAATCGTGTCGCCCTCACGCATGATCAGGCTGGCCGTTTCGATCAGCTTTCCGCGCGCGCTGGCGCTATCCATGTCCCCGTTTTTGTCCGCTTGTTTGTCAGCGCTCATAATATTTCCCCTCACTCGGCAAGCCTCTATACAAGCAGGCTCTTACTCAAGTGATCACTTATAAGCAGGTTCGTCCCACCAAGGGAAGGTGTCTGGCATATCGGTGGACACTTTGTCCGGATAGACCGGATCGCGTTTTTCGAGAAAACTGGCGATTCCTTCTGCTGCATCATCGGATTTTGCGCGATTATAGATGATCCGGCTGTCAATCTTATGCGCTTCCATCGGGTGGTCGGCGCAGGGTATCTGCCACAGCATCTGCCGGGTGAGCGCAATCGAAACTGGAGCGGTATTGTCAACAATCTCCCGCGCCAGAGCATAGGCGGCAGGCAGCAGCTCGTCGGGCTTGTGGATCGAGCGGATCAGGCCGCCATCCAGTGCTTCCTGCGCATTGAACACACGCCCGGTCATGCACCATTCCAGTGCCTGCGGACGACCAACAATATGCGGCAGGAACCAGCTCGCCGCGCCATCAGGAGCAATACCGCGCCGTGCAAAGACAAATCCAAAGCGGGCTGTCTCGCTGGCCAAACGAAAGTCCATTGGTAGTTGCAATGTCGCCCCGACACCAACGGCGGCGCCGTTAACCGCCGCAATAACCGGTTTCAGGCATTGATAGATACGCAAGGTTAGCTTGCCGCCGCCATCTCGCACCCGAGGGTCTGAATAATCATCGACTGGTTCGCTGCTGGCAAACGGCTTTGCGCCGCCTTCTGGCGTCAGGTCAGCTCCAGCGCAAAACGCCCGATCCCCCGCGCCTGTTACAACCACCGCGCGAACATCATCATCGGCATCAATCTGATCAAACGCGTCGCACATTTCCTTCAACATGGTGTTGGTGAAGGCGTTCATTTTTTCCGGACGGTTGATCGTAATGGTCGCGATATTGTCGGCAACATCATATGTGATCTGGGTGTAGGTCATGGGGAGGATCCTGCTGTATGAAGCCCCTCCCGCAATCACGGGAGGGGTTATATTTTAGCGCGGCGCCATACGGATCGCACCATCGAGACGTACATCTTCGCCGTTAAAGTAACCGGTTTCGATCATGCACATCGCGAGCTTAGCATATTCATCCGGCTGACCCAGACGTTTCGGGAATGGCACAGACGCCGACAGAGCATCACGAACCTTATCTGGTGCACCAGCAAGCAACGGCGTATCAAAAATACCGGGCAAGATTGTGTTTACACGAATGCCGTCACCCATCAAATCGCGAGCAATCGGAAGCGTCATTCCGACCACGCCGCCTTTGGATGCGGAATAAGCCGCCTGTCCCATTTGGCCATCTTCAGCCGCAACCGAAGCGGTATTGACCATCGCTCCGCGCTCGCCATTGTCGTCGAGCGGGTCGAGCGTCAGCATTCCGGCGGCCGACTTTGCGATGCAGCGGAATGTACCAACCAGATTAACCTGGATGACAAAGTTAAATGCATCCATTGGGAAATGGCTGATCGAGCCATCTTCGCGGCTGCGTTTCGCGGTTTTGATCGCGTTACCGATACCGGCACAGTTGACCAAAATACGCTCCTGTCCATTGGCCGCACGGGCCTTAGCAAAGCCGGCATCAACGCTATCGTCGTCGGTTACATTAACCTTGCAGAAAACACCGCCAAGCTCAGCGGCCAGCGCTTCGCCTTTTTCTTCGTTCAGATCGAACAAGGCGACTTTAACGCCTTTTTCTGCGAGGCGGCGGGCCGTGGCAGCGCCGAGTCCGGATGCACCGCCCGTAACGACCGCCGACATTGTGTTGTTGAGTTCCATGAGTTTTCTTTCTGTTCTTAACTTAATTCAAGCGTTCGATGATGGTCACGTTAGCCTGACCGCCGCCTTCGCACATGGTTTGCAGACCATATTTCGAACCGCGAGTTTCCATCGCATTGAGCAAGGTTGCCATCAATTTCGTACCGGAAGCACCGAGCGGGTGACCCAGAGCAATGGCACCGCCATTGACGTTGATCTTGCTGCGATCCGCGCCAGTATGTTTCAGCCATGCAAGCGGCACAGGAGCAAAGGCTTCGTTAACCTCATAAAGGTCGATATCATCAATCTTCATACCAGCGCGCTGCAAAGCCCGGTCCGTTGCGAACAAAGGTTCTTCGAGCATGATGACCGGATCACCAGCCGTCACGGTCAGGTTCACGATCCGGGCACGTGGGGTAAGGCCATGGTCTTTCAGAGCCTGTTCGGAGCAGACCAGAACCGCGCTGGAGCCATCACAAATCTGACTGGCATTAGCAGCGGTAATCGCGCCGCCTTCCTGCAAGACTTTTACGCCGCCGATGCTTTCCATCGAGGCGTCAAAGCGAATGCCTTCGTCAACGTTATGCGTCGCATCGCCTTCTGGCGTTTCGATCTGCACGCCGACAATCTCATTAGCGAAAGCACCGGATTCAGTCGCTGCGATAGCTTTTTGGTGGCTTTCCAATGCGAACGCATCGAGATCATCGCGATTAAAGCCATGCTTTTTCACCAGCATTTCCGCGCCCATAAACTGGCTGAAATTGATACCGGGATAGGCTTCGTCAAGGCGCGGGCTTTTGTTGGTGCCAAGATCGGCATCCTTAAACAGCTTAAAGGTTGATCCCATGGGTACGCGGGTCATGCTTTCAACGCCGTGCGCCAAAACCATATCCTGTGTGCCAGACATAACGCCCTGCGCCGCAAACTGGATAGACTGCTGCGAAGACCCGCACTGCCGATCGATCGAAACCGAAGGAATGCTGTCCGGAAGCTTGGAAGCCAATACGCTGTTGCGCCCAACATCGCCCGATTGCTCGCCACCCTGCATCACACAGCCGGTAATGACGTCTTCGATAGCCTTGGGGTCGAAATCATTGCGATCCGCAATGGCGTCCAGCGTCGCTGCGCCCAAATCGACCGCATGGGTTCCAGCCAACCGGCCGCCACGACGACCACCTGCGGTCCGAACTACGTCTACAATATAGGCTTCTGCCATCTTCCTGCTCCTTTGATATTATGCGAGAATCCAAAATTTAATTGAACGGTTAAACTTGCGCTGTCCTAGCGTCAAATGAAAAAGGCCGATCATCACCATTGTGATAACCGGCCTTTTTCGAGTCTTAACCTGCGATTTTAAGCAGGTACGTTATCTTTCTTGACCGTGATCACCTGTGGATAGGTGAATTCAAGCAGGCCTTCTTTGCCATATTCGGCGCCAAAGCCGGATTGTTTATGCCCACCAAAGGGAGCAAATGGCGACAGGTGGAGGAATTCATTCACCCACACGGTGCCGGTTTCCAGCTGTTCAGCAATCTCAACGCCCTTTTCAGGGTTGGCGGTCCAAACCGCACCGGCCAGACCATATTCACTGGCATTGGCACGGCTGATCACTTCTTCTTCGGTGCTGAATTTCATCAGCGGCATGACCGGGCCAAATTGTTCTTCAGCCACAATCCGTGCGTCTTCCGGCGGATTGTCGAGGATTGTGATTGGCATATAATATCCTGGAACATCAGGATCATGATCGCCACCGACAAGGAATTTATAGCCATTGTCCTTGGCATCCTGAACCAGTTCCAGCACACGATCATATTGCTTCTTGTTTTGGATCGGGCCAACGGCTGTGCCCTGCTGCGCGCCGTCTCCAACTTTTACATTTTTGGCATATTCGGCAATCGCGGTGCTAAGCTCATCATAAATATCTTCGTGGATATAAATGCGTTTCGCCGCGACACAGATTTGACCGGCATTGGTGAAGCTCGACCAGAAAAGCTGTTCAGCCACTTTTTCAACATTGGCATCTGGCAATACGATAGACGCATCGTTGCCGCCCAGCTCCAACGTGATCCGTTTGAGATCCTTGGAAGCGCCTTCCATGATCTTCTTGCCGGTTGCGGTTGAACCAGTAAATGTGATCTTGTCGATATCAGGATGGGCTGTGATCAATGGACCAAGGCTATCTTCACCGGTAATGATGTTCACTACGCCAGCAGGGGCGGCATCTTTGATCAATTCAGCCAGCCGCAATGTTGTTAGCGGAGTGAACGGCGATGGTTTCAATACGATCGTGCAACCGGACAATAACGCCGGAGCGATTTTCTGCACCGCCATCATAACGGGGAAATTCCACGGCACGATACCGCCAACCACGCCAACCGGAACCCGGCGGGTACGGCTGAGGCGCTCGTCGGTATCTTCGTTAATCTCATCATCAAGGTCGAGCGTGGATTGCGCGCCAGCCATCAGCGATGCGCCCATAATTTCGCCCTGCGCTTGCGCATGGGGCTTGCCTTGCTCAGCGGTCAGCAAACGGAATAGCTCGTCAAGATTTTCTTTGATCGTCGCAGAAATGGCCTGAACCACAGCACGACGTTCTGCAATCGGCTTCTTGCTCCATGCGGGGAAAGCCGCACGGGCTGCTGCGACCGCCTGATTTAGCTCGGCTTCCCCCGAAGCGGGTACCTGACCGATAACTTCTTCATTGGCGGGATTGACCACGTCCAACATTTCGGATGTGCTGACCATCTGGCCATTGATGAGATTCTTATATTGGGTGATCATTTCGCTCTCCTTTGGAATTTGTGCTGTACCGTTTCTATTTTGTGTTCGTATATCTTATTACAAGGCCGCCCACGCCTCTCATTTTGATAGAGTGTATCTAAGGGGCAAAGTTTTAAGCCCGCCGACAAAACTCGACTTAGCCCGCTTCGGTTCCCCTGCCAGTTCAACCGTCTCTATTCTGTCGAGCAGTTCATTGAACAATATCTTCATTTCCAGCCGCGCCATATGAAGCCCCAGACATTGATGCGCGCCAGCGCCAAAGGCCAGATGGCGATTGGGCGAGCGCGCTGCATCAAATTTTCGCGGATTTTCAAAAACGCGTTCGTCATGATTGGCCGCGACATAGTTGATCATCAACCAGTCGCCCTTTTTCATGGATGCGCCGCCAACTTCAACATCCTCTGCGGCCGTGCGCATGAAATGCTGCACCGGGGACGTCCAACGGATCGCTTCTTCGACTATGCCGGGCAGCAGGTCACGGTCGGCTTTGAGCCGCGCAAACTGTTCCGGATCCTGTGCCAGTGCCATCATTGCACCGGCGGTCGAGGCGGATGTCGTATCATGTCCGGCGGATGCCACGATGATATAGTAACCGGCCATATCGCGGTCGCTAAGATACTCACCGTCGACCTTGGCATTGGCGATTACGCTCGCGACATCATCGGTGGGATTGGCGCGCTTTTCTTCAGTCAGTTTTACAAAATAGGCTTCGAAATCAGCGACGGCCCCGACCACCAGTTGAGTGATCTGTTCTGCCGTCATATTCGCCATGCCGGTTTTGTTGAGGTCCTCATCCTGACCGCCAAACATTTGCTGGGTCAGGAACAACATCCGCTGTTCATCCGCTTCGGGAACGCCCAATATCTGCATGATGACATGCAGCGGATAAGGCGAGGACACCAGGGGTACAAAGTCTGCCACCGGTCCCGCCTCGACCAGTCGATCTACCGTCGTCTTGGCCAGGGCGGCAATCTCCCCTTCCAATTGCTTCAGATTTTTGGGCATGAACCATTCCTGGGTCAGCCGGCGATATTTGGGATGAATAGGCGCATCCAGCGCGACCAGCGAGTTCACCAAATGGGGATCGCCATCGGTGACCGCTTTCACCAGTTCCTCTCCTTCGCGAAAGGTAAAAACGACGCCGCGCGGATTATTCAGGAAGGTAGCGTTATCCTTGCTGATTCGCATGACATCATCATAACCGGTCACCAACCAGAACGGATCGTGGAGATCGCCATTCTCTACCCGCGCCACCGGCATGTTTTTGCGCAGCCAATCAAATGTATCAAGCAAGCCATCCCATTCGGCATAAGCGACAGGATCGATAACGGATGCCGCCATTTCAGGCGAAAGGGTTGGATTATTTTCCGAGGTCACTGTCTCCGTCATAATATTTCTCTCAATGTCTCTGCGCGCCTGCCTCAAACCCTTCGGTCGGGAGAGCGCTCATGTAGATAACGATTTTCTCGATCTGGCCGCCATCATTGCAGTGGAAGAAATTGCAATTTTGTAAGTCAGTTTCAGTGCCATCAGCGGCGCTTCTCAGATGAATGTGAAAGCGTACGGCGACAGTCCCGTTTTCTGGATCAGCAGTGGTTTGAAACGTGTCGATATCGATGCCATCATAGCTTTCCAGAAATTCGACAAAATGGGTGTGGATGGCCTGCTTGCCCTCAAATGTGACTCCAAGCGGCGGGATAACCATCGCGGCATTATCCGCAATATTGGCCATCAAGCCATTCATATCCCGCTCAACAACCCGACCAAAATAACCATCTACCGCAAGACTGCGAAGATCATCCAAGGCCTGCTTGGTCTGCATCAAACAATCCGGCTGCCGGTCTTGCCCCAATATTCGTCACGAAGCAGGCGTTTATACAACTTGCCGGTAGCCTCGCGAGGCAGGTCGGCGCGGAAATCGATCTGACGCGGGACTTTGACGCCGGACAATGTTTGCCGCAAATAGGCTTCCAGCTCCTGCGCAAATTCCGGTGTCGCATTGTCCATATCGGAGGGTTGGACCACCGCGACAACACGCTCCCCCATATCCTCATCTGGCGCGCCAATAACCGCGGCATCGGTAATTTTCGGATGGGTGACGAGCAGGTTCTCAATCTCCTGCGGATAAATGTTCACGCCGCCGGAAATGATCATAAAGCTCTTGCGATCGGTCAGATACAGAAAGCCATCTTCATCGACTTTCCCGACATCGCCGAGCGACGTCCAACCATGTCTGTTAACCGCGGCCTTCGTTTTCTCAGGATCGTTATGATAGCTGAACGGCGCGCCATCTTCGAAATAGATTTGCCCCTCTTCCCCTGTCGCGACTTCCTTATCATCTTCGTCACAGATGCGGACGGTGCCAATCAGCGCCTTACCGACCGATCCCTTGTGCTCCAGCCAATCGGCCGCGTTGATAAACGTAAAGCCATTGCCTTCGGAACCGGCATAATATTCCATCAATATCGGGCCCCACCAGTCGATCATTTTTTCCTTCACCGGCACCGGACAAGGGGCGGCGGCATGAACGGCGCTTTTCAGCGATGACACATCATATTTTGCGCGCACCTCGTCCGGCAGCTTGAGCATACGGTTGAAATGGGTTGGCACCCACTGGCTCACGTCGACCTTATATTTTTCGATCAAGGCGAGCGCTTCTTCTGGATCGAATTTTTCCATGATGATGATTGTGCCGCCCATTTTGTGGACGGTCATGCACCAGCGCAGCGGCGCCGCATGATAAAGCGGCGCGGGCGACAAATAGGTGCAACCAAGCGGAAATCCGAATGCCGCTTGCGCCATCATCACCAATGCATTGGGCGCAGCAATATCTTCATTCTCGGGAAATGGAATGCGCACGCCCTTGGGCCTGCCAGTTGTGCCCGAACTGTACAGCATGTCCGTGCCGTGCCGCTCATCGTCAATCGGCGTGTCGGGAAGAGCAGCCAAGGCCGCTTCCATGTCGCGGCTATCATCCACGCCATAGATATATTGCTTCACATCGGGATTGAGTTTGCACAGCTCATCGACCACGCCCAGCTTGCTCTCGGAGCTGACCAAAAGAGACGCGCCGCTATCGCTTAAAATATAGGATGCTTCTGGAGCCGTCAGACGGCTTGGAATCGCAACATAATAGAGGCCAGCGCGCTGGGCGCCCCAGGCAAAATCAAAGAATTTGGGATGATTGTCGAGCAGCACCGCCACGGTGTCACCAATTTGCAGGCCCTGACTACGAAACAATTGCGCCATACGATTGGACGCCTTGTCCAGTTCGCTATAAGTTTCAACGGCACCAGTGCTGGCCATAATGACGGCGGGCTTGTCGGGATTTTCCTGGGCATGCAGATAGGGATGCATCGGTTGCTTCTCTCCATTTTGGGGGCGACCGCCTTTACCAGCGATTCGCATTTTCCCCATCATGGTTTAAGCGCGCAGTTAAATCAATGGATTGTCTTTCCGCCTATCGATAGACGGAAAGAATAACCCCCTAATTTTCCACATAGATATCCACAGGCACGCTCAAATCAGCAAAGACGCGGCCAATGGGCGCCATGCTGTTCGCCCCTTCGGAAATAGCTTGCTCGAGAAACATCTGCGATCCCGCGCCGTTTAGCAGCACCAATACGGTCCGTGCTTCGCATATTGCGGCCTTGGTCACTGTTACCAGAGGGGTATCGCCATTGTCCGGCATGATCCCGACAGCGCGTTTTTCCTTGGGTCCGTCCAGCGCTTCTTCGAGATCGGCGCTTTCGACCAGGCCGGCAGTGCTGCCATCTTCGTTCATGCCCAGCCAGATCAAATCCGGCGGCCATTTGGTATCTTGGAGCCGCGCATCAGCAGCGCCGCCGGCCAGATGATAGTCGTCATTTTCTGTCGCAATCGGCAATACCCGGGCACCGCGCGTCAGAAACAGCTGCGCCAGTGTTTTCACATGGCTGCGCGGATCATCAACCGGGACCAGATAATCGTCGGTTGGAATGATGGTTACATATTTCCACTTAATCTGCTTTTCCGCAAGCGCTTCGAGCACCGGCATCGCGTCATCGCCGACCGGCAGAGCCAAAAGCGCTTCGCCGCGAGCATCAAGCGCGCTTTCGATGATGAATGCAATGTCGCCAGCGACAGCATCAACCATCTCGGCCTTGTCGTCAAAGTCCCACCATTCGAGCTGAGAATCTTCGCCTTCCGGCAAATCATCCAAATCCCATGATTCGTCTTCACTCATATCGCGTCCTGTCTTTCGGGTGTCTTATTGGGGCTTCTAATCGTTGCAGAAATCAGCACAAGGGGAAATCCCGCTTTTCAAACCGCCAAGTTTGCGCCAATTGATAGCCGAAGAGGCGATATGCAGATGACTCAAAACTATATTCTCACGCTGACGGCTGAAGATCGGGTGGGCCTCGTTGCCGCTGTCACAGGCTTTCTGGCAGAGCATGACGGCTTCATTCTTGACAGCCAGCAATATGCCGATCTGGAGCAGGGCCGCTTTTTCATGCGGGTCGAGTTTAAGGGCGCTGGTGACAAGTTTCCGGCCAGCCTTGAGGCACTTACTGAGAAGTTTGCGACGGTCGGTACTCGCTATGCGCTCGACTGGACATTGGTCAGCGGGGCGGCAAAGCCCAATACTGTGATCGCTGTATCCAAGGGTAGCCATTGCCTCAACGACTTGCTGCACCGCTGGAAAACCGGGGGATTGCCGGTTAATATTGTAGGTGTCGTCAGCAATCATGACAGTCTGCGCGATCTGACCGAATGGCATGATGTGGCATTCCACCATCTCCCAGTGACCAGCGACAATCGCGCGGAGCAGGAACAGGCGATATTAGATGTCATGGATCAGGGACAGGCCGACTATCTGATCCTCGCCCGCTACATGCAGATATTATCCGATGATCTAAGCGCCAAACTGGCCGGTCGCTGCATCAACATCCATCACAGCTTCCTACCCGGCTTCAAAGGCGCAAAACCCTATCACCGGGCGCATGAGCGCGGCGTTAAACTGATCGGCGCCACCGCACATTTTGTCAGCGCAGATCTCGATGAAGGTCCGATTATCGAGCAAGCGGTAGAACGTGTTGATCACCGGGCGAGCGTCGAGGAGATGATCCGCATTGGCCGTGATATCGAGGCGCAGGTACTCGCGAAAGCTGTCAAATGGGCTGGCGAACATCGGATATTGCTCAACGGCAACCGGACGGTTGTGTTCCGCTAGCGCTCATTTTCTGGCGCCGGTGCCGGTTCTGACGCATCCAGCAATATACCCGCTGGTCGCAAAATTGTCAGCGCAGCCGGCGCGCCGGTGATCTTTTCCTGGGCAGTGATATCAACCTGCACGAATGTGCCTTCTTCGGTTAGTTTCGCGCTTTGCGTACATGTCCAGTCGAGGCCGCCATTTTCTTCCTCGCCGCTGGATTCACCCAAGCTGGGCGGGCGCGGATCGGTCAATATCTCGACAGCCCGGTTGCGAACCACCGATTGGGCCACCACCCGTAATTCCAGTTCGGCGGCATTGCGCGTTGTGTAGCCCTGCAGACGGATGAGCGCGAGCGCCGCCAGGCTGAAGACCGACAAAGCCACCAGCATTTCGATGAGAGTGAAGCCACGTTCATGCCCATACTGTAACTTCATGGCGCTTCCTCCCCGCCCGCCAATTGCACATCACCCATCGGCGCGATCACGATATTGCGCGCAAAATCCTTATAGCCCAGCCGCACTGCGGCACGGTCACTGGGTAATCCAGTACTTTCAAAACTGATCAGCAAGGGGCCTGTTTCACCAACCTCTGCGGTAACGCCGTTAGACCAGCTGGTTGATCGAAACGGCTTGTCTTCCATCACCGACCAGGCGCCTTTGCGCCGCTCGAGAAAACTATAACCGGACGGCGTAACCTGCACCGCCATCGGGCGGGATTGCAATATTGCATTGTCGCGCAAGGCCGCCGTGCGAGCGGCAAATTTCTGGGCATCCTGTTCTAGATCATTGCTGCCGTCTGGAAAGGACAGCACAACGATTGAGGCCATCAGACCCATAATCACTAATACAATCATGAGTTCCACCAGCGAGAAGCCAGTTTCATGACGATTTTGATCAGGGTTTCGGCGGGGTTTCATAATAGTAGCCTATCGATTCCATCCGATCCCTCTCTTGCAGAAGCGGCGCGGGCCTGCAATGGATGAGCGATAAGATAGTATGATTCAAACTAATATATCAGGTGGGGAATAATATGAGCGACGTCGTTCTTTATGACAAACAGGACCGCGTGGTCACCATTACATTGAACAAGCCGGAAACGCGCAACGCGCTGTCGACCGACCTTTGTAGCGCGCTGGTCGACGCGATGAAAAAAGCCGATGCTGATAAGAGCGTTAGCTGCGTCGTGCTCGCCGCCAATGGCAAAAGCTTTTCCTCCGGCGGTAATCTCCACGAGATAAAAGCGATGACTGCCGAGCAGAATATGACGCCGCTACAAATTGAAGAATGGTATAAAACCGGCATTCAACGAATCCCGCTGACCATGGCCGAGATCTCGGTTCCAGTTATCGCGGCAGTTAACGGCCATGCGATCGGTGCAGGCAATGACCTTACCACCATGTGTGACATAAGAATCGCCGGCGAAGACGCCATTTTCGCAGAGAGCTTTCTGCGCGTTGGAATAATCCCCGGCGATGGCGGCGCATGGCTACTGCCGCGCATCATCGGTCAAGCGCGCGCTAACCAGATGCTGTTTACCGGCGAATTTATCGATGCGCCCAAGGCGCTGGATTATGGCTTGGTGTCAGAGATTGTCGCCAATGATGGCTTGCTCGCGCGGGCCTATGAATTGGCCGAGCAGGTGGTGGCATTACCGCCGCTCGCCATCCGCAAAACCAAAGAACTCGTCCGCACCGCACAGAGCGTAACGCTCAAAGAAAATCTCGACCAGGCCGCATTATTTCAAGGTGTCTTGCAACAGCTCGACGATCATCAGGAAGCAATTGATGCGATCCTGGAGAAACGCAAACCAGTGTTTAAGGGGCATTGATCATGAAAAAAATTATTGCTTCGTTTTTAACATTGGCCATCGCAACAACCGCTTATGCTGGACCGCCCGAGGGCATCGCAACAGAGGCGACCAAAAAAGCCAATGCGGACTTCGGCGCGCGCCTTCCCATTGCCGATCAAACCGATTTCGAAAACGCAAATCGTGGTTTCCTGGCCAAAATAGAAGAACCCATTCTCAATGAAGATGGTTCAGTGGCGTGGGATCCGAGCCAGTTTGATTTTGTGAAAGGTGACGCTCCGGACACGGTAAACCCTTCGCTTTGGCGGCAGGGGAAACTCAATAGCATCCACGGCCTGTTTGAAGTGATGCCCGGCGTCTACCAGTTTCGCGGATATGACCTTGCGCAGATGACGATCATCGCGGGCAAAAAGGGTTGGATAATTGTTGATCCGCTGACCACACCCGCACCGGCAAAGGCCGGTTTGGCGCTGGCCAATAAAACACTCGGCAAACGCCCGGTAACCGCGGTGTTGTTTACCCATAGTCACGGCGATCATTATGGTGGCGCCAATGGTGTGATCAACAAGCTCGATCTTGCTTATGACGATGTTCAGATCATCGCGCCACATGGATTTGTCAGAGAATCCATCGGCGAAGCGATTATAGCAGGTACAGCCATGAGCCGGCGGGTTCAATTTCAGTTTGGTACGTCTTTGCCGGCCGGAAAAACAGGCCATGTCGGCGGCGGTTTAGGGCAAGCATTGTCGCGCGGCGATGTGGCCTTAGTCCCGCCAACCAAAAGCATAGGCGAAGACGGCGAAACGATGACCATTGATGGCATCACATTTGAATTTATGGATGCCAGCGAAACCGAGGCACCAGCTGAATTCGTTTTCTATTTGCCGCAGTTTAAAGCTTTACACAGCGCTGAAGTGGCAACGCGAACCTTTCACAATGTGTTGACGCCGCGCGGAGCGTTAGTGCGCGACACGCTCAAATGGAGCAAGATTATCGATGCCATGTATGCTAGATATGGCGCGAAATCGGACGTGCTATTAGCCTCACATCACTGGCCAACTTGGGGCAGTGACAATGTTCAAACAGCTCTGAAAAATCAGCGCGGTCTATATCGCTATGTCCATGACCAAACCATGCGTCAGGCCAATCAGGGCGCGACCATGCATGAATTGGCCGAAAATATCGGTGAGCCAGACTTTGCCAAAACGGATTTTGGGGTGCGCGATTATTACGGCACTTTGAACCACAATAGTAAAGCCGTGTATCAGCGCTATTTTGGCTGGTGGGATGCGGTTCCCGCAACCTATCATCAACTGCCGCCTGCCGAGGCGTCCAAAAAATATGTCACGGCAATGGGCGGAACCGACAAAGCTCTTGCTGTTGGCGAAAAGGCGTTTGGAGCGGGCGAGTATCGTTGGGCGGCAACTGTTTTCAATCATATCGTCTTTGCTGATCCCACTAATGAAGCCGGGAAGAAATGGCTGGCATCCAGCTATGAACAACTCGGCTTTCAAGCCGAAGCGGGTACGTGGCGCAATATCTATCTCGTCGGGGCCAAGGAATTGCGGGAAGGCAATAAGGCCTCCAGCACCGTCAATAGTTCCAATGCTAAAGTGCTCAACGGCATAGCCGCGATCGACCTGTTCGACGCCATCGCCACCCGTTTTAATCCAAAGAAAATGCAAGGCGAAGGCGGCATTATCCAGTTCACTTTTGCGGATCGCAAAGAAGCGGTAAATGTCGATCTTGGTAAAAGTGTGATGTTCCCGCGTGCCGGTCAAGCAGAAGCGGCAACCGCGCAAGTCGAGATTAGTCGAACCGATTTCACGCGGCTATTGTTGCGGCAGGCCAATCCGCAGGAATTAGTTCAGTCCGGTGCGATGACGGTCAGCGGCGATACCGCTCTATTGGCATCTATGTTCGTGGCGCTCGACCCGGTAAATCAGCAATTTAACATTGTCACCCCCTAAAGGCTTTTGTCGATGCAACGATTTAACTTTCCCGTCGTCCAGCCCGATCCAGCACTGGAAGAACTGCGCGCAGAATTGCAGACCTTTCTGCGCGAAGAACGGGAGGCTGGCAATTTCCGCCCCGAGCCAGAATGTTGGATGGCATCTGCCGATGCCGAATTTTCCAAAAAAATGGGCAAACATGGCTGGATCGGCCTGACTTGGTCGAGCCAATATGGTGGTCATGATAAGAGCGCTCTTGAACGCTACATTGTAACTGAGGAAATGCTGCGCGCCGGCGCACCTGTGGGGGCGCATTGGATTGCCGACCGTCAACATGCGCCGATGCTGCTGGAACATGGAACGGAAGAACAGAAGCTCGACATCCTGCCGCGCATTGCTGCAGGCGAGTGTTATTTTGCCATTGGTCTCTCTGAACCGGGAGCAGGTTCCGACCTCGCCAATGTCAAAACGAAAGCCGAAAAAGTGGATGGCGGCTGGAAAGTCAACGGCCAGAAAATCTGGTCCTCCGGCGCGCATATGTGCCATTATATGGTTGCCATTTTGCGGACCTCACCGGCAGATGGCCGCAACCGGCATGTCGGTCTTTCGCAAATCATGATTGATCTCAGCCTGCCCGGCGTCACGATCAAACCGATAACCGATCTATCCGGCGACGCGCATTTCAATGAGGTCTATTTTGAGGATGTGATTGTTACCGAAGACTGCCTGCTCGGCGAAGAAGGCGGCGGCTGGAAACAGGTGACGGGTGAACTCGCCATGGAACGCTCGGGGCCGGAACGATTCCTCTCTAGCTACATCACACTCGAAACGGCACTCCATCAATTGCAGGGCAAATTGGGATCTGATTCCCATGCGCGTCTCGGCAAGCTGATCGCCAATCTGCGCACCTTGCGCGGCATGTCTTGGGGCATAGCTAATCTGCTCCATCAAGGCGTATCGCCCGAGACCGAAGCCGCTTTGGTCAAGGACCTCGGCAATCGGCTTGAAAATGATCTGACTCTGCAAGTCCGGGCGTTGCTCAATGATTTGCCCGCAGAGGAATGGTCTGATGAAATGCGCCGTATCCTCAATATGGGGATATTGCGGTCACCGCCTAACACCTTGCGTGGCGGCACCACCGAAGTCATGCGCGGGATTACCGCGCGCCAGTTAGGGCTACGCTAATGATCAATACAGAAGGCATGGTCGCTGAAACGGCAGCGAAAATCTACACCGACCTATGCGGACGCGAAGTGCCGCATGAAGCGGAAGCTGGGTCCTATCCGCAGGCCTTATGGGACGCGCTTGCCGAAAACGGCCTGCCGCTGGCTTGGGTCAGCGAAGATAGTGGCGGCTTTGGCGCCGACTATGACGAAGCCTTCGGCGCCATCTGGGTGTCGGCTGAGGCGGCCTCGCCGGTTCCCTTTGCCGAGACATTGGTCGCCAACTGGCTGCTCGATCGGGCGGGAATTGCGATTCCCGGTGGTGCATCCAGCTTTGCATTGCTCGTAGGCAAGACAGCCAGCGTTTCCTTTGCCAGTGCGGCTGATCATGTCGCCGTCTATAATACAGTCAAGAGTGAGATTAACCTCTACAAAACCGCCGATGTAGCGACCGGTGACGGGCAAGCGCTGTCACCAGATGGCGATAGTCGTCTGGACTTCTCTGGCGCTACACCAGTCGCCAGCGCTGCGACCAACTTATCCCGCCGGGCCGTGGAGGCGCTGATCCTAACCGTCCGGGCCGTACAAATGGCCTCCGCCATCGAGGCCGCACTTAACATGTCCATCGCCTATGTCTCCGACCGCGAGCAATTTGGTCGGCCTCTTTCCAAATTTCAGGCAATCCAGCACCAACTGGCCGTCGCCGCATCGGAAAGCGCAGCGGCAACTATGGCCGCAACACAGGCCGCTAGCGCGCTCGCCCAAAACGCCGATGATCCCGAAAAAGCATGGCATGAAGCGGTGGTCGCCAAAGTCCAGATCGGTCACAGCGTCGAAGCCGTCACGGTACCCTTCCATCAGGTACACGGCGCGATGGGCTATACACAGGAATATGACCTGCATCATTATACCCGCCGCCTATGGGCATGGCGCGACGCCTTGGGCAACGAACATCACTGGTCCAAATTGCTGGGCCAAGAGCTTGCCGTAACGTCACCGGACCAGATTTGGAAGGGCGTGACAACCGGCGCCTGGATTGCTAGTTAACTAACCGATTAAACCGATTCTAGGGACGGCTCATATCGTCTCCAATCATTCCAACGCAAGAGGACCAATCCCATGAAAACACGCATCACAGAGCTTTTCGGCATCGAGCATCCGATCATTCAGGGCGGAATGCATTATGTGGGATTTGCGGAACTCGCAGCGGCGGTATCCAATGCCGGCGGCTTGGGGATTATCACGGCACTAACCCAGCCTTCTGCCGAAGCTTTGGCCAATGAGATTGCCAAGTGCAACGACATGACCGACAAACCCTTTGGTGTGAACCTGACCTTCCTGCCAGTGGTTAACTCCCCTGACTATGAAGGCATGGTCAAGGCGATAATCGAAGGCGGTGTGAAAGTCGTCGAGACCGCTGGTAACAATCCTGTGCAGGTGCTGCCTGCCCTTCATGATGCTGGCATCAAGGTCATCCATAAATGTACCGCCGTTCGCCATGCTCTGAAAGCGCAATCCATTGGCTGTGACGCGGTTTCCGTTGATGGTTTCGAATGCGGCGGCCACCCCGGTGAAGATGATATTCCGAACATGATCCTGCTTCCCCGCGCCGCCGATGAACTGGATATTCCCTTTGTCAGCTCTGGCGGACAGGCCGACGCGCGTTCACTCGTGGCATCGCTCGCGATGGGCGCAGAAGGCATGAACATGGGCACGCGCTTCATCGCGACGAAAGAAGCGCCGGTACACCAAAATGTGAAAGACGCGATTGTCGCCGCCAGCGAATTGGACACGCGCCTCGTGATGCGCCCCCTGCGCAATACCGAGCGCGTGTTGAACAATCCTGCGGTCGAAAAGCTGCTGGAAATCGAAAAGGAAAAAGGCGCCGATCTACAATTTACAGATGTCATCGAACAAGTGGCCGGTGTTTATCCAAAAATCATGTTGGAAGGCGACATGGACATCGGCGCATGGAGCTGCGGCATGGTTGCAGGCCTGATCAATGATATTCCGACTTGTAAGGAATTGATCGACGGTATCATGAAAGATGCAGACGAGATCATCAACGGTCGCCTCAAAGGCTTCCAAGCCGCCTAATCATGGAACCCTATCAACCGCTAAGCCGCTCCATTGCTGGCAAAAAAGCCATTGTCACTGGCGCGGCTAGCGGCATGGGCCGTGCCACGGCACATCTCTTTGCGTCTGAAGGTGCGATGGTTGCAGTAACCGATCTGGATCAGGGGCGGTGCGACGCGGTTGTCGAAGAAATCGCGGCAGCCGGTTATAGCGGCTCGGCAGAGGCATGGTCCCTGGACGTCAGCAATCCTGACATCATTAAGGCGGTTGTTACCGATATCGCCCAAGCCTTTGGTGGCATAGATATACTCATCAACAATGCCGGCTTTGCAATTCCCGCGGATGTTGCTCTGGAGAGCTATGAGGACAGTTGGGAGCCGACCCTTGCTGTCATGCTCGCGGCCCACCAGAGAATGATCCGCGCCACTTTGCCGCACCTCAAGGAGGCCGAGCATCCCCGGATAGTCAATATCGCGTCAACCGAAGGCTTGGGTGCCTCGCCGGGCAACAGCCCCTATGTCGCCGCCAAACATGGCGTGATCGGCCTGACAAAAGGCCTAGCGGTCGATCTCGGCCGCGAAGGCATCACCGTCAATTGCATCTGCCCCGGCCCGATCCGCACCGGCATCACCGACGCGATTTCCGAAGAGCATAAAACCATCTACGCAAAACGCCGGGTAGCCCTGCGCCGCTATGCAATACCGGAAGAGGTTGCCCATATGACCCTGTCCTGCGTGCTACCAGCCGCCAGTTTCCTAACCGGCGCAGTCATTCCGGTCGATGGCGGCCTTACTATCAAGAACGCGTGAAGCCCCCGGGATTATAAACCCAGAGGCTTCTGCTTTTGCTTGATCATATCTGCGGTTAGCGCAATATGGCATTGCCAATCACCGCTCCGATAATTCCACTGGTCACGCCGATCAGAACGGCATCGTTACCAGACCGAACCCAGCGATAACCGCGCGGTGCGTTTGACAAACGATAGGCGCGGGGATTGTTGATCACCCGGTAATTCACGGCATGACGGCTATTGAAGCGTTGTCCTTTGGCCCAGCGTTTCTGACTCACGACATGGCGGGTTTTGGAAACATTCCTCACCGCATTATTTTTCACCGTTGTCGTCTTGGTAACAACGCGCTTGCCGTGCTTGTTGGTCACCGTTTTCTTGACCGTCTTATGCGTTGCGGCCTGTGCCTGTGCGGTAACCATTGGCGATGCGACCATCGTTGATACAGCCAATATCATCAGAATCTTTTTCATCATAAACTCCTCTTTTACGCGGCGCCAACTGCGGCGTCAGAAACAGGTATGACGAAAAACCGTCGCAGAGATTTGCCGGATTCCGGGTTTATTGTATCAAATTGTCGCGAGGGGGCAGAGTTGTTCATCTGGCAATAAGCTTGGCAGGACTGATCGAAGCAGAGATGCTACTGGTCGAAACAGCAGCTTGTGAAAAAAGTTTGAAGGATAGCTTATCAAAATGAAAATCGTTTCCGATGCCCTTCAACCGCAACGCTATCCTTTGCTGCTACCGGTCTTTCTTGTGGGCGGCAGTATATTGCTGTTCAAACTGGCTGGCCTATATCCATTTCCGTCCCGATTTGCCGAAGACATGGTCCACAGCAGCTTGCAAATAATGCTCTGCATCGCCGTCATCGCATTGCTGAGACGATTCGAACTATTTGACGCAACCGGACTGAACAATCCTATCCGCAATTGGCCGAGAAACTGGCCGTTCGCTGTTGTACCGATGGCATTAATAGGGCTGATCAACCTGTTATCTGTCGACTGGAATGCGCTTTCCTTCGATGGTGTTCGTGTAACCGGATGGATTTACAATAGCGTTTCCACCGGATTGTTTGAAGAAATATTGTTGCGGGGATTCTGTTTCTATTTTCTTTATCGATGTTGGCAAGGGCACAAGAACGCCATCTTTCTGGCGGCAGTGGCCCAAGCGCTTATCTTTGGCATTGCCCATTTATCAAACTTGCAAAATGCACCTGTCGGTGATGTTGTACCGCAAGTTATCTATGCGACCCTTTTGGGCATCGGCTTTGCTGGTATCACCGTCTATACGCAATCTATCTGGCCAACAATTGCGATCCACAGCTTTATCAATGCCATGGGCGACCTAAATAATTTTTTCGGCCCCGAAATACCCGGCAGCGCCGGTGATGTGTCGGGATATCTTGCGGCGATAATAATTATATTCTGCGTCGCAACAGTTCCGGGACTATATTTGCTACGATTGGCTCAAAAACGAATAATATCGGCCCGTGAGCAAGCCTGACCACCACCTCACTGACCATATTCATCATGCCGCTTATCCCAGAACATCTCTCCCTTGGGCCAGCCTTCCGGTGTGACTTCCCAAGGCTCCTGGCGGCCATACGGAGTAAGATCAAGCCAAGTCCAATGACTACCCAAATGCTCGACACCCCGCTGATCCGTATAATAGGTGCGGTAAATGTCTTCCCCGTCGCGTAGAAAAACGCTGGCAACGTGGTTTTCACCTTCATCGTTAGTCGCATTGAAGTCATAATTGAAATCGCTGCCGAAGGATGAAACCCACGGCATATCCCAACCCATTCGCTCCTTATATCGCATAAGCTTCTCCAACGGCGCACGCGATATAAGCACGATAGATGTATCCCGGGCATGTAAATGGGCCGGATGGGACATTGCGTCCGTCACCCATGAACAGCCAGGGCAGCCCGCTTCGGCATCCGGTGCAAACATGAAATGATAGACAATTAACTGTTTTCGATCATCAAATAAATCCAGCAAGCTTACCTTGCCATTTTCGCTCTCAAACTCGTAGTTTTTCTCTACCTTCACCATGGGCAATTGTCGCCGCATCGCGTTAATCGCATCCTGCGCTCTGGTCAGTTCCTTTTCTTTCACGCGGAGCTTTTCGATAGCGGCCTGCCAGTTTTTCTGGCTGACAATATCCGGTTGCGCTTGCTCTCCCATTTGATCCTCCCAATTCACAACCCTGTTGAGAGACCAATACTAACACATCTGGATGAGCCAGACGATCCCCGGTCGTTTAATCCGTCCGGACATTCTTCTGCGCGGCAATATTCGCCTTGAGCTCAAACACATCGGGCCGCGCATAATGGCCAGCCACATCCATATCGAACTTGCCGCGCGTCCGGTCGTTCAGATCAATTTCAGCGGTTAGCAAAATCTCTTCGCCAAATACCGGCCCAGCGATCAACTCCCCCGATGGTGCGATGATGCAGCTACCGCCGTTAATCAAAACCACATCAGGATCATTCCCTTGAACCGCGTCAAATTGGATGCTGTCTAATCCGATCATCCCGCGTTCCAGATACTGACAGGCAGAAAGAACAAACGCTCGGCTTTCCAGCGCTATCGTCTGCATGGTCGGCAACCACACCGGGCGATCATCAACGGTGGACACGCAATAGAAATCGGGCTGAGCATCATAATAATAGCTCCGCAACAGCGGCATATAATTTTCCCAACAGATCGCACTGACGAGCCGGCCGGCGCTGCTGTCCATGACAGGCAAATCGCTGCCATCGCCCTGCCCCCAGATCAGCCGTTCCATCGCGGTTGGGACCAATTTGCGGTGGACGCCGAGCAACGATCCGTCGCGTTCGAAACCGAAAGTCGAGCAATAGAGTGTCGCCCCTTTGCGCTCGATGGCTCCGACGACCACAGCGATGTCATTGGCTGCGACCGCTTCGCTCAGCGCTTCAAATTCGGGTGAACCCAATTCGATCGCATTGTCCGAATAGAGCCGGAACATTTCCCGTCCGGCATCATTGCGTGATCCCACCCGCACACCAAAATCCACGCCTTTTGGGTAGCCGCCGATAAAGGCTTCAGGAAGCACCACCAATTGGCTTTTTGCCGCTTTGGCATCCGACAATAGGTCCGCGAATTTGGTCAGGGTAGCCTGCGTATTGAAGGGGTCCGACCCGGCTTGCACAACTGAAACGATGCGGCCTTTGGCAACGCTGGTCACGGCTTATCCTCTTTCTGCTTTAGGGAACATCCCACAAAGCCAGAACAGAGCGCAGAGCCGCAACAAATGCAAGCGGCTGATCAAGCATCAAATGATGTTCCGCCTTTGGCACAGCAATCATCGGGATATGGCTGCCACCTAGTTCGCGCAGATAGGCGGCGCTATCGCCATCGAATAATTTGCTATTCTCGCCATAGATGATTGCCTGCCTATGCGGCAAATCGGCTATCCGCTGCGGGGCTTGCATCCATTTGGCTTGATCGTTTTCGCTGCGGTGGAAAACCTTTGGGTTGAATTTCCAGGTCCAACCGCCCTCAACCTGACGCATGCTGTGATAGGCCATATAATCGAGCAGGAACGGGGTCTGCACATCCTGTGGCGGAGCCAAGACAAAACGTCCCCGTGCTGTCTCATAATCGGGATAGACATTAGTCGGTCGGTCAGACTTACCTGAACCCGGAGGGCCGCCACCACCCTTAAAATGCTCCATGAGTTTCTTTGGCCGCATGATCATCAGATCGCAGATAACCAGACCACCAAACCGCTCTCCGGCCAATTCCATTGCGGTAAGCGCGACACCAGAACCAAAGCTATGCGCAATAATCTTGGGTTTCACCGGTCCGGAAAAAAGGTCCAACGCATCGGCAAGCGCGACCATGTCTTCGGCGCGTTGTGCCCCTTCAAACTCTGCTCCGATTTCACTCTCCCCCATGCCGGCCAGATCATAGACGATAATGTCATAATCCTCGGCAAGGAACGGCGCGATAAAGGCAAAGCAGCGCGCATGAGCCAGAAAACCGTGCGTGAGCAGCAGGGGCGGATTGCCGCGTTTGCCCCAGCGGAAATAATGAACCTTATGCCCACCGACCTCAACAAAGGCTTCCTCACGCGGAACGTCCAGCGCTTCGGTAAACCATGATGGTAGGTCATGTTGGCCAGTCCAAAGTTCGACAATATCACCTCGGCCCGACGCTATAGAATCAGACAACCGCAATCGCCTCAATCTCGATCATAAGACCGGGCCCTGCCAAAGCCGAACAACCAATCGCAGTAAACGCCACCTGATGACCACCCAAAAAGGTCATTATGGGCGCGAACGCCTCTGTACCCTTTTCTTCGGTATAATCGACAATGAAAGCACGCGCAGACACGATATTTTCTGGCCCGGCGCCGGCTGAAGCCAATGCCTTGCCGAGATTGTCAGCGGCCAATGCAGCCTGTTCTCCAATGGTTGCAGGCGGCGGATCACCCCCGGGAGTCCAGGCCACCTGACCGGAGATAAAAATCATCTTCCCCGGCGTGCAAGTTGTGACCTGCGAATAGCCCATAGCGCCAGCATCGGGCAACGTATCCGGGTTGATCCGTTCGATATCAGGCATGATTATTCACCTTTCCAATCGGGTTTACGTTTTTGGGCAAAGGCAAGGGAGCCTTCCTGCGCATCCTTGGACATAAACACAGGGCCAGTAATTTCAGCCTGCTTCTTCCAAGCCTCTGCACTGGACCAATCGTAGCTTTCGTTGATGATCTTCTTGGTCGCTTTGAGCGCCAGAGGTCCATTGGCCGCAACCGTCGCAGCCAATTCCATCGCCGCATCAAGAGCCGGACCATCGGTCAGGCGGTTAACAAAACCGACATCATAAGCGCGCTGGGCGTCCATGAAGTCGCCCGTCAATGCCATTTCCATTGCAACACGTTTGCCAACCAATTGCTGCAGTTTGATCACGCCGCCCGCTGCCGCGACGAGCGAACGCTTGACTTCCGGAATACCGAATTTCGCTTTGCTATTGGCGACACACAGATCACAAGCCAACGCCAGTTCCAGACCGCCCGCCAGCGCATAGCCTTCGACAGCTGCGATAATGGGTTTTTCCGGACCCTTTTCGGTAATACCGCCAAAGCCATAACCTTTCACAGACGGTGTTTCACCGCGCAAAAAACCTTTCAAGTCCATGCCTGAACAGAATGTTCCGCCCGCGCCGGTAATGATCCCGGCATTGAGACTGTTGTCATTGTCTAGCTGTTCCATCGCCGCGTGAATGCCTTCGGCTGCTGCCTTGGTCATAGCGTTTTTGGCTTCTGGCCGGTTGATGGTGACGATGATGAAACCGTCCTGAATATCTGTGAGTACTTCTGACATGTTTTTTTCTCCTCTAAATTTTAATCGAATAGCAATCCGGCCAGCTTTGACCGTTGGTAAGCGGCGTCACCAATAAGCGCGCCGTCAAATATAGCCTTGCGCCGATGAAGCTGCGCGTCGCAATCATGGGTAAACCCGAAGCCGCCGTGAAATTGAATCGAGCGGTCGGCCGCCCGGCTATAGCTGCTATGCGCCTGCGCTGCTGCCATACGGACAGCCACTTCGCCGCGGCCTTGCTCGCCCCAGCTATATGCCGCGCTGTACAAGTGCGTGCGGGCTTTTTCATATTCGACATAATTGTCGACGGTGGGGTGTTTTAGCGCTTGAAAGCTACCGATAATCTTGTCGAACTGCTTGCGGGTTTTCAGATATTCCAGCGTATAGTCAATCACCGCCTGCGACCCGCCACACATTTCGGCAGCCTGGATCAAACCTGCGGCGAGTTCGATCTTTTCGATCGTTTCGCGCGTCCGGCTGGCATCGAACAGAGCATCTGCCGGGATCGTCACGCCATCCAATGTCACTTCAAAACTGCGCGCGGTTTCGTCGATAATCGACTCCCGCCGCAGTGCGCCCTGACCGAGCGCGCTTCGTTCGATCACCACAAAGCGAACATTGCCATCAACCTTTACCGAAGCGATGATCAGCTCTGCACTATCGGCCCATCGTACCAGCTGCTTCTTGCCGGACAGGTTGATGCTATCGCCATCCTGCTTGCCGGTGCACGCGATATTGCTGAGATCCCAGTCACCGCTGTCTTCGGAAAGTGCCAAAGTTGCCGCGCAACCGGCAGAAATTTTGGGCAGCCAGGCGGCCTGCTGGGCCTCGCTACCGCCCGCCAGCAGCGCCTGTGCGGCCAATGTTGTGGTGCCAAAGGGCGTGCTCATAAGGTTACGGCCCATTTGCTCGGCTATCGGGACCACTTCGGCCATCGACAGGCCGACGCCGTCATGCGCTTCGGGGATGGCAATGGCCAGCCAGCCGAGTTCGCCAATCTCTTTCCAAACCTGCGGATCGTAGCCCAGATCATCGTCGATCAGCGCCCGAACCTTGTCCATAGGTGACTTGTCGCGGCAGAAGTTGGTCGCGACATCCATCAATTCAATTTGCTCTTCGGTCGTGCCGATATTACCTAAATTATCCATTTTTTCTGTCCTGATCTATCGGGTTTTCGGCCTAACGCGTTTTGGGGAGGCCAAGCGCATGCTCGGCGACGATGTTGCGCTGGATCTCGGACGTGCCGCCACCAATGGTCGCGGAAAAACTGTTGAGATAGCTGCGGTGCCAATAACCATCATCGACGGCATTTTCGTCACCCACATAATAACCCGCCTTCGTTCCCTGAAAGCCCAGCGAGAATTCCGTCAGCTCGCGGATCAACTCGGTCCGCGCCAGCTTGTTCATCAGCGGTAAGCCCATCGGCTTATCCTGCATCAATTGCGGCATCCGGCGGCGCGTATTGTTGAGATTAAGCGCCTGAATATCGATCATATATTGCGTCATCTTGTCACGCATCACTGGATCATCCAGCAGCGGCTTGCCATTGCGCATAGAATTTTTCGCTAGCTCGACAATCTGCATGACATCCAGTTCCTTGACGAAATAGCCACCCACTGGTTTGACCTTGGCACCGCGCTCATATTCCAGCGTCTTCATCGCCATCGACCAGCCATTGCCCTCGCCGCCAAACAGGCAGTCGGCGGAAATGCGCGCGTCGGCAAAGAAAGTCTGCACAAAGCCATATTCGCCGGTCAGCTTCTTGATCCGGCTGGTGCTGATCCCGTCAACCTTCATCGGGTTGAGGAAGAAGCTAAGCCCCTTATATTTATTCTCCGCTTCAAAATCGGTCCGCGCGAGCAGGATCATATATTTCGCGCGGTCGCCTAGCGAGGTCCATATCTTCGACCCGTTGAGTACATATTCATCGCCCTCTTTCACCGCTTTGAGCTGCGCATTGCCAAGATCACTGCCATGTTCCGGTTCGGAAAAACCCTGACACCAGATATCCTCGGCCGTGAGCATGCCTTTGATATAGGTTTGCTTCTGCTCCTCCGACCCCAGATCGAGGATTAGCGGCCCTGCCCAGCCATTGCCGATGGCGTTGAGCATAATCGGTGCATCATGTTTTTTCATCGCCCGGGTGGCGACGCGCTGATACTCACTATGCATTCCGCCGCCGCCATATTCCTTTGGCCAGCTCGCGCCGAGAAACCCTGCTTCATAAACCTTGCGCTGCCACTCGCGGAGGAAGTCGAACTGTTGGTCCGTCGACACTTCCATGAAAGTCAGCGGCAGCATGAAGCCGGGATCGCGAACGGTATTTTCCTTGAACCATGCATCGGCGGCGTCGCCAAATTCATTTAACTCGGCTGCGCTGGGTTTGTCGGCCATGATGTCGCTCCTAAACGTCTCTTATCAATAGGGTCAGTGGCAGAGCCTGCTGCCCTGCGATATTCTTAGAATCAATAGCTGGTTAACTGAACGATTAAATTCCAAAAAGCAATGGCCGGTTACCTGCAGCGGAGAGAGAAATGGCTATCGAACAGAAACATGTTATGTGCCGCGCGTGTCACGCCCATTGCGGATTAATTGTCGATTTTGAGGACGGCGTTCCGGTCAAAACCCATGGCGACAAGAATAACCCCGAATTTGAAGGCTATAGCTGCATAAAGGGGCGCCAACTCGCCAATTATCACAGCTTCGATACGCGCCTGCTGACCAGCTATAAGGGCATGAAACACGGCGAGAAGGAAGCCGTCAGCTGGCGCACTGCTGCGAAAGAAATTGCCCAGCGGATAGAAGCCATTGTCGAAGAACATGGGCCCGATAGCGTCGCTTCCTATGTTGGCACCTTCGGCTATAATAATCTCAACGGTCACGCCTTCATGCTCGCGCTGATGGATGCCATTGGTTCCACCTCTGTCTATGACAGCGTTACCATTGACCAGCCGGGCAAAGGCATTGCCCGCGCTCTGGTCGGTCCGTGGCTTGCGGGCGCGCCGCGGGTTGGCGACTGGGATGGCCTGATGCTCGTTGGCACCAATCCGGTCGTTTCGATGAACGGCGGCTTGGGCATGAACCCGGCCAAAAAACTGCATGACGCCAAGAAGCGCGGAATGCAGCTTATTGTCATCGATCCGCGCAAGACCGACAGCGCGAAGCAAGCCGACCTGCACCTGCAATGCCGCCCCGGTGAAGACCCGATCATCCTCGGCGCGATTGCCAAAGTGGTGATTGAGGAAGGTCTTTATGACGAGGCGTTTGTCGCCAACGATGTACAAGGTTTCGAAGCCTTGAAAAAAGCCGTCGCCCCATTTGACCCTGCTCTGGCCGCTGAGCGCGCCGATGTGACAGCCGAAGAAATTGTGCAGGCCGCCCGCATGTATGGCGGCTGGAAAAAGGGTAGCATCAGCGTTGGCACTGGGCCCAATATGGCGGGCGGTGGCAATATCACCGAATATCTCAATCTGTCGCTGACATCGATCATGGGCCACTGGCTGCGCGAAGGCGATATTAACCGGCGCAGCGGCGTGTTTATGAAACCCGCGCCAGCGGTTGCCGCATCCCCCGGACCAATGCAGGCTTGGGGCTTTGGCCGCAAATTGCATAGCCGTGATCTGGAACAAAGCATTTCGGGCATGCCGACCGCCGCGCTGCCCGATGAAATCCTGACGCCCGGTGACAAGCAGGTCAAAGCGCTCATCTGCCTTGGCGGTAATCCGATGCTCGCCTGGCCGGATCAGCTCAAGACCTTTGAAGCGATGAAGGCGCTGGACCTACTCGTCTGCCTCGACCCGCGTATGTCCAAGACGGCCGAGCTGGCCGACTATGTCATCTCACCCAAACTCCATTATGAAGTCCACGGCAACACCGCGGCTCCTGAACTATATGGCGGCTTTGGTGCGGGCTGGGGTTTTGAAAATAATTATGCGCAGGCCAGCCTGCCAATCATGGAATCGCCGGAAGGATCCGACCTGTGCGAGGAATATGAATTTATCCACACACTCGCCACCGAAATGGACAAGCCGCTCAAAATCAAAAGCTTCGCTCTGGTGTCACATCTCGAAGAGCGCGAGGAAAAAGCCACAACATTCGCGCCCGGCGAAACCCCCGATCCAATTACCGCATGGAGTGCCGCGCTCAACGGATCGCCCGTTCCGGTCGCCGATGTCTATGCCGACCCCGAAGCCCAAAAGGGCAAGATTGTCGATGCGCAGGCGTTGATGGTCCAACCCAAACCCGCCGATTGGGAAGGCAAATTGTCGGTTGGCAATAGCGCCATGATGGAAGAGCTAGCAGGCTATGCCCAGCGCCTTGGCCAGCCAGTGGAAGAAACCGCCTTTCCGATGCGGATGATTGGCCGGCGGATGACCGAAATCCACAACAGCAACTGGCATGAAGATCCGGTGCAGCGTAAACGCGTGCCGCATCATCCCGCTTTCATGAATCCAGAAGATATGGAGGCCCTCGGCCTGAGCGAAGATCAACCGGTGGAGGTGGAATCAGCGCGCGCTTTCATCAGCTGCGTGGCCAAGGCGGACAAGACGGTCAAACCGGGCTGTGTCTCGCTCCCCCATAGTTGGGGCACCAATCCGGATGAAAAAGAAGATCCGATGGGCGCTGGCGGTAACACCGGAAGATTGTCTTTCAATGATCGTGACTTTGACAAGCGCACCGGCATCCCCTTGATGAGCAGCATTCCTGTTCGCGTAAGGGCGAAGGCAGAAGCGCTAGAAGCCGCCGAATAATCCCATAAAGGAACCTTCATGACCAACCCCCTATTCGATCTCACCGGCGAAGTCGCCGTCATCACAGGCGCGGGACGCGGCATTGGCGAAGGCATGGCCAAGACGCTGGCTGATGCCGGTTGCAACGTAGTGTGCGCATCGCGCAGCATCGACGAAATCCAGTCCGTGGCCGACGCGATTAACGCGAGCAACAGCAGCGGGCGGGCCATTGCCCAAGTCACCGATGTCACCAGCGCAGAAGATATGGACGCGCTCGCCCAGCGCGCGGTCGATGAATTTGGACGACTGGATATCTGGGTCAATAATGCGGGCGGTTCGCTGATCTCCGCGCCGCTGACCGAACTCGACGAAGCGGAATGGGACAAGACCATGGCGGTCAACCTGACCTCGGTCTTTCATGGCGTGCGCGCGGCCTGTAAGCATTTTGGCGAAGGCAGCCGGATCGTCAACACCAGCTCCATGGCCGGCCAAGACCCCTTCCCCGGCAGCGGCCATTACAGCGCGGCCAAGGCCGGCGTGCTGATGCTCACCAAAACGCTCGCCCATGAACTGGGCCCCAAAACCCGCGTCAACGCGATCCTGCCCGGCTTTGTCCCGACCGAGACGGTGAAAAAAGCACTGAGCATGACGGACGAGGATTTTGTCGGTTTTGAAGACACGCTGGGCCTGCCCGCCGGACGCTTGGGGACGCCGCAAGATATTGGGGCGCTCACGCTCTATCTATGTGCGCCCGCTTCGGAATGGGTGACAGGACAATGTATCAGGATTGCCGGGACGCCTTGAGGGACGGCTTTATCCCGAAAGCGGACATTAGCTTCTGCCGTTTTAGCAGTAACAATTGGGGTGTTAATGGGGTTTGAAACTGGGATTGTACGAAACGCGAGTAGTTTTGGTTGGACAACCCTTCGTCTTGAACGCAGGTTTTGGCGGTTTTCGGTTGCCGCACACCTCTAGGAACAATGATTCTGAAATGATTGGTAAGAAATATCTCGGCGACCCACGAACATCAAGATTGTCTGCAGTCTCCCGCAGTTCCTCAAGCTCGTCGTAGAAACAGTTTTTGTCGTAGATCCCTAGTCCCAGCCTGCAGTAAAGCGAAACATAGGTTTCTTCCAAACTTAATGTTTGGGGCAATACAGCCAAGCATTCTCTATAACGGTTTCGGGATTCTTCATGACGGTTTTCCTTACCCATCAAGTTAGCATCAAAAGCCAAAAGATAGGGCGGCGGATAGTCTTCCAAAGAGAGTGCTTTATCCAATCTTACTCTTGCCCTTTCTTTGCGCCCGCGACCGCTATGATAGCGCGCAAGACATGAGTTTACCGCGAATGACGCGAACTTTAGTTCTTTGAGAAGCATCTGATATAGCACACCAAACATTATGATAGATTTCGCGACTGTTGGCAACTTGGCAGGACTATTCGTTATGGAGATTTTGGCCGATCGACAGCTTCTGCAGTGGGAATGTCCGCTTTTGCGCCCAAAGCAGATATAGGACAGAGCCGACATCTAAAACAGCGCAAGCAGGCCCCGTGCGCGATGGCCCCGCCAACAGGCTATCCTCCGCTTTTCTTTCATAAAATTAAATAACATGTAAGCATTTGTCGCCAATAGAGTTATGGTTAACGGGAAACAGGCTTTAGGGTATCAAATGCAGTCAGCTCTGATCGGACATACGGGCTTTGTCGGAAGCAACCTCTTGCAGTCGCGATCCTTTGACGGGCAGTTTAACTCTGCGAACATATCTGAAATTGCGGGCCGCAAATTTGACGAAGTCATATGTGCCGGAGCGCCGTCGGTCATGTGGGCGGCCAATGCCGATCCCGAGGCCGATGCGCGCAATCTGGAAAATTTGGCCGATGCGCTGCGCAAGGCCGATATCGGGCGCATGATATTGGTCTCGACCATCGGTGTTTTTGATGATGTTTCTGCGCAATATACGGAGAGCAATGCCCGGTTTGAACAGCAATATGCCTATGGCCGCAATCGGCGACAATTGGAGGTTGAGCTCGCGTCAAGCTTTGACGCCATGCATATCGTGCGGCTGCCTGCGCTATTCGGGCCGGGACTCAAGAAGAACTTCCTTTTCGATATTTTGAACCCCGAGCCATCCTTTATAAAACCGGACAAATTTGACGCCCTTATGGAAGCCTTTTCCCATGCGGAATCTGCCGCTCTGCAACAGGCCTATGCCTATGATGACGGTTTGGAAATGTGGGCCTATAAGCGCGCGGAATATGGGAATAGCCATATTTCCAAGGCCTTGGTCGCGGCATTTACGCGCGAAAATTTCCTGTCGACCCAATTCACCAACAGTGAAAGCCGCTTTCAATATTATAATCTCGCAAACCTTTCCCGCGATATCGGTACCGCGGTTCAAAAGGATATCGATGTCCTGAATATTTGTTCGGAACCGGTGCAAGCGAGCGCCGTGCACAAATTCTTGACCGGAACAGAATTTGCCAACACCGGCCCGGCCCGCGTCGATGAAGATGTCCGGTCTGACCATGGTGCAGCATTTGGTTCTGACAGTGATTATCTCTACGACAAAAGCGCAATCTTGGACGATTTAAACCGTTTCTACATTTCATCCGTGGGGCAATCATGAGGCTTGCCATTTCCAATATCGCGTGGCCAGCAAATCGGCTGGAGGATGCGCTCGCGATCATGCAACAATTTGGCGCACACGGCCTTGAGATTGCTCCCGGTCTGGCGTTTTACAAAGATGATAATCCCTTTGTTCCGGCCAATCAGAGCATAAGCGATTTTTCGCGGCGGCTGTCACAATATGACGTGCGCCCCGTGTCGATGCAGTCATTGCTATTTGGTGTCGAAGGCGCCCTGCTGTTCGGCAACGAAGATGAGCAACAGCGCTTCAAGACCGGATTGATGGCCGCGATCCAACTGGCCGAGCGCGTCGAAATCCCAAATCTGGTAATGGGCTGCCCGCGCAACAGGATAATCCCGTCAGATTGGGATGACGCGGCGGCAATTGCAAATGCCGTCGATGTTTTTTATGGGCTAGGGGACCATGCCAGACGGGCCGGTGTCAAACTGGCCTTGGAGCCCAATCCCGCAGAATATGGGACTAATTTTTTGAACACTATGCTGCAAACTATAGATTTTGCCGAGCAGGTTGATCATGAGGCGGTCACGGTCAACTTCGATATCGGAGCTTTGCATATGACTGGCGAGATAGATGATGCGGACCCGTTGCTTGACAAAGCAGCCGGCCGGATCTCCCACGTCCATATCAGTGAACCGAATCTGGGGCCGGCACCAACAAATGCCGAACAATTTTCCAGCATCGCTGCCAAAATTGCAGGGCAAGGTTATGAAGACTGGTTCTCGATTGAAATGAGGGCGGTTGAAGGCGAGAAACTGGCTCAGGTGGAAAAGTCTCTTAAAGACTGCTCCGAAATATTGACCCGGATGGACAGCGTATGACGCAGATAACCCGCCGCGAAGACTTTCTGGTTTCCATTGGGCTTGTCCAGGAAGGCAGCATCGCTGATGACCTGAAGAAATTGGAGAATCTATCCCAACAGGTCGCTGATCGGTTTCACTATTCGGAAATTGTCTATGCCGTCAGCGAGCGGTTTCACTCCTCGCTGAGCGCGGAAGCATCGACGATATCCAAAATTCGCAACTTGCGCATCATCATCATCAGTAATGATATCAGCTTTTACCGGCGGCGCGTGTTGATTGCATCGGAGGCCATCGGCGATGTCGTGGTGCTATCATCCTTCCGCGAGCTCGATCACATATCTGTTGCAGATATTGCGGAAGAAATATTTGAAACCGGCGATATCATTCTGACCCGGCGATCCCGGCGGCGCATTGCGATGCCGGTTTTTCATGCCATTTTGAGCGCAGTCTCAAAATATAAAGTCAGCTCCCGCGATATGCGCACCATCGGCATTGCCAGAACATCTTTGGGCAAGATACTCAACGCGCCGACCGCAACGGTCGATCTGGTCTTTGAACCAAAACAAGGCAATGAAAATTACAAGCGCCAGAAAGTGGATTATCCGACATCGTTGCAAAGCCGATCGACGATGGCGGACCGGTTCGAACTGGTGTCCGAACTCGTCACCAATTCAGCGCCCAGAATATTGCGGGGCTTTGCTATACTCTCGACACTCGTGGTATTTCTGGCGGTGGCCTACGCAATCTATGCAGGCACGGTGTTGCTGACGGTCGACAATGTGCAAGAGGGCTGGTTCTCGACCGCTATCGTACAATCGGGATCGGTCGGGTTTATCGCCATGGCACTGGGCCTGCTTTGTCTGGGACTGGCCGGTATTTACGACCGCTTGCGTGGGTCGGATGAAGGGCTGATCCGGGACGAAATATCGAACACCAGTTTCTTTGACCGTACGACCGACCTGAATGTCGAAGTTGAAAATATGGTTTCTCCTGCCACCGACAAAAGCGCCTAGAGATGGCGCTTGAAATTCACGAACAACCGGATGCACGAGACTGGCAGGTACCCAGTTTTGAAACAACGATACTGAAAGACAAGACGTCGAAATATGTGATCATCATTCCGGTCATCGACGAAGGCGAGCGGATCAAAGCCCAATTGCGCGACATGGCGCAGCAAGGCATTTGCCGCGCCTTCGACACGGTCATCGTCGATGGCGGGTCCACAGACGGTTCGCTCGATATAGAGTTTCTCACAGACATGGGCACGCGCGCCCTGCTAACGAAAACGGGTCCGGGCAAATTATCGGCTCAGCTGCGATGCGGATATGCATGGGCGCTGACCGAGGGCTATGACGGGATCATCACTATCGACGGCAATGGCAAAGACGGCGTGGATGCTGTCCCCCGATTTGCCGAAGCGCTGGATAGCGGCCATGGCTATGTGCAGGCATCAAGGTTCATTTCAGGCGGCGTCAGCGAAAATATCCCTTTGTCCCGTTATCTCGCGATACGGTTGATCCACGCGCCCTTGCAAAGCCTTGCTGCGAAATATTGGTTTACCGACACCACTCAAGGTTTTCGCGCCTATTCCCGGGATTTTCTGCTCAACCCCGCTACGCAGCCCTTTCGAGAGATTTTCACGAAATATGAGCTGCTGGCCTATCTGACGGTGCGGGCCAGCCAATTGGGATATCCGGTAACCGAATTGCCGACCAGCCGCGTCTATCCCGCCAATGAACCCGTCCCGACCAAGATAAAAGGATTGGCGCCACTGTTCGAACTTCTGTCGGTTTTGTTCAAGGCGCTATTTGGTGTCTATCATCCCAAATCCGGGCCAAATCCGGGGCGCGCTGAATAGTCATGGCACAGGCAAAAAAACAAACCGACTATGACGCGATAGTTATCGGCGGCGGTTTTTATGGCTGCTGTCTTGCGCTGTTTCTGGCCAGTAAGAGTGACCGCGTGGCGCTTGTTGAAGCAGGGCCGGACATTATGGGCCGCGCCTCTCGCGTGAACCAGGCCCGTGTGCATACCGGCTTTCACTATCCAAGAAGTTTTGTAACAGCCTTACGATCAAAGGCTTTGCAGTCCCGTTTTGCCAAAGATTTCCCCGACGCGATCATCGACGATTTCTCGATGATCTATGCCATCGCCCGCAGACGGTCAAAAGTATCAGCCCGGCGTTTCCACCGGATGTATTCCGATATGAATGCCCCCATTTCACTCGTCAAACCACAGCAAGAGGCCTTGTTTAATGACGAGCTGGTCGAACAGGCTTTTCTATGTCAGGAATTCGCTTTTGACTGGACCAAGTTACGGGACCAGCTGCGCTCCCGTCTGGATGAAGCGGGTATCGATATCCTGCTGGACGAACGCGTCGAAAATGTCAGTTCGCAGGAATCAGGCGTAAGAATACATCTCACCGGAGAACGCTCCTTTCTGGCGGATAATGCGTTCAATGTGACCTATGCCAACATCAATAATTTACTGATCAACAGCGGTCTTGCACCGATAGAATTGAAATATGAATTGGCAGAGCTGGCTCTGGTGACCCCGCCGGATGAGTTCGCAGATCTTGCCGTGACGATAATGGATGGCCCGTTTTGGTCTTGCATGCCCTATCCCGCCGAGCAGCTGCATTCACTCACCCACGTTCGTTACACGCCGCATCATAGCTGGACTGATAACGAGAGCGGCACATCGCCAGACGCGGTTCTGCGCGACATGCCAAAAGACAGCAGATGGCGGCATATGATTAACGACGCACAGCGATATATGCCGTGCTTTGAACAGGCGCGATATGAAAAGTCCTTGTTCGACGTGAAGGCGGTTCTGGTCAAAAATGAACGGGACGACGGCCGCCCGATCTTGTTCCACCGGCACAGCGATGCCCCGGATCTTATCTCAATCATGGGCGCAAAGATTGACAATATTTACGATTTTTTCGAAATGCTTCCACAGATTGATCCCAAATGGGAAGGCGCGAATTTAAGCCGGCTGTTCCCGCAAAATCCATCATGAGCGGGAATAACAGTTTTCGATATGGGACTGCCGTCATAATCGGATTGATGCTTGATCTATCCGTCGCTTTGGCGCTGCGGTCTCAGTTTCAGCTCTCTCTTGAAATCGCTGCTACGCTTGGGTTTTTGGTCGCCGTTGGTTGTAATTATCTGCTTTTTGAATTTTGGGTTTTCAGAACGCAGACCGCCTCCTTCTCTTTGGAACGGATGGCCAAGACTTATGGCAGTGCCTTGGGCGCATTGGCCCTGCGGATTGCGATTATCTATATTTCCGGCTTTTGGATAGCAGGCGGGATGCTTCCTGATCTGCTGCGCCTCGCAGTCGCGATTGCCGCGTCTTTCGCGCTAAACTTTGCCTTGTTGAAGCTGGTATTCCAGCCTAAATGATATCGCGTTTCGCATGACATTGGGGGTGATTGCGTTGTTCTTAGCGGCCAGATTTCTAAACCAACCGGCGTGTCAGCAATGAACGACAGGCCCCTGCTCAATCTTTCAGGACAAGCGAAGCGAGACCGCAGCATCATTCTGGCGGCCTTTTTCGGATTTGTTTTTTTGGCAATATTGGCCTGGTTTGGTTTTTATCCCGGGACCATGTCACCGGACAGCTATGAGCAATATGAACAAGCGAAAAGCTTTCGCTTTGACGCGCATCATCCGCCAGCCATGGCCGCGCTTTGGAGTGCCCTGCTTCCGATAAAAGATGGCCCGCAACCGATGTTGATCTTGCAAATCGGTCTATATTTCACCTGCTGGTTCCTGCTGTTCAAGACCTTCTGGTCCAGCGGCCAACACAGGCTGGCAATCGCAGTCGGACTATGTTCCCTCGCGCCATTTTGCCTGAATTTTGTCGGTGTTATCTGGAAGGATGTGCACAACGCACTTCCATGGTTTTTCGTGGCGATTATCGCGATATTTTTTCCGCCGAAAACAAAGCTATCTATAGTCCTGCTCTTGGTTGCATTGTGGTATGGATGGATGGTCCGCGGCAATGCCATTCTGGCTGTGCTTCCGCTAATCTTTCTGGTTCTCCATCGCACAGAGCGAAAGATGATCACGACGGGCGGCATGGTAGCAATTGCCTTTGCGCTATTCTTTGTTGGTAAGACAATCGTGCATGATGTGATGTTACAGCCCAGCCACTCCGACCCCTATTCCAGAGCGATGGTTCACGATCTGGCTGGCATCAGACATTATGGTGGCAATCCGACATTACCGCCCACTCTGGTATCGGATAATCCCCAACTGGAACGTCAGCTATCGCATTATGAACCGGGTGACATAAAATCGATCTTGTTCGAAAATCCCGACGGGAATATTTTGCTGCGGAAATCGGACCCCGACGCGATGGTCGACTTGCGTTCTGCCTGGCTGGCGTCAGTGACCGGCAACCCGCTGGCTTATGCCAGGCATCGGCTGGCGTTCTCGCTGGACTTTGTCCACGTGTTTAGAGGACGTGGCTACTATCTGCGCGAGATACATTTTCCCGAACCCGCAAAGGAAGCGGGTGTGCCCACTGCCTATCTGATGCCGTCCAAAATCATGCAGGGCTGGCCCCTCTTTTGGGAGAGATGGCCGTTCATGCAGGGGTGGTTTTGGGTATTGGGACTGATCGGCTTGGGCATTGTCGGGTTTAGACTGCGCACCGTCTCGGACGGGCAAAATTTACTGGCGCTGTCATCCTCTGGCATTTTGTATCTCGGGCCACATTTTGTTTTTGGTCAAGCAGCAGATTTTCGGTATTTCTATTGGGCTATTTTCTGCGTGATTTTGGGCGCGATTATCTTGCTCGCCAGCCGCTCACGAAAAAGGGCCCCGGAAGCAATCCAGAGCCCTTCGTAAAACAAACGCTGTTTGCGTTTAACCAACCACAACCATCGCCAGTGAACGGGCGATTAGCGCAGGCGTTTCGATGCCGTCGATCTCGACCGTCACATCATAAGTCATCAGCCAGCGTCCTGGCTGCTTTTCCACAGCATCGACCAACGTGTGACGACCGCGAACCTTTGACCCCGCGCGTACGGGATTAAGGAAACGCACTTTATCAAAACCATAGTTGATCCCCATCACTGTACCTTCAAGGCCCAGCGTGACGCCATAAGACAGCGCGGGCAAGAGCGAGAGCGTCAGCAGGCCATGCGCGATGGTTCCGCCAAATGGCGTTGCTTTTGCTTTTTCCTCGTCAATGTGGATGAACTGGTGATCCTCTGTGCAGTCGGCGAATTTATTGATCCGGTCTTGTCCGACTTCGATCCATTCAGACACGCCGACTTCTTTGCCTTTCCAGGATTCTAGTTCGCTTGCATTGATTATTGGCATATTTCTTCTCCTAATTGGGGGTCTTTTAGCCCTTCATGATTTCCTGCATGCGGCGAAAGAATTTGCCGCCCTGTCCGCCGCCATTGGCATATTCCTGCATGCCTGTTTCGTCGAGAATCTGGTCGATATTCTCGGCAATCGCTTCGGCGCTACGCTTTTCAACGGGTAGCCAGATACCTTCAGTTTCCAGAACTTTTGCAGCCGCATAGCCGCCAGCGCCGGCCGTCAATATGGTCTTGGATGGCGCGCCATCACTGCACAGATAAACCACGGCAGGCGTCACCGCTTCAGGGACCAACATTTTCAGCGCCTCTTCCGGCATAATGTCTTCGGTCATGCGGGTCGCTGCGACGGGGGAAATACAATTGGTATGAATACCCTTGCCCGCGCCTTCCTGATGCAGGCTGTTCATCATGCCCACCAAAGCGAGTTTTGCTGCGCCATAGTTGACCTGACCGAAATTGCCGTAAAGCCCCGTGGACGATGTCGTCATCACGATCCGGCCATATTGACGTTCGCGCATATGGTCCCACAGCGCCTTGGTGCAGTTGGCACTGCCGGTTAGGTGGACATCCATGACGAACTGGAAATCTTCCATGGTCATTTTGTGAAAGCTTTTGTCACGCAGCACGCCGGCATTGTTGACGAGAATGTCGACATGACCCCATTTGGCGATTGCATCGGCAACCATTTTCTCAACTGCTGGCATGTCGGTGACGCTGCACCCTGCTGCCATGGCTTCGCCGCCTTCCGCTTCAATCTCTGCAACCACTTGCTCAGCCACGGTAGCGGAACCGCCGGTACCATCACGCGCGCCGCCAAAATCGTTGACGACAACCTTTACGCCGCGGCGGGCGAGTTCCATCGCATGCTGCTTACCAAGCCCGGCACCGGCACCGGTGACAATAGCTACGCGATCATTAAATTCTACTTTGCTCATGGGGTTTTCGCCTCTCGCTTGTTCATAGATGTGGATTGCGCCGATGGATGCGCAATCCCACCCAGTGAGTCAAGCCAAGGCTATGGTTTGGGCTGCAGAGAAAAGTCGCTTACTTCTTGCGCCCCTTGCCTGCCGTAGCGGCACGCGTCGTCAGGCGTTTTTTCGGTTTTTTTGCCGCTGCCTTTTTGGGCTTGGGTTTTTTCGATGCCGCTGCACTAGCTTTCTTCGCCGCTGCCATCAGCGCCTTGAAGCTTTTCTCGGCGAAATCCACATAGGTCGAGGGATCGGGCAGCATTTCGCGGCACGCTGTAATCGTCAGCATGACCTCTCCATGATAGCTCGTGACGATATGGAAAACGCCCATGCCGTCGGTCGGCAGTCCCATGCCAAAGCTGCGTTTGAGTTCTGCTCCGGTAAAATACATGGATACGGGCGGCCCTGGCACGTTGGTCACGACCGTGTTCATTTGTGGTGCCACGGTCTGCCCCAACCCCATGCGCGCGGCCAGCTTCGTTGCTGCAGCGGTCAGACCCGCTGGCATAGCACCGCTTAATTCCATCAAGGTTCGCGCGCCAACGGCTTCTACCATTTCCTTGGAACGGTTGGTTTCCTTGGCGACAAATTCAAGCCGTTTCGCGGCGTCCGCGATATGCGTGCCGAGACCGACTGTCATCATCGACACCTGGTTTCCACCAGCTGCTTCGCCGTTATCATTGCGGACAGAAATAGGCGCGCCCGCTTTCAGGGTGATGTCCGGCAACTCGCCCTTGCTTTCCAAATAGGCGCGCATCGTTCCGCCGACCACTGTCAGCATCACGTCATTCACGGTCACACCGGGGAAAGCGGCGCGGATCGTCTTGATGTCGGCGAGCGGGAATATCTTGCCATCAAACACGCGATGCGGGGTTAGCCTCTCACCAAAACGTGTTTTGGGAACACCGGTCGCTGCATCTTTTTGCTGTTTATTCTCTTTTGCGAAATCAAACATCCGCTTCGGGACCGGAAGCAGTTTGCCCAGCGTCTGCAAACCCCGCACCGGATTAGCGATGTTATTGACCTGCGCCCGCATCAGCAAGTTGAGATCTTTAGGCTTGGCTTCCGGTCGCCATTTCTGATCCCATTCCCGCGGCTTCATTTTTGCGTCCAGATCATGCAACGCCAAAGTCATCTGCAGTCCCGATTGCCCATCCATTGCGGCGTGATGAAATTTATGCAGCACGGCGAAGCTACCCTTGGGAATGCCTTCGACATTCTCAAGACCTTCAATAACCGTAAACTCCCACAACGGGCGGTTCATATCGAGCGGCCGCGCGTAAATGCGTGCCGCCTGAATGCAAAGCTGACGCCAGTCACCGGGCTGCGGCAAAGCAATATGGCGAACATGATATTCGAGATCGAAATTTTCATCTTCAATCCAGTATGGGTGGTCCAGATCGAGCGGCACACGCACCAGCTTCTGACGGAATATTCGGGCACCGTCCAAGCGGCCTTCGATATAGCTCAGGATATCCTTGAACCCGACCTTACCGCCAGGAGCAGTCGATGGATCATAGATGAGCAGCTGTCCGATATGCATCGGCGTATTGCGTGTTTCCGTATAGGCAAACATCGCATCGAGCGCGCCCAATTGTTCCATGATCATTCACCCCTTATGATTCTTGTTTGGAGCGAGCATAAGTCAGATTGGTTAAAGAAGCGAATCCGTTAAGCTTGGGATAAATCTAGTTGCTCAAGGAGGCCTCACTTCGGAACAATCGCGTTACTTGGTCGAGCAAGCCGCCCGCGATCGAGCGCCCTGTTGCCGAAATTTCAACACTGCCGGGAACAAGCTGCAAACTGGCGCCGTCCTGATAGGCCTTTTTGGAAGCAATCAGACGAACCCGGTAAAGCGCAGTGCGGGGGCGCAATATATTCTCGTCCTTATCCGAGGCGATCGGCCCGCCATTGACCGACGCCAATATCGGTTGATCGATTCTTTCAACCGCATTGGTAGATTTCTCTATCAGCTTGGCGGCCCGGGAAGCCTGTACCGGATCATCAGGGATAAAACGCCCGCGCGCGTCCTTGGCGATGCGCCAGATATCATCTTCACTGACATAGGCCTGAATATCATAATCATCCGACGTCACGACATAGGCAATAGTCTCCGCCCCGCCGAGCCAACGGCCGCTGTGAATATCCGGCGACAAGTCGGTCACGATACCGGCCATCGGCGCGCGCAGGATCAGCCGCTCGTTGCGCAGTTCCAGACCGCTCAGCTGATCCTTTTCCTGTTTGAGTTCGCGTTCGAGCACCATCCGGTTGGACAGATCAATATCATCTGCCGCCCCGCGACCAAATTGCAGTTGCAGGTTTGCAATCCTGACCTTCGCCGCCGCGGTGGCCTGTTCCAGTTCAGGAGCCGAAAGCTGAATCAACGGCGTTCCGGCCGTCACCCGCTGGCCATTCTCAACGAATATCTTTTCAACCTTACCAGGGTCACCGGCAACAATCGGAGAGGCGCCAATGGGGGTTAAAACCGCCGGCGCGCTGATATTCCGGTCGAGCGGCAAGAGACACAGCAGCAAAGCGATGCCGGTTCCGATCAGCAGTAAACGTGTCCGTGATGTCGCCAATATCCGGTCCTTCATGCTCGCCCAAACCTTGAACTCAGCCATCACAGGGCGCGCAATAAAGACGGCAATTTCGACGACAAACAGGATCACCCCGAGCAGTTTGAAAAAGAGCGTGTAGACGAGCAAAGCGATACCGATGAACAAAAACAATCGATAAATCCAAGTCAACCAAGCATAGACGATCATGCCGCGACGCAATTTGTCTGGTACTTGCTCGGGTGCTTCATCGCCCAAGGCAAACAGCATCTCGCGCAGACGCCAGCGGCCCAAAGCGAACGCGCGCGGTTGCAGGTTGGGGACGCCGAGCCAATCGGACAAGACGTAATAGCCGTCAAAGCGCATGAACGGATTAAGATTGATCGCCAGGCTCATCACCCAGCTGGTGGTCGCGAGGATAAACGCGACACTCCGCAACATGCCATCGGGCAACAACACCCAAGCCATGGTTGCGACACCGGCGATCATCAACTCGACGGTCACGCCCGCACAATCGATCATCAACCGCTGCTTGCGCGACGTCAGCCGCCACGCGCCGGATGTGTCGGTATAAAGCACAGGCATCATTACGAGAAAACTGACCCCCATGCTTGGTATACGGCAACCGAACCGGGTCGCCGTATAGGCGTGACCTAGTTCGTGGAGGATTTTGATCGCGAACAGCCCAAGGCCATATGCGATCAAGCCTTGCCAGCTGAAGAAATAGAGGAAGGACGTGAGGAAGCTGTCCCATTGCCGCGCCACGAAAAACAAGCCGGTTAGCGCCAGCAAAGCGAAGAAGGTTAGGGCCGGATAGGACCAGAGCGGCGCTACCTTGTCGATGGTCCGTTCGAGGAACGCCGCTGGTTTGACGATCGGGATACGGATGAAAAGATAATTATCCAACATCCATTTCCACCACTCTTTCTTTGCGGTTTTTCGCTGTTCCGTAAAGCTCGCGACGGTGTCTCCCATGGGCGTCACGGTGAGGCTGTTAGAAAGGGAAAATTCCACAACACGACCAAAGGCGTCGTTGATTTCTTCCTCTTCCAGCCCTTCGCTGACGAGATCGTCATTGACCTTCGCAAGGTCGCCCGATGCCCAGCGGGAGAGGATACGATATTCTATTTTACCCAATTGAAAAAACAAATGCCGCACCGGGTCAAACAGCGTCCAGCTAGGCGCACCAGTGACCAGAGCTGCGCCCGGTTCGATCCGCAACTCTTGGCGCAACGGGGGCAATAAGGGCCGTTCCGGCTCCGCTGGTGCAGCGACAGTCATAGACCGATTGTTTGTCTAAAGCTCGCTATCGGGCGTTTGAGTAACGAATAGATTAGCGGCACCCACTCGCCATAAAGCTTTGCGGTCCCGCGTGAGCCGATGCGCGGATTGCCGGAGGTTGGCTTGGCGGTCACGGCAAAGGCCAAAATGCCCTCGGCCGTCTGCCGCGCTTGATAGCTGGCATGTTCGACCTTGCCTTCCACTGCCCAAAGCGGTTGCGCGTCCAGCCAGACTTTTACCCGTGATCCGCGATCCAACGCCATTTGTTCCGCCGCCGGCAAGTCTATGCGCAGGGCAATCTGGCCCGGATCAGCCACCTGCAATATCGGGTCCCCAACATTCACGGCGCGTCCCTCCCAGTCACGGCGGTCGCTGTAAATCGCCATGCCCGCGCGCGGCGCTTTTATCTGCGACAGACCCATCACGTCGTTGGCAAAATTATAGTCTGCCTGCGCCAATTCATATTCCGCGCGCAGGGTTGCTATCTCCCGGGTTTCATCATCTTTACCAAATGCCGTGCTGGTCGAACGATCGACCCGCGCCTTGGCGACGGCCAGTTTCTCCTGCGTTAGTTTCAGTTCGTTGGACAACTTCACATCGTCAAAAGATATCAGAAGCGCACCTTCATCCACCGCCGCATTGGGCGCGACATGGATACGCGCAATGACGCCTGAAAAAGGCGCTGCGACCATGAACGGACGAGCCGCCACGACTTCCACCGGGGCGAGCGCGGTCATGCGGACCGGGAAGAGCGCAATCACCAGCAGGGCCACAGCCACACCGATTTTTTCTTTGCGGCCAAAACGGCCCAGCCGTTTCACCGGCTTGTCCCCAGTCAACGCGCGCCAGCTGTGCGATGCGGTCTCGGACAGCCGTGTCAGCCGAAAGCCCTCACCTTCCCGAAACGGCGTTTCCCGCATAACCAAAAGTCCACCAAAAACCTTTTCCTCGGTATCAAGCAAAGGCTGCCAGCGGCATTCGGCGTAAGGATATTCGGCTAGCGCCGGATCATCGCTCATTGCGTCCAGCGTAAAATCATGCGGCCGGTCCAGACCGTCATCTTTCGCCAGTTTCGCGACCAGTTTTTCCATCGCCTGAATCAGCGGGGCGTTGCGGTCCACAGACGATATGCTGGAGGCGCAGACGATATGAAAATCATCACCAATACGCGGTTGGCGCGCGATAAACATTTGTTCGTAGGGCAGGATGCGGCGCATTTCATTCGCAACATGATAATGCAGCTCGGCAACGCCGGGTTGACGGCGTAGCTCTGCTTCAAATTGCAGCAAGCTGGCCAGCATATTGGCGTCGCCGGATATCGGCGCTGCACCCGCCGCTACGGGCAATATCGCAATCGGCGCGGGTTCGGGATCAGGAGGGCTGGCGGCCATCGGCTTTTGCTGCTTCTGATTTTACTGCCGGTTTGTCGGGCGCTTTTTCCGCCACATTCTCCGTTGGTTTGGCAAACACACCGGTCCCGCTCATGCCCGGCAAGACCAGACTTTCGGTTTTATCGACATTGCCGGTGACCCGGATGGTTTTGCTCACTGGATCGACCGACGCGCCCAGTCGGGTGACCTGACCGGTCACGTCCGCGCCGGTTTCATCAATTTTAAAGGTAAAGTCTACGCCAGGACGCAACCATGTTAGCCAGTTGCTCGGCACAATGAGTTCGACTTCCAGATCACCCCCGCTCTGAATTGTCAGCAGCGGTTGTCCGCTCGCCGCAATCTCACCGCGACCGGCAATTTCTTCAACCACAGTGCCGGAATAAGGGGCGTAGACAGCACAATCTGAGAGATTTGCCTTGATCGCACTGGCCTCGGCATTGGCTTTACCCAGATTGGCTTTTGCGACCGCCACCTCATTCTTGCCAATCGCTTCATATTGGTCGAGCTCGACATTGGTTTTATAGGTCACATTATAAGCATTGGCCGCCGCCTGTGCCGCTCTCAATTCGGCACGGATCGCGGAACAATCAAATTGCGCCAGTAAAGCCCCTTTGCGGAAGCTGCGTCCTTTGCCAAATGGCATCGAGGTAATCCGCGCGGTCATTCTTGAGGCAATGGTAGACTCTTGCTTGGGCTTGATCACCCCGCGTACGTCTGGATCTGGCTTTGGTTCCGGCTTAACTTCCGCCTCAGCCGTCTCTTCCGCTTTGGCGTCCGTTGCGCTCAACGCCGCCTCATTGCTGGACCAATTGGGACCGTCGCCGCTGCTGGCGATGCCCACGCCAATAGCCGCAGCCACCGCGACGCCGCCGCCCCATAGCCATGGAGCCATTGATTTTTTTTCGGTGTCCGGAGTGTCGTCCCCGGTTTCTTCACTCATGAATAAAGCTTTCTATTTTCAAGCTACTTGTCCAGCTTCATCGCTGCTTCGCGCTCTTGCCAAAGCGTAGCGAGCGAGCTGGTCAATGTGCTGACATCTTCCCGTCCGGTCAGGTCTGGTGCAAAATCATCAATGCCCATGGAAGCAAACAGGTTCGCATAGGCATTTTGCGCCTCGGCATAGGCTATATCATATTTGACCTCAGCAACCAGCGTGTTCATTTCCTCACGCAGCAAGGTTTGCTGACTCATCGCCCCCGCTTTGTGGCCGGAACGAATTTGATACAAAATCTTGTCCTGTACCCGGTGCTGATGCTCGGCGGTTTGCAGTTCTTCCTGCAGATGACCAAAGCGAGCGCGTGATACATGCACTTGCGTCATCACCGCCATGGTGAGCGCGAGTTCACGTTGCCGCAGCAGTTCATCTTGTGCGCGCACTGCTTTTTTCTTGGGTCCAAGCTTGAAAAGATTGAGCACGTTCCAGCTCGCCCGCGCGCCATATTGGAACCAGTTATTATTGAACAGGAAGTCGTTGGAATCGACGTTCACGCCCAATATGCCGCGGAAGCTTGGTAGAGCGGACAGTAGGGCCGCATCCAGTTCCTTGCTGTTAATCCGCTGACGATAGCTGACTTCACGCAGTTCAGCGCGGTTTTTCAGCGCTGTCATCATCATATCCTCACCGGAATATTGGACCGCGGGCAAATTCTGCGTGCGGTCTGGCAGGACTAGCGCGAATTTGGTGCCGGGGCGCAGGTTCATCAAGGCCGCAAGCTGTGCCTTGGCGACAACCAGTTCGCGCTGTAACTTCCGGATTTCCGCCTGAATCTGGACCAGTTCCCGCTGATAGGTGAGCGCGGTCAGTGGCGCGGACAGGCGGCGTTCGGCAAGCCGCTCGCTATTGTCCAGCGTGGTGCTGACATTGCCTTCCAGCTCTTTGAGTTTGGTTAGCAACCGCTCTGCACTGACCGCCCGCCAATAGGAGGTGCGGACATCTTCGATAATCCGGTTGGCAACCTTGCGGCGGCGTTCCTGCGAGATCAGAAATTCATCCGCCTTTTGCTGCGACCGGACATAGGACAGGCCGAAATCGAGCACATCCCAGCTAAGCGACAGATCGCCCGTGAATATATCACGTTCGGAAGAAGTTGACGGTTCGAGCGACTGCCGGCGCGTGATCAGGGACAACGAACTGGCACCTGAGAAATTATTCCGCCCTGCATAGCCTGCATTGGCAACCAATTGCGGCAACATGTCATAGCGCGACAGGTTCAACTCTCTGTTCTTAAGCGCTTCTTCCATCAACTCGACTTTATAATCGAGATTATATTTAAGCGCCCGGGCCATCGCTTCATAGAGATTGATCGGGGCCGTGACCGGTTCCTGTTCGGCATCGACAGCGATGATATTCTCGCGCGCTGTCGTGTCGATCTGCGACGGCGTAAGCGGTTTGGGATTGACCGCACAACCAGCCAATAAGGCCAGTGCCGAACTACTCAGAGCAAGTTTCTTATACATAGTCTCTAGTCCCTATCTATGCTTTGAACGCAGCAAGAAGCTGCGCAGTTTCATCTGCGGCGCTGGCATCTGCCATTGCCATGGCGCTGCCCAGGGGAGCAGCACCGTTCATGTTCTGAGAAAGCTTGAGCTTCTCATCAATCTGGATTTCACCGGTAGCCCCTTGCACAATCACGGGGATTTCGGTGACTTGGCCATCGGCACGGATCGCTCTCACGATCAGGCGTATTGTGTCCGCGTCGACGGGCCGTTCGATAATCGCAAGGCCGCGCGCATCCATGCGGATCCAGCTAGGCAGCGGACTACCATCGCGGGTGCGCAGTTGATATTCGACCATGCGCGGATCACTCTCGGCCCCGATATCTCGGACTTCCATATAGATGACCCGGTCGCGCACGACCGATTCAATCATGACTTGGTCACTACCAGTGGACAGCTGACGAACCGAGAAGCCGGTTAGGCCTTCGACAAGGAAGTCACCGAAGCGTGGATCGAACAGGCGGTCTGCACCAAAGCGCAGATCGCGAATTTGGTCTAGCTGATCAACGACGTCGCCAATCGGGCTGCCATCAACGTCCAGTTCACCCATTCCGTTGAGTGAACGCAAGCCGTTCACAGCCGTCAGCAGCGGCCGGTTTCCATTCAGATCCGGCGTGTTGTTCAGCGATTGGAAGTTGTTTGCCGTATCATCGATGATCAAAGGCGTGGTGATAAATTCGGTTATCGGATCGAGTGTCGTATTGAGACGCTCGCTATCCGGATAACCAATACCGGGATTGCCGAGCAGGTCATTCACATTGGCATTGGCCTGCGTGACGATGACGGTTGCCGTGGATTCTACAAACCCGCCTTGCCCATCGCTGACAATATAGGTGATTGTTGCAACGCCCTGGAATTCAGGATCGGCAAAATGGGAAATCGTGCCGTCGGGATTAATCACCACCGTGCCGATATCGACCTTGGCGGTGAAGACGCTCAATGGATCGCCGTCTGGATCGCTGCCATTCGCGAGCACGTCTATAATCGTTTCCGCACCGCCAATGCCAAATACTTCTTCATTGCCATCGACAGGCACTTCATTAACGTTGCGGACGGTGACGGCGACCGTTGCGGTAGATGTACCGCCATTGCCATCGCTGATCGTATAGGTGATCGTATCGGTACCGAAAAAGTCTACATTTGGCGTGTATGTGATCGTGCCATCGGGATTGATGACTATGGTGCCATTCGCCGCAGTCGCATTGGTAACCGTTAGCGGATCGCCATCGAGATCGACATCATTGGCGAGCACTGGAATGATCAGCGGCCGTTCTTCGTCAGTATCGGCAATATCATTGGCCGCAACTGGTGGATCATTTACCGGGGCAACGGTCACCGTAATTGTGGCGGTGGTGAAACCGCCATTGCCGTCGCCAACCTGATAGGTGATCACATCCGTACCGTTGAAATTCGGATCGGGCGTGTAGGTGATCGTACCATCGGGATTGATCGTCACTGTGCCATTAGGCGATGTCGCGCTGGAGATAACCAGCGGATCGCCGTCAACATCCGTCGCATTGTCGAGCGGTGACAGGGTGACCGGCGTGTCTTCTGGCGTAGCGGCCACAGCGGGCGTAGCTACTGGCGCATCATTTACCGGGATCACATCAACGGTGACGGTTGCAGTGGACGTCCCGCCGTTACCATCACTGACCGTATAAGTAATCGTGGTCGGGCCGTTGAAATCCGGATTGGGCGTGAAAGTGATCGTACCATCGGGATTAATCACCACCGTGCCGTCTGGCGATGTCGCATCGGTAACCGTCAATGGATCGCCGTCCGCATCCGTGTCGTTGCCGAGTACTGGAATGGTGACCGGCGCATCTTCGGGCGTGGCGACATTGTCATTCACGGCCACTGGCACATCATTCACCGGATTGACGGTGATTGTCGCGGTCGTGGTCGCGAAACCGCCATTGCCGTCAGTGACGGTGTAAGTGATTGTGTCGGTACCGTTGAAATTCGGGTTCGGCGTATAGGTTACGGTGCCATCCGGATTGATAACCACCGTGCCGTTGGGCGCGCTCGCCGCTGTAACGGTCAGCGGATCACCATCAGCGTCCGTATCATTGTCGAGAACAGAGACGGTTACCGGTGTGTCTTCATCGGTCTGGCCAACATCTGGTGTCGCGACCGGAACATCGTTCACCGGGTCAACGGTCAGCGTGACTGTTGCAGTAGCGGTACCGCCATTGCCGTCGCTAATCGTGTAAGTGACCGTCGTCGTACCATTGAAATTCGGATCAGGCGTAAAGGTCACCGTACCATCGGGATTGATCGTTACCTGACCATCGGGGGAAGTTGCGCCCGTCACGATCAGCGGATCCCCATCGACATCGGTATCATTGCCGAGCACATTCAGCGTGACCGGTGTATCTTCTGGCGTGGTCGCGACATCATCATTGGCCACCGGTGGGTCATTGACCGGATTCACCGTCACTGCGACCGTTGCCGTGTCCGTGCCGCCTTGGCCGTCGCTGATCACATAGGTGATTGTGTCCGTGCCGTTAAAGTCTTGATCTGGAGTATAGGTTATGGTGCCATCAGGATTAATGACAACCGTGCCATTGGGTGCACTAGCCGTTGTGACAGTGAGCGGATCGCCGTCCACATCGCTGTCATTGGCGAGAACCGGAATCGTTACTGGTGTTTCCTCATCCGTCACGGTCGCATCATCAACTGCAACCGGTGGATCGTTGACCGCGCCAACAGTGACCGTCACCGTTGCGGTAGCCGTGCCGCCATTGCCGTCGCTGATCGTATAAGTGATTGTGTCGGTGCCGTTGAAATCCTGATTAGGCGTATAATCAATTGTACCATTGGGCTGGATCACGACACTGCCATTGGCCGCGCTGGCCGTGGTAACGGTCAGCGTATCGCCATCAGGGTCGCTGTCATTGCCGAGTACCGGGATATTGACTGGCAGGTCTTCGGACGTCAATGCGGTGTCGTTCACGGCAATCGGTGGAGGGTTGGTGATCGTCCAGGTAAAGCTCTGGTCAACCGTGCCGCCTCTGCCGTCATCAGCGGTTACAATAACTGTATAGACACCGCCCGCTGGTTGGCTGGCATCGCTGTCGATTGTGCCAGAGATAATACCGGTATTGGGATCAATGGTGAGTCCAAGCGGCAATCCCGCGGCCGTAAAGGTTAGGGTATCACCATCAACATCAGAGAAGTTGGCGGCCACTGGCACGGAAACCACAGCGCCATCAACATCATTGCGCGGCGCGATCGGGCTGGCCACGGGCGCGTCGTTGACCTCGCCGACGTTGATTTCTACGGTCGCCGTAGAGGTGCCACCATTGCCGTCGCTAATCGTATAAGTGATCGTATCGGGACCATTATAATCGGGGTCGGGCACATAGTTGATCGTGCCATCAGGATTAATTGTCACTTCGCCATTGCCGGCGGTTGCCAATGTCACCGTCAGCATATCGCCATCGGGATCCGTATCATTGCCAAGGACATTGATATCCAGCGGCGTATCTTCGGTCACCGCGATCGGTCCGTCATTGACAGCAACCGGCGGCGGGTTGGTGACAGTCCAGCTAAAGGTGCTGGACACCGTTCCGCCAAAACTATCATCGGCGGTGATGGTGACGCTATAAATGCCATCGCCATTTGGCCCGCCCTGCGAAGCAGAAGGATCGATCGTGCCGGTAATCAGTCCTGTGCCAGGATCAATAGTAAGTCCCGGAGGCAGACCCATTTGCGTAAAGGTCAATGTATCGCCGTCCAGATCGTCAAAGCTGCCGCTGACGTCTAACGCAATCACATCGGCATCGGCATTGCCCAATGCCGACAGCGGCGTCACGGTCGGATCATCATTTTCGGCGACCACGGTCACCGTCACGGTTGAAGTGGAGCTTCCGCCCTGACCATCGCTGATCTGATAGGTGATCGTGTCGGTACCGTTGAAATTGGCGTCCGGCGTGTAAGTCAGCGTACCGTCCGCATTGATCACCACTGCGCCATTATCCGCACTGGCAGTCGTCACGGTCAGGTCATCGCCATCGGGATCATTGTCATTGGTCAGAACATCAATTGGCGCTGTTGGCGTATCTTCTGTTGTCGAAGCCATGTCCGCATTGGCCGTCGGTCCGGGATTGGTGATGGTCCAGATAAAGCTCTGCACCGTTTCCAGTCCGCCATCATCGGTCGCGGTTATTTCAACCTGATAGACACCGCCATTCACCTGGCTGGCGTCCGGATCGATCGTGCCGGTAATTTCACCCGTCATCATGTCGATGGACAAACCATCGGGCAGGTTCGCGGCACTGAAAGTCAGCACGCCGCCTTCTGGATCGCTGAACAACGGCCCGAAATCAGCGCTGACGACATCGCCGTCTTCGCTATCGCGATTGGGTAGGATCGTGCCATCCGGTGCATCATTGACCGGATCGATAACGATGGTCGCTACCGCTGTAGCAAATTCGCCATTGGCATCCTGTATCGTATAGGTCACCGTGGCCGTGCCATTAAAGTCTGGGTCAGGCGTAAAGTCGATCGTACCGTCTGCCAAGATGACAGCAGTACCGTTAGTCGCAATGGCAGATGTAATAACAATTGGCGTCATCGGATCACCATCGGGATCGACATCATTGATCAAGACATCGAGATTGATCAGCGTGTCTTCTGTGCCAACGTAGTTATCGTTGATCGCGCGCGGCGGTTCGTTGGTGATCGTCCAGGTAAAGGTCGTGCTCACCATCAGGCCGGCCGCATCGGTTGCGGTGACGGTCACAGTATAGGCACCACCGACACCACCAGAAGAAGCCATTGAGTCGGTCGTACCAGTTACTTCACCTGTCGCCGGATCAAAGGTCAGACCAGTAGGCAGGCCCGTAATATTGTAAGTCAGCGTTGCATCATCGACATCGCTAAAGCCTGATCCCAGCGGGACCGAAATGACTTCGTTATTCGAGTCAAACAGGTCGGGCAGTCCGACCGTTTCAGGCGCATCGTTCACCGCTGTCACGGTCACTTCAACGGTAGCTGTGGCGGTACCGCCATTGCCGTCGCTGATCGTGTAAACAATTGTGTCGATGCCGTTGAAATTTGGATCTGGCTGATAGGTTATTGTCCCATCGGCTTCGATGACAACCACACCATTGGAGCTGTCGGCAGAAATCAGCGTCAGCGTATCACCATCCGGATCATTATCGTTGGTCAGTACAGCTATGTTAACCGCAGTATCTTCGTTGGTGGTTGCAACATCATTGTCCGCAACTGGTGGAGGATTGTTCACCGTCCAGGTGAAGATCGAGTCGACCGTGCCGCCAAAGCCGTCATCGGCAGTAATCGTGACCGTATAGACACCACCGTTGACTTGGCTGGCATCGGGATCAATTGTTCCGGTGATCACACCATTGGTGTCGATCATGAGGCCATCGGGCAGACCGCTGGCCGTGAAGCTTAGCGTATCACCGTCGAGATCTTCGAAACTACCGCTAACATCCACCGAGATGACATCCGCGTCATCATTGGTCTGATTGTTCAGCGGTGGATCAGCCGTCGGTGCATCATTGACCGGAGCAACCGTTACTTCGACCGTGGCTGTAGAGGTTCCGCCATTGCCATCGCTGATCGAATAAGTGATCGTATCCGTGCCATTGAAATTCGCGGCGGGCGTATAAACCAAAGTGCCATCGGGATTGATAACGACTGTGCCGTTAGGCGCAGTTGCGCTGGTCACGGTCAGCGTGTCACCATCCGGATCATTGTCATTGGCGAGTACGGCAATCGGGGCGCTCGGGGTATCTTCGTCGGTCGTAGCGGTGTCATTGGCGGCGGTCGGAGCTGGGTTGGTGACAATCCAGGTAAAGGTGCCATCAACGGTTCCGCCACTGCCATCGTCGGCGGTGATGGTGATCGTATAAACGCCGCCATTCAATTGGCTTGCCTGATTATCAATCGTACCCGTGATCAGACCATTGGCGTCGATTGACAAGCCTGCTGGCAGGCCGGCAGCGGTAAAGGTTAGTGTGTCACCATCAAGGTCGCTAAACTTATCGCTAACATCGACAGAGATGACATCTGCATCCTCGTTGCTGAGATCGGCAATCGGGATATCAACTTCGGGGGCGTCATTGACCGGCGCGACCGTGACGTCGACGGTTGCGGTGGACGTGCCGCCATTGCCGTCGCTGATCGTGTAAGTAATCGTGTCAGTGCCGTTGAAATCCTGATTGGGCGTATAGGTGATCGTGCCGTCCGGATTGATAACCACCACGCCATTGGGCGCACTCGCAACAGTGACGGTTAGATCATCACCATCGGGATCATTATCATTAGCAAGCACATCGATGATAACCGGCGTGTCTTCATCGGTTGTCGCGCTATCATTGGCCGCCGTCGGCGCGGGGTTGGTGACCGAATAAGTGAAGGTAGAATCCACCGTACCGCCATTGCCATCATCCGCGGTTACTGTGACCGTATAGACGCCGCCATTTACCTGGCTGGCCTGATTATCAATCGTGCCAGTGATCAGTCCTGTGTCCGGATCAATCGACAAACCGGCCGGCAGGCCAGCGGCAGTGAAGGTAAGGGTATCGCCATCAACGTCGCTGAAATTGCCAGCGGTCGGGATTGAGGGCATTTCGCCATCAACGCCTGTGACATTAGGCAGCGGGCTAGACGCGACTGGCGCGTCATTGACAGGCGCGACAGTGACTTCAACCGTTGCGGTGGACGTGCCGCCATTGCCGTCGCTGATCGTATAGGTGATCGTGTCGGTGCCGTTGAAATCCTGATTGGGCGTATAGGTAATCGTGCCGTCTGGATTGATCGTGACCAGGCCATTGGAAGCAGTGGCCGATGTCACGCTAAGCGCATCGCCATCGGGATCATTATCGTTGGCTAAAACCGGAATGATAACCGGCGTGTCTTCATCGGTCGTAGCAACGTCATCTGTCGCCACTGGCGCCGGGTTGTTCACTTCCCAGACGAACGTCTGGCTCACGGTACCGCCATTGCCATCATCGGCAGTTACCGTGACGCTGTAAATTCCATCCGAACCGGGGCCGCCTTGGGAAGCGTCAGGATCAATTGTGCCGGTAATATTACCAGCGTCATCAATCGAGAGGCCGGGCGGCAATCCCATTGCGGTGAAGGTTAAGGTGTCGCCATCGACATCGGTAAAGTTGCTGGCGACCGAGACGCTGATCACATCCGCATCATTGTCATTTTGTGGTGCTATCGGTGTTGTAACTGGCGCATCATTGACCGCCGTCACGGTCACTTCAACGGTGGAGGTGGAGAATCCGCCCTGACCATCACTGATCGTATAGGTGATTGTATCGACACCATTAAAGTCAGGATCAGGGACATAAGTCACTGTACCGTCTGGATTAATCGTCACCGTGCCATTGGGCGCATCGGCCGCCGTCACGTTTAGGGGGTCGCCGTCCACATCGGTATCATTGGTCAGGACCGCGATATCAACCGGCGTGTCTTCATCAGTGGTCGCGCTGTCCATATTGGCAACCGGCGGATCATTGACAGCATCAACGGTGACCGAAACGGTCGCGGTAGAGGTCCCGCCATTGCCATCACTAATCGTATAACTAATGGTCGTCGGACCGTTGAAATTCGGATTTGGCGTGAAAGTGATCGTACCATCGGGATTGATCACGACTGTACCATCAGGCGATGTGGCAGCTGTCACCGTCAGCGGATCGCCGTCGATGTCAGTATCATTACCGAGCACGCCAATGGTCACCGGTGTATCTTCATTGGTCGTGGCAACATCATCGACAGCAACCGGCGGATCGTTGACCGCATTGACGGTTACATCCACCGCAGCGGTCGACGTCCCGCCATTGCCGTCGCTAATCACATAGGTAATCGTATCAGTGCCATTAAAGTTGGCATTCGGCTGGTACGTCAGCGTGCCGTCTGGCGCGATGGTCACGGTACCGTTTAGCGCAGTCGCCATAGTGACGGTCAGCGGATCGCCATCCGGATCAGTGTCGTTGGCCAGAACATTTATGTCGACCGGCGTGTCTTCATCGGTGGTGGCCGTGTCATTGACTGCAGTCGGGGCTGGATTGGTCACGGTCCAGGTAAAGGTCTGGCTTGTGGTCAGGCCATCGGGGTCGGTACCGGTGACAGTGACCGAATAGACACCGCCATTTGGTTGGCTGGCATCACGGTCGATCGTGCCGCTGATAATACCGGTAGCTGGATCAATGCTGAGGCCAGCAGGAAGCCCGGTGACACCAAAGGTCAGCGTATCGCCATCCAGATCACTAAAGAAGCTACCTGTGTCGACGGAAACCGATTGGTTGTCTTCATTGGTGACATCCGGGATCGGCAATGATTCCGGTGCGTCATTAACCGCAACCACATCGACCGTCAGCGTAGCCGTCGCAGTGCCGCCCTGACCATCCGAAACCGTGTAGCTGACCACGGCTTGACCGTTGAAATTTTCTGCTGGTGTAAAGGTCAGTGTACCATCCGCGTTGACCACAACCGTGCCGTCCGGCGTGCTCGCTGCTGTGATCGTCAGCGCGTCACCATCGGGATCGCTGTCATTGGTGAGCACCGCAACCGTAACCGGCGTATCTTCCGGCGTCGTGGCCACATCATTCACAGCCACCGGCGGGATATTCTGAATCGAATAGACAAATGTCGTCGACACCGATTCACCCGATGGATCTGTGGCAGTAACCGTCACAATAAACGGCCCATTGACCGAACTGTCGGAATCCAGCGTACCGGTGATCAATCCTGTATCCGGATCGATGAACAATGTCGGCGGCAGACCGGAGGCGGTGAACGTCAGATCATCGCCATCAATATCATCAAAACCCTGCGCTGTCGGGATCGAGACATCTGCGCCATCTTCGCCATTTTGATTGGCAAGACCAACCGTGGTTGGCCCATCATTGACTGGCGTGACAGTGACAGTGACGGTCGCAGTTGAGAAACCGCCTTCGCCATCGCTGATCGTGTAGATGATAGTATCTTCGCCATTGAAATTGGCGTTGGGCGAATAAGCCAGCGTACCGTCAGCATTTATCGTAACGGTGCCGTTTCCAGCCTCTGCCTCGGTGATCGTCAGGGGATCGCCGTCAGCATCAACATCATTAGTCAGCACCGCAATATTGACGTCCGTATCCTCATCCGTGGTTACGCTATCATTGCTCGCCACAGGCGCTGGATTGGTGACTGTCCATTCGAAAGTCGTGGACACCGTGCCGCCACGGCCATCATCGGCGGTCACGGTAATCGCATAAACGCCGCCATTGATCTGGCTAGCACTGCGGTCAATCGTGCCAGAGATAACGCCGGTGGCCGGATCGATAGTTAGGCCTGCAGGCAGACCAGTGGCGGTATAAGACAACGCGTCCCCATCGGGATCACTAAACGCGCCAGCGACCGGCAGGCTGATGACCTGACTATCCAGATTGGTTTGATCGCCAATGCTGCCACTAACGGTCGGCGTGTCGTTAACATCTGCGACCGTAACGATAATCTCGGCTATCGAAGTTCCGCCTTCGCCATCGGAAATTTCGTATGTGATCGTATCGGTACCGTTAAAGCCCGGGTTCGGTGTATAAGTCACCGTACCATCGGGATTGACAGTTACGCTGCCGTTCACAGCATCGGCCGCGGTTATCGTAAGATCATCGCCATCAGGATCGCTGTCATTGGCCAAAGGCGAAATCGTTACCGGCACATCTTCATCGGTGGAGGCGCTGTCATCTACAGCCGTTGGACCGGGATTGCTGACATTGAAGGTGATCGTCTGTGTGGTCGTACCACCATTGCCGTCAGAAACGGTGATGGTCGCGGTATAGACACCGCCACCTGTTTGGCTGGCGCTGTTATCTATGGTGCCAGAAATGACACCGCTATCCGGGTCAATCGACAGACCGGGTGGCAAGTCAGCCGCCGCATAGGTCAGCGTATCGCCGTCCACATCTGTAAAATTACCCGCAACCGGAACTGCGATCACGGCTCCATCTTCGGTGTCCTGCGGCGGCAGAGCCGTGCCGACCGGTGCATCATTTGCGGCCGTGACCGTGACCGTAATAGTCGCTGTTGCCGTGCCGCCTTCACCATCGCTAATCGTATAGGTGATAGTCGCGGTGCCGTTAAAATTGGCCGGTGGAACATAGTTGACTTGATTACCCACGACAGTCGCCTGTCCAACCGTCGCTGCGGCAGCGATCAACGTGATCGGATCACCATCCGGGTCACTGTCATTCGGCAGCACATCGATAAGGACCGCTGTGTCCTCATTGGTTGTGGCCGTATCATTGACCGCAACCGGCCCCGGGTTGGTGACTGTCCAACTAAATGTCTGTGTCGTGCTAAGCCCGCCTGCATCGGTGGCGGTAACGGTAACCGTATAGACGCCATTAGAACCGCCCTGACTGGCGGAGCGATCAATCGCACCGGTAATCTCGCCGGTATTTGCATCTAGGCTAAGCCCCGGTGGCAGGCCTGACACACCATAGGTCAATGTCGCATCGTCGCTGTCGGTAAAGCCGCCAGCGGTCGGGATGCTGATGCCCGTATCCGCATCCACATTGGTCTGCGGCGGCAAGCTACCCACCGGCGTCGGCGCATCATTCACAGCTGCGACAGTGACATCGACGGTCGCAGTCGACGTACCGCCTTCGCCGTCACTAATGGTATAGGTGATCGTATCGGTGCCATTAAACCCAGCATTGGGCGTGTAGGTGATCGTGCCATCGGGATTGACCACAACCGCACCATTGGCCGCACTTGCTGACGTAACGCTCAAGTCATCGCCATCGGGATCATTGTCATTACCGAGCACATTGACCGTAACCGCCGTGTCTTCGTCGGTGGAAGCGCTATCGTTAGCCGCAACTGGGCCGGGGTTGGTCACGGTCCATGCGAAAGTCTGGGTTGCGGGTGTACCCTGAAAATCAGTGGCCGTTATCGTAACCGTATACACGCCATTGGCGCCGCCCTGACTGGCACTGTTATCGACCGTACCGGTAATCTCTCCGGTATTGGAATTGATCGAAAGACCTGGCGGTAATCCGGCGGCGCTATAGTTGATCGTTGGACCATCGATATCGCTAAAGCCGCCCGCTGTCGCAACGCTCACTCCGCCATCGGCATCGACATTCGCCTGCGGCGGCAAGCTACCAACCGGCATCGGTCCGTCATTCACCGCAACCACAGTCATGTTGTAGACCGCCGTGTCGGTTCCGCCTTCGCCGTCACTGATCGTGTAAGTGATTACATCATTACCATTGAAATCGGCATTGGGTGTGTAGGTCAGCGTGCCATCTGCGTTGATCACTACCGAGCCATTGGGCGCGCTTGCCGCAATCACGGTCAGCGGCGCATCGCCATCGGGATCGCGATCATTGGCAAGGACGTTGATAGTGACCGGTGTGTCCTCCCGGGTGTCGCCGCCATCATTATTGGCTTGTGGCGGCGGATTGGTAATCGTCCATGCAAAGCTCTGTGTCGTGGACAGGCCATCGGGGTCGGCCGCCGTCACGACAATATTATAGACGCCGCCGGAACCACCCTGACTGGCGCTATTATCTATTGTACCGGTAATCGCGCCAGTATTGGCGTTGATCGACAAACCAGGCGGCAAGCCAGTCGCCGAAAATGTCAGTTCCGAATTCTGGTTGTCCGGATCACGGAAGCCCTGCGATGTTCCAACAAAAATGCCCTGCGCGGCATCGACATTGCTTTGCGAAGGCAAGCTGCCCACTGGCACCGGCGCTTCGTTGACTGCGGTGACGGAAATCTCGACCGTCGCGGTTGATGTGCCCCCACGACCATCACTGATCCTGTAAGTGATCGTATCCGTGCCGGAAAACTGGTTTCGAGGCGTATAGTTTAATGTACCATCGCCATTGATCACCACTGTTCCGTTAGAGGCGCTTGCAGAAACAACCGACAGTGCATCGCCGTCTCCATCAAAATCGTTCGCCAGAACATTGATATTGTTGATCGCCATATTTTCGGGCGTTGTTCGCGCCGGATCATTGACCGCAGTCGGTGGGTCGTTAATTTCCCTGACACTGATGATCGAAGTGGCAACATTCGAACTCAGCACCGAATTAGCGAAGCTGATGGTAATATTCCGATTCACCTCAGACGGCCGTTCGGTCGTGTTTTCAAAGGTTATCGCCCGCAGCGCATTACGATAATCTCTCGCACTGTCCGCTCCCGTCAACTCCACACCGGTATCGGTGCGCGTATAGCTAATGCCCCTCACAGTACCCGATGCAGCAGCCGAGCCATTAACCAGCAACCGGTCCCCGGCCTGCGCATTGGTCAGCGTGATACTGGCGCTTTGCACTTGCCCATCGGGATTGGTGATCCGGACATCGCGATCCACAATGCCGACGGCATTGCGGTTCTCGACATAAGTACCCTGATAGCCCGAGCCGCTTGCCGTGCTGTCATTGCGGTCGAGATCAAGGCGCGGGATTGAAACCGTAACACCGCCGCTGCCAAGATTAAAGTCGGAGTCGCCATCATGGCTGAAAGTTGCCCCTCCTATCACAGACTTATCGAGACCATAGGTTGCGTTAAAACCCTTGGTATCCAGCCAATTGAAGCGCGCTGCCGATACAGAGGTTGGCGGATTGGCCCTTTCATCTTCCGTGCCTGATGCAGTAACAGTGCCAGGCTCGTTGGTGAATAGGATATTAGTTGTCCCTGCGCTTTGATAAGATGACAGCGAGTCGGTATCGACGCTTATAAATTCGCGCGAAAGCGGGTCGCCGTCTACGCCGTCAACATCGGCAATGGTAAAACTGACGTCGGTTTCTACAGCCGTGGAAGTGCCCGCCAGCACCACCGTCCATCTGACATCGAGCAATGCAACGCCGGTACTATTACTCGCCAAAATCTGAAAACCAAAGTCATCGCTACCAAGGGTGTTGGTGCCTGGCCGAAAAAAGCGCACCGTATCATTGCCGGTAATCGACACCACTTCAGCAACCAGATCCACACTATTGCCCTGAACCGTGCCCACACCCGACCAACGGGCAATCGCGCCGGTACCAAGACCAATGGTCCTGTTATTACCGTCAAAAGTAACATTATTCCCATCAGCATCTGTCACTGAGATGCTGTTGAAACCGGCACTCAGATTCGCTGGTGCCAGCAACCCATCCCAGTCGCGTGCGACCAAAGAAGCCGCTTCAACGCTGCCCAAGCGGCTTTCCAGCGTCCAATCTCCGCCGCGAACTATACTACCGGTGTCATCAATCGAAGCCGCGATATCTGCGCCAGTTGTCGCGGCGAGCGCGTTCATCAATTGCTGGCCCGCTTCATCGGCGCCAACGTCACAACCGTAGATCAATATGTCACCATCCGCCGACAGCTTCGCACCAATCGAGGCGAGTGACGACGCCAGCGCACCCGAAACCGAAGCGCTATCAATTTGCGTTGTGCCCAACCAGAACACGCCCTCATCGCCATGGCTGACGAGATGGATCGCGCCGATATTATTAGCGCCGGCCAGAGCGGTCATGATTTGGTCGATGCCGTCTCTGTTGCCATCGATAAGGACAATTACGCCCTTTCCAGCCCACGTCTCGGCTAGCTCTTGGTAATTTTCTACATTGGTATCGATAAAGATGTAATCTTGCCCGGCGGCCGTGCTGTTCTGCTCAACCGCAGCATCGTCAGATGCACCCAGCTGATATAATGACAGCCCCTGCCCGATAGCGCCGCGAGAATCATTATCATCGACGACAAAATAGTCCCGGAAATCAGTCGGCCGCACGCCGACCTCCCCAATATCAGCGGATAGCTGCTCAGGCGGCAAGCCATCACGATATGCGCTAACGTCGGTGACCCCAGCATCTTCATTAAGATTGGTTCCGGTAAGATCAAATGAACCCGGATCAGAAATAACAGCATTGAAAGATGGACTGGCAACAACCGCTTCTTTTACAGAAACCTGTTCCTTTACAGTAAAGCTGTCAGAATTATTGAGATTAAAATTAGTTGCACTTGGCTCAATGTCGGTGGTGCCCGCTTCTTGCAGCGAAACCACCGCCATATTATTGCGGTCATCAAGATTAACCGCCAAATCATCGGAGAATGCGCCAGGACTATTTTGAGCAGCGATGGTCACAGCTCCGTCAAGGCGGTCAGCGGCGAGGCCATTGATACCATCGGCACGCACGGCAGAGGGCACCAATCCAACCTCTGGCGCATTTTCTCCGACGGCATTATTCATTCCGGTGACAAGAGAGCTAGGCATTAACGGGCCGGCGTCCTGCCCATCAGCGACAGATAAAGTCGCCGCCGCTGTAACCACTGCCGCACCATCAAACATCATTCGTGGCTCTAAAGCGAGCAAGTGTGATGGCGGCGTGTTCGGGTATTTGGGCATCTAGTACTCCCGTATTGGCACTGCTAGGATTTTACTGTCAATCTATCCAAACAATTGTGCATAAACCAAATAGCCGATGCCCCCCGACGATTTGCTAATGGTTTGGGTTAACAGAAATGCGCCTGCAACCGCAACCCTAACACCCTCGGTTTTATAGGAATTATGTAAAATTTGCTATCAAGGCCCGGTCATGAAGACCACGGTTAAAAGGACCGCCTAACAATGATTTTTATTTGACGCTAATGTTCCTATTTAGGTGCAATACTTGCCTTTACTTTGACATTAACGGCCACTATATTGTTACGGATAAGCTCGAAGCGTCGTGGCTTTACCGGAGTCCCTGTGGGCGGAAGCGACAGACTGGTATTCAGGTACGATGGCTGGAAAACGGGTTTCTTTTCAGAAAAGGGGGCGAACATCATGAACAGAAACGGCCATATGCTCCATCATGGGCAAAAAAACGGATATCGAATACCCTATCTGCTGATGCAACCTGGATAATATGTTATGATTGCATCGGGAATAAAGTGGATTCGGATATTGCGCGCAGCATAGCGGTCATGCAAAAGCGCGCCTGAATAACATCTTGCAACTTCGATCAAGAAACGGACACGATAATATGGCGCTCGACGGACAACTGGTTTGTATTTTTGGTGGCGGCGGTTTTCTCGGTCGCTATATTTCGGAGCAGTTATTGTCACGCGGCGCACGTGTGAGAATTGCTGAGCGCGACCCCAAAAATGCGTTGCGTATCAAGCCTTTGGGTAATTTGGGTCAAACCCAGTTTGCCAGCGCCGACGTGACCAAAAAAGATAGCATTATTCGGGCCGTTCATGGCTGCGATGCCGTGATCAATCTGGTGGGCCTATTGAATGGTGATTTTGATGACGTGCATGTGAACGGTGCGCGCAACGTCGCCGAAGCTGCAGCCGAAGCGGGGTGCAGCGCACTTATCCAAATGTCTGCTATCGGGGCGGATGTTGAATCACCGTCCCGCTATGGGCGGAGCAAAGGCGAGGCGGAAGAAGCCGTACGCGCAGCATTTTCCAGCGCGATCATCCTGCGGCCCTCGATAGTTTTTGGCCGGGAAGACCAGTTTATCAACCGCTTTGCCGCGATGATAACAATGATGCCGATTGTACCGATAATCGGCGGTGGAACAAAATTTCAACCGGTTTTCGTCGGCGATGTGGCCCAGGCCGTGGCGGCTGCGCTGGACAGTCCGGCGCAATATGCCGGGCAGACATTTGAACTGGGCGGGCCGGAGGTCATAAGCATGAGCGATCTCAACCGGCGGATTGCCAAGATGACAAAACGCGATCGCGGTTTTATAGAGATACCTGACTTTGCCGCGAAACTCATGGCGACATGCACCGGATTTTTACCCGGCGCGCCGATTACGTCCGATCAATATAAGATGCTGCAAAAAGACAATGTGGTTGCGGAAGGCCAGGCGGGGCTGGATGCTTTTGGTGTTGCGCCGACGCCGCTGGCCAGCGTTGCGCGCGGATGGATGGAGAAGTATACGGTCCATGGTCGCTTTGGGGCGAGAGCCAAAGCCAGTTAATTCGATCAGGCCCTAGAACCAGATCAATAGGGCAGCGCCCATTGCGACACGGTACACCACAAAGACCATCATAGAAGCTTTACGCAGGAACTGCATCAGGAAGGTCATCGTGGCAAAAGCTGCGACGAAAGTCAGCGCGCCGGTAATCAACGCCTCTTTGAGCAGGTCGCCGCTGGCATCCATCAGATCAGGCACGATCAAGATGCCCGCGCCAGCAACAGCGGGAATAGACAATAGAAAAGAAAAGCGCGCGGATTCGACTCGGCTATAACCAAGGAAACGCGCAGCTGTCATGGTAACGCCGGACCGACTGGTCCCGGGGATCAGCGCCAGAGCTTGAGCCAAACCGACGATTATGCCGTCTTTCAGCGTCATATCCTCAAAGGATTTAACCTGCCTTCCTACACGATCAGCAATACCGAGAAGAACGCCGTAGATGATGAGGTTAATGCCGACCAAATCAGTACTGCGAAATCCTTCCAGATAGCCACCCGTTTTGAGGAACAAGCCAACAATAACCGCCGGGATGGTTCCGATAATGATCCACCAAAGCAGACGGCGCTCTGCATCAGCTTTGCCGATGCCGATAGTTGCAAAACCGCCTTTACCTAAAGAAATCACATCCTTGAAAAAATAAGTGATGATCGCCAGTAGAGATCCGACATGCACCGCAATGTCAATCATCGGCCCTTGGTCCGCATAGCCAGTGAACACCGGGAGTAATATGAGGTGACCGGACGAAGAAATTGGCAAAAATTCGGTAACACCTTGCACGATGGCGAGGAGCAGCATTTGAATAAATGTCATGATGGAACCCGGATAAATAAAGGAGAGGCACGTATAGTTGCCGCAGCACGTTTTGTCCTTGCTAAATTTAGGTCCGATCTGATACTTTTATCATCACCCAGATAGACTTCTTGAGCCCGCGCTAGAATGGACATGCTATATAGGTAAGCTTCTCTGTCCTTTAATGTTGTTTTTGCGTGACTCTGACTACTGTTTCGCCTATCGCGGAGCCAACGCCCGCTCTAGCGGACAAGGCTATCTCAATTGAAAAATACAAAAAGTGAGCGATCTGCATGCCAAAAGGCACGAAAAAATTAGACATGTTGAAATTTGTAGGTACCGGGCAGGCCTATCCGGAAAAGCGTGAGCCAACACTGCGCGCTGAGGATTTTCAGGAAATTGCCGACCGTTATGCGCCCGAAAAGGCAGCCGAACAGGCAGCCCGTTGTTCGCAATGCGGGGTGCCTTATTGCTCGACCCACTGTCCGCTGCACAACCATATTCCCGATTGGTTGCGCCTGACTGCCGAAGGGCGCGTACGTGAAGCCTATGAAATGTCGAACCTGACGTCGACCATGCCGGAAATTTGTGGCCGCATCTGTCCGCAGGACCGTTTATGCGAAGGCAATTGCGTGATTGAATTTTCCGGCCACGGCGCTGTGACCATCGGCGCGGTGGAAAAATATATTACGGATACCGCCTGGGAAGAAGGTTGGGTTGAACCTTTGGTTCCCGGAAAATCCCGTGGGCAATCGGTTGGCATTATTGGTGCTGGTCCCGCTGGTTTGACGGCTGGAGAATATCTGCGTGTCGCGGGCTATGACGTACATATTTATGACCGCCATGATCGCGCTGGCGGTTTGCTGACCTATGGCATTCCCGGATTCAAACTCGAAAAAGATGTAATCATGCGGCGGGTTCAGCGCTTGAAAGACGGTGGGATAAATTTCCATGAGAATTTCGAAGTCGGCAAAGACGCTACTCTGGATGAACTGCGTACCAAACATGACGCGATCCTGATCGCTACCGGCGTTTATAAAGCGCGCGAGATTAAAATGCCGGGCGTCGGCGCGCCGGGTGTTGAGGAAGCGCTCGATTTCCTCACCGCTTCCAACCGTAAGAGCTTTGGTGATGATGTCCCAGATTTCGACAATGGGCGGTACAACGCAGAGGGCAAGAATGTTGTGGTTATCGGCGGCGGCGATACCGCCATGGATTGTGTACGCACGTCTGTGCGGCAGGGCGCAAAATCGGTAAAATGCCTATACCGCCGAGACCGCGCAAACATGCCGGGTTCCCAGAATGAAGTGAAAAATGCCGAAGAGGAAGGCGTAGAATTTGTCTGGCTCTCCGCTCCCAAGGCGGTTGAAGGCACAGAGCATGTCACTGCGGTCAAAGCAACCAAGATGCGCCTCGGCGCGCCCGATGCCAGTGGCCGCCGCGCGCCTGAGATACAGCCCGACAGCGAATTCACACTGCAGTCCGATCTAGTGATCAAGGCTTTGGGTTTTGATGCCGAGGAACTGCCCAGCCTGTTTGATTGCCCGGACCTCAGCGTCACCCGCTGGGGCACGTTACGGGTCGATCATAAGAGCATGATGACTAATCTCGACGGCGTTTTCGCCGCCGGTGATATTGTTCGCGGTGCCAGCCTTGTGGTATGGGGCATTCGTGACGGTCGCGACGTGACCGAGCATATGCACAAATTTTTGCGCGAAAAAGCAAAGGCCGCGAAACAAGCCGCCTGATTATTCAAATTTTCGTCCCCTATTTCGGAGCTACAGATGAAAAAATTCTTTGCGATAACCGTAAGCTCATTGGCCTTGGCCTTGAGCAACCCCGCCACAGCACAAGACGCGGATAGCAATGCCGAAGCTGCTGCAACCGAAGCAGCGCCGATCGACCCCGCGCGGTTGAAAGCGGCCAAAAATACCGTCGATTATTTGTTCCCGCTCGGCACATACGAGCGGATGATGAAGGGTACGATGGACCAGCTGATGGACCAGATGATGATGGGCATGGGCGATATGCGCATGGGTGATCTGGCCGGTGCTGGCGGCGTTGCGAGAGATGACATGCCCGATGGTATGGGCGAAAAAACGCTGGCCGAGATATCACGCGAAGCGGATCCGAATTTTGATGAACGGATGAAAATTTCAACCAAAGTGATGATGGACGAGATGATCGACATTATGATCACCATGGAGCCAGCTGTCCGCGAAGCGCTGACCAATATTTATGCGCGCAAATTCACTGCGCCTCAGCTTACTGAAATGAACAACTTTTTCGCCACCGATACCGGCGGTGCCTTTGCCCGCGACTATATGATGGTTTTTGTTGACCCTGAAATGATGCAGTCGATGATGACTATGGTGCCGGAAATGATGCAGGCCATGCCCAACATCATGAAGAAAGTTGAAGAAGCCACGGCCCATCTGCCACCGGTAAAAATGTCCAGCGCCGATGATCCTTTTGCGTCGGTCGAGGACGTTATCGACGAAGCCGGCAATTCCGATGATACAACCAACTTCGAAGATCCCGAAAACTGGTCGGCCGAAGATCGCGAACGGGTGAATAAACTCAGTACCGATTCTGACACCGCATTCGAGAAATATTACGAAGCCCTCGAAAAAGCGCAGTCGAACGCCAAAGCGACAATGGCGAAAGACAAATAGACAGCCGCCCATGCCGAAACTGTCTCCACTTACTGAAATGAAAATATAATGACCCATTATCCAACGCCCGAACATAAACGCCTTGCCGAAACCGGTATGTATCGTCCTGAGTTTGAATCCGATGCCTGTGGCGTCGGTCTAGTCGCGGCTACTGATGGCAAACCGTCGCGGCGGGTGGTGTCTTCGGCGATTGATGCGCTGAAAGCGGTATGGCATCGCGGCGCGGTGGATGCAGACGGGATGACTGGCGATGGGGCCGGGCTGCATGTTGATTTGCCCGCGCGTTTCTTTGATGATGCGATTGCCGATAGCGGCCATAAGGTTCTGCCAAACCGTCTGGCCGTGGGTATGATCTTTTTGCCGCGCACGGATTTGAGCGCGCAGGAAACCTGCCGGACGATCGTCGAGGCGGAAATCATCGAAGCCGGCTATAAAATTTACGGCTGGCGTCAGGTTCCGGTCAACGTGTCGGTCATTGGCGTGAAGGCGCAAAATACCCGGCCTGAAATTGAGCAGATCATGATCGCCGGGCCACTGCCCGATCGTCAGAGCATCGCCGAGTTCGAAAAAAACCTTTATCTCATCCGCCGCCGGATCGAGAAAAAGGTTATCGCAGCGCAGATTCAGGATTTCTATATCTGCAGCCTGTCCTGCCGCTCGATCATCTATAAAGGCCTGTTCCTCGCGGAATCATTGTCTGTCTTTTACCCCGATCTGACCGACGAGCGATTTGAAAGCCGCGTTGCGATTTTCCACCAGCGCTATTCGACCAATACATTTCCGCAATGGTGGCTGGCTCAGCCGTTCCGTACGCTCGCCCATAATGGCGAAGTCAACACGATCCGCGGCAATAAAAACTGGATGAAGAGCCACGAAATCAAAATGGCGAGTCTCGCTTTTGGTGATCATTCTGAAGATATTAAACCCGTTATTCCTGCCGGCGCTTCTGACACCGCTGCGCTGGATGCGGTGTTTGAAACGATCTGTCGCTCCGGCCGCGATGCGCCAACGGCAAAGCTCATGCTCGTACCCGAGGCGTGGCAGAATGAGGCGGATATGGATCCAGCCCACAAAGCCATGTATGAATATATGGCCAGCGTGATGGAGCCATGGGATGGCCCCGCTGCTCTTGCGATGACTGACGGCCGCTGGGCTGTCGCGGGCGTTGACCGCAATGCGCTCCGGCCGCTGCGGTACAGCAAGACTTCTGACAATCTACTGATCATCGGGTCTGAAACTGGTATGGTTGTGGTTCCCGAAAGTCAGATTATCGAAAAAGGCCGGCTTGGACCCGGTCAAATGATCGCGGTCGATCTGCAAGAAGGCGTCGTCTTCTCCGACAAGGCCATTAAAGATAAAATCGCGTCCGAAGAACCTTATCCTGAGCGGGTCAAAGGTTTCCAGACCATGGATGACCTGCCGCCAGCGCCAGCGAACGCGGGCATGAATTTTTCCAAGGAAGAATTGATCAGACGCCAGACCGCCGCTGGGCATACACTGGAAGATATGGAAGTGATCCTCGCGCCAATGGTGGAGGACGCCAAGGAAGCCATTGGGTCCATGGGTGATGACACACCGCTGGCCGTGATCAGCTTGAAGCCACGCCAAATCAGTCATTTCTTCCGGCAGAATTTCAGCCAGGTAACCAATCCACCGATCGACAGCCTGCGCGAACGGCATGTGATGAGTTTGCGCACGCGCTTTTCCAATCTTGCCAATATTTTGGAAAAAGACAGCCAGAATGAAAATGTTCTGGTGCTCGACAGTCCAGTGCTCAGTTGTGGGGCCTGGCAGCGGCTAAAAACGAGCTTTGGCGATGCTGTTGCGGAAATTGACTGCACTATGTCCAATACCGGCGGCGCGATTGAATTGCGTGATGCGATTGCCCGGATCCGCGACGAAGCGGAGCAAGCGGTGCGGCAAGGCAAGACAGAAGTCTTTCTGACCGACGAAAATATCGATGAAGACCATATGGCGATCAGTATGATCATCGCAACGGCAGCCGTGCACACGCATTTGGTGCGCAAGGGGCTACGCGCTTATGCATCGGTCAACGTCCGGGCGGCCGAGTGTCTGGATACCCATTGCTATGCAGTGTTGATCGGTGTCGGTGCGACCACGGTCAATGCCTATCTATCCGAAGCAGCGATTGAAGATCGTCACAAGCGCGGATTGTTCGACGGCCTGACACTGGAAGACTGCATCGCACGCCATAAAAAAGCGGTCGATGAAGGCCTGCTCAAGATCATGTCTAAAATGGGCATTGCGGTCATTTCCAGTTATCGTGGTGGCTATAATTTTGAGGCCGTGGGTCTGTCCCGCGCGCTTTGTAATGACCTGTTTCCGGGCATGCCGACTAAAATCTCCGGCGAGGGCTATGCGTCGCTGTTCATCAACGCGCAGGATAAACATGAAGCCGCATTTGAAGCGGCGGTCGTGCGCTTGCCGGTTGGTGGCTTCTATAAACAGCGCGATGGCGGGGAGGCCCATGCCTACGGCGCCCATCTGATGCACTTACTGCAAAGTGCGGTCGCGCATGACAGCTATTCGTCTTACCTGCAGTTTTCACAAGGGGTGCGCGAGTTGGAGCCGGTTTACTTGCGCGACCTGATGGAATTTAACTACGCGCCAGAACCGATTCCGATCGACGAAGTGGAAGCCATTACCGAAATCCGCAAACGCTTTAACACCCCTGGCATGTCCTTGGGCGCGCTGAGCCCCGAGGCGCATGAAACACTTGCCATTGCCATGAACCGCATTGGTGCGAAGTCCGTGTCCGGCGAAGGCGGGGAAGAAAAACGCCGCTACACACCTTTCGAGAATGGCGATAATGCCTCCAGCCCGATCAAGCAGGTTGCGTCTGGACGCTTTGGCGTGACGGCGGAATATCTCGGCGCTTGCGAAGAGGTCGAGATTAAAGTTGCCCAAGGCGCGAAGCCCGGTGAAGGCGGACAATTGCCTGGCTTTAAGGTCACCGAGTTTATCGCCAAGCTGCGTCACTCGACACCAGGTGTCACCCTGATCAGCCCGCCGCCGCATCACGACATTTATTCAATCGAAGATCTCGCGCAGCTGATTTATGACCTGAAGCAAATCAACCCCAAAGCACGCGTCTGTGTGAAGCTGGTCTCCGCTGCCGGTATCGGTACGATTGCCGCTGGCGTTGCCAAGGCGCATGCCGATGTAATCCTGATTTCCGGCAATACCGGCGGAACCGGCGCCTCACCGCAAACGTCGATCAAATTTGCCGGTACCCCATGGGAAATGGGACTTACCGAAGCCAATCAGGTGCTGACCCTCAACAACCTGCGCCACCGCGTGAAATTGCGTACCGATGGCGGCCTGAAAACGGGCCGCGACATTGTCATCGCAGCGATATTGGGCGCGGAAGAATTTGGTCTCGGTACGCTCAGCCTAGTAGCCATGGGCTGTATCATGGTGCGGCAGTGCCACAGCAACACCTGCCCGGTCGGCGTCTGTGTGCAGGACGAAAAACTGCGCGAGAAATTTACCGGGACGCCGGAAAAGGTCATCAACCTGATGACCTACATGGCCGAAGAAGTGCGCGAGATTCTTGCGCGGCTCGGTTACCGGACATTGGAAGAGGTTATCGGGCGCACAGAATTGCTGCGTCAGGTTAGCCGCGGGGCCGAGCATCTCGATGATCTCGATCTCAACCCGATTCTCGCCAAGGTCGATGCGCCCGATACCGAGCGTACGTTCAATCTGCCAACCCATCGCAATGAAGTGCCAGACAGTCTCGACGCGCAAATGATTGCAGACGCTCAGCCTGTGTTTGAGCGGCGCGAGAAAATGCAGCTGACCTATACAGTGCGCAATACGCACCGTGCAGTTGGCACGCGTTTTTCAGCAGAGGTCACCGCCAAATATGGCATGAGCACGCTCAACGAAGATCATGTCCATGTGCGGTTGCGCGGCAGTGCCGGTCAATCGCTAGGCGCGTTCCTGTGTCAGGGGATCACGCTGGAAGTCTTTGGCGATGCCAATGACTATGTCGGCAAGGGCTTGTCCGGCGGCAAGATTGTTGTCCGCCCGATGGTTAGCTCTCCGCTCGACAGCAAGGCCAATACGATTATCGGCAATACGGTACTTTATGGCGCGACATCCGGTCAGCTTTTTGCAGCCGGCCAAGCAGGTGAACGCTTTGCTGTCCGCAATTCCGGCGCAGATGTGGTTGTAGAAGGCTGCGGCGCCAATGGCTGCGAATATATGACCGGCGGCAATGCGGTCATTCTCGGCGCGGTGGGCAATAATTTTGGCGCTGGCATGACCGGCGGCATGGCCTTCATTCTCGACCTTGATCGTAATTTTGAGAAACATGCCAACCCCGAAAGCCTTGTCTGGCAGCGGCTGGATAGCGACTATTGGGAAGAGCATCTCAAATCTCTGATCGAATCGCATCACCAGACCACGGACAGTAATTGGTCGGAAACGATACTGCGCGACTGGGACCGCTGGCGGGAACGCTTCTGGCAAGTTTGCCCGAAGGAAATGGTCAGCCGGTTGGATCATCCATTATCGGATAGCGAGGCGATTGAGGCGGCGGAGTAATTTTGCGTTTTAGCGATAGATTGCAATTTTGGGGCTTTGTAGCCCTTAGAGAGTGGAAAACTGCATTGCTACTTGTAGGCATCGCAGGCTTTTTTCTTGGCATCTACCATATACTTTCGAATGGAATCTGGAATGCTCGGCGTCAGCCCAGCGATCTGGTAGATGGCAAAGTGGGTTCGTTGTGGACAGAGCATGGATATTACAGCAGTTTACAGCCCAAGGCCTACATCAAGGTAAGGTTGAATAATGAGCAGACTATAACTTTGAAGGTCAGAAACACGCTAATTTCCGGATGTAATCCAGGAGACGATATTCAGATAAGAATATACACCAGTGAAGCCCAACGGGTCTTTTATCGTTTAGGTCCGCAAATATGTAACGGTCCAGACAAGGAATTAAAAGAATGAGCAAAATCACGCCCAATTATCTCGAGATGAGAGCCGCTGACCTTCCTGCCAGCAAGGCCTTCTACGAAAATGCCTTTGGCTTTGCCTTTACCGACTATGGTCCGGACTATGCCGCGGTCGAAGGCGGGCCGGTGCAAATTGGCATTGCCGCTGGGGACGAACCGCCCGCCCCGATGCCAACCTTTGAAACGGACGATCTGGAAACTGCTCTTGCGCAGGTCAAAGCTGCCGGTGGCGCAATCGTCAAAGAGGTTTTTGCCTATCCCGGCGGGCAGCGCTTTGAATGTCTGGACCCTTCGGGCAATCGATTGGCGATTTATAAACCGGGTTGAATCACGTGGTTTTGGGCATCGTTACAACTGTTTACAGATCGTGTTGCCAAAATCTCCGCAGGTTCAGCTTTAACTCAGACGCAGGCTGCTAGACAGAGTCTAACGACAATATCTAGGAGGCTTCATATGCGACATTTTCTTGCTCTTCCCCTTTTGGCGGTATCGCTAAGCCTTGCTGTCCCCGCATCCGCACAGGATCGCGAACCAGAATCCGAGATGATCGAAAAGCTAAATGATCCCGCCTTTCAGGACGGCATGGTGGCCATGATGTCTGGCTTTGTGGCGGCGATGATGGATCTGCCCATTGGCCAATTTGCGGCTGCGGTAGACAAAGCCGTACCCGAAGGCATGGATAGTAACGAGACATTTTCCCGTATCGATCCTGACGCGACATTGGGTGATCTGGCCGCGGGTGACAATCCCGATTTCAACGCCGACATGGAAGACAAAATGCGCAAGGGCACTGCGATAATGGGTATCATGGCAAGCGAATTTGGAGCGCTGCTGCCGCAGCTCAAAGCCATGGGCAAGAACATGAAACGCCGGATGGGCGAGCTGGAATAGCGCTTGCCGATAACATGTTTCGTCGCGTCTGACCGTCTATTGACGGTTTCCCGCATCAAGCCCCTTCCCCCGCAGGGGATTCCCGATTAACAGCAACAATATGTGGCAGTTATTCCAATTTCCTCTTTGTCCGTTTTCGCGCAAAGTTCGCCTGTTAATGGGCGAAAAGTCGGTCGGCTATGAGCTGGTCCGCGAATCGCCATGGGCACAGCGGGACGAATTTCTGGATATGAACCCGGCTGGCCGCACACCGGTTATGCGCCACGACCAACGGGATGTCTTGCTGGTCGATAGCGTTGCCATCTGCGAATATATTGAAGAGACGGTCGAAAAGACCCCGATGATCAATGGCACCGCGACCAACCGCGCGGAGATTCGCCGACTCGTCGCCTGGTTTGATGAGCAGTTTTACGGCGATGTCACCGCGCCGATGCTCTACGAGCGCATGCATAAGCGGATTGTCCATCGTGCACCGCCCGACGCGAAGGTACTGCGCGAAGCCATGCGACGCGCCAATGTGCATCTCGATTATATCGACTATCTCATTGACCATCGCAGCTGGCTCGCCGGGGCGACAATGAGCCTCGCTGATTTAGCGGCTGCGGCGCAAATTTCCGTCGCCGATTATCTCGGCGGGATTGACTGGACCGGCCATGAACAGACCAAGGCCTGGTATGCGATGTTCAAATCGCGACCGTCTTTCCGGCCCCTATTATCGGAGCGCATGGAAGTCATTGCGCCACCCAGCCATTACGAAAAAGTCGACTTTTAGGGCTGTTCAGAAGCGGCACTGACCAAAGGGCGAACCATTTGCACTTTGTCCATACCCGGTGCGAAGCCATCTATCTCGACATCCACGGTCTCGAAACCAAATTTTGCAAAAAACGGTGCGACTTGCGGGGTGGTGAAAAGCTCCGCCTCCTCAAAAGCCCCTGACGCCTCTATAGCTTGCAATCGATATTCGGCCAGCATCCGGCCGAGCCCCGAACCATGGCGCGCATTGTCAACCATGCCCCAGGTAAAACGCGCCTGCCCGCGGGCTTCTTTTACGAAACCGCCACAGCCACAGATTTCCCTATCTTGTTCAATGACAAAATAAGCGCCGTCCGGCTTGTCCAGAAAAGCTGCAAAATCGCCGCGTTCGCTCGAATCAAAATAGCGCGGCACATTGCTGTCAAACAAAGTCAGGCAGGCGTCTTTGTCGGCGGCGGCAAAAGGTCGAACAGCGGTGGTCAAGCTCGTACAACCGTCATCAGATAATTCAGCGCCAGATTGTCAGACAAGGAAAAACCGTGCGACGGGCTGTAGGATATACCGGTTGTATCGATCACCTTCAAACCGGCCTGACTGAGCAGCTTTTCCAGCTCATCAGGTGTAAAAAACTGCTCATGGTGGTGCGTCCCTTTAGGAATACGCCCCATCATCTCAGCCAGTTCAACAAGCATCAGTTTCGACATCGCGGTACGATTGGGGGTCGACAGGATCATAAGTCCCTCATCTGCCAACGCGCGGGCCAAACCGGCGACGAAACCTTCCGGGTCATCAACATGCTCAATCACCTCCAGCGACGTCACCAGATCAAAACCGTTCTCTCCAAATATCTCTATCCCTTCATGACGATAATCAATGTCCAGCCACTGCGGTTCGGCGTGGGCCTTCGCTGCTGCGATATTTTCCGGCGCTGCATCCAGCCCAGTGACTTTCGCGCCCATCCGCGCCAAAGGCTCGCAAACCAGCCCGGCCCCGCAGCCAACATCCAGCGCGCGTTTACCTGCCAATGGCCTCAAGCTAGCAACGTCAGAGCCGAAATGCTGGTTAATCGCGTCACGTATGTAGCCCAGCCGCACCGGATTGAGCCTGTGGAGCATAGCAGAGGACCCATTCGGATCCCACCACTCTGCGGCCAAGGTGCCAAAATGTGCAGCTTCCTCGGGGTTTATCGTGCTTTTGGCTGCGCTTGAAACCGCAGTGTTGCTGGTGCTTGCGTTTGTCATAACCCCTCTTTATCACAGCCAAAGCGTCTCGTTCAGACCCTTTTTCAACAGAAAGACAGATTACTAGCATCATGGCACGGATAGTGATGAAATTTGGTGGCACGTCGATGGCCGGGATCGAACGTATCCGCCGCGTCGCGCAGATCGTCAAGCAACAGGCCGATGCCGGGCATGAGGTTGCGGTGGTGGTCTCTGCCATGGCAGGGGATACAGATCGGCTCGTCAATTTCTGCCGGGAAGCCAGCTCGCTTTATGATGCCGCAGAATATGATGTCGTGGTCGCAAGCGGCGAACAAGTGACGTCAGGCTTGCTCGCCATTGCCCTGCAATCGCTGGGCGCAAAGGCACGCAGCTGGCTCGGCTGGCAAATGCCGATCCGCACGGTGGAAGCGCATAGCAAAGCGCGGATCGAAACGATTGATGCGGCAGCTCTCTCTGCCTCGATGAAAAGCGGAGAAATCGCGATTATTCCAGGCTTTCAGGGCATTAGCCAAGACGGCCGGATCACCACGTTAGGCCGCGGCGGATCAGACACTAGCGCAGTGGCAATAGCGGCAGCGGTCAAAGCCGATCGTTGTGATATCTATACCGATGTCGACGGAGTTTATACAACCGACCCGCGTATTGTGACACGCGCGCGCAAACTCAAAACCGTGACTTTTGAAGAAATGCTGGAGCTAGCAAGCGTTGGCGCCAAAGTATTGCAGACGCGCTCGGTTGGCTTGGCAATGAAAGAAAATGTACGCATTCAGGTGTTGTCATCGTTTACCGAGGATGGCGCGCCAAGTGCGGATGATCTGCCGGGAACGATGATCGTCAGTGAAAATGAAATGGAGAGAGATGATATGGAGCGTCAGCTGATCACCGGCATTGCCCATGATAAGAATGAATCCAAAATCACCCTGACTCGCGTCCCCGATAAGCCGGGCGCGGTGGCGAATATCTTTGAACCGCTGGCCGAGGCCGCGATTAACGTAGATATGATCATTCAGAATGTTGGCCGTGAAAAAGGCGAAACCGATGTGACCTTTACGGCGCCCACGAGTGATCTGGACCGCACCATGCAGGTGCTGGAACAAGCGAAAGATGGCATCGGATACAACCGACTGATTTCCGACACAAATGTCGCGAAAATCTCCGTCGTCGGCGTCGGTATGAAAAGCCATGCCGGTGTTGCCTCGACCATGTTTAAATCACTGGCCGATCGCGGCGTCAATATTCAGGCGATTACGACGTCAGAGATTAAGGTCAGCGTGCTGATCGAAGAAGATTATACCGAACTGGCGCTGCGGGTGCTTCACACCGCTTATGGCCTGGATGCAGAGGATGCAGCTTAACTTATGACTCAATCCAAACTTTCCACTCTCATGAAGCGTGGTACTGATTTACTTGGCAGCGAGACCGCGATTATGTGCGGCGCAATGAGCTGGGTCTCGGAACGCAATCTGGTCAGTGCCATTTCCAACGCAGGTGGCTTTGGCGTTATAGCCTGCGGCGCAATGACACCGGAACTGCTCGACACCGAGATTGCGGAGACCAAAAAACTCGCGACCAAACCTTTTGGCGTCAACCTGATCACCATGCATCCCGATCTGATGAAGCTGATTGAGGTGTGTGGCAATCACAATGTCAGCCATGTTGTACTGGCCGGGGGCCTGCCGCCCAAGGGCAGTCTCGAAGCGATCAAGGAAATCGGCGCAAAAGTGATTTGCTTTGCGCCTGCCATGGCGCTGGCTAAAAAATTCATCCGCTCCGGCGTTGATGCCATTGTCATCGAGGGCATGGAAGCGGGCGGTCATATCGGCCCGGTGTCGACTTCAGTTCTGGCGCAGGAAATCTTGCCCGAAATAGCCGATCAATTGCCGGTCTTCGTGGCCGGCGGAATTGCCCGCGGCGAAGCGATTGCTAGCTATCTCGAAATGGGGGCGAGCGGCGTCCAGCTCGGCACGCGTTTTGTCTGTGCCCATGAATCCATCGCACATGAGAACTTCAAAAAAGCCTTTATTCGCGGCAATGCCCGCGATGCGATCACGAGTGTCCAGGTCGATCCGCGACTGCCAGTGATCCCCGTGCGCGCTTTGAAGAACAAAGGCACCGAGGAATTTACCCGCAAGCAGATTGAGGTCGCCAAACTGCTCGACGCAGGCGAGATCGAAATGGGCGAAGCGCAATTGCAGATCGAACATTTCTGGGCTGGCGCGCTGCGCAAGGCAGTGATTGATGGCGATGTCGAAAATGGCTCTGTTATGGCAGGTCAATCGGTCGGCATGGTCAAGGCAGAGGAAAGCGTTGCAGATATTATCAAAACGCTGACTGACGAGGCCACCGCGGCGTTAGCGCGTTAGGGTTTTTGCATCTTCCTGCTCCTCATCAAACGAGGAACACAGGCCCTATCCGTCTTGCCTAAATAACACAGCTTCGGCATAGACGACACATGACAGAAGCTGTTTCCACCCCCGACCCGCTTGAACAGATCGAACAGGACGAAACACAGTCCTATAATCAGGGCCTGACTCCGCTTCATCCGCCGCAAAAATCGCTGATCCGGCTGAACACAGGAATTTTCGCAGTCATTTTGACCATCACTGCGGTCGCGGCCGAATTCGCGATCCGCAATGAGCTACCGCTAGCCGCTGGATCGATCATTGGGCCGGTCGCGGCCTTTGCCTTATTCCTTTTCATCATGTTCCCGGGCCGTATCTATCGCCGTTGGGGCTATGACATGGCGGAAGAACAATTGCGTGTGTTGCGCGGATTTATGTGGCGCACTGATACGATTGTCCCGTTTAACCGCATCCAGCATATTGACGTCGCGCAGGGTCCGTTTCAGCGGATATTCGGGCTTTCCACGCTGATCGTTCACACCGCCGGTACTCATAACAGCGTCGTTGGCCTGCCCGGCCTTAGTACTCCGGATGCCGAGACGATGCGCGACACGATCAAAGGCCATATCCGCCAAGACATGATATGATCGACGCCCCCGTAACATCGGCAGAACCGATATTGCCAGAAGTGGAAGACAACGCCTCCTTCCGGCGGCTGCACCCGCTTAGCATCATTTTGAAATCGGTGGCGGCTGTTGGTCAGAATCTGATTGCCATGGGCGTCCTCTATTTCAGCGTATTCGACCGGAATATCATCTATACGGGTCTGGCTGCCATCGCCTTGCTAGCTGTTATCGTCGGCGTAACCGCATTGGTCTGGTCGCGTTTCACCTATCATATTGGCCCCAAAGAAATCCGCATAAAAAGCGGCCTCATCAGCCGTAATAATCGCTCGATCCCGTTCGACCGCATTCAAGATGTCAGTCTGGAGCAAAAGCTGGTCAGTCGCATATTAGGCCTAGCCACCGTAAAATTGGAAACCGGCGCGTCAGCAGGCGAAGATGGCAAGTTAGATGCGCTGGCGCTGGCCGATGCCGAAGCGTTGCGGGATAGGGTGCGCGATTATAAATCCGGCGCTGCCGCAACTGCGACAGATCCGGAAGAGGGCGCTTTGCCTGCCGTGGAGCCAGAGGAACGGCCGCCGCTTTTTGCAATGGACAACCGGCGGATACTCATCGCTGGCCTTTTCAATTTCTCTTTCGTTCTGCTCGCCATTTTGGCTGCCATTGCCCAAAATCTCGACTTCCTGTTGCCGGATGATTTTTTCAATCCATGGTATTGGGCAAAACAATTGTCAGAGCAGGACGTGGTGAACGGCCTCAGTTCTTCGGCGCAAATTGCCGGAGCTGCCGCCGCGCTGGCCTCTCTCATTGCTGTTGGCTTGGGGAGCGGAATCATCCGTACTTTCATTCGCGAATATGGTTTTCGCCTCGATCGCGTCGATCGCGGCCAACCTGGCTTCCGGCGGCAGCGGGGCTTATTCACGCTGACCGACATGGTCATGCCGATCCACCGCGTACAGGCGGCAATTCTCAGAACTGGCCCGATCCGCCAGCGATTCGGCTGGTATCATTTGAAGTTCCAATCGCTCGCGGGCGACGGCAGCGGCGAGAGCGACCACAGCGCCGCCCCCTGCGCACAGATGGCAGAGGTAGAACCGATATTAGCAGAAACAAGCATCGCCAATGTCACAGTCGATCTGGAATTCCACCGAGTCAATCCAGCACTGTGGTGGCGCGATGCTGTCCTTTTGGCCATCATCCTTGGTGCGGTCAGTATCGGCCTCGGCCTTTTCATTAATCCCGGCTTTTATGCGCAAATATTGCTCGCCGTTCCGATTATCGCAGTGCAGTTTCTGGGTTGGCGGCATCACCAATATGCGCTGACGAAAACACAGCTTTTCGTGCGAACGGGTTGGTGGCGGCGCAAGCTCACTATGCTGCCTATCCGCAAGATTCAAACTGTCGATATCAGCCAGTCACCTTTGGATCATCCGCTCGATTTGGCCTCCGTGGCGGTTGGCATCGCTGGTGGGTCGCCTATGGCTCCGCTCAAGATCAACGACATCCCGATGGCGTCGGCGATGGCTTTGCGCGCAAAGTTGATCTGATCAGACCAAGCTCATGACGCTTGACAGAGGCCGCGGAATATTCACGATGGTTACAAGAGATATTTTTTAGGAGGGCATAATGCGCAAGGCACGTTTCGCAATTTTAGTTTCACTATCGGCATTGGCCATCAGCGCGCCGGTTCGGGCAGAGGACCATCTCGATAAAAAATCAACCGAGCTGCATCAGATTATTGATGATTATTGGGCTTATAATCTGGAACAATATCCCGAATTTGCATCTTCGCTAGGCGTCAGTGATCCCATTGGCAGGGTGAGCGATAACAGTCTGGAAGCCGAAGATAAGCGAGTGGAAAAAGCAAAAGCCTGGTTGGTACAACTCGACAAGATTGATCAAAACACTCTCTCAGAAGATGACCAAACCAATTTTGGTATCCTCCGCCGCAGCCTCGCCGAACAGGTCGAGGCCAGCACCTATGGCCAACGAACCATCAACTTTACCAATCGCAGCGGTTGGCATCAGAATTTTGCCAGCATGCAAAATAACTTGCCCTTCCGCACGGCCGCTGATTACCAGACATATATCAACCGTTTGAAAAAATACGGGATTATCCACAGACAGTCGATTTCCGTCGCCAATAAGGCGTTGCAAGGCGGCTATGTGCAACCATGCGTTTCGATGGTTGGCTATGAAAGCAGCATTTCCGGTCTGATTAAGGAAGATCCAAAAGATACACGCTTCTTCGAACCGTTTAAGCGGACCAAACCGGACGGGATTGATCAGGCGGCTTTCGATAGCCTCGCCTCCAGCGCTGCCGAAGCCATAGCGACAAATATCACGCCGGCTCTAAAAGGGCATCTCGACTGGTATAACACAAAATATGCGCCCAATTGCGCAAAGGCGCCTGGCGTTTCGGCCCAGCCGGGCGGCGATAAATATTATGATTTCCGCATCCGCCAAATGACCACTACGGAAAAATCAGCGGACGAAATTCACAATATCGGCGTCTCTGAGGTCGCACGCATCCGGGCCGAGATGGTCGAGGTTGCCAAAAAAGCCGGGTTTGAAACCCGCGAAGCGTTTATCGCTGACTTGCGCACCAATCCAAAATATTACGCCAAGACCCCCGAAGAGCTTATGGAAAAAGTCGCAAGGGTGACCAAGATCATCGATGGCAAAATGCCCTCAATCATCGGCAAGCTTGCGCGCCTGCCTTATGGCATCAAGGAAATACCGGCAGAAACCGCGGAAGGTACCACGACCGCTTATTATAACCCCGGCTCACCCGACGTTGGCATTGCCGGTTTCTATTATGTCAACACATCGAAACTGGATCAGCGACCATTCTGGGAAATCCCCGCACTGAGTGTCCATGAAGCGGTGCCCGGTCACCATATGCAGATCGCGTTGCAACAGGAACTCGATATGCCGGACTTCCGTAAGAATGGGGCATTTTTTACTGCCTTTGTTGAAGGTTGGGGACTCTATTCAGAGCGGCTCGGTATTGAAATGGGTCTTTATGACACCCCGGCCAAGGATATGGGACGCCTGTCCTATGAGATGTGGCGCGCGACGCGATTGGTGGTGGATACCGGCATCCATAGCAAGGGCTGGAGCAAGCAGCGGGCAATCGATTTCATGACCGATAATACCGCGCTTAGCCCTGCCAATATCGAGGCCGAAGTAAATCGGTACATAAGCTGGCCCGGACAAGCGCTGGCCTATAAAATGGGCGAGCTAAAAATCCGTGAATTGCGCGGGAAGGCAACCGAAACCCTGGGCGCAAAATTTGACCTGCGCGAGTTTCATGATGTTGTTCTCGGTCAAGGGTCGGTGCCTCTCGATATGCTGGAGGCACAAGTAAACCGGTGGATTGAAGGGAAGAAGGCTAGCTAGCCACACCCCAAACCAACGACGGAATATTTTATGCGCTACTGATCATCCACGGGAACAGGCGGCGGCGTTTCATCAGCGCCTGGTGGCACAGCTAGGTCATTGTCGGCACGCGTTTGAACGTTCTGAGCCTCCAAAGTCGCGGCATCTTGCGCTTCCAGCCGAGCGCGCGCTTCGGCGGCACCGGCTTCGCGGGCTTCACGCTGGGCTTCAATCTCGCGCAGCCGTTCTTCAACTGCTTCGGCTTCGCCATCAATCCGGGCGAGGCGCTTCTGGCGCTCTTCCTCGATCAGCTTGCCCCAGTTTACCGTATCGTCTTGCCCTTTTTCGGCATAGGCCTGTTGCAACAAACGCTGCGTACAACCGGTAAAACCGCCAGCGCCAGAGGGCGAACAGCTTTGCGTGCCGGTTTTGCCGACATATTCGTAAGACCGTACCCGCTGTGACCATGCTTCATTCTTGGCGTCGTTGGGATTGTCGCGCAGCGTTTCGGGAATCCGGTAACGGTCGGATTCCGCCTTGCGGGCACATACGACAATCTCGCCATCCGTGCTTTGCGGACAAGGATCATCGCCATAGATGACCAGTTGGTTGACCCGGTCACCCGCTTCATCTTGCGCCAAGGCGGGACTTGCAAATGTTGCGCCTGCAAAAAGCAGGGTCGCAGAAAGAATAGCGGTGTTTTTCATATCTTATCCTATGCCGTCGCCTGAATGAACCATCGCTGAAGGCCCATGATTCGATTAAATCCGTTTCGAAAGCCCTATCGCGACCTTGCATCCCAATCGGATGGCTGCACTTAGCACCGGATAGCCAGGCGTCTCTTCAGCACCAGCTTCCAGTGCCACCCGTTTATGCTCTAGTTCCTCTTCACGAAACTCCGCAATCTTACCGAGCAATTCGGGGTCATTTTCCGTTTCAAGCTGCTCCATCTGTTCCTGATAGTGCTTGTCAATTTCGGTTTCAACAGCAGCTGTGCAAGCCATAGCGGCGCGCGGCCCCAACATCGCCGTACCCGCTCCCAGCGCGTAACCCGCCACCTGCCAAAAGGGTTGCAACATGGTCGGCCGAACATTGCGTTCCACAATCATCCGGTCAAATGCATCAAGATGCCGTTGCTCCTGCTCGGCCATATGATGAATGGCTCCACTGTCGGGCCCATCATCGCCCATAACCGCGAGCTGACCTTTATATATTTGCGCTGCGCCATATTCACCGGCCTGATTGACCCGAATCATCGATGCAATATCCGGTTTCGCTTTTCCTAATGTCTCTTCAGCCATTGCGCGTCCTTTCAAGCTGGGTCTTTCCGGCCCATTACCATCCCTACCAAGATGAGGATTGCGCCACCAACAGACAAGAGGAAATTAAAGCCAGCCAAGGAAATGCCAAAGAGCGACCAAGGCGCTACATCACATCGCACCAGCGGCGCGTTCATAATGGAATCAAGCATGTCGCCGCCAGCCGGAAGGGTCGTCGCGCAAGAGGTTAAACCTTCCCACCAGCCATATTCCACCCCAGCATGAAAGCCGCCGATCAGACCGCTGATCAAAATTGCTAACGCCGCATCCAATATCAGAAATTTCGACAATTTATGATGACGCATAAAAATTGCGGCCAGAGCGAAAATAATCGCGGCAAGATGCGGCCAGCGTTGCCACATGCACATTTCGCATGGATAGAGGCCAAATATATATTCACTGATCAACGCCCCGCCCAGCAAGGCCGAAGGGACGATCAAGGCCAGCCAAAGGGCTACGCGGGAAAGGGCCATATGTGGCTTCCTAGTTTTTAGCAGTTACCGGTTTTGTTGGCTTTTTCGCCGCCTTGCTCATCGCAACTTTCAGACCCTCTGGTCCCAAACGTCCGATGGTTTGCAACGCATAGTGCAACTGAAAATCTTCAATGCCCTTTTTCTCAAGGTCCTCGGCAGTTTCGGTGAAGCGCGGATCGTCCTTGGCGTCTTCTTCCAGCACCTCATCTTCCAACTTCACTTCGTTGATCAGATGCTTGCGCAGATCGGATTCGCGGAAACGGGGACGCGTCTTATAATCAGGATCAGACAGTTGTGGCACCATGATATCCGGCTCAATGCCACCTTCCTGCACCGATTTTCCGGACGGTGTGTAGTAGCGCGCTGTGGTCAGGCGCAGGGCAGAAGTGTTTGAGAGCGGCAGCAATGTCTGCACCGATCCCTTTCCAAAGCTGCGTTCACCCATGACCAAACCGCGATGATGGTCCTGCAACGCGCCAGCAACAATTTCGGAGGCCGAAGCGGAGCCAGCATCAATCAGGACAATCACCGGCAAACCATTGGCAGCATCACCGCTCTTCGCGAAATAACGTTCGATGTCGGACTTACCCCGGCCGCGCTGTGATACAATTTCGCCACGGGACAGGAAAACGTCAGAAACATTCACGGCTTCGTCCAGCAATCCGCCCGGGTTGGAACGCATATCGAGAATATAGCCCAATGGCTTCTTGCCGAGTGACTTATCAATGCCGAGAATTGCAGCCTTTACGTCCGCGCCGGTGTCATTGGAGAAGCTGGTAATATTGATCACACCCACCTTGTCTTTGACTTCCCAAGTGACCGGTTTCAAATCGATAATTGCCCGGTTCATCGTCACATCAAACGGCTTGTCGCGGCCCGGACGGACGATTGTCAATGCAATTGGTGAGCCCGGCTTACCGCGCATTTCCTCAACCGCTTCATCCAGCGAACCGCCATAGATAAGTGACCCATCAATATGGGTGATATAGTCACCAGCCTTCACGCCCGCTTTGTCAGCCGGAGTGTCTTTAAATGGCGCGATCACTTTGACAGCGCCGTCTTCCATCGTCACCGACAACCCAAGGCCGCCATAATTTCCATCGGTTTGCGTCCGCAGATTTTCAAAATCGCGCGCATCCAAAAAGCTACTGTGCGGATCAAGACTACCGAGCATGCCGTTAATCGCGCCTTTGATAAGGTCCGCATCATCCACTTGATCAACATAATCCTTACGGACCCGGTCAAACACGCTCATAAACTGCTCCATCTCGCGATAGGTGGTCGCGTCGACAGCAGAAATAGCAGAAGTGGTTGCGGGCAAAAGGGCCACGGTCAACACAAGGGCGGTTGCCTGTAAAAACGGCTTCTTCATCGGAAATGTCCTGTATGTCTAAATGTGTGCCAAATATAGGCTTGAATCGCGCATAAAGCCAAGCACCTTAACCAAATATGACGTTGATTATCGACGAACGTCAATTTCTCCGCCATTTCACCCGACCAAGGCAGCAATATCAATCGGACGGCCATTGCGGCGCAATTCCACGGTCACATTCGGATCATCCTGTCCGGAACGGCCGACCGGAGCGCCCTGTACCACCATATCATCGACCTCCGCGCTGGTCGTCGCCATATTGGTGATCAGGCTGGTCCAAGCGTCATCATGCTGGATGATCAAGATATTGCCATAGCCACGATAACGTCCGGAAAAGATGATCTTGCCGGCTGCGGGAGCAACAATCTGAGCCCCCGGATCCACCGCAATGGTCAGGCCGCGTGAACGATAACCGCTGTCAGATATCTCGCCCAATCCCGTCACAATATCCCCGACAACGGGCAGGCGATAGGCATTGGCAAGGTTGGTTTTGCGTGGCTGGCCACGGACAGGCCCTTCACCATCGGGGTTTGGCCGCAAGAGCGGTCCATCAAGCTGAGCCAACGCTTCGCGCACCGTTCCGCTTTCGCGAATCTGGTCCATCAGGTCGAGGATATCGCGGGCCTCTTCGCCAAGTGCCAAGGCGCGGTCCTGTTCCAGACCGGCTTCGTCGGAAAATTGTTGCGCCTCGATCCGACCGCTGGTTTCAAGGCCAGCCAGCTGGTTGCGCCTCAGTGCCAGGCGCCGCTGGCTCTCGTTTAGTGACGTGATTGCCCGTGCAGACTGTGTGCGGAGCTTATCCCCTTGCTGAACCTCACGGCGCAAATTGGCTGTCCGTCGCTCAATTTCGGGAACCACCGTCGACATGATCGAACGAATGTAGATCAGCTCATCCAGAGAACGCGGCTCAACCAGCGCCAGCGCCGTGGGCTTGCGGGTCATCATCTGCAAAGCCGCCGTCAAGCGCACAACCGGTCCCTGTTTTTCGGCCAGACGCGCGCTCTGGCGCTCTTGCAAGCGCTCAACAATCGCAATGCGTAAACGCGCCGCGCGGATATCGGCCTCTGCTGCTTGTATGCGGGCAGCCAGTGCCGCCGCTTCACTATTAATCCGGTCCGCCTCATTGGTCGCGGCCTCGGCCTGCCGGCGCAAGGCGTTGCTCCGTTGCCGCGCAGTTTCAGACTGTTCGCGAGCGGAAACCAACGCACGCTGTTCTTCGCTTAGCGATGGTCCGAGGGTTTGCGCTGGCAGCGCTGCTGCACAAAAGGAACCGATGGCGGCCAAACCGAGCAGGATGAAAAGCCAGCGCAGCACCCTCTAACCCTCCCGATGATATGGGTGATTGGCAATAATTGCAGTCGCCCGGAACAATTGCTCAGCCAACATCGCGCGCGCCATAAGATGCGGCCAAGTGGCTTTGCCGAAAGAAAAGAAATGGTCAGCGCTGCTACGTTCTTCACTGGTCAGACCATCAGCCGCACCAATCAGGAAACGCGCCTCGCGCACACCATTGTCACGCCAGTCGTTTAGCACTTTCGCAAAGGCTTTACTGGTCCAGTTTTCGCCCGTTTCATCGAGAGCAATGATCTTCGTTTGATCGCTGATCTTCGGGGTTTTTCCGCCTTGTTCCGGTAACTCGCTAAGCTTTACCTCCCAGTTGATCCGTTTGACATAGCGCTCGACCAATTCCTGTTCGGGACTGCGGCCGATTTTCCCGCGAGCGACGATATGAAGCCTCATGGTAGAAGAGCCGCCGGACTCAGGCTTCCGCCGCCTCGGCTTCGCCTTCTTCGCCAACCGCCCACATGCGCTCCAGATTGTAAAAGCTGCGCACTTCGGGACGAAATAGATGCACGATCACATCTCCGGTGTCGATGAGCACCCAGTCGGCATTCGCCAGACCTTCAATTCGCGCCTCACCGCCTGCTTGCTTGACGCGCTCAGCCAGTTTTTGCGCCATCGACGCGACTTGCCGAGTCGAACGCCCTTCAGCGATCACCATATGGTCGGCAATATTGCTTTTGCCTTCGAGCGGAATGGCTACAATATCCTGCGCCTGATCATCGTCGAGCGATTTCATCACGAGCGCATAGAGAGCATCTGATTCGGCTTTGCCTTCCTTGGAAGTAGCGGATTTCAGCGCTTTGCTTTTCGATTTCGTCAATTCAAATCCTATCAATCTGTCTGGCAAACCAATTTACGCGTCACGGCGTCGCGGACGCAGCGATGAGCATATTGTTTGTGCCAATGGGGCCGGGCCATCCGGATCGCGGTGGCCGAGCGTGGGTCGGGACGATAGCGCAAGAATGTCAGCGCTGGCGTACTCCAATTAGTCCAGTTCATCCGCTGGCTCGCAGGCCGGACGGAGCGCTGGAACCATGCCATTGCGGGTGCCGCAAAAGCATCATCATCATAGCCGGGCCGCGCTATAACTGCAATCGGCAATAATCGGGCGATTTTTCGCCAGTCTTTCCAGCGATGAAATTGCGCCAAATTGTCCGCACCCATGATCCAGACAAACTGCCGCTTCGGGTAGCGCCGGACCAACGCTAGCAGCGTGTCGTAAGTATATCGGGTGCCAAGTGTCTGTTCGATAGCAGTGGGTCGAATCGCACTGCGCCGGGCCATTTTTCGAGCCGAAGCCAGCCGCGCGCCAAGCGGTGCCATGTCCTTCGCCCCCTTTTTCAGAGGATTGCCGGGCGACACCAGCCACCATAGCTCGTCCAGCGCCAATTCCTCCATCGCGAACAGGCTGATCGAGCGATGGGCGCCGTGAGCTGGGTTGAACGATCCACCAAGAAGGCCGGTGGTTTTCATGACAGAGTGGGCCAAGCTTTCCAGGTGCCAAAAGCATAAAACAGCCCGTAGACAAGCACGATGAGCGAACTCCAGACGGCGAAATTATTGATCTTCTCGGGAACCAAGAGAGCCATCGGCAGCAATATTAGCCCGCGTGCCAAATAGATCGAACTTATGACGACCAAACCGGTTCGCAGCAGCGGTGGTTTCCACACTAATCCGGCACCAGCAAAGGCGAACCAGCCCCAGATAGCTAGAATCAATGCGATTCCAATGGTGACAAGGGCCGGGTAAAAGGATCCCTTTTCAGCCATCTTGGACATGTCTTCGCCCGCCCCGAAAAACCGATACCATTCCGAACCCCCGATAATGACGCCAACATGAAGGAGGCTAGCAAGCAGGCTCAATATACCGCCGATAACGAGCAGTTTTTGGCCAAGGTCCAGAGAAGCGAACATTAAGGCCGTATCTGCCCGGTACCGCGCACCACCCATTTATAAGTGGTCAACCCTTCCAGCGCGACGGGGCCGCGGGCGTGCAAACGGCCTGTCGAAATGCCTATTTCTGCGCCCAATCCAAATTCGCCGCCATCGGCAAATTGACTAGACGCGTTCCACATCACAATCGCGCTATCGGCACGCTGGATAAATTGATTGGCCACCGCTTCGTCTTCGGTCACCACCACATCGGTATGATGAGACCCATGATCGGCAATATGGGCCAATGCTTCATCAACCCCGCCAACCATCCGCACAGATACAATCGGCGCGAGATATTCGGTGTCCCAATCCTCGGCTTCGGCAGATACTGTGCGCGGGTCCAATTCCATAATCGCATCATCGCCGCGCACTTCGCAGCCTGCATCGATCAAGGCGCGCAACATGGGGCCGGGCGCGGGGTAATCCTGATCGATCAGCAATGTTTCCATCGCACCGCAAACACCCGTGCGCCGCATCTTGGCGTTAACAGCGATCGCAATGGCTTTGACCTGATCTGCCGTTTTGCCGATATAGGTGTGACAGATGCCGTCGAGATGCGCGAGCACCGGTACGCGAGCCTCTTCCTGCACCCTAGCTACCAGCGACTTGCCGCCGCGCGGGATGATGATGTCTATCAGGCCAGCTGCTTTGAGCATCGCTCCAACAGCCGCTCGATCGGTCGTCTGAACCAACTGAATCGCATCTTCCGGCAAGCCAGCTGACACCACCCCAGCAACCATTGCCGCGTGTATTTCCCGATTGCTTTCAATCGCTTCCGATCCGCCGCGCAAGATGACGGCATTGCCCGAACGCAGTCCCAAGGCCGCCGCATCTGCCGTCACATTGGGCCGGCTTTCATAGATGATACCAATGACGCCAAGGGGTACCCGTACCCGCTCCATGATCAAGCCGTTAGGCCGCTCATTCCGGTCGATTACTGCGCCAACCGGATCGGGCAATGCCGCGACTTGCTCCACCGCCGACGCAATGGCGTCAAGCCGCTCTGCATCAATCATCAACCGGTCCAGCATGGCGTCACTCAAATCACTGTCGCGGCCTCGGTCCATATCCGCTGCATTAGCATCAAGAATTGCAGATTCATGGGCGCGCAGCTGCACCGCCGCTGCTGTCAAAGCCTGCGCTTTTTGCACATCGGTTACACCGGACATGACGCCAAAAGCGCGCCGCGCCCGTCTCCCCATATCGGCCATAAGCTGTTGATGATCATTCATCCGCGTCTGCTAGCATGGCAATAGCCTGTCGATAAGCAAAAAACAGTCCCCGAAGGACCGCCAAAACTATCCCGGCCAAAAGTGACAAATCGCACAAACGACTCGAAAAAAGCCGTTACCGTCGGTTAATTTTACATTAATTTCGCAACTCACCGCATCTCTGTTTCGACTCAGCACGACTCGTGCCGCGATGATTCGCCCGATTAACTACCCTCTGCTACTCGCCTCTCGGGGATTAGTAAGAGTGTTCGGGTCATGCAAAATCAAAAAACCAAGCTAGGGCTGTTCGCCCGATTGGATCAGATGTTCACGGATCGCGAGTTTTTCATGCGCGCCAATGGGCAGGTACGATTCCTGACTATTTCGGGGCAATTGCAAAAACGGGTCGCAATAGGCGTCGGCACAGTGGTTGGCATTTGGTTGCTGATTACATTGGCAATGACGGTCAATCAGTTGACCGTAACGAGCGAGCGGATGGCGCTGGCGGAAAAAGAAGCCGCCGTAAACAGCAGCCAGAACCGGGTCGCCGCTTACAAAGATTCGATTGACGGCGTCGCGAAAGACCTGATCGAGCGTCAAGATGCGATGGAACAAATAACCCAGCAGTTTATCGGCGAAGAAACCGATGCAGAGGCGCAAGCTCTGACCGAGGCCGAGAAAAAACTGTCCGAAAACACCAAAAAAATTAGCGCCGCCTTCCCCGAAGCTGCTGAACTGGCCAGACTCGAAGCCCGGCAGATTGCTTTTGCCCAACGATTGACGCGGGCCGCGATGAAACGCACCGCACGCGCAGAAGCCGCCATTCGCGAATTTGGATTAAACCCCGCAACACTTTCTGTCTCTGCCAATGAGGCAATCGGTGGCCCGTATATTCCTTTCTTTACCGACGGTGAGAAAGACCTGCACCCGACATTGGAACGCTTAAACAACGCTTTATTGCGGATGGACCAACTTGAGCGCACATTGCTCACGATCCCATCAGCAATGCCAGCAGATATCAACATGATGTCGAGCGGCTATGGCTATCGCCGCGATCCTTTTACCGGCGGCGGCGCCATGCATAGCGGTATTGATTTCAAAGGCCCGCATGGCCAGCCGATCCTGTCGGCAGCGGGCGGCAAGATTACCCATGCTGGATGGAAATCCGGCTATGGTAAAACGGTGGAAATTACACATGGCAATGGCCTGATGACGCGTTATGCGCATCTTTCCAAGATTCATGTGGCCACTGGTCAAAAAGTAAAACAGGGATTACAAGTGGGGGCTATGGGAAGCACTGGACGATCTACGGGCACACATCTTCATTTTGAAGTGCGCCTGAACGGTACCGCAGTGAACCCCCGACCATTTCTGGAGGCGAATACAGATGTTCTCAAAGTCAAAGCCGTCGCAAGACAGCGAACCAACGCACCAACGAAGCGTGCAGAAAAGTCAGGCTCCAACCGTGGCTAGAAGCAGCGCAAGTAACGGATCAAGCTTCTCTATCATCGGAGACGGCATTGTCATCACCGGCAATATCGAAGCAACAGTGGACCTGCATATTGACGGCGAAGTGATTGGCGACATCCGTTGCCTGTCGCTCGTTCAAGGCCCTGCCAGCAAAATTCAGGGCTCCATTGTTGCCCAGAATGTCAGCCTGTCTGGAGCTGTTGAAGGCTCTATTGAAGCCGGCGACCTTGTGATCAGTTCCAGTGCTCGCATTGGCGGTGACGTCTCTTATGAAAATGTCACGATTGAACAAGGCGGTCATGTTGACGGCAAGTTCAAGCATAAGAGCGCCAAATCGCCGAACCTTGCCAAAACAACCGTTGATATGGCGAAGAAATCTCCACCATTGGAGCTGACTTCGGGCGATAAAGCGGCTTAACACCTCGCTTTACCGGCGCGTTTCACAGCATCAAACTATCCATCCTTCCGGCACAAGCCGGAGGCTTCCACACGCTTGTCACTGGCCTTGCCGCGATCCCGGCTTGCGATGCGATGACAGGGTTTTAGTGGGCGCATTGTCGCCTGAAAAAAACCTAACTTCGCTAACTTCACACCAAGGAACCCTTGTTTTCTGACGAATCTTCCGAAAACCAAAATATGGCACGCGGCATATATAAACTGAGAAAGAACCTGTTGCTCTTTACCCGAATCGATATCGCGTAGGAAAGTCCATTATTCTTGCCGGGACAGCATCGGGCGCCCTGCCTTGAAAGCGATACGGGTGCGCCTCTCTAATTCCGCGGCGCTTGCCGCCTATAGCTCAGCGCTTCGGCGACATGAACACGCCCGATCTGCTCCACGCCCGCTAAATCAGCAATCGTACGGGAAACTCTCAGCACTCTGGTATAGCCGCGTGCCGACAGGCGCATCGCTTCGGCCGCCTGCGCCAATAGCTGCCGCCCTGCGTCATCCGGCGTCGCATATCTCTCGAGCGTATCGCCATCAATTTCCGCGTTGGTGCGAGCGTTAAGATCCGCATAACGCTGACCCTGCAAGCGCCGCGCCTGAGCCACTCGGGCAGACACTAAATCCGAACCCTCGGCAGGCGGCGGCATAGTGAGGTCAGCCGCCGACAGAGCCTCAACCTCAATATGCAGATCAATCCGGTCGAGCAGTGGCCCCGATACTTTCGCTTGATAATTAGCGGCACATTTTGGTGCGCGCGAACAGGCTAAGCTTGCATCACCCAGATGCCCGCAGCGGCAGGGGTTCATCGCGGCCACCATCTGGACGCGCGCTGGAAATGTGACATGGGCATTGGCCCGCGCCACGCTGACTTCACCTGTTTCGAGCGGTTGTCGCAACGAATCGAGTACCGCACGTTGAAATTCCGGCAATTCGTCGAGGAACAACACCCCGAGATGGGCCAGACTGACCTCTCCGGGCCGGACTTTCAAACCGCCACCAACCAAAGCGGCCATTGAGGCGCTGTGATGCGGCGCGCGAAAGGGCCGCGCCCGGCTCATCTCGCCGCCCTCCAACGTGCCAGCGACACTGGCGACCATCGAAACTTCCAAAGCTTCGGCTGGTGACAAGGGCGGCAGGATGCCGGGCAGACAAGATGCGAGCAGGGATTTCCCGGATCCCGGCGGACCGTTCATCAAAAGATTATGTCCGCCAGCTGCAGCAATTTCCAAGGCACGCTTGGCCGTTTCCTGCCCCTTTACATCCTTTAAATCCGGCCCATGGTCCGGCTCTGGCGCCGCGCCAGCTTCTGGCGGGTTCAGTATCGACTGGCCTTTGAAATGGTTGAGCAACGCGAGTAAATCATGCGGTGCCAAAATCTCGACATCACCGGCCCAAGCCGCTTCGGGTCCTTGCAAAGCGGGGCAGATCAGCCCGAGGTTTTCTCCCGACGCATGGATTGCGGCGAGCAGCACACCGGGCGTCGCCGCCAATCGCCCATCGAGCGACAGTTCCCCGACCACCACATAGCCGGCCAAAGTCTCGGCATCGATAATCCCCATGGCCCCGAGCAGCGCCAAGGCAATGGGCAGGTCATAATGCGACCCTTCTTTCGGCAAATCGGCAGGTGAAAGGTTGATTGTGATCCGCTTGGGCGGCAGCGACAATCCCAGCGCCGCAATGGCCGCGCGGACCCGCTCGCGACTTTCACCAACGGCTTTGTCCGGCAGTCCCACCACGTTAAACGCCGGCACGCCGGGCGCAACCTGGCATTGTACCTCAACCCCGCGGGCTTCCAGACCCAAATAAGCGACGGTCGAAACCAGCGCTACCATATCATGCCGCCCATAAGCCCCTCGTTCCATCAACAGTGGCGCATGAATAGTGACAAGGCGCATAGAAAGAGTCGAGCGCGAACAAGGGCTTGGCCGCAACCGTCAAAACGCGATCGACCTGCAGATATCCGGGCGATTTTCAGGTTAATTTCGTGCAAACCATCGACTTCCACAGTTTATCAAGCGCGGCTTGACAAAAGCGGTCGATGCAGTTGGATATACACCCACAAGCGAGCGCCGATCGCCACGGCACGGATCGCTGCGTGAAGCAAGGCGTGGACGCGCATAGCGGACTAGGTCTTTGGGTCTTTCTATTCGCCCTTTTCGCTCTGTTTCTATTGCCTGCTGAACAGGCAAATGCGTCTGGTTCAAGCTATACGGTCATCGAAACATATGAGACGTTTGAATATGATATTGTCGAACCGGAACAGCAAGTATCGAGCCCGGATAATTGGTCTTCTTCATCGGAATACCCAGCTTATGGCCCGTTTCGGGTGATTTCAGCCGATACCGCAGAAATGTCCGGCACCGTGGACAGCTACTCCCCCGCTCTGTTTCAAAAAATGCTGCAGCAATATCCCGGAATCAAACGGATCGAGATGATTGATTGTGATGGATCTGTTGATGAAGAAGCGAACCTGAACCTCGCACGGCAAATCCGCCGCGCCGGGATCAGCACCCATGTGCCCGCGCGCGGGTCGGTGCGTTCCGGGGCCGTCGAGCTGTTTCTGGCTGGCGTGAAGCATACCGCCGATAAAGGCGCAGAATTTGTTGTTCATAGCTGGATGGACGAAGACGGGCTGGAGGCGAATGACTATCCGCCACATGATCCGGTCCATGCTGAATATCTCGACTATTACGCGGAGATGGGCATACCTGCTGACAAGGCGAAGGCCTTTTATGCGCTGACCAACAGCGTGCCCTTTTCTCAGCAGCTTAAATTGTCCCCCAGTGATCTGGCGCGCTTTCAGCTGTTGCACTAATCCGCGCCATCCACTGCCCCACCCAATGCCAACGCCGTGGACCTGATAGCTACGGGCACAATCCATTCATGCTATATCCATAAAATAAGCGGATAATCGACGAGAAGCACAATTTCTTCGACGGTGCGGCTTGCGGGTCATGCCGCGATGCATCACATAGAGCGCATGAAAGTGGATATGGACGATAAACAGGCAAAAAAGCGGTGGCGCTACACATCAGGATCGCGATTCGCGCTCTCGGTCCTTGGCTTTGCCTTGATGCTGTTGTCGCCCATCGTTGGCGCTATTCCCGGCCCCGGTTTCATCATCATGTTCCCATTGGGACTGGCGCTGGTATTGCAAAATTCACGCTGGGGGAAAAAGCGTTATGTCGATTTCAAGCGGCGTTTTCCGCAATATGGTCAGTGGACCGACTGGGCCATGCGCCGCAAGCGGCACAAAAAGCTGCCCGACGATTTTGAACTGCCGATATTTGGCAAGGTGAAAACCAAGTCGGGAAGCTGATTTTTTACCTGAAGCTGCGGGCTAGCGCTTGACTTTCTGCGGCTGCACACTTATCCGCAGCGACAACGAGATGGCCGCAGCTTTTGGCGGCCTTTTTTATCGAAATTTTTTACGTAGGATAAACGCGATGAAGCGCACATTTCAACCAAGCTGCCTGGTCCGCAAACGCCGCCATGGTTTCCGCGCCCGCAAAGCGACCGTCGGAGGCCGCAAAGTATTGGCTGCCCGCCGTAACCGTGGCCGCAAGAAGCTCTCTGCCTAAGGCATCTGCTCCTGCAGAAAATAGGGTGATGCGGTGACCAATCCGCAGCCTCAACTTATCGACAATCAAGACGCCGTTCGCGACATCCAAGTGATTCGCAAACGTCCCGATTTTCTCGCAGCGAATCGCGGAAAGCGATTCGTGACGCCGAGTTTCGTTCTGCTCGCTCATAAACGGCACGCCGAACACCCTATTGCTCCCGACACCATCCGCTTTGGTATCACGGTGACCAAGAAAATCGGAAATGCCGTGGCCCGCAACCGGATGAAGCGCCGGTTTCGCGCACTGCTTGCCGAATTGCTCCCACAATATGGCATAACGGGCGTGGATCATATCATGATTGGCCGCAAAGAAGATAAGGAACAGGATTTCGCCAGGATGAAAACAGACCTCGAAAAGGCGCTGAAACATCTCGCGAAAAAGCTTTAAAAACAATGCTCAAAGCCGTTTTCATCTTCTTCGTGCGCTGCTGGCAATGGGGCCCGTCGCGCATTTTGCCGCCGACTTGTCGCTACAGTCCAACTTGTTCCTCTTATGCGATTGAGGCGATAGAAAAACACGGTGTAATTAAGGGTAGCTGGCTGGCCACGAAACGGCTATTGCGCTGTCATCCTTGGGGGGGCTCTGGTTATGACCCGGTTCCTTGAAGCCAATATTGCATTAGGACCAATTGAATAGGACAGGCACCAGTCTTACCTTGGTGTAAAATCGATCTTTAAGACCAGAGTTTAGGAAAAATAGTGGGCGACAAACGTAATATCATCATGGCGGTCTTGCTAACCGGTATCATCCTGTTTGGCTGGCCAGTCCTGATGGAAACATTTTTCCCGGACATGGTGAATAAGAATGAAGCGGTCGAGCAGTCCGAACAGGCCGCCGCTGGTGCCGAGGGCATCGCGCAGGCCGATGGAACCGCTCCTGCTGTTTCGACCACGCCCGGTGCCACCGCGATCGGCACGGGTGTCGCCGCTGGCGCGATCCGCAAGCTGCCCGTCGTTCTTGCCGAAAACCCTCGCGTTGCCATTGAAACACCGCGCCTCAAAGGTTCGATCAATCTGCAAGGCGCTCGTTTCGACGATCTTACGCTGACCGATCATACCACTGAGCTGTCGAAAGACAGCCCGCCGGTGCGCCTGTTCTCACCAACCGGTACGAAAGACGCCTATTTCAGCCGCTTTGGCTGGGCCGGAGATGGCGTGACAGTACCGGATGACAATACGGTCTGGACAGCGGACAAAGGCAAATTGACACCCGAAACCCCCGTGACATTAAGCTGGGCCAATGACAGCGGCCAAAGCTACGCGATCACGTTTTCGGTTGATGAAAATTACCTGATCACGGCGGAACAAAGCGTTACCAATCGCGGCGAAAACGCGATTGCGCTCAATCCTTTCGGTATCATCAGCCGGGTCCGCGACCTCGACAATCTGCCGCCCGGCGAAGCGGACAGCTGGACCATCCATATCGGTCCGATGGGCGTATTTGAAGGCGCTGCTAATTTCGACACCAATTATGACGATGTCGATGAAGCGGGCGCCAGCGGCATTGCTGCCGATGCAACCAAAGGCTGGGTCGGCTTTACCGACAAATATTGGCTCGGAGCCTTGATCCCCGTCAGCAAAGCCAAAGTCGAAGCCAAGTTTCGCGCTGGCAGCGGCAACATTTATCAAGCGCAAATAGCGCGCGAAAATGCCCAAGTCATCGCGCCCGGCAAAGTACTGAACACCACCACTCGCCTGTTCGCCGGTGCCAAGGAAACCGCGCTGCTCGACACCTATAAAGAGCAATATGACATCACTCTGCTTGATCGTGCGGTCGATTGGGGCTGGTTCTATTGGTTTGAAAAGCCGCTTTTCTATCTGCTCGACTGGCTGTTTAAATTTTCCGGCAATTTTGGTGTCGCGATCATCCTGATGACCTTTGTTGTCCGCGGGATCATGTTCCCGATTGCACAAAAACAATTCGGCTCAATGGCCCAGATGCGTGCTGTACAGCCGAAAATGAAGAAAATTCAGGAAAAGTTTAAGGACGACAAACAGAAGCAGCAGCAGGAAATCATGAAACTGTATAAGGACGAGAAGGTCAATCCGCTTGCCGGCTGCCTGCCGATCTTCCTGCAAATCCCGATTTTCTTTGCCCTCTATAAAGTGCTGATGCTCTCGATTGAAATGCGCCACCAGCCCTTCGCGTTGTGGATCAAGGATTTGTCCGCGCCCGACCCGATGACACCGGTAAACCTATTTGGTCTCATCCCGTTCGATCCGCCGAGCTTCCTCGCGGTTGGTATCCTGCCGATCCTGATGGGTATTACGATGCACTATCAGTTCAAACTGAACCCACAGCAAATGGACCCGATGCAGCAGAAGATTTTCGGTCTGATGCCGTGGATTTTGGTGTTCATCATGGCCCCGTTTGCCGCTGGTCTGCAGCTCTACTGGACGGTGTCCAACGTCCTCACCATTGCCCAGCAAAAATGGCTCTATTCGCGCCATCCACAGCTAAAAGAGCAAATGGCGAAGGATGCTGAGGAAAAAGCTAAAAAAGCTGCGGAAGAAAAAGCCGGCGCATGACCGCTCTCCATCCCAAAATATTCTCCGGCCCGATTAATTTCCTGAAATCGGCGCCGCAACTGCAATTCCTGCCGGATCCGAGTGTTCCGGAAATTGCCTTTGCGGGCCGGTCTAATGTCGGGAAATCATCGCTGATCAATGCGCTGACCGGACGCAACAGTCTGGCGCGGACATCCAATACGCCGGGACGGACGCAGGAACTCAATTTCTTTGATATTGGTGAGCCGCTCATTTTCCGGATTTGCGATATGCCGGGCTATGGTTTTGCCAAAGCCCCGCCCAAGGTCGTCCAGAAATGGCGCTATCTGATCAATGATTATCTGCGCGGGCGGCAAGTGCTCAAACGGACCTTTGTTCTGATCGACAGCCGTCACGGTATAAAAAATACCGATGAAGATGTGCTGACGATGCTCGACAAAGCGGCGGTCAGCTATCGGATAGTGATGACCAAAGCCGACAAGGTTAAAACCGCCGAACTGGAAGCAACCAAAGAGAAAGTCTTGGCCGCGGCGAAAAAGCATCCTGCGGCCCATCCCGAATTGATCATCACTTCTTCGGAGAAAAAGCAGGGCATTGATGCGCTGCGCATGGCCGTTTTGGAAGCCGTTCAGATATAGTCTGAATTTGTTACTCGACTTCGCCGGAAACCAGCGGCTAATATGATGGCATGAAACTGATAATCGGAAATAGAGCCTATTCCAGCTGGTCGATGCGCGGATGGCTTGCGTGCAAACAATCCGGCCTCTCGTTCGAGGAGCTGACCGTACCGCTCTATGGTGAGGATTGGGATGAGGTTCGGGAAACCGAGAATTTCGCGCCATCGGGCGGCAAGGTGCCGATCCTGTGGGATGGCGAAAGCGTGATCTGGGACAGCCTGGCGATTATCGACTGGCTTGCTGATAAAACCCATCGCGACCGGTTCTGGCCCAAGGACGAAACCGCACGCGGTATGGCCCGGTCGATGGCCGCGGAAATGCACAGCGGTTTCATGGCGCTGCGCAAGCAATGCCCGATGAACACACGCAAACGGTACGAAGGCCTGCAACTTGCACCCGAAGTGCTGCACGACGCCGCCCGGATCATGCAACTATGGGCGCAGGCACGCGCGCGCTTTGGACGCGGCGGACCGTTTCTATTCGGCACCTTTGGGGCGGTCGACATTATGTATGCCCCGATCATATCACGGTTTCAAACCTATGGCATCCAGGTGCCCGGCTTTGCGGCATCCTATATGGAAACGATGACAGGGCATGACTGGATCGTCCAATGGATGGAGGCTGCCGAGGAAGAACCTTGGGTGATCGAACATTTTGACACGCCAGAAGCAACACAAGGCTGAGCCACAACATGAGCGACAATAGCGCCCTTGAACTGGCCAAACGCCTGATCGCTTGCCCGAGTATCACGCCTGCAACCGGTATGGTGTTTGACACAATGGAAGCGATGCTGGAACCACTGGGTTTTGAAGTATCGCGCTTTATCGCAGGTGACAGACCGGAGGATGAAGGGCTCGGCGGAGCGGTCGAAAACCTCTTCGCGATTCGCAAAGGCAAGGAAGGCGCGCGGCATTTTTCTTTTGCCGGACATCTGGATGTTGTTCCACCCGGCGAAGGCTGGGCCAGCGATCCGTTCGTTCCCGAAGTGAAGGGCGATTTGCTACACGGGCGCGGCGCAGTCGATATGAAGGGCAGCATCGCCGCCTTTGTCAGCGCACTCCATAGCCTGCCGAGCGACCTCGGTACGATCAGCCTCATCATTACTGGTGATGAGGAAGGGCCGGCGCGCTTTGGTACGGTCGCACTGATGGACCTTATGGCGGAACGCGGTATCACCCCTGACCTATGCCTCGTAGGCGAACCGACATCGGTCAACCGGCTTGGCGATATGATGAAAATCGGGCGGCGCGGATCGGTCAATATGTGGATTACCGTCAATGGCATGCAAGGCCATGTCGCCTATCCTCATCTTGCGGACAATCCGATCACCAAGCTCGGCAAAATCCTGAGCGAGATTGACGAAATCAAACTGGATGAAGGCACGGACTGGTTTCAGCCAAGCAATATCGAATTTACCGATCTCAGCGTAGGCAATCCGGCGCATAATGTCATTCCCGCCAAGGCCGAAGGGCGTTTGTCGATCCGATTTAATGACCAGCATTCGGGCGATAGTCTAAGCGCCATGGTCCACGAGATTGTTGAACGCCACGGCGGCGAGCTCAATCCGATTATTTCCGGCGAACCGTTTCTCACGCCGCCGGGCGAATTATCTGGATTAATAGCGCAGGCCATTACCGAAGTGACCGGCGTAGAACCGGAACTGTCAACCACGGGCGGCACATCCGATGCGCGGTTCCTGTCGAAAATCGTGCCAGTGGTTGAATTTGGTCTATGCAATGCAACGATGCACAAGCTTGATGAAGCCGTCGCAATCGATGACCTTGATCAGCTGGCAAGAATCTATGCGCTGGTGGTTGAACGGGCGCTTGGTTAAAGCGCTCTACTACCGCCGTCGGCGTAATATAATATAGAGCGCCCCTGCTCCGCCATGCCGTGGATGGGCCCGCCGGACCGCCGCTATATGAGACGCATGACGAGACGCCGCCAGCCAATCTGAAATCGCCGCCCTTATCGCACCACGACCACCTTCGCGCCGCCGCTCCTCGTCGCTGCGCGCCTTACCCGTGATCAACAGGATTGCGCGGTGGCCAGCGGCAATGCTCAGTTCCAGAGCGCTATCAAGCCGCCCATGGGCGGACGACAGAGTATAGCCGTGCAAATCGATCGTTACATCCGGTTGGACCACGCCCTTGTTCAAACGGCGGTCCCAGTGACCATCAAGACCGGCTTTTTCAGGAACCGCAACCTGGTCTCGTAACGGAATCGCTTTTGCCGATGTTCCGCCAAATGTTTCTGCCGTTATCGGGCCACGCCGTTCCGGCAGTTTTTTGGCGACAGGCAAAGATTTGACCCGACTGACTCTGGCCTGATCCAGCGGCTCAACCGTCTCGATGACTTTTTGCCATAGCGCCTTTTCACCGGCAGTAAGGGGCCGGTCGGACATGCGACCTAATTGCCTTGCCGGCTTTCAAGCAGTTTCGCGACACTGCCTTTGGGCAAGAAAATCAGCGCCTGTCCGCGCGATGACATGCCGCCAGCAATTTGCGCGGCCTCTTCGCCAGCACCCCAGAAAGTATCAAACCGGTTTGTGCCCTTGATCGCGCCGCCTGTATCCTGAGCAACCCAGAGGCCGTCAGCAATATTATGTTCCATATCGAGGAAAACCGGCGCGCCCAGCGGCACATATTTGCGATCTGTTGCCACCGAAGTGCGCGCAACCACGGGATGGCCCATAGCGCCCAATGGCCCGGGACCAGTCAGCTCGCGGAAAAAGATATAGCTCTTATTCTCGCGCATGATCTTGCGGCCCTCTTCCGGGTTAGCGCGCAGCCATTCGACAATACCCTGCATATTGGTTTTGCCATCGGCGAGCAGCCCACGTTCGCGCATCACCCGCCCAATGCCGGTATAGCCGCGGCCATTTTGCCCGGCATAGCCGATCCGCATGATCGAACCGTCCGGCATCGCGACCCGGCCAGAACCTTGAATTTGCAGGAAGAAAAATTCGATATAATCGGAAGCCCAACCGATTTCGAGGCCTTTGCCTTGCAGCGCGCCATCGTCAATTTGCGCGCGCTCTTCAAACGGCACCAACTTGGTGCCATCGACTTTACCGCGGATGCGTTTGTCTTTCAGCTCGTCGGAAAACTGGCCGAGATCAACATCGAGCAAATTGGATGGGCGTTTGTAAATCGGTACCTGACTGCCATTGGTGCGAACACGCGATCCTTGAATCTGCGGCTCAAAATAGCCGGTTGCAAAGGCTTTGCCGTCGCCGACCTGTACCGCTTCGAAATAGTTTTCGAAGAAACGGCGCGCGTCATTTTCTTGCCAAGCTTTGGCAGCATCGCAGGATGGGCGCCAGTCTTCCCCTTGGGTGAGGCCGCTATTGTCGGTCCGGCGGACCAGCGAAGAACAGCTGGTCCGGAAAGATTGCAACGCCGCAGAGGCTTTGCCGGACTGCAAGTTGAGAGAAGCAATATCAGGTCCGAGCGCCACACCGGCACCCGTAGCCTGCGTCTCATCATCGGAGATTGGGGTAATTTGATCGGGCGAAACCGCCACGATGGTGCCCGCGGTCTGCCGCACCGGTGCCTGTGTGATTGGTGGTTGTGTGGTTGGCGTGCGCGGGGATGGGCGGGTTGGTTGCGCCGGGACATCGCCCTGCACCCAATCGCCTTGCACCCAATCGCCTTGCTCAGGAGGGGTTCCGCGCGCTGAACCTTCCGGAATAATCGATAGCGAACAGGCGCTCACCAGCGCCACCGCGCTAACCAATCCCCCGATTTTCATGATTCTTACGCCTTGCCCCAGCCAGGACCTACGCTTCATCGGTCTCGTCGAGAATCCAGTTCTGATTTGCGCTGGAAAGGTCACGCATGAAGGTCCATGATTCGTGCGTATCAACCGCATCTGTCACCGAACCGCCGATAAGCTTACCATCCTTGTCTTTCACTACCGCTACGACATCTGCTTCGAAACGTACGGTAATGCGGGCCATCCGGCGATCATAGTCGGCCTCGGCAATCCGCGCTTCCTCGATCCGCACCAGCCGGTTTTCCAATATTTCGCCGTTTTTCTCGCGCGCATCAATAGCGGAGACAAAGCTTTCATAGACATCGTCATCACATAGCTCTTTGAGCTGTTCGCGGTCGCCGGTCCAAAAAGCCTCCAAAATCATGCCATAGGCTGCCTTCGCGCCTTCGACAAAGCGTCCAGCATCAAAATTGCGATCAGCATTAATGATGGCGCGCATGCCCGACTCGGCAGCCGCATCATAAATCATCGTCGGCTGCGGCACTGGAGCGGAAGAAGAAGGAACGATATCAGGAATAGGACTATCCCGGCTTTCATCTAACGCGCCACGGTCCTGAGGCCGGTTATCCAAGCCATTTTCTACATTTCGGGGGGTATGCTCCTGCTCATGGCCGGTGCGTTTTCCCAATACGGAATAGAGGCGCAGGCCTAAAAAAGCAGCTACCATTGCTAATAGAACAATCTCGATAGTCACGATATCTCCAATATCTCAATTCCCTCTACATAGGCGGGAACAGCGCCAGTTTCAAATGGCTTTCAACTCTTTTATGCCCCATCGCTCCAATAATGCAGCTCCAAGCATCGGAATATGCCAAGATTAGATGGCCGATTGTGAATAGGCGCTTACGAAACAAGGCCATGTTAGCGCGCTATTAGACCGGGCATTGGACATATTTCGGGCATTGCTCTGTATCCGATCCCCTGCTAGGCGCGCTGCAAACGGGGCATTATGCTCCACAGCTGATATTATATAAATTCCCGAAAGGACGAACCAAATGGCTGAAGAAAATGGCAATGTGACAACCCCGGATCCGGTAGCCAATGGCGCAGACAACCAGCCGCAAATCGGCGTTATATCACAATATATCAAAGACCTATCAGTTGAAAACCCCAATGCACCCGACGTGTATCAGTGGGAAACCCAGCCACAGATTGACGTGCAGTTTAATATCGCCTCGAACACCGTGTCTGATGAAGTGAATGAAGTCGAACTGAAAATCGACGTCGTCGCCAAGGCGGATCAGGGCATCGCGTTTCAGGTCGAACTGTTATATTGTGGCCTCTTTGGTTTGCGCAACGTCACCGATGAACAAGCTCATCCGTTTCTATTTGCAGAAGCGCCGCGCCTGTTATTCCCGTTCGCCCGCGCGATTATTTCCGACGCCGTGCGCGATGCCGGTTTCCAGCCGTTGATGCTGGAGCCGATTGATTTCACTGCGCTCTACATGCAGCAGCGTGAACAGCAAGCGGCGATGGAAACCGGAGAACAACCGGTTGGCAACGCCTGAGCATAACATCTTCGGGGGTATTAATATCCTGCCGGCCCAGCATAGGCCGCGTCGGTGAACCTGCTAAAATCCACCGGAACCATAGCTGGCTTGACGATGGTCAGCCGGATATTTGGTTTTGTCCGCGACATCATGCTGGCCCGTATCCTTGGTGCAGGCGCAGCTGCTGATGCGTGGCAGCTCGCTTTTCAGCTACCCAATATTTTCCGCCGGCTTTTTGCCGAAGGGGCTTTCTCGGCCGCTTTCGTGCCACTCTTCAATCGCAAGATGGAGGAAGATGACGGCCGCAATGCTGCGCTAAATTTTGCCATTGATGTGCTCTCGGTTTTCGTTCCGATCCTGCTTATCTTTTCGGCAATCATGATGCTGGCCATGCCCGGCATTATTTGGCTGTTTGACGATTTTGGAGATGGCGGCCGAACGAACAGCTTCACTTTCTCTCTCGCCCGGATCACCTTTCCCTATTTGGCGCTGATCAGCGTGACGACATTATTTGCTGCGATCCTGAATAGCGTCAGCCGGTTTGCAGCAGCAGCAGCGGCACCCATATTACTGAATATCTGTATGATCAGCGGGCTGCTCATTGCCCTTGCGGTTAACGGCGGCGACGACCCCCGTGAAACCGCATATTTTCTGGCCACGGGCGTTGCTGTGGCCGGCTTGCTGCAAATGCTCTGGCTCTATTATTGGGTCCGCAAGGCCGGTTTTTCCTTTGCGATTAAAAAACCCAAGTTCACGCCAGATGTCCGGGAGCTTGGTGTGCTGATCCTGCCTGCTGTGTTCGGTGCCGGCATCTATCAGATAAGCCGCTTTATCGATCTGTTCTTCCTCGGCCGCCTGCCAGAGGGCAGCTTTGCCTTTATGGCTTTTGCCGATCGGCTCAATCAACTGCCGCTTGGCATTATTGGAATCGCCCTTGGCACAGCGATCCTGCCCGCGCTCTCCCGCTTTATCGCCAAAGATGATCTTGGCGGCGCGCAGCGCATCCAGAGCAATGCGATTGAACTGGGCATGTTGCTCACCATTCCCGCTGCGATTGCGCTGTTTTTTGCTGCTGGGCCGTTGGTTACCGCCTTTTATGTTGGCGGCAATTTTACGGTTGAAGCCGGACAAACCACCGCAAAGGTGGTTGCAGCCCTCGTCGTCGGCCTGCCCGCCTATGTGCTGGTCAAAGTGCTTATCCCGAGCTTCTTCGCGCGCAAGGATACCAAAACTCCGGTCTATACCGCAGGCATATCGCTGCTCATCAATATCACGCTCAATCTCATCCTGATTCCGCTATATGGGATTTTCGGACTAGCATTGGCCGGGGCGATAGCGGCATGGTGCAATTGCGCGATGCTCTACACAATGCTCCATCGGCGCGGACATTTCCGCCTCGAATTATCCCTGCTACTCAGGATCGGCCGCATCACTATATCGGCCATCGGCATGGCCGCTGTGCTTATTTACACCGCGCCCATTGGCGAGGGATTATATGACGGCAATATCTGGGAACGGGTCGGGTCGATCACGGCCCTATGCAGCGCAGGCGGTCTTGTCTATGCGGTGCTGGCTCTGATAACAGGCGCAGTCGATCGCGAGAAAATCGCGTTACTGACCAAGAAAAAAGCAGCCGAACAGGCCGGACAAGAAGGACAATAGATCATGCGTACAGTCTCGGGCATTCAGCCCACAGGTAATCTCCATCTCGGCAATTATCTGGGCGCGATCAAAAACTGGGTGAAGTTGCAGGCGGAATCGGAATGCCTGTTCTTCCTTGCCGATCTGCACGCCATTACTGTACCCAATGATCCTGCGGAATTGTCTGCCAATTGTCGAAACATGGTTGCAGCTCTCGTCGCGGCTGGCGTCGACACCAAAAAGTCGATCCTGTTCAATCAAGCGCGTGTGCCGCAACATGCCGAACTCGCATGGTTGCTGATCTGCAATACGCCAATGGGATGGCTCGACCGCATGACCCAGTTCAAAGAGAAATCCGGCAAGCATAAACAGCGCAGCTCGCTGGGGCTCTATGGCTATCCGGTGCTGCAAGCCGCCGACGTGCTGATCTATCAGACGACCCATGTACCGGTCGGTGAGGATCAGAAACAACATCTGGAACTGGCCCGCGACATTGCGACCAAGTTTAACAGCGATACCGAAAAAAACGTCTTCACCCTGCCCGAACCCTATATCGGTGAAACCGCCGCGCGGATCATGTCGCTGCGCGACGGTAACGCCAAAATGAGCAAATCGGACCCGTCGGATCTGAGCCGGATTAACATGACCGATGATGATGATACGATTGCCAAAAAAATTAAAAAAGCACGGACCGATGCCGAACCTTTACCGGCGACATGGGACGAACTGGAAGGTCGCAACGAAGCCAAGAACCTGCTCGGCATTTATGCAGCGCTGGACGATAGTAAGCCTGAAGCCGTGCTAAGCCAATATGCGGGAAAAGGCTTTGGTGACTTTAAGCCGGCCTTGGCTGATCTGGCCGTGGCCAAACTCTCGCCGATCAGAGACCGCTATGAAGAACTGCGGAAAGATGAAAGTGCTATTGACGCCATTCTAAGGGATGGGGCGGAGCGCGCGCAGACGTTGGCACAACCAACAGTAGATCAAGCTTATGCCGCTTTGGGCCTGTTGCGGGACTAACTCGTCGGCGGCGGCGCGAATACCGGTGAGGATGGCCCCAGCGGTATTTCAAACGCCACCCAGAGCATGATCAATGCGAGTCCTGCGCCGAGCAACCATAAGGCATAGGGTAACATCATCGCAGTGAGATTGCCGATGCCGAAGTCCTTGTTCCAGCGTTGGCAGAAGATCAAAATGAGGGGAAAATATACCATCAGCGGCGTGATAATATTGGTCGCGCTGTCGCCCACACGATAAGCCGCCGTTGTAGTTTCCGCGCTGACCCCGATAAGCATCAGCATCGGCACCAATATCGGCGCGAGTAACGCCCATTTCGCGCTGGCTGAGCCGACAAAAAGGTTCATCACCGCCACAAATATAACGACCAGCGCCAATAATATCGGCGCAGGCAAGTCGAAGCTTTGCAGCATTTCTGCGCCATGGACGGCGGTGATCAGGCCAAGGTTGGACCAGCCGAACATCGCGACAAAATGGGCCACCATGAAGGCGAGGACGAGGAAATAGGCCATATCTGCCATGCTGTCGCTCATCATCTTCACGAGATCGCGGTGGGTTTTGATATTGCCGACGCCTTTGCCATATGCCCAACCGGCAAGCAGGAAGAGCAGGAAGAAACCAGCGACCAGCGATTGGTAAAAGGGCGTGAACTGTGCCTCCGCCGACGCCGTTTCGTCGATCAGCGCCGTACCGGGACCAAAGGTCATCAACAGCCATAGGGCTATTACGCCCAGCGTCGCGAGACCGGCATAGCGCAAACCGCGTTTCTCGCCCTCTTCGAGCGGACGGTCTTGCGTATCATCGACAGTTTCGGTGCCATTCGCTGCATTGGCGCTGGGGTTGATCGAGCCGCTATACGTACCCATCCGCGGTTCGATAATTTTGTCGGTAACATACCAGATAACGGGCAGAAAAACGAAAGTCATAACAAAGATAAAATACCAGTTGCCAGCGATATTAGCTTCCCAGCTGGGAAACACGGTTTCCGCTGCCGCTTGGGTGATTCCGAACAACAACGCATCCAATTGACCGGGAAAAAGGTTGGCCGAGAACCCGCCCGAAACCCCGGCAAAGGCGGCTGCAATTCCGGCAATCGGATGACGGCCAGCAGCAGCGAAGATTATCCCTGCGAGCGGGATCAATACCACATAGGCCGCGTCCGCCGCCAGATTGCCGAGCATCGCCACCAGCGCGACAATCGGCGTCAGCAAAAAGGTCGGCGCGTTGCGGACACCAGCACGCATGGCTGTTCCAAACAGACCGGATCGCTCCGCGACACCGGCCCCCAACATTACTACCAAGACATAGCCCAGCGGATGAAAATGCGTAAAAGTCTTGGGCATCTCGACCCACAGCCGCCGGATATTATCGGAGGAAAACAGACTGGTCGCGGCAATGACGGTGCGCTCACCCGTGTCTGGATCTATGGCGATGGGGTGCACGGCTGACCAGCCCAGCAGATCGGCAACAACCGACAACGCGACAACGAACAGGATCAGGTAGAAAAACAGAAATACCGGGTCAGGAAGCTTGTTGCCCGTACGCTCAATCCATCCGAAAACTCCCGTGTTCAGACTTTGCGCGCCGCCACCTGTCCCGCCATTTACCTCGCCATTTGCCATTGCGCCCGATCCCCGCCTGGTTGAACTTTAGACCTGTCCATAGCCATGCATACCCGCCAATCGTCAAGAATAATGATTGTTAATAGATAATATCTATTGGTCGGCCGCCCATGGCTCAATCATCAAAAGCCGCAAATACATCGGCCAACCCGATTGGCTTGTCCATCGCCCGCAAGGCATCTAATGTACTTTTCAGATCAAGGCGGTAATGGGCCACAGCGCCTTCGCTGTGCGTTAGTTTGGCGCCCAGTGCGGCGACGAGGCGCGCGGCCTTTCTATTTTCGCGCATCACCGCGATATCCATTGTCCGCAGCCCTTTCTGTGCGCAATCCGAGAATAAGGCTGCAATCAGAACGCGAGATACGCCTTTGCCGTGATAGTCATCCAGCACCGCAATCGCGAACTCTCCTGAAGACGGATCTTCCGGGTCCCTGATCGCATGGGCTGCGGCAATACCAGGATGGTCGTCCGCATCCAAATCAACCACGCCCCATGCTATGTGATTGACGCCGTCGACAGCCGACAAGCGTTCGACCACCGATGGCGGCACTGTCTTGAAACTGGAAAAAAAACGCAAATAGCGGGAACGATCGGACAATTCCATGATACCGCGCTCAATCTCATCCTGATCAGAGGGATGCAGCGGCCGCAGACAAGCCTGCATGCCAGACCGCAACTCTGTGACAATCACGCAGGGACGTTCGGGTTCGGTCTCGACTTGCTCTGACATGGTTGGCCTTTTCGGGGGCAGGAAGAATGCTATTACGCTTATCAAAATTTGCATCCGGTTGATAGGTTCACCCGCGGGGCCAGTACCGAAGCAAAAAAAGCTGTCCTATGCGGTCAAGATTATGCCATTATTGCATCAACAGATCGAAATGATTCTATCAGGAGACAAGAAATGGCCACCGCAGTAAAGGACACCAGCAGTGCAATGCAGGTCGATGCAGGGTTTAACATCCCTGATCCCACCACAATTGACCGGCTTGAAGGCAAAGTCTCCGCCGAGGAATGGAAATTGCGCTGTGATCTTGCCGCCACCTACCGGCTTTGCGCGATGCACGCTTGGACCGATCTGGTGTTCACCCATATCTCCGCGCGCTTGCCCGATGAAGATGGCGAAGAACGCTTTCTGATCAATCCATATGGCGTCATGTTTGACGAAATGACCGCCAGCGCGCTGGTCAAGATCGACCTAGAAGGCAATATCAAACAGGACACACCCTATTTCATCAATCCGGCCGGATTTACCATCCACAGCGCGGTGCACAGCGCCCGCGAAGATGCTGGCTGCGTAATCCATGTCCATACGCCTTATGGTATTGCGGTTTCTGTGCAGAAAGAAGGCCTGCGCCGCTACACCCAATTTTCCATGCAGGTGCATGATGATCTTGCTTACCATGATTATGAAGGCATTGCGCTGGACCTTGATGAGCGCGAGCGTTTGATTGGCGATGTTGGCGAAAAAAATCTGCTGATTCTGCGCAATCATGGCACGCTGACTATCGGTAAAAATTGTGCGCTGGCTTTCCTGCGCATGTATTTCCTCGAAAATGCCTGCAAAACCCAGATTCTGGCGCAAGCCGTTGGCGGCGCGGAGCATTTGCATGAGGAGCCGGAGGAAATGGGCAACCGCGTGCATCAGCAAACGGCACCCGCCTTTATGCCCGGTCTTGGCGACAATCTCGTTTGGCCTGGCCTGATGCGCAAATTGGCGCGCACCAATCCCGGGTTCGATCATTAAGCGACCGCTTTTGTAACTTTCGCGCCTTGATAGTTGCTCTCACTTGCGCGGATGCACATTTTCGCTAAACCATCGCGATGGATATTATCTCAATTCGCGGCGGCAAAAAACTGTCTGGCCCTATTCCGATTTCCGGCGCTAAAAACAGCGCTTTGACGCTGTTGCCTTGCGCGCTTCTCACTGAAGAGCCGGTAACGTTGCGCAACCTGCCGCGACTTGCCGATGTTGATAGTTTCGGCCATTTGCTCAATCAACTTGGTGTGTCGACCACCATCGAAGGCGCACGGCCCGAAGATTTTGGCCGAGTGATGACGCTGAAAGCAGGGAAGATCACTTCGACCGAAGCGCCTTATGACATTGTTCGCAAAATGCGCGCCTCTATCCTCGTGCTTGGGCCATTGCTGGCGCGTGCTGGCGAATGCCGCGTGTCGCTGCCGGGTGGTTGCGCGATTGGTAACCGGCCGATTGATCTCCATCTCAAAGCGATTGAGGCGCTTGGCGCGATCATTGAAACTACCAGCGGCTATGTGACCGCGCGCCAGCCGGATGGCGGCCTGCCGGGCGGTGAGTTTACCTTCCCAGTTGTATCGGTCGGTGCCACCGAAAATGCTTTGATGGCAGCCGTGCTCGCCAATGGCGAAAGCCGCCTGAGAAATGCCGCGCGGGAACCGGAAATTATCGATCTGTGCAATATGCTGGTCGCCATGGGCGCAGAGATTGAAGGCATCGGATCATCCGACCTAACGATTCACGGTGTTTCCCGTCTGCACGGCTGCACCTACCGGGTTATGGCCGACCGGATTGAAGCAGGCAGCTATGCCTGTGCGGTTGGCATTACCGGCGGGGAAGTCGATCTGGTCGGCGCCAACGCTGATGAAATGGAAGCGACTCTTGCCGCGCTCACTGAAGCGGGCCTGCACATCGAGCCCCATAACAAGGGTATCAAGGTAGCGGCCAGCGGCACCCTAAAGCCACTTACATTGGAAACCGCCCCTTATCCTGGCTTGGCCACCGATATGCAGGCGCAGCTGATGGCGATGCTGTGCATGGCCGATGGCGCCAGCGTGTTGACCGAGACAATATTTGAAAACCGTTACATGCATGTCCCCGAACTTAATCGGATGGGCGCGGATATTGAGACCAAGGGTCGTACTGCCGTCGTACGTGGCGTTACCAAAATGACCGGCGCTCCGGTCATGGCAACCGACTTGCGCGCATCGATGAGCCTCGTGATCGCCGCTCTCGCCGCAGAAGGCGAAACCCAGCTGCAGCGCATCTATCATCTGGATCGCGGCTATGAACGGCTAGAAGAAAAACTGGCCGCCGTCGGCGCGGATATTGAGCGGATCAGCGGCGACTAGATCCTGTTACCTAGCATTTATGGCAGCTTGCATGTCAGGCGCTTTTACCGTGTAGTCTCTCTGATAATAAGGAGAGGATGAGTCCATGTTTTCAGGACCAATAGAAGACCGGCTGGCAATCCGGGAATTACACGACAGCTATTGCGACGCCGTATTACGGACCGATCCTGTTGATTGGGGCGCATTGTGGACGGAGGATGCCGTCTGGTCGCTCATGGGCACCGAAGTGGTCGGGCGCGAGAATATCGTCAACCTCTGGAACGGCGCGATGAGCCAGTTTGATGCCGTCAGTTTTGTCGGCATACCCGGCAGCCTTGAAATTACCGGCGACACGGCAACAGGTCGCTATCAGACTCATGAAATATTGGTCGAAAAGGGCGAGCCGCGCATTGCTGGCGGGCGCTATGATGATGAGTTCGTCAAAATTGACGGCCAGTGGCTCTACTCAAAACGTATATTCAATGTCGTCGCTCAATTGGGCGGTAATAAGCTTTAAGGGAATTGGAATAATGGCTAAAATAGTAATTGCGGCTCATATTGATGTGGACCCGGCAACTCGCGAAGAATGTCTGAAAAAGGCGCAGCCCTATATTGACGGCGCGCTCTCTCAAGAGGGCTGCCTGTGCTATAGCTGGGCGGCGGACATGAATAATCCAGCCCGCATCGAAGTGTTTGAGGAATGGACCGACGAAGAAGCGCTCGGACAACATTTCAAGGACGTCCATTATGCAAGCATGCTTGCACATATCGGCAGTTTCGGCCTGACCAATGCCGTCAGCGCAAAATATCGCGTCGATGCAGAGGGCCCGGTTTATAATGCAGAGGGTGTGCCAACACCCGCCTTTGACTAAACCCCCAATAGGAATCATGACATGAATGAAGCGGTCTCAAAATCTCTATTCCAGCCAGATATATTGGTGGATCCGTTCGATTTCTATGAAGAAAAGCGGGCCAAAACCCCGGTCTTTCTTGATGAAGCCAGCGGCGCTTATATTGTATTGGACTATGGCCTGATATCCGAGGCCGTCGGCCGGCTCGATGATTTTTCCAACAATTTTACGGCCCTTTTATCTGGCGGAAAATCCGACGAAGAACTGGCAAACGATACAGAAATTCAGGAGATTCAAGAGAAAGGATGGCCGCAGGTCAACACTTTGCTGACCGCCGACCAGCCGGTACACACCCGCTTCCGCAAACTCGTCAATCTTGCCTTCTCCATGCCTAAGGTAAACAAGCTGGAAGATAGCATAAGAGATATGTCCACCGAACTGATCGATGGCTTTATCGAAAAGGGCGAATGCGAGTTCATGGAAGAATATGCCATTCCCATGCCGGTGCGCACCATTGCCGTACAGCTCGGGCTGGACGTGGCCGATGCCAGCACGATCAAGCGCTGGACCAATGCTTTTGTTGATCGGCTGTCGGGCATGATGACCCGCGAACGGCAACTGGAAACAGAACGGGAAGTGGTGGATTATCAGCACGCCCTCAAAGCCAATATGGATGATCGCCGGAAGGAAGCGAAAGACGATATTCTTTCCGATCTTGTTAATGCCCAAGTGGACGGCGAACGCCCGCTCGATGACGCGGAATCGCTCTCCATTGTGCAGCAACTAATGGTTGCCGGTAACGAGACGACGACCGCCGCCTTGGGCGAAGGTCTAAGGCTTTTCGCCAGCAACCCGGACCAATATAAAAAGATTCAGGATGATCCGTCGCTTATTCCCAATGCCGTCGAAGAGGTTCTTCGCATGTCCAGCGGGTCTTCAGGTATCTGGCGGGTCATGCACCGGGACGCGGAACTGGGCGGCGTCATGCTGCCTAAGGGCGCGATGGTGATGATGCGCTATCATGCGGCCAATCGCGATCCAAAACAGTTTGAGAACCCCAATAGCTTTCAGGTGGATCGCAAAAATGCGCGCACCCATCTCGCGTTCGGCAAAGGCATCCACATGTGCGTCGGCAATATGCTGTCGCGCAAGGAAATGACCGTGTCCTTTCAGGAATTTGCCAAGCGGATCGACAATATCCGGATCAAAGAGGGCGCAGAACTGACCTATCCCCCCAATATGATGTTGCGCGGCCTGGCGAACCTGCCGCTCACTTTTGACAAACGCTGATAACAGGCAAAGGGCTTGATAATATGGGAATGATGGACGGAAAAGTTGCGCTTATTTCCGGTGGCGCCGAGGGCATTGGCGGTACTGCAGGACAGCGCTTCGTCGAAGAAGGCGGGTCCGTCATGCTCGGCGATATCCAGCTTGAAAAAGCGCAGGCCCATGCCACTTCATTGGGTGATCGTGCCAGTGCAATCCAACTGGACGTGCGCGACCTTGATCAATGGCATGCGGCAGTAAAAGCAACGCTGGATAAATTTGGAAAGATCACGACACTATTCAATATTGCCGGAATTTCAGAACCCGGCGCGGTGGATGATGTCGATCTCGACAGTTGGAGCCGAACCATCGACATTAATCTGAACGGTACATTTTACGGATGCCGGGCAGCTTTACCGGCCATAGTGGACAGCGATGAAGACGGATCGATTGTCAATGTCGGCTCCATGCTAGCCATGCGCCCCGGTTCGGCCATGGCCGCTTATTCTGCCAGCAAGGGCGCGGTAACAGCCTTGAGTAAGTCATTGGCGCTGCATTGCGCGGCGCAGGGCAATAAAGTGCGGGTAAACACCGTTCATCCCGGCGCTATCGATACGCCCATGTACCAACGCTATCTGGCCGCTTTTCCCGGCACCCATGAAGAAGCGGTCGTGGCCTTTAACTCCAACCATCCGATCAACCGCGTGGGTAAGGCAGAGGAAGTCGCCAATGCCATGATCTGGCTGTCCAGCGAAGGCGCGAGCTTTACCACTGCGAACGATATTACGATTGATGGTGGCGGCAGCTACCGTGAATAGGGCGGAGTGAATAGAACGACGCGAATAGGGCAGACGCAAAAAGGGGCGGCTTAAGCCACCCCTTCTTCAGCCAGATTAGTGAAATGCGAATATCTGGCGTCGGTAATTTCCAGGCGCTTTAGCGTCCGTTGCTCGCCACGATATCGACAACCGTGCCGCCACCGGACCGCTTATTGAGCGTAATCACATAAGCGCCATCATCAGAGCCGCGGGTTCCGCCGAGCACATGCTCGCTACCGCGCAAGAGATATTCTGCGCTATAACCGCCGCGTTTGGCCTGCGTGTAATAATAGTCCACGACATTTTTCATCGCACTGGCTGTGGAGAAGCTGACCACGCGAATATCGCATAGCCCGCCTTCAACGCCGGCTGCTTCTTTGACATTTGCTTTCGGATAGACCGGAAATTCCGGTGGCATCCGGTTGGCCCAGCCCATGTCATAGCTCAGCTTCTGGTCGCACGTGCCTTTGCCGCGCTGTGCGCTTTGGGCTTCAGCTTTTGCGCCGAGCGTTACACCTTTTGATCCTTCGCAGCTTGTACATTCATCGTCCGATGTCATGTTGCGGGGCTTGGGTGCGCTGAGCATTTTGCCTTCAAACTGGGCCGTTGCGGCTGCCTTGCCGCCTGCAGGGGGCACTTTGCCATCAATCGCGCCATTAGCGCCCCGGATCGCGTTGCTATTGGCTTGATCGGTCAGGTTGGGGTCGACCAAAATCTGATCTTCGAGCGCATCGTTCATCGCCGGGTCGGCGGTCAGATTATCATCCAATTCCGCTAGTTCTGCTTCATTACCTTCATTGCTGCCACAGGCGGCCAAGGTCAGCGGCAAGGTAAATGCCGTGGCTGCCAGCAAGAGGAAACGGGATAGATGTGTCATGCAATATGCTCCTGAATATGCGAGCTTAATTGCACTGAAAAGCGTTAATTTTCTATTAGGAAACGTGGTTAAACCGCCAATCTTCTGTTAACCACCTGTCCCATTTCGGGACTTCTAGCCAAAGCCATCAGGGCCGTCCATTTCACCGAATCGAATGAGCCGAGAGGTCAAAACAGCCGCCTGACGGTTGACCACCGCCTTTTGATATTCGGGATCCGTAACCATCTCCAAAAACGCACCGCTGTTAGGGTAGCGCGCAATGAACGAGCTGTCCCATTGCTTGTCATCGGGTCCGATCACCATCGCTTCCATCTTACCGCGCCAGATGATTGTGCCGCCAACCCGCTTGAAAATAGGGCCACTGGTTTTGCCATATTCCTCATAGGCCCGCGCGCCGCTCCAGCCGTGAGTGCCGCTCGGATGACCTTCTGAATATTGGGCGTGCTCATGAAATTGCAGCAGATTGAGCATGTTGATCGGGACATCCCGCGGCAGCGCCTTGAAGGCATCAAAATGCGCCCGTGTCGGATCCAGATACCGTTCTTCTGCCATGGTCATGCTCTCCTTGCCGCACTTATTTTATGGTGGGCTTATTGAAATTGCTTTCTATTCTCTAACCACTGTTCGCGCGATTGGCCCCAGTCGTCAACCCGTGCATCCTGATAAGGTTCGGGCAGTTGCGTCGGTCCGCGGTTTGTCGAACCAACCCGCTCCGCCAGTTTGATTGACGGGAGATTCTCTGGATCAATCGTATGGCAGATATCACTCCAGCCCAGCACATCCACCGCATAGTTCATGCTCGCCACCGCCGCTTCCAGCGCATAGCCTTTACCCGCAAATTCCGGTGCCACACCCCAACCCACTTCGGTGCCCGGCCAGCCATCGGGATACCAAGGACCGATGCGACCAATCCATTGATTGCTATCTTTGAGGATAAGCGAGAACATCGCATAGCCACGCACATGCCACGCGCCGACCATAGCGCATAAGTCCCGCCAGCTTTCCGCCCGACTTTTTGCGCCGCCAATAAAAGTCATTGTTTCTGCGTCTGCCTGAAACCCCGCCCACCGATCAAAATCATCAGCATTAGGCGGGCGAAGGATCAGCCGCTCGGTTTCAATCTTGATGTCCTTGATATCCATTGTCTTACTCCCTCAAGCATACCTATTATCATGGACCTATCCATATAGAAACACTTGCAAAATCGGTGCACTATGCCTATAATACAGTTATGGCTAATCTAATTTCTATCCTCATCGGCGGCATCGCCCTTATTCTCGCTTTTATCGGATTGGTACCCCTGCTCGGTTGGACCAACTGGCTTATTTTGCCCATTGCTGGCGTCGGCGCGCTCTTCGGTCTGATCTCGTCACGCAGCAGCGGCATGTATTTCTGCCTGATCGTCATGTGTATTTGTGCCTTCCGTCTGTGGACGGGTGGCGGGATTATCTAGCCACAGTTTAATTATGAGCGCCCCAAGTTAAAACATATTGCTACCTCATCAACTGAGGCCTAGTCGCGGCATTATGACAGATCAGGCATCGGTTAGTCGGTTGGGGCTTATACAAGCGCTGCTGGCCTGTGCCTTTTGGGGCGTCATGCCGATTTATTTCAAACTTTTACAGAGTGTTGCGCCACTTGAAGTGGTGGCCCACAGGGTCATCTGGTCCGTGCCGTTGTTGCTGGTGATCCTCTATTTCCGCAAAAATCTCTCGGGCCTGCGCGCCTCTTGGGCAGAGCCAAAGGTGCGGGGCGCGCTGCTGGCGAGTTCGCTGTTAATCGCGACCAACTGGCTCGTCTATGTCTGGGCCGTGCAGGACGATCATATTCTTGCCGCCAGTCTGGGCTATTTTATCAGCCCCTTGCTCAGTGTTTTTCTCGCGAAAATTTTCCTAAAAGAACAGCTCAGCCGGAATCAATGGATTGCGGTTGGTATTGCGGCGATCGGTGTGTCGATCCTAGCAGTCGAGGCGTGGCAGACCTTGTGGATCAGCCTGGCGCTGGCCGGTTCTTGGGGCTTTTATGGTCTGGTCCGCAAAGTCGCTGTCGTCGGCCCCGTCGTCGGTCTGACGATCGAAACCAGCTTTTTGTTCCTGCCGTTCCTGTTGTTTATCGGCTGGATCAGCTTTGGCAATGCGCCGCCGACAACGACCACCCATTTTGGCGACGAGCTATCCATCAATATGCTCTTGCTGGGCGGTGCAGCGGTTACCGCAGCGCCGTTGATGCTCTTTGCTGCGGCGGTCAAGACAATGAAATTGAGCACGATCGGCTTATTTCAATATTTGGCGCCGACTTTGCAATTTCTGATCGGTGTATTCCTCTATCGGGAACCGCTGACGACATCGCATTTGATATGCTTCATCCTGATATGGAGCAGCCTCGCGCTATTCTCTGCCGATGCCATTTTTGGCAAAAAAGAAAAGCAAGCCGTAACAACCTAAGCCCTCTTATCCGACGATCTGCCAATCAAGTTCCTGTCCAGCGTGGAAGGGAACAATGGTCGCACCGCCAGCTTCGATGTTTTCCGGCACTATCGTTTTCGAACGCTGCAAGGTCACCGTAGCTTCATTGAGCGGCAAGCCATAAAATTGCGGACCATGTATCGAAGCAAAGCCTTCCAGCTTGTCGAGCGCGCCCTCTTCATCAAATACGGTTGCATAGCTTTCCAAAGCGTAAGGCGCGTTGAATATACCCGCACAACCACAGGCGGACTCCTTGGCATGAATTTCATGCGGGGCACTGTCGGTGCCGAGAAAATATTTCGCTGATCCCGATGTTGCGGCTTTACGCAGGGCCAGCCGGTGCTGTTCGCGCTTGGCGACGGGCAAACAATAGGCATGGGGCCGGATACCACCCTGAAACATCGCGTTGCGATTGATATGGAGATGCTGCGGCGTGATGGTCGCGCCGACATTGGCGCCAGATGCGTTCACAAAATCCACTGCATCAGCGGTGGTGATATGTTCAAAGACCACTTTAAGTTCCGGCAGCTGATCGACCAGTTTCGATAGAATCCGTTCGATAAACACGGCTTCCCGGTCAAACACATCCACATCGGCATCGGTGACTTCGCCATGGATCAATAGCGGCATGCCCATTTTTTGCATCCGTTCCAGCACTGGCATGATATTGGCGACATCTGTCACCCCGTGCGCGCTGTTGGTGGTTGCATTGGCGGGGTAAAGTTTCGCTGCAGTAAAGACACCACTCTCGAAACCCTGTGCCATATCCTCTGCATCCGAACTGTCCGTCAAATAGCAGGTCATTAGCGGCGTGAAATGAGCATGATCGGCCGCTGCCGATAATATGCGGTTCCGATAGGCCACCGCGCTTGCCGTGTCCGTGACTGGCGGCGAGAGATTGGGCATGACGATCGCGCGGGCAAATTGCCGCGCGGTATATGTCGCCACCGACCGCAACATATCCCCATCGCGCAAGTGCACATGCCAGTCATCGGGCTGTCTGATGGTGATCTGGTCAGGCGATTGATTCATGGTTCGGGCTTTCTTTTGGCGCTGAGCGTCCCTACCTAATCCTTATGACCGAAACCAGACTTATTCAGCGCGCGCTGATCCGCATTTCCGCAAATGACACCAGTGACGGTGATGGCGAAGATTGTCGCGATTTCCTGCAGGGGCTGGTGACGCAGGACACGCAAGCCGTCCAGCAGGACGCGCCGCAATGGTCGGCCCTGCTGACAGCGCAAGGGAAAGTGCTGTTCGACTTTTTCCTGTGGGCCGATGGCGACGATATCCTGATCGATTGTGAGAAGGACCATGCGGAGGCCTTGGCAAAACGGCTGAAAATCTATCGCCTACGCCGGAAGATTGGCATTGAAATCGACGAAAGCCTCACGGTGCATTGGTCTCACGATACCGCCGATAAACCTGCCGATCCTCGGTTATCCGCGCTGGGCTATCGCTGGTTGGACAGCAGCCAGACGGACGAAAGCGCCGACGCCCCCTATAAAGCGCACCGGCTTTCGCTAGGCGTGACAGAGGGTCAGGTAGAATTAGGCAGCGACAAGACGTTGTGGCTGGAGTGCAATGCCACTGATCTGCACGGTGTCAGTTTCACCAAGGGTTGCTATGTCGGTCAGGAAAATACCGCGCGGATGAATTACCGGCAGAAAATCAATCGCCGCCTGGTCGTGGTTCCCATCGATCAAGCAGACGAAAAACGACAGCGCGTGGCCTATCCCGATCTCGGGCTATCGGTCGAACATCGCCGGGTGGGCGATATCGCCCATCTCAATCTACCAGATTGGCTAAAGGCCGCCTTGGCAGAACAACCAGAAGCCTAAGCCGCGTCGCCTTCTTCAGCCACTTTGGCTTTCACGGTGCGCCGTTTGCGAACCGGTTTCTTTTCGACTTCGACCGCATCATCATCTGATTTGATCGAAATAGCAGGCGGCAAAGCACTGGCATCTAGCCCGCTTGGCTCGCCATTGGCTTCTGCGGTTTCGGCTGCCGGTTTGCGTGGGCGACGCGCACGGACCGGTTTTTTCTCAGACGGCGCTTTTGGCTTATCGCCCTCGTCAGAAACAGCCGCTTCCGCAGGCTGATCTTCATTACGATCTTCAATGGCGCGATCATTGTTTGATGGGCGACGGCTTGATTGCTGGCGTCCACGCGGGCCACGGTCCTGACGTTCGCCATCTTCCTGATCACTGCTATCGTCGCGATTATCGTTGCGGTCATTATTCTGGCCACGTTGCTGTTCCTCGCGAGCAAGGCGCTGCTCTTCACGGCGCGCCTGAGTGTCCGCATTTACCCGGAAATAATGGTCGGCAAACTGATGATAATATTCAGCATTGACGCGGTCGCCATTAACCTGGGCATCCTGCGCCATTTTCTTGTATTTTTCCAGCATCTGGGCTGCGTTACCACGTGCGCGGTTGTCGATCCGGTTGTCCCGATCAACGCCGCCACCCCCGCGATTGCCCTGGTTGCGGTTATTATTATTGTTATTGTTGCGGCCACGACGACGGCCGGGCTGACGATTATTCATCAAATTCTGGGTGTCCTTATACCGTTAATAAACTCGGTCTTTCCTGTTATTTCGCCGCCACAAAGGCGGTCTCTGTGCCGCAAATCCAATGATCCACGGCAACCCAAAAAAGATAATATATCGCCGGACATCAGCAAAATTATCTATATGGGGGTAGGCCAGCGATTTTAGGGAAACTGCCAGAAATCCTCTGGGCCTAAAACATCCTTAGCGCCTTCATAAGCCAAAACCAAGCGAATTTTATTGAACCATTCCTAGCGCAAGATTAGCAGCCGGTCATTACCGGCCAAATCCTGTTTACATTCAACGGTGTAGCGATGTTTTTCGGCCAATTTTGTCACCTTCTCAGCCTGATCAAATCCAATTTCCAGTAGCGCCATGCCTTTGTCCGCCAATAGAGCGCCCAGAGCCGGAATGATGATATGATAGTCATCCATACCCTCAGCCCCCGCAAACAAGGCTTCATGCGGCTCAAAATCCGCCACTTCGCGAGATAATTGGGCGTCTGTCGACACATAGGGCGGGTTAGCGAGGATCAAATCAAACGGGCCACCCAAGGATTCCGTCCAACCCGGCTCTGTCCAATCCTGCAACAGGAAGCGCGTACGGTCGCTGAGTCCCAGCTGGTCGGCGTTGTTATGGGCCATGGCGAGGGAGTCAGCGCTGGCATCAATCCCGAGACCATTGGATTCGGGAAATTCGGACAGGGTCGCGAGTAACAAGGCACCACTTCCGGTACCAAGATCCAGAATATGGCTTGGCGCGCGCTGTTTACCGCTTTGCACAGCCGCTTCGATCAATATTTCACTGTCTGGTCTGGGGATGAGAACGTCCGCAGATACCTGAAATGGCAAGCTCCAAAATTCCCGTTCGCCCATAATATGTGCGATCGGCTCATGCGCTTTACGGCGCTCCAACAAGGCGGAAAAGCAATCGGGAACATCAAGCTTCAACAGATCAAGCAGCAAGTCCTGACGGCTCAGGTCCAGAGCATGCGCCATCAACAATTCTGCGTCCAGGCGCGGCGTTTCGCTCACCGCTTGCAAAGCCTGCGCCGCTGCCCGCAGGGTTGCGGCCATGTCAGCCATCAAGGTTAGCAAGCCGGCTGGCTTCATCCTCGGCAATCAGCGCATCGACCATTTCGCCCAGCGCGCCGCCTTCAACAATCTCAGGCAATTTGTGCAGCGTCAGGTTGATCCGGTGATCGGTCACCCGCCCTTGCGGATAATTATATGTGCGGATGCGTTCGGAGCGGTCGCCGGAACCGACCATCGCCTTGCGCGCGTCGGCCTCTTCACTCGCCACCGCTGCGCGCTCTTGTTCGTATAACCGTGCGGCCAATACTTTCATGGCCTGCGCCTTGTTCTTATGCTGCGATTTACCGTCCTGGCACTGGACAACCAGCCCCGTGGGCAAATGGGTGATGCGAATCGCGCTGTCGGTCTTGTTGACGTGCTGACCACCCGCGCCGCTCGCCCGATAAGTGTCGATGCGCAGGTCTTCGGTGCGGATGTCGATATCGACTTCTTCCGGTTCTGGCAGGACGGCCACTGTCGCAGCAGAGGTATGAATACGCCCACCCGACTCGGTTTCGGGCACACGTTGTACCCGGTGCACACCGGATTCGAATTTCAGTTTGGCGAACACACCTTTGCCGTTGATGTTGGCAACCACTTCCTTGAACCCGCCGACTTCGGACGCGTTGGCGGAGATAAGCTCTATCTTCCAGCCCTGTTCATCGGCAAAGCGGCTGTACATGCGGTATAAATCACCCGCGAAAAGCGCTGCTTCATCACCGCCCGTGCCTGCGCGAATTTCCAGCATGGCCGGACGCTCGTCCGCCGCATCCTTGGGTAGCAATTGCAATGCCAGCGCATGTTGCGCCTTTTCCAGCGCTTTCTTGACATCATCGACTTCGTCGGCCGCCATCGCCTTCATCTCGGCATCATCACCGGCGAGCATTTCTTCGAGTCCCGCCTGTTCGTCGCGCAGGCGTTTGACTTCGGCAGCGGCATTGGCGACCGGTTCAATCTCGGCATATTCCTTGGACGTTTCGACAAATTTATCGCCGTCGAGATTGCCAGAGGCCATCATCGCCTGCAGCTCGGCAAAACGCGCTTCGATCTGGGCGATACGTTGGGGGGATATGGTGGTCATGTTTTACGCTTTATAAGTGAGATGATTCGAGTTTCGGAGTCATCCTCCAAAACAAACTTGTTTTCGAACGCGCTCTTGAGTTTATTTCGAATTGGGCCAGCTTCTTGCCAAATATCTCTTATCCGAACTGATCCAATCTCTGAATCATTGAGTTTGTCATCAACACTGATCACACGGGCAGCACTCAAATTCTTCTTTGTTTTTTCAAATAATTTTTTGGCTGACCCCCGGTATGCAATATCACACATGATTCCTTCCCGACGGGCCAAAGATAACAGCTCCATTGCCAAGGAATGAATATCTGGGTTTCCCGGAATAAACATCAAATCTGGTGTCAATGTCGGCGGCCCGTCCAGCAACATCCCCAGCCGCTCTATCCCGGCAGCCCAACCCACAGCAGGCGTCACCGGTCCACCAAGTGTCTCAATCAACCCATCATAACGGCCGCCCGCCAGCACGGTCCCCTGCGCGCCCAACCGGTCTGTCACAAATTCAAACGCGGTATGGCGATAATAATCGAGCCCCCGCACCAAACGGCTATTGCGTGTCCAGCTGACACCGCAGGCATCAAGCCCTTCGGTTACCTGCGCAAAAAATTCCTTCGCCTCGTCTGATAAGTAGGCGTCGATATCCGGCGCGCTGTCGGCAATCGGGCGGTCCTGCCGCTCTTTGCTATCCAATATCCGCAACGGATTGCGCTCCAGCCGGTCCTGGCTGTCTTGTGACAAATCAGCCTTATGTGCCTGAAAATGCTCCACCAGCGCGTCGCGCCATGCATCGCGACTTTCGGCATCGCCCAAAGTATTGAGCTGCAAGGTCACGCCATCATCTATACCCAGCTCCTTTAAAAGCTGATCGGCAAAACAGAGCAATTCAACATCTGCGGCTGCTTCGCCTGCTCCGATAATTTCGGCATCAAGCTGGTGAAACTGCCGATAACGGCCCTTTTGCGGGCGCTCATAACGGAAGAGCGGTCCATGCGTGGAAAGCTTCATCGGCATATGCTGCTGCCAGCCATTGGTCAGAAAGGCGCGACTGATACCGGCGGTAAATTCGGGCCGCAGGGTCAGGCTGTCGCCGCCGCGATCCTCGAATGAATACATTTCTTTGGACACGACATCGGTGGTTTCACCCAGTGACCGCGCAAAGACAGCGGTGGGTTCGAACACGGGCATTTGCACGCCCTTAAACCCGTAAAGCCGCCGCACGCGCTCAAAGGTTTCCACGACATGCTGGAAACGCTCTTGCTCTTCGCCAAATATATCCTGCGTGCCGCGCACCGGCTGCGGCGTTTGTATTTTTGCCATCATGTCCCTTTTGTCTTGGGGCGCTTTAGCCGGTGCTGCGCAAAAGCGAAAGATGGCTTGTTTTCTATTGCCAATATTGCCGCTTTTCTTATCGCACCACTGGACGCAGCCGCCAAAACGCGTCATTCAGCACAGAAGAAAAGCTTCAGGGGATTAACTTAGTATGCGTCTGGTTGCACTTTTGGGTCTGATTTCGGCCCTGTCCTTGGTTTCGCCTATCTCGGCTGCTTCTGCTGCTATGCCGGATAATCTCAGCAAGCCGGTCTATACCGCTCCTGAAGACACCATCCCGCGAGCGCAGGATATTCCCTATCCCGGCACGATGCAGCTGGAGGTGGATGCCCGCGACAATGTACAAGGTATTTTCCGCATCACGCAGGTGATCCCAGTGGCCGAGGCCGGCGAATTGACCCTGCTCTATCCCGAATGGCTGCCGGGTAACCACGCACCGCGCGGAGAGATTGAGAAACTGGCTGCCTTGGAATTTACCGCCGGCGGCCAGACGCTGGAATGGACCCGCGACAATGTAAATGTCTATGCCTTTCATCTGGTCGTGCCTGAAGGCGTTTCCGAAATTACGGCCAAATTTCAGTTTACCTCTGCCACCACCAGCAATCAGGGTCGGATTGTTATGGCGCCGTCTATGCTGAATCTGCGTTGGCATCAGGTTTCGCTTTATCCCGCTGGCCACTACGTCCGGCAGATTCCGGTAGAGGCAACGGCCATTTATCCCGCCGGATGGCGCGCGGCGAGTGCGATGCGCCCGAAAGCACGGCAGGATAAATCAACGGAGCTAAACCGCGTTGCCTATCAAAAGACCGATTATGACACATTGGTCGACAGTCCTGTCTTTGCCGGGAAATATTTTCAAACCCACCGGCTCAGCCGCAGGGTCCATCTGAATATTGTTGCCGATGATGCAAAGTATCTCAAACCCAGAAAAACGCACATCGCCAAACACAGTAAATTGGTGCGCGAGTCCGAGGCGCTATTTGGCAGTCATCCCTACGATCGCTATGATTTCCTACTGGCGCTGACCGAGGAAATGGGCGGCATTGGTCTGGAGCATCATCGCTCTTCGGAAAATGGTGTGAACCGGGAATATTTTACCAAATGGAATGACGGACCCGGTCGCCGCAATCTTTTGCCGCATGAAATTGTCCATAGCTGGAACGGCAAATATCGTCGTCCAGCAGGCATGTGGACGCCGGACTTTCGCGAACCGATGCGCGATAATCTGCTTTGGGTCTATGAAGGGCAAACGCAATTTTGGGGCTATGTTCTCGGCGCAAGATCCGGGCTCTATTCCAAGCAAGACACACTGGATGCCTTTGCGGCAATTGCGGCGGGCATGGATCGGCGTGTCGGCCGGCAATGGCGGGCTTTGATTGATACCACGCATGACCCGATTATTTCAGCGCGGCGGCCCAAACCGTGGAGTAGCTGGCAACGGCAGGAAGATTATTACAATGAAGGCCTGCTGATCTGGCTGGAGGCTGACGGCATTATCCGCCGCGAATCCGGTGGCAAAAAATCACTCGAAAATTTTGCGCGAACCTTCTTCAAGGGTAAAAATAGTGACTATGGCGTCGTCACTTATACGCTGCCTGATGTGATCGATGCACTCAACGCCGTGCAACCATTTGATTGGGCCAGTTTCATTCAAGAAAGAGTTTATAAACCGACCACGCAGGCCCCCAAAAATGGCCTCGCCTTGGGCGGATATAAGCTTGTCTATAATGCGACGCAAAGCGACTTCATCAGCGCCAACGACAAACGCCGCAAGCAAATCGATCTCAGCCATAGCATCGGCATGGTGATGAGTGACAAAGGCGTCGTCAAAGGCGTCATGTGGGGTGGTCCGGCCTTCAAGGCTGGTCTGAAAACCGGCCTCACCATTACCGCCGTCAACGGCAAGGCTTATAGCGGCGAGATGCTCACCCAAGCGATTGAAGAAAATCGAGGGCAAATGAATAAAATCGAGATTTTTGCGAAGAATGACGATCAATATAGTAATTTTATGGTCGATTATTCAGGCGGGCTTCGCTATCCGCACCTCGAAAAGATCATAGCGGGCGAAACCGCTGGAGAGGGTAGCCAAGCTGAAGGGGGCATTGACCGGCTTTTAAAGCCAAGAACCAGATAATAGGACCACATACCCTATGGACATCACCAAAATCCCGATCGGCGATAATCCGCCGGAAAGCCTGAACGTCATTATCGAAGTTCCCGTTGGCGGTGAACCGGTAAAATATGAATTTGATAAAGCATCTGGCGCGCTGTTCGTGGATCGCATTTTGCACACACCGATGCGCTATCCTGCCAATTACGGCTTTATTCCGCACACATTGTCGCCCGATGGCGATCCACTGGACGCTCTGGTGGTGGCGCGCTCGCCGTTCATGCCCGGTTGTGTCGTACGCTGCCGACCGATTGCGGTGCTCAACCTCGAAGACGAACATGGCGGCGATGAAAAACTGCTCTGTGTCCCGATTGACGCGACCTTCCCTTATTATCGAGCAATTGGCGAAGGCGGCGACCTGCCCGAAATCGTCATGCAACAGATTGAGCATTTCTTCACTCATTACAAAGACTTGGAACCGGAAAAATGGGTCCGTGTCGGCAAATGGGGCGATGCCGAAGAAGCCAAGCGCGTTGTTTTGGAAGCAATAGAGTTGGCGAAAACCAAAAAATGACCAGAATATCTCTAATGGCTGGATTGGCGCTGATCGCCAGTCTGGCCGCTTGCACGACTCCAGAAACCCGCGTGCGCAACGGATTGATGAGCGCAGGCTTATCCAAGCCTATATCAAGCTGTATGGCAGACCGCATGGTTGACCGTCTGTCTTTCTCGCAAATCGACAAGCTCAATGGCCTCGGCAAACTCAGAAAACGCGATCCCGGGGATATTAGCGTCAATGAATTTGTGAAACGGACCAAGGCGCTGCAAGACCCCGAGATCCTCGGCGTTGTGACCTCTTCAGGGGTTGTTTGCGCGCTAAAGTGAAGCGCCTGTCAAAATCATCAGCATGAATCGTGACCGATCCGGGCCGAAGGGCTGGAAATCCCTATCAGACTATGCTTTAGCCCTGCACAAGACTCGATAACCGAATATATAAGAAAGGCGCTGCACCGTCCCATGAACATCCATGAATATCAGGCCAAAGAAGAACTCGCCAAATATGGCATTGGCATTCCAGCAGGCCACGCGGCCCTGACCGTAGAAGAAGCCGTTGCAGCAGCTGAAAAACTGCCCGGACCGCTCTATGTCGTGAAGGCACAAATTCATGCCGGCGGACGCGGCAAAGGCAAGTTCAAGGAACTCGGCCCAGATGCCAGCGGCGGCGTACGTCTTTCCAAATCAGTCGATGCCGTGCGCGACAATGCAACGGAAATGCTCGGCAACACGCTGGTCACCATCCAGACCGGTGACGAAGGCAAACAGGTCAACCGGCTCTATGTCACCGATGGTGTGGATATCGAGGAAGAATATTACCTCTCCATGCTGGTTGACCGCGCAAGCGGTCGTATCGCGATGATCGTCTCCACCGAAGGCGGCATGGACATTGAAGACGTCGCGCATAACACGCCGGAAAAAATCAAGACGATCACGATTGATCCCGCGCAGGGCTTTATGCCGCATCACGGCCGGGCGATGGCTTTTGCTCTGGGTCTTTCCGGTGATCTCAACAAGCAGGCCCAGAAACTCGGCAAACAGCTTTATACCGCATTTACCGACATGGATTGCGAGATGCTGGAAATTAACCCGCTCGTAGAAACCAAAGATGCGCAGCTACTCGTGCTCGACACGAAAATGAGCTTTGATGGCAATGCTTTGATGCGCCACCCCAATCTGGTGGAACTGCGCGATGTGACAGAGGAAGATCCGGCAGAAGTCGAAGCGTCTAAATATGACCTCGCCTATATTAAATTGGACGGCAGCATCGGCTGCATGGTCAATGGTGCCGGTCTCGCGATGGCGACGATGGACATCATCAAACTCAACGGCGCATTCCCTGCCAACTTCCTCGATGTAGGCGGCGGCGCGACGACAGAAAAAGTCACCGCAGCTTTCAAAATCATCCTGGCTGACCCAGCAGTTGAAGGCATTTTGGTCAACATTTTTGGCGGCATCATGAAATGCGATATTATTGCTGAAGGCATTGTTACCGCAGCCAAGGAAGTCGACCTGTCGGTTCCTCTAGTGGTCCGGCTCGAAGGCACGAATGTTGCCAAGGGTAAGGAAATTCTGGCGAATAGCGGTCTTCCGATCGTTTCTGCCGATGACCTTGGCGATGCCGCGCGGAAAATTGTTGCACAAGTGAAAGACGCTGCCTGAACCGCAGGTTAGGCACAAAGTACAGCTAGGCATCAGTCGTGCAAATGATGATGCTGCGCCGCAACATAGATATTTGACGTTTACGTGAACGTAAGCTAAGACGTTTGCAGAAATATAAAGAAGGAAACAGCAATGAAAATCCTGGTGCCCGTCAAACGGGTCATAGACTATAACGTAAAACCGCGGGTTAAATCCGACGGCAGCGGCGTCGATCTCGCCAATGTCAAAATGTCGATGAACCCGTTCGATGAAATCTCTGTCGAAGAAGCGATTCGCCTGAAAGAAGCAGGCAAGGCAGAAGAAATCATCGCTGTTTCGGTTGGCCCGCAAAAAGCGCAGGAAACATTGCGTACCGCTCTCGCCATGGGCGCAGACCGGGCGATCCTGGTGATGACTGATGATGAAGTCGAACCGCTGGGCGTTGCCAAAATCCTTGCCAAAATCGTTGAAGAAGAAGCACCAAAGCTGGTCATCTGCGGTAAACAGGCGATTGACGATGACAGCAACCAAACCGGACAAATGCTCGCAGCGTTGCTCGGATGGGGTCAGGGCACATTTGCCAACACCGTCGCGGTTGACGGCGACAGCATCGAAGTGAAGCGTGAAATTGATGGCGGCTTGCAGACAGTTAAATTGAACCTGCCTGCCGTGGTCACCACTGACCTCCGCCTCAACGAGCCACGCTATGCATCGCTGCCCAACATCATGAAGGCAAAGAAAAAGCCGATGGATGAGAAAACACCGGCTGATTACGGCGTAGATATTTCTCCGCGCCTCACCACCACAAATGTCACCGAGCCGCCTGTCCGTCAGGCCGGTGAAAAGGTTGAAGATGTGGATGCGCTGGTCGCGAAACTTAAAGCTGTAGGAGCGATCTGATGAAAACTCTTGTACTCGTAGAACATGACAATACGAACATGAAAGACGCGACGCTGGCTGTTGTCACCGCCGCGTCGCAATTGGGCGAAGTCCATGCATTGGTCGTCGGCTCTGGCTGTGCCAGTGTGGGTGAGCAAGCCGCAAAAGTCGCTGGCGTTGCCACCGTGCATGTGGCCGATGATGCCGCGCTCGCCAATCAGCTCGCTGAAAATGTTGCGCCATTGGTTGCTAGCCTGATGGAACGCCATGACGCTTTCCTCGCGCCCGCCACCACGACCGGCAAAAACATTGCGCCGCGCGTCGCTGCTTTGCTCGACGTGATGCAGATTTCCGACATTCTTTCGGTGGAAAGCGAAGACACGTTCACTCGTCCAATTTACGCGGGTAACGCGATTGCGACCGTCAAATCATCGGATGCTAAGAAAGTCATCACCGTGCGCGGTACGGCTTTTGACAAGGCAGCCACCGAAGGCGGCTCTGGCACAATCGAAGGCGTCACCGGTGCAGGCGAATCCGGCTTGTCGAGCTTCGTCAGCGAAGAAATCGCCAAGTCCGAGCGTCCCGAACTGACCAGCGCGAAGATCATCGTATCGGGTGGTCGCGCATTGGGCTCTTCGGAAAAATTCGAAGAAGTCATCACGCCGCTGGCCGACAAACTTGGCGCCGGCATCGGTGCTTCACGCGCTGCGGTTGATGCGGGTTATGTCCCTAACGATTATCAGGTCGGCCAGACCGGCAAAATCGTTGCTCCAGAAGTCTATATCGCCATCGGCATTTCCGGCGCGATCCAGCATCTGGCAGGCATGAAAGACTCCAAGGTCATTGTCGCGATCAACAAAGACGAAGACGCGCCGATTTTCCAGATTGCCGATATCGGACTGGTTGCGGATTTGTTTAACGCCGTGCCGGAATTGACTAGCAAGGTATAAGCCTTTCGATCAAAGTGATACTTTGATCGAGTTTGACAATTTAGGACCCCGGCGGGAAACCGCTGGGGTTTTTTGTAGTTGGCGGTATCTTTTGAAAATTAGAATAACGAGAGCGCAGGGCTATGGAACTTTATCCCAACTTCGAAAATGACAAATTTGATGGCGGATTCTCACCGGAAATTGATTACTTTGGTCTGTCGGAATTTGGAACGCGCTTAACAAACTTACTTCTGTCACTAGGAGCAGGTTCATCGCTCATGTTGGACGGGAAATGGGGAACCGGAAAAACTCACTTTGCCAAACTTTTGAGAGGGCATCTGAAAAAGCAAAAGGTCCCGGTCATCTATTTCAACGCCTTCGAACACGATCACATGAGTGTACCTTTTGAAGCAATTTGCTCTGCGATAACAAAAGCTGCCAATGAGAATATTGAACACCCAGAAGCAGTCCGGGATAAATTTCTTAAAGTTGCGGGAAAAGTTGGGAAGGGTGTAGCTTTAACCGCAGGACGTATCGGAATTAGACTCGCCACAGCAGGAGCACTAGATTTTACCGACCTTGGTCTGGTTAAAGACAATGCGGATGCAATTGCAGATGCAATCGATGATGAAGTCGAAAAATCAGTGCAAGCTGCAATACTTAGCGGAGCAGTTGCGGAAAGGACCCTCGCTGAATTCAGGACTGAACTGTCGGAGCTGAGGCTGGCGCTCAGCGGCGAAAAGGATCAACCACTAATTATTATTATCGATGAACTGGATAGGTGTCGGCCAGACTTTTCGATCGGCCTCTTAGAATCGATCAAACATTTTTTTGGCATCCCCAAGATTCATTTTTTGCTGGTTACAAATCTGGATCAAATGGAGGGATACACGAATCACCTTTATGGCACTGGCAAAAAATCGCGAGAATATCTCTCAAAATTTTATGATGTAGTTATTTCCTTTCCTCCCAAAAATTTGAATGAAGTTATCAATAAGCATAAGATTATCGTAAATAACTACTTTCGAGGTAAATTTGATTCTTATCATGACAACCAAAGGTTGCATTATGTACAAGAAAATTTGGCACATTTTGGCAAGTCGTACAATTTATCAATCAGGTCTACTCTCAAGGCATGTGCGACAGCCTACATGGCGATGCTATCACTTAAGCCGCGGTACTTAGGGCCGCCTTCGCTCATCGCCATTTTGTGCGTGATGAAAGAAGTTAGGCCTGACCTTTATACTAAAGCTGCTCAAGGAACGTTGGCCGAGTCTGAAGTCACATCCTTTCTGGAAGGTGGTAACTGGAAGCGTGAATCGACCTTAGAACGACAATCGCAAATATTGCGCTGGCATGTTGCCAGTCAAGAACGTGCGCAGAGCGAGGAATTTAAAGGCGTTGGCAGCCAGTATGACCAATTTAGCGTATCTCGAGAAGAAATAATTCCTTTAATTATAAGCTCGGTAATCGAGATGTACGATTTTCATTTTTCAGAGCAATAGGTCGATTAATGTTCAACATTGGTTCAAGCACCAAGCATAAAAATAGTATCATTCGCAACCATTCGCCCCTCCCACACCCCATCTCATCGCTAAAACCACCCACCACGGTTGCGCGATTCAAAACCGACCCCTAACGGCCCGCCTCCCGATCAATGGATGGGGCGGACGTCAACGGTTGGGTTTCATATGGCCCGCCCGCATGCAGTATCTCTGATACCGGCATGTACGGATGCTGCTTTATCTCGATTGGTTGCATGAGTAGCTCAATTGGATAGAGCACTGGTTTCAAACACCAGGTAAGCGAGTTCGATTCTCGTCTCAACGCACCACTGGATAGCTCAGATGGTTAGAGCACAAGACTTGTAATCTTGCTGTCGCAGGTTCGATTCCTGCTCCAAACTCGGTCTGTAAAAGGACCCCAGCACTCATAATGCTGTTTTGAGTAATACCGGGTTCGGGGACCGGCATGTGAACGGCGCGGCGTCTGCGGCGGGCGGGAGTTTTCGGATTTCCAAACGCCAAGGGCAAAGCGCCTGCCACCATGGCAAACGGTTCGGCTAATGCGTGATGATGGCGCTGTGCCGGGGTCGATGGGAGATGTTTTCGAACGCCTCTCTATCCGCCTCGCGCGCTGCAAAATCCGCTCCGCCTTGGCCCGCCGCGCGGCATGCCACCGGTCCCTGAATCTTATCCGGGGCCTGTTTGATTGGGGAAACGCTTTGGGCCAATTCCGGCCCCGGGCAAATGTAAAAGGAGATTGGCGTGAGCTGATATTTGAGTGAGTATTATGTTGTATTTGATTGACAAGCTGATGGGCCGCACGCGGGTAACCATCAATGAAAACGAACGGGCGATCTGGCTTTATAAGGGCGAGTTAAGCGGACTATTGGGAGCAGGCGAGCATGTCCTGCCAAACCGGCGCAAGCAATTGCGGGTTGAGCGCATGGCGCTGAACGGTGCAGCTTTTGTATCGGTCTATGAAAAGGCGCTTTTTGAAAAAGCACCGGATCAGGCCGGCGCGCATCTGACCCAATATCGGACCGGAACCAACGAGATTGCTGTCATAGAATGCGACGGACAGATTCATTCTGTCCTCTCTCCGGATAGCAAGCTCACCGTCTGGACCGACGCCGGTCCGTGGAAGGCAGAGGTCGTGCAGCTGGAGAAAAACCCAGTGATCGCACCCGCCTTGCTGCAGCGGCTGATAAAGGCCGGCGTGGCAAGCCTGCTCAATCAAGTCCGGATTATCGAGGTGGACAAGGGTCAGATCGGCCTGCTCACCGTCGATGGTCAGATGGCTGGTGAATTGACGCCGGGTGTCACGGGCTACTGGATGGTTGGTCAGAAAGTCGCCGTAAAGATCGTTGATCTGACGCGGCAGCCACTCGACGTGACCGGTCAGGAACTGTTGACCAAAGATCGCGTGACGCTGCGGATCAACGTCTCTGCTGAATATCGGGTCGTTGATCCGGTGAAAGCAGTGACCGAGGTCAAGGACTTCACCGATGCGCTGTACCGGGCGCTGCAATATGCGTTCCGGAAAACGCTTGGCGCGATGACGCTCGATCAGATCCTCGAAAAGCAGGTGACGATCGATGCCGAAGCCGCCACGAAAGTCCGGAGCGATATGGCGGCCATTGGTCTGGAAGTATCCGAGATCATCCTAAAGGACGTGATCCTGCCGGGTGAAATGCGGGAGCTTTTGAACCAGGTGGTTTCTGCGCAGAAAGCGGCTGAGGCCAACGTCATCAAACGGCGGGAAGAAACCAACGCAACGCGGTCTCTTCTGAACACCGCAAAGGTGATGGCCGATAACCCGGTCATGCTGCGGCTTAAAGAGCTTGAGGCTCTGGAAAGCATCGCTGGCAAGGTTGACCGGTTGACGGTCAACAACGGCACTAGCGGTTTGATGAATGATATCGTCAAACTGACCGAGAATTAGTCAGCCAAACAAGGAAGGGCGCGGTAGCAATATCGCGCCCTTTCATTTTATACGGTGAACGATTCCCCACACCCGCAATCGCCTTTGGAATTCGGATTGTTGAACACGAAGCCAGCGGTAAAATCATCTTCCTGCCAGTCCATGGTGGACCCGATCAGATAGAGCACGCTGGGGCCATCCACATAGAACACGCCGCCGGGGGTGACGATCTTCTCGTCGAATTTTACTTCCTCGGTGACATAATCCACCGAGTAAGCGAGGCCCGAACAGCCTCTGCGCGGGGTCGACAGTTTCACGCCGATCACATCTTCAGGCGCTTTGGCCATTAGGTCGGCAATGCGCTGTTCTGCTGCTGGCGTCAGGATGATTGCCGCTGGAATTTCTCTGGTTTTGGTTTTCGTTTCCGTCATATCTAAAGCCTCTTTTGCCAAAACAATGCCTTGCCCATTTCAGGGTCCAGCACATAGTCACCATAGCCCAGCGACGCATAAAGCGCCCTGGCCGGCGTGTTGCCTTCGAGCACTTCCAGGGTCACTTTGCAGGCCCCGGCTTCGTGCGCGACGGTATCTATTTCTGCGAAGAGCGCCCGTCCGACGCCCGTACCGCGATAATCCTTGGCAACCACAATATCGTGAATATTGATCAGTGGTTTTCCGCCAAAGGAGGAAAATGTAGTCATCAAATTGGCGAGGCCTGCAACCTCGTCACCAACATAAGCCAAAAGCGAAGATGCCGCCGGTGTCGCTGCCAGCCCCGGTACCAGAGCCGCCTGTACCTGCGGCGACAAATCTTCACCGCCCCCCATGGGGTCCATCGCATAGGCGCGCAGCATCTGAACGATCGCCGCCGCGTGATCGGCATTGGCGTAATCCGCACGCACGACCGTTGCAGAGGATGCTGCTTTAAGGGAGGCCGTCGCCGTCATAGCATCCCCAGTTCCAGCTTCGCTTCGTCGCTCATTTTCTGCGGATCCCATGGTGGATCCCAAACGAGATTCACTTCGCTATGGCCCACGCCGGGAACACTGCCGACCTGCATTTCAATTTCGCCGGGCATGGATTCGGCCACCGGACAATGCGGGGTGGTCAAGGTCATGGTAACAATCGCGTGATTATCCGGTGTGATTTCGACACCATAGATCAGGCCAAGGTCATAGATATTCACTGGAATTTCTGGGTCATAAATCGACTTCAAGGTATCGACGACGGCCTCATAAAGATCGCCGCCGGCTTCACCCGCCGGTGTTTCGGTCGGTTGCTGTGCCAGAAAGCCTTCGAGGTAATCGCGCTTGCGGTTTAACTTGCTGGCATCACTTTCGGCCTCATAGGGCGAGGGAGCCATGACCTGCGCCGGCTTCTCTTCAACCGCATCCTCGACTTTCGCCAAGGGTGGCTTTTCCACGCTGTCGACTTCTTCGACCAAAATTTTGCGTTCTTCGTTCATCTCTTTTTCCTACCCGAAAATCTTTCTTACCCGTTCGATACCCTTTACCAAGGCTGCGACATCTTCTGCGTCGCTGTAAATCCCGAAACTCGCCCGCGCAGTTGCTGGTACACCGAGATAGTCCATCAAAGGCTGTGCACAATGATGGCCGGCACGGATCGCAACCCCGCCTTCATCCAATATAGTGGCGACATCATGCGGATGCACGTCACCGACCGCAAAACTTAATATTCCCATGCTCTTATCCGGGCCGAATACCCGCACGCTGTTGATTCCGGACAAGGCTTCGCGCGCCATAGCCAGCGTGGCGTTTTCATGGGCCGAGATCACGTCCAGACCAATGCCTTCAACATATTGGATCGCTGCGTCCAAGCCGACAACACCGGCAATATGCGGCGTGCCCGCTTCAAACCGTCCCGGAGGAGGCGCATAGGTCGTGCCCTCGAAACTCACGCGGTCAATCATCGACCCGCCGCCCTTCCATGGGGGCATGGCGTCGAGAATGTCATACGGCGCCCAAAGCGCACCAACGCCGGTTGGACCGTAAATTTTGTGACCGGAGAACACGTAAAAGTCGCAGCCTAGGTCTTGCACATCGACTGGCAATCGCGGTGCGGCCTGACAGCCATCGAGCAACAGTTTTGCACCGACTTTATGAGCCATCGCGGCGGCGCGCTTGGCATCCAGTAACGATCCCAAAACATTGGAAACATGCGCCAGCGCTACAAGCTTGTGCCGCTCGGTTAGATTCGCCTCGACCCAGTCCAGATCAATCTGGCCATCTTCGGTCAAGGGCGCGACATCGATATGTGCCCCCACCTGCTCGGCCAGCATTTGCCACGGCACGATATTGCTGTGATGCTCCAGCTGCGACAACATGATGCGGTCATCTTTGCCGACATTCGTATTGCCCCAGCTTTCAGCAACCAGATTGATGCTGTCGGTCGCGCCGCTGGTGAAGACGATTTCATTCTCACTCGCGGCGCCCAAGAAACCAGCAACCCGCTTACGGGCGGCTTCAAAGGCCAGTGTCATATTAGCTGAGCGTTCATACACGCCGCGATGGACAGTCGCATAATCGGGGCCATAGGCACGAGCAATCGCGTCCAATACCGGCTTCGCCTTTTGTGCGGTCGCAGCGGTATCCAGATAATGCCAATCATCGGCTATTCCCGGAAAATCGCCGCGGTGGCTTGTCTTAATGGCGGACATTTTATTCACGACAAATGTTCCAAAACCTCAAGCGCCTTGCTCTCAATCGCTTCGCGCGCCGCGTCATCATCCATGCTGACAAAAGCATCGGCGATAAACGCCTGTAGCATCAATTTCTGCGCCAATTCCGGCGGCAAGCCGCGCGAGGCCATGTAGAACAGCGCCTGCTTGTCGAGCTCCCCGACAGTCGCGCCATGGGCACATTTCACATCGTCGGCGAAAATTTCCAGCTCGGGCTTCGCATTAGCGGTCGCCGTGCGGTCGAGCAGCATCGCCTTGACCGACTGCGCTGCGTCCGTCTTCTGTGCATCGCGCGCGACGTTGACTTTGCCTAGGAAACTTCCGGTGGCTTTCCCAGCGAGTACCGAGCGCACAACCTGATTGGATGTTGCATTCGGCTGCGCATGAATAGTCTCGGTCACAATCTCCAAAGTTTGTGTGCCCGACCCCATTATCGCACCGCCCAGTTCAAAATGCGCGCCTTTACCAAGCGTGGCTTTGACCTGAATGCGGCCATAATCAGCGGCACTGGCCAGCACATGCAAAGCGAAAGTGGCATTGTCGCCAATGGTGATATCGAGATCAACTATGCCCACGCCGTCAATGATTGGCAGCGCCGCAATCTGGCGGGAGGCTGTTTCACCAGCAGGAACATTGATATGCTCCGGCCCGTCGAGCTTAGGCCAAACAGCCTCAAGCGCCTTCAGATCAGCATAGCGCCACGCTTCATCGCGCTTGGTTGGGAGAGGAAGTGTCATTGTCATTTGCGTGCCGCCATCAATTCTTTACGTAATTTGGCCAATAATTTGGGCTTTTTTGCATCAACACAGGTTTTGACCGCTTCACCCTGCGCGCCATCACGAATGCAGCGGACGGCTGTTTTGCAAAGCCGCTTATCAAGGTTGATATTGCCGCTCGATTTGTCGGTCGAGCACGTATATTTGCCCTTCGCATTCTTGCCGACAGCGACAGAAATGCCATCCAGCCGTTTGCCAATCACGACAATTTCAGTCTCGACCGGAGATATGGTCGCTGGTGCCGCCATAAACAGAAGGGATACCATAGCGATCATGCCGCGACCGCCTCATAGCCTTCTTCTTCGAGCTGCAGCGCCAGTTCAGGGCCGCCGGTTTTGACGATCCGGCCGTTTGCCAGCACATGAACAAAATCGGGCTTCACCAGATCGAGCAGGCGTTGATAGTGAGTGATGAGCAATACCGCTTTATCGGGTTTCCGCATAATCGCATTAATCCCGGAACCGACAACCCGCAGCGCGTCGATGTCGAGGCCGCTATCGGTCTCGTCAAGGATTGCCAGCTTGGGATCGATAATCCCCATCTGGACCATTTCGTTGCGCTTCTTCTCGCCGCCGGAAAAACCAACATTGACCGCGCGTTTGAGCATATCCATGTCCATCTTCAACAGACCTGCTTTTTCCTTGGCCAGCTTGATAAACTCAGCGCCAGATAAAGGCGCTTCACCGCGCGACTTGCGCTGGCTGTTTAGGCTTTCGCGCAGGAATTGCAGATTGGACACACCGGGAATTTCGACCGGATATTGGAAGCCGAGAAAGATACCCGCTGCGGCCCGCTCATGCGGATCGAGTTCGAGCAGGTCCTGACCGTCAAAACTCACACTTCCAGATGTGATTTCGTAACCGGGCCGTCCACCGAGCGCATAAGACAGCGTCGACTTGCCAGCGCCATTAGGACCCATGATCGCGTGGATTTCGCCTGCGTTTAGTTCGAGCGAAAGCCCTTTGAGGATTTCTGTATCGCCAACGGAGGCGTGGAGGTTTTCAATTTTTATCATTATGTCTCACGTTTTTTAAAATAAAGAAAAGTACAGATAGCCAAGGGACCGATCAGGACTAACGCAATTAACAACTCGCCAATTCGTCCCATTTCTTCGCCTTGGAAAGCAAACTTCCACATCAACCAAAAGGCCACAATTGGAGAAAAAACAGCGAACGTGCCGAAAATTCCAAAAAGATGCCTGCTCACCCCACACTCCCCTCAAGCGAAATCGCCAGCAATTTCTGCGCTTCGACCGCAAATTCCATCGGCAGTTGCTTCAACACATCCTTGGCAAAGCCGTTGACGATCAGGGACACCGCTTCTTCCTCGTCCAGCCCGCGTTGCTGGGCGTAGAACATCTGGTCGTCGGAAATTTTTGACGTCGTTGCTTCATGCTCAATCTGCGCAGTCGGGTTTTTTACCTCAATATAAGGCACGGTATGCGCGCCACTTTTGTCGCCGAGCAGCAGGCTGTCACATTGCGTGAAATTCCGCACATTTTCTGCGTTCGCCCCTACGCGGACCAAGCCGCGATAGGTATTGTCGCTATTACCTGCGCTTACACCTTTGGAAATAATCGTCGAACGGGTGTTCTTGCCGTTGTGGATCATCTTGGTGCCGGTATCGGCCTGCTGATAATTGTTGGTCAGTGCCACCGAGTAGAATTCGCCAACGCTATTCTCGCCATTCAGCACGCAGCTGGGATATTTCCAGGTTACCGCGCTGCCAGTCTCCACCTGAGTCCAGCTAATCTTGCTGTTCTTGCCCTGACACAGGCCGCGCTTGGTCACGAAGTTATAGATGCCGCCTTTGCCGTTCTCGTCACCGGGATACCAGTTCTGAACGGTGCTATATTTAATCTCGGCATCATCCATCGCGACCAGCTCGACCACGGCAGCATGAAGCTGATTCTCATCGCGCATCGGCGCGGTGCAGCCTTCGAGATAGCTGACATAGCTACCTTCTTCAGCGATAATCAGGGTCCGTTCAAACTGGCCCGTATTCTCCGCATTGATCCGGAAATAGGTGCTGAGTTCCATCGGGCATTTGACGCCCTTGGGAATATAGACAAACGTCCCATCGCTAAACACGGCGCAATTGAGCGTCGCGAAATAATTATCCTTCATCGGTACAATTTTGCCGAGATATTTGCGGACAAGGTCGGGATATTCTTTAATCGCTTCGGAAATGGAACGGAAAATCACGCCCGCCTCTTCCAGTTCTTCCCGGAAAGTAGTCGCAACTGAAACACTGTCAAACACAGCATCTACCGCAACCTTGCGCGCGCCTTCAACACCAGCGAGAACCTTTTGTTCTTCAATCGGTATGCCAAGCTTTTCATAGACCCGCAGGATTTCCGGATCGACCTCGTCGAGGCTGCCAAGCTTCTCCTTGGCCTTGGGCTCTGCATAATAATAGGCATCCTGGTAATCGATCATCGGGATTTCGAGCTTCGCCCAATCCGGTGTTTCCATCGTTTCCCACATCCGAAACGCTTTCAGACGCCAGTCGAGCATCCATTGCGGCTCACCTTTTTTGTCGGAAATGAAGCGGACCGTGTCTTCGTTCAGGCCTTTGGGCGCAAAATCCTGTTCGATGTCGGACGACCAGCCAAATTCATAGCTGCTGGCATTATCGACCGCGGCTTGCGCCTCAGCGTTCATTGCTGTCCGCTCGTCCTGTTCCTGGATATCCGTTTTTAATGCTTCGCTCATAACGCTTGTTCCATGCTTTTAATTTTCTGTGCGGCAGGGGAACCTGCCAGGCTCGCCAGACTGACATCGTCCAGCGCTTTACGGATAGCCTGGTTCACGGCGCCCCAATGTAGTTTGACGGTACAATTATCTTCCAGTGCGCAGTCATGATTGCCTTCAATGGTGCAGCACGTAATCGCTAGCGGCCCCTCAACTGCCTCAACAATATCAGCGAGGCTGATGGATGCCGGCGGACGGGCGAGCCTGATTCCACCACCAATGCCGCGAGTCGACTCGATCAATCCGGCAGAGGATAGACGGCTGACCAGCTTTTGCGTTGTCGGCAACGGCACACCGGTTTCCTGAGACAATGTCGATGCATTGAGCTTGCCCTCTGCCAAAAGCGCAGCACCGCAGTGCCGCGAAGCAGCGGACATCAGGACAACAGCATAGTCGGCAAGGCTGGAAAGCCGCATAAAATCTCTCAAAAATCGTGTGATTCTCTAAATAAGACCTATTTAGTCGTATTTAGGAAGGATTGCAACTCCCAGCAGGCCTTACGTATCAGAAGTGAGAGGCGGGATATGGCCTTTTAACAGGCCCCGCTGGTCAATCAGCCTAGCTGTTTCACCTTCGGCCACCCGCAATTTGGTCGGCGTGGTTCCGGCAAAGAATTTTATCTCGCGGATCATATGTGATTGATCATAAAAAGCATCTTCCAGCGCAAGCAACTCATCTTCATTATGCTCTGCGTAGGCTCGGGCCGCCCTAAGAGCACGATATTTGCGCGCGAGATATTTGGGCGCCATACCATAAAGCTTGTTAACCGTGCGAAGCACTTGGCGAGAACTTTGATCTGAGCGCTCCATAAGCGCGCTTACCGGCGGAGAAGGCTCTGATGACAGCCATTCATCCACCATTTTCGTAAACTGCTCGACCTCTGGCTTAACCCGGTGGCGCAGGTCCCGGAAAATCCGGTCGGCCCAAGCGGTCATCCCGTCGACATTTTCGCAACCGCGCAGCAATTCCAGGCTTTTGTCGATTTCATTGGTGAATATTTTCCCTGCCGGCACCGCCTTATCGGCAAAATCCGCTGCTGATTTCTTGGTAAGTGCGGACCAACCGGCCGGCAAAAGACCGACACCAAACATACGAAATGGCCCTTTCACATCAAAATGCATCGCGCCGGTCGAAGGCCCAACCAGCATCGCGTCTTTACCCGGATAAGTTTTCCCATCGGCAAAACCAAGCTCCGCCGTTCCTTCCAACAGGAACCGCAGTTGGGCTATCGCAGCCCGCTCATTATCCGCAAATTTTGGATGCTCGACCTCAAAAAGATAATAGACCGAGACCAAGTCCCGGACATCTTCTGCAGGCGCAAAATATCTCAGACTAACCAAAACGAACCCCTTCATCCGGCGCGGGGGCGAGCCGGAACACCATTGGTTGCACGCTTATAGCCAAAAAAATAGGAAAAAAAACTGGCCTAGCCAAATAAATGACTAGGCCAAAAAGGAAAAGAAGTTCTAGCCACAATAATGTCGCAGTCAGAGTTCTTTGGGTCGCAACGCCTTAATGCACCCAAATCACCGCAAAATAATTGGACAAAAAGGACATAATTTCATTTTGTTCGTTGACAGTTACGGCCAACAAAAAGGCTTTTAGCGTGTCTCGGCAATCCAGCTATCCACGCGTTCTTCCATAATGTTGAGCGGAACGGGGCCGCTGCGCAAAATGACATCATGGAAATCGCCCATAGTGAACTTGTCCCCAAGCTGCTTTTGCGCCCTTGCCCGCAATTCCATAATCTTCAGCTTGCCAATCATGTAGGCCGTCGCTTGTCCGGGATAGACGATATAGCGCTCAATCGCCTTGCGGATATCGCCGTCCGGATTAGGCGTATTGTCGGTGAGATATTTGATCGCTTTCTCGCGACTCCAGCGCTTGTCGTGGATGCCAGTGTCCACCACTAACCGGCAAGCGCGCCAAAGCTCCATGCCAAGCCGGCCAAAGTCCGAATAGGGGTCGGTATAAAAGCCCATATCCTTGCCCAATTCTTCGGTATAAAGACCCCAGCCTTCTGAATAGGCCGTGACGCCGCCAAATTTCCGGAACGCGGGCAAATCTCCCAGCTCGGTTTGGATCGCGAGCTGCAAATGGTGACCCGGCAACGCTTCATGGTAAGCCAGCGCTTCCAGTTCGGTTTTCGACATGCTTTTCAGATCATAGAGATTGACATAATAAGTGCCAGGCCGCGATCCATCGGGCGCGGGGCGCTGGTAAAATGCCTTGCCCGCAGATTTTTCGCGGAACGCTTCAACTGGCTTGATGATAAAAGGCGCCTTGGGCAGCGTGTTGAAAAATTTCGGCAGCTCTTTTTCCATCTCTGCCAGCTTCGCATTGGCCTCAGCCAAGTAATCTTCCCGGCTGGTGTGGAAATATTGATCGCCTGTACGGAGATGTTTGAAAAAATCCTGCAAGCTGCCTTCAAAACCGACCTTCGCCATGATCGTGCGCATTTCACCATGAATACGCGCGACATTATCAAGTCCAATTTTATGGATTTCATCAGCCGTCAGATCGGTCGTCGTGTAATTTTTCAGCCGCTCGGCATAATAAGCCGCTCCGTCCTTGAACCGCCAGACGCCATCACCATCGACTGCCATTTTCTGCTGCCGCTCCATTTCGGCAATCAGCTTTTTATAGGCAGGGGCTAGGCTGCCGGTCAAAGCAGTACGTCCCCGCGCAATCAAGTCGGCTTTCTCAGCATCGGGAATGGATAGCGCATTCACTTTCTTTTTCAGATCAGCGTAAATGGGAGAATCTTCGCCATCTTCAAATGGCGCACCGCTGATCACATTTTTGGTGTCATTGATCACGTAGGGGAAAACCCAATCCGGGACGATGATGCCGTCATTTGCACGCTCGGCCGATTGTGCGACCAGTGAATCAAAAAATGGGCCCGACGCGTTGAGCCGGCCAACATAGGCTTCGGCATCCGCTTTGTTGGTCACCCGGTGAATATTGATCATGAAGGCTGGAATCTGACTCTGCGCGCCATTCATCTGATCAAAAATATAGCTGTTCCGGCGAAATGGGAAGGCTTCTTTCGAGCGCTCGGCCCGTGCCTGAAACAGCCGATAGCTGAGTTTACTGTCATCATTTAGCTGACTTTCGTCAAACTCGGCTTCCATCACGGTCAACGCTTCTTGACCGCGCTCATATTGCTCTATTTCCGCGGCTTCGCTGGGATCATCCAGCTTGGCATAATCCGCATCCCTGATACCGCGAAAGGATTTCGAAATCGGGGAGTTGGCCAGTTCTATCCGGTCATAATCTTCAAAAAAGACGGAAAGACGCGCGTTAACATCACTATCAACTTCGACCTGTTCGGCCTGCGCCGCTGATGAATTGGCACTGGCGCTAGCAATGTCTCCGTTTGTGGAGGAGCAAGCGGCGAGCATAGCGGTGGTGGCTAGGAGGACATATTTGGTCATTGCGATTCCCTTTATGATTACCCCTTTGCTATCAGGTCATTTTCGCGTCGTAAACACGCCGCGTAATTTAATTACAAAGCGTTGAACGCTTATCTGTTCATCCTGCCGTCGATAAGGCCCTCGACGAGGGAGGGGTCTGCGAGTGTGGAGGTGTCGCCGAGATTGGCGTAATCATTCTCGGCGATCTTGCGCAGGATGCGGCGCATAATCTTGCCCGAACGGGTTTTGGGCAGGCCGGGTGTGAAGTGGAGATGATCCGGTGTGGCAATCGGTCCGATCTCTGTTCGAACATGGCTTCTCAGTTCTGCGGTCAATTCTTCAGACGTTTCCACCCCGGCGTTAAGCGTGACATAGCAATAAATCCCTTGCCCTTTGATGTCGTGCGGATAGCCAACCACGGCAGCTTCGGCGACCAGCGGGTGGGATACGAGCGCACTTTCCACTTCCGCTGTCCCCATGCGGTGACCCGACACATTGATGACATCATCAACCCGGCCGGTAATCCAGTAATAGTCATCCTCATCGCGGCGGCAGCCATCGCCAGTAAAATATTTACCCTTATAGGTAGAGAAATAGGTCTGGATGAAGCGCTCATGGTCGCCATAGACACTGCGCGCCTGACCCGGCCAACTAGCGGTGATGCAGAGATTGCCATCGGTCGCGCCATCGAGAACGGCGCCGTCGCCATCAACCAGCTGTGGCTGAATACCGAAGAAAGGCTTACCCGCGCTGCCTGGCTTCATGCCATGCGCGCCGGGTAATGTAGTAATCATCGCTCCACCGGTTTCCGTCTGCCACCACGTATCGATAATTGGCGACTTGCCGTCGCCAACCACATCATAATACCAGCGCCAAGCTTCTGGGTTAATCGGCTCGCCGACCGTACCAAGCAATCGGATTGAGCTGCGATCATGCGCCTTTACCGGTTCATCACCTTCCCGCATCAGCGCTCTGATAGCCGTAGGAGCGGTATAGAAAATATTGACCTTATGCTTAGCGACCACTTCCCAGAACCGGCCATGGTCGGGATAGTTAGGCACCCCTTCAAACATCACCTCGGTCGCGCCATTGATCAGCGGGCCATAGACAATATAGCTATGGCCGGTAACCCAGCCGATATCAGCCGAGCACCAGAAAACCTCGCCCGGCCTATAGTCGAACACATAGTGGAAGGTGGTTGCGACCCAGACGGCATAGCCGCCCGTAGTGTGGAGCACGCCCTTGGGCTTGCCGGTCGAACCAGACGTATAGAGAATGAACAGCGGGTCTTCAGCATTCATCGGTTCGCATGGGCAGTCGGCGGCCACATCGGCGCTGACCTCATGATACCAGTGATCGCGGCCTTCGGTCATCGCGATATCGCTGCCCGTATGGTTGACCACCAGCACCGCGTCGACATCCGCGCCGTCTTTCTCGAGGGCTGCATCGACATTGCTCTTGAGCGGTACGCCCTTGCCGCCGCGCAGGCCGCCATCGGCACAAACGACGAAGCGGCTTTTGCAGTCTTCGATCCGTCCGGCCAGCGCTTCTGGCGAAAATCCGCCAAACACGACTGAGTGAATTGCGCCGATCCGTGCGCAGGCGAGCATCGCCACCGCGCCTTCAACAATCATCGGCATATAGATCGTGACCCGGTCGCCTTTTTGGACACCCAGCTTCTTGAGTGCGCCCGCCATCTTTATAACTTCAGCTAGCAGGTCGGCATAAGTTAGCGTGCGTGCATCACCTTGCGGGTCATCGGGCTCAAAGATCAACGCCGTGACATCCCCCCGGCCAGCAGCCACATGCCTATCAACCGCATTATGGCAGATGTTCAGCACGCCATCTTCAAACCACTTGATCGACACCGGATCATAGGACCAGTTCGAAATTGTGGAGGGGGATTGCATCCAGTCCAAACGCTCGGCTTGTTTCGTCCAAAACGCATCAGGAGACGATATGCTCTCCGCATAAAGGCGCTGATAATCCTCAGCACCGCAATGGGTATTGCCCTTGGCCTTATCATCGGGCTGAATCATATCGCTCATCAAATGCTCTCCTGCGGAATATCTATCTTGATCACTAGCAAGGGCTTTGCAGCGCTTGAAAGCTAATTTTGAACATATGATCTGATGCTAGCGATTTCACAACTAATCATGCTAGGCATAACTCACACTATTAAGGAGTTGGCATGGCAACCGCAGCACAGGCATCCGACATTGGAAGCGCTTTCGAGATTCACCAGCTGACCCCGGCAATCGGCGCGGAACTCTCTGGCATTAATTTGTCAGCACAACTCACGGACGATATGATCGCGGGTGTCCGGCAGGCTTTGCTAGACCACAAAGTCATTTTCTTTCGCGATCAACATCTCGATCGCGAACAGTTGCTCAATTTTGCCAAAAGATTCGGACCACTGGAAATCCATCCCGCCACGCCAAAGGACCAACCCTATCCCGAAATATTGCGTATCGCGCATGGTGAAAAGAGCAAGGGCCAGGAAAATATGTGGCATAGCGATGTCACCTGGCGCCCCGAACCGTCGCTAGGGTCCGTGCTCAGCGCGCTGGAAATTCCACCTGTTGGCGGGGACACTTTATTCGCCAATATGAACTTAGCTTATGAAAAATTACCACGGGATATTCGCGAACAAATTACCGGCCTGACAGCAATCCACGATATTGCCAGAGTATTTGCCAAACGCCTGAACAAAAAACCCGAAGAACTGCACGAACAATATCCGCTACAGGAACACCCGGTTGTGCGCACCCATCCCGAAACCGGCTTGCAAAGCCTGTATGTCAACAGCGCCTTCACCAGCCACATTGTCGGCATGAGCGCAGAAGAGAGCAAAGAGCTGCTCAAAAAACTCTATGCCACGGCATCCAATCCGGAAATCCAATGCCGCTTCAAATGGACGGCCGGTGCCATCGCCTTTTGGGACAACCGGGCATCGCAGCATTTTGCTGCGTCCGATTATTTCCCGGCCCGCCGCGTCATGGAACGCGCTACAATTGCTGGCGATCGTCCCTTTTTTGAGCCCAATAGCTAAGACACCGCCGCTCCAGCTTAGACTTGCCGTTACGGAATCCGTCTATCGACACTGCTATGTATGAAGACCTTGCGCCAAGCGCGGAACAGCGATAGTTTTCTTTCCATAGGATGAGGGAAAATATGATGCGCAAAGCACTTTTACTCGCGGTCTGCTCAACAGCATTGGCCATTTCAGGATGTAGCAAAGATGATGGATCTGGTGGTTCGGATGCCAATGTCACCAACACGGAATATCCCGAACAGGTTTTCTGGGGCGACACCCATCTCCACACCGATAACAGCATTGATGCGTTCGGTTTTGGTACCCGGCTCGACGCCGAAGCTGCTTTACGCTTCGCCAAAGGCGAAGAAGTAACCGCATCAAAGGGCTCGAAAGCGAAACTGTCCCGTCCTCTGGATTTCCTAGTGATCGCGGATCATAGCGACGCGGTTGGTGCGACCAAGGCGCTTTATGAAGCCCCGCGCATTGCGCTCTTAGGCAATGAATTTTTACTCCGCTGGCATGACATGATGCACGAAAGTGACGAAGGCTCATTGCGGGTAACATCCGAACTGATTGACGGCGCAGCCACCGGAACATTGCCCGAAGGTCTTTTTGATCCGGAAGAATCAGCAGATCGCATCAGGTCCCTATGGACCGAACATGGCGAGACGCTGGACGAATATAATGAGCCGGGGAAATTTACCGCCTTTCATGGTTTTGAATATACGCCGATGCCCGGCGGAGATAATTTGCACCGGGTCGTGATGTTCCGCGACGGGTCTGACAAGACCAGCACGGTGCTCCCTTTTGCTAGTTTTGACGCCGGCGATCCTGAACAGCTCTGGGCTTATATGGGCGCTTATGAAAAGGATACAGGCGGTAAAATACTCGCCATTCCTCATAACAGCAATGTGTCCAACGGCCGCATGTTTGCGATGAACAAACTGGACGGCAGTCCCATCGATGAGGCTTATATTAAAACGCGCGCCTTGCGGGAACCGATTGTCGAGGTCACGCAAATTAAAGGCGACAGCGAAAGCCATCCCTTCCTTTCTCCCAATGATGAGTTTGCCAACTATGGTGATGCCGGCTGGGATAAATGCAATCTAAGCTGCAGCAAAGATATGCCGCCTGAAAGCTATGGTGGCAGCTACGTCCGGGAAGCCTTGAAGCGCGGTTTGGAATTCACGCAGACAATGGGTGCTAATCCCTTCAAGTTCGGCATGATTGGTTCAACCGATAGCCACACATCGCTGGCAACGGCTGACGAGAATAATTTTTACGGCAAGCATAGCGGTAACGAATTCAACAATAAGGATCGGGCATTGGCCCCGCAAAATCTGGGCACGCGCAAAGGGCGCTTTGGTTGGAATTATCTGTCCAGCGGCTATGCTGCGGTTTGGGCGACCAGCAATACGCGCGAAGCGATTTTCGATGCGATGATGCGACGTGAAGTTTATGCGACAACTGGACCGCGCATGCAGGTCCGTTTCTTTGGCGGGTTTGATTTTGCCGAAGGTGATACCAGCGATCTCGTGAAGACCGGCTATAGCAAGGGCGTCCCGATGGGCGGCGATCTGACAGGCGGAGATGGCAAGGCACCGACCTTCCTCGTCTCTGCTTTGATGGATCCTGAAAGCGCAAACCTCGACCGGATTCAAGTTGTCAAAGGCTGGGTCGATGCCAGTGGAAAATCACAAGAGAAAATCTACAATGTCAGCTGGAGCAGTCCCGATAGTCGCAAAGCCGGCGCTGACGGAAAACTGGCCGCGGTAGGCAATACTGTCGATCTCGCCAAAGGCACCTGGGAGAATAGTATCGGCGCGCCAGAACTGGTCACATGGTGGCAGGACCCGGACTTTGATGCGAAGCAAAATGCATTTTACTATGTCCGCGTACTCGAAATTCCGACACCAACATGGCCGGTTTATGATGCGCTGAAATTCGGCCTGACGCTGCCGGATGATGTTATCAAAATCCAGCAGGAGCGCGCTTATTCGTCGCCGATCTGGTATACACCAGCCGCTGCGACAAGCTAAGCTTATGGGCGCGCAACATGCGCGGCTGATCAGGAGTATCGCAGGGACATGAAACTGCTGAAAGAACCGTTAGTCCATTTTCTGGGCGGGGCATTATTGGTGTTCGCATTTTTCTGGGCCACGGGTACCAACCGCGACCCGGCGGATTATGGAATCACGATCAGCGATACTGATGTTGCGCGATTAAAAGCCGGTTGGGTGCAAAATTTTCGCCGGGCGCCCACACAAGACGAGCTGGACAGCCTGATCGATCAAGAAATCAAGGAGGAAATTTACTATCGTGAGGCCTTGCGTCTCGGCCTCGACCGCAATGACCCTTTGATCCGTCGACGCTTGTTCACGAAGATGCGCTTCCTCGACAATCAGGAAGGCTCTGAAGACAATCCCTCCGATACCCTGTTGCAAAAATGGTTGGATGATCATCCCGAGAAATATGCCCTGTCGTCGCTCTATGATCTGGAACAAATTTATCTCGGTCGGAATGCCGAACGGCCCGTCCCCGCAACGCTAGATGGCCTGAACCAAGGCACGGTTGAACCGAACGCAATCAGGCAATCGATTTCGCTCCCGACCAAATTAACTCAGGCCGATGCCTTCGAAATTACGCGCCAGTTTGGGGAAAAATTTGCGGCAGGGTTGAACAGTCTCACCATTGGTCGGTGGCAAGGCCCCATAGAATCCGGCTTTGGACAGCATTTCGTAAAAGTCACGTCCAAAACAGCTGGCAAATCACCCGCGCTGGAAAACGTGCGACAGGCCGTAACCAACGATTGGCGCGCCGCACAGACGGCCAATTTGGAAGAAGCCGCTTTCGATAAATATCGCGGGCAATATGACATCAAAGTCACTGGTCGGGAATGAAGGGCCGCCTTCTCGCTATTGCTTGTTTCATTGGCATGTTTTGGGCGACGGACGCCCATGCCGATGAACTACGCCCTGCTTATGTTGAACTGAATCAGATATCGTCAAGCGAGTGGGCTTTGCTCTGGAAGGCCTCTGCCCAGTCCCGTTTGGGCCGTTCGGGGGAGGCCATAATACCGGAAGTCTGCAATACAGTCGGTGAGACCAAAAGGCGCTTTGCTGCATCGAATATTTTGACCAGCGAGGTGCTGAAATGCACCGGCTCTATCGCTGGTCAATCCATCGGCCTCCAGGGACTGGAACTTTCCACAACCGATGCGCTGGTTCGAATTGCCCCGCTTGATGAAGAAACCCAAACGTTGCGTCTGACGCCCGATGCGCCCATCGCCACCATCGCCCGAAAGGATGCCATCGCCAATGTGGCGTGGACCTATACGGTCATCGGTTTCGAACATATTGTTGTGGGTTTTGACCACCTACTATTCGTTCTGGCACTGGTCCTGCTCTTGAAAGGCGGCTGGCTCGTTGCCAAAACCGTGACTGCCTTCACTATCGCGCATAGCATCACCTTAGTCGGTTCGACGTTGGGCTACCTGTCCCTGCCCTCACAACCGGTTGAAGCCATTATCGCCCTTTCGATTATTTTCCTCGCGGTCGAAATCGTCAAAGCACAAAGGGATCATGACACCCACGGCCCGCGCCTGTCAGAACGCTTTCCATGGATCGTCGCCTTCCTGTTCGGCTTGCTCCACGGTTTTGGTTTTGCCGGTGCTTTGGCCGAAATCGGATTGCCGCAAGATGATGTTCCGATGGCGCTTTTGACCTTCAACCTCGGCGTCGAGATCGGGCAACTTTTCATCGTGGCCCTTGCCCTTACCCTGCTGGCGCTTATCCGGGGCTTTCAGCAATCATGGTTGCAACCGGTCAAGACCGCAACATCCTATGCCATCGGCATCATCGCAACTTATTGGTTTATCGAACGCATGGTCGCCTGATCCGGTTTAGCCGCGCGCATCACTAAGCTGTGCTACCCGCAGTTCGATCTTTTTCAGCTCCCCAAGAATTGTCAGCGTATTCATCCGGTCGAACAACCACATTTTGAGCAAACCAATGGCGATGAATGAAATTACACAACCTGCAGACCATAATATGGTTTCCCGCAATTCCACTGCTTCAATCGCCTGCCACCCACAGAAAAATGCCAGCGCAACGAAAGCCAGTGTGTAGACAAACATTAAATAGGTCCAGAAACGCATGGGTCCCTGAAAAGCGCTGCCCAATTGTTCGAACATCCCGCGACCATCTTCCAGATCTTTTAGAAAAGCTTTGTCGTCAGCGCTTAATGTCGCAGCCAACTCATCATCAAATTTTGTCATCATATTTCTCCTTCATTGGGTTCGTCATTCAGCGCTGCCTTTAGTTGACGGCGCGCATGAAACAGGCGGGATTTTGCTGTGCCAATTGCCGTACCCGTCACCTCGGCAATTTCCTTGATCGTCAAGCCTTCACCAAAATAGAGCAAAGCTGCAGTCCGGTGGTCGTCGCTTAAGCGGTCAAAGGCTTGATCAATCGTAACCTTGTCTTCTCCGCGCGGCGCTACGGATATTTCCGTATCTTCCGCAGCGGTTGTATGAAAACTCCGTATCTTCTGGTTGCTGCTTATCTGATCAGCGCATTTCCGATGCAGGATCGTATAGGCCCATGCTGGAAACCGCGAAGGCTTCCGCAAGCCGCGCCAGCCTTTGCAAATACCACTCCACGATTCTTGAACCGCGACACGCGCTTGTTCCTCATCACGCAAAAGCCGATAGGCCGTCCGCATCAAGCGCGGATGCCACCTTGCCGCCAATCGTTCACCCGCGCGCCGATCTCCAGCTTGAATCCGGGTCAACAACAGCTCGTCATAAATCCTGTCGGTTTCACTATAACGCATAGACATCCTGATTGCCTTTACTCCTATAGTCGGAGCAAAGCGCCAAAAGGTTCAACTAAGCGAAAATTTTAACGCTATTGCGCTGTGTAGCCACCATCCACAACGAATTCTGCGCCGGTGACATAGTTGGATTCATCCGATGCTAAAAACAGTGCGCAATTGGCTATATCTCTGGGTTCGCCCAACCGGCCTGCCGGTATCGCCGCCTCTATCGCTGCATAATTATCAGAATTTGTGTCTGCACCGGCACTTTGCATATTGGTGCGAATGATGCCCGGGTGAATCGTATTCACCCTGATATTCTCAGCCGCCACTTCAAGGGCAACCGATTTGCTAAACAATTTTACCGCGCCTTTCGATGCCGCATAGCTTGCGCTGCCACGAAAACCCACAAGTCCGGCAACTGATGACAGATTAATGATTGATCCGCCGCCGGATTGACGCATCGCTGCCACGGCAGCCTGCGTTCCCATAAAGCTTCCCTCGACGTTCACATCAAATTGCCGGCGCAGAGCGGGTACAGCCCTATCGCTAGTGATTGCAGCAACCTCCAATATACCGGCATTATTCACCAGCACATCTAGTTGCCCGTGCTCAGCAACCAACGCGGCAATTACGTCATCCCAATCCTGTTGCGACGTCACATCTTGTTTAACCGCAAAGGCGTTACCGCCTTTTTCGCGGATCAACGCGGCTGTTTCTTCAACCCCGGCCTGGTCAATATCGCTAAGCACGACAATCGCATTTTCTTCAGCCAACCGCTCCGCAATAGCGGCGCCAATGCCCGGGCGAGAAGCGCCGCCGGTGACAAGCGCCACCTTGCCTTCCAAGCGATTTGTCATTTGTCTTACCCTGCAGGAGGTCTGTGTGCGTTGTCCGACCAATCCTGGCGCGTCGCCCATTCTTCCAGTGTCTCAAACTCCACCTCTGGCAGACGTTGCTGCATGAAGTCTGTATTCACTTCAAACGGCTTGGTCTCTGCGGTGTTGTTATATTCATAGAAGGCAGCAATGCCGGCAGACATGGTTGCACGATTTTCTTCGGGTACATCATCACCAAATGCGTTCACTAGCAAGTCACCAAATTCCGTGGGCGTACAGGGATCATATTTAATTTCATGACCAAAGACTTTAGACAATATTTCTGCAACCTGCGGCGGTTTAATCCGCTGCGGTCCGCCGATATTCAACCATGACCCTTCAAAATCAGGGCGCTCCATCGCGGCAACCATGCACTTACCGACATCATCCAGACTGATCCAGTTGGCCTCCAAATGGGCTCTGTGCGGATAGACATAACGGTTTTCGTCCACAATAAACGGCCGCGCCCAGTTGGTGAGCAAATTGTCCATGAACAATACCGAACCGAAGACAGTTGCTGGCACGCCTGAACGAAAAATCGAATTTACGGCAATGGTATTATTGCCATAGGTGAACGGATCACCCGGACGCTCAGGAATCCAGCTGGACGTGTTCCATATAAAGCGTTTCCCGCCCGCTTTTTGCACCGCAGCGGCGACGCGGCCGGTCAAGGTGGCGCGATCTTCACGCGCCTGCAAAGGATGCGTATAGAAGACGGCGTCCGAGCCTTCAAAGGCCGGGACCCAAGTTTCTTCGTCATAAAGGTCGAAAATCCGCGCTTCATCGGCAACATTGCTGCCGCCTAGGTCAGGCGTTTCGCTCCGTGATAGTGCTCGTACCTTGTGGCCCGTTGCTCCCAACTGCCTGATTTGTGCCAAACCCTGACGCCCGGTTGCGCCGACCACTGATACCAATGCCATTTCGAATCCTCCTTTATATTTAGGAAGGAAGCTAATCGCACAGGCACCAGCGCCCAATGCTCCATTTTGTCAGGCCATTATTGTTAGGAGGCCTGATCGGTCAACATAGCCTGCCAGCGCTGCATGCCGGTTATCCAGCGTTCGGGGTCGCTGCCCTTTTGTTTGATATAATCGGCCACCTGCGGGTGCGGCAGGATCAGGAAACGCTCTTCTTGTATGGCCTCCAACGTAACTTGCGCAACAGCTTCGGCCGTCAGCATGCCGTCTTTCGCCACGGTCGAGGTATCAATATCGGCCGTCATGGCGGTTGCCACGCCTTGCGGACAGAGCACCGACACTTTCAGCCCGTCGTCGCCATGAGTGATCGCGAGCCATTCTGCAAAGCTAACGGCGGCATGTTTGGTGACCGAATAAGGCGCGGAACCAATTTGAGCGAGCAGGCCCGCTGCTGAGGCTGTGCTTAAAATATAGCCGCCACCGCGCGCCAGCATTTTGGGAACAAGAACGCGAGCCGCGCGAATATGGGCCAGAACGTTAATGTCCCAAATTTTCTGCCAGCCATCATCAGCGACTTCGACGCCGCCTTCCATGATAATGCCAGCGTTGGAAACAAACAGATCGATCGGGCCGATGTCATTCTCCACTGTTTCGATGAGCGATGTGATATCCGCCTCCGAAGACACATCTGTTCGTATGGCCGTTCCGCCAATATCACCCGCGACAGCCTGCGCACCATCCAAATCACGGTCGGCACAGACAACATGTTTTGCGCCCTCCTCGGAGAAGCGCCGCGCCATAGCGGCGCCAATACCACTCGCAGCGCCAGTAATGACGATGATTTTGTCTCTGAGATTCATAAATTGGATGTCCTGTTCAATCTGTTTTGCAGACGTTAGGGGAAGGTTTGGAAAATATATAGGCCACGATTGGCTTTTGTGTTCAATCCGTTTGAACAATCTGCCACGCGGTCGCGCTATCATAGATAAAACGCTCTTTCATGATGCCATCGGCCGACCAAAGCTGGTGGGAAATTTCATTGAGCCTGCGCGTTACGCCTTGCTTGTCCGTCGCATCGAACGTCCACATGATCATCACATTGTCGCCATCAACAAGCACCGTTTCGGGCGGATGCGTTTTCATCTTTCGCAGGCGATCCATCGCCCTTTTTTCATGGATGATAAGGTTATCGCGGCCACGGCGTGGTCGCTCGCAATTTTCCTGCATCGTTGCGTCTATATGGTAAAAATTTTTTATGGCCTCGACATGATCCCCATGCACGACGGCGTGAATAAATTGCTCAACTCTCTTTCTGCTTGGCATGGTTTATCCCTTTCCATTCGTTTCCTTATTCATCCGGCGCGAAAGGTATCTTCTTCAGCCTAGCGGCTAGCCGATCAGCATCCTCAGCATCGATATTTTCATCGAGCACATCGTTTATCAGACCAAATGGCGCCGTTGTCAGGCCAGCCGAGTCTTTCAACGCCCCGTCGGCCCGTTTTTTCGAACGATGCGCAACCCGTTGAAGCAAAAAATAGAGCCGATGCTCTGACGCTGACATCCATTTCTTTTCGACATTGACAATATCATCATCTTATTACTACATATGTGTAGTTATTTTGCAAGAGGAGATTGAAATGGGTGCGATTGATGTTTGGTCACAAATGACAACAGAGCGCATGGCGAAAGCCCCTTGGCTGGAAACCCTGCTGCGATGGACGAACCAGTCCGATGAGCCGTTGATACCCTCGACCGATTCGACTCTGCGTGCGATGAATGCCGCTGGCGTGGATATTTCGCTGCTCTCAGCCTGGCATGGTCCGCAAGGGTCACTAATCAGCAATGAGGAAGTCAGCGAACAAATCGACAGTGCGCCGGACCGTTTCCGCGGGCTGGCGACCGTGGACCTGACCAACCCCATGCAAGCGGTCAGGGACATACGCAAATGGGTGGATGGCAAGAAATTTGTTGGGGTTCGGGTAGTTCCCTGGCTTTGGGACCTGCCGCCTAATGATCGCCGCTATTATCCCGTCTATGCCGCCTGCATCGATCTTGGTGTACCCTTTTGCACACAGATCGGACATACCGGACCGCTGCTACGATCGGAAACAGGACGGCCCATTCCCTATCTTGAGGACGTCTTCCTCGATTTTCCCGAACTGGTTGTTGTGGGGGGTCATGTCGGATTTCCATGGATTGATGAGTTGATTTCCCTGACCATCAAGTTCCCCAATTTCCATGTCGATACGTCCGCTTATGCCGTGCATCGCCTCCCTCCCGGTTTTGTCGCCTTTATGAAAGGCGTCGGATCCAAGCGCGTTATGTTCGGAACAAACTGGCCGATGCTATCTCCGGCGAGATGCCTAAAAGAACTGAACCAACTAGACCTGACGCCGGAACAAGAAGACGCATTCCTGTTTGGCAATGCCCGCAGGGTTTTCAATCTCTGAGCGCAGGCACCTTCGTGTCTTTGCCAATCAAAGATCCAATGATTTGCGGATCGCATCCCAGGACAGAAATTTGAAATTTTGCGTGCCATCACCATTATCACCATCTTGCGCGACGAAGATACCACCGGGATAATCCGGTCCGAAATCACCCAGCATCATATCAATACCGTCCGTGTCTGACGTCGTGTCGATATCGCCATCTTCCACCGCGAAGCGTGAGCGAAACTGACGGGATTCCAGATCATATATCGCATAGCTATTGTCGCCCTGACTTGATGCGAGCAAATAGCCGCTGGTTGCGCCATCCGGTGCAAGCGCCAATCCCTCGACATCGGCAGTCAGCTCGCCTGCTTTCAGAACGGCGAAACCCACCGGCGCCGGATTGTCCTGATTAAGATCGAACGACCAGATACCGACATTTTCTTCACCGATATAAAGCACGCCGGTGCGATCATCGACGACGCAGCCTTCCGGTTGTGTTTCCAGCTTGAACATACGCTTTACTTCTGCGGTCGCCGTACCGCCCGAAAGCGTGATGGACATATCAATGATGCCACCCTCTTTGGTCACAATGAATGCGCGTAAATCGTCCTCGCCTAGCACGCCAAAACAGAAACCATAGGCCTCCCCGGTGCCGGCCGGGATGTTTGCGAGAGGATTCAACGCCGCCTTTTCGACATCCAATGTGTAGAGCGCGAGCCTTGGTTGCTCCGGGTCGCTGCGATCGCTCGCGCCCACCAAAATGGTCTGATCAATCGTTCTGAGATCAACATTGTTCACCGCTTGTGCAGCGAGAAACGATTTCTGTTTACCTCGCAAATCGTAGATATGAAGGCCTGCTTTTTTGTCCGTGCCTATAATCAAGCTCTGCGAAGGGTCTTCCGGATTGCGCCAGATTGCTGGATCATCGGCTGCATCATCACCAATGGTTCCGACGCTATCCGTTTCGGCCACCGCAGGCACCGTGGCAATATCGCTCGTCTGAACACTCTGCTCACTGCAAGCCGGAGAGATCAAAATAATTCCAGCCAAAAGGGCGCTCTTGAACCGCAGCATCAGAAGTTCACCTTCGCGCCAAATTTAAACGTCGATCCATATTCTTCATATTGCAGAAGTCGCTTGCGCGTATCGAAATTCTGATAGGCAAAAAATTTAGCGTTGTTGATGTTGATCCATTCACCGAACAGGCGGATATTCTTGGTCACTTTGAATTTCACACTGGCGTCCAACTGAAAATGATTATCGACGTAGCGATCCTCACTGGCTTCCGCGCCTAATTCATCGAGATAGCGATCCCGATAGGTCCCTGCCACTCGGAAATCAAAGGGTCCTTTTTCATAGCCCAGCACTGCGTTAAACGTGTGCTTGGAACTGCTGGGCAAGGGTATATTGCGCAAATCATTGATATCGCCGTCGGTCGGCACCGTTCCGCTGGCATCGGTGAAAGTATAATTGAAGTTGATCAGCAAGCCATCAAACGGATCAGGCAAAAAGGTGAAGGCCTGAGCAACACCAAATTCAATGCCAAAGACTTCTGCGCTAGACCCGTTGATTGGAATCACCGCTTGGTCAAAGGCGATGCCAAAACGGGTGCCGTCTTCCTCCATGCTATCAACAATGAAGTTCGTGATATCTTTGTAAAAGACATTGGCCGTAATCGCGCCGTTTGAACTGAAATAATATTCAGCCGATGCATCGAAATTCCAGGCCTCGTAAGGAAGTAGATCGGGATTACCAAATTCGCCTTCCCGCTCGTTCTCGTCATTCTGCTCGACGGCAAAACGGGGAGCAAGATCGGACAGGTTTGGCCTCACAACACTGCGATAACCAGCAGCGCGCAGGACAAGATTGCGCTGTGGTTCAAACCGGATGTTGAGGCTGGGTAGCCAGTCATCATAGCTGCGGGTAAAGCCGTTTGGAGTGACGAACACGGTATCTTCTGTGACCACGGCACCGTTGAAAGTCGCGTCTTCCTCGACCAGGGTTACCGTATTGGCCGAGATGACATTTTCCGTGCGCTCAAAACGAACCCCTCCAATGACCCGCAACTTTTCGCTGTCCCAACGGCCAAGCAGATAGCCCGCATAAATATCTTCCTCATTAACATAATCGGACACGGCGGAATCAAACTGGCTGTCTATGTCCTGCAGCGCGAAATCAGCGAAATTGGCCCGTAAATATTCCGTCGGCCCTCTGCGGCTGGAAAACGGCCCGAGATCGGCCAGCCGATAGGTTTGCGCGCCCAAGACATCGTCCAGCGCATAGGTTCCGCTGTCATCCTCATAAAACTCGACATCATTATCAAAGCTTTTTTCGCGCCATCGGCCTTTAAACCCGCCTTGCAAGGTAAAGTCGCCGCTGCCCATTGCAAAGACATGCGACACATCAAGACGCGCCGCAAATTCCTCATCCTGCGCATCGGAAAGCGCCGTCAGTTCGACGTCTTCCAAGTCGTAAAGACTCGCGTCATTGGCCAAAGCCGCGCCTGTCGGGTAACTGAAAAATGGAGTACGATCATCGCCATAGTCAAATAATAGGCTTAGCCCGTCACCATCGAAACTGTTGGAAAAGGTCGTAGGATCAACAGATCCATTTTCGGACTCACTCGATTTAGCCCAACTGCCGGAATATTCGATTTTCCAAGGCCCGGTTTCAGTTTTGCCGCCCAAGACGACCGAACGGATTTTCTGACTTTCGAAACGGTCTTTATTGTCCCGTTCGATCTCGATTTCACCATCGGCGTCATCAAATAATGCGCTGTTGGCATCTCCGCTCGTGGCCGCTTCGTCCAGTTTAAACGTGGTGCGCCGGCGAAACTCTTGATCGTCAAACTGGCTGTAGACGCCGCGGGCATAAAGCTCGGTGCTGTCGCTGGCCCGGAAGTCGAGCGACAGAGAGGCACTGATCCGTTTGCGCTCGACATCATAGTCGCGATATTGGACTTCGTCGGCATAGACTATGCCGTCGCCATTGGTATCCCAGCCTTCCGCTTCGATATTATCTGTCTCAAACTCGCGCTTATAATAAGAAACGCCGCCTGCTATCCCGATATCATCCGTTAACCGGGTTGAGAAATCGATGCTGGCCTTGGGCGTTACGGTGCCCGAATAGTCATTGTAGCTGCCTTCGATTTTTGCGGTCAACAAATCCTTTTTTCGATCAAAAGCGCTGACCGTATTAATTTCAATCGAGGCCCCGATTGTGTCACCATCCATATCCGGTGTCAGTGATTTTTTGACTTCGATGGATTCGATCAGGTCGCTGGAAATAACGTCGAGCGCTACAGAGCGGACATCGCTTTCCGGGGACGGGATACGCACGCCGTTCAAGGACGAACTGTTGAGACTGGGGTCAAGACCGCGAACAGAAACAAAGCGCCCCTCGCCTTGGTCATTCAGAATATTTATGCCCGGCAAACGGCGCAGCGATTCCGCCACATTCTGATCCGGAAATTGACCGATGGCGTCCCGGGTCAACACCGATGACACACCATCTGCTTCGCGCTTGCGAGACAAGGCGCTTGCCTGATTCGCGCCTTGGCCGATGACCAAAATTTCATTGTTGCTGCCAGACCGCAGAATAATATCAGCGGAGGTCAGCCCGGTCTCCGAAACCATGATGCTTGTTTGAACCGTATCAGCGCCGACATAGCGTGTCTCGAGCGTATAAGTTCCCGCCGGTACATCCGGGAAACGGTAGCGTCCGTCGCGGCCCGTTGTAACAACCCGGTCCAGCTCGACAATCCGCACCTGTGCCGATTGCAATCCGCGCGTTTCGCTAGGGTCGCTAACCGTTCCGACTATGGTGCCCGCCCATGCTGTCGCGGGCATGGCTGCTGTTGCTAAGAGTACGGAGTAGATTGCAAGACGGCGCGTATTTTTTGAAACTGACATATTTGTAAGGCTCCCTTGGTTGAGGGTCCCTTACGGATGACATGTTCCAAAAATATGCGCTGTCTGTGACGTCCAGATGACAGGATTGTTGCAGTTTTACTTTCGTCCCGCCGATCGTCTCAATATTGTTATCATTGAAATCAAGAAGCTAAGCATTTCTAGCCGTTTTGCGCCGGTGCAAAATTATAGACACCGCCTTTTTCCAAACCACGTTGATAAGCCGGGCGCGCTTGCAACCATTTAACAAATTTGGCCAGTTTCGGATGCGTGTCGGCACGGCCTTGGGCAATCGCGACCTCTGCGGGAAAGCTGAGCATGAAATCGGCAGCACTCAGGCTATCACCGATAAAATGACCAGAAGAGGAAAGTTCGCTTTCCATAAAGTCAAAATGGCTCGTGAGCTGCTCGTTGATCCGTGGCATTAACGGCGCGCCCGCTTCTTCCAGCCGACCAACATAGAGGTTCAACAAAATCGGGGTCATTGCCGATCCTTCGGCAAAATGTATCAATTCGAGATGCCGGATATAATCATCCGTCCCGCGCTCCGGCACATATTCGCTGCCGCCGTGGTGCGCGCAGATATGTTCCACAATCGCGCCGGATTCGATGATCATGCGCCCATCATCTTCAATCATCGGCGACTTGCCGAGGTGATGCAGTGCCGTCAAACTTGGCGGCGCCTGATTGGTCACGGCATCGCGTTGATGATGACGAATTTCATAAGGCCTGCCAATTTCCTCAAGCAGCCATAATATACGTTGAGACCGGCTATTGTTGAGATGGTGTACGATCAATGTCATTTTTGGCTCTCCAGGAAATATCGGTTTAACATGTTTGAAACAGCGGCTACCTATCTCCCTGCATAAGGCTAACGCGATAATATCCTAGGACTTTATGCATGAAGACATTTCTTTTGGCGGCCGGAGAGTATGATCCCCATGACGATAGAGAAAATCTACATTAGCGCCGACGCTTTATTGTCGGACTCGTTTCGTCTGGGCATGCAGATACTCAAAAGTGATTTTTCGCCCACCCATATTGTCGGCATCTGGAGAGGCGGCGCGCCGGTTGGAATTGCGGTGCAGGAAATTTTGGAATTTCACGGCGTATCGACAGATCATATCGCGATCAGAACATCCTCTTATTCCGGTATTGATAAGCAGGAGCGTTCCGTACGAGTGTTTGCGCTGGGTTATCTCGTCGACACGCTCAACCCTGATGATAATCTGCTAATCGTCGATGATGTGTTTGACAGTGGCCGCAGTATCGAAGCGTTTCTAAAGGAACTCAGCGATCGGTGCCGCCATAATATGCCGAAAGATGTTCGCGTTGCGACCGTTTACAGCAAACCCGCGCGGAACAAGACGGATTTGCGGCCCGATTACTTCATTCACGAAACCGAAGACTGGTTGATCTTTCCCCACGAACTGGACGGCCTCACCAAAGAAGAAATTTTCAACAACAAAACGGATGCAGCGATTATCTTCGGTGAAGAAGATGTGCTTAATCCCATCACGACAAAGAGTGAGACATGAGCTTTACATCTCCCGAACAACGCCAGGCGTTTATCGCTGCCATTCCGAAAGCCGAATTGCATCTGCATATTGAAGGATCACTCGAGCCGGAAATGATGTTTGCGCTGGCCCAGCGCAACGGGATTGATATTCCTTTTGCTTCAGCAGACGAGGTTCGCAAAGCCTATGCCTTTTCCAATCTTCAGGATTTTCTGGATATCTATTATCAGGGGATGAATGTCCTGCGCACCGAGCAGGATTTTTATGACCTGACCATGGCGTATTTTAAGCGCATCCATGCCGACAATGCCATTCATGCGGAGATATTTTTTGATCCACAGGGTCATACCGAACGCGGAGTCCCCTTTTCCACCGCCATTGATGGCATATTGCGGGCCATGGTTGATGCGCAGTCGCATCTAGGTATAACATCGAAGCTGATCATGTGCTTCCTTCGCCACCTAAGCGAAGAAGAGGCTTTTGCGACACTCGAAGAAGCCATGCCCTATCTCGATAGGATAGCCGGCGTTGGCCTTGATTCTTCGGAACTGGGTCACCCGCCGTCCAAATTTGCGAGAGTCTTTGCCAAAGCAAAGACTCTGGGCCTTAAAACCGTTGCTCACGCAGGGGAAGAAGGGCCGCCGCAATATATATGGGAAGCGCTCGATCTGCTGAGAATAGACCGGATGGATCATGGCAATCGTTCGCTGGAAGATGAGGCTTTGGTCGAAAAACTGCGCGACAATCAGATGGCGTTGACGGTCTGTCCCTTGTCCAATCTCGCTCTATGCGTGATCGACAAGCTGGAAGACCATCCATTGAAGAAAATGCTCGATCTTGGCCTTTGCGCGACTATGAATTCAGATGATCCTTCTTACTTCGGGGGCTATCTCAATGACAATTACGAGGCAACGGCTGTCGCCCTGGACCTTGATAAAGACGATATCGTCACATTGGCAAAAAACAGTTTCCGAGGATCATTTCTCGGCCAAGGCGATATTGCGGATAATATTCAACGCATTGACGATTATGTTGCCAAATTTGACCAAAAAATAGGCTGAACCGAAATCAGGTGGTTGGAAATTGGCGGTTTTTGCTGTTACCGCACGGAGCCATGATATCCAACGACAGAGGAATGAAACGATGAACCAAATGGATGATGAAATAAATCATATGAGTACCATATTGGTTACCGGTGCTGCCGGTTTCATCGGCCACGCAGTCTCTCAAAAACTTGTTGAGCGCGGTGAAACGGTCGTCGGGATTGATAATCTCAACGATTATTATGATCCGAAGTTAAAGGCCGCTCGTCTCAAGAATTTGCAAGCCTTGCCAGCATTTCAATTTGAAGAAATGGATATCTCCGACGCGCAGAGCGTTAGTGAATTGGTGCAAGCACATGGCGTGAAGCGTATCATCCATCTCGCCGCACAGGCCGGTGTACGCTATAGCATCGACAATCCCTTCGCTTATCAAAAGTCGAATCTGGAGGGCCATTTGAGCCTGCTGGAAGCCAGCCGTCATGCGCCCGATTTCAAGCATCTTGTTTATGCCTCTTCCAGCTCTGTCTATGGAGACAAGCCGATGGGCGGAGAAGGTTTTACCGAAGAAGAACCAGCGATTGACCCGGTATCTCTCTATGCGGCCACCAAACGCTCCTGCGAATTGATGAGTGCATCCTATGCAAAGCTCTACGGCTTTCCTCAGACAGGCCTGCGGTTTTTCACTGTCTATGGGCCGTGGGGCCGGCCGGATATGGCCTATTTTGGCTTTACGAAAAAGATGCTCGCGGGTGAAGCTATCGAGGTTTACGGCGAGGGCAAAATGGCCCGGGACTTCACCTATATCGACGATATTGTGGATGGCATATTGGGATCGCTCGACAATCCGCCAGCCTCCGGTGACCATCGCGTTCTGAACATCGGCGACAGTCGCCCCGTTGGCCTTATGGAAATGATCAAAGCGCTAGAGCAAGCATTGGGCGTGGAAGCAGAAAAGATCATGCGCCCGATGCAGCCCGGCGATGTCACGGCCACCTATGCCGATGTCTCCAAACTTCATGCTCTGACCGGTTATGAACCAAAGGTCATGTTGGAGGATGGGTTGAAGCGTTTTGTCAGTTGGTATCGTGAATTTTACGGTAATCTGCCGCCCGACTAGCTGCCCAACCAAACGCTACCGACGATGGGAACCCTGCATGACCTGCTGCGCGACGAGGTGCAATTGTTCGTTCACCCCTTCATCTGCACAAACACCATTTTTGAAAATACCGCCCGAGGCATTGATGCCGACACCTAGCGGGGTTGGCCAACCGCGCAGCGCGTGAACGATCGAGCGCATGGCCGCCAATGTGGAACCCGTCGCCTGCCATCCGTAGGCGGTAACGATCAGTCCGACCGGCAAACCATCGAGGTAGACGCGCTCGTCGCCCGATGTTTCTTCGATATAATCGACCGCATTTTTGACCAGGCCAGAAATGGTGCCATGATAGCCGGGGCTCGCCAATATAATGCCATCGGCACGCCGAACCGCTTCGACCAAGGATTTACCGGTATCGTTTAGCCCCGCTGGGTCGGAAAGATAATGTGGTAAGGCGCATAGCTTGGCCGATCCGAACAGTTCCGTTTCCGCGCCCGCATCCGAAGCCGTCTTCAGCGCAATGGCCAAGGCCTGTTCCGTAGAGCTGTGCGGATTGGTCGTGCCGCCAAGACCTAATATAAAGGGTTTATCGTCATTTTTCGCCATGATCACTCTTAACAAGCCTTTTCAAACAATTGCAACGGCCAAGAATGCGCGGTGATCATGGCAAAAAGAACAGGTTGCCGGGCTTGCTAAAGCCGTGTTTTAATTGACCGGTTAAAGTCGATTCGTTATCGCAGCTTACGATAATGAAATCGCCGAACAGCTATATATTGAAGGATCTCTCCCATGCGTAAATTTACAGAAGAACAACATATGTTCCGTGATGCCTATCGGCGCTTTCTGGCCGATGATGTTGCGCCGCGCATGGATGAATTTCGCGAAGCCGGCATTGTGGACCGGGAGATATTCAAGAAAGCGGGTGATCAAGGTTTTCTGATGATCTGGCCGGACGAAAAATATGGCGGGACGGGTGATAGTGATTTCCGCTATGAGCAGATCATCATCGAGGAAACCACTCGGGCAGGCTGCGCCGAATGGTATAACACGCTCCACAGCCGCCTAGTCGGTCCCTATCTCAAGAATATCGGTAACGAGGAACAGCGGGAGCGCTTCCTCCCCAAATGTGTCAGCGGTGAGACCATATTGGCGGTCGCGATGACCGAACCCGGTGCAGGCAGCGATCTGTCGGGAATGAAATCCACGGCAACTGATATGGGCGATCATTGGCAGCTCAACGGGTCTAAAACTTATATTTCCAACGGCATCAACGCCGATGTTGTGATTGTCGCCGCAAAAATCGCAGGCGTGGATGACAAGCATGCAATGGTATTGTTGATCGTCGAGCGCGGCATGGAAGGCTTTGAGCGCGGTCAGAATCTGGAAAAGATTGGACTGCATGCGCAGGATACGGCTGAGCTGTTTTTCAACAATGTCAAAATTCCCAAAGAAAACCAGCTCGGCACACCGGGCAAGGGCTTTATCCATCTGATGGAAGGACTGGCTGAGGAACGGCTGATTGCGATGGTCGGCTATGCCGCTTCTGCTCGCCGCGCCTTTGATGTGACGCGTGAATTTGTGATGGAGCGCGACGTGTTCGGCAAAAAACTGTCGGACATGCAGAACACCCAGTTCAAAATGGCCGAGATGGATTCCAAAATTGATATGCTGCAGGTCTATGTCGATCATTGCGTCGAGGTCCATAACCAAGGCGGTCTCAATGCCAATATCGCCGCGAAGGGCAAGATGCTGGGTAGCGAGATTGAATGGGAAATGGCCGATCTCGGTCTGCAGCTACATGGCGGCGCGGGCTATATGAAGGAATATGAGATTAGCCGGATATTCACCGACGCCCGGATGAGCCGGATCTACGCCGGTAGCAGCGAGATCATGCGCTATATTGTCGGTCGTGATGTCTTTAGCCAGAAATATCAAAGCATTCTCGAATAGGCTATAGTTAGCCAGCGTCCGGCAGAAGGCGAGTCGAAAATCGATACTGATTTACGTTTACGTAAACTGCTTGACTGTGCTGCAGCGCAACATTAACTATGCACTTAATAGTTCAGATGTAATCAAAATAAGGAATATCGCATGACCGAAGCCTATATTTATGACGCTGTGCGCAGCCCGCGTGGCAAAGGCCGCAACGACGGTGCGCTGCATGAAATCACAGCGCTCGACCTTGCTGCTCAAGTGCTTGGGTCGGTTAATGACCGCAACGAGCTGGACGGTCATGAAGTCGAAGATATTGCTTATGGCTGTGTCTCCCCCGTTGGCGAGCAGGGCGCAGTGATCAGCCGTATGGCAGCTCTCAAAGCCGGCTATGCCGACACAACGTCGGCCATTCAGGTCAACCGTTTCTGCGGTTCCGGCCTCGAAGCGGTCAATATCGCTGCGGGCAAGATCAAATCCGGCGAAGCCGATCTCGCGATCGGTGGCGGCGTCGAATCCATGTCCCGCATTCCTATGGGCAGTGACGGATTGGGCGGCATGGCTGACCCTACGCTGGTCTTTCAGGAATATTTCGTACCTCAGGGCATTTCGGCCGATCTGATCGCCACCAAATACGGCTATAGCCGTGACGATGTCGATGCTTATGCCGTCGAAAGCCAAAAACGCGCAGCGAAAAGCTGGGAAGAAAAGCGTTTCGATAAATCCATCCTCGCCATCAAGGATGTGATTGGTGAAACCGTTCTCGACCGTGATGAACTCATGCGTCCTGAAACAGATATGCAATCTTTGGGCGCGCTTAATCCCGCTTTCCAGATGATGGGCGAACAAATGCCCGGCTTTAACGATGTCGCGATCCTGAAGCATCCAGACATTGAAAAAATGAACCATGTCCATCATGCTGGCAATAGCTCTGGCATCGTCGATGGTGCAGCAGCGGTGCTGATCGGCAATGACGAAGCTGGCTCAAAATATGGCCTAAAACCCCGCGCGCGGATTGTCTCCATGGCCGCAATTGGTTCAGAGCCAACGATCATGCTCACCGGTCCTGAATTTGCCGCCCAGAAAGCGCTCAAACGCGCAGGCATGGAAGCCAGCGACATTGATGTGTGGGAATTGAACGAAGCCTTTGCCGCCGTCGTCCTGCGCTTCATGGATGCCATGAATGTCGATCATAGCGACATGAACGTAAATGGCGGCGCGATTGCCATGGGCCATCCTTTGGGTGCAACCGGTGCGATGATCCTAGGTACGGTGCTGGACGAGCTGGAACGCTCGAACAAACAGACCGCTTTGGCGACGCTTTGCATCGGCGGCGGCATGGGCATTGCCACCATCATTGAGCGGGTGAACTAGAGCGCTGCAAAAGCCTCAATCACCCCAATCCAAAATTTAGCAGGATAAAATTCATGACTTACGAAACACTCTCCGTCGACATTGACAGCGACGGCATTGCCCTCGTCACCATCGACGTTCCCGGCCAGACCATGAACGTGTGGAACGAAGGCCTTATCGCCGACTTCCCGAAATTTGTGGATGAGCTGATTTCCAACGACGCCATTAAAGGCGCGGTGATTACATCGGGCAAGAAATCCGGTTTTCTAGCTGGTGCTGACTTGAATATGCTGGGATCGTCCAAAGCAACGTCCACTAAGGAAGCCTTTGACCAGGCGTGGAACCTCAACGGCATGCTCCGCAAAATGGAAACAGGTGGCAACAGCGCCAAGGACCTTCTGAAAGGCAAAGCGCACGCCAAACCGGTTGCTTGCGCGCTCAACGGCCTCGCTCTCGGCGGCGGTCTCGAACTGGCGCTTGCTTGCCATTACCGCGTTTGTGCCGACAATCCGAAACTGCAACTCGGCTTGCCCGAAGTACAAGTTGGCCTGTTGCCCGGTGGCGGTGGAACCCAGCGCCTTCCACGTCTTGCAGGCCTGCAAGCAGCTGGCATGGCGATCATGATGGGTCAGCCGATGAACCCGCAGGCAGCCCTCGCCCAGAAAATTGTCGATGAAGTCGTCCCTGCTGACGAAGTCATCGCTAAAGCAAAAGCTTGGGTCAAAGCCAATCCCAAAGCCTCCGCACCTTGGGACAAAAAGGGTTGGAAATTCCCCGGCGGCGCCGGATCAATGGATCCACGCGCCGTGCCGCTTTACCTCGGTTCATCCGCCATGGCTCTTAAACAGAGCAAGGGTAATTATGAAGCCGTGAAAGCAATCCTGTCCTGCCTCTATGAAGGTTCGATGTTGCCCATCGACACAGCGTTGCGCGTAGAAAGCAAATATTTCACCAAGCTGCTCAGCGGTCCGCAATCCAAGAACATGATCCGCACTTTGTTCGTGAACAAACAGGCAGCGGATAAGGGCGCAGCCCGTCCCAAGGACGTTCCAGCCTCCGACCTTAAAACCGTTGGCGTGCTTGGCGCCGGCCTGATGGGCTCAGGCATCACTCATGTTACGGCCAAAGGCGGCATGAATGTCATCGTCCTCGATCGCAATATGGAAGAAGCACAGAAGGCGATCGACTATAGCCAGAAGATTGTCGACAAAGGCGTGAAGCGCGGCAAAATGACGCAAGAGAAAGCCGATGCTTTCATGGCGCGGATCACCCCGACCGACAATTATGACGACCTCAAAAATGTCGACCTGATCATCGAAGCGGTATTTGAACGCCCCGATGTCAAAGCCGATGTGATCAAGAAGACCGAGGCGGTCATCGGCAAGGATATCGTTTTCGCGTCCAATACCTCAACGCTTCCGATTACCGGTTTGGCGAAAAACAGCGAACGTCCCGATCAGTTTATCGGCATGCACTTTTTCTCACCGGTTGAGAAAATGCCGCTCTTGGAAATCATTCCGGGCGACGAAACCGGCGACAAGGCTTTGGCTGTTGCACTCGATTATAACGCCAAGATCCGCAAGACGCCGATTGTGGTCAAGGACGTGCGCGGTTTCTATACCAACCGCGTATTCCCGCCTTATGCCAATGAAGCGATGATGATGGTTGCTGAAGGTGTCAAACCCGCATTGATCGAAAATGCCGCCGTTGCCATGGGCATGCCCATTGGCCCGCTTGCGATTGTCGATGAAACCACCCTGCAGCTGGGTTACGACATCATGACGTCAACCAAGGAAGAAATGGGCGATGCCTATGTTTCCAGCGGGACAGAGGACCTGATGGAATTGATGGTCAAGAAAATCGATCGTCGCGGACGCCGCTTTGGCGGTGGTTTCTACGAATGTAGCGATGATGGCTCCAAGAAATTATGGCCTGGCCTAAGCGAGCATTTCCCGCTCGCAGAAGAACAGCCTGATGTTGAGGAAGTCAAACAGCGGTTGATGTACATCCAGCTCATCGCAACGGCCCAATGTTTCCACGAAGGCGTTGTGTCTGATCCGCAATCTGCTGATCTCGGCGCAATCTTTGGTTGGGGCTTTGCACCGTGGACCGGCGGCCCGATGAGCCACATCGATACCATCGGCGTCGACAATTTTGTCCGCACTGCCGACAATATGGCGCAGAAATATGGCGAGCGGTTCAAACCGCCCATGAGCTTCCGTGAGAAAGCGGACGCGGGCGAGAGCTTTTACAAAGCGGCCTAAGCTGGTTCGAAATCCTAAAAAGAAAGAGCTCCTTCGGGGGCTCTTTTTTTGTCTATCGTGAAAGCCGTTTGTCCAGACCATCAAATTTTTTGCTGAGCTGGTCGAGTTTCGACGACAGGCGGTCCAAGTCCGATTTATCAGTTCCGGTCGCTTGATGCTGCTCGCCATAATGCGCTTGAAACAGAGAAACCATCTGATCAACAACCGGCTTTTGCTGCCGCAAATGGCGGTCCCCGTCCATGGTCATCTCAATTGACCGGGCGCTATATTCCAACGTGCCGTAAAACACGTCGCGTGCCTGCCAGAGAATGGCATCCTGCCGCAGTTCGCCGCGATCCTGGCCGCGTCGAAACAGCTGGTCAAATACCGCAACATAATGGCGCAGATGATCCCGCGACACGCTGACTTCGCTGTTGTTGCGACGCAGGGCAAAGGTCAGGTTTATAAAATCGCCATTTTCAATCACCGTGTTCAGGTGATATTGCGCAAGCGCTTGTAATCTTTTGAAAAAACCTTCGGCCTTGGTTGACGCCATGACCGCTTCGGCTTCCAGAGTCAGGCCATCCCAAAATTGCTGCAGCACCGCGAGCATCAGTTCGGCTTTCGATTCATAATAGCTGTAAATCGTGCCCTCACCGATACTAGCACGGCGGGCAATTTCCGACACGCGCGCGCCATCAAAACCATGCTCCACGAAAACAGCGCGGGCCGCGTCCAGAATCGCCCGTTCCTTGCGCTCTAGCTTCGCGCGCTGGGTTTCCAGATTGACCGCTTTGGTCGCCAAAATCTAATCCTTATTGAACTTGACTCGAAAATACCGAGTGCTATTCAAATAGCCATAGGAGAGTCGATGTGTCAAATGACAAGATCATTCGGATTGGCGGAGCCAGCGGTTTCTGGGGCGAATCCGACATGGCGGTGCCACAACTTTTAAAAGCGGCAGAGAGTGACAGCGGCCTTGACTACATTGTCTTCGACTATCTCGCCGAGATTACCATGTCGATCATGGCGCGAGCGCGCAGCAAAAATCCCGACATGGGCTATGCGACCGATTTTATCTCTGCGGTGATCAAGCCGCATATCAGCGCCATTGCCAAACAGGGCATCAAACTGATTTCCAACGCGGGCGGTACCAATCCCGTCGCTTGCGCAGAGGCCGTGCGCGCTGTGATTGCGGAGGCTGGACTCGATCTCAAAGTCGCGGTGGTGACAGGCGATGACCTGACATCCCGCGCAGCGGAATTTGCTAGCACGCGCGAAATGTTTTCTGGCGAGAATTTTCCAAACCCCGAAAATATTGCCAGCATAAACGCCTATCTCGGCGCTTTCCCGATTGCCGCTGCTCTTGATCAAGGCGCAGACATTGTCATCACCGGCCGTTGTGTTGATAGCGCCGTGACATTGGGAGCCTGCATCCATGAATTTGGCTGGAGCACCGATGATCTGAACCAATTGGCAGGCGCCAGCCTAGCCGGGCATATATTGGAATGCGGGCCTCAGGCGACCGGCGGCAATTTTACCGACTGGGAAAGTATCGCCGAGAGCATGGACAATGCCGGCTATCCGATTGCCGAGGTTTCCATCGACGGCAGTTTCATAGCCACCAAGCCAAAAGGGACAGGCGGCATCATCAATATCGGTACGATCGGCGAGCAGATGCTTTATGAAATTGGCGATCCGCAAGCCTATATGCTGCCGGATGTCGTCTGTGATTTCAGCAATGTGACATTGCAGCAGATAGACGATGATCATGTGTCAGTTTCCGGTGCCATCGGCCATGCCGCGCCGGACAGCTATAAGACCTGCGCCACCTATTCGGATGGCTGGAAGATGGTCGCGCCGTTTTTCTTCATCGGGTTGGACGCGAAAAGAAAAGCGGAAAGCTTTGCCGAAAATGCACTGAAGCGCACACGAGCCAAATTGCGCGCCTCCAATGCCGGTGATTTTGATGAGGTGCTAATTGAGACACTGGGCGATGACAGCCATTTTGGTGCTTTTGAGCAGGCTGCTGAAACCCGCGAAGTCGTTCTGAAAATTGGTGTCAAACATCGCGATCCGAAAGCGACCATGGTGTTGCTCAAGGAAGCGACTGGCATGGGACTGGCCACGCCGCCGGGACTGGCGCTCTTTGCCGGTGGCCGGCCCAAGCCCTCTCCGGTGGTGCGGTTGTTTTCTTTGCTCGTGCCAAAATCAGAAGTTTCGGTTTCCGTGACGGTAGGGGATGAAGTACAAGAATTTTCCCAAGCCAGCGGCACTGCTTTTGACACGACATCGATCCAGCGCCCCGATACGCCCAGCCTTGCCAGCACTGATGAACCGATGGTCGAAGTACCTTTGATTCAACTTGCCTGGGGCCGATCGGGGGACAAAGGCGACAAATCCAATATCGGTATCTTGCCCCGGGATAAGGCCTTTGCTCCATGGATTTGGGCCGCGCTCGGCGAAGACACCGTGCGGGAACGCTTTGCCCATTTCCTTGCGCAACCGGATGATCCAAATAGCGTCGAGCGTTTCTATATGCCGGGCACCGGCGCGATCAACTTCCTCCTCCATGACATTCTCGGCGGCGGCGGGGTTGCATCAATGCGCAATGATCCGCAGGGTAAAAGCTATGCCCAAATACTGCTCGCTGCTCCCGTTTCCATACCGCAATCACTCCAGTCCTCTTTGGCTAAGGCGCTTTGACTATGCCCCAGTTTAAATCGAAAATTTCAACAAGCTCCGACAGCTTCACACAGAACCGCAAGGACATGCTCACGCTGATCGAACATTTGCGTGAGCTGGAACAGCGCGCAGTCGCAGCATCCGAAAAACGCCGCCCGACTTTTGAGAAACGCGGCCAGTTGACCCCACACGAACGGCTGACGCGGTTGCTTGATCCGGGCATGCCGTTTTTGCGTCTCTACAACATGGCCAATTATCTGCTGGAGGACAGCAATCCGGACACCAGCATTCCTGGCGGCAGTGTCATTCTCGGCATCGGCTTTGTCAAAGGCGTGCGCTGCATGATCTGGGTCGATGACAGCGGCATCAGGGCCGGGGCCGCAACGGCTGGCGGCTGGGACGCCAGCAAAGGCGCGCAGAAAATGGCGCAGGATCTGAAACTCCCCTTCATCCATCTGGTCGAAAGCGCAGGCGCGAACTTGATGGAATATAAGGTCGAGCTTTGGGCCCATGGCGGGATGCTCTTCCGCAACCTCGCTTGGCTGAGCGCAGCGGGTATTCCGACCATGGTAGTCCTGCACGGCCCCTCGACCGCGGGCGGTGCGTATATGCCCGGCATGTCCGACTATGTCATTGGTGTGCGCGACAATGGCATGGCAGCGCTGGGCGGCGCGGCCTTGGTCCATGCAGCGACCGGCGAAGTGGCGGATGACCGCGAGCTCGGCGGAACCGAAATGCATGCCAGCACCACCGGCAGCGTGGAATATCTAGCGGATGACGACGCCCATGGCATTGAAATTGCCCGCGACACCATGGGGCGGATCGACTGGAACAAGAATACCGCGCCCATCCGGCAAAATGATTATGCAGAGCCCATTTACGACATCGATGAAATCGCGGGCATCGTGCCAGCCGATTATACGATCCCCTATGATGTCCGGGAAGTGGCGGCACGGATTGTCGATGGCTCTGATTTCGAAGAGTTTAAAGCACGCTATGGCTCCGGCACAGTCTGCATGCAGGCCAGCATCATGGGCCATGCGGTCGGCCTAATCGGTAATAACGGTCCGTTCGATCCTGAGGCGGCGGCCAAGGCGACCCATTTTTTCCAACTGTGTGACCAATCGCAGCTACCGATAATCTTCTTGAACAATACAACTGGCTATATTGTCGGTACCGAGTCCGAGCATAAAGGCATGATCAAGCTCGGCAGCAAGATGATCCAGGCGGTGTCCAATGTCCGCGTGCCAAAACTGTCGCTCTATATCGGTGCGAGTTTTGGCGCTGGCAATTACGGAATGAGCGGCGTCGCCTTTGAACCGGATTTTCTGTTTAGCTGGCCCAATGCGAAAACCGGTGTGATGGCGGGGGCGTCGGCTGCCAACACGATGAGCCACGTCGCAAAGGTGCAAGCGCAGCGCAAAGGCATGGAACCAGACGAAGAAGCCATTGCCAAACAAAATCAACGCATCAGAGATATTTTCGAAGCGCAAGAAAGCGCCTTCTTCACCTCTGGCCGTGTGCTCGACAATGGTGTGATCGACCCCCGGGATACCCGCAAGGTGTTAGGCTTTGCTCTGGAAACGATTTTCGAGGCGCAAAACCGCACGCTCCATCCCAATGCTTTTGGAGTAGCGCGCATATGACCCAGCTCCCGCAAACCGAAACACTAGAGCTCGAACTCAAACAAGGCTGGCTGACCATTTGGCTCAACCAGCCGGGTAATCGCAATGCCTTAAGCGACGCCTTGGTGGCAGAGTTAGCCTCTGTTTTAAAAGGCGTTCGTGATGACCGAGCGGTACGCGGGATAACTTTACGCGGGCGCGGCGGGGTGTTTTGTGCAGGCGCTGATCTCAAGAATTTCAAAGAGAATTTTCAGGCTAGTGGCGATCGCCAGGCGACCGTCAAAATGTCGATGAGCGCGGCTGAAATATTCGACCTCGTCAACACCGCCCCGCAAGTGGTGATCGTCTTGATCGAAGGCGCCGCAATGGCCGGCGGCTTTGGCCTGTCCTGTTGCGCCGATGTCGTGATTTGCGAATCCAGTGCGCGCTTTGCGATGACCGAAACTGCTATAGGTGTGACCCCTGCGCAAATATCCCCGTTTGTGATTCAAAAGCTTGGCTATGCGACGGGCCGCCGCTTGATGCTAACCGCAGCGCGCTTTGACGGCACGCAAGCGCATGAATTGGGCTTTGCTGATTTTATCGCCGATGATGTCCCGGGCCTCGAAGCCATCGAGATGCAACTGCGCAAACAGGTGCTTGGCGCAGCGCCGGGTGCCGTTGCGGCCACCAAGGAACTGCTCGGCCAGATTGCCGGCCAACCGCGCGAAGAAGTAATCCGCCTCGCAGCAGAAAATTTTGCCGACCGCATGGTCAGTGATGAAGCCAAAGAAGGCGTCGCGTCCTTCTTTGAAAAGCGCAAACCCACTTGGGTCGTGAAGCCGGAATAAGGAACCAGAGATGACACAGATATCCACACTCCTTGTTGCCAATCGCGGCGAGATTGCCTGCCGTATCATGCGCACGGCCAAGGCGCAGGGCATAAGAACCGTCGCCGTCTACTCTGACGCAGACGCTGATGCGCCCCACGTGCAGCAAGCCGATGACGCCGTCCACATCGGCCCATCGCCGGTGAATGAATCCTATCTTTTGATCGACACGATCATAAAGGCGGCCAAAGATAGCGGCGCGGATGCCATCCATCCCGGCTATGGCTTCCTGTCTGAAAATGCAGCCTTCTCGCAAGCCTGTGCCGACGCCAACATCATCTTTGTCGGACCACCGGAAAAAGCAATTGATGTGATGGGCGACAAGGCGCGCTCCAAACGCGCGATGATCAAAGCCGGTGTACCCTGCGTTCCCGGCTATCAGGATAATGATCAATCCGATGCGACATTAATAGCGGAAGCCGCCAAAATTGGCGCGCCGCTAATGGTAAAAGCTGCAGCAGGCGGTGGCGGCCGTGGTATGCGGCTAGTCCATGATCAGGCTGAGGTTCCCAACGCAATCAAGCTCGCACGGTCAGAAGCAGAAAATGCTTTTGGCAATGGCGAACTGATCCTCGAAAAAGCAATCATCAAACCACGCCATGTAGAAATTCAGGTTTTTGCCGATGCGCATGGCAACACCATCCATCTTGGCGAACGCGATTGTTCTGTGCAGCGCCGCCATCAAAAGGTGATCGAAGAAGCGCCCTGCCCGGTGATGACCGAAGATTTGCGCGCCGAAATGGGCGCAGCGGCGGTGGAGGCGGCCCGCGCGGTCGATTATCGCGGCGCAGGTACTGTCGAATTTCTACTCGATCAATCGGGTAGCTTCTATTTTCTGGAAATGAACACGCGACTGCAGGTCGAGCATCCCGTGACCGAAGAAATTACCGGTCTCGATCTCGTCGCACTGCAACTCAAAGTCGCGCAGGGCGAACCGCTCGGCATTGCGCAAGAGGACGTGACTCTCACAGGCCATGCCATGGAAGTGCGACTCTATGCCGAAGATCCCGCCGATGATTTCCTGCCCAGCACGGGTCATATCGACTTGTGGCATCCCTCGGCCATTGCCCGTGTCGACAGTGGGATCGCCACTGGCGGCGAAGTTTCCCCCTTTTACGACAGCATGGTCGCGAAGATCATCACCCATGGCGCGACCCGCGAAGATGCGCGGCGGCAGATGGTAAAAGCATTGAACGAAACCGCCCTGTTCGGTCCGAAAACCAATCGCGACTTCCTGATTGATGCGCTCAGCAAAGAAGATTTTATCGCGGGCCAGGCGACCACAGCTTTTATCGCCGAAAATTATGGCGAGGATGGTGTTGATCTGGGTGCGCATGACTTTACCACCTTCGCAATTGCCGCAGTGCTTCAACATAAGCTGCGCCAGCAGGCTGCACATGGATTGGCGCTCAACGTCAATCCGGAAATGCTGGACTGGTCGAGCACAGCCAATCTGCAAACCGTGACTCAATATGCGAAACTAGGCGCGGCCACCGAGACTGACGGGACCATCCACGTCCATGTCGGCCAGCCCGGCCATTATCATGTGGAAGGCGCGGGTCAGGAAGCACAGATAGAGTTGCTGTCCATCGCAGGTGATACAGCTAAGCTGCGAGTCAATGGCCGGACGGTCGAAACCATTTATCATGCCCATGGCCGCCATCTGCATCTTGCGCTCCCGAAACGGTCGCTGTCCGTCACCGACATGACGGGCCTCAGCGCCATGGAAGATATGGCCGGCGGCGGTACCGTCGTTGCCCCAATGCACGGCCTATTACTTGAGATACTCGTCGAACAAGGCGCGGCCGTGGCAAGAGGCGACAAGCTGGCGGTGCTGGAAGCAATGAAGATGCAGCATGAGATTTTGGCAGAAATTGATGGCACGGTTGAAACGGTTGCGGCCGCAGCCGGCAAACAAATTGCGGCCGATGATTTGATTATGGAAATTGTGGCTGATGAAGCAGCCGAAGAGGACGACGCGAGATGAAAAACCCGATTTGCGACATGCTGGGCATCGAATTTCCTTTGGTAGCGTTCAGCCATTGCCGCGATGTGGTGGCTGCCGTTTCTAAAGCAGGCGGCATGGGCGTTTTTGGCGGCGTCAACTGTACGCCCGAAACATTGGAAGAAGAGCTCAGCTGGATTGATGACCATGTCGACGGCAAGCCTTATGGCCTTGATATCATTGTCCCGAACAAGGTCGAGGGCAAAGGCGAGCAGATTGATGTCGAGCGCACACTGGCTATGGTCCCGGAGGAACATAAGCAATTTTCCAGAGACATAATGGCGCGTCATGGCGTCGACCCCGGCGACCTGACCGACCTGCGCCGCGAACATGCGGTGGGCGCAGACAATCTGCGCGGTGGCAATGCCGGAGCCTTGCTTGAGGTCGCTTTTCGCCATCCGATCAAGCTGATCGCCAATGCGCTGGGTATTCCGCCACAGGTTATGACCGATATGGGCCGTGAGCATGGCGTGCCGGTTGCAGCGCTAATCGGCACCAAGGAACACGCAATGTCCCAGGTCGCCGCTGACGTCGATATCCTGATCGCCGTCGGCGGAGAAGCGGGCGGCCATACAGGTGATGTAGCCACTATGGTTCTGATCCCCGAAGTCTGTAACGCTTTGCGCGATATGGGCGACAATACACCAGTGCTGGCAGCAGGTGGTATCGCTACAGGCTCGCAAATGGCGGCGGCTATGGCGATGGGCGCGAGCGGCGTATGGTGCGGCTCCGTCTGGCTGACCACGGCAGAGGCTGAAACCAATCCGGTGGTGAAAGAAAAAATGCTGAACGCCACGTCGCGCGATACCGTGCGGGCGCGCTCACGAACCGGCAAGCCGTCGCGACAATTGCGTTCACCGTGGACGGATGCTTGGGAAGCGGAAGATGCGCCAACCCCGCTGGCCATGCCGTTGCAATCTTTGGTAGCCGAACCACCGCTGCGCTCAATCGACAAATTGAGTCAGGGCGACAATCAGGGCGCGAAAGATCTCGCAACCTATTGGGTCGGGCAAGGCGTTGGCCTGATGAACCAGCCGATGTCCACTGCGCAGGTTGTGCAAGGCTTCAAGGAAGATTTTATCACCGCCTATGAAAGACTCGCCGCCAATTTAGAGGACTAGGGGACATTATGACACAGGTGACAGCACAGCAGCCGCTGGCGGGCATAAAGGTTGTTGAATTTTCAACGATGATCACCGCGTCTCTCGCTACCATGATGTTTGCGCAGCAAGGCGCTGAAGTCATCAAGGTCGAACCACCCGGCATTGGCGATCCCATGCGTTGGCTTGGCAGCCGGAAGGAAAGCATTTCCGGTCTATTTAACAATTGCAATCGCGCCAAACGCTCAATCACGCTGGATCTGAAAACCGAAGAAGGCGGCGCCACTGCGCGCAAGCTTTGCCTTGACGCTGATATTGTCATCCACAATTATCGCCCCGGTGTGATGCAACGGTTGGGCCTCGATAGCAAAAGCCTGCGTGCCGAAAAGCCTGCGCTCATTTATTGCGCCATTACCGGGTTTGGCCGTGACGGGCCGATGGCGGATCGCCCTGCCTATGATCATGTGATGCAGGCCATGGCCGGTTTCATGGGTACCCAAGGCCATCCTGATGGCTTTGCCTATGTGAAGACACTGCTGTGCGACAAGCTGACCGCCTATACCGCCGCGCAAGCGATCACAGCGGCGTTATTTGCCCGCGAGAGGACCGGTGAAGGACAGCATATTGACTTGTCGATGCTCGCCAGCTGTATCGCCTTTCTCTGGCCGGACGGCGGCATGCATCTGACCTTGATGGACGATGACGCGATCCACGCAGCCCCCTTTGCCGACTATTATCAGATGCCGCTACGCACCACCGACGGCGCGATTGCCTATGCTGCCATGAGTGACGACCATTGGCAGGTTGTTTTTGAAATGGTTGGCCGCGAAGATTTAAAGTCCGAGGAAAAATATCAAGGTCTCGAAAATCGCAGCATGCACATGGCTGAACTCGCTCAGATTGTCTCAAGCGAGCCCCCGCGCCATAATACAGATACGATGATTGCCGGCCTTACAAAAGGCGATGTACCCGCCGCACCCTGCCTGACACTCGCCGATGTGAAATCGCACGCGCAAATCGTTGCGATCGAAGCGTTTGAGGAACAGGATCATCCGTTGCTCGGCACAATCCACAATGTCGCTTCGCCTGTCCATATCAATGGTCAGAAACTGCCGACCACAGGGCCTAGTCCGGCGCTGGGCGAACATTCAGACGCTATATTGCAGGAACTGGGAATTAAATAATGATGGATCAGGCACAGGATTTTCTCGACGAAAGCGAAGCCATATATACGCTTGTCAAAGACCTTTCCGACGAGCAGATGGAGCAAGAAACCGGCTTCAAGAACTGGACGATCAATGCGATTTTGCGACATCTCCATATCTGGAACATGGCGGCTTATTGGTCGCTGACTGAACCTGAAAAATTTCACGGCTTTTTCAAGGAAGCCATGGCCGGGATGAAGGGTCAGACATCGATGCGGTTTTTCGAAGCGGATTATCTTGATGGTCTCTCCGGTGCGCAGCTCGTGAAAACCTGGCGCGACTTTTATCAGAAAATGGCACCCGAATTTGGCGCTGCTGATCCCGCGATGCGGGTCGAATGGGCAGGTCCGTCAATGAGTGTACGATCCTCTATTACGGCGCGACTAATGGAAAACTGGTCCCATGCGCAGGCCATTTATGATGTGCTTGGACTCAAGCGCGAAAATGCCGATCGCATTCGCAATATCGTGATGATCGGCCTCAACACCTATGGCTGGACCTTCAAGGTCAATGGCGAGGAAGCGCCACAGCCCGTGCCCTATCTGAAGCTCACGGCTCCATCCGGCGCGGTTTGGGACTATGGGGATGAGAGCAAAGAAGAGCGGATTGAGGGTCTGGCGGAGGAATTTTGTCAGGTTGTCACTCAGACCCGCAATATCGCTGATACTGACTTGCAAGTAACCGGTCCGAACGCGACCCAATGGATGGCAATAGCGCAATGTTTTGCCGGCGGCGCGGAAAAACCCCCATCACCGGGCACGCGTTCTATCAAAACAGGGTGAACATATCTATTGAGTCTATCTATTGTGCATCCCCTTTTTCGGGCTATGCTGACAAGAAAAAGGAGAGATTCGATGAGCTGGCAAATGGCCGATATCTGGGAAAATATTGCCCAGGCGATTCCCGATAAACCTGCAATTGTCGAGGGCGCCAAGCGTTATAGCTGGTCAGAATATGAACAGCGCGCCGCCCGGCTGGCCCAAGTTTACACTGATCATGGTCTGAAACCCGGCGCAAAGCTCTCCATCTACGCTTATAACTGCGCCGAATATATGGAAGCGCAATTTGCCGCATTCAAATCGCGCATCTGTCCGGTCAACGTCAATTACCGCTATCTCGAAGCGGAACTGACGCATGTGATAAATAACAGCGATAGCGAGGCCTTGGTCTTTCACGCCCAATTCGCCCCGCGCGTGGCCGCGATCCGCGACCAGTTGGAGCAAGTGAAGCTCTTTCTGGAAATTGACGACGGCTCCGGCGAGCATCTGGAAGGCGCGGTGGATTTTGAAACCGCTTTGCAAGCGGCTGATCCGATGCCGGTTATCGAACGCTCCGACGATGACCTTTACATGCTCTACACGGGCGGAACGACCGGCATGCCCAAGGGCGTAATGTACGATCACAAAACCTTTTCCAGCGCCTTGTTCACCAAGGGTTTTGAAATGCGGGAAATGACACTACCGGGAGGAGCAGACGGCTTCGGACCATTAGCCCAAGCCCTGCACGCAGCAGGCGCAAATGGCCGATCCATACCAGCTTGCCCGATCATGCACGGCACCGGCATGTGGATTGGTGCCATGATTCCGCATTCCCTAGGCGGCTGCGTTGTGCTGTTCAACAACAGGCATTTCGACCCGCATGCGCTATGGCAGCTGTCAGATGATGAGAAGGCCACGGATATCACCATCGTCGGAGATGTATTCGCCAAGCCGATGCTCGCCGCCCTTAATGATGCCAAAGCAGCGGGTAAACCTTATGACCTGACATCGATCCAGATGATGGGATCATCTGGCGTGATGTGGTCTGCCGAAGTCAAACAAGGTCTGCTAGAACATAGCGAAATGATGATAGTCGATAGCATGGGCTCTACCGAAGGCAGCATGGGCGCATCGGTAACAACGCGCGAAAACGCCGCCATCGATAAAACAGCTAGCTTTGAAATGGCCGAAACTACGAAAATCCTGACCGAAGAGGGCCGAGAGGTCAAACCGGGGTCCGGCGAAATGGGTATGATCTGCAATGGCGGGATGGTCCCGCTCGGCTATTATAAGGATGAAGAAAAAAGCGCAGCGACATTCAAGACATTTGATGGCGTGCGCTATTCGATCCCCGGCGACTTCGCGCTGGTCGAAGCCGATGGGACGGTGACCTTGCTTGGTCGCGGTTCGGTTTGCATTAATAGCGGCGGCGAAAAGATTTTCCCTGAGGAAGTCGAGGAAGCCCTCAAGACTCATGACAGTGTTTATGACTGCCTCGTAGTTGGCGTGCCCGATGACCGTTTTGGCGAGAAGGTGACGGCTGTGCTGTCCGTGACGGACGGCCACACGCTAGATGAGGCCGCCTTACATGATCATGTGCGCGGCAAGCTGGCCGACTATAAAACGCCGCGCACGTTTCTGGTGGTCGACGATGTCCCGCGTGCTGCAAATGGCAAACCGGGTTATAAGGACGCCAAGGATATCGCGCTTAAAATGTTGGAACCGGTCGCCGCTTAAGGGGTCCAGTTAAATTCCCGATGATAGCGGGGAATGAACAGTTTTTTGCCTTTGATCGCCGACGTTAAAAACGGTCCAGTCACGCCAAAGGGCAAAGCGCTCGCGCCCTTATCTGGTCCCAAGGGCAGTAATATCAGTGGTTTAGGCCATGGCTTATAGGGCTTGACCTCTGCCATGGCCTTGCCGCGTAAATGCGCCTTGATAGCCTTTTTCAACCAGTTTACCTGACGGGTCAGCCCGACAATCGTCATCGTATCACCGGTGCTTGCAATGTCGCCAATGACAAATAAATCGGGATTATCCGCAGGCCTTAACCAGCCATCGACGCTAGCCCTGCCGTGATCATCAAAGGCTACGCCATCCAAAGTCTGCAACAAACCAGTCTGCGGTTTGGCGCCAATGACCGGGATCACTAAATCGGCATCAATCGGAAACCCATCCGACAGTTTAATCTTATTCTTCAGTGGCACAAACGGCTCGTCGGTTCGTTTCAATTTTTTGATCCGCTCGCCCAAGCGCAGCTTCACGCCCAATTCACCCAATTGCCGTTGCATGTTCCGACCAAGCTTCGCCGGATAATCCGGGAATAGAGTCTCGGCTGCAGAGATCAGCGTGATCCGCTTTTCCGGCCGGGTAAAAGCCAGTTCGCCAGCAAGTTCGCTGCCGACGGCACCGGCGCCGACGATAGCGATATTATTCGCCTTGCCAATCTGCGCCATCACCCGTTTGGCCTTGGTAACAAAGGCTGCGCTATCATCACCTTGCATTTTAAACGGCGCTGCATAGCTCGATCCTGTGGCGATAATGACCATGTCCCCGGCAATTTTATTTCCATCTTCTAGTATCGCGGTGGTGCCATCCATCGAAGCCACCCTGCCACGCACGACACGGCCCTTTTTTAGTAAGCCGTCATAGGGTATTATAATGTCATCGAGCAGTTCCGGCCGCGCAAGCGCCCGTATCATCGCGACATTATGAACCCATTTTTCGCGCGGTTCGATCAGGCTGATATCGGCATGGGAATCCAACTCCCTCGCCAGCATCGTTCCAGCGTAACCGCCGCCAATAATTATGATTTTTTTGCTCATAGGTCCCCAATAAGATGGATTGCGCTTGGGGGACAATAGTAATCACTCTTCGCCATTGACGTAGGTAGCAATATATCGCCATGTCGGACCAATGCTTGTTCAACTGATCCACAATCCGGCATCGGGTACCCATGACGAACTGCGCCTCGGCCTGCTCGCGCAGGCGTTTGAAGCTTGCGGGGCAGAAGTGATTATGGGGACGACGGAAATTAATGGCAATATGCGGCTTGCCAAGCATAGCGATCTGATTTGCGTATCCGGCGGCGATGGCACCTTGCGGTTGGTTATCGCGGCGATACAGAAAAGCGACTCAAAAACCCCGCTTTGTATTTTTCCAGCCGGCACGGTCAATCTGGTCGCCCGAGAACTGGGCTATGCAACCGAACCGGAGCAATTTGCGAGCGAGGTGATGCGCGGATATCTTGCCGGAGCAACCGCGCGATTGAGAGAGCCGATCGCTACCAGCGACCATGGCCCGTTTGCAGCTTGCCTTAGCGCCGGTCCTGACGGTGTTGCCGTCGCCAGACATTCGCCGCAGCTCAAAAAGAAAATCGGCCGCACCGCCTACGCCTGGTCTTTTGCCAAACTGTTTTTTCATTGGCCGCGGCAGCAATTCTTGTTGGATGTGGCGACAGCAGACGGATCACAAAATAGCCTGTCGTGCGAGGCCTTTTACATTGCCAAGGGCCGTTATTTTGCTGGCCCATGGGCTCTGACGCCAGAAGCCGGTCTGGGCGAAAACTATTTTCACCTGATCGCTTTGTCGAGCGCCAGTCGCTGGCATTTTATCCGCTTCATGCTGTCCGTCGCACGCGGGAAAGATCCTCAAAGCCTGTCTTTCGCGCATCTTTATCGCACCCAGTCACTGACGATTGCAAGTCCACAAGAAACAGTAAACGTCCAATTTTTTCAAGAGGATGGAGACAGCATGGTGCTTGCCCCTACTCGGATAATGATGACGGACCATATCGTAGAATATTGCCTGCCGCGAGACAGTTAGGGCTACCGACAGTTACAGAGAATGGACTTAAGCGGCGCGGCAATGCTGCGCGATCATCTCTACCATCACCGGTAATTTGCTCGGCGGCAAGTCATGCCCCATGCCATCGACCAGCTCTAGGCGAGCGTCGTTTACATTGGCGGCGATATCTTCACCGCACGGATGTGGAATAAGCGGATCCGCTGTTCCATGAATGACCATAGTGGGGACCGATATGGCTTTAGCTTTCGGCCGCAAGTTACCTGTTTCAATGATAGCGGCCATCTGCCTCTGACGACCGGCTGGATAAAAACTGCGTTCCAACGCAATTTTCATCATCGCTTTACGCTCTTCTTTTCTTGCCCGTCCTTCGTCCGACGCGATAATCGATGAAAAAGCCATGCCGGCGATCAGTGCTTCGTCGATCGTCGTTGCCTTGGCTCGCGCCGATTGAATCAGTCCCTTGCGGACAAGAGGCTCAGCGCCGGGCAGACCGGGCGCGTTGGTTGAAGACATGATTGGGGTAAGAGACAAAACACGATCCGCGTGATCAGCCGCGACCAATTGGCCGATCATGCCGCCCATTGACGCCCCGACGATATGCGCTTTTTCAATTTCAAGCGCATCCAATACGCCGATTGCGTCTCTGGCCATATCACTGAGGTTATAAGGCGCCAAATTCTGGCTCGGGAAAAATCGTTTCGTAAACAGCTGCCTGATTGGGCCGGGGGCTGAAACTCCGTCACATTTATAGGAAAGCCCGACATCCCGATTGTCAAAAGTGACAACCCGAAACCCCGATGAAACCAGCCCATTCACAAAATCCATTGGCCAGGCAATAAGCTGCGTCCCATATCCCATAATCAGCAAAATCGCGGGATCGCTGGCCTCGCCATGGTCTTCCACTTCAATATTGATACCGTTGGCGGTGACTTGCATATTCTGATCCTGATTTCATAGTGGCTGTTAAACAGCCCAAAAGCTTAGCAGAACCACGAAGCCACACAAGATAGGATCAGGGGAGTTCTATCATCAAGGATCCGGTGATCCCGCCGGCGCGCCGGTCGGCACATCGGCAACGCTTGCCATCACCGCATCGGATGCAGCCACCACCGCGCCAAGCTTAGCAATCTGATTGTCATCATCCACAACCGCGCGAATGTTGAGCAGCGGCGTGACCCCAATGGCCTGCGCAGACAAGGTCTGGATTCGCAGCTGATAGGCACCATAAGGCACCCCTTCAAACAAGAAAAAGCCGTCGAACTCGCTTTGCGTCTGATGCGTCACACGCCCCTCGACATCCAATAGTTCCAGACCAACACCGGCCAGCGGCGCGCCGCCTTCGCGCATCAAGGTACCTTCAACCTCTCCTGCACTCACAAGTGGCAGTTCCACCGTGGCCGCAATGCCGGGCCGCGGCGTTATCACAACACCTGGCAAAGCGGGTTGCACATAAGGATCGGGTAGGCTGCTGGTATCAATGCCGATCAGCACCGGACGGAAAGGTTCAAGGTTGTCGATAATCGACCGCCCATTCGTATCTGTCGGGGTTAGCGCGGTCGACTGTCCGGCAGTCAATTCAACATTTTCGACCAGCTCTTCGTTCTCCTGCCGTTTGCCATCGCGATTATTATCCCGATAGACAATCGCCAGTGCTTGACCACTATTCGCGAGCTTATTGCTCGAGAATCGCAGTTTTCCGTTACGCGGATCGGGGCCGAGACTGAAAGCGAGGTTTAATCCCGCAGCAACAGAACCGTCCGTCGCTGCTTCGGCGCTGGCCGTCAGTGAGAATTTGTCAAATCGGCGGATGATGCCAATCGCCGCGCGGCCACGATCAATCCCAACATCATAACCAAGCTCCGCACGCCAGTCCGCGCGATCTCCGGCACGCCATTCGCCGGTAAAATTAACCCTTTCGAAACGTTTCTCAGGCGCAAGTCGGTACGTCGCTTCCCCGCGCAAGCGCACACCGGCAACCCGCCCGTTGGCAAGCAGCCGCGCTTCGATCCGGTCCACCGAACCGCCACCATCGATAAATTGTTTTTCCCAGTTCAGTTCACCGGTTAACGAGAAACGCCGCAGATTCAATGACGTTCGGCCCGTCAGGTCCAATGAGGATCGCCCATCTGTGCGCGTTTCATATTGCGCATCGATATGGAATGGCACAATCTTGCTGCCCAGCTTGAAACCATGGTCCAAAGACAGGCGATGCCTACCGTTCACGTTTTGTTCAATACGATCTGACCGGAAGCCGCCCCTTGCCCAGATGGTCTCGGCCGTAATCAAGGTACTGCCCAGTTCGCCAAGCAACTGGCCACGAAAAGCCGTGCCATTATCCAGGTCTGATGAGGCGGCCAGCTCTACTAAGGCTGGTCCAACCGCGCGGCGGACCGATCCTTCAAAGTAATTGTGCCGTATCCCGTCAATCTGGAGGCTGAACAGCGAGGCGGCAACCGATGTTTTCGCATTAAGCCCTCGCTCGACACCAAATCCGCCACGCCAACCTGCCTGTCGCAGGTTTTCAAGCTCGTTAAAGCTGATCAGGTCTTTTCCAGCCTCTTGTCCACCCGCCCAATAATAGGTTTTCCGTGGCGGAATGGAATCAACGCCAACCGGGACAGATTTATTGTCACGGCGTATTTGACCTTGGGGGCCATAGAGCACCACTTCGAAGCGGTTTTGCCCGTACAGCAGCGGCACATCGATAAATTCATAGCGCCCATCGGACCGGTTTTCGGCAAAAGCGAGCAGTTGGCCGTTGCGATACAATTCCGCGTCCCAGCCCGCTGGCAATTCACCACGAAAGCTGGTCCGATCGAAATTGTCCGGACGGTCAACCGGCCGATTGGTAATGATAGCGCCCCGTCCAGCCGTGCTCTGGGAAACCAGAGACGTCGCAAAGGTAGAAACGTCGCCAATGGCCGCATGCGTGGCTTTCAACGGCCCCAAAAGCTCACCTTTGGGGACCGTGCGATAGGCTCTCAGCCGCAGACTTTCAGGCACACCTTTGTCATCAGACGATAGCCGTGCATCAAAGGAGGCCTTTCCGACCTCACCTGAGGCAAAAAGTTCATAACGCACATCAAATTCCTGGCCCGAACGCTTATCGCGTAATCCGCCAGCGGAAACGACGGCATCTACCGACGGTGTCCGCCAGAATTTATAGGGCTCGGTTGATTGTGGGAGGCTGGAAAGGTCAAAATTTCGCCGCGGCCGGATTTTTGCGGCCCGCTCCTTGCGTTCCAACGCCTTTTGAAACGGTAATTTGCGCTCTGTTTCGATCACCAACAGCGCATTGGACAGATCTGGCTTTAAATCTATATCGAGCCAACCGGACAGCGTTTTTGCGTCCACGCACCAGCCTTCCGGCGTGTCGTAAATCTCGCCAGATGCCAGTTTTTTCTGATCGTTCACCTTTTGTACTGTATTACTATCGCGTTCGACGGTCAGTGTTTCGCGTTCCGCAAACACCCAACCAGTTGCGCGGCGCGACTTTTTGTCCAACCTAATTGGCAAATCCAACGCAATGATCATATCGGCAAAGTCCACACACACGCCGCGGTCGGTTTGATAGCCTCTAATGCCATCACCCAGACGATATTTGCCAGAGCGCAGGTCAAAAAGCAGCGCATCGTCGTCACTGGCGGTCCAGCTTCCTTCCGCCAGTGTATCTTGCGCGTGGGCGGCCGGCACAATAAACGGCGAAACCGCAGAGATCATGGTGATCCCTGCGGCTAGTGCCAGCGATTTTAGTCGCCGGCGGAATATGGTGCGTTGTTTTTTCATCATCGTAATTTTAGACTGCTTAACGGCGTGGCGTCAGTCTAAATGATTGATATAAAAGCTTATCTAAGAACTAGATTGGTCTTGGTGATTAATCCACCACCGACATTACTGGGTTCATAATATTCGATCGAGAGCGGCCCTTTAAGTTGGGCTGCAACTTCAGGGGGGATTGGCAATGATACTGTTCTGCTGGCGATTTCAGGATAGACGGCAATGCCGCGAACTAGCAGCAATGGCTCATCCACGCCCTGTTTAACGACGCGAATCTCGCCATAAGTGGAACGGTCGCCCGTGCGGCTCAGATCAAAGGCAAAAGCTTGTCCCTCGTCTCCCTGCTCGATACGAGCATTTGCAATAGCGGCTGTTGCCGTCAATTTTCCATGCCGGATAATAACCGGAATGGTTACACCGTATATAGGGGTCAACGCGATAGAGAAGCCTTCAGTCTGCTCTGTTGGGGCCGTAACCGATGTCGCTTTGGGAACAGCGCGAAACAGAAGATGAACACGATACTCTCCGTCCGCCAGATTTTTTGGCGCTCTGACGCCAAGACGGATAGCCTGTGGTTGATTGGGCGGCAGGGTTACACGGCGCGGCGCATAGCGGATCATATCCTTCGCGGCCTGCTCCAGCTCGTTGACTTCTTCGGGGCTGACATCTGTCAGTTTGCCCTCTGCAGTCATCCGGCGAAGCTCCAGAGAGATACGATAAGTTGCTGTTTCCGAACCAATATTATTCAAAATAACTTCGGTACCGCGCTGACCATCAAGAATGATTCGGGTCGGAGCGACGAGAAGATCACCCGCTGCCTGTGCTGTTTGTACAGGGAGCGTGAGAGCCGCTGCCATCATTCCCAAGCCAACACACATATAGTTCAGTCGTTTCAGACTCCTGGTCGCCATCTTATTCTCCGGTTTTAATACTGGTCATCCGGACAGGCGGTCTCCCGCACATATCCCCACGCGTTGACTATGGCAAAAGAGGGTTACCAAAGCGCTAACCACGCCATCTATTTATCGGCTGTGCCCCGCCGACCAGTGAACCGGGAGGCCAAATAACAAGAACCCGCCCGCAACATATGTCGCGGACGGGCTTCTGTCTTGTTGAAGATCACTATCCTGCGAACAGGATAGCAAAATTAATCAAGGATATTCGACAGTTACCGTGAAGGTACCAAGATAGGCGCCATCGGTCTGGTTGGCTGCAACGTCAAGCGCGCCGCCTACAGAGAAACCGCCATTACCAGAACCATCCAACGCGGTCAGCGCGGTGTTGGTCAAGTTGGCATTCATGATCGCGCCGCTTGGGCCGTTCAATGTAACCGAAGCAGGAACGGTCAATGTAACAGCTTCAGAAGCCGAGCCGGTAACGCTGAAGTCAGCGGCATCGGATGCACCGGTACAAACAACGTTCGTACAAGCAGCGCGTGTGCCGTCGTTGCCAACAACTACGGTTTCAGCTGTGCCGGTTGTGATGATTGTGCCGAAATCAAGATCCGTACCAGCGTCTTTGGTAACGGTCAGCTCTTCCAGGATGTTTGCACGTGCGTCTGCAGTTGCAGTGGCGGCGTGAGCAGCATTTGCACCCATTACAGAAGCGGCAAGCACGGAAGAAGCCAAAGCGGCTTTGATAAATTTAGACATATTTTCTGGTCCCTATATTTTACTACTATACGAAAGGGCGCCTACGGTGCGTCCGGCCAAACCCACTGGCCAAACGTCGCTCTACGCCAACATTCGAGATTGCTTATCGACGGAAAAGGATAAGGCTTTGCTGCCAGCCATGGTTAAAAAATGGTAAAGCAAATAACTATCTGTAATATAATAATTTTATAGGGATATGTTACAAAATTTTAGAATTTAATATCTGCGATATGCCATCAAAACTGTGCAAAAAGCGATCAAATCTAAATATGTTCACCCGTTAATCGCTGACAAATAAGGTCCAACTGATCGAGATTGCTATAATCTATGGTCATCGATCCAGCGCCAGTCTGTCCGTTGGACTGGATCGTGACTTTCAAACCAAGCAAATCACCCAAATGGCTTTCAACGGCACGTATATCAGCATCATTCTCACTGACCCCCGCTGTCGGCAGTTTGTTTTTGCGCCGTGTTCCGCCCAAGGCTTTACGCACGAGTTTCTCGGTGTCCCGAACTGAAAGTCCCTGTTTCACGACCTGTTTAGACAGTTCCACTGCATCGGGAGCATTAATGAGCGCCCGCGCGTGACCCATCGTCAGCTTGTCTTCTCCCACCAAATTGCGAACAGATTCGGGCAAATCCAATAATCGCATGAGATTCGCGATATGGCTGCGGGATTTACCGACCAATTCCGCCAATTTCGCCTGACTATGGCCAAAATCATCCTTCAGCTTCACATAGGCTTCGGCTTCTTCAACAGCGTTCAGATCACGACGCTGTACATTTTCAACAATCGCGATTTCGAGTGTTTCAGCGTCATTAAGGCTGCGAACAATCGCCGGGACCCGATGGAGACGCGCACGTTGCGCTGCACGCCAGCGGCGTTCGCCGGCAACAATCTGGAAATTTTTACCATGGGGCCGCACGACGATCGGTTGAATCACACCGCGCAACTTCATGCTGTCGGCCAGTTCATCCAGCGCTTCATTGTCAAAAGTCTGACGCGGCTGATCTGGGTTCGGACGGATATCGGATATTGCGATAGACCGTAGACCGTCTGTACGGGCCTCTGGACTATTGTCATCAATCTGCGCTTCTGGCGCCTGAATCAAAGGTTCTTCGCGCTGAATCTCGCCAAAAAGGGAGTTTAGCCCCCTTCCCAGTCCAGTAGCCTTTTTAATCGCAGCCTTTTTCGGCAATGGAGCTTCCTCTTCTTTCGCCATCACGCAGCCACCTTCCGTTCTGGCAGACGCGTAATCAATTCCCGCGCCAGATTGATATAGGCTTCCGATCCGCTACACCGATGATCATAGATTAACGCCGGTAGGCCGTGGCTGGGAGCCTCTGAAAGCCTCACATTTCTGGGGATAACCGTATCAAAAACAACATTTCCGAGACAGGCTCGAACATCGTCGGAAACCTGTTCGGTAAGCTTGTTGCGGCGATCATACATGGTCAGCACGACACCCATGACCGACAATGCACGATTAAAACGCGCTCTTATACGTTCAACAGTCTGCAGCAACTGGCTCAGCCCCTCCAATGCAAAAAATTCGCATTGCAGCGGCACCAACAGCGATTCAACGGCGACCATAGCGTTGAGTGTCAACAAGCCAAGCGACGGCGGACAATCGATCAGACAGATGTCCCACCTACCATCATCACCAGCGTCCAGGGCTTTCTTGAGACGATGAGTCCGTTCTTCAAACTCGACCAACTCAATTTCCGCGCCAGACAGATCCACAACAGCAGGCACAATATCAAGTCCAGGCACCCGCGTTTGGATCGCACATTCAGCCAACGGGATATCGGAAATCAGCAGATCATAGCTGCTATGCGTGCGCTCTGCCTGGTTCAGGCCAAGCCCCGTCGATGCGTTACCCTGTGGATCAAGGTCAATCAGCAAGACTTTCCAACCACTCGCAGCAAGAGCGGTTGCCATATTAATGGCTGTGGTCGTTTTACCAACGCCGCCTTTTTGATTTGCTATCGCTATCCGGACCATTTTACGCAGAACCCTTCGCTAAGCTGAGATAAAATAATGCTTTTCAGCCTATCCCAACCAATATTCCCGCTTCCGGGTCGGTCAAACTATGTTCCACGTGGAACATTTTTTGCCGTTTTGGCGATAGGCCTTTTAACTCCCTTACCGCATTTTTGCCTTTAGGTAAGAGCCAAACAGTATTTTCTGTGGAAAACCGGTGTGAAAGTGACAGTAGCTTCGGTAATGGCGCAAAAGCTCTGGCACTAATAACGTCCACAGGGCGGCTTTCGACATTCTCTAAACGCTCTGCAAAAACCAAGGCGTTTTCGGTCACCCCCAGCTTCTGCACGACGGTTTCAAGGAAAGCGCTCCGGCGAGAGCGTGATTCCACCATCTGCACTTTATAGTCGCTCAATATGGCAATGACGATCCCGGGAAAGCCAGCGCCCGTGCCAAGGTCCATCCAGATCTTATCGCCCTCGCCCTTTGGCGCGTGCATCAGCAACTGAGCGCAATCGACAACATGGCGGGCCCAGACATGGTCGGCACTTGATTTGGAAATGAGATTCTGGAGCAACATTTCTTCAGCCAGCAAGGCCAGAAAACCCTCAAGCTTTTCCCATGTTTCACGTGGAACATCGAAATTTGCGCGCAGCCAATCCTGCGCCTCTTGTTCCGTCATATCTTGATCATGCCGCCAAGGTCTTGGCTTCGCGCCGGCGTGCATGCACCAAAATGGCAGCGAGAGCCGCCGGCGTAATCCCCCGAACACGCGACGCAGCAGCGAGCGTTTCCGGCCTTGCCCCTTTCAAACGCTCAACCATTTCATTCGACAGCCCAGCTATCGCCGCATAGTCGAGATCATCGCCCAGTCGTATCTGCTCATTCGCCCGCAAGTCTCTAAGCTCCGATTCCTGACGCTGCAGATAAGGCGCGTAGCGCGCGTCTTCCTCTACCTCTGCGAGCAACCCTTCGTCGGTATCGGCAACAGATATTCCCAAACCGCCCAAGGCATTGATCGAAATATTAGGGAAGCGCAGCCAGTCAAACAAAGACTGTTTGGTTCCGTCCCGACGCACCTCGATCCCTTGGTCCGCAATCGCTTCGCAGCTATAGACGGCTTCCAGCTCTTTCATGATTGCCATGCGTTGTGTCTCACGCCCTTTAAACCAAGCGCGTCTTTCGGATCCCAGACAACCAATGGCTTCGGCAGCAGGGCTCAAGCGCGTGGTCGCATTGTCTGCCCGCAACCGCAGACGATATTCCGCGCGCGCCGTCAGCATACGATAAGGTTCAGTGACCCCTTGCAGCACCAGATCATCAATCATCACGGCCATATAGCTGGTACCACGATCAAGCTGCGGGGCATCTTTCCCCTGAATGGCACAAGCCGCTCCAATACCCGCAACCAGGCCTTGGGCAGCCGCTTCTTCATATCCGGTGGTGCCATTAATCTGGCCAGCGCAATATAGCCCGTCCAAATCGCGGACCTTTAAAGAGCGGTCCAGCGCACGGGGATCGATATGATCATATTCCACCGCATAGCCCGGTACGATAATTTCCGCCTTGGCAAGCCCGTCCATGGTCCGAACAAAAGCCTCTTGAACATCGACAGGCAAAGATGTGCTAATCCCGTTTGGATAGACTAAATGGGTGTCGAGCCCTTCCGGTTCCAGGAACACCTGGTGGGAATCGCGATCCGCAAAGCGGTGAATCTTATCCTCAATCGACGGACAATATCGCGGCCCCTGCGCATCAATCGCACCGCTGAACAACGGCGAACGATCAAGGTTATCGCGGATGATATCATGGGTTGCGGCACTGGTCCGGCTGACCGCGCAAAATGTCTGAGGCACTTCGCGCCGGGATGACATTGGCGACATGGTCCAGCCATCATCATCTGACGGTTGCTCTGGAAGCGCTGCCCAATCGATAGTTCGACCATCTATCCGCGGCGGCGTTCCGGTTTTCAGACGCGCGATGGGCAAATCCGCATCGCGAATCTGTTGGCCAAGAGACACAGCGCTGGCCTCTCCTGTACGACCACCGGAAAATGTTTCTTCTCCGCGAAAGAGCTTCCCGTTCAAGAATGTTCCGGTTGCCAATATGACGGCGGATCCTGTGATCTGACGTTCGTCAGCAAAATTAATCCCGCTCACCGTCTGCCCGTCAAAGATCAGTGATGCCACTTCGCCTTCAACAATGGTTAGATTGTCCTGAGTATCCAACATCCGGTGGATGGCCGCTTTATAGAGCTTGCGATCCGCCTGAACCCGGGGGCCTTGCACGGCGGCGCCTTTGGACAGATTGAGCATGCGATAGTGGATGGCCGCGGCATCGGCTGCCCTTCCGATCAGGCCATCAAACGCATCGACTTCGCGCACCAGATGCCCTTTACCCAAGCCGCCAATGGCTGGATTGCAAGACATGGCGCCAATGCTGTCTTTGGTGAAACTGACCAATGCCGTCCGCACGCCCATGCGCGCAGCGACAGCCGCGGCTTCACAGCCGGCATGTCCGCCTCCTACGACAATCAGATCAAAATCACAGTTCATGCTGCGCCCATAGCGGAACCCAGGTTTCAGGTCAAAATGATCTCGCAACCCGGCTCAGTCTCCAAGCAATGTTCCACGTGGAACAGCTTTTATTTGCCGATGCAGAATTTCCCGAACAGGCTGTCGAGCATATCTTCGGTGCTGGCCCTGCCTGTCAATGCGTCCAGTGCGCCGCGTGCCAGCCGCAATTGCTCCGCGATGATCAGATAGTCTTGACCCAATATGGCGCCGAGATTTCTTTGCGCCTCCGACAGATGATCCGCTTGGCGTTTGTTGACGCTAATTTCGTCACCGCGCGGAACAATTTCTTTTGCGCGATCCACGAGCAAGGCGACAAGCGCATCCATACCGTCACCAGTTAGCGGAGACACGGAAAGCGTTTCTAAAGATTTGGGCAGATAGTCAGGGTGATCCTGACGCGATGCGATTTCAACCATATTAGCGTTTTGCGGCCCCTCCCCTTCTGGACCGAGCCACAATATCAAATCCGCCAAATCAAATTGTTGACGCGCGCGGTCGATTCCAATCCGTTCAATTTCTTCAGCGCCGTCATCGCGAACACCGGCCGTGTCGATAAACAGAAACGGTATGCCCTTTATCGCAATCGGTACTTCAATCACGTCCCGCGTCGTTCCGGCAATGGGCGACACGATGGCCGCTTCCCGTTCCACCAGCGCGTTGAGCAAAGTGGACTTCCCGCTATTGGGTGGACCACCCAAAACAATGCGAACCCCTTCGCGCAGTTTTTCCGCGCGCGGCCGATCGAGCATGTTTTTCATTTCGGTCGCGAGATCTAAAGCCGCCGACTGTACAACTGATAATTGCGCTGGCGTAACATCATCTTCATCGGAAAAATCGAGTTCCGCTTCCACCATCGCCGATAATCGCAGAATCGTGTTTTGCCATTCTTCTACTTTGCGCGACAATGCACCGCCCGCTGCGTGTATGGCAGAACGGCGTTGCAGCTCTGTCTCCGCGAAAAGCAAGTCGGACAATCCTTCCGCTTCGGCCAAATCCATCCGGCCATGTGTGAAGGCCCGGCGCGTAAACTCTCCGGGCTCCGCTGGACGTAAGCCATCCATATTTTCAAGAGCGCTTTCCAATATCCGCACAACGGCGCGACCACCATGGCAATGGATTTCAGCCAGATCTTCTCCGCTCGCGCTGTTCGGACCGGGAAACCACAGGATCAACGCAGTATCGAGCAAATCGCCGCTCGCAGGATCATTGAGCTTCGCCAGACTGGCTCGCCGGTCATCCGGAACAGACCCGCTTAGAGCTTCCAAAGCATATGATGCTTTGGGCCCGCTAATCCGGATAATACCAATGGCCGCCGGCGGTTGCCCACTCGACAATGCGAAGATTGTATCGGCGGCCATGATCTATCTATCTGATATCTAGTCTTTTTTCTTGGTGGAAGATGACTTTGAACCGCCGCCGCCCATAGCTCCACCGATGAAGGAGGAGAACATTTTAATGCCGGCCTCACCCATAGGCGCGATAATCTTGGTGAAATTCTGCAACTGCTCGACCGAGCTCGCGCCTTGGAGGAATTTGGACAATTCTTTCACGTAGGTTTCATTGAGTTTTGCCACATCCGGCAGCCCCATCATACGGCGCGCTTCTTCGGGTGTACAATCCAGCTCTACGGTTACTTTCATATTGGCTTCCTCTTATATATATCGTTGAAGCGAAGTTCCCCCCTCACCGCAACAGATGATGTTCCACCTTGCCTCAACAGGATATGGGGATAATGTGCACCATTAATCAAGTCATGATGCAAAGGAGCTGAGAAAATGGGTGAAATGAAACCAATTGCGACGCTGAGCGGAGGCGAAGAATTTCCCTGCTATGTAGCCAGTCCAGACGGTGAGGCCAAAGCAGCCATCATCGTGATACAGGAAATTTTTGGCGTGAATCCGGGCATCAAAGCCAAATGCGATCATTGGGCCAAAGCAGGATATCTCGCCATTGCCCCAGATCTGTTCTGGCGGGTCAATGAGGGCACCAATCTGGATGCCGATGTTCAGGAGGAATTTCAGGTCGCGCTCGATCTGATGGGCAAATTTGATCAGGATCAAGGTATCAGAGATATCGAAGCCGCGATCCATTTTGCGCGCGAAGGTGTCAATGGCGGAAAAATAGGCTGTGTCGGCTATTGTCTGGGCGGTCGATTGGCCTTCATGACAGCAGCCCGAACCGATATTAACGCGTCTGTTGGCTATTATGGTGTCGGTATTGATGGCTTACTGAACGAGAAAAACGCGATTGCGCACGATGTGATTCTGCATATCCCCACGGCCGATGGTTTTGTGCCTGCTGATGCGCAAGCGGCCATGCATGAAGGACTAGATGACCATCCCAAAGTGACGCTGCACGATTATGATGGTCTTGATCACGGTTTCGCCGCCGAATTTGGGGCGCGCCGGGATGAAGCAGCCGCGACATTGGCCGACAGCCGTACAGAAGAATTTTTCAAGGAGCATTTAGTATGAGCACCCGGGACAATCTAAAAGTCTGGCACGCCCGCATGGCCGACAAAAGCGAAGCAGCGCTGAGCGCGCAGCTCGCCGACGATGCCGTCTTCCACTCCCCTGTCGTGCATACGCCGCAAGCTGGCAAAGCCATTGTTATGGCTTATCTACTCGCCGCCGATAACGTGCTGGGCAATGACAGCTTTCGCTATGTGCGAGAGATTGTTGATGATCAGGCCAATATGGCGATGCTAGAATTTGAGCTCGAACTGGATGATATAAAGGTCAATGGCGTGGATATCATTGCGTGGAATGATGCTGGTCTGATTCAGGACTTTAAAGTCATGGTCCGTCCGCTAAAGGCGATTAATAAAGTCTGGGACGAAATGGGTAAAATGCTGGAGACAATGAAGGGTTAGTTTAATTTTTCCAAAATGAAATCGACCCGTTTTTCGACGGTTGTAAGCGGCAAAATGGTCAGCTCATAACCATAATATTTCCAGGCGTTGGTCACGGCCCTATATGTGGCGCGAGCCTTTTCCAAATCCTGCGTTCGCGCGGCATCATTTTCAAAAATTTCGGGCCAAGGCGGTGCGGCAAATATTGGCCCGGAATATCGCTTTTACCGACAAGTCAGACTTAACCGTTGCGGAACACTTATGCTCATCAGGTTTAGATAACCTGCGATATCTGGAAAACCGCGATCGAATGCATATTTATCATTAGCCTTTTGAGCGCAGTCAAAATTCACTTGATCACGTGTCAACATAGCCATCGCAAAAGCGGAGGGGTCACGCGCGCGCAATTTCATTCCACCTGTGGATTGCAAAATTGCACGCCCTGATTCTGCGATTGTAGAAAAGTCATGGTCAGCCAAAGCGTCAATTAATGTCGTTTTTCCAGCACCCGGACCGCCTGTTATCACCAACATCACAGGTTTGGCCTCTTTATCAAAACAGCGTCATCAGGCCAATTGTCTGTGAATCCCCTACCCAGCCGGTATAAATCATCTTACCAGCCACATAGACGATCACCGCCAGACCCAGATAAGCGATCCACTTATAGCGCTCGATATATTTGGCTATCACATTGGCTGCGAGACCCATGAGGGCCACCGACAAGAGCAATCCCACAATCAATATGCCGGGATGCTCGCGAGCGGCCCCAGCGACGCCCAAAACATTGTCCAGGCTCATTGAGACGTCGGCGGCGGTAACGGCCCAAACCGCGCCCCAGAAGCTTTTTCGTGACTTTATGCCGCTATGTTCGTCGCCTTGGATCTCCGGTGAGCCCGAAGACTCGCCTTCATGGAAAATTTCACGGTAGAAGTTCCAGGCAACCCACAGCAACAACAGGCCGCCAGCCAGAACCAGCCCAACAATCTGCAACAATTGCACCACAATCAACGCAAAGATTATGCGCAGCACCAAAGCCGCCCCGATACCAATCAGGATGACTTTGCGGCGCTGATCAGCAGGTAAACCCCCAGCCAGCGCGCCCACGACAATGGCGTTATCGGCAGCAAATACCAGGTCAATCAGAATGACTTGCCCGAAAGCGGCTAAAGCCTCTGGGGTTCCGATATTGGAAAAATCATGAACGATGGCCGCCCACATTTCTGAAAGACTGCCAAGTCCAGCCGGAGCTGCTGCGGATAAAATAGAAAGAAGGTCAATCATGAAAAAATCGAAGGTCCAAAATAACTTACGGTCGGCATAGGGTCATAGAAATCATGAAGCAAGGCGCGCCATTGCTTATATTCTGGTGATTTGCGGAAACCATCACGATGGGATTCGACATTGTCCCATGTGACCAGCAAAAGATACTGGTCAGGACGGTCGACACATGGACGAACCTCTATCGATTGAAACCCAGACTGTGCCGCAATTAGCGGTTTCGCCCGACGCATTGCCGCAACAAACTGGTCAGACTGACCCGGTTTAACCTGCAGCAATGCCTGTTCCACAATCATTGTGGTCGTCCGGCAGGCCTATTGATTCATGCTGTCGAAGAAATCGTCGTTCGCTTTGGAGTCCTTCATCTTGTCGAGCAGGAACTCCATCGCGTCGATCGTGCCCATTTGCATGAGGATACGGCGCAGCACCCACATTTTCTTGAGCTTGTCATCGTCGACCAGCAATTCTTCCTTACGCGTACCGGATTTACCAACATCCAGTGCAGGGAAGATACGTTTATCGGCAACTTTGCGATCCAAGACAATTTCGGAGTTACCGGTGCCTTTAAATTCTTCAAAGATGACCTCGTCCATACGGCTACCGGTATCAATTAGCGCGGTTGCGATGATGGAAAGCGAACCGCCTTCCTCAATATTACGCGCAGCACCGAAAAAGCGTTTCGGACGTTGCAAAGCGTTGGCATCCACACCGCCGGTAAGCACCTTACCAGAACTTGGTACGACCGTATTATAGGCACGGCCGAGACGGGTAATAGAGTCGAGCAAGATAACAACATCGTGCTTATGCTCGACGAGACGTTTTGCTTTTTCAATAACCATTTCAGCAACTTGCACGTGGCGCGTCGCGGGTTCGTCAAAGGTAGAGCTAATCACTTCGCCCTTCACGGAACGCTGCATATCGGTAACTTCCTCAGGCCGCTCATCGATGAGCAACACAAGCAAATATACTTCCGGATGGTTGTCGGTAATCGCTTTGGCAATATTCTGCAGCAGCACGGTTTTACCGGTCCGCGGCGGCGCAACGATCAAGGCACGCTGACCTTTACCCTGTGGCGAAATAATATCGATAACACGGGCTGACTTGTCTTTGACTGTGGGGTCGAGACTATCAAGCGTCAGCTTCGAGTCAGGATAAAGCGGCGTCAGGTTATCAAAATTAACCCGGTGACGAACGGCATCTGGCTCGTCAAAGTTAATCGCGGTTAGCTTGGTCAACGCAAAATAACGCTCGCCATCACGCGGCGCACGAATTTCGCCTTCGACCGTATCACCGGTACGCAGGCCGAATTTACGGACCTGGTTCGGAGAGACATAAATATCATCAGGGCCAGCCAGATAATTGGCTTCTGGCGAACGCAAAAAGCCAAATCCGTCGGGTAGCACTTCAATCGTGCCAAGGCCCATGATCAGTTCGTCCTGATCCGCGAGTTCTTTCAGAATCGCGAACATCAGATCCTGTTTGCGCAGGGTAGACGCGCTTTCAACGCCCAGTTCTTCGGCCATTGAGACGAGACCAGCGGGCGATTTTTCTTTTAATTCTTTTAAATGCATGGAGGTTTATCCAGATAAATTGGGAAGTTATATTTTGTTTTTGCATGTGTGCAGCATGTGCGCTGTCAAATTTTCACATGAAAGGTCGCCCGGACGGGCTTTGGCGTTCAATTACGCCTTTGCCCTGTTGCTGTCAACAACAGGTGAAGCCGAAACGGATCAAGCCGATCAGAACGGCTTCACGATCACCAATACAACAATAATCGCCGCCGTTATTCCCGGCACTTCGTTGACCAGCCGCAGCTTTTTATCGGTCATGGTCCGTTCGCCGCGGGCCAGTTTTTTAGTATAGCCCATCATCCAGCCATGATAGCCGGATAGCAACAGCACTACCAATAGCTTGGCATGAAACCAGCCTTGGCTAAACGCGCCAATGTCATAAGCGAGGAACAATCCCAAAACCCAGACAATGATCAACGAAGGGTTGAGGATGATCTTGCGCAACTTGGCCTCGCGCTCGATCCATTTGCCATCTTCTTCCGACCCGACAGCCGATTCCTGATGATAGACGAAGAAACGCGGCATCATGAACAGGCCCGCCATCCAGAAGATGACAAAGATGATGTGGGCTGCTTTTAACCAGAGATAGAGCATGGATATAATTTCATTCATTGCCGTACGAGTTTAAGCAGCTTTTCAACATGTTCAATGGGCGTGTCCGGTAAAATCCCGTGACCCAAGTTGAAAATATGCGGACGATCTTCAAAGACTTGCAGGATATGGCGCACCGATTTTTCCAGCGCGTCGCCCCCAGCGATTAAGGCCAAGGGATCGAGATTCCCTTGCAGCGGAAGGTCCGCTGGCAGGTTTTTATGCGCCCAGACCGGATCGACTGTCTCATCCAGACCAATGGCATCGGCACCTGTTTCTTGGGCATAAGCAACCAATTTGGCGCCCGCGCCTTTGGGGAAGCCGATAATCGGCAGATCGGGATGAACGGCCTTTATCCGCGCTATAATTTCCGCATTGGGCGCAATCACCCATTTTTCAAATTGTGCAGGAGATAGCGTACCTGCCCAGCTGTCGAACAATTGTATCGCATCCACCCCAGCATCAATCTGACCAAGCAGATAGGTCACGGTATTGTCGATGATCGCGTTGATGAGTTCTAAAAAAGCCGCTTCATCTTTATACGCATAACGCCGGGTTACAGCCTGATCCTTGCTGCCTTGCCCATGAGTCATATAAGTTGCGATGGTCCAGGGACTTCCGGCAAAGCCCATGAAGGTGGTTTTATCGTCCAGCTGCGCAGCGACATGCCGAACCGTATTATAAATAGCCTCAAAATGCTCAGGAGCAGCCTCTAGAGACGACAAAGCCGCATCAACCAGCCTTGGTGCCAGCCGAGGTCCTTCTCCTGCCTCAAACCACAGTTTCTGACCCATGGCATGTGGCACGATCAAAATGTCTGAAAACAGGATCGCGCCGTCAAAACCGAAACGCTTGATCGGTTGTACCGTAACCTCGGCCGCCGCCTCTGCATCATAGCAAAGCTCCAGAAACCCGCCTTTTTGCGCGCGTAACTCTCGATATTCCGGCAAATAGCGGCCCGCTTGGCGCATAAGCCAGACCGGAGTCTGAGACGTTTTTCTGCCGTGCAGAGTTTCGAGTAAAATTTTCTGGGAGTCGGTAGCGTCAGGCATAAGATAAGGGTCACCCAATATAATAATATAGTATATTTATAGAATCTTGTTGATGATGATAGAGCGTGGATAGGAGAGGTAAAACGGGTCTACCGTGATTACAAACAGATTGACAGACGGCTGTTAACGAAAAATTTACCGATTCCCAAATTTCATCCCCACTATCCACAATCTGTGGATGAAAGTTTCAAAACTTGGCCGGCTGTGGATAGAAATCGGGATGATGGGGATCAAAAACCGGATGCCAAATATCCCGCATTCATCACTTGCTTTATCCACAATGAAATCACAGGGTTGCGGGCATGAATCGTTTGCATCTTCATATGTTATCGGACTCCACAGGTGAGACGCTGGAGAATATCGCAAAAGCCGCGCTGGCGCAATTTGATGGTGTCGAAATTATCAAACATTTCTGGCCGATGGTACGCTCCGAAACCCATTTGAACCGGATATTGGTTGAGGTAGCGGATAACCCGGGTCTTGTGATTTTCACATTGGTAAATAGCGATATCCGCGCGCGGCTGGAAAGGGAATGCCGGCATCTCGGCTTACCGGTTGTGCCAGCCTTAGACACGGTAACAGACGCTCTATCCAATATGTTGGGGCAGGAAGCCAAGGCGCGGCCGGGTCGCCAGCATATATTGGATGCCGCTTATTTTGAACGGGTTGAGGCGATCCAGTTCACCATTGCTCATGATGATGGCATTGGTTGGGAAAATTGGGAGGAGGCGGATATTGTTTTGGCCGGCGTTTCGCGGACTTCCAAAACGCCGACTTCTATATATTTAGCCAATCGCGGGTATAAAACAGCGAATATTCCGATTGTTCCAGAATCCCCGCCGCCCGATGCGCTTTATCGGTTGAAAAACCCGCTGGTCGTCGGTCTGATCGCAGGGGCGAGTCGGTTGGTACAGGTGCGGCGTAACCGGTTGTTGTCGCTTAATCAGGCGCCGGAAACCGACTATGTCGACGAAGAAAAGGTCAAAGCCGAAATTCAATATGCGCGGCGCATGTTTGCAGATAATGGATGGTCGACAATCGACGTGACGCGGCGCTCTATTGAGGAATCGGCCGCCGCGATCATCAATTTTTATAACGAACGTCACACGGAACAAAAGAACTCAGCCGATGAGTGATGGTCTGCCCGAACCGATGTTGATCTTGGCCTCCAAGAGCAAAGCGCGGCGCGCGATGTTAGAGGCAGCCGGCGTCGTAATTGAATCGCTGGCGCCCAATGTTGATGAAGACGCTTTGAAAGAAGGGTTGCGGGCTGATGGTGTTACGGCGCGCAACTTGGCTGACGCGCTGGCTGAAGCGAAAGCGGTGCGATTGTCCCGGCGCATAGGGGTGGCATTGGTACTGGGCGGTGATCAGCTTCTCGCCTTGGAAGACGGGTCGATGCTCGACAAGCCGGTTGATCGCGATGATGCCAAAGCCCATTTGCGGCTGCTCTCTGGCAAGAAACATAAGCTGTTCAGCGCGGCGGTGATCGCGGATCAGGGGTCGCCAGTGTGGCGGCACGTAGATATCGCGACTTTGACGATGCGGCCGCTAAGCGATGCGTTTATCGATAATTATGTCGATGCCGAATGGGACAATATCCGCCATTGTGTGGGATGCTACGAGATTGAAGGACGCGGCGCGCAGCTTTTTTCTGATATTAAAGGGAGTCAATTTACGATCATGGGTTTGCCACTGCTGCATTTGCTTGACTATTTGCGCGTCAGAGGCGTGATGCCATCATGATCCAAACACTGCCCTATGCGGAAGTCATCGGTGATCCGATTGCCCACAGTAAATCGCCGATAATCCACAATTTCTGGCTTAAAAAGCTCGGGATCAAAGCCGATTACCGGATGTTCCACGTGAAACCGGAGGAGCTAGGTGATTATATTGCCACCCGCCGTGATGACCCGAATTGGCAGGGCTGCAATGTTACCCTGCCCCATAAATTGGCCGTGATGGACCATGTGTCTGATCCGGGAGAGGTGCGTTCCTCTATCGGCGCGATGAACACCATTGCCAGAGCGGAAAACGGTGATCTTTTTGGCACAAACACCGACGCTGGAGGCTTTTTCGCGCCTATTGCCGATGTTCCGCTGAGCGGTCAGGATGTCATTGTTGTTGGCGCTGGGGGGGCTGCCCAAGCGGTTTTATTCGCTTTATCCCGCATCGATGTGGGTTCCGTCACCATGATCAACCGTAATGTTCTGAAAGCCTCGGCCTTGTTGCTCCGCTTTGGGCTCAAGGGGCAGGCATTGGAACATGGCTCTGCCCTTCCCCCGGCCCGCCTGCTGATCAATTCCAGCGCGCTCGGTATGAAAGGCCAGGATGAGCTGAACATTGATTTGGAAGGGTTGCCCGACGACGCGATTGTCTATGATCTGGTTTATACGCCGATTAAAACGAAATTGCTTAAGGCTGCCAAGGCGCGAGGCCTTGATACGATTGATGGCTTGTCGATGTTAATTGGACAAGCGGCGGTGGCTTTTGAAATTTTCTTTGGTCAGGCTCCGCCACTGGAGCATGACGAAGAGCTGAGAAAGTTGCTGCTGGCATGACAAAACCGATGATCATCGGCCTGACCGGTTCTATCGGCATGGGCAAATCAACGGTCGCGCAGATGTTTGCTGACGAAGGCGTCCCTATTTTTGACGCCGATGCCGCCGTGCATATCTTGCAGGGGCCAGGTGGCACGCTAGTCTCGCAAATTGAAGCTCTGTTTCCTGGCACCACCAATGAACAGGGGGTCGATCGTCAGAAGTTGGGCCCTGCTGTGCTAGGCAATCCAGATGCGTTGGCCAAATTGGAAGCTCTGATTCATCCGGCAGTCGGGGCGATGCGGCTGGAATTTCTCGACCAGAATAAAACCGCTCCGATGATATTGTTCGATATTCCGTTGTTGTTCGAAAAAAGCGGCGCTGCCGGTATCGATCACGTCATCGTAGTGTCTGCAGGGGCCGAAGATCAGCGGGAGCGCGTGCTGCGCCGCCCGGGGATGACGCCGGAAAAATTTGCCAAGATAAAGGCCCTGCAAATGCCGGATGAAGAAAAGCGCAAACGGGCCGATTTTGTAATCGATACATCGCGGTCTCTGGAAGAAACACGGCAACAGGTGCAAAATACCATAGAAAAATTGAAAGCTTCTCTTGCCTAACCGGAAATTGAGTCCGATATTGTCCTTATGCGTGAGATAATTTTCGACACTGAAACCACCGGATTCGACCCTCAAAGTGGCGACCGGATGGTCGAAATAGGCTGCATTGAAATGGTCGACCGGATTGAAACCGGTAACAGCTTTCATTGCTATTATAATCCGCAGCGACCGATGCCGAAATCAGCAGAAGAAGTGCACGGACTTTCGGATATATTCCTGTCCGATAAAAAACTGTTCGCGCATGGTGCAGAGGAGCTGCTCGAATTTCTGGGTGACGCTAATCTGGTCGCGCACAATGCGCAGTTTGATTTTAATTTCCTGAATGCAGAGCTGGTCTTGTGCGGCAAGACAGCGATCTCGCAATTTCGTATGGTCGATACGCTGGCAATCGCAAAGGTGAAACACCCCGGCGCGAAATTGTCTTTGGACGCGCTGTGTAGCCGCTATGGCATTGATCGCAGCCACCGCGTGAAACATGGCGCTTTGCTTGATGCAGAATTGCTGACACAGCTTTATATCGAGCTTACCGGCGGCCGGCAGATTGGCCTTGGTTTGGCGGACGACAAAGGCACTTCCGAGGCCAATGAGCGCCAACCGACGCAAAAGGAAGCAGCGCTGCGGCGTCAGTTTATCGCGCCGCGACCGCACAGCGCCAGCGCCGAAGAACTCACGCGTCATGCGGCGTTTATGGAAGGCATAAAAGACCCACTCTGGGCCAAAAACTAACAGACGAAATTTGTTTATTGCTGAACGATTATTAAAGATATTGCGCAACCATAATGGAGAAAAAATATGGAAATTCGTGTTTCAGGACATCAAGTGGACACCGGTGATGCGCTCCAAGGCCATGTTGACGATCGAATGAATGCGGTAGCCGCCAAATATTTTCCCAAGGCGATTTCCAGCCATGCGACATTTAGCAAAGCACCACACAACCATTTCCAATGCGATATTGTCTCCCACATCATGACGGGCCTGATGCTGAAATCAGAGGCGCGTGCTGGCGATGCGCATCAAGCGTTTGAACAAGCCGCAGACAAGATTGAAAAACAGCTGCGTCGTTACATGCGTCGTTTGAATGATCACCATGTTCAGGCGCAATATGCCGCCAAACAAGAAGAAGCCGCTTATCGGGTTTTCGATTCAGGCGATGAAGAAGAAGAAGAGCAGGATGCTGCGGCTGATTCCCCGCCTATTATCGCTGAAACCAGCACAGATATTCCCGAAGCGAGCGTTTCCAACGCGGTGATGATGATGGATTTGCGTAATACCAGCGCGCTATTGTTCAAAAATGCTGGAACTGGATCGCATAATATGGTTTACCGCCGCTCGGATGGTACTATTGGCTGGGTCGAACCCCAAAAGTAGCACGTTTTTGCTTTGAGCCCCCCGGTTCGTCGTAATTATTGGCGAACGCATGTTTGTGATCAGCTGCATCTCGTGATGGCGTTTCGCCTCTTATGATGCATTGCGTAGTAAAAATTCAGACCAGCGAGTCTGAGAGGATAAAATGGAATATTTGTCAGTTCATATCGATTCGGCCGCTATAATGGCGAGTGCGACAGTCCTATCAAAGCAACAGATCTTCGCCACATTAGCGAAAAAAGCGGCCCAGTCTTATGGGTTGGACGCAGGCGTGGTGCAGGAGCGCCTCAACGTTCGCGAAACTCTTGGTTCCACGGGTTTTGGTGGATCGGTCGCTATTCCGCACGCCAGAATTAAAGAGTTAGACCAATGTGTCGGCTTGTTCATTCGCCTTGAATCCTCGGTCGACTTTGATGCGCATGATGGCCAGGACGTGGACATGATCTTTGGTCTATTGTCTCCTGAACAAGGTAGCGCTGAACATCTTAAAGCCTTGGCAGAAGTCTCACGGTTTCTGCGCGACGAGACTGTCGTTGCAAAATTACGCGGCGCTGCTTCGGAAGATGCGCTCTATGTCTTGCTGACCGGGCAACAGGATCAGCAAGCAGCCTAATGGCTTCAGAGAATAACTCCTTAGAAAATGGCTCAGCGGAGGAGCTGAACGGATCCCATGAGCATTTTCGCGCCCTGGAGCGGCTCTACAAAGAAGCACCGATCAACCAATTGTTCCAATCTGATCTCGACATTACCGAACGCGGTTTTGCAAGAATCACCTTTGCGGTTGATGAGCGTCATTATCATGCAGCCGGTGCTGTTCACGGGACGAGCTATTTCAAGATGCTCGATGATGCCGCCTTTTATGCCGCCAACAGCCTGGTGTCTGACCGGTTTTTACTCACAACCGCCTTCAACCTGCTGTTCACTCGGCCGCTGAAATCGAGCACCGTGACTGCAGAAGGACGCTGGGTCAGCGGAAAAAGGCGCGTTTTTGTGGCTGATTCCCGGCTTATTGACGAGGAGGGTGAAGAAATTGCCCGCGGAACCGGAACATTCATGCGTTCTCACATCCCGCTGGCGTCGCTCCCTGGCTATAAGCAGGATCTATGATTGAACCACGACTGTCTGCCGAGATGATCGTGCAGTCCTTGTTGCGTAAAGTGAATCAGGAAGGAGGTTTCGGAGCGGTGCTTCGTAAAGGCGACCGAATCTCTGGGGCGATCCTGATTATATGCGTCGAAAAGGGTAAAGATCCGCGGCTTCTGGAGAAAATGCCGAGCCTGGATGGACCATCGACGTGGCAGGTAATTTGGCCGCAAGATACTGAAAAACAACAAAATTTAGACGAGTATTTGAAGCGTCGAAGCGGATTTGATCCCGATCTATGGTTAATTGAACTGGACATCCCAGATGCGGAACGGCTCATCGCTCAAATGACCTGATTTCTTGACTTTGTTGCACTGCACCCTATTTCGCGAGCAACTTTGAAGCAAAGGTTGTTCCGAGGGATTGTCCATATGGACGCGGAATAAACATGCAGACGGAGGGAACAGGAATAAGCTGTTGGTTGGTTTTTTAGGCTTATTTTACGCAGGCTTTGGCTTGCACTGGACTCGCCGCATAAAATAACAGGTTTATGAGCAAAATTTTTAAAACTGCGAGCGTATTCTCGCTCGCATTTTCTACGGTCGCGGCTCTTGCTGTGACCGATGCGTCATTGGCATTGGAAGCCAATGAGGATACGCCAGAAACAGAGATCGTTATTGATCCCGACATGCTGAATTCCGCAAATGAAGCTGCTCCCGTAATTTTCGGCGAACCAAAGGCCGTTATTGCCGAAATTCCTGAGGATGTTGTCGAAGCAGACCGGCTTGCCAATGAAGAGCAAGCGGCCACAGAGACCGTTGGTTTCAACAATGATGGTGCTAGTTCGCTGCGTCAGCTTGTCGGTCAGCAATCGCTTGAAGGTTCGTTGAGCAAAGAAATGCAGTGCCTTGCCGGGACCGTCTATTTTGAATCAAAAGGCGAAACATTGGCTGGCCAGCTTGCCGTTGCCCGCGTTGTAATGGCCCGTACTGCTTCTTCGCGTTTCCCCAACACCATGTGCGGTGTTGTTTATCAGCGCAAACAATTCTCTTTTATTCGTGGCGGCAAAATGCCGCGTATCAATAAAGGTCACAAACATTGGCGTAATGCCGTTGCGATTGCAAAAATCGCGATGAATGATGGTTGGAAAAGCCCTGTTGAAGGCGCATTATTCTTTCATGCCCGTTATGTATCGCCCGGCTGGCGGTTGAAGCGGATGGCGACGATCGATAATCATATTTTCTATCGGTAACTCCGACGACATACTGATTTTATAAAGGCTCCCAATTGGGAGCCTTTATTTTTGCCAGCTGCGCTTGGCCGATCTGGTGATTCGCGATTTGCGGACAAAGCGCTTTCCTACACGATCATCATTATGATAATTCTCCGGACGTTCTTTCTCAGTCTTGAATAACATCCGCGCGTGTTTCGTTTGGCAGAAAACGAGGCGCCATTTATAATCCGCATATTTTGAAGATTTGGCGGAAAAATAGGCTTCCCTGGTGTGAAGGTAGTGAAGTTAAGGGTTTGAAACATGTCCGCGAGACGGCCGGACATGACCTTTCCGTCGATAACCTGTCCGAAAAAGATAAGCCGCTTTATTTTGTTCTGTTTATGTTCTAATCTTTCGTCATGATGATAGAACAAAGCGATTCGCCCCTACCTGCCGCTGCGAGAGTGCCCAATGCTGAATCGATGCCAGGGGGAATGAAAGACCATCTATCACCTCTAACCGGAGCAGCAGCGGTGGCTCGCGGTGTTGCACGGCTATTCTCGCGGCACGATATCATGGTTCTGTCAGAAGTTAGCCTGCCCAACAAACGGCGCGCGGACTTGATGGGGGTCGATGCCAAGGGACAGATTGTGATCGTTGAAGTAAAGGTCGCGCGCGGCGATTTGCTGGGCGATAATAAATGGACCGAATATCTCGATTATTGTGACCGCTTTTACTGGGCCTTGCCAAGCGACTTCGATGCCTCACCATTGGATAGGCCAGAGTTCATGCCGGACCGCGCTGGATTGATTGTTGCGGACGCTTATGATGCCGAGATGGTTCGTTCTGCTGCCACCCATGCCCTCGCGCCAGCACGGCGGAAGACAGAGACTATGCGCCTAGCGCGACGGTCTATGCAGCGATTATCTGCGGTAAATGGCTGGATTGATCCCGAAGCCCGGGAATTTTATTAAACGGGGCTGTAAGGCTTAGCCTTCAGGACCAAAAAACCGCTCTTTAGATTCCGGCTTTTTTTCTTGATCCGCTTTTTCGATTTCCGACAATATGGCAGAAGCGCGACGATCCCGCGTCGCATAATCGCGCGCTGAGAGGCCGGCTAGAGTATCGGTGCGATCGGGATCGGCACCGTTTTTCAACAAGATGCGCGTCATTTCAGAGTCGCGCAGCTGAACGGCCCTGATCAACGCCGTTTCGCCTTGATTATTGGTCTGATTGACGTTGGCTTTCTTGCTCAACAACACTCTTGCACCTTCGACAAAGCGCAATTGGGTCGCCAGCATCAGCGGCGTTGTGCCGTTTTTATCTTGAAGATTGGGATTAGCGCCTTTCTGTAAGAGAAACCCGGTCCATGTGGCATCCCGGCGGGCTACAACAATGTGCAGCGCCGTTTCGCCAGTGGAACTGTCTCTAGTGTTCACGATGACGGTTCCTGGCTTACTCAGAAATTTGGTTGCTTCGGTGCCGTCACGATCTTTGACCGCCTTCAGGAAATTATAGCTGGCAGAAAATTGCGCAGTGGCAGTGCTTGGGATTGCCAGAGAAAAGACGACCAGCATTGCTGCAAAAACCTGCATAATAGCGGTTGGTCTGTTGATCCGTGAAAATGTGATGCTGCCCCGAAGCATAATATGCTGCCCTATATCAAATTGAAAATCTATCGCTCGTTGACGATAGAAGTCGTCAATTATTAGTTGAATAATCCACCGTAGCAGACCATGTCTGGCCGCATGATGAACAAATTTCTATCTGTTTTTTCGACTGTGCTTCTACTGTCGCTTCTGTCCGGCTGCAACCCGGCTTCTTCCGGCAATGAACAAAGCGAGCCGCCACTGGCCGGGGCAACAATTGGCGGCAGCTTTACGCTGACCAATCAGGATGGCGGTAAAAGTTCCGATACAGACTTCACTGGCCAATATCGGATCATCTATTTTGGCTATAGCTATTGCCCTGATGTGTGCCCTGTTGATCTGCAAAGCTTGATGCAGGGGCTGGCATTGGCGGAGAAAAACGATCCGACCCTGGCAGAGAAAATCCAACCGATTTTCATTACCATAGACCCAGAACGCGATCGGCCAGAGCAGCTAAAGCAATATGTCGCGGCTTTTCATCCGCGTCTTATCGGTTTGACTGGTAGCGTTGAAGAGATTGCGGAAGTCGCGAAAAAATATGTCATAATCTATGGTAAGCGAGAAGATGAAGGTGCGAGTGAATATCTTGTAGACCACAGCCGGCAAGGTTATTTGTTCGGACCTGACGGCGAACCGGTTGCACTGTTACCCTATGACGGCACGCCGCAGGAAATTGCGGATGAACTCACCCGATGGATGCGATAAATAAAGAAGCTCCTTTTTGGGAACAGCCGCTGGATACGCTGGACCGCGCGCAATGGGAGGCTTTGTGCGATGGCTGCGGTAAATGTTGTTTGCTGAAGGCCGAAGATGAAGATGACGGCAATATCTATATGACTAATATTGCCTGCAAGCTTCTCGATACGCAAAGCGCACAGTGCAGCGATTATAGGCGCCGCCGCTTTTATGTGCCTGATTGCGTCCGCCTGACACGGGGCAAATTGGAACAATTTACCTGGCTTCCTGACAGTTGCGCTTATAAAATGCGCGCGCGCGATTTGCCGCTGCCAGAATGGCACTATCTGGTCTCAGGCGACCGGGAAACGATCCACAAAACTGGAAATTCGATCCGCGGCAAAGTGATAACGGAGGTGGAAGCTGGGCCAATTGAACAGCATATTCTCGAAAGACCGCTCTAAGTCGCCATCCGTCCCCATAGATAGGGATGAATTGGAAATCGAACTAGGGGATCGGTTTTATCCTTTGCGGGTTCGCAAGCTAGCACAGGCGCGCTCCATTGCTGTGTCCGCTGATACAGTGAAGGGTGAGGTCCAGCTGACCATGCCGCGCTATGCCAGTATGGCGCAGGCGCTGCGTTTCGCCCGATCAAAATCAGATTGGCTGGCAGACCGTTTTGCCGATGCCTTGCCACCGGTTCCGATTGTCGATGGCGCAGAAATTGCCTTTGCAGGAGAAGGCCATGTCATTCGATGGTCCGCTGAATATAGCCGCAAGCCACTGAAAAAAGACAATGAAATTCGTGTTGGTGGGCCAAAGGAGCGCATTGCCGATCGGGTTATAAACTGGATGAAGGAAGAGGCGCGGGATGTTTATGCTAAGGACCTCGCCTTTTATTGCGAACGAGCCGATTTAGATGCGCCAACCCTATCGGTTGGCGATGCGCGCAGACGCTGGGGTAGTTGTTCCGGCCGCAAAGCCATCCGACTAAGTTGGCGGCTGATCATGGCTCCACCGATGGTCCGGCGTTCGGTGGTGGCGCATGAGGTCGCCCATTTGCGGCATATGAATCATAGCCCGAACTTTTATGCGTTGCTGGACCAAATTTTCGAGGGCGAACGTCGCGAAGCTGATCACTGGCTGAAGCAACATGGCGCCGCGCTTCATCTTATTGGTGTGCCAGCCCGATAAAGGCTATTCTTCGGCTGGTTTCGGTAAGATCGAGACAGGCGCATTTGGGCTGCCTGAGGGAGGATTTTCCTCCTCATTTCCCGGTTTTTCTGCCTCTGTTTCGCCCCGACCCAGGACGGAATCAATCCAGTCTTGATCGAGCTGCGGCGGCCCGTCTTCTGCCTGTCCGCCTTCCAGATCATATTCCAGACCCTGTCCCGTTTCGATCGGCATGCCGTTTTCATCGACATAAATGCCGTCTTCGGGCGCACCGTATAATTCGTCCTCATCCGGTTCTAATTGCCAGTCGGGCAAAACCAGTTCGGTATCGAATTTTTCCACTTTCCGTTTTGCTACAGCAACTTTCATAAAGGCAGCGAAGGCCGCAGCTGGCGCGCGTCCCCCTTGCAAGCCGCGGACCGATTTGGCGTCGTCGCGGCCCATCCACACGCCGGTGGTGAGACCGCTTGAAAAGCCTAAAAACCAGCCGTCTTTGTTGCTGCTTGTGGTCCCCGTTTTGCCCGCTACCGGGCGCCCAATTTGCGCGGCTCTGCCGGTTCCGGCATTGACGGCTGTTTGCAGCAAATCGGTAATGCCTGCTGCTACCCAAGGGTCAACCAGCACGCGACTGCCGTCAAACTTGCTTTGATAAAGGACATCGCCTTTCATCGTTGTGACTTTGGTAATGGCATAGGGTGTTATCGCAATACCTTTGGCGTTAACCGAGGCAAAGGCCCGCGTCATGTCGAGCAGCCGGACGTCCGATGTACCCAAAACCATTGACGGGTTGGTATCAATCGGCGTCGTTACCCCGAACCGGCGAGCCATATTGGCGATGGTGGACGTCCCAATATCATTGCCAATCGCGGCTGCGACCGTATTTTTGGAATAAGCGAAGGCGGTGCGTAAGCTGATATCACCGGCATAGCGGCCGCCGCTATTGCGCGGGGCCCAATTGCCAATCTCGATCGGCTCATCGGTGACAATATCATTGGGTGTGTAGCCAGCCTCCAAAGCGGCTAAGTAAACAAAAATTTTCCAGGCAGACCCCGGTTGGCGCACCGCCTGAGTGGCGCGGTTATAATTGGACGTCACATAGTCGGTACCGCCAACCATGGCGCGCACTGCGCCGTCTCGGTCAATCGCCACTAAAGCGCCCTGGGTACCGGCAGGAGCACCAGTCTGGATGGCGTTGGTGGCAGCGCGCTGCATTCCCAGATCAAGCGTTGTCCATACTTCAATCGGTTCGACGGCTTCATCGATCAGCAGGTCGAGCTGCGGCAGCGCCCAATCGGTAAAATAGCGTACACTATTCTGGCGCGGTTCTGGCGCTAGTTCGACAGATGTTGGCTTGGTTTCTGCTGCCTGGGCTGCTGTGATGGCGCCAGCATCCTGCATGACTTCCAACACAACTGTCGCCCGGTCGATCGCAGCTTGGGCATCTGCGGTGGGCGAATAACGCGATGGCGCCTTAACCAATCCGGCGATGATTGCGGCTTCGGCAAGTTCCAGATCCTTTGCGCTATGGGCAAAAAACCGGCGAGACGCGGCATCAATGCCATAGGCGCCGCCGCCGTAATAAACCTTGTTGAGATAAAGCTCGAGAATTTGCTCTTTGGAGAATTTTCTTTCCATCGCCAGTGCGATTAACATCTCCCTGCCTTTGCGGCCGAAGGTGCGATTATTGTTGAGGAAGATGTTGCGTGCCAATTGCTGCGTTATGGTAGAACCGCCCTGGGCCCATCGTCCGCGTTCCATGCGGACCTTTACGGAGCGGGCAATGCCGATAGGGTCGACCCCCAAATGGCTTTCGTAGCGACGGTCTTCTACCGCGACCATTGCGTCGATCATGACTTGCGGGATCTCTTCGTAATCTAGCCATTGGCCATAGCTTGGCCCCATGGAAAATAATTCCCGGCCACTGACGTCCAATACGCGGATCATCTGACCGTTGGGGGAGGATTTGAGATCTTCATAGCCAGGAAGGGACGACCGGATCACCAGAACCGCAATGACAAGTGCGATAAAACCGAAAAGGCCCATAACAAGCCCGGTTTTTACTATCCGGCCGATCCATTTACGAACCGGTCCTGATTGTTTGCTGCGTTTTTTGCCCCGCGCCATATTATTCCATTCACCCTACGCTTACTGTTCGCGTTTTAGCGTTTTATCGTCTTACTGCAGGCTGAACGGCGGTGGACAGCGAAATTTTCAACTGTCTTTCGGTTCAAATTCGAGCGCAGCGCTATTCATGCAATAGCGCAACCCATTTTCCGCTGGACCATCAGGAAAAACATGACCCAAATGCCCGTCACAACCGGTGCAGCGCACTTCGATGCGCCGCATGCCATGGGTCAGGTCTTCGATTTCAGTCACTGCTTCGGTTTCGGCCGGCTCGGTAAAGCTGGGCCATCCGCAGCCACTGTCGAATTTTGTGGTTGCGTCGAATAATTTGGTCCCGCACCCGGCGCAAAAAAATTCGCCATCGCGTTTTTCGGCGTTCAGCTTGCCGGTAAAGGCCCGTTCAGTCCCGGCTTCGCGCAAAACATGATATTGTTCGGGGGAGAGTTTGTCGCGCCATTCCTCAGCGCTCAAGATGATTTTTTCCATAGCATCAAAATGGGGAGGAATTACATGGACGTCAAGCGGCGCGGGGCGAAGTTTACAATGTACAAAAGAGACTCGTGCAGGAAAGTCCGATATCCCATAAGAACCTGTTCGCGATCATAAATAATTAACCATTTTTTCAATGCTTTGCGATAAAACCGGCGGGTGGTGATGATTAATGCGACTTTCAGGCCGGTTTTTTCGGTTTTGCTGCTGCTTTCGTGCTGGATAGTGATTCAGCCAGGCAAGGCGGCTGCACAATGCCGTTTATGTGCTGAGCAGCCGGTGAGCGGATCGTCCGCGGCTTCCTCTGGCGATGCTGACAAGCCGCTAAATATCGAAATTACCGCCAATCTAGACTTTTCCCGGCTGGCTCTGCTCAATCGCGCTGGCGGAGAGGTCGAACTTGACCCGCAATCGGGACAGCGACGGATTAGCGGCGGTATCACCGACCTAGGCGGCTTATCTCTGCACGGCGAAGGCCGATTAACCGGTGAACCGGGGCGTGTGGTCCGTGTCCATTTGCCAGAACGAATTACATTGAGCGCGCCTAATGGCTCGACAGCCGACTTGGTCAAGCTCGACACAGATTTGCCGGCGCAGGCACGGCTTGACCATGATGGGCGGCTGACTTTTTCCTTTGGCGGCAAGCTGAGGGTGACCGGCAATGCGAGCGGTCAATTTCGCGGCCGGATCGCTATTACCGCTGACTATGAATAAACCGTTTTAGCGCAGCCGTGCCGCTTTTCGGGCGATGGTCAGCAATTCTTGTTCAACAAGCACCTGTTCTGGCTGGCCGCTGCTCTTCAAGGCAATTTCGAGCGCCAATATCCGTTCGATCAACCGCGCGATATGGCCGGACGACCAGATATTCAGCTGCCGGGCATAATTGTCGCGGTCTTTCCAGAACACGCTAGGATGATTGACCAGCTTGCCGATATTGGAGCCTTCATCGACTTTGGTGCGCAGCTCCGCAAGTTTGGTCAGGTGGCGCAGCATCAAACGGATGAGGCCAACTTCGCTAAAGCCCGTGGTGCTGACTGCGGCCAATTCCTGCGTGAGTTTTTTGGTGTCACCGCCGACAGCCGCGTTGATCAACAGACCCAAATCTTCTTCGTCATTTTCTGCGCCCAGCAGCGCCAGCAGTTCCGCTTCGGCTTCCTGAGGATTGTCCGGTGTGGCATCCAGATAAAGCGCGATTTTTTCAACTTCAAGCTTTGCCAGCACCAAGTCATTGCTGGTTAGGGCCGCAATGGCGGCTGCGGTGTCTCGGGACATGCTTACCCCTTCCTCGCGCGCCATGCCGGATATAGCTGCCACCGCGTCACCTTGCGATGTTTCATAGCATGTCGCAATCAGCGCGTCGGGCGCAGCGGCAATTTTTTTGGCCAAAGCGGTTTTGTCCGCCATGCCAGTCGCGACGATAAATACCGGATCGCCCTTGGTGTCGCTTTCCAACAGATTTTCTATAGCCGCGGTTGCGCGCACCGCTTCACCGCTATTGAGTCGGACCATGATGAATCGCTTATCGCCAAACAGAGACGCGGACGTCGCCTCGTCGTTCAGCCGCGCTGCGCTTTCCGTGAGGTCAGCAATGGTGAGATCCACGCGCTCGGAAGATTGGACCAGCGGAGCGGCCAGTTCATTGGCTAAGGCCTGACAACGGGTCGCATTGGGGCCACATAGAACCGCCAAACGGATGGCATCCGGCGCGCTGTGAAAGCGGCTTACTATGTCTTTATCTTTGACCTTCACAATTTTACTTTCACGGCCGGACGCTCACGCTGCAGCCATTAGTTGCTGTCATCAATTTGCATCGACGCTGGCTTGCTCGCGGGCGAAGAGGGAGAGTCTTTTGACGATCTGATCCGCAACGCGGGTCGACAGGTTTTCTAGCGCCGTTTCTTCCGCAGCAACCGTTGCATATTCCGACGAAACAACATCGATACCGGCATCTGAGCCTGCCGTAGCATCGAGCGCGACTTTCCCATCCGAGAGGCGCACCAGTTGATAGCGCGCGCGCAAAGTTCGACGTTCACGGGTGACGCGATCGTTACTGCGCACGCCAAAGCCGGCAATTTTGTCATCCAGTTCGATAATCAGGCGATATTTGGCTTCGCTGCCTTCAAATGTGGCGAGTTGATCGTTGAGCGCATTGCGCATCAACCAGCCCGCTTTGCCCTGTATAGGTTCCACGGTAACATTGCCCAGTTCGCTCGCGACCACACCGTTGGAGCCGCCGGAATAAAGGGGTTGCAGGCCGCAGGAAGCGAGCATGGCGCTGGCAGCAACCAGCATAGAGATTTTGCGCATCAGCTTCATATAACGATGTTTACCAGTCGGTCGGGCACGACGATCACCTTCTTTATGTCCGCTCCATCAATGGTACGCTGCACTTTCTCTGAGCCAAGCGCAAGGTCCTCCAGCGCGGATTTGTCGCTGCCCTTGGCAACGGTAATCGTATCGCGCAGCTTGCCGCGGACTTGAATAGCAATAGTGACTTCATCTTCGACCAGCAGGCTTTCGTCCACATCGGGCCATGGCGCATTGGCGATTAAATCGCTTTTGCCAAATAGCGCCCAGGCTTCTTCGGCGATATGCGGCACCATCGGAGCGACAATCAGGGCGAGCGTGCGAATGGCTTCATGACGGTCCGCTGACGGCGGGGCTTTCTCGATCATATTGATCAGCTCAAAGATTTTCGCGACCGCTTTGTTGAACGATAAAGCTTCGACATCTTCGGCAACACCGGCGATGGTTTGATGCAGCTTGCGTTTAATCGCCTTGTCTTCGCCGGCAGGATTTGGCTGATCAGCCACAGAAACAAATAGGCGCCACAGCCGCTGAACAAAGCGCCAGCTGCCTTCGATTCCGGCTTCCGACCATGGCAGGTCGCGTTCGGGCGGGCTGTCGGATAGCATGAAGAAACGCACCGCATCTGCGCCATATTGTTCGATAATCGGATCGGGATCGACCACGTTTTTCTTCGACTTCGACATTTTTTCAATGCGGCCGATTTGAATCGGCGCGCCGCCGGAAGATTTGAACACGCCGCCTTCGCGATGATCCACTTCATCGGGGCTGTAATAGACAATCTTATCCGCGCCGGTATCTTCTGACTGAACTGTTTCGAAATAGGTTTCGTGCGTCACCATGCCTTGAGTGAACAGGCTTTCAAATGGTTCGGCAAAATCGAGCTTGCCGATTGATGCGAGTGCCCGCGTCCAGAAACGCGCGTAGAGCAGGTGGAGGATCGCATGTTCGATGCCGCCAATATATTGCGATACCGGCATCCATTTCTTGACGGTCTCTGCGTCAAACGGCTGGTCATCGGGCTGGCTGGCAAAACGCAGGAAATACCAGCTCGAGTTTGTGAATGTATCGAGCGTATCGGTTTCCCGGCGCGCTGCCTTGCCGCATTTCGGGCAATCGGCATTTTTCCAGCTATCGTGCCGTTCCAGTGGATTACCCGGAATATCAAAGCTGACATCTTCCGGCAGTGTGACCGGTAATTGATCTTTGGGAACCGGAACCGCACCGCAATCATCACAATGAATGATCGGGATCGGTGTACCCCAATAACGTTGACGCGAAACACCCCAGTCACGCAGCCGCCATGTTGTCTGGGCTTTGCCCCAGCCTTCTGATTCTGCTCTATCGATGATGGTTTGCTGTGCGGTCTCGATATCCATGCCATCGAGCATCTGGCTATTCACCAGCTTGCCGGGGCCGGTATAGGATTCGTCATGTATCGGCGCGTCTTCTTCGCCTTCAGCGGCGACCACCCGGGTCACGGGCAACGCATATTTGCGTGCAAAATCGAGATCGCGCTGGTCATGGGCGGGTACACCGAACACGGCACCGGTACCATAATCCATCAGCACGAAATTCGCCACGAAAACGGGCAATTCCCAGGAAGGGTCCAGCGGATGGGTGACCTTCAAGCCCGTATCAAAGCCCTTTTTCTCCATGGTTTCCAGTTCGGCAGCCGTCGTCCCGGTTTTCTTGCATTCTTCGCAAAAGGCCGTGAGCATTTCATTGTCTTTTGCCAGCTGCTGGGTGAGCGGATGATCGGCGGATAGAGCGACAAAGCTCGCGCCGAAAATTGTATCCGGACGGGTCGAGAAAACTTCGATGGTTTCAATATCTTGCTGCTTTTCAGCCAGCGCAAAATGAAACTGCAAGCCCTGTGATTTGCCGATCCAGTTTTCCTGCATCGTGCGGACTTTTTCGGGCCAGCCCTTCAACTCATCCAGTCCATCGAGCAGTTCATCGGCAAAGTCGGTGATCTTCAAAAACCACTGGCTGAGCTTGCGTTTTTCGATCAGAGCGCCTGAGCGCCAGCCCTTGCCGTCAATCACTTGCTCGTTGGCGAGTACGGTCATGTCGACCGGGTCCCAGTTAACCGCCGATTCCTTGCGATATACGAGGCCGCCTTCGAACATGTCGATGAAAAGCGCCTGTTCCTGTCCGTAGTAATCCGGCTCGCAGGTTGCGATTTCGCGGCTCCAGTCGAGCGCAAAGCCCAAACGTTTTATCTGGTCGCGCATTCCCGATATATTGGCGCGGGTCCATTCGCCGGGATGAACTTTCTTTTCCATCGCGGCATTTTCCGCTGGCATGCCAAAGGCGTCCCATCCCATGGGGTGGAGCACTTCATAACCCTGCATCCGGCGGAAACGGGCGAGCACATCGCCCATCGTATAGTTACGGACATGGCCCATATGAATGCGGCCAGAGGGATAGGGAAACATTTCCAGCACAAAGCTGCGCGGTTTTGTGGAATTATCATCGGCTTCGAAAGTGCCGGCCTCAGACCAACGGGCTTGCCAGCGCTTGTCCGCCGATAAAGGGTTAAAACGCTGATCGGTCATGCTGGTCCTACAAATATTTGACCGGTTTTGCCGGTTCTTATGACGGGATTAGTTGGTTGTCAGAGATCCGCGGCGAAGGTCGCGCGCTTTGGTCAGGATGATCTGCTCCAGCTTTTGCGTGGTCGCGGCCTTTACCGGGGCATCGACCCACGTTCCACCATTGCGCACCTGCCGAGAGGCGGCGACGCGAAGCGCATCCGCGCGCAAATCCTGATCAAGGATCGAGATATTGAGCTTCATACGCTCCGAAGGATTTTGCGGGTTCACATACCAGTCAGTCAGGATAACGCCGCCATTGCTGTCGGTCTGGGTTAGCGGCATGAATGACAAGCTGTCGAGCGTCGCGCGCCACAAATAGCTGTTCACACCAATGGTTGTGATCTGGGATGCAGCTAAATCTGCCCTCGGACGCTCTTTGCTGGCACAGGCGGAAAGGCCAGATACCAATGCCACGGCCGACAGGCCCATGATCAGAGGACGCATTTTTGCTTTGGACAAAGAGGCAGAGAAAGAAAGGCGAGACATGAACACACTCCTCATTGGCAGGTTGGCGTCGATATTTTTAGCAGCGCCTTGTGCCTGTAAATCTGATTTCAACGCTCTCTATAATTGCTTTGCCGCAAGGGGCAAGCCAAAGCGCAACATTTCGCTCATGCGAAGCCGCGCGTGAATAGCAGTTGAATAAGCTGTCCTCGCCACTGTTCAGACCGCCACGACGATGCGGCCGGGATGAGCGACTCGATAATCCTTGGTTCAGCTTGGACTATCTAAAGTACGTATGTATCGCATGAGAAACCGTAACCGATGTGCAACAGAAAGCGCTTAGATCAAGAAAATCGGACGAAAACAGCAAGTTGACTCGTATCGCGGGCAGAAATTTGATATAGACCTTAATCAGCAAGGGGAATTTACGTCGTCATGAAGAAAAATGGCAATATTTTAGGTTGGTTAGCAGCGGGACTCGCTGCGTCCGGTCTTGCCATGACTCCTGCATTGGCACGTGTTTTGTCTGATCAAAGCAACGCTGTTTCGTTGCGTTCGCTCAATACCATCGGTTCTTTTACAACAGCCGGCGCTGACCCGGAATTGGCCGCTAGTTTCAAACGCAATGGCTTGGGCGGCAAGACCCAGTTTAAATTTACGCCTGCTGGTGGAAACACAAGCGGAGATCGCGCTATCACCGTGGTGGTCCGTCAAGATGCGTCCAGCAAGGCCATTTCCATTCGTGAAAATATCGCTTCTGGATTGGCGGGTAACGGCGTGCTGACACCAGCCAAGATTACGCAGACATCTTTCAGTCTGGGCACCGCCAAGGGCCTGAAGAGCTTTGCCATTCCGGTTAAGAAGCTCGGCGATAATTTGCCTGATCTTTCTGAAATCGGTGCTGGCATCGCTTCAAACGATGACAAATCTGGCAAGAAGAGCCGGTTTAGCCCGCGCGTATCGATTGATGCAAAAACCCCAATGGGTGCTGCGCCAGGTGCTCTACGGGCGAGTGAGAAAGACTTTTCATTCGATTTGGGCGGCAGCTATTCCGTGACACGTAATCTTGATGTGACCGCTGGCGTTCGTTTGAATAATGAGCGGGACCGGATGGCTCCTTTGACCGATTCGCGTCAGGACAGCCAAGCCGTTTATGTCGGAACACAATTCCGCTTCTGATAACTGGCTTTGCAAATAGCCTGGTTCCCAAAAATCTTATATTTTTATCTGCTTAGCCCATCAATGGCGGCCCAACCGTGTGCGCCAAGATGGTGCCGTTGGTGAAATCGCCGGGCGTTCATCCCGCCAAGCAATATTACCGGCTTTGCACATAGCCCGATAAGACGTTTGAGCTGCAGCTGTGCCAATGGTCTTTGACCGGGATGGGAGCGAGTCTGAAAAGCCGGGGACAGAAAGAACAGGTCCACGCCGGCATGTTTGGCTGCCATAATTTCTTCAGGACCATGAACCGGCGCGCTGTGTAGCAAACCGGCCGTCTGATGTCTTTTCCATTGCCGCCCGTGGACGCCGTCTGCACCCCATTGGCGTGCCAGTTGCGGAGATCCTGCGAGGATCAGGACATGATCGCCTCGATGTGCGTGGCTTTTAATGGCTTGAAACCGCTCATATCTGCGGTCCTCATCGAGATGGTAGTGGCGAAATATAATCCCGCATCCGCGCGGCAAAGCGCTTATCGACTGTTCCAGCACGGCATCATTGCGCACGTCCGTCATCAACCAGATTTGCGGATAAAGATCGGAAAAGCAGGGGTGGTGCATATCGATCACCTGCCATATAGGCGGCCAATAGCCAATTGAGAATTTTATGACGCAGATGATGGAATGTAACGAGCGCCTGAACGCGGTTCAGGAGAAAATCGCCAAAGCGGCCAAGCTGGCGCAGCGCGAAGCGGAAGATGTGCGCCTGATGGCGATTTCAAAAACCCGTTCTGCCGATGAAATACGGTCCTTGCTCGATACAGGCCATCGGCTTTACGGCGAAAACAGAGTGCAGGAAGCGGCGACCAAATGGCCAGCCCTACGGGAAGCGTTTAGCGACGTTGAAGTGCATTTGGTCGGCCAATTGCAATCCAATAAAGCGGAGGAGGCGGTCCAGCTATTTGATGCGATCCATTCGCTCGATCGCCTGTCTTTGGTAAAGGCGCTGGCTAAGGCGATGGACAAGCTTGATCGGCAGATACCGTGCTTCCTGCAGGTGAATATTGGTGAGGAATCGCAAAAAGGCGGCTGTGCGATTGGCGATGTATCTGGCCTTTTGGAAAGCGCGCGGTCGGCTGGAATAAATGTGATGGGGTTAATGTGCGTCCCGCCCACAGGCATTCACCCTGCCCCTTATTTTGCGCTGTTAGCAAAGCTTGCCAAAGACAATGATCTGTCGGGTCTTAGCATGGGCATGTCCGGTGACTTTGAAAGCGCTATTAAGCTAGGCGCGACCTATGTCAGGGTCGGCACAGCTCTATTTGGAGCGCGGGCCTAGTTATCGTTTTTAACGTCACCGTTTTTCTCGGCTTCTTTGGCGGCCCGGTCTGCTTTGCGTTCTTCGGGGGTGTCCGGCGCAACAAAACTGATCACGACGTCACCTTCCTCAATAACGGGCCGGCTTTCAGTAGCGAAGAATAACAAGCGGCGATCTTCCTTTAACAGCGCAAGCGGCTCTTCCCCTGTTTCAAGGTTTTTGCGATATTCTTCGGCAGAGAAAATCTCGGTAATGTTAGTCTTGCTGAAGCGCCAACCGTCGCGCTCACGGTCGAGCAGGCTGTTAAAGTCCGCGCCTGATTCAAACAATATCCGGCCATGGCCAACCTTGCTCTTGGCTTTGCCGCGGCTGTCATTGGACAGGCGTGTAATCTGGTCAAAGCCCATTTCCGGACCCAGATCGGCGGTGATGAGCTGGTTTTGGCTGTCATTGTCGGTGGCTACGATCATATGCTGAAACTCACCCAGTTCGACATGATCATTATGAGCCTCATCCAATATATCGCCTTGATGGACCCTCAATTCTTCGTGTCTGGCGCGTCGTAGAGCAAATTGGCTAGTGTCTGCCATCAGCACATCGATATCGAGCGATTTCAGGATTTTGCCGAGCGCGACAGACCATCTCGTGGAACCGACGATCAACACACCTTCGCCTTTCCCTTCATTAATGCCGAGACGTTCTGCGACCCAGCCAGCGGAAAAGCTATGGGCAAAGATTGTGGCAATAACCACAGCAAAGCTCAACGGGACCAAGGCTTCTGCGCCGGGCAAACCATAGTCAACCAAGCGAATGGCAAATAAACCGGTTATCGCGACGGCGACAATACCGCGCGGTGCGATCCATGCGATGAAAAGCCGCTCTCGCCAAGGCAAAGAGCTGAACAACAGCCCGATCAAAACGGATAGCGGTCGGACAACGAATAACAGCAGGATGAGGAAAACAATAAATTGCGGCTGGAACTGCTGCACGGTTTCCCAGTCGAGTGTCGCCGACAGGATGATAAACACGCCTGAGATCAGCAGCACCGCTAAATCTTCTTTGAAACGGTGCAGCGCCTGGCTGGAATAAATCGGCCGGTTCGCCATCACCACACCCATGACGGTGACGGTGATCAAACCGGTTTCGTGCATGATCAGATCGGCAATGACGAAGCCGCCAATCACGGTGATTAGCAAAAATGGGGCTTTGAGATATTCCGGCACATGGCCGCGCGGGAATAACCAGGTAATCGCATAGCCCAAAGCCGCACCAATTAGAGCCGCCAGAAAGCTTGCCGCCAACACGTCCATGCTAATAGCAGCGATATTCGCATTGGGGCCTTCATAGGTAATATAGGCATAGATGCCGACCGCTAGCAGCGCGCCAATCGGATCATTGACTATCCCTTCCCATTTCAGAACATTGCGCACCCGCGATGGTACGCGCAAGGTACGCAGCATGGGTCCGATGACGGTGGGGCCGGTAACAATCATAATACCGCCGAGCAAAGCCGAAATTTCCCAAGATAATCCCGCGCCATAATGGGCAGCGCCCGTCCCCAACACCCAAGCTATGGGACCGGCAATGAAAATCATCATGAACACAGCGCCGCCCGCTTGGCGAAGTTCACGGAAGTTGAGGCTTAAACCGCCTTCAAACAATATGACAGCAACCGCCAGTTTGATAATCGGCTCTTGCAGCGCACCAAAATCGCGCTCGGGATCTATAATCCCTAAAATGGGACCAGCGATAATGCCAACAATCAACATGAGAGCTATGGCCGGACGACCGGTACGCCAGGCGACCCATTGCGCGCCAATGCCCAAAAGGCCAATCAACGCAATTTTCACCATCAGCGAATCAACAATAATCATTTGTAATCTATGCCGTTTCTCTAAGGGATATGCAAAATATCATGTGGCTTGCGCTTATGGCCACTACGCAAAATGCTCTACGGCCTCTTCCACAACACCGTAAACCATAGAGAGCTGTGCATCAGTAATACAATAAGGAGGCATCAAGTAAACCGTATTGCCAAGAGGCCGCAGCAGCACGCCTCGATCGGCGAAAAAGCGAAGCAGCTGTGGTCCAAGCGCGGACATATAGTTGCCGCTAGCTTCGTCTATTTCAAAGGCGAGGATCGTGCCGCTTTGGCGAATGGCGGCAATATTATTGTGTTTGCTAAGCATCCGGGCAAATTCTTGATGGCGCGCGATGATATGGTCGATACGCTGTTGGACGGGCTCGTTGCGCCAGATTTGTAAGTTAGCATTCGCGGCGGCGCAGGCAATTGGGTTGGCGGTGAAGCTGCTGGAATGAAAGAACATTTTGGTGCGGTCTTGGGAAAAATGCGCGTCATATATCGGCGCGCTGGCCGCTGTAACAGCCAGCGGGATTACCCCGCCGGTGAGCCCTTTGGCCATGCACAATATGTCGGGCGTAATACCAGCTTGCTCACAAGCGAAGACGGTACCGGTCCGGCCCCAGCCCGTCATGACCTCATCCGCAATGAATAGGACATCATGTTGCTGGCAAATGTGATGCATCTGGGCGAGGACCTTGGGCGAATAGATCTTCATGCCGCCCGCACCCAGGATTAGCGGTTCGACAATCAGCGCGGCGGGAGGGTTATCCTGATCGGTGCAAAATGTAGTCAGTGCATCGAGCGTCACTTGCTCCGTACCTTCATTTGGAAAGGGTATCGAACCCACATCAAACAGCAAAGGCGCATAGGCTTGATTAAACACCCCGCGCGCGCCAATGGACATCGCGCCGATGGTGTCGCCGTGATAGCTATGATCCATCACCACTATGCGGTGCCGCTCATGACCCTGATTGTGCCAGTAACCCAGTGCCATTTTAAGGGCGACTTCGACAGCCGTAGACCCGCTGTCCGAAAAGAAAATATGATCAAGGCTGTCCGGCAAAAAGTCGGACAGGCCCTTTGCCAGTTGCTGAGCCGGTTCATGTGTCCATCCGGCGAAGATGATCTGGTCTAGGCTCGCGCTCTGCTCTTGAATCGCGGTGATGATTTTGGGATGGCAATGGCCATGGGTCTGCACCCACCAGCTCGAGATGGCGTCGATAATCGCGCGGCCATCATCCGTGAAAAGCGTTGCGCCTTCTGCCCTCACGATTTCCGGGATCGGCTGACCTAAGCCATGCTGCGTGAACGGATGCCAGATTTTTGCGGTCATTGACCGAAGTCCGATAGATTAAAATGCGCGTCAAAAGCAGCGCGTAATGAATGGGCAGACAAGTCCTCAATAATCGGCAGTCGCCCGAGTTGTTTTGCACGCCCGACCTGACAGATAGTGTCCTGACTATCGGCTATTTCTTCGCCGATGAAGGCAATACCATGTATCGGAACGTCTCTGCTGCGCAGCGCTTCGATGGTCAACAGGCTGTGATTGATAGTGCCTAATTTGGTCGATGCAACGATGATGACAGGCAGTCCCCATGCCGCAAACAGATCGGCAAATAGCAACGTCTTGTTGATCGGAACGAGCGCCCCGCCGGCGCCTTCGATTATCAAAGGCCGATCCACTGTTGGGATGACCAAATCGTGCACGGCTATGGTGACGCCATCTTTGGCTGCTGCAAAATGGGGCGATGCTGGTGTGTTCAAACGGAATTTTTCTGGCAGGATTCTGTCTGGGCCCAGACCACCCAGCCTCACAACCGCCTGACTATCCGTTTCACCATCCAGACCAGCCTGCACCGGCTTCCAATAATAAGCGTTGAGCGCGGCGGTTAGGGCGGCGGCAAAGACGGTTTTACCGATATCGGTATCGGTCCCGGTGATGACGAAATTCTCGTTCATGCGACATGTTCCATTTTACGGGCCTCGGTTAAAGCATTGGCAAGCGATGCGATATCCTCTTGCAGGACGTTCAAGGTGAGCGATAGTCGCAACCGGGCGGTGCCTGCCGGAACGGTGGGCGGCCTAATCGCACGAACATCAAAACCAGCCCCTTGCAAAACAGTTGCCATGTGGACAGCAGTTTCGTCTTTGCCGAGGATGACGGGAAAAATCTGACAGCCAGCTCGCGAAGCGGGGCAGAGATGGCCAAGCAGCTTTTCGCCAAGCCGAATATGGTCCTGAAGCTGGTGCTGCAGCGAAGGATTTTGATCAATATATTGTATCGCTTTGTGCACCAGATGCGCCGTTAGCGGGCTTGGTGCAGTCGAGAAGATAAATGCGCGAGCGCGGTTGATAAAGAAATCGTGCAAGACTTGCGGCATGGTGATGAGGCCGCCTTCGACCCCCAATGCTTTGCCGCAGGTGCGTAGGACGATGATATTGTCCTTGTTTTTCAGTACGCCAGATAGGCCGACTCCGCCCGAACCAAAAACACCAACCGCGTGCGCTTCATCAACGATTAGGAATGCATCATTTGCATCGGCAATTTGCGCAAGTTCAACAAGCGGCGCCCGATCCCCATCCATGCTGTAAAGACTTTCAACCGCGATCCAGATCGTTCCAGCCCCAGAATCTTGCCGGTATGCCGCTATCTGGCCTGTCAAATCATGCAGATCATTATGTCTAAAACTCTGGGTCTTTACCCTGCCCAGCTTCATACCATCATGGCTGCTCGCATGAATCAACGCATCATACAGCACGAGGTCACTTGATTGCGGTAATGTAGAAAATAGGGCGAGATTGGCAGCGTAACCAGTGCTGAAAAACAAAGCCGCTTCTGTGCCATAATGCGCTGCAGCAAAAGCCTCTAATGCTTCATGTTCGAAATGATTGCCGCCCAATAATCTTGAGCCGCCGGAACCATGTGCAATGCCATTGTCGAGCGCGGCATGGGCGGCGTCTCTCAAAAAGGCGCTGTGGGTAAGTCCGAGATAATCGTTCGACGAAAAATCCTTGCCCGGCGGGGTGATAAGCGTGCGTCTGCGGCCTGCCCGATCAAGCGCGTCCAGTTGCTGGTGAAAAGGATCGAATCGCGACATCGCGGCGCTGTTAGCAGTCAGCTATCGGCTATGGCCAGTGGTAATGGGGCCAGCGGTAAATGGGGCAAGCGGTAAAGGCAGTTCCGGTTGATCTATTACTTCAGGCCGCGTGGCTGCAAACCCAAGATCAAAGCGCACCAGTTTTTCTTTGAGTGCAATCAGCGCTTCCGCCGGGCCTGTAACGGCTTGTTCTATCGCTGGATCATTGGCCGCCAGCCCGCCGGTTAGCGCGCCAAAAGCCGGCATGATCAAATGCTTCTCCCCTTTGACGAAGCAGCGCCGTGACACATGCCGTCCGCGCACCGGTACGCGCAACTTGGGATGGAAATGGCCGGAAATTTCGGGGAATTTGGTATCTGCGGTTGCTTCATGCCGCAGTGCGAGGCCACCGCCGATCCATTCGGTCCTTACCTCCCCGCCCCATAGACCGCTGACATCGCGGTCATGATTGCCGCTAATCCATATCCATTGGGTGCTTTGCGTCAGCTTTTTCAGCAGATGGGCTGCCTCACCTTCCAACCGTGCTTCACCCTCATCATCATGATAATTATCGCCAAGGCAAAATATCTTTTCCGTCCCTGTTTCGGTAATCAGAGCTGCCAGCTCGTCCAGCGTTGCGCGGCTATCATAGGGCGGCAACATTTGCCCTTGCCGCGCATAAAAGCTGGCCTTTTCAAGATGCAGATCGGCTACCAGCAATGCCTTTTGGGCTGGCCAGTATAGTGCGGCGGGGGCGACCGCGTGAAACAGGTGATTAGCGAACGAAAGGGGAACCATGACCTCGCTATGCGATGATCTTCCGGTCCTTGCAAGCGGGAAGGGTTGGAATTTCAAGCCGTGCGCGACTATATGCGCGTGATGACGGAATCAAATATGTCTTATAAAGTGGCCGCGCTCTATCATTTTGCAGTGGTGGATGATCCAGCGGCGTTGAAACCCGAAATTCTGGCGGCCTGTGAAGCCAACGGTCTGAAAGGCACGATCCTGCTCGCGCCCGAGGGGATTAACGGCACGATTGCCGGTGAAGCGGCGGGCATTGATGCTGCTATCCTATTCCTCAGAAACCTCCCGCAATTTTCCGGGTTGGAGGTTAAATATTCGGCCGCCGCTGACATGCCGTTTTTGCGTATGAAAGTGCGGTTGAAGAAGGAAATCGTGACCATGGGCGTGGAGGGCATAGATGCTGCCCGGGCCAAGGGGGATTATGTCGATCCGCTGGACTGGAATGATATGGTCACGGACCCTGATACGATTGTTATCGATACGCGAAATGCTTATGAAGTTTCGATTGGCAGTTTTGAAGGCGCGATCAATCCAGACACCGAAACGTTCCGTGATTTCCCAACCTGGTTTGATGATTTTTCCAAGCAATTGCGGGAAAAGTTCGACAAGCAGCCCAAGATTGCGATGTTTTGTACCGGTGGCATCAGGTGCGAAAAGGCGACGGCCTATGTGAAAGCGCAAGGCTTTGACGATGTCCATCATCTGAAAGGTGGTATCCTCAAATATCTGGAGAATGTGCCGGAGGAAAACAGTCATTGGAATGGTGATTGTTTCCTTTTTGATCAACGTGTTGCGGTTGGCCACGGATTGAAACAAAGCGACTATGATCAATGTCATGCTTGCCGCATGCCGCTTAACGCCAAAGAACGGGCGTCGGAAAAATATGCCCCGGGCGAAGCGTGTCCACATTGTTATGACAGCCGCACGGACGAACAGCGCGAACGCTATCGCGAACGCCAGCGGCAGGTGGAAAAAGCGGCAGAAGAAGGCCGCCAGCATTTGGGATCGGCATGAGCGACACGCCGATTCTCTATAGTTTTCGGCGCTGTCCCTATGCGATGCGTGCGCGTATGGCGCTGCTGATCAGCGAAACGCCGGTGCGTCTGCGTGAAGTGGTGCTGCGCGATAAGCCAGAGGAAATGATCACAGCCTCGCCCAAGGCGACTGTGCCGGTTCTGGTTCAGAGTGATGCTATGGTGATCGATGAAAGTCTGGCCATCATGCATTGGGCGTTGGGCCGGAATGATCCCCATGATTGGCTCGCGAATGCAAAAGCGAGCCATGATCTAATTGCCGAAGCCGACGGTGATTTTAAAGATAATCTCGACCGCTACAAATATCCGACACGTTATGATGATGTCGATCCGATTGTGCATCGTAGCGGGGGGCTAGAATTTCTCAGGATGTTGGAAAAGCATATCGCCATAAACGGCCAATTGCTCGGAAACCAACCGTGTCTGGCGGACTTTGCGATTTTCCCGTTCGTCCGCCAATTTGCCAATAATGACCGGAACTGGTTTGATGCGCAATCACTGCCGGCGCTGCAAAAATGGCTTGCGGAGCATTTGGCTTCTGATCTGTTCACCACCGCGATGACAAAATATTCCCAGTGGAGACCGGGTGACGGCGAACCTCTATTTGCTGCTTAAAAGTCTATGATTTGATGCGGGTATTGTTCGGTTGCTCGAAATGATGCTTTGCATTTTTGGGCAGCAGAAAATGGATTTTCCGTTTCTTGAAGTCGATTGCGACTTGGTCAAATTTTCGCAGCACGTCCATTCCCAATAACAGAGCCGGTTTTTTGGCCATGCCTAACCGTTCAAAGGGTGGTGCATCGGCAAAGGCCAAGGGTAAGCTGGCAAATTTCGCGCGGCCAATCCGAAAATTCTTGGCCCGACCAAATTGGACGCCCAACGTTTCTCCAGTGACAGCGATCAGGCTGTTTTCTGCACCCAGTTCTTTTGCCCGTTGCATCAATCGTTTTTGCAGGACCAGATTTGCAATGGAAATCTGTGCGCCCGTATCGACAATCACATTAACTTTCATTCCCGAAATGGTCGCTTCGGTAAAAATGAGCTGCCCTGAGCGGCGTTTGGCAGTGACCACGATTTCACGGCGTGACGCCATCGGCTGCGGTGCAGCGGTGTCTTCAATCGAGATCTGATTGGCGATAAAATCGAACAAGATGCGCTGATCCTGCAAGCCGTCGAGACCCAATATACCATCGGCGCCAATATGGCGCGCGAGCAATACCGGAGCGATCAGGCTGTCATAGCTTTTCGAGCCGAGAGTCAATTGGGGGACATAGACCATATCGACCATGCTGCTACCAGCGATACTCATCAACTGGGCTGGTTCTTCGGCATCCAAGGCCAGCCGGGTTGCAATTTTTCGCGACAGGACGGTCCGTTCCGCACCGGTATCAATCACAAATGAAAACGGCCCCCTGCCTTCGATGCTGACTGGTACCGTCATCCGCCGGGCGCGGTCTTCGTCTATCGCGACAATTTCATTGTCCGGTTTGGTGAGGCTGCCGGGCTCAACCGATTGGCCCATCGGGACAGGATAAGCCAGAGCCAGCGCAGAAGCGGCAATTGCGGGGATCAAGTTCATGGAAAAGATTGGCATCTTACTCTCCGGATATATTTATGTCGTTCCTTGGTGCCACCAACGGGTCTGTAACCAAAATCAACTTATGACGCGTCTTTGGGAAGCAGGAAATAGATTTTGCGATTGGCGAAATCGATGGCCATGCGGTCAAATTTTCGCAACGCGTCCATGCCCAGGAACATGGCAGGCTTTTTATCCAAATTCAGCGCAGCAAAAGGTGCGATATCGGCAAAGGCGATAGGAATAACCCCGAAGCGTGCACGGCCGATATGGAGCTCGCTGGCAACACCATAGTCTGCAGCTACGGAGCGGCCGGTCACGTCAACAAGACTTATCTGTTGCAATGCGGAGCGCTTCATTCGCAGGCGGCGCTGCAAGGCCTTGTTTCCGATCGATAGCTCTCCGCCAGTATCGATGATCACACTGACCTTGATTCCCGAAATTTCGGCGTTGGTAAAAATCAACTGGCCGGAACGCCGCCGGGCGGTGACAACAATTTCGCGGCGCGAGCGGGCTTTCCGTTTTTTGGATGTGTCTTCTACAGAAATGGTGCTTTCTATAAAATCAAACAGGATGCGTTGTCCTTGCAGGCTGTCGAGGCCCAATACGCCATCGGCACCGATGTTGGTTGATCGGAAAGTTGGTGCGACTATGCCGCCATAGCTGCGGCTGCCCAATGTCAGTTCCGGCACGTAGACAGTTTGCACCACCGTATTTCCGGCCAAGGCTATGATATTGACTTCGTCTTCCAGTTCCAGGGTGAGACTGCCGGCCACCTCTTTGGACAAGATCGTGCGTTGGGCGGCCGTATCTATAATGAAATCAAAAGGCCCACTGCCTTCGATGCTGATGGGCACAGTCATGCGTGCCTTCTGGTCTTCGGCAATGGCAATTTGTTCGGCATCCGGCTGGATAAACTGGTCTGGCAGCCGGTCGGCCAATATCGCTTCTGGCTCGACAATTTCGCGAATGGCTGCTGCGGCCTCTGGCAACGGGGTGGCCGGTCCGGCAATTTGTAGCGAAAACAGCAGCGGTAAGGCCACGTTTATGGGGAAAAACATACTCATGGAGATATGGTTACTCCAATTTTCGACCGGCGACAAATGACTTGAAGGGCAAGAGGCGCGTTCAATCGCCGCGCATGGCTTCCTCGATCAGGTTTTCCGCCTCGATCAGTAGGGCATCGTCAGTCGCACCCTGCGCAACATGTTCGCGGCCAATCATGACGAGCACTGGCACGGCCAAGGGGCTCACCCGATCGAGATCGACATGAACCATGGAACCAGCCGCGCGGTCGAGCAAATCGCCTAATCGCGCGACATCGGTCATCCGGGCCCGCGCATCGGCCCAGGCCGCCTGCATCAACAGATGATCGGGTTCATATTTGCGCAACACGTCGAAAATCAGATCGGTGGAGAAGGTAACCTGTTTTCCGGTTTTGCGCTTGCCAGGATGTTGCCGGTCGACGAGGCCGCTAATCACTGCCACTTCCCGAAAGGCGCGCTTGAGCAGATAAGAGCCTTCGATCCAGTCGAAAAATTCATCCTCCAATATATCAGCGCTGAACAGGGACGCAGGATCCGTGATCGGATCAACGCTCCAGCAGGCCAGCGCATAATCATTGGCGACAAAGCCGATGGGTTTCAGCCCGCGCGTCTCCATCCGCCTGGTCAGCAGCATGCCGAGGGACTGATGCGCGTTCCAGCCTTCAAAGCTATAGACTGCCATATAGTGCAGCCCCTTGTGCGGGAATGTTTCGACCAGCAGTTCGCCCGGTTCCGGCAAGCGCGAGCGATGGTCCTGCATCTCCAACCATTCGCGCACATCATCCGGGAAGCGCGCCCACCCTGCCCGATCGGTCAAAAAGCCGCGTACCCGGTCGGATAAATGGGTGGTGAGCGGCAGGCGCAGGCCCATATAGCTCGGGATCATCGCGGCTTTTTTGGTCGCGCGGACGACGACATCGGATGTGTCGAGTTTGACCAGCTCAAGGCTCATCCCGGCAAAGAAAAACGTATCGCCGGGGCTCAGCATGGCGGCAAAACTTTCCTCGACCTTGCCGAGGTTGCGGCCGTTTTTGAAGCGGACGGTCATCATCGCAGCATCGACGATAATCCCGGCGTTGAGACGGTGCTGCGTCGCAAAGCGGGGGTGAACCATATGCCATATGCCTTTGGCGTCGCGCCGCAACCGCTTGAATTTGTCATAGGCTTTCAAGGCATAGCCGCCGTCGCGAGTGAAACCGAGCACGCGGTCGAACGTATCTTTGTCGAGTGCGCTAAAGGGTAGCGATGATTGCAGCTCATCGAGCAAATCATCTTCCTGAAACGGCGCGGCGCAAGCGCATGTCATGACATGCTGCGCCAGCACATCAAGCCCGCCAGGTCGAAATGGCTCGCCGTCTCGCTTGCCTTCATTGACCGCATCAAGCGCTGCCTGCGCTTCGAGATATTCGAACCGGTTGCCCGGGACTAACAAGGCTTTGGACGAGACATCCAGCCGATGATTGGCGCGGCCAATCCGCTGCAGCAATCGCGAGCTGCCCTTGGGCGCGCCCATCTGGATCACGCAATCGATATCGCCCCAATCGACTCCTAAATCGAGAGATGCTGTACAGACCAGCGCGCGCATCTGGCCCGTCGCCATCGCGTTTTCTACCTTGCGCCGGGCCTCTTTGGACAAGCTGCCGTGATGGACGCCGATGTGCAGGGTATCCTCATTTATGTCCCATAGTTTCTGGAAGATAAATTCCGCGAGAAAGCGCGTATTGGTAAAAACCAACGTCATCCGGTTGGCTTTGATTTGCTCCATGACCTGCGGGATCGCGTAGACGCCGGCATGACCTGCCCAAGGCACGCGGATTTTTTCGCCTGCCGGTGTTTCGGGGATCATGATCGCGATATCCGGAGGCGCGCCTTCTTCGCCGAGCACATGGGTGACGGTATCGATATCACCATAGGGCGCGAGCCAAGCGCGAAAATCATCAGGATCAGCGACCGTGGCCGACAGGGCCGAACGCTTCATATCAGGGGCGATCCGTTGTAGCCGGGCGAGTGACAGTGACAATAGATCACCGCGCTTGCCGGATGCAAAGGCATGCACCTCATCGACAATCACGTGCTGTAAATTGGCAAATAGCGTGAAGCTGTCTGGCTGGCTCAGAAGCAAATTGAGAGATTCTGGCGTGGTGAGTAATATTTGCGGTGGCTTGACCCGCTGGCGTGCTTTGCGATTGGCGGGCGTATCGCCGCTGCGGGTTTCGACGGTGATCGGCAGGTCCATTTCGTCGATCGGCGTCAACAGGTTGCGCTGTACATCGACTGCCAACGCCTTAAGCGGAGAAATATACAGCGTGTGGAGACCGTCAAAATCGGGTCGTTCGATCAGATCCACCAACGTCGGCAAAAAACCAGCTAGCGTCTTGCCCGCTCCTGTCGGTGCGGTAAGCAACGCATGGCGCCCTGCCCGCGCCGCTTCCAGCATCTCCAACTGATGCCGTCGCACCGTCCATGTGCGTGCGGCGAACCATTGGGAAAGAGGTTTAGGAAGTGCGTCGCCGCTCATCGCGCTACCATAAGCAGGGTGGCGTGATTATCGAATCATTTTCGGACGGCTCAGATATCTAATATGTCCCTATCGCGGCTTCAATGAGATCAAGCGTATGTTTGCGCACAGCTACTTTGTTGGCCCCATAGGCCCGCCCGGGAAGCTTGCTGAGCAAACCCGCCTGATCCGTTGCGGTTTTCAAAACCAATTCGGGATCGACCAGAATGTCGATATATCCGACATCCAGAGCCCCTGCTGGCTCGTAAAGCTGCGACTGGATGAGTGCTTGCGTCAGTTTGCGACTATCAAGGCGCGCCTTGGGAAGTTCGATGGCAAAGACTGGCAGGTTCATATTGTTAATCGTCTCGTTCGCACCATAGCGAAACGCGCCGTTTGCGCCGATGCGAGTATCGCAAGCCAACAACAGAAACGCGCCCATGGCGATGGCATGTCCATTGCATGCGGCAATGACCGGAACCCGGCTGCTGTAGACTTTGAGCAACATGTTGCTTGCCTGATCAAGCAGTTCGCCGGAGCGGGTCGCGCCTTCTGCAGCCAGCCATTTGAGATCAAAGCCGCCGCTGAAAACGCCTTCCCGGCCAGACAAGATGATCGCTTTTGCGCCGCTTTCCGCTTCTTCGAACTTTGCGATAAAGTCTGTCATCCAATCCGGATTAATAGCATTGGCTTTGCCATCATCCATGGTCAGATAGGCGATATCGCCGTCTATTTTTACCGTAATGCTCATCCCAGCCTCCAATAATCTAACTTCGACATATAAAATTTAATCAATCGATTAAACCCAGCAGGAAAGCAATGGCTATTTGTGGCAGTAATGAAAAGGTCTCTAACGTCTCAATTCGGCCATCAATCCAAATAATTGCGTCACATCGGGCGGCGTCATGTCGCCAGCATATTCACAGTAAAGGGTCGAAACATTGACGGCGATCCGTTCGCTATCGCCCCAACTCGAAAAATCCCCCAGCTTGATATCATGCGCGGCATCACGCACCGAGAGCCCCGCATCATAGCGTTTGCGCGCCTCGCCATCGATATAGTGCAAATAATCCTGCACCCGGCGGACACCCGCTTCATCAGTGATCGGGCCATGGCCGGGAACAATCGTGTCGGGTTTAAGGTCGATGATATGATCGCAGGCGGCGATCCAGTTGGATACAGGTCCGGCCCACATGATCGGTGTGCCCTCGATAAACAGGATATCGCCCGTAAAAACGGTTTTGTCGCCCGGAACGTGGACCAATACGTCTCCTGCCGTATGCGCTGGGCCAACTTCGATCAGATCAACCTGCTTGTCACCGACCATCACGCTATATTCGCCGCTAAATGTCTTGGTCGGATGTTTCTCCGCGACATCGGTAAAGTCAAAGCTGCCGAAAATATCGAAGAGATATTGTCCCGCAGGCCCCATGTCCTTTGCCTGCGCCATGATCGCGGCCAAGGCGGGGGCGGGTAGCTCGTCCATCTCTTTGGCGCTTGCCTCTGACGCGATGACTTCGGCATGCTGGCAGCAACCATTGCCGTGCGTATGGTCACCATTGGCATGGGTGTTGACGATGGTGCCAATATCATCGGCACCGACCCCGGCCGCGTCTGCCATGGTGGCGAGCATATCGCGCGTCAGGCTGGCATCGAATAAAGTGTCGACCAGCAAGGATTGTCCGCCATCGGTGATTAGCCCGGCATTGGACCAACCCCAGCCACCATCGGGCTGCAAATAAGCGAATATGCCATTGCCGGTTTCATACAGACCTTTTTGGAAGGGGATGTTGTTCATGCTGCCTCTCGCCTTGTCGCTATCTTGTTTTTTGATGTTTTGGCAGTTTTCGATAGTTTTGGATAGGGTGACAAAATCGGCTGCCTGGCTGCACCTTCATTGTGTCCGGACTCAATTTGTTTTACGCAGGCAACAGCAAACTTATGAATGAAACAGAACGCCCTCAATTCGGAATAGAACGACTATTTGTCTTAGCCCTGCTGGTGATCATTTCGCTCGCCTTTGCCCTGCTGATCGAGCCGTTTTTTGGCGCGATTGTCTGGGCGGTTGTCGTCGCGGTTTTGTTTCAGCCGGTTTACCAGAAAATATCCGGATGGCTGTTTCCACGTAACAATCTGGCGGCCTTTTTGACTCTGATATTGGTCATTTTGTTGGTGATCGTTCCGGCCATATTACTCGGCATGGCCTTGGTGCAAGAAGCGACTAGCGCCTATGCCAGCATTCAGGCAGGGGAAATTGATTTTGGCGGTGCTTTTGTCGCCTTGCAGAATAGCATGCCGGCTTGGGTACAAAATCAACTCGCCGCGCTCGGCTATGGTGATTTGGCAACGGTGCGGCCACAGATTGAAGAGGCAATTGGCAGCAGTCTAGAATTTCTAATCGCGCAAGCATTTAACGTTGGTCAGGGCGCCTTTCGTTTTCTGCTCGCTCTTGGGGTGATGCTTTACCTGACCTTCTTCTTGCTTAGGGACGGGCGCGCCTTGGCCGGTCAGATTGAGCATGTTGTGCCGCTGTCAGAGAGTAAAAGCCGCATCCTGATTGATAAGTTTTTTGTCGTCATCATCGCAACGATAAAGGGTAGCTTTGTTGTTGCCTTGCTTCAGGGGACCATTGGCGGCCTGATCTTCTGGGCACTGGATATTCGCGGGGCTTTGCTCTGGGCGGTGTCGATGGCAATATTGTCCCTCATCCCCGCCATTGGCACAGGCTTTATTTGGGTGCCGGTAGCCATTTATCTGCTCGTGACGGGGGCGATCTGGCAAGGGGTCGTGCTTATTCTTGCCGGTATCTTCATCATCAGCTTGGTCGATAATCTCGTTCGCCCGATATTGGTCGGCCGCGACACGCGCATGCCCGATTATATCGTATTGATCTCAACATTGGGTGGTCTTCAACTGTTCGGTTTTAACGGCATTGTGATCGGGCCATTATTGGCGGCCTTGTTCATCGCGGTCTGGCGGATTTTTGCGGAAATGAACAAAGCTGAGAGAGAACGGCTAGCGCCGGTCAAGATCGCAAGTGATAAGTCAAAGCCATAGTAAGACAATGTTTTACCGCCTCTGTCGGAATATCCTGATCCACATCAAAAACGACCGCGTGCGCGCCTTCAAATTTCAGAATGTCTCCATATAATTGCTTATACCGTTCGACCAGATCAGTCTGGCAATGGACGTATATCGCATATTCGCTGTCAGATTTTTTGTGGCGGTTGATGCGGACAGTCGTCCCTGATTTGGTGACCGACGTTAGATAGGCAGGCTCGCCCCATTTCAGGGTTTCTTCGAGCGGGCCTATTGCCGGATTTTCGGCGGCGGTTTCCAGTATCAAGGTCCGAAGTGCTACCAGCCGAGCGACCATAGCTTTTGGAAGGCTATCGAAAACCGATTGCGTTTGCGAAGGTAGCCTGGTGTTCATGGTGTCATCTTGCCCCACTGTTGGTAAGATATTCTAAGCTATTGTTAGTGGGTAGCGTAAAACGATAATTTTGACCATTCCACCCTTTATCCCCTATTTAACAATAATATAAACACGGCCCGTTCTATTTTCGCCAATATCATGTGCTACCGAATAATCAAAATAAGTTACGCCAACAAAAGAGTTATTGGGAGTTATAGTAACCGTGCCATCATTGTTCAAAACAGCAGAGATCTCTGTTTGATTTATCGACGGTACATCAACACCGGTAACGTTGCTCATGCCCGGGATAAAAAAGTTGCCGTTATTTGCATTAACAGAAATCGCAACATCATTGTCGTTAAACGGACCGGCGCCAACACTGCCTCTACCATCGGCAGGCACAATAAGTTGTCCGTCACTTGGAATTAAATAGAAATCCGGTTGCGGAAAGAAATTGGCATCAGAAACAAAAAGTAACTGTTCATTGAAGCGCGCCGTTTGATCCAATATTTGTTGAGTCGTAATCGAGAGCGCTACCGCCGCGGCCTCAGCTGTGTTTTCTGCCAATAGTAAGTCCAGCTCAGGTATAAGAAAGCCGGAGATTCCAAGTTGAAAACGCGCCGCTGTTTGACGATCAGCAATACGGACACCTATTGCCGCTGCGTAGGCATTTACAATATGGGCCGCAGCGCTAATAACATCGTCCCGGTAGTCGATGGTAGCATTTACTGATCGACCGAGGCCGGAGCCCAGCAATTTTGACATCTCAGCATTTGTGTAAATGAATGTAGCGGGAGCTGTATCCAAATATTGGCTCATTAGACTGTAACTGGTATTTGACAAATCATAACCAAACTCCAGATCATCACGAACGCGAAGAATTCCATCTACGCGATCAATCGCAACGGTGACGGCCGTAACACGGATTTGGTGAGCAATCAGGCGTTCGGCATCAGCTCTTGCAACATCATCAGTTGAAGCCAATTCATCATTGGGTACAAATGTTTTCAACGGTCTGTCCGAGGCAAGCTCGAAAAGGCTACCAGTTAAACCAATTTGTTCTTTCAACTTTGTTTCTGTATTTGTCCCAAGAAGTAAAGAAGTTAGGGGGGAAATTACCAACGAGTCCGCTGGTGCCTGAGCGCCAAATCTCAATGATCCCGCTGAATCGATGCCAAATGCACTTTTTTCAAAATCTGCGTAGTCCACATTGAAAGTACCAAGGCCTTGGTTTGATGATATTGATCCAGTCCCAGGATACTTACCTTTTCTATCTCCAAATCTCCGAAAAAAACCATCCAGATTTGGAAAGCTAGCTATCCCATTTTCGTAGAACTCAAACACAGCCAAAACATCAGAACCACTAACTGCCGAAATTGTGGGAGGCGGAGGTGTTGGAGGAGGCGTGGGCGCTGGAGGGGGGGTGGGCGTTGGAGAAGTTGGCAAAGTCACAGGTTGTGATGAGCTATTACTGCCGCCTCCACCACCACAAGAAGTCAACGCGACAATAATACCTGATAGGACAATCCCCCGCCACAATTCCATCCAAATACTCCATTTATATTATTGAACTTCTTATGGAAGAAATATTGGAAATCAACAATTTATTATCTCAAAAAAACAAATCCGTCAGTATTGAAATTAGGATGTTATTATCGGCTGTATAACGATAGTTTGATCAAATGAGACAGCAAAAAACGGAATTTTTGATGTCCGCTTTCGGGATAAAACGGACACTGGTGCTTCTAATGCCCCACCGTCTCCCCGCGTTCCAAACCGGACAGCGCGAGCTGCTCGTCAATTTGTGCCATTAGCCGTTTTAGCCCCTCTTCGGACTTGGCTTCGGCGCGCGCGACCAGCACGTCCTGTGTGTTAGATGCTCTGAGCAACCACCAGCCGTCGTCGGTATTCACCCGCGCGCCATCGGTATTGTTGACGTCGGCACCACTCGCTGCGAGCCGTTCCAATATCTCGTCGACTACTGGGAATTTGCGGCTTTCATCGACCTGAAAGCGCATTTCGGGGGTGTTGATCATCTCGACCATATCGCTGCGCAACTGGGTGACGCTCTTGCCAATATTGGTCGCTGCCTGAATCAGGCGAATGGCGGCATAAGGCGCGTCATCAAAGCCGTAATAATCATGCTTGAAAAACACATGACCGCTCATTTCACCGGCAAGTGGTGAGGACACCTCCTTCATTTTGGATTTAATCAGACTGTGTCCGGTCTTCCACATAAGCGGCTTGCCGCCAAGTTCGGCGATCCGGTCATACAGCGCCTGGGAAGCCTTTACGTCCGCGATAATCGTTGAACCGGGCTCGGATTTCAGGACATCTTCGGCATAAATCTGCAAGAGTTGATCGCCCCAGATTACCCGGCCTTCGCCATCAATCGCGCCGATCCGGTCGCCGTCACCATCAAAAGCCACACCAAAATCGAGGCTTTTCTCTGCGACAAGCGCTTTGAGATCGGCGAGATTCTTTTCTTCCGTAGGATCAGGGTGATGATTAGGAAAACTGCCATCGACGTCCGTATAAAGCAGATGGTGCTCACCCGGCAGGTTGGCGGTGAGCTTTTCAATGACCGGCCCGGCGGCGCCATTGCCTGCATCCCAGCCGATCTTCATCGCATTTCCGGTAAAATTCTTGGTCAATCGCGCGACATATTCGTCGATAATATCAATGCGCTCGATAGTGCCGACCGCATCATCAGCCGCCGTTTCCCAGTCGCCGCCCGCCGCCATCTCGCCAAGTGTTTGGATATCGGCGCCGAAAAATGGCCGTCCCTGAAATACCATTTTGAAGCCGTTATAATTGGCGGGATTATGACTGCCGGTTATCTCAATGCCGCCTTGCACCTGTTCTAGCACGCATTCGGCATAGTAAAGCATCGGCGTTGGACCCATGCCGATGGAAACCGCGTCGACACCGGCATCGTTCAGTCCCTCGATCAGCGCATCCTCCAGCACTGGTGAGCTGGTTCGGCCATCATATCCAGTAGCGACGGCGCTCCCCCCTGCCCTTGCAATGAGCGTTCCGAAACCGCGACCAATGGCATAGGCATCATCATTGCCAAGCGTTTCCCCAATAATCCCGCGAATATCATATTCGCGCAGGCTGGTGGAATGGAACTCATGCGATTTGCGTGCGGTCATAAACTATATTTTCCTTTGGGGGAGTGGATTGTGGGCGTGGTTTTGAAGGAGCCGCAATAATAGAAAGGCTGTGATGCAAAAGCTAGTCCCCCTCTTGCCCCTAGCCTGCGCTGTACCGGCTTTTTAGGGCGTATTAGCTGCCTGTATTTCCTCCAGCAAAATGTCGCGGGCTCGGTTTATCTGCCGGGCAAGCTCTTCATCGCCGCCGCGGTCAGGGTGATGTTCGGTCAGACGGGAACGCCAGGCCGCTTTAATCGCCGCCTGATCTGCGTCTTCGCCAACACCCAGTAACGATCGCGCCCGGTCCAGTTCAAAATTGCGCGCTTTGGGCTTTTCTTTTGCAACAGCGCCGAACGTGCTGAAAAGCTTTGCTCCGCTCCAGGCAAATGCGCCTGCAATCAGCCCGCCACCAAATAGCCAGTTTCCGCCGCGCAGAAAATTGACACCGACCAAAGCAATGGCAACCGCTAACCAGTCATTAGGGCCCATGGTCTTGGCACGACCGGACAAGAGGAGGGCGGCGATAACTGAACCGCTGAGGATCAGCATGAATGTCATGGGCTAGGCAACGAGTTGCGGTTTACCGAACAAGGGTCGCTGACCTTCCGGTTGCGGTAGGGCAAGGTGTTTGATCAGCTCGCGCAATTCTTGCCGGGCTGCGATATGGCTGGTGGCGAGACGGCCAAGATGCTCTTTGTCGAGCATGGTCAAACCCGTGGGAAACAATTCCCGATAGATAACCCGTTCGCTTAAGCCCGGGATCACCCGAAACCCAACACGCTGCGACAATTCAGTGAGGGCAGAAATGACGCGCTGCATATTATGCGCCTCGACATGCTGGGTACGATTGCGCAGCACGACCCAGTCGATGGTGGTGCCGTCTGCCTTGGCGCGCGCTTTTCGTGCTTCCCAGATGAGTTCAGCGTAAAAGCTGAGTTTGCGGACTTTATAAGTTTCCGGATCGACCTGACCGATCAGGTCGAAGTCGACGAAGCTGTCGTTTATCGGCGTCACCAGCGTATTGGCGCGGGTGGCGACAAAGCGGGCAAATTTATCGTCACGGCCCGGTGTATCGTACAGCAGGTAATCCACGCCGTGGCCCATGCGCTCAACCAATTGTTCGAGCCGCGCGAGATTGTCATGTTCAAAAACTTCAAAATAGGGCTGCGGAACATTTATGTTCAGCCGGTCCATCGTGGCTTGGCGATTTTCCAGATAGCGATAGCTGGTGCGTTGACGTGGATCGAGATCAATGACCGCAACCTTATGGCCCTGATAGGCAAGCGCCACGGCGACGTGAACGGCGGTGGTCGACTTTCCGGTCCCGCCTTTCTCATTGGCAAAGACTATATGATGCGCTTTGCTATCGGCCACTTAAGCTATTGCCCCTTTTCAGATAACCCGATGGTTCAGTCGAGGACAGAATGTCAAAAGTCGCTGCCCCTTTGTAGGAGTGCTAAACTAAACCACGTTTGAATAAAAGGACCGGTGACAAAAACTTACGATTGGCTGGGTCGTTATTCGCCTTATAACGGCACACCAGCAACCGTGATCCGGTTGAGATAACGGCGATGCCCGTGATAATCATTGAGTGCATAATGCCATGTGGACCGGTTATCCCACATCGCCAGCATGCCTTCTTCCCATTGCAGCCGGAAATGAAATTCGGGCCGCGAGATATGCGCATAAAGCGTGTCGAGCAGCGCCTTGCTGTCGTCCTCGGCCATGTCGACGATGTTCAGCGTAAAGCCTGGATTGACATAGAGACCCTTTGCGCCGGTTTCAGGATGCTTGAGGACGACCGGATGGATCGCCTCTTGCACGGCCGATTCCGTATTGCCGAAACGACCGCCAAACTTCTTTTGATAGTCGCTGTCTTTGCCGAAAATATGGGCATTACCGTGCCGCGCCTTTAGATTTTCAATGCGCGCTTTCATGGCATCGTCCAGCGCTTCATAAGCGGCGTGCATACCGGCAAACAACGTGTCGCCGCCGCTCGGCGGGATTTCCAACGCATAGAGGATCGAGCCCATAGCAGGTATTTCATCATAGCTATGGTCGGTGTGCCAGCCGCCGCCAATATTCACTTCCTGATCCGGTTCTTTCAGGACCTTGGCAATTTGCGGATAGCCCTCAACGGGGGTAAAAAAGCGGTTGATGTCGATATTATTCCAGCGCTCGGCAAAGGCGATATGGTCTTCCGGAGTCAGTTTTTGATCACGAAAAAACAGGGCGCCACGGTCGAAAAAAGCATTGCGCAATTCGGCAAACTGGTCGTCGTTTAAGGATGACAGATCGACGTCGTCAACAATCGCCCCCACGGCTTCACTGGCTTTGGATATCTGCATATTTTCTCCCCCTGATTCTTATTATGTCATAGGTGTATATCCTATTTTTGTGATATTGTTATAATTGAAATGAACAAGGAGCAGCCCCCGATGACCGATATGAAAATGAACCGCCGCCAGATGCTTGCCGCCGGAGCGGTCACCGGTATCGCGCTGACCGCTTCCCAGTCTGTTGCCGCAGAAGACGGGCCAGCAAGCCTCAAAGGCAAATCCGTGCTGATCACCGGATGCTCGTCAGGCTTTGGATATCTCGGTGCCCTGCTTTATGCCGAGCAGGGGGCGAAGGTCTTTGCCACGATGCGCAACCTACCGCGTCCGGAAGCGACTGCGTTGAGGGATGCAGCAAAGAAAGAGAAGCTGGACCTGACGATATTGGAACTCGATGTGTTGTCGGATGCATCCGTGACCAAGGCAGTCGCGGAAGCTGAAGGGCTTAACGGCGGCGCGCTTGACGTGGTCATCAATAATGCTGGCGTCGGCACTGGCGCGCCAGTGGAGCTTCAGGATATGGAAGCCATGCAGATGTTGTTCGACACCAATGTCATGGGACCACAGCGCGTGGCGCGCGCCGCGCTGCCAGCAATGCGAGCAAAGAAATCAGGGCTTATCATGAATGTATCGTCCCAACTCGGGCGGGTGATGATACCCGGCATGGGGCTCTATTCTTCCACCAAATTTGCGCTGGAATCGATGAGCGAGCAAATGGCTTACGAGCTTGTGCCGCATGGCGTTGATGTGACGATTGTCCAGCCGGGCGGCTTCCCGACCGATATATGGGACAATGGCAACAAGCTCACCGCACCGATGCTGGAGCGCGCGAGTGAAGAACGGAAAGCTGCTTATCCTGAGCTGGTTGCCGGGGCGCTGCGCGATGGCGGCGGATCAACCGATCCGATGGACGTGCCGCGCGCAATTGCTGGTGTCATGGCAATGGCGCCGGGCAAACGACCACTGCGCCTGCCTGTGCATCCTGACCGCAAGCCATCATTGGCGATCAACGATGTCAGCGCCAAGACGCAGGTCGCGATGCTCGGCGAATCGGCCTTTGGTCCATGGGTCAAGGACGTGCAGGGGCGCTAAGCAGGGGACCTTAACTGGGCAAGTTGACCTCTTCTTATGCCGCAGCATTTGCGGGTGCTTTGACCCAGACCAGCGGCAGCAAGTAGAATATCAGCAAGATGCTGTTCGATAGCGCGTTTAGGGGAACGCCCCCTGCAATTGACGCGCTGCTGTCGATGACAAACCACGCCAAGAGCGCATAAATACTCGCGCGTTTGATCGCCACATTGCCCTCTTCGATCGCTGGTGCGGTGATCAGCAAGAGCATCACCATGAAACCGGCAAAGAGCCCGCCGGCTATGGCAAAGCCGACTTTGGCTTCCGGTGTAGCGATGCCGCCAACCCCCTCGGAACCAGGAATGATGATAGCTAGAAACTGACTTAAACTGCCGGTTGGATCGCCGATGGCGCCCAGCGCAAAAACAAGGGCGGATAGCAAGGACGCGATCGCAAGGAAGCGCATAAAATTGGCTGCTGCTTTGGGTGACATAATCTATCTCCTTTTTCAGGTGATGATCATGAAACCCGATAACGATAGCGAAAACAATTACCTCATGGGTAAGTGCGCTGCTTGTGCTGTGCTGGCATGATGCGGTAATAATGACCTGAGGAGCAGAACATGCGGACGGAATTTGGCAGCATATTGAAGGAATGGCGCAAGGTTCGCCGGTTCAGCCAGCTGGATCTGTCGCTAGAGGCGGATATGTCGGCACGGCACCTGAGTTTTCTCGAATCCGGTCGATCCAATCCCAGTCGTGCGATGGTGCTGCGTCTCTCCGAAGCACTGCAATTGCCGCGGCCAATGGCCAATCAGGCGCTGCATGCTGCGGGTTTCGCGGCCATTTATCCAAGCCTGCCCGACGATGCGCCGGAACTCGCTCCGGTTCATCAAGCCATTGCAACGATGCTCGATCATCATGATCCTTATCCCGGCATAGCGGTGGACCGGCACTGGAATGTGGTGCGGTCGAACAAGGGCGCAGAGATGCTGTTGGCGCTCGCTGATCCGAGCGGCACAGTGAATATGATGGATATATTGATCAACAGTGCCGAGATGAATCTGATTGAGAATTGGGATGAAGTCGCGATGCTTTCGCTGACCCGGCTGCGCACCGAAATATTGGAACTGGGCGGAGACGAAAAGCTGTCTGCCCTGATGCAACGTGTTGCGGGGCTCGAACGGGTGAAAAATGTTGATCTGGGGTCGATCAACCTTAATCAAGCCGTGATTCCGACGATTTTGCGGCTAGGTGAAAACCGTTTGTCGCTGTTCTCCACCATCGCCCAATTCGGATCGGTACAGGACACGCAGGCTGGCGAAACGCGCATCGAGTTAATGTTCCCGATGGACGATGAAACTATTCAGTTTTTCGAAAGGTAGCAGCTGCCATGTCCCCGGCGCCGGGTTTCTCGGGGAGTGGAGATTTTGAATATGAAAACGACGCGCTTTTTAGCACTGCCTCTATTGGCCCTCGCCGCTTGCGCGCCCAGTCTCGATATCGCTGAAGCACCCAATGAACAAGCCAGTAGCGCGGCACCCGACGCCCTCGCGGAGAATAAAGTCAGCGCTGAAAATCTGGCCAAATGGCGCAAGGATAACCCCAGCTGGTATGCTGCGGTAGAGCCCTTTCAGGTGGTTGGCGAACAAGGCGCAGGCATCTATTATGTCGGAACCGAAGGCCTTGGCATGTTCTTCATCCCAACGGCAGACGGGCATATTGTCATCGACGGCGGTATGCCGGACCAAGCATCGATGGTGGCCGATGCGATCACAAAGCTCGGCTATGACCCCAAGGACATAAAAATCCTGCTCAACAGCCACGCGCATCTCGATCATTCGGGCGGGCTGGCTGATCTCAAGGTGATGAGCGGCGCGCAGATGATTGCCAGCGAGGGGGACCGGTCTGCACTGGAAGGCGGTTTTTATCTGGGATCCGAGGAGGAAGATTTTCTATTCGCGCCGCCGGTCAAGGTCGACCGGATCATTGCTGACGGTGAAACCATAAGCCATGGCGGCGTGACGATGACGGCTCATTTGCATCCCGGCCATTCGCGCGGTTGTACGTCGTGGTCGATGGACGTCGTGCAGGGCGGCAAGACTTATGACGTGCTAGTTTTTTGTTCTGCGACTGTGGCCGCAAACCGGCTCGTTAATCCGCCGCAATATGAAGGCATTGTGGACGATTATCGCAGCACATTTGATAAAACCCGTGACTGGAAACCGGACGTATTTCTCGCCAATCATCCCGGCTTTTTCGGCATGGCGAAAAAACGCGAAAAGAAGAAGGCGGGCGATCCTTTGGTTTTTGTCGATGATCAGGCCTTTGGCAAATTCATTACGACCATAGAAGGTTGGTTCAAGGATGGCCTTCGGAAACAGACAGAGGTTGCAACGCCCTGACGCTAGTCAAAACGGGACTTGCAGAAAGGACCGCTCCGCTCCTAACCTGAGGGCATCAGAGGATGGAGTTAACGGATATGGCAAGTGCAAAACAGGTTATCGAGAAATTCTGGGAAATTCAGAATGACCATGATTATACCAAATTGAGTCCCCTATTTGCCGATGATGCCGTGTTCGAAGATCCCGCCATTGGCCGCGTTGAGGGGAAGCCTGCGATAGAGAAGCTGCTCGCTGGATTGACCAAGGAACTGGCCGACAAGAAAATGCATTTCGAAGTGCTGGAAATTGCTGGCGACGAACATGTCGCCTGGTCCCGCTGGCTTTGGAAACGGCCCGAGGGCGATATTGAAGGTGTTGGGTTATATAAGGTCGCCAATGGCCAGCTAATCTCTTATCGCGATTTTTATGCCGTACCGAAGGGCTAACATTCTCAATTCTTAGGCTGAATATCTTCCGGATAGGGATTGCGCGAAATCAGGCCCCATGAACTATTGTTCGACAGGCTTTGCCGCGCGTCTATCTCGATTAGCAATTCCTTTGTCTTGATAATATCTGCCCCGACGGCGGACGATAATGTTTCAATATCACGCCACTTGTATTTTTCACCGCGCAGCAGCAGGATTAACCGCTCTTTGCGCTTATCATCGAGTCGATATTCGCGCCGCTTTGACAGCCAATGGGTTACGAAAACCGTCGCGATAGAAGCTATAGCGCCCACCACGGCACCGATCAGAACGGCAATTTCTGCACTAACGGTCATTTCGGTACCTCCGCGTTTCAATCATGGATTAAGCCGCTTCAAGGCGCGTTTCATTTCTGATTCAATGTCACCAATCAAGTGGGCCGCATCCGGGACGTTGGATATCAAGCCAGCAGACTCGCCGATACCGATATGGGCTCTGTCAAAATCCGCTTGGCGCACGCCGTCATCGTAAGCGGCCCGACCTTCTTCCGGATCATTCTTCAGCTGATCAATGCGGTCTTCCCATTGCCGATAGAGGTCATTGCGGATGGCTCGAAAATCGAAAGATTCAGGCCAGTTCTTTCGCCGCAAAATATCAAAGACCGAATTGCGCGCCGTATTATCGCCACCTGTTTCGGTTGCAACTTTCTTGGCTTCCGGGTTGGCGAGACATTCTTTGGTTGCCCAAAATCGTGATCCCATCATGACGCCATCTGCGCCCAATACCATCGCCGCAGCGAGGCCGCGGCCATCGGCAATGCCGCCAGCGCCAAGCAAATAGGTTTCAGGCGCATGAGCGGCAAGCCAGTCTGCCGTTTCCGAGATAAAGGAAAACGTCCCTCTGCCGCGATCTTGGGTTGCGCCATGTCCGCCAGCTTCGGTACCCTGCGCGACAATTATTTTTGCGCCTGCGTCCACCGCGAGCGGCAAATCTTTCAGCGAATGGATTTGGCATATTAGCTCGGCACCGGATTCTATAATCCGTTCCGAATATGGCCGGGGGTCGCCAAAGGACAGCATGACCGCAGCAGGGCGATGATTGTCGATCAACCAATCAAGGGCATCAGCATTTTCTGCGAGCTTCCAGCTGATGAACCCGCAACCAAGCCGCTTCATGGCTGCTGCGTTATTTCCAATGGTCTCTACCGCAATCTGATATTCCCGGCTCGTCCATTCCAAATCGCCATAACCGCCACCGACCAGTCCCAATGTTCCAGCCTGCGCGCAAGCCGATGCGAGTTTACCGCCAGAGGCCAATGCCATTGGGGCAAGGGCCAAGGGGACTTTCAAATCGAAATGATCGGCAAAGCGGTTCATTTTTGTTCCTTCAAAAATCGATCGCCAGACCTTTAAGTTCCCAATCACCGTAGCGGGTGGGGCCGTCTTTTTCCAAAATCTCGTCCGCTTTCTCAAGCGGGTCAGGTTCCGGCACGGGTTTGCTTTTGGATAAATGGGCCGGAGCTTTCACGTGGGCTGGGCGTTCACCGGGCTTTCGCGCATCAGCTTTTCTATCGTTTTCGGCCATAGTTTCTATTTCCCGTATATTTGAAAAAGCCCGCTTCATCCCCTATATTGAGAGAGAAATGATGATAATCAAGCGAGTAGACGCATGAATTTTCTAAAGACGACGATGTTGCTGGCGGCACTGACGGCCTTGTTCATGGTTATGGGATTCTCGCTCGGCGGTCCGCGTGGTGCGATTTTGGCGCTGTTGGTTGCGGCGGGGATGAACCTGTTTACTTACTGGAATGCCGATAAAATCGTCCTTAAAATGCACAAGGCGGTCGAGGTGGACGCGAGCAGCCATCCCGAATTTTATACCATGGTGCAGCGATTGGCGCAGCGGGCGCAATTGCCGATGCCGAAAGTCTATATTGTCGATCAGCCGCAGCCCAATGCCTTTGCCACGGGCCGTGACCCCGAAAATAGTGCGGTCGCAGCGACCACTGGTCTGCTCAATATGCTCAGCTATGACGAGATTGAAGGCGTGATGGCCCACGAACTCGGCCATGTGAAAAACCGCGATACGCTAATCATGACCATGGTTGCCACGATTGCGGGTGCTGTGTCGATGCTCGCCAATTTCGGAATGTTTTTCAGAAGCAATCGCGGCCTTGCCGGAATATTGGCGGTGTTTATCGCGCCCTTTGCAGCAATGATCGTGCAAATGGCGATTAGCCGCACCCGCGAATATGGCGCGGATAAAGCAGCGGCAGAGATTAGCGGTAAGCCGCTGGCCCTGGCCTCCGCGCTCCACAAGATTTCGGGGGAGGCCCAGCGCATCCCCAATCCGGTGGCGCAGCGTAATCCAGCGGCCGCGCAGCTCTACATTGTGCCCGCTGGCGTTAAGCAGATGTTCTCAACCCACCCCGCGACCGAGGATCGGATCGCCGCACTGCAGGATATGGCCCCCGGCGGTGGATCGGGCGGCTGGTCCAACAATAGCGATGAAATTGGCGATATGAGCCGGGTCAAAGGCAAGTCAAAAGCTAGGCGTAGCGCATTGGACCCGACCCGCGGAAACTAGCCGTAACATGCTCTGGACTTGATCCAGAGCCTAGGGCGTCTATGGGGAAGCCAGCGTGATCCACCCCGGGTCTCGCATCAAGTGCGGAATGCCATAAGATGAACACTGAAAGCCCTTCCAAAATTCCCGGTCTGCCAGCGAGAACGGCAGCTTTGCGCCTGCTGGACGCTGTCTGCCGTCGCGGTGAAACGCTCGATCAGGCGCTGCCCGTGGCTACCGCAAAGCTGAGCAATCCGTCGGATCGTTCGCTGGCACATAATATCGCGGCCAATGCGCTGCGGTGGATGACCGCATTGGATGCGATGATCGACAGCGCGACTAAGAAACGCCTGCCCGATGATGCCAAAGCGCGCATGGCGCTGCGTATCGCCTTGGTGCAGGTATTAGTTCTTGAAACACCCCAGCATGCGGCAATTGCGACCGCTTTGCCGCTTGTTCATGGCGGACCACGGCGATTGGTGCATGGCGTTTTCTCCACCGTAATGCGCGGACTGGAATCGGGCGCGTTGGCGTTGCCAGAGCATCCCGAAATTCCCGGTGAAACACTGGACCGCTGGACCGACCGTTGGGGTGAAGATGTTGCAATTGCGGCCGGACAGGCTTGGGCAAAGTCGCCGCCGCTTGATCTCAGCTTCAAGACGGATGACGCCGGAGAGCTAGAGGGCGAGGCACTCGCATCTAAACATCTGCGGATGCAGCCCGATAAGCCCGTCACCGAATTGCCCGGCTTTGATGAAGGGGCGTTCTGGGTCCAGGATCTGGCAGCTTCCTTGCCAGCCCGTTTGCTGGGTGAAGGTGAAGGCAAGACTGTGCTTGATCTTTGCGCTGCTCCAGGTGGCAAGACCATGCAACTGGCGGCGGCTGGCTGGAACATCCAATCTGTCGACAATAGTGAAAAGCGGATGGAGCGGTTCAGGGATAATCTTGGACGGACAAAGCTGGATGCCGAAGTCGTGATTGCCGATCTGATGCAATGGGAACCAGCCGAGCCAGCCGATGCGATATTGCTCGACGCGCCATGCAGCGCGACCGGTATTTTTCGCCGCCATCCCGATGTGCTGCATTGTATCGGATCGCGACAGATCGCTGACCGCGCAGAAGTGCAGAAAACGCTGCTCGACCGGATCGCGCCGTGGATCAAACCGGGCGGCGTGCTGGTCTATGCCGTTTGTTCGTTGGAGCCCGAAGAGGGCGAAGAGCAGATCGAGCAATTTCTCGAAGGCCATGCGGAGTTTGCAATAATACCGGCGACGGATAATATGCTTCCCGAAGGCATTAGCCCGACCGAAAATGGCTGCGTGCGAACGCTGCCTGATATGCTGGCGGATAAGGGCCATGTTGATGGCTTTTTCATCGCGAAACTGCAGCGAAAAGGCTGACATAGCGATATTATCGAGCCTGTCCCCAAACTGTCCACAGGCCATTGGGATAGCAGCCGAATCGCGCCTTGCGGGGTAGATGTAAAAATCCTAAACGCAGGATTGTAAAGGAACCGCCATGACCAGCTCAATTCGCATCGCCCCATCCATCCTCTCCGCCGATTTTGCGCGGCTGGGCGAAGAGGTTCGCGCGATTGATGAAGCGGGTTGTGATTGGGTGCATGTCGATGTGATGGACGGGCATTTTGTTCCCAATATCACCATTGGTCCGGCTGTGGTGAAGGCACTGCGTCCGCATAGCGACAAGCCCTTTGATGTCCATCTGATGATATCTCCGGTGGACCAATATCTCGAAGCATTTGCTGATGCCGGCGCGGATATTATCTCTTTTCATCCTGAAGCCGGGGCGCACCCGCACAGGACCGTACAAACCATTCATACCCTCGGCAAGCAGGCCGGGCTGGTGCTTAACCCGGCAACATCGCTTGATACGCTCGACTATCTGATCGACGACCTTGATCTGATTTTGGTGATGAGCGTCAATCCCGGTTTTGGTGGTCAGAGTTTTATCGACACGCAGCTCCGTAAGATCGAGGCCATTCGCAAGCGGATTGATGCAACTGGCAAAGACATTCGGTTAGAAGTTGATGGCGGCATTGATCTCAAGACTGCACCAAAGGCGATCTCGGCTGGCGCAGACACATTGGTTGCTGGCACCGCAACATTCCGCGGCGGCCCTGACCATTATGCTGCAAATATCAGCGGTCTGAGGGGTGAATGAGCGCAGACCCTCCCAAGGCTGATGATCCCGATAAGGATCTGGGCGCAGGCGTAGACCGCTATAGTGGCGAAGAAAGTGAAGCGCCCGACGGCCAAAGTCTGACGCTGCGCGCAGACGGCGACCGCGGGCAATCACTCGCGGAACAAACCGCTCTGCTCTATTACCGAATGACTTGGCGGATGCCGCTCCATCGGCTGCGTTTGTCGGGTAAATTACCGCTTCGCTTGCTGGCCGTGCCGGTTGATCCCGTGGATGGCGATCGTGTCCAAGGTACCGCTGTCCGCGCCGGATATTTTCTGTTTCGCGGCCTCAAGAAAAAGCTCGACGGCATCGATTTTGCTGAACTGAAACTACCGCCGGCCTTTGAAGATTATGTCCATCGTTTCCAGTGGCTGCGCGATCTTGATACGGCGGCGTCCCGCGACCAAGCTTTGCCGGTTGCCGAAAAGCTGATGGAAGAATGGCTGGATGCTAACGGCAAGAAAATCCGGCAACCAGCTTGGCGTCCGGACAATTGCGGTTGGCGGCTGCTCATTTGGGCGAGCCACGCGCCGCTGATCCTGTCTTCCAGCGATCTAATTTATCGGTCAAAGGTGCTGAACAATATCGCTCGAACCGCACGGCATTTGGATCGCACGGCAGACAAGGCAACCTCCAGCCTAGGGCGTCTGGTCGCGTGGAGTGGAGTGGTTGCCGCTTCGCTGTTGATCCCCGAAGGCCGTGTCCGCCGAATTGTTGGCGAAGCAGGTCTGGAAAAGACTATGGGCGAATTTTTCCATGCCGATGGCGGATCGGTTTCCCGTTCTCCCTTGAATCAGATGGACGCCGTGATCCTGCTGTCGATGCTCAAGCAGGTCTATCTGGCTCGCGACGAAGATGCGCCTGAATTTCTGGAAAATGCGCTGGCACTCGCCGTGCCGCCTTTGACCGGCCTCACCCATTTTGATGGCAGCATGGGCAATTGGCAGGGCGGCGGTGCGACCGCGGCCGACCAAGTCGAACAAGTCATCGCCGCCAGCGGTATTCGCGCGCGCCCCCTTCGCCAAGCCCGGGATTGGGGTTATCAACGGGTATCTTCTGGGCGTTCTGTTTTGATACTTGATGCTGCCCCGCCGCCCATTGCGCGTATGGCTGTGGCTGGTTGTGCCTCCACGCTCGCATTTGAGTTTTCTAACGGCGACAACCGGATCATCGCCAATTGCGGCGGCGCAGGTCTGGTCGGCGCGACCATTCCGGCATCGCTAGCACGCGGTCTCCGGACGACGGCGGCGCACAGCACATTGTGTATCGACAATAGCAACAGCACCTCCATTTTGCCGGATGGCAAATTGGGGCGCGGCGTCAATGAGGTCGAGCTGTTCCGCCGTGATGTCGAAAATGCCACCCGGTTGGAAGCCAGCCATGATGGCTACGTCCGGCGCTTTGGTCTGGTCCACAAACGGCTCTTGTTAATGCGTTCCGACGGATTGGAATTACGCGGCGAGGATATGCTGATCCCGGACAGCAATAAGCGGCGGCGCAAGAAAAAAGACGTCGAATATGCGCTGCGTTTCCATTTGGGCCCGGATATTGAAAGCGATTTGATATCGGAAGGCAAGGGCGCTTTGCTGCGCCTCAAAGACGGAAATTTATGGCAATTCCGTTCGACCAGCGGTGTAATTGTACTGGAAGATAGCGTCTGGGTCGATGGCACGGGTATGCCCCATGGCGTGATGCAGATGGTGATAACCGACACAGTGGGCAGCGGCGGCGGAGCAACCGGTTGGCTGCTCAAACATATGGGATAAAAGAATATTATGACCGAGAATATTGCGATTAAACGAGCCCTGTTATCCGTGTCCGACAAAAGTGGACTGGCTGCGCTTGGCAAAGAGCTAGCCGCTATGGGCGTGGCGTTAATCTCGACCGGTGGTACGGCCAAGGCGCTGCGTGATGCGGGCTTGGACGTTGCCGATATTTCCGATGTCACCAATTTCCCTGAAATGATGGATGGTCGCGTAAAGACGCTTCATCCCAAAGTGCATGGCGGTCTGCTCGCGCGGCGCGATGATGCGGGGCATGTCGCTTCTATGGAAGAACATGACATTGCCGGAATCGATCTGGTGATCGTCAATCTTTATCCCTTTGCCCAGACGGTTGCCAAAGGCGCGCAGCGCGACGAGATTATCGAGAATATCGATATTGGTGGCCCCAGTATGGTGCGTAGTGCGGCCAAAAACCATGATTTCGTGACCATCGTCACCGATCCCTCGGACTATGATACATTGCTTGCAGAACTGAAAGAAAGCGGCGGCGCAACCAGCATAAATTTCCGTAAGAAAATGGCGGCCAAAGCTTTCGCTGCCACCGCCAGCTATGACGGTATGATCGCGCAATGGTTCGGTTTTGCGGATCAACAGCAGATGTTCCCGCCGACATTGCCGCTGACGATGAGTCAGCCGAAGGAGCTTCGCTACGGCGAAAACCCGCATCAAAGCGCCGCGCTCTATCTGCCCGATGGTCCATCAGCCAAAGGCATTGCGCAGGCAGAGCAATTACAGGGCAAGGCACTGAGTTATAATAATTATAATGATGCCGATGCGGCATTGGAGCTCGTTAGCGAGTTTCGCGATGGTCCGCCGACGGTGGTGATTGTGAAACATGCTAATCCTTGCGGCGTAGCGAGCGGGGATAGTATATTGGCTGCCTATAAAGCGGCGCTTGCCTGTGACAGCGTCTCGGCCTTTGGCGGGATTATCGCGGTGAACCGGCCCTTGGATGGCGCGGCAGCCGAGGCAATGACGGGTATCTTTACCGAAGTCGTTTGCGCGCCAGAAGCAGATGCTGATGCGCGCGCGATATTCGCGAAGAAAAAGAATCTGCGGCTGCTGCTGACCAGCGAATTGCCCGATCCAGCACGACCGGGCATGGGCGTGAAGTCAATTGCCGGCGGTTATCTGCTGCAATCGCGTGACAACGGCCAGATTGCACAAGATGATCTGAAATGTGTCACCAAGCGTGAGCCGAGTGAACAGGAAATGGCAGATTGTCTATTTGCCTGGACCGTGGCGAAGCATGTGAAATCCAATGCGATTGTTTACGCCAAAGATGGTTCGACCGCTGGTGTTGGTGCGGGGCAAATGAACCGCCTGGAATCGGCTCGCATTGCCGCTTGGAAAGCAAAAGACGCAGCGGAGAAAGCAGGCTGGAGCGAAACGCGGACTATTGGTTCAGCGGTGGCTTCCGATGCCTTCTTCCCCTTTGCCGATGGTTTAATGGCCGCGGTCGAGGCGGGGGCAACCGCAGTGATTCAACCGGGCGGTTCCATCCGCGACGACGAGGTGATTGCGGCGGCGGACGAGGCTGGTCTAGCGATGCTGTTCACCGGGATGCGTCATTTCCGCCACTGATGAGAATAGCCGCAATGCGGCGAAACAGCATTATTCTTCTGTCAAAAACGCCTTCGCGCCATCGCCCAGCACAACAAATGCAGCCCAATAATAAGGATGTGATGTAATCGGATCATCCATCAGCTTCTGTTGCGCTAGTCGCAGCGAGGTTGCGAGCGGCATGTCCTGCTCGGCGCCAAACATGCCTCCGATTAAACGCTCTGTTGCATCAAAATCATCGGGTACCGGCCAATGGCTGGCAACGACGGATCTTGCGCCTGCCCCAACAAAGGCGCGCACCAATCCGTCCAGCGCATAGTTGCCGCCAGTTGCGACGCCCGCTTCGCGCGATGCCCCGACGCTGGCCATTCCGGCGGTATCGCAAGCCGACAGGATTACGACATCGGCATTGAGCTGTAGATCGAAAATTTCTTGGAAACTGAGCAACCCGTCAGAACCTTCATCGCCAAAGGACGTAATCAACGCGGGCCGCGCCGTACATTGCGGTTTGGGTGCAGTCACAAGGCCGTGAGTGGCAAAATGGATGATGCGATATTCGTTGAGATCGTCTTGCGCCAAAAGGGCGCTGTCCGAGAAACCGGCTCCAGTGATGACGTTTGATTGGGCCGCGCCGACAATATCGCGCGCCAGATGAAGCTCGGCGCCGGAAATCGGATTGCCCCATGTTTCGGTGCCCCATTGGCACTGGTCGTCTTGCGCAGCGGTATATTGCAAGCTTGCGTCAGGAACCGCATTTTCGCCTAGCCCGAGATAGCGATATTTTCCTGTCGATGGCGCAATGGCGCGCACCTCTGCAAAGGAGCGGGGGGACACTGCGATCGACATATCGCGGCCTTTACCAAACCATTGGACGCCGGTAAAATCAAACAGGTCTGAATCGATATCCTGCGTGCGATCAACATAAGCGTCCACGCTCGCTTGATCTTCGACCAGTAAATAGGGCGGCAATTGCAGCAGCGGCCCGTCGGGTTCGTATATGAGATGCTTCACATCAGCCAGCTGGGCCTCAACGGGCTCGAACAACGAACGGTAAAGCGCGCGCGCCAGCTCGACATTAAACGGATAGGTCGTCGGCGCGCCATATTCGATACGAACAATAGAATCGCGCAAGTCATTTACGGTTTGCTGCAGAGCTGGCAAGTCATCGGCAACCTTGAAACTGCGGACATCATCGGGTGTCACGAGGATGCTATATATGGCATTGCCCACGATATTGACTTTATAATAGGCTTCGCCGGTTTTCAGCAGCTTTTGCATCTCATCAAGCGGCATGGCTTGTGGGGCGAGCACCCGGTAACGGGGGAATTTACTCAATTGGGACTGCAATTGCGTCTGCTCAAGCTCCAAAGACGTCAGGGCATCTTGAGAATAACCAAGGTCGCGAATCTCATTGGCGTTGGGTGATGCTTTTGAGGACAGTTGAGCGATCTGGCTCCGCGTTCTGGCAATTTCACGCGTGCGCGAGACTGCTAAACGGAACAGTGCGGAGGCTTCATCATCCCCTTCTGAAAGCTCGCGTGCAAGAGCCGCCTGGGTTTGCGCCACTCCGGGCCTTTGCAGGGCCTGAGAGGCCAAGAACATGGCAGCAGCAGCTTCTGCATCATCATCAGGCCGAGCCGTCAGCAATTCAAAATAGGGGCCGAGCAGGTCCCGCATGACTACAGCGGCACCCGGGACGGAATTGCTGTCCTCAACCACTGTCGCATAGAGCGCGAGTGCTTCGTCGACTAAGCCACTGCGCCCCTGAAATCCTGCGAATCTTGCTTTGGCGGCCAGCAAGGCCGGTGATTGTGGATATTCCGTTTCAAAAATGGAAATGGCTTCGGCGAAATAGCCTTTGGCATTGTCGATATTGCCGAGAAATTCAGACGTGAGCGCGAGTTCCGATTGGATGTCCGAGCGTAACCAGGCTGTAGAGATGACCCGGCCACCCCGCACGGCTTCGATGGTCTCTAACGCAGCATTTTGCGCTTCGGTTGCCGCCACGAAATCTTTGTTGATGCGCATGGCAACACCGCGCAAGTAGCTGGCTTGCCCGTCGAGTATCTGACCGCGTTCAAAGTCGCTTAGTCCGCTGTCAAATCCGCCAACGCGGCGCAGGTTTTCATTCTCTCGATTAATCTGGTTCGCCAGTTCCGATGTGATCTCACCAGATGAAACAATAGAGTCATCGATGCCGGCGGTAATTTTGACGACCGAGCGATCCAGCAAGGTCAAGGCCGCCTCGGCCTGTTGCTGGTTGAGCAGATGGATGGTCCGGAAATTGCGGATGAGCCGCTGGGTTACACCGTCACGCGCTGCGACCGATTTATCGGCGCGATCAAATAACGCGTCGGCGCTCGCGAATTTGCCGAGATTGGATTGCTGCAGGCCTTGGTTGGCTAAAAATTCTGCGCCGCGGCCCGTGCTATTGCTGTCGCGCTTCACCAGCGTTTCGAAAAACTCGGAGGCCTCTGCATAGCTACCGTTATGATTGCGGGCATAAGCTTCACTGCGAGCGCCTTCGATATCGAGAGACCCCGCTTGAATGCGAGCAAAAGCGGCCGGATCGCTAACCGATGTGGTGGCGACCTCTACCGCGCCGGCAACCGGGCGATCTGAAACAAGTGCTGCAAGGCCAAGACGCAGCGCGGAATCATATCCAGCCAATCCCTGGGCAATATATGTCGTATTGCCGCGCGCGATTGAATATATGCGGTGATCAATCCGTGTGACGCTGTTGGTGCAGATTGTGGAAGACACAGCACCGAGGCTTTCGATGGTAACCTTGCCGTCCTGTCGGCAGGTCAGATCGGGCGATTCCTTAAAACCGGCGACGCTAACCGCATCGTTGGCAATATCGCGAATGGCCAGGAAGGTACCGATGCTGGTCGCCGCATCCCGGCATACGATATTATAGCCCCGGTCAAACATGCCCGACAATCCGTCAAGATTGGGTGCATTTTGTGCAGTACATAATACGCCGGTGCTCCCGATCCGAAAACTATCCTGCACCGATAAAGGCAGATCGCGAGCCGCGGCCGGTTGAGACGCAAGGGTCGCAACGAAGAACAGTCCCGCAGCCAGTTTTTTATTTCGTCTGATCATTATCCGTCCCCTCCGCCAAGGTCACTTGGTGACGGAGCGGCCGGCGCACCCATCAAATTAGGATTGCCGCCGCTGGTTACCGGTTCTGAGATTGATCCGGTGCTGCCCATGGGGCGGGTATTGATTATCGAAACGGTCCGTGAAATCGGGCTTTTGCTTGTCGCCTTTTCCTCGGCCTCTTCCTTTTCTTCCTCTGTCACTTCTTCGTCCGTGCCTTCTTCAACAGCCTCCTGTTGCTCTACAATCGTGTCGCGGACGTTAGAGGCTATGGGTGTGTCTTCGCTATTCATGGTTATGCAAACCGTTGCGGTGAGCAGGCAGCCGTTGATGCTGGATTCAGCAGTAAAACCGCTGGTCGGCGCTGTCGGGAAAATCGAATCCCGAACATCGCTGTTGATCACCTGAGTATCATCAGCGTTCAGCGTCGCGCCGTAAATGACAACATCCAGGTTATTTACGCCTGTCGGAATAATCTCTACCTCGCCGGTTTCTGCATAGAAACCATAGGCTATCCCGCCCACGCCGGCATTTTGGATGAGCAGGGTCTCTTCGGCGCCAAATGTAATGCGTGCTGCCTGAATGGAGCCATCCCGATTGGCCGTTGGCGTGGCTCTTGCCAATATACTGTCCCGTCCAACAAAGAACGGATCAACCGCCAATTGGTCGAGCAAAGCCGTGCTGCCAACATGAATATGCCGCGCGGAAATATCCAGCGTGCCACCGGGCGAACTGCCTTCCATCACGATGCCGCCCGTGTCGCTAGCCACGCTGATGATGTCGCCGGTTAGTGACAAAAGATTGTCCAGTGCCAAATCGGTTAGATTGAGATTGCCCGAAACCCGAATATTATTTGCTGAAGATATCTGTAAAGCACCGTCGGGTCCCACAAGATTGCTAACGGTCCCGTTTGAACCGGTTAGGTTCAGATCACCAATGACGATCCCGCCCGAGCCATCAGAGTTAATGCTGATCACATTGGCCCGTAAGCGGCCGGCTTCGGCATTGCTTAGGTCATAGCCCAACGGGCCAGACGCGACATCGCCGATCGAAGCCCCGTCGGTCCCGCTATTGGTCAATGTCAGTTCAGTGGTATTTTCATCGCCCAGACCACCGCTTGCGCCGATATCAATATCACTGGATATCAGGGTTATGACTGGCGCAGCTAAAACACCGCCAAAGCCTGCAAGGCCAGTTGCTTCGACGTCAAATAATGTCGAAAGCGCAATATTCCCCTGGCTGACGAAATCACCAGCCGTGGCTGCAACCAAATTGCCGCCTGAGACGGCGTTATTGATAACTATCGAACCACCGGTTGCGACCGGATCAAGCGCAAACAAGGGGGTGGGATCGCCGCCGGGACCAAAGAACGCATCCATGCTGGAATTGGCGAGATATATGAAGTTATCAGGGCCGTTCGCCGTGCTAACAGCGCCCGCCGTAATAGCAGTGCCTGCCAAGAATATGACATCGGTAGCGCTGATTACATTGCCGGCGGTTATCGCTGATGGCGTCAAGAGGCCAATGGCCGCCGAACCAGTGGAAAGATCGCCGGTGGAAAGGCCTCCAGCAGTATCAATGGCAATACCCAGGACACCGCCATTGCCAACGCCCTGTGCCGAAATATTACCGTAGTTACCGCTGCCAAGGGCCTGTGATTCAAAGGCACCATCCGTGATAACTGCGCCGGTCCCCAGAATCGATTGGTCCGAATCAAGCCTGATGTCGTCAAGACTGGTCAGACTACCGGTCTGCACATTGCCGCCAGCCACAATATCGATCAAGCCGCCTGCATCGATATTACCCAACATCAGATCGGAATCAGCAGACACGACTACCGCTCCGGTGCTATCCAGATCACCGGTTATCAACGCTCCGGTAGCGTCCAGAAGAAGATCACCGACGCTCGCCAGATTCCCGGTCTGCAAACTGCCGGTTACGGCGATATCGATCACGCCGCCGCTGACTATGTCGCCAAAGCTGACGTCACCGGTGACCGCAGTGATCAAGCCAGCCGCAGCATCGATACTTGTGCTCAAGATAACATCCGCTGCTGACGCCAAGAGCGTCGTGCCCCCGACGGACAGCAATCCGGGATTAACGGGCGGTATGCCATCGCTGCTGACGACAAAGGTGCCGTTGGTATCAAGATCAAGATTGCCGCCGATAGTAATCGCGCCACTATCTGTTACGACAGCGATGTTGCTGTCTGTGACCAAAGTCAGATCATTGGTGACATTAAGCGTGCCATCTACAGCAGAGAAGTAACTGGGTGGATCGCCTGCACCGGCGGTATCGCCAGATATAAACGCATCATAAGAGGCGATGGTGGCTGTGCCTTGGACAATATCAATTACACCAATTCCAACAGTATTGGTTCCCGCAACAGCACCTGCCCCGGCATTGGCGGTGCTGAAAATACTGATATTGCCAGCGTTTAACGACCCCTGTTCGATCCGGTTTAAGCGGTTCGCAACAAATATTAAGGCGTCAGAGCTGGTTGCATTGCCGCCATTGCCTTGTGTTGTTCCGGCTCCGCCATCGCCACCGGCCGATTGGGCCGTATAGTTCACGTCGCCGATAACAACCGGCGAACCGCGCGGAAGAATTGTCAGCGCACCAGCTAGGGCTTCACCACCGTCTCCACCATTGCCGATTACGGCACCTGTTCCGCCATCACCGCCATTGCCCGCCACCACATCAGTCGTAATGAACGCGTTGCCATATGTTGCAGATCCCAAAGTGTCTGGGGTATCAATGCTGCTAACGGAACCGAGCACGACCCTAGTCGCCTCCGCTGATCCGCCAGAACCGCCATTGCCGCCTGCGCCCAGCCCGCCATCACCGCCATTGCCGCCGATACCGCCTACTACAGAACTATTGATGGTCACGTTACCAAGCGTTAGTGCGCCGCTACCCGCTGTAGCTAAGAGTGATATTTCTCCACCCGGCGTAGCATCACCGCCATTTCCGCCGGCGCCACCGGCAACGCCATTTCCGCCATTGCCGGCGCTTGCCAGATTATCAATAACCACATCGCCAAAACTAATGTTGCTAAGACCACCAGCTGCGGAACTGGAGGGTCTTATAAATGTCGTTCCGCCGACAGTATTTCCGCCATCAAATCCATCAGCGCTGCTGCCAGCGGTTGCGTCGGTGGCAATGCTCAGGTTGTTACCGGAGAGCGCACCGTCGCCTCCACCGGTGGCTATAATATTGACAGAACCACCGAATGCATCGCCGCCGCGACCATTTCCAGATGATGTTCCAGCATTTGCAGCGCCTATTAAAAGAGTGTCGCCGCCAATAGTCATCACGCCAGCGGGACCGACCGAAAGCGCCAGTGCTCCGCCTGTGGCATCACCCGCATTTCCGTTAGATGCGTCACCGCCCACAGCATCGGCGATCAAGGTCGCTCCGCCGGTGATACCGATCAGATTATTTGCGCCGCCATTGGCGCTTATGTCGATGTTGCCGCCAGTACCGGTGCCGCCGCCAGTGCCGCCGCGGCCATTGCCTTGAGCAGTGAGATTAAGTGCCCCGGTGACAGTTATGTTTGCATTGTCGCTATTGGCTGCAAGTTGAATCGCGCCGCCAGAGGCACTGCCGCCGATGCCTGCGGCGGTTGCGGCTGTTCCAGAGGCGACAGCGGACAGGCCATTAAAGTCGATTCTTGTCCCTGTTCCAGCGATGATATTAATTTCGCCACCGGTCGCAGTTCCGCCATTTCCACCGGAGATACTTAAGTGTTCGGCAACGGCATTGATCGTTGTCGCGCCAAGGCTCACGAGATTATTTGTTCCGGCGGTGCCGGTAATTGTGACAGTCCCGCCAACAGCATTAGCACCATTGAGATTGATACCCATTTCGGTTGAATCACCACCCGCAGCGGTAATTGCTGTGGTCGTCCCCACCAGAAAATCGGCGTTACCGCCGCTTGCACCCAGTAAAACCGTACCGCCGTTGCCGTTCCCTGCATCACCGGCACTATCGGCAAGTCCGCCGAAACCGTTGGCCTCAAGAATAAGCTGAGTGGTCACATTGATCGCACTATTTGCGCTGGCCTGGGCAAAAATGGTGCCGCCTGTGCCGCTGCCTGCGCTTCCGACCATCCCATCGCCGCCGATGCCCGATGCGAAAAGCGTGACATCACCCGCCAAATTCACAATGCCGCCGCCATTGGCGAGCAAGTTGATTGTTCCGCCGATACCCGCTCCGCCGCCAAAACCGCCAAAGCCGTCTGCCGAAGCGAAGCTGGTGCCGCCAATGGTCAGTATTCCGCCATTTGAGATGATGCTCGCGTCACCGCCGGTGCCGTCATTTGAGCCGGACCCGGACGTGCCACCAGCGCTGAGACTAGCAATATTATTGATGGTCAGATTGCCGCCGTTTGTTTCAAGCGCGACAGATCCACCGGAACTGCTGCTTTCACCAAATGCGTCCGCGTTGAGGTTAACCGGGCCGGTTATCGTGATACCGCCAGGGCCCGATCTGATTGTACCAGAACCACCCTGCGTGTTTCCAGACATTCCCAAGCTGCTGAAACCGCCATTGGCAGCGCTCATCAGCTGCACACTCGCGCCGGTCGTTACAATACCGGTTGCGTCAGATGTTGTGATCAACGCCGAGCCACCAGTTGCATCGCCGCCACTGCCCATCGCGTCGTTATTGCCGCCCAATACGGTTGCGCCAGCCATGACTGTGCCGTCAAAATTCAATGTGGTTCCGGAACCGGCATCGACCGTGATATCACCGCCTATTGCCGATCCGGCATTTCCAGAAAAAGCATCGGCGCCAATAGCGCCCGTGCCAAGTGTCGTGAAACCTCCGATGTCGATCAGATTATTCGCGCCGCCTATGCCAGTGATAGCGATAGTACCACCAACCGCATTGCCGTTTGTGTCATTCAAACCGCCATTACCCGACGTTCCGTTGCTCGCCGCAGAAACGGACAAATTTCCAGTAATGGAAACGGTTGAATTGCCATCATTGGCCAATAGCCTGCCGTTACCGCCGGTTCCGTTGCCGCCATCGACCCCGCTACCGGTGAAACCACCAATACCGTCGGCAAGCATCGTGACATTGCCGGTCACATTTACGGTGCCGCCGCCTTCTGCGCCAATCTCGACCGTTCCGCCAAACCCGTCGCCAAGCTTGCCAACGCTGAAATTATCGGCGCCTGTGCCATTGGCGCTAAGCATGACATCGCCATTTAAAGCTATGGTTCCGCCGCTACCCAATATGCCGATCACGCCACCGGTCGCGTCTTCGCCGTCCAACACGCCCTGCACATCAGCGCTCAGGTTCGTAGTGCCATCAACGGTAATTGCGCTGCCCGGCCCGTTGGCCATAACATCGACAAGATCATCGGCCCGCAATGTTAGATTGGAGGCAAAGGCCATCGCGCCTGCATTGGCGGTCGCCGTGATATTATGCGAAGCGCGCGCGGTAACGGCCGACGTGAAACTATTATTCTCAATTTCTATAGACGCATCAATCGCGTTAACCGGCGTGTTCGCAATGACATCGCCAGCAACATTATGGCCAGCGGATAAAATCACCGCATTGCCAACTACATCAGCGGCTCCGGCAATATCAAAGCCGATATCGCCGCCATTTTGGATAGCAATGCTGATCGCGTTATTTTTCGGGACGGCCACCGCGTAGACGCGGTGATTATCACCCACGCCGCTGCTGGCAGGACCGGCCGTTACACCATCATGGAGAATGGCTACGCCACCGACATCGCCATCTGTGCCAATCGTGACATTGATATCGAACAGCCCCTGATTAAAGGTAATCGACGCTTGTTCCGCCGCAATGTAAGCAGCAGAGCCATTTACATCCACATCGCCCGACTGGGTCACAATTGGTGCAAGCAGGCCGACATAACTATTTTCCGGCGTCAGCGTGATCGACGCCCCAGCATCTATGGCAGCAAATGTTCCGCTGACAGCCTGAGCAAAATTGGTTGTTCCGGCACCATCGACAAATCCATTAATAGGATCGACTACAGGATCGGCAGTGGTCAGAAAAAGCCCGCCCACGTCAATAACGGCTGTCCCGCCCACAACGATCCCGCCGGGCGCATAAAACCAGACACTTCCGCCGGGAAGAAACCCACTGAAACCATCAGTAACTTGGCTGATAACATTTCCATTTAAAATTATCGGCCGTGTGTTGTCGACAGGGATAATCCGATTAAGGACGGTAAAATTTGTCGGACCGCCCATATCACTTTGGTAAATGGCTGTATTGCTGGCTGGCAGAAAGTCTATGTCCGCGCCATTGATAGCCATGTCATCGGGCAACCAGTCGATCACCACCTGATCTGTAAAAACCGTGATAGTATCAACAAATGCGTTTGAACTGATATCAGAGCCGCCAAATGTAGTCGTTGGGACACCCTGAAACGCCATTTGTGCGTGAGCCGGGGCCGCCATGCCGAACAACAGACCAGCGACAAGCGCCGCGCCAGAGCTTAACGGTTTATTCCGAATAGACTTTAATAGCTTTGATCGGCCGGTCATTAGCGTTTTCCCCATGGGAGTAACTTGGTCGTGAAGGATAGCAGAAAGCGGACATCGCCCTTGCGGGTTTGCAGTCCTGCTGCGCGCGTCGGCAAGGCGACAGTCAAGTCGAGCCGCGCCCGATCAGAAATACTGCTGCGCAATCCGCCACCAACCGATAATAATCGCTGTGGATCAAGATTGCCGGGCCGATCCTTGTTCCACACCCATGCCGCATCAACAAAAGCAAAGGGCTGGATTGTAACGTTGGACATTTTCGGCGGACTGATCCGCGGCCCGCGTGCTTCCAATTGAAAACCAGCGCCATCGTCGCCGATAATCACACCAGGCTCATAGCCGCGCCCAATTGTATAATTGCCGGCCGAATATTCTTCAAAACTGAACAAGGGATCAAAGGCATATTGCGCTTTGGGACTTATAAAAAATGACAGCTGCGGCGACACCACATATTCAGCGGAAACCGATGCTCTGATGCTGGTTGCGGTCGGGTCGCCATCAATCCTGCTCGGCAGGGTGACGCCAGCGGGGCATAGCGGATTACAGCCTTTGCTTGCCCCCAATATGCTCAAACCGCGCCGCAGTTCGAGGCTGCCGGTGACCCGCCATTTGGGCGCGCCGGTTGACTTGCCGTCAATCGCATCTGCGCTCACGCGGGCATAGGCCACACGCAGCCGATCCTCGCTCAGCGGCGTGATGAAATTGACCTTTTGGTTCACATAGTCAAAGCCGCCAGCGACCGTAAGATTGCGGGTCTGGCTGCGAATGACCGGATAGCTTGCTTCGGCGGACGCCAATAAGGTGCGGGCCGTTAGATCAGGCGTATTGCCACCGCCAAAATCACCCAAGTCTGGTTTTGTCCATGCATAGGTGAAACGGCCGTTAAAGCGCAAACCTTCGCCGCCGACCCGAAAGCTGTGACCTGCTTGCAAAATTTGCTGCTCTTTAAATTCAGCCGTCGAATAGAATGAAATGCTGGTGCTATCACCCATGCCGGTAAGGCCATGAAACTGCGCCCGGGCCTGTCCGCCCCATATGCCTGTGTCTTGCGCCGCCAAATTCTGGATATTGAAATCCACTTCAAACGGTTTTCTCGTAACCGTAACGTCACCGATAAGCTCTCCCGCGGCGGTGCCCGCAGGCCGCAACGTCAGCCGAACGTCGTAACCGGGAAGATCGCGAGCCAGCAAAAGATAGCGTTCGGCATTTTTGCGGTTGAAAATGGGATCATCTTCAAGCTTTGCCAGATATCCCCCAATCAACTTCTCGGCGCGGCCGGCCTGACCGCGGACCCGGACGTTGGTGATGCGGGCATAGAGCACTTCGAATTTTATCTGTCCCCCTTCGATCCGCTGTGCCGGCACTTCTACGGCGGCCAAATAGCCTTTGTTTCTTAAAACCGTTGCGGCAGCATCACGGATTTCGCAAACCCGCTTGATCGGCTGTGATTTGCCCAGATACGGCCCGTATGTCTGGCGCATTTCTGCTTCGGTTATGCCCTGCAAATTGTTGAAAAACACGTCATCAATATCGACGCGGATATCGTCATATTCCGGCTTATCCAGCGGGCAGGGCGATCTTTCGACATTATCTGTAATCGTGAGACGCGGCTGGTCGTCGCCAACCGGGGGAACAACAGGTGCTATCTCGTCGCGCGTAGGCGGCGTGATCTGCTGGCCATATGCAACAGATGCGTTGAAAGTTGCCAGCACGCTAGCAGTGCCGACAAGGCCCCAATTTCTAAATTTCACCCAATTTTCCCCAAAAACAGCGCCCCACACGCTGCGTGATGAATACACTAAAGCCGATAGCTTACAAACTGAAACACACTATTAACTACGTCAAAAAAAGATTTTTTGCAGTGATGGCTATCACAATAGGCACCCACGATAGGCACCAGCAATCGGTCGCGCCGATTGGTCCGCAACGGATTACATTGTCTTGGGTAGGTTTTGGGGGGCAGGTTACTCTGGGGTTGAGGCTTGTGCGCTTTGCCCATCGCCTTCGGGCGCGGCGATAATATCACGGGTTACGCTGCCTTTATCGACCGTAAAGGTTCCTGCATCACCGACCGATGAGCGAATTCCAGCATCTGCGCTGCCGGCTTGGCCAACAATCGCTGTTTCCGTGACACTGCGCGCTTGCGCGCCGCCAAACATCGCTTCCAAAGTCTGTTGCTGGACACCGCCGGTTTGCGGGCGTGGCTGGCCGGGTTGTGGCGGGGTTAGGGCGAAATCTGGCGGGATGACCAATGGCGCCTGACGCGTCACGGCAAATTCATCGGGACGGTCACGGTCAAACAGGCCGCTCGAACCGCAAGCAGATAGTCCAACTAGCGAGACCAGGCTGATACCAATTACTGATTTACGCATATTCACTTCCCTCAAATTCTTTTTTCAAGCCTTGCCGGGCTCTTTGCCATGGGTCAACTGTCGCCAAGCTGAATATTAATTCTCGTCCGGCTTCTCGCGTATTAACAGCGCGCGCGCAAGCAGGATTACGACACCGATGGAAATACAGGCATCGGCAACATTAAAAATCAGGAACGGACGGAAATCACCGATATGTAAATCCGCAAAATCAGCAACATAGCCGAGCCGCGCCCGGTCCAATATATTACCCATTGCGCCGCCAAGCACGAAGGATAGCGCGATAATGTCCCATTTCGCCTTTTCCCGCCACATCCAGATCAGAACCGCAACGCCAATCAAGCCGGTGAGCGCGACGAGCGCCCAGCGTTGAAAATCGGTCGATGCCGTTAGAAAACCCATGGATACACCGTAATTTTCCGCCCAGGTCAGATTGAAAAACGGCAGCAATTCAATCTGGCCTTTGGCTTTGAGATCAAGCGGATGCATCACCACATATTTGGTGAATTGGTCCGCGATGAAAATCACGAAAGCGACAACAAGGCCGGTGATCCGGTATTTCGATACAGCTTCGGTCATGCGTTGAGCACTCCATCACAACGCCCACAGAGCGCGCCGTCTTCCGAGACATCGGGTAGCAAGCGCCAGCAGCGGCCGCATTTGCTATGTTCGGTCTTGGTCACGGTGATTGCACTTCCATCTTTCACATCGGCAACAATGCAGAGCTCGGCAAACTCGTCCGTACCCATTGGCAAATCACCCATCGGATAAGTAACTTCTGCCTCCAGACTGGAGCGGATCGTTTTCTCACGACGTAGCGGCTCAATCGCTTCGGTCACATTAATCCGTGCGGTGCGAATATTTTCCCATTTTCCGGCGAGCGCCGCGTCGGTCCATGCGCCATCAACCTCTGGCCATTCCTTCAAGTGAATCGAGTCATTTTCGTCCGGGAACCGGCTCTGCCAGATTTCTTCGGCGGTAAAGACCAGTACTGGCGCAATGTAACGGGTCAGCGCATGGAACAAGATATCCATCACCGTCCGGTAGGCCATGCGTTTCGGATCATCCGGCGCATCGCAATAGAGGCAATCTTTACGGATATCGAAGAAGAAGGCGCTCAGATCATCCTGCGCAAAGGCGGTCAGCTCGCGTATATAGGGGCCGAATGCAAAATCATTCACATGCTGTTTCAGCTTCGCATCGACCTGGGCCAGACGGTGCAGCACATAACGCTCCAGCTCTGGCATATCGGCAACGGCGACCCGCTCGCTATCCTGAAAATCATTCAAGCCGCCGATCATATAGCGGAAGGTATTGCGTAGCTTCCGATAGCTGTCGGTGACGCCTTTGATGATTTCATCGCCAATCCGGTGATCTTCCGTGAAATCGACGCTGGCGGCCCAAAGGCGCAGGATATCCGCGCCATTGACGTTGATAATCTTCTGCGGGTCGAGGGTATTGCCGAGCGACTTTGACATTTTCTTGCCGTTTTTGTCGAGCGTCATGCCGTGGGTCAGCACGGCTTTATAAGGTGCGTGACCGCGTGTGCCGCAGCTTTCGAGCAAACTCGACTGGAACCAGCCGCGATGCTGATCGCTGCCTTCGAGATAGAGATCAGCCGGTGTCTGGTGATCGGGCCATTTTCCGCTTTCCAGCACAAAGGCGTGGGTACAGCCGCTGTCAAACCAGACGTCGAGAATGTCGGTGATTACTTCATAATCGTCGAGGCTGTATGCGTTGCCGAGAAATTCCTGATGATCGGCATTGAACCAGGCATCCGCGCCACCGGTTTTGAACGCAGCGATGATGCGTTCGTTGACGGCGGGATCGTTGAGATATTCCCCGCTCTTGCGATCGACATAAAGCGCAATCGGCACGCCCCAGGCGCGCTGACGGCTGAGCACCCAGTCGGGGCGGCCTTCGACCATGGATTCTAGACGGCGTCTGCCGCGTTCCGGGACAAAGCGGACCTTGTTGCGGATTTCATCGAGCGCGACTTCCCGCAGGGTTGCAGCGACGCCTTCGGCATGACCTACAACCGTCTCGCCCGGCTCATCTTCAATCGGATCGATAGTGGCAGGGGCGGTCAGCGGCTCGTCCATCGGCACAAACCATTGCGGCGTGCAGCGATAGATGATCTTCGCTTTCGAGCGCCAGCTATGCGGATAGCTATGTTGGAAATCATCGCTAGCCGAGAGCAAGCCTCCGGCAGCGCGCAGGTCTTCGCAGATCGGGCCAGTGCTGCTCACAAATTTCTTGTTAATCACCCCGCCCGCGCGTTCATCGCCGCGTGGCAGCCAGTCCCAATCGTCCCGATAGACGCCGTCCGCATCAACCGCGAAAACCGGATTGATGCCATTGGCCTTACACAGCAGGAAATCATCTTCGCCATGGTCCGGGGACATATGGACAAGGCCGGTACCGGCTTCGGTAGTGACGAAGTGTGAACCGTCGAGGAACGGACGCGGTTTGGTGTAGAATTCGCTGTCCGGGAATGTGTCGGCCATCGGGTGTTTGGCGATGGCGCCGGCGAGTTGGGAGCCTTGGACAGTTAAAGGGTTAAGCAAAGCAATTCGGGGCTGAACTCCATCGGACATTTTTTCCATTGATCGATCAACTCTCGATCGAAAATCGTTCAAGAGTGCGCTAGCAATGACAACCTTTTTCCCAAAAAGAGGTCGAAGTGGATGCTCATCTTGAGCCTTCGAAATGTCTCCATCTCCTTCAACACTGGCTCCGAGACCAATTTCAACAATTGAGTACTCAACATCCGCCCCATAAGCGAGCGCCTGATTGACGGGAATCGTCCACGGCGTCGTCGTCCAGATCACCGCATGGGCGCCAACCAGTTCCGGCGCATTGGGCGCTTCGACAATCTCGAACGCCACATCAATCTGCGTCGATGTAATATCTTCATATTCCACCTCGGCCTCGGCCAGGGCGGTTTTCTCCACCGGCGACCACATCACCGGCTTTGCGCCGCGATATAATTGCCCTGCTTCCGCAAACTTTAGCAGCTCGGTGACAATCGCCGCTTCGGCGTCATAATCCATCGTCAGATAGGGTTTGTCCCACTGCGCCAAAATGCCCAGCCGCTTAAATTCCTCGCGCTGCACATTGACCCAATTGTCAGCATAAGTGCGGCATTCGGCGCGAAATTCGCTGGCCGGAACTTCGTCCTTATTGCGCTTTTTCTTGCGGTACTGCTCCTCGATTTTCCACTCAATCGGCAGGCCATGACAATCCCATCCCGGAACAAAGGGCGCATCCTTTCCGAGCATGTTCTGTGACCTTACGACAAGGTCTTTCAGCGTCTTGTTGAGGCTATGCCCGATATGGATATTCCCATTGGCGTAAGGCGGGCCATCGTGAAAAATGAACTTTTCCCGCCCTGCGCGGTTCTTTCGTAACTTTTCATAGAGGCCAATATTCTGCCAGCGCTCCAAAATCGCCGGCTCCTTGTTCGCAAGGCCTGCTTTCATCGGGAAATCGGTTTTCGGCAGGAAAACCGTGTCTTTATAATCTGGTGCATTGTCAGTCATGATTGGCGGGGATTAGGCGAGGGAGAGCCGCTGCGCAAGCGGGATTTAAAGCGCATGACTGCGCACATATCGGCTAGCGAATAAGGGCTGGCCCGACCTTGCTAATATCCTCCACCATCACATAGCCATTATAGCTGGCTGGAATGTCCGACAGCTGATCACCATAGGTCAGGCCGCGGGTGGATTCGCGCTCGTTCATCGGGCCGATAATCAGGGTGCGCGCGCCGACGGCTTCCATGCGGGCCGTGGTGCGATTGGGCCATCCGGCGAAAGCCCATTGATAGTCGAGCGGTACGACCAATGTGCCGTTCTTGCAGCTACCGGGCGTCATACCGAGCCAGCCCATCCATGCATAATCCTTGGTACAGGCTTTGACGCCGGGTTTCGACCAGGCCCAAATGCCGGGGACCAATTGCTTCATGCGCTTCACGGGCGCTTCCGCTCCGTAAAATCCGTCGCCTTCTTTCAGCGGATCGCGGCCTGCGGCTTTGAGGATCGCGTAAAGTTGATCCGCCTCATCCGGGTTTTTGCTTTTGAAATTGAACAGGAAGGGTTTGAATGTTTCTGATGCAATGGCGTCTTCTACCGTCGGTATTTTGCCAACACCTTTGCCGCGCAATGGGAATGTCTGACCGCCATCAGACGAATAACCATATCCGACGTCCAGCACTTGCAATTGGGCCAGTGTCAGGTCTCGCGTTTCGCCTGTGCCTTCGGTCCGGCAATCAACGGTCCAATCGTGAAACAGTACCATTTTTCCGTCTTTGGTCGGCGCCACGTCCACTTCAACCATATCCGCCTGCATGTTAACGGCTGCGCGAATGGAATGAATCGTATTTTCAAAAATCTCCAAATCTTCTTGGCCGGGCAACATGCGAACCGCCGTGCAATCATCCCTACCCACGTCGGTGGGGTCATAGATATGGTGGACACCGCGATGGGCGATCATTTTTAAGCGGCCTTGGGGTTCGGCGGCCCATCGGGAACTGTTGAGTAACAGGACAACGAGGAAAAGCATCCAAAGTCCGCCAAGACCCCATAACAGCTTTCTCTTCACGCAAGCAGGGTCCGGGCCTTGTCGCAATCTTTCGCCATCTGCACCATTAGACCATCGAGATCGTTAAATTTCTCCTCACCGCGGAGGAAATGGTGCAGCTCGACTTCGATTACTTGCCCGTAAAGATCTTCGGCAAAATCAAAGAAATAGGGTTCGAGCAATTCCTTGGGCGGGTCAAAGGTCGGGCGGATACCAAGGTTCGCGGCTCCATTGATAACGCGGCCATTCGGCAAGCGACCTTTGACGGCGTAAATGCCATATTTGGGGCGCAGATAATGGTCGATATCAATATTGGCAGTGGGATAGCCCAGCTTGCGGCCATTTTTATCGCCATGAATGACCACGCCTTCTATGGCAAAGGGGCGGGTCAGCAGCTCGGTCGCGGTTTCACAGTCGCCCGCTTTCAGGGCATCGCGGATACGGCTGGAAGAAATGACTTCGGTGCCGTCGCTGACCGGGCCAACAGCCTTGGTGGAGAGACCTAGCGGTGCGCCAAGTTGTTTCATAACATTTACGTTGCCTGCGCGGCCTTTGCCAAAGGTGAAATCTTCACCCGTCACAATGCCAGCCGCGCCAAAACGTTCGACGAGCAGTTTCTCGACAAAATCTTCCGCTGTTGTGCCGGCGAGTTCCGCGCCAAATTCAAAGACCAGCATGGCATCAGCGTCAGCAGCCGCGAACAAGCGCTCGCGCTGGTCAAGACTGGTTAGCCGAAAAGGCGGGGTATCGGGCTGAAAATGGCGTACGGGATGTGGATCAAAGGTCGCGATAATCGCTGGTCGACCCTCGGCCTTGGCCCAGTCGATCGCCGTCTGCGCCACCACCTGGTGACCTTTGTGAAAGCCATCGAAATTGCCGAGCGCAATGATCGCGCCGCGCATATTTTCCGGAATCCTGTTTTGCCCACTTAGCCGCATGATATATGCGCTATTGGCCAGTTTCGGTGTTTTGTTCAACATCTTGTTTGGGTAAATCTTTGAGCGGGATGAGGCCTTGCTTTATAACCCGCATAGCGTTGCCGCCCATAACCGCGCGAATTTCTGCTTCGGTAAAACCGGCCTCCATCAAAGCCTGGGTGATATGGACAATGCCGCTCGTGTCGAAGCGCGTCGTTGTCGCGCCGTCAAAATCACTGCCCAGCGCGGCATATTCTATGCCCACAAGATCGCGAACATGTTTGACGGCCTTGGCCACAGTTTTGGGATCCGTGTTACACATCGCGCCGTCCCAATAGCCGAGACCAATAACACCACCTGTTGCTGCCACGCCTTTTATTTCCTGATCGGAAAGGTTGCGGTTAACATCGCAAACGGCCTGCACGCCGCCATGGCTGGAGACCACCGGACGCCGCGCCATTTTAAGGATGTCCGCCACTGTCTCGTGGCTCGAATGGGCAATATCAACAATCATGCCCTTATCTTCCATGTCGCGGACGATCTGCTGGCCAAAATCTGTCAGCCCGCCTTTTTCCTCGCCATGCATGGAACCGGCGAGCGCATTGTCAAAGAAATGGACAAGGCCCGCCATGCGCATGCCGGCATCGTAAAGCTTGTCGAGATTCTCACGTTTTCCCTCTAGCGTTTGCAGTCCCTCAGCAGAGAAGATAACCCCGATGGGGTCTTCGGCTTTGGAACGCGCCAACGCCAGGCCATCGACATGACCGGATGTGCCGATTGCAACCATGGCGCCATCAGAGGCCGTTACCGCCCGGTCCAATTTTGTGGCGTGCCATAATTGTCTCTCCAGAAGCGAGGTCCAGGTACGGATAGGTTGCAATTGCGAGACGGCAAGCATGGTAATATTATCTGTCTCTGCGCTGTTGCTATCGTAATTCTGGTCCTTTGGCGTCTTGGTCACGCTGGAAAATATCTGCAGGCCGACATTGCCCGCCTGCATCCGTTTCAAGTCCATATGACCATAGTCTACACTGTCCGTAATCTTGCGTTTCCAAAGCAACGTATCGCTATGGAGGTCAACAATCATCAAGCTATCATGCAGCTTCTGTGCCTCGACGGTAATTGCGGGCAGCGGTTCGCCATCAATCTGATTTGTTTGCTTTTCGAAGATACTGGGCGCGAGGGCAAAAAAGCCAATCGCCAAAAGAACTGCAAGGGACAATGTGGCCAGTAAAAACTTCTTCATCCGTTTTTCCGCTTTAATGTAATAAAGGAAAAGCTTGGTTTTCCGTTTTCAGCATCATGGTTCTCCCGCAATGATTCCTGCCAAATTGCAGGATCAAAACCGTCCATGATCGTATCACCTTCGGCATCGATATGCACTTCGGTAAGTGCAATTCGATCCGCTTTGGGCAGAAATAGCTTATAGATTTCTGCTCCCCCTATAACGGTGATCTGGGGCGCATTGGCGATTTTGAGGGCTTCTGCAACACTGCCTGCAACGTCTGCGCCTTCGGCTTCCCAATTTTTGTCGCGGGTCAAGACTATATGCCGGCGTCCGGGCAGCAGACCGGGTAAACTATCAAAGGTCTTGCGCCCCATGATCATCGGTTTGCCCTGCGTCAGTGATTTGAAATGGCGCAGGTCGGCTGGCAAGTGCCAAGGCAGACTACCGTCTTTGCCAATCACGCCATTGTCGGCGCGCGCTAGGATCAGGATGATTTCGGGATGGTTCATGAGATGCGCCTAGCTCAGATCAAACCCAGTGCAAATCAGAAAAATAATTTCGTGACGTGGCCCATTTTCCGGCCCGGGCGGCTTTCGCCTTTTCCGTATAGATGAAGGTGGTTGGCCGGGTCGGAAAGCAACGCCTGCCACTCGTCTGCATTGCCGCCGATCAAGTTTGTCATCTCGACCTTTTCAGCTGTTAATCCGGTATCGCCCAAAGGCAATCCGCAGATTGCCCGGATGTGATTTTCAAACTGGCTGGTGATCGCGCCTTCGATGGTCCAGTGGCCGCTGTTATGGACGCGAGGGGCCATTTCGTTGAAAACCGGTCCGTCAGCAGTGGCAAAAAATTCGCAGGTCAGCACGCCGACATAGTCCATAGCATCGGCCATTTTTGCTGCGAGCGCACGAGCAGTTTCTTCTTGCTCGGCGATAGCAGTGGGGCCCGGGATTAAAGATTGCGCCAAAATGCCATCTTCGTGGATATTGTTAGGCGTGTCCCAATAGCGGATTGTGCTGTCCTGTCCGCGCACCAAGATTACCGAAAATTCATGGGTGAAGGTAACGAAGCCTTCTGCCACGCAAGGTTGATGCCCGACCGCATCCCAATGTGTGGCAAGGTCGTCCGCTTGTTTAATCCGGGCTTGCCCCTTACCATCATAGCCCATTCGGATGGTTTTGAGGATGGCGGGGGTGCCGACCTGATCAATCGCCTTATCAAGAGATGCAAGGTCAGTGGCTTCGGCAAAAGGAGCGGTTGTACCCCCATGGGTCCGTGCAAAAGTCTTTTCTGCGATCCGGTTCTGAGCAACGTCGAGTGCGGTTACCGGCGGATATAGTGGCGCGAGATCTGCTATCGCCGATAGTGGGTTCACCGGTACATTTTCAAATTCAAAAGTGATGACGTCGCAGGCGCTGGCAAACTTCTTTAAGGCTTTGATTTCGTCATCTTCGGCGCAAGTAAACTCCGCGGCCACATCCGCCGCGACACTTTCTTCGTCCGGCGCGTAGATATGGCAGCGATAGCCTAGCTGCGCCGCGGCCATAGAAAGCATCCGGCCCAATTGACCACCGCCCAAAATACCTATGGTTGAACCGGGAGGAAGCGGCGACATCGCAGCCAATTATTCCGGTTGCTCTGCGACAGCATCGCTTTGCGCTGCGCGCCATGCGTCGAGGCGCTCGGCCAGCGCTTCATCTTCATTGGCGAGAATAGCAGCTGCCAGCAAAGCGGCATTTTTTGCCCCTGCATCGCCAATTGCTAATGTGCCTACCGGAATGCCCGCTGGCATTTGCGCTATCGAAAGCAGGCTGTCGACGCCGTTCAGGGTGCGCGATTGAATGGGCACGCCCAAGACCGGCACGCGCGTCATTGCCGCAGCCATGCCTGGCAAATGGGCAGCACCGCCAGCGCCGGCGATGATGACTTTCAAATTTCGGGATACCGCCGCCTTGGCATAGTCATAGAGCCGGTCAGGCGTGCGATGCGCTGAGATGATTTTAACTTCATGGGCAACATTGAGTTGTTCAAGAATTTCAGCGGCGAGGCCCATGGTCGCCCAGTCGGACTGGCTGCCCATGATGATACCAATTTGCGGCCTAATTTTTCGAGTCGCTTCTGTCATGCATGCACCTGAATAGTGTCGCGGAAGCAAAATCGTTTAGCCATGAATTGCCACGCGCGCAATGTGGCAATGGCGATCTGTGCTCTTTTCTGCGGATTGTTTTACAATCTAGGACATAATTAGGTCTTTATCTATCAATGTTATTGACGGGGCAGACGCGATTGAACTAAAACTCAATAAAAGATAAATAATAATAAGTTGATTTTTCATAGCAGGGATTATCGGGTGATCAGCGAATTAGTCAGTAGCGATGAAAAAAAAGAAACATGTCCAAACTGTACTGCTTTACAGTCCGAAAACATTCGATTGAGAGAAGAACTCGTTGAAATGGAACAACTTGCTAATCATGATGCTTTGACCGGGCTACACAATCGGCGCTTTTTCATACAAAGTTTGGAAAAACGGGTCATGCGTTGTCAACGCTATGGTGATAATACGGCGCTGCTGTTTCTTGATGTAGATGATTTAAAGGCGTTCAATGATACCCATGGGCACGCAGTTGGGGACAAGTTGTTGCATTGTTTGGGTAACATATTGAAGAAAAATATCCGGGGCTGTGACTTGGTCGCACGAATCGGCGGCGATGAGTTTGCTTTGCTTTTGGACAATCTTGACGCTGACCGCGTCGAGGGCAAGATCTTGTCATTAATTGGGTTGATCAAATCCGCGAATCTGGAACATGAGGGACAGACGCTAAAGTTTGGTGCGACAATCGGCTACAGCTTCGTCGGACCCACGGACAGCGTGTCCTCTTTGATGTCGCGTGCTGATGAAGCCATGTACCGATCCAAAAATGGCGATGCCTGAATAATGATACCGGAATGACGAGGCCTAAAACTTCGAAACCTAGACAATTCTATCTTTATCTTTCCGACAAATAATAACGTTCTTTTTCGTTCAAATCGTCATCAAGGTCATAGATAATCGGCTGACCAGTGGGAATTTCCAACTCTGTAATCTCATCGTCCGAAATGCCCGACAGATGTTTGACCAGCGCGCGCAGGCTGTTGCCATGAGCGGAGATTATCACCCGCTTGCCCGATTGCAATTCCGGTGCAATCCGCGTTTTCCAATAAGGCAATACGCGGGCGATTGTGTCTTTAAGGCTTTCTGTAGCGGGGACTTCGATTCCGGCATAACGGGGGTCTGATGACATTTGATATTCGCTGTCCGCGGCCATTGGCGGCGGCGGAGTATCGAAACTGCGGCGCCAGACATGGACTTGATCATCGCCATGCTTGTCTCGGGTTTCCTGCTTGTTAAGGCCGGTCAGCCCGCCATAATGGCGTTCGTTCAGCCGGTAGTTTTTTTCTACCGGTAGCCATAAGCGGTCCATTTCCTCCAACGCCAGATTGAGTGTCTTGATCGCACGGCTTTGTAAGCTCGTGAAACACAGGTCCGATTCAATTCCCTTGTCTTTCATCAGGCGGCCGGCCGCTTTTGCCTCCTCGATGCCTTTTTCCGTAACATCAACATCCCACCAGCCGGTGAAGCGGTTTTCCAGATTCCATTGCGACTGGCCGTGACGGAGAAGGATGAGTTGAGGCATGATCGGTCCTTATTTAAAGAGTTGCAGCATCTTTAGCGACGAAGGCTTTTAAGGCCAAGCGGCATATTCGTAGCATCATGAAATTACAATATACGCGTGAGTGTATAAAAAGCACCAAGCCCGCCGACGACATATAGTGCAGGCGTTTCAATCCACTTGCGCTGATCAATGGAAATGCGCCGCACCAACCATAATAAGCCCAGCGCCAGAACCACGAAAAGGATCTGACCGAATTCCACGCCGAGGTTGAACAATAGCAAAGCCCATATCTCATCCCCTTTGGGCAGGCCGATGTCCGCCAGCGCCCCCGCAAAACCGAGACCGTGAAGGAGCCCGAAGGCGAGGGCGATCAGCCAGGGTTTGCGGATGGTGAGACTGGTCCTACCCGCCCATTTGCGGACCACTTCGACGGCGAGGAAAAATATCGACAGGGCGATGAGCAATTCCACCGGTTCGCTGGGCAGCGTGAACAGCCCGAGCGCGGTGATGGCAAGCGTGACACTATGGCCGACGGTGAAGGCGGTGATGACCCACAATAGCTGCCTTGGCGCCGTGAGCAACAACAGGCCAAGGACGAACAGCAAATGATCCCAGCCGAATAGCATATGATCCGCGCCGATACGCAGATAGGCGCTGACGGGTGAGCCACTCGGGTCGCCCAAGGCAAAGGAAGGGCTGGCAGGGCGCAGAATATGCGTGCTTTCCTCGCCGCTTGCAGTGCGGAGGCGGACAAATACGTCGGTCAAGGTGCAGTCGAGTCCCTCTATGGAAATGTCGCCGCCATCAAGCCGACAGGACACCTGCCAGCTTTCGACAATCGCATCGCCAGATATGACTTGGCGGCTGGTCTCTGGCTGCGGACATTGGTCCGGCAGCACGGGCCGCATCTTGAGTTTGCGGCCAGACAATATCGGCTGTTTCCAGATCACGGTAACGATGCCGCCCGATTGCTCGGTCAGTTCGAGGGCGGCGGGCCTGATTTCATGGGCGCTGGCTGTTATGGCGCATAGCCACATGATGACAGTCCAAAACAAACCGAGCCGGATGATGGTCACTTGTCCGAGCCCTCAATCACCACATTATAACCGCTGACGAGTTCTTGCAGCGCTGCCTGCTTGGCTTGCGCGCTCTGGTCTTCTTGCCAGGCTGCGGTAATCTCTGCTTTGATCGGTTCAAAACTTGCCTCGGCTGCGCTGTCAATGGTTTCGATGCGCACCAGATGTAGTCCGAAGGCAGAACCAACGGGCGGACTCCATTGCCCCGCATCCAGTTTGAAGATGGCGCGCGCAAAATCTGGTCCGAACAGCCGAGTAACTTCGCTTTCCGGCAGCGCGGCATAGCTGCGTTTCTGGATGAACGGATCGCCAAGGCTCTTCCAGCTGGTTCCCGATTGCGCGGCGCGCAGGGTGCTGGCCGCAACCGTCTCTATCGCGCCGCCATGTTTTTCGGGACTGAGATAGATATGGACAAAACTCCGCCGCTCGGGCGCGGCAAATTTGTCGCGATTTTGTTCAAACCACTGCTTTAATTGTGCATCAGCCGGATTGACCGCCTTGCTTTCACCGCTGACCAGAAAGTCCATTTTTTGCGCCAGACGGCGTTGGATGATTGTGTCTTCATCGCCGAGGCCAAGCCGCTCCGCTTCGCGCACCAACACTTGCTGCTGCACAAATTGGTCGATTATCTGCTGTTTATCTTCGCCCGTGGGCAGGCGACCAGCGGTATTGGCCCATAGCGCGCTGAGCCGATCTAGCTCGGCCTCGCTGACGGTGATGGTCCGGCCCTGCTCACCCTGATAGTTTGACCAAGCGTGATTGATTGCAACCAGTGCCAGCCCGATCAGAACGAAATGGTCGATTGGATCTCGAAAAATTTTCACAGACTATCCCGTCAATTAGGCCTTGGTCGGTACATACCAGATGGGTGAAGACCAAGCGCGTTCCTGGATGGTTTTTTGCAGCGCCGGGTTAGGCGGCACATTGGCGCGCAACGCGTCCCATGTGGACCACCGGCACACCGGATTTTCGAGAACCCGGACATAATAAGAAGCGCGCTGCCCTGTTTCATGTTCTGGATCACGCCAAAAGGTTTTGAGTTCCGGTGCGCCTTTGTCGGTCGAGATAGAACAATCCGTCAAATCAACCTTCGCGCCATTTTCGGGACAGCGAGCCGTCGCTGGATCGACCATCCCGCCATCGGAACAGGCAACGTCAAAAACTTTCTCATTGGTCTTGCCGCCATCGGTCCAGACTTTGACAATCTGTACGCGCTGTAACGGCGCGCTCATCGCGTCGCGCATGGCCCAGACGATGAAGCCGGGCGCCTGACCCTGACCGACCAGATCGCCGCCCATGGTCACGCCATTTTTATAAGCTTTGGGCACCATTTCGGGATCATCCAACATGGCTGCGTCAAAACCAAAGCCGCCGAAGAAGCGCAATTTTATCCGTGTACCTGTGGTCGCATAGGTTTCCTTGCGCCGCATCGCGTCAAATATCGCCTCGCGGGTATTTTCTTCCGCCCAGACGGCCGCATAGCCTGATGCGCCCCAGCGAGAGAACCAGCTCGCCGCGCGTGGATCGACCGTTACACCTTCCCAACTTTTCTTGCCGCCCGGTGGGACCGAACCGCGCGCTTCCGGCGTGCCGTCGACAACGCCGATTTTGGACCAGAAGAATTTTTCGTCAAACGAACCACCTGCAACATGCGTATCAGTGGACCCGATCAAACCAAATTTATAAGGGTTGCTGCCGATTTTATCTTCCAGCATGAGGCCGTTGGCATAAGCCTGCCGGACATAGTCGCCGCTGACAGTCTTGGATTTAACCTGCGAGGACAGAAGATACTCGTAAATCCCGAAATCCGCCCACTCATCATTGGGGGATAAGGAGGGGTGGGTTTCGGACGTACCTTTGACCTGCGTGATCTCGACAATCGGTTCGTTCCGGATGCGTTGGTCAGCATAGGCCTTGGTTAGCGGCTGGCCGTTATAGGTTTCCAGTTTAAACATCTCGCCGTCGGACACGTTGCTATTATGCGGGATCGAAAGCCCGTCATTTCCGGCCGCGCGCTGCTCATCCATCCAGTCCCACAAATCTTCGGGATTGGTTGAATCGAGCGTGCCGAAGGGCATGTCAGGGGCAGAGCCCCGGAATACCACATTTCGGTGGAGGTTGCCGCCAGCAAAGCCGCCATCTTCGCCCTGCGTCACCCGCGTCGCGGTATATTCATAGGCGGAGAAAGTGGTAAATTTGCCAGGTTTATAATATTTGTCGGCCGCATCGATGGTCGCTTTCCAGACGTCACCGACGATTTTAGGATCATAGACACCATCCATCTTGCGACCGTCGCGCACCGCGCCGCCGATTAGCTGGAATGCAGCGATGATCTTATCCGGATCAGTGCTGAACATATCCTTGGCCATCTCGAGCTTGGAAATTTCAGTGCCCTCGGTATCCATCGCGGGCAGGTGGCCTAGATAGGCAGCATGATCGGTGACGGCCATAAAGTCGAGAGCCGGGCCTTCGAGTTTCAGGTCATAGCCGGAGGGATGGGTAATGCCTTCGCCCATGCCGAATTTATAAGCGTCTTCGGGGGTTGTACGGACATTGAATATGTAAGCATCAAAGCTGTTCCGAGTGTGGATATGGAGGTCACCAAAATAAACATTGCGATCTGGATTAGGCTGCTCTGCCGTTTCGCCCGGGGCCAACGCATTTTCTTGGTCGGCCGTGCCATCGTCGCCGGAACATCCGACCATCAACGCGCAAATTGCCGCCAGATTTAAAAAATTGCGCATCATTGCTCTCTCCCGCGTGCCTGTTATCCGGCACTTGTTTTTATCGCCATGTACATCGCTTCGTGATTTAACGCTGCGGCGGTGGCCGGCACTTCTTCTCTAGCATCACGGCGTGTTCTGGTCCGCCAGTGGATGTTTTTTACACTGATTTAATGGCCCAGTTAAATCGCTTATGCAAGGGCAGGTGCAGAAAATCCATTTGCGTGACGTCTATATAGAGCGGAAATTCCCAATGCTTATAAGTTGTTAAGCGACATTTCGACGGTGTGCATTTGCGGCCGCTTCACCGATCGACACTCGCCAGATGGTATGCTGGGCGCATCAAATATACCACAAATTGTGCTCTGGCCCGGATTTTCGCCTGAAATCTGGCCTTTTGTAATGTATCATTTTTGCCACTGCTCGCTTTTTTCTGTACTGCAATGCGGATATCAGCTTGATTTAACGGTACCATTAAACGACCTGTGTTGTTGAAACCGGCGCTATAAGATCATTTCCCTTCCCCAGAATACAGGGACAAATGGCAAGCGGCGGTGAGTTCAACGGGAGAGAATAGTTATGAAAAGTTTGAATCGCGTCCTCATGGCAGCATTGTGCACCAGCGCAATGACAGCCCCAGCCTATGCACAAGATGCCGGTGCCGAAGAAGTTGATGATAATGTCATCATCGTGACCGCCACCCGCCGTGCGCAAGATGTTCAAGATATTCCACTCGCTGTGACGGCAATTAGCCCGGTCCAGCTGGAGCAACAGGGTGTCGTCAACGTCCAGAACATTGGCAGTGTTTCACCTAGTTTCGCAGTTTCAAACGCGCAGATCGCATCCGGTTCGGTTGTTTTGCGTATTCGCGGTGTTGGTACGACATCCAATAATATTGGTTTTGAGTCCGCTGTCGGTATCTTCGTAGATGGCGTGTATCAGTCCCGTCCGGGCGTTGCGCTTTCAGAATTCGTAGATGTAGAACGTGTTGAAGTTCTGCGTGGACCACAGGGCACTTTGTTTGGACGTAATACATCAGCTGGTGCTTTGAATATCACCAACAAACGTCCTGATGTCTCGGAATTCTCTGGTTTCGCAAATGCGAGCTATGGCAATTATGATCTGGTCAGCGTCCAAGGTGCCGTTAACGCTCCCATTATCGAAGACACGCTCGCGGTTCGTTTGACCGGTGCTTATCGTCAACGCGATGGCTATATTGACGTTGTAGATGGCGCAGGCAACCAGATTGGCGATACCAATGATATCGATCAATATCTTGTCCGTGGCCAAATTGGCTATGAAGGCGACAGCGGCCTCACGGTTCGTTTGATCGGTGATTATTCCAAGAGTACGTCGAGCTGTTGTGGTGCGGTCGAGCTTTTGGCTTCGCCATTGGCAATTGGCGGCATGGGTGCTCCCAACGTCGCGACAACACCATTTGATCAGACGGCTGCTGAGCAGGCGCTGGATGACCGGATTTCAACTCAAAGCTTCACTCCGGAAGCGGATGTTGACCAATGGGGCGTAAGCGCTGAAATCGAATTCCCGCTCGGTGACAATGCAGATGTGATCTACATTGGCTCTTATCGTGATTTCGAATCTGTCGAATCCTATGATTCTGACTTCTCAGCTTTGAGCGTATTTGATGTTGATCGTTTGAACACAGAAATCACCACGATGACGCACGAACTGCGCTTCCAGGGTGAATTGTTCGACGGTAAATTGAGCTGGTTAGTCGGTGCTTATTATTCTGACGAAGAAATTCGCCAGCAAACCGATTTCTCGCTGGGCGCTGATTATGACTCCCTTGTCGGTGCAATTTTTGGTGGCGCAGCAGGACCTGCACCGCTGACTTTGTTCTCTGGGGTTAGCCCAGCAACGGTGACAGCAACCAATGCTTATGCGCAGGACAGCGAGAGCTTTTCGTTCTTTACGCATAATACGTTGGAAATCACAGACAGCTTGGACGTCACTGTTGGTCTGCGTTATTCTGATGAAAGCAAGACCGGTAGTTTCAGTCAGCCTGCATCCAATAATGGTGTTTGCCCAGCGATTGTGAGCAATCTTGGCGGTGTAACGCCTGCAGGTGCGGCGCCGATCCCAGCTGCTTCACCAGCGACTGCCGCATTGCGCGGTGGTTTGTTTGGACTGGGCTGCTTTGCCTTTGTTGCTCCAGCCGATCTGGCCGGATCAGCAACAGCACCAGGCAATGGTCTGCCGTTGCCGCGCACCTATTCGGAAGATTTCAGCGACAGCGAGCTGATCTACACGATCAAGGCTTCCTACGAATTTGCTGATCCGATCAACATTTATGCCAGCTTTACGCATGGCTATAAATCTGGTGGCTTCAACCTTGATTCTACGGCAGCGGTGAACGGTGCAGACCCAAGCTTTCTGTCTGAAGAAGTTGATGCCTATGAAATTGGTTTGAAAGGTAAGTTCCTTGATAATGCTGTGACGTTGAACGTTGCGGCTTTCTATCAGGAATTCTCGAACTTCCAGGTGCTTGAATTTACAGGTGCTCAGTTCCAGACTTTCAACGTACCAAAAGCAGAAACGCAAGGTGTTGAAATCGAAGCTGTGATCCGGCCTGACGATAATTTCACCGTCAACGCTGGTCTCACTTATACAGACGCCAACTATCCGAGTGATTGTGCTGGCACGCAAACGTCAAACAATGTTCTTTCGCTGTGCGGAAACTCATTGACCAACGCGCCTCAGATTGTTGCCATTACCGGCGCAACCTACGAGCGTGATCTTGGTGATAATCTGGATTTCTTCCTGAACGGTTCGGTCCGTTTCGAAAGCGATCGTCGGACGTCAACACAAGCGTTTGATCCAGCGGATCTGAGCACACGGACACCGGTTCCATTTGATGTTCAAGATGGCAATGTCAAAATCAACCTGCGCGCCGGTATCGGTAGCCAGGATGACACATGGGGCATCGAAGCCTGGGTTCAGAACCTGACCAACGAAACAACGCGCGGTGTTACCTTTAACACTGTGCTGCGTGGCGGTTCACGCTCTGCTTTCCCGCAAGAGCCACGGACATTTGGTTTGACCCTTCGCGGCGCATTCTAAAACAAGACAAGGTTTGGGGGCATTTCGTCACCACCAAGGAGGGGCCGGTTTTTCCGGCCCCTTTTTTGTTGCCCCTGATCAATGCCGGTTGCACGCACGCATGATCGGTGCAAAAGTCAGGCGATGAACAGCTATAGTTTTCAATCCGTACCGGTCCTTCATTTTGGCGAGGGTTGCCTTGCGATGCTGGCCGATCAAATTGCCGCCTTGGGCGCATCCCGGCCGCTGATCGTCACCGACAAAGGCATTATCGGCGCTGGCCTGATCGCCCCGGTGGAGCAAACTCTATCCGATGCCGGACTGACCGCGCAAATATATGATGCGGTCATTGCCGATCCGCCCGAAGCGGTCGTGCAGCAAGCCATTGATATGGCGAAGGCGGCGAAGGTCGATATCGTCATTGGCCTAGGTGGTGGCAGTTCGCTTGATACGGCCAAAGTTGTGGCGGCGCTGGCGATAGATGACGCGCAAGCGCTTTCCGAAATCTATGGTGTGGGTCAATTGGCCCGCAAAGGTCTGCCGACCATCCTGATCCCAACAACATCGGGCACGGGTTCCGAAGTCACCGCTATCTCCATTCTGACCACAGGCGAGACGACCAAGGCGGGTATTGTTTCGCCGCATCTCTTTGCCGACGCCGCGATCCTCGACCCCTCGTTGACGCTGGGATTGCCCGCCGATGTGACAGCAGCCACGGGTATCGACGCGATGGTCCATGCGATCGAGGCTTATACCGGCCGTAGTGCTAAAAATCCGGTGTCGGATATGCTGGCGATCGAGGCGCTGAAATTACTGACTGGGCATATTGAGACGGCCTGTTCTGACGGCACCAATATGGTGGCACGAGAAGCGATGCTGCGCGGTTCCATGCTGGCGGGGCAGGCGTTTGCCAATTCCCCCGTGGGCGCTATCCATGCGCTGGCCTATCCGCTGGGCGGGATTTATCATATCCCGCACGGCCTCTCCAATGCGCTGGTTATGCCGCACATCATGCAGTTTAATCTCGATGCCGCTGCGCCACTTTACGCGGAACTGGCCGATGCGCTGAATGTACCAAAAACCGGCCCGAATAGTGCCGAGGCGCGAGCACAGGAATTGATCGACTATCTCGAAGCGCTCGCCGTGAAGGTCAATGCCCCCCGCCGCTTGCGGGATGTCGGGATTGGCGAAGATGCTGTGGATGAACTGGCAGAGGCAGCGATGTTGCAGACAAGGCTGCTGGTCAATAATCCCAAAGAGCTGGACCTAGCCGACGCCAAACGGATCTATGCTGATGCCTGGTAAAGAGCGGACTGTGCCGCCGGTCTGGGATGATTACCGTGACGGCTCATCGATCACTACCCGCTGGAATGACAATGATCCCTATGGCCACGTCAATAATGCGATCTATTATTTCTGGTTTGATAGCGCGGTAAACCGCTATCTGATCGAACAAGGCGCGCTCGACATTGGCAAGAGCGATGTCATTGGTCTCGTCGTGCAGACGTCCTGTGAATATTTTGCCCCCATATCATTTCCCGATTTGGTTGAAGCACGCATCCGTGTTGAGAAGCTCGGCCGAACCAGTGTTACTTATGGCGTAGGCCTGTTTCGCGGTGATGAAAAAACCGCATCAGCAGCAGGCAGCTTTACTCATGTTTATGTAGATCGGGAGAGCCGGCGACCAACCCCGCTGTCCCCGCCCTTGCGTTCTGCGCTGGAATTGATAACCTTTTAACTGATCAGTTAAAGGACCCAGACCATGCGTCACGCCGAGGACACCGAAGAACGCCAACAATTTCGGGAAATGACCCGGCGTTTTACCGAAACGGAATTACTGCCCTTTGCAAATGACTGGGATGAAGCGGGCGAAATCCCATGGGAAATCCATGAAAAAGTCGGGGCGCTGGGCGCATGGGGTTTTGGTGTAGCAGAGCAATATGGCGGTCTTGGCTTTGACGATATGTATATGCGCTGCATTTGGGGTGAAGAAGCCGCGCGAGCGCATAATGGTGGCACATTGGCGGCGCTGGGCGGGCGCAGTATTTCAATTGGCCCAATCGAAAAATTCGCGTCTCAGGATATCAAAGACCGCATTCTCAAAGATATTGTCGAAGGGCGCACAGGCTCGAGTCTGGGCGTAACAGAACCAGGCGGCGGCTCCGATGTTGCCAATATGAAAACGACCGCGCGGCAAGATGGCAATCACTGGATCATCAATGGGTCCAAGACCTTTATCACGGGCGGCATGACATCAGACTATTTCGTTGTCGGCGCGCGCACCGGTGGAGAGGGGCTCAACGGCATTTCTCTCTTCTTGGTCGAGAAGGATATGGAAGGCTTTTCACGCACCGCGCTCGACAAGAAAATGGGTTGGTGGGCATCGGATCAGGCAACGCTCTATTTCGATGATGTCCGTGTTCCCGCCGGCAATATGCTCGGCGACGAGGGGCGCGGCTTCATTCAGATCATGCATAATTTCAACTATGAACGGCTCGGCATGGTCGCGCAGTGTCTGGGTATGATGCGGGTGTTGCTGGAGGAATCCATCGCCTATGCCCAGCAGCGCGAAACCTTTGGTAAGCCACTCAGCCAGCATCAGGTTATCCGCCATAAAATCGCCGAAATATCGGCCCGTGTGGATGCTACCGAAGCCTGGGTAAACCAGATTTGCTTTTTGACGGAAAACGGCCAGATGCCGGTTGATCAAATTTGCAAAGCGAAGTTTTTCAGCACCAAAAATCTTGAATATTGTGCGAGTGAAGCCATGCAAATCTGGGGTGGGGCAGCCTATTTGCGCGGGAATGTCGTCGAACGCTTTTATCGCGAGGTTAAAGTGATGGCGATTGGCGGCGGTTCTGAGGAAATCATGCGCGATCTCGCTGTGCGGCAAATGGGGCTTTAACACGGCTAGACTTTTTTACTCCTCGGCCCGATAGCATTTTAATGTCTGTCGGTCCCGATTCCCAAACACAAGGTGCGCCATTATTACCGATTGGATCGGTGATGACGGGTCTTGCCTTTTTCTGTTTGATGGACGTGACGATGAAGAGCCTCAGCATCTCGCTGGGTGCTTATAATGCGATATTCTGGCGGGTGATGCTCGCACTCTTTTTGGTGAGCGTGCTCTACTTCGCACGTCGCCCAAAAATGCCTGCTGGTCCGACGCTAAAAATCCATTTGCAGCGTGGGATCATTACCGTCTTCATGGCTTTTCTGTTTTTCTGGGCACTGGTGCGCGTGCCGATTGCCGAAGCTGTGGCGCTCTCCTTTATTGCACCAATTATCGCTCTCTATCTGGCGGCGGTGTTTCTGGGAGAGACTATCCACCGTAACGCGATTATTGCATCGATCCTTGGTCTTGCGGGAGTGGTGGTGATTGGCTGGGGCAAGATGAGCGGAGACTATACCAATGATGAGTTGCTGGGCTTCGGAGCGGTTCTTTTGTCAGCGCTCCTCTATGCCGCCAATCTGGTTATTCAGCGCAGTCAGGCCCTTCTTGCTGACCCTATAGAAATTAGCTTTTTTCAAAATCTCGTTGTTGGGGTCAGCTATGCGCTGGTGGCGCCGTTTCTGGCCGTTGTTCCTGACATTCAATATGCACCGGAATTTTTGGCAGCTGCTCTATTGTCCATTATCTCGGCGCTGTTCATCGCTTGGGGCTATGCCCGGGCGCAGGCACAGGTCCTGATCAATCTGGAATATAGCGCTTTTATCTGGGCCGCGATTTTCGGTTGGGTGTTCTTTTCCGAACCCGTTACCTTGCCGACAATATTTGGCACAGTGCTGATCGTTGCTGGTTGTATATTGGCTACCCGTCGCGGCCGGCCCGTAGCTCATATCGAAACCACCGCAATTTGATATGGCACTCAGGATTAAAAACCGCGATGCGCGCCGCTTGTGGTTGGACCGGCAAGGTCTGGCCTCTGCGCCGACCGGTCCGCTTGATCTGTTACAGATCATCAAGGATTTGGGCTTTGTCCAGCTCGATACCATCCGCAATGTCACCCGTGCGCATCATCATATCCTGTGGAGCCGCAACCAAAATTACCGCGAGCCGATGCTCGATCATTTGCTGTCAAACGAACGATCGGTATTTGAGCATTTTACCCATGATGCATCGGTGTTGCCGATGGAGTTTTATCCCCTTTGGCGACGTCAGTTCCAGCGATTAGGGGAGCGGGCATCCAAACATCAAGCCATGGACGATAAAGGCGTTGCCGCGATTAAGGCCCGTATTGCACAGGAGGGGCCCTTATCAACCCATGCATTTGATACAAAAATTGAAGGCAAGAAGGAAATGTGGGCGCGACCCCCGCATAAGCGGGCCTTGGATCAACTCTGGTACGCTGGAGAGCTTGCCACCGCGCATCGCGAGAAATTTATCAAATATTATGACCTGGCCGAGCGGGTGGTGCCTGCTGCTCATAGAGAGGTCGAACATAGCGACGAGCATCAAATGGACTGGCTGTGCAAAGCGGCACTCGACCGGCTGGGTTTTGGGACATTGGGCGAGATTCAAAGATTCTGGGCGGCACTTGATGCGCGGGAAGTCAAATCATGGGCGGACAAGGCTGCAGATCATTGCGTGCCTGTTGAACTGGAAACGGTGAACGGTGACTGGGTCAGCATGGTCGCCTCTCCGGATATCGAAATGCTGCTCGCAGAGACCAGCGCGCCAACATCGCGGCTGCGGATATTGAACCCATTTGATCCGGCGGTGCGAGATCGCACGCGGCTCGCGCGGCTGTTCGGATTTGATTATCGCATCGAGATTTTTGTACCAGCAGCGAAGCGGCGCTGGGGTTACTATGTTTATCCACTGTTGGAACGAGACAAATTTATCGGCCGTATTGAATTGAAGGCAGACCGTAATGCAGGGGTATTGAAGGTCATTCAGATCTGGCCCGAGCAAGGGATAAAATGGACGAGCCGCCGCGCAGACAAACTCGACGCAGAATTGGGACGGTTAGCGCGATTGATCGGCGCTGAGTCTATCGAATGGCAGTGCGCCCGAAAAGGCGACTAGGTTAGCGTTTTACTTGACTATGCCGTTAAAGCGCAACTCGCCTGATGCGTTGGCGGCAATAGCTTTGTCGAACGTCCACCGGATATGAGTGACATCGCTCGGTAGTGCTGCTCGAATCATACTCGTGTTCGCGGTTTCTGCACTTTCCTCAGTGACGTCGGTAACAGTTAGTTCCGTCAATTTACCAAAATTCTTGCCGCCATCAACGGACAACAAAGCCCAATCTTCAGCCACGCCCGTAAAGGTGACGGCTGCATGAACGGGATTGTTGACGACAAAACCTGTGACAGCCGTACCGCCTGTATTGTGGTATGTGTTCACGAAAACTAGCCTGTCTCCAGGGATAACCTTTACGTCGTTAGGATCATATAGTTTCTTCGTCACTGTGCCGGCGGGACTTGATTCTGATCGTTCGACCAGAACTTTGCTTTTAATTTTTACATTAGCTCGAGCGTCTGGAGCCGCCTGAATAGCGACCTGTAACGGCGCGGCGTGCGCCGCTTGTGCCGCAGCCATACCCGTCGTCAATATGCCAATGACCAAGGCGGTTTCGATCAATATGGTCCGTTTACTCGACATTATTTGCATTCCCACTTTTCTCGGCTCGATACGCAGAGCCGTTGATACCAACCTGCAAAATATGTACGAACTTAGTTAACGAGTAGTTAAAATTAGCGGTTATGTGATGCCTGTTTTATGCCGCGTGTTCAGTTCGAACGAACATTTTTCGGCAGCCCATTGGGCAGATTATCCGGTTAATTGATGAACTTGGCTGAAACTTGGGCTATTTTATTGGCTTCCTTCAGAGCCACCGGCTAAAGAACCAACTATGGGCCTGACCGCATATCGTTGCCGCTTTTTCACCTTGCTGGTTGGAATTGTCCTTTCGGCTTTGACTCTGATTGTACCGTCATCAGCTATTGCACAAAACGCAGAAATTGGCCGTGCGATTGACGAGAAAAGCGCTGATGCCCTTAGCAACTTGGAGCCCCTCGATCCCGATAAGCCTCTAACCGATTTCCCTGATTTTGGTGTGGATTGGCCAGATCTTGATGAGCCTATATCCGGCACCTCAGAACAACAGGACCCGGTCGAGGATACTGCTCGTGAATTGGAAATGGATCGCCGCCTTGCTGAAGAAGAGGCAATCGGACAAGAAATTGTTGAGATTGAAGGCGAGAATGCTGGAGGCGAAGTCGAGGAAGGTCTCGACGTTGGCGGCACGGCAAACTTCCAGCCAGCTGACGCTCTAGCGGAGCGTGACTACGAGTTTTACTTCACGGGCCTGCCCGCGGAATTGGACCCGATATTTAACGAGCGATTCAAGGCCCTGTCTGCTTTGGAACAATATAAGGGCGAAGAAGCCAATTTTGCTCAGATTAAGCGGCGCGCGGAAACGGATCGCGAGCTGGTCGAACGTCTGCTGCGTATAGAAGGATATTATGACGCGATTGTTCGCAATCGTTTTGCAGCCGGCAAAGGCAAGGCTGTTGCCGTTACTGTGGCGGTCATTGCTGGCCCACGATATAAATTGGACGAAATCAATTTGGTTGGCGTTGAGCAAGCGGAAAGCGATAATCCGCAGCAATTTCGTAACGCTTTTGGCCTGCAAAGCGGTGATATTGTTAACAGCGACGCAATTGTTGAGGCACGCGCGAAACTAGATCGGGACATGGCGGAAAATGGATATGCCTTTGCCGAGACGGAGGAGCCTGAACTGGTCATTGACCATGCCGACCGTGCGGGGGACCTAGCGATTGTCGTCACGCCGAAAGGGAAATATGTTTTCGGCTCAATCTTGATGCAGAATAGCGCGCTTTTTGGACAAGACCATGCTGAACTAATAGCGCGTTTTGACCAAGGTGATGTTTACAAGCAATCTGACGTTGAGGATTTTCGCCGGGCCTTAATCGCGACTGGGTTGGTGTCCACGGTAACCTTGGAGCCGGTCGTTTCCGAAACGGACCCGGGTGCGGTTGATATTGCTGCGAATGTGACGCCTGCCCCTCTGCGAACCATTTCAGGCGCTTTAGGCTATGGAACGGGAGAAGGGTTGAGGTCAGAAGTTAGCTGGGAACATCGCAACTTCTTTCCGCCAGAGGGATTGATTCGCCTCACTGGGGTTTTGGCGACCCAAGAACAATCCGGTAGCATAACCTATCGTCGCAATAATTACCGTCGGCGGGACAATGTTCTGAACGGCCGGGTAGCGCTGAGTAACATCGATAACTCGGCGTTCGAAGCGCGGACATTTACCGTTTCCGCAAATCTTGAGCGACAAAGCAATCTGATTTTTCAAAAGAAATGGAACTGGTCAGCCGGGATAGAGCTGCTCGCGTCACAGGAGCGTGATATCAATGGTGATAATCAGACAACATCGCGAGAGACCTTCTTTATCGGGGCATTGCCAGCGACCTTAGCCTATGATGGCAGCGATGATTTGTTGGATCCCACTAACGGCTTTCGCCTCAGTGCCAGATTATCGCCCGAAGCATCACTGCAATCGGGCAGCTTTTTCTACGCCCGCAGTCAGATTGATGGCAGTGCCTATTACCCGGTGTCAGAAAAAATCATTCTTGCCGGGCGGGCCAGATTCGGATCGATTGTCGGAGCGGGCAGCAACCGGATAGCCCCGTCGCGACGGCTTTATTCCGGCGGCGGCGGTTCGGTGCGTGGCTTTGGTTTTCAACGGATCGGGCCGCGCGATGTGAATAACGATCCCGCGGGGGGGCGCTCCCTTGTAGAATTCTCGCTAGAGGCGCGCGTTCGGCTGGACTTGTTTGGCGGCAATTTCGGTGTCGTGCCGTTTCTTGATGCTGGTAATGTCTATACAGAGTCTTTGCCTGATTTTTCGGGCTTGCGTTTCGGTACCGGATTGGGTTTGCGCTATTATAGTGATTTTGGCCCCATTCGGGTGGACGTTGGTACACCGATTAATCCGCAGGAAGGGGATTCCCGGATTGCCGTCTATGTATCGCTAGGGCAGGCATTTTGATGGACAATGAAGCCACTGTCACTGGCACCGAACCGGCCAAGCCTGCCCGCAAGATCCGCCGCGCTGTTCTTGGCCTCTTGGCAACAATTCTCTTCGGGCTCATTATTGGATTGACTGGTGCGGCCTATTGGCTGGACAGCGATAGCGGACATGGCTTCATCATCGACAAAGTCGAGGCCCTTGAGCCTGCAGACGGCTTGCGGATCGCCATCGGGGGGATTGAAGGCTCGATTTATGGTGAGATGCAGATTGTCGATCTGGAGCTGGCTGACCCGAAAGGTGTGTTTTTCCGGGCTGGCCAAGTTGCGGTCGATTGGAACCCTTTGGCGTGGGTTTTTAATGAACTCAATATCTCCGATGCGGTAATCGCCAAAGCACGGTTGGACCGTTTGCCAGAGTTTATTGATACGCAGGAAGACGGGCCGTTGTTACCGGATTTTGACATTTATCTGGGCGCGTTCCGGGCTGACAATCTGGCGTTGGGCAAGGCCATTACTGGTGAGGAACAGCGTGCGGATTTAGAGGGCGCCGTTGATATTCGCTCCGGCCGCGCCATGGTGTCTCTCGATGCCGCGACAACGCGCAGCGGTGACAAGATAAACCTGACGCTCAATGCCGAACCAGAGCGTGAAAAGCTCGACCTAAATACGGAAATCACCGCTCCAGCAGGCGGCGCCATTGCAGGCTATCTGGGCTTGCAGCAGGATTATGCGATGACAGTTGTCGGTGAAGGCAACTGGACCAAATGGGATGGTGAGCTATTGGTGACCAGCCGTGACCAACAGTTGGCCGAAATGACTCTCGAAGCCCGAGAAGGCCTGTTCGGTTATGATGGTCGCATAGCACAGTCCTTGCTGCCGTCGGGAATAGGGCAGCGGCTGATGGCACCGCAACTGAATGTTAACGGCAATGCATCGATCGCAGACCGACTGTTGAAGATAGACATGGCGGCGCGATCTAATGCAGCAGTTTTGACCGCCGAGGGCGGTGTTGATCTGGCGCGCAATGCATTGGACGCGCTGCGGCTCGAATTGGATGTCCGCAAACCGGATGCATTGGTTGCCAATATGAAAGCGCAGGATTTGGAGCTGAAGATATTACTGAACGGCAAGTTTTCCGAACTGCGCTACCAATATTTGCTCACAGCGCCACAACTGGCCTTCGGCAAGACACTCCTCAGCAACGTGAAAGCCTCTGGTGAAGGAAGGCGCGATTCTAGCGGTTTTGATATTCCGGTGGAATTGGCGGTCGGGTCGGTCATCGGTAATGGCGACCTCATGAAGCAGCTCTTGTCCGGCTTTAACGGCAAAGCAATTTTGCGGCTGGAGCAAGGGCGGTTATTTGCTGACAACGCGGTTATGACGACGGATACGGTTAGAGCGAGGGCGGATATCGATGCACGGTTGGCGACGGGTGAATATCAGATTGATATAAACGCCCAGGCACCAAGCCTAGCTTTACAAGGTGTAGGCATAGCGGACATCATAGCAACAATAGAGCTTGGACCGGGAGCAAGCGGTCTGGCGCTGAACGGCGATATCACAGCCAATTTACGGCGGTTTGATAACGCTTTTCTTCGGGAGCTGGGTGGCGGTATGCCGGTGGTTAAGACCGGGTTGTTGCTCGGGAATGATGGGAAATTACGTTTTCCAAATTTGAGTATCCGAGCGCCAAAGCTCAGCTTTACGGGCGATGGAGTGCAGCAAAATGCAACGATATTTGAATTTACCGGCAGCGGGGAGCATGATCAATATGGGCCTTTTGATCTCTCGCTGAACGGCCCATTGGCGCAACCGCAAGTTGCTGTCTTACTGGAAAGCCCGCTGCCTGCCGCTGGGCTGTCCGGGGTGCAGCTCAACCTTGACCCGGCTGACAATGGCTTCACGTTCACCGCCGCCGGTGGTTCAACGTTGGGGCCGTTTAGCGGCAATGGCGCAATTGTAGCCGTGCCGGGACAAGAGACACTTGTCCGGGTCGAGCGGCTAGTTGTATCCGATACGCTCGCGACCGGTACCATTCGGCCCACCAATTTAGGGCTCGCCGGCAATCTGGCGATTAGCGGCGGCGGAGTGATCGGCAATGTCCTGTTTGAACCTGGCGCCAATCGCCAACTCATCCAGGCGAAACTAACCGCCAAAAACGCGCGGTTTGATGGAAATCCACCGATTTTTATCCGCACCGGCGCGCTGGATGCTGATGTCGTCTTGGTCGAAGGTCAGTCTAACATTACCGCAACAATCCGTGCGCAAGGGATCAGCCGGGGTGAGTTGATGATTGGCAGGATAGCTGGCAATGCTAAGCTGACTGATGGCACAGGGAATGCGACATTCTCTATCGCGGGCACACGCGGCAGTACGTTTAATTTTCAGGCAAAGGCGGACATTGCTCCAGACCGTTATGTAATGACAGGCAGTGGGCTGTTTGAAGGCCGCAATATTCGACTGGATCAACCTCTGGAATTCCGCCGAACAAGCAATGGTTGGTCGGTTCCATCGACGACATTAAGCTATGGTCGCGGCTCTGCGCGCTTTTCGGGTCAGTGGGGCAGCGGGACGTCCCGGCTCCAGTTAAATTTGTCGAAAATGCCTCTGACATTGGCGGATATCGCGGCCGATGGTCTTGGGCTTGGCGGTCAGATAAATGGTACGGTAAACCTTACTCAAACGGGCTCGCAAATGCCGGTTGGCGAAGCGAAACTGAACATCAAGGGCTTAACCCGCTCCGGACTTATCTTGACCTCTACGCCGGTTGATCTGGGCCTTAATATTGCCGTGTCGAACCGCAATGCTGCCGCCCGCGGAATTATTCAATCGCAAGCAAAGACAATTGGTCGCTTTCAGGGGCGAGTCACAGGTTTTGGCGGCGGCAACTGGCAGGATGAGTTGCTGCGCAGCCCTTTATTTGCACAAGCCCGCTTCAATGGTGCCGCCGATGCTTTGTGGCGGTTGACAGGCGTTGAGACATTCGACCTGACAGGGCCTTTGGCTGTCAATGCTGATGTTAGGGGCACGCTCGCCAACCCGAGTATTAGTGGGCAAATGCGGACAAGTAGTGCACAGCTGGAGAGCGCGTTAACCGGAACAGTTATCTCCAATATAAAGGCGCAGGGTCAATTTGACGGCTCCCGCCTGATACTATCCAATATTACCGGATCGACGAGAGGCGGCGGCTCGGTGAGCGGAAATGGCGACTTCAACTTTGCAGTCGCTCCAGATGAAGGGATCGGCATCAAGCTTGATCTGAACGCCAAAAACGCGCGGTTAATCGCACGGGATGATTTTGCCGCCACAGTAACGGGCCCGATTCAAATTCGCAGTTCTACCGAAGGTGGTCTGATATCCGGCGACGTGACCCTGAACCGCAGTTTCTTTCAATTCGGCAATGCCAGTGAGACTGTCGCTCTCCCGAAGATCAAGGTCAGAGAAATTAATCGCCGGGCCGATGAACGGCCGCCGACCGTTCGCAGCCGTCCATGGTGCTTTGCGTTAACTGCTAATGCGCCCAATCGTTTGCAGGTGAAGGGGTTGGGTCTCGACAGCGAATGGCGCGCCAATCTGAAAGTAACAGGGCCCGTCGATAATTTTGCGATGGCTGGTAGCGCTAACCTTATTCGCGGCAATTATACATTTGCCGGTCGCCGTTTCCAGCTGGAACGGGGCAGAATTCGCTTTGTCGGCAATCAGCCGCCGAACCCGGTGCTGGATATCGAGGCGGAAGCGGCCTTAAGCGGCTTAAATGCGACCATCAACGTGACCGGCACTGGCAACAGCCCTGATATTGCCTTTAACAGCGTACCGGCACTGCCGGAAGACGAATTGCTGTCCCGGGTATTATTTGGGGCGTCGATATCTGACCTGTCTGCGCCAGAGGCTGTCCAACTGGCGGCGGCAGTAGCCTCCCTCAATAGTGGCGGCGGGCTTGATCCGATCAACCAGCTTAGAAAGGCGGTGGGGCTGGACCGATTGCGCATTCTCCCGTCTGATGTGGATAGTGGTCAAGGCACATCAATTGCCGCCGGAAAATATATCACGCGCCGGGCCTATGTCGAGCTTATCACCGATGGCAAAGGGTATAGCGCCACAACGCTTGAATTTCAGATCACCCGTTGGTTGTCGATATTATCGAGTATTTCGACATTGGGCCGCCAGAGCGCCAATGTTCAGGTGTCTAAAGATTATTGAGAGAGTATTGAAACGCATGCAAATTGTAAGACAAGTTGGTCCGCTTCGCGACGCTTTACGCGACATTCGGCAAGCGAAATCGAATTTGGGTTTGGTACCGACTATGGGCGCCTTGCACGCAGGCCATATGAAGCTTGTTGAAGCGGCAATGGAGCGCTGTGATGCAGTGGTTGCCTCCATTTTCGTCAACCCGACGCAGTTTGGCGAAGGCGAAGACCTGGATGCCTATCCGCGACAGGAGGCCGCTGATGCAGCGCTTTTGGAAGCGGCGGGTGTTGATTTGATCTGGGCGCCGACGGTCGATCAAGTTTATCCTGATGGTTTTGCGACCAATGTCAGTGTTGGCGGCATTAGCACCGGGCTGTGCGGAGGATCTCGGCCCGGTCACTTTGACGGCGTTGCAACAGTTGTCGCCAAATTGTTCAATCAGATTAGGCCAGATGCCGCCTTTTTCGGAGAGAAAGATTATCAGCAGCTGGCGGTGATAAAGCGGATGGCCAGCGACCTTGATTTCACACATGATATTATCGGCGTTCCCACCGTGCGTGATCCAGATGGCTTGGCATTGTCTTCGCGTAACGCTTATTTGACAGCTGAACAGCGCCGCCAAGCTGTTGCTCTGCCTAACATGATGCAAGACGCAGCAAACGCTATCGTGAAGGGGAGCGATATCGATAGTATTTTGAACGAAGCGCAGGCAAAATTACTCGTGTCGGGCTTTCATAAAATCGATTATTTCGAGCTCAGAAATGCCGAAACCCTTGAGAATATGTCCATTTTTAAGAAACCGGCCCGATTATTGGCTGCAGCCCATATTGGCCGGACCCGATTGATTGATAATATCGCCGTAGCTTAGGTGGTGCGCGGGATACGTTAACCTTGCAAAAACATGTAAAATGTTAGTTTTTCAGTGTTTCTGAAGGCCGTAAGGCAAGTTTCTGCCGCCTCTGTTAACCATTCTTTTAAGAAATTGCTGTGAAAGTCCTTCTGACGCCGAATGTGGCGCAACAGGAACAGGGACTTGAAGACTATGGGCAACAGCATGAAAAGCGCAGCCTTCTTAATAGAAAGCCGGCTCGCAGAAGCGGCACAAGGTAGTAGCAATGCTTACTTTGACCTTGGAGTGATCTACTCGACGGGTTCAGAAGGCGTCGATGTCGATCTGATAGAAGCACATAAATGGTTTAATCTGGCATCACTATCCGGCCACGATGAGAGCAAAGTTTGCCGGGCAGAAATTTCATTGGAAATGACCGCTCGTGAAATTGCTGAAGCACAGCGCGAAGCACGCAGCTGGTTGCAGGAAACATCGCGCCGCGCGGCTTAACTGAGCTTAAAGGTAACGCTCCGCTCACCCTGAGTGCGGGTATGCCACTAACCGGATTTCTTGAACGGACCCATTTCGGCGAGAAATTCAATATCAGCGGCAACCGCTCGTCGCTCGCGATCCAGATAGTCGGCTATGGCTGACCGGAATCCAGGATCCACAATATAATGAGCGGACCAAGTCGGCACAGGTTGGTATCCGCGGGCTAATTTGTGGCTACCTTGTGCCCCGGCTTCCACATATTTGAGGCCGCGCGCAATGGCGGCATCAATCGCTTGATAATAGCAAATCTCGAAATGTAGAAACGGCACATCGCGGCTACAGCCCCAATAGCGGCCATATAATGTCTCTTGCCCGATGACATTAAGCGCTCCGGCGATAGGAATGCCGTCCTGAAGCGCTAATATCAACAGCAGCTTGTCGCCCATTTTCTGGTGCAAAAGATCAAAAGCCGCGCGCGTTAGATAAGGTGTTCCCCATTTGCGGGCGCCAGTGTCCTGATAAAACTCCCAAAAATAATCCCAATATTCCTCTGTGATATCACTGCCAGAAACATGGATGATTTCGGCCGCTTCCTGTGCCTTGCGGCGTTCCTTTTTAATCGCTTTGCGTTTCCTGGACGATAGGGCGGCGAGAAAAGCGTCAAACTCGGCATAGCCATCATTGCGCCAGTGAAACTGGCTGTCCGAGCGGATCATCCATCCCGCTTCGCGAAAAAAACTGAGCTGATTTTCAGCGACAAAGGTTGCGTGAACCGATGATATGCCGTTCTTGGCGGCCAGTTGTTCGGCAGCGCGCAACAGCGGTACAGCCATGGCTTCATCGCGCAGCAGCAGACGCGGCCCCGGCACTGGGGAGAATGGGGAAGCAATCTGAATCTTTGGATAATATTGCCCACCAGCATTTTCAAAGGCATGGGCCCATTGCTGATCGAAAATATACTCACCCTGGCTGTGAGATTTGAGATAGCTGGGCAAGCAGGCCGCGATTTTTCCGGCTTCATCCTCGATGATGATCGGCAAGGATTTCCATCCGGTCCCGGGTCCTACGCTACCCGATTCTTCCATCGCAGAGAGAAAAGCGTGCGATATGAAAGGGTTCACCGTACCCGCGCACGCATCCCAATCGACGGCAGGTAAGCTCGCAACATCGTCAGCTACTCGGGCTATAATACCGGCTGGATTGTCAGATGATGATGGGGAAGAATCAGACATGTGTTTTGATATTATCAGGCCTGTGGCATCTCATAAACTGGTTCATCGGCGTGAATAGCTGCAATTTTTTCCTGACGAGCGGTGCGGACAGTCCATGTAACTACTGGCACGCCCCTTGCGCGATTTGACGCGGCAAATGTGGAAGGAAAATCGCGGACATCATAGGCCAGAAAATCGGGCTTGGCCGTCCACAGACTTTGATGTCGCGTGATCCGCCCTTTGAGGTTTTTGCTGCCCTCTTCGGTCACCACCAATCCGCGAACGACATGGGCTGCATTTTTGCGGAACCAGGCCGAGACTAAAGGATTGAAGGACATGATTGCCGCTTTGCCGGTATAGCCCTCAAGCGCGCGACGTACAGACAGACATAGCGGTCCGACCCGCATATTGTCGGACTTAATCTCGATCAATATGGGCACTCGCCCGGCAACTTGTGCCAATGTTGCGCGCAGCCGCGGGATTTTTCCGTGGCCGTCTTTGAGGTCTATCTGGTCAATGTCGCTCGCTCGCAAACTGCCGATTTTTCCATGCTGTGTCGTTAAACGATCCAGCTCATAATCATGAAAAACAAAGGCGGTGCCATCTTCGGCCGCCTGCACATCACATTCGATGCCATGTCCCAGTTTTATTGCACCATCAAAAGCGGCAGGGCTGTTTTCTAAGACACCCTTTCCGTGCAGTCCGCGATGGGCGTAAGGCTGGCCCTTTAGAAACGCGACGCGCGCCGGTTCTGGCGCAGGTGCTAGTAGCGCATCAAGCGGGCTTGATAGCGACAATAGCGTCCACCTCGACCGCGACGCCAAGTGGTAGTGACGCGACGCCAACCGCAGCACGGGCATGTTGTCCGACAGCGCCGAAAATAACTTCCATCATATCCGAGCAGCCATTGGCGACTTTCGGGTGGTCGGTATAATCAGCCGTGCTGTTCACAAAGACGCCCAGTTTAACGATCCGGTCGACCCGATCGAGCGAACCTACTGCCAGCTTTATCTGCGCCGCAATCATCAAGGCACACGCTTTTGCTGCTTGTTGCCCTTCTTCCAAGGTCATACCATCGCCCAACCGGCCGGTAATAAGCTTTCCATCGGCCATTGAGACCTGTCCGCTGATGTGAAGCAGGCCGTTTATTTCGACCGCGGGTACATAAGATGCGACCGGCGCAGCGGCTTTGGGAAGCTCGATGCCTTTGGCGTTCAGTGCTTTTTCGATATTATCTGTCATAGTCTTGAACCAATCATGTCTTGGCAAACTGGTCAAGCTCTTCTGGCGGCAAATCGATTGCTGGTGCCGCTTTTCCCGATTCAAATTTATCGTTGATCCAGCTCAGCGCATCGGACCATAAGTCAATCCGATCATGGGCCGCGGGATTGGTCTTGATATGCTTTGCGAGTATCGGTTCCCCGACCATATGCAAGCGCCAGACATCCGGGGCATGTTTCGCGACACTGCCGTGCTGGTATCCCAGATCATCGACGAAGACGGTGACGCTGGGGTTATGATCGGCAACGATTTTCGCCAGTGGTTCGCCTTTACCGCCCTGATTACAATAGACCGGAAAATCAATTCCTACGGCGCGCAATTGCTCCGCGCGCGCCTCGCGGCGGTCGTCCAGCAAATTAGTGAGGATCACGACATCGGCTGTTTCTGCCAATTTGTTGATAGCACCCACAGCACCGTCAATTGCCCCTTGCCGGTGCATTTCACCATTGAAAAACTCTTTTAGCATCGGCCAGACATCTTCGCGGGGTACCAATGTACCATCATGCTTGTGGCGCAGCGCATCGACAAAATCGCCAGATTCCAAGTCGAAATGAATATGCTTTTCCGTGTCCAGCCATTCGCGGAATGGCACCACCATGTGCAGCAGTACCTCGTCGCAGTCGCTTATGAGAAGCGGCTTCTGGCTCATGTGAAATCTCCGGGATTGTTCAAATATTGGGCCGCGGCGACCAGTTTTTCGGGCGGAACGCCGATCGATTCTGCGCATGCAACCAGATCGGGTTCATGATTGGCGAGGAAGTCCAGGAGCGAGGATAGCATCGCCGGATCTTCCAAACCGGAGCGCAACTCTCTGGGGTCGAGTCCGGTCAATGCCAGCAAGCGCTGCGCCCGATTTTCATCCTGCAATACCCAACCCAAGGCCTGCAGCGCCAATATTTCGGTTTCTGCGGAGATATTGCTGTTTGTTTCCATTTGGGCTTTCGCCTAAAGGGTTAACGGGGCGTTTGGAAGGGGCAAGTCGCGCAGTGGCAAAAAGAGTTTTAGTGGTCGAAGATAACGAGCTGAACCTGAAGCTGTTCTGTGACCTACTGCGCGCGCATGGTTTTGTAGTCGAACCGGTGAAAGATGGCCGCGAAGTGCTCGACAAAGCCCGCAGTTTCGTACCCAATCTGGTGATTATGGATATTCAGCTGCCGCATATTAGTGGGTTAGAGCTGATCGAGCAGATCAAAAAAGACGTTCAGCTCAAAATCATCCCGATCATGGCGGTCACGGCTTATGCGGGCAAAGGTGATGAGGACCGGATTTTGAGTGCAGGGGCAGAAGCCTACGTCTCGAAGCCGATATCAGTGGCGAAATTCATCGAATCGGTACAGGGCGTCCTGCGCGACTAATCCCGTAGCAGATTTTCAAATTAGCGGTAAAAACCGGCTTACTTGATCTTTGCTTCTTTGAATTCAACATGCTTACGCACAACCGGATCATATTTCCGTTGCACCATTTTCTCGGTCAGATTGCGAGGGTTTTTGCGGGTTACGTAGAAAAACCCGGTATCCGCGGTGCTGACGAGTTTGATTTTTACATTGGCTGGTTTCGCCATGGCGCATTCCTTAAAAAGCAATTTTCTGAAAAAGCGATTTGCCCAAAAAAGCCGGCGCAATTCGCTGTAATTGAGCGCGCTAATGCTGAAAGCAGCGGAGATTGTCAAGGAAAAGCCGCGATCCGTTAAGCCCGAAACTGTCCAAGCGTCATTTACTAGCTTTTAACCATATTTTTGCATGGTGTACTGGTAAATGAGGCAATCCTATGGATCACGATCAAAATCTACTTGTTCACGCAGAAATGCTAGCGCTGTTGGAGGGGATACCATCCTCTCTCGTAGAGAAGCATCCCCTGCAATTTTTGATGCACCTGGACCAGATTCGCCAAAAAGCGGCGCAACATCACCTATCTGCTTTGCATGATCTGAGCTGCGCCTTTGAATCTGCCCTACAGCAGGCACTGCAAAGCGGAACAGGTGTGATCGTTGCCGATTCCTATCTGAACGCTATGCACGACGCTTTGGCATGCGGGCCGGTGGACAGTGGCGTAGCAGAAACATTGATGGCCAATGTCGCATTGCGGTTAGGTGGACAGCCGTAGCGGCTTGGCTTGTGGACGCATTCCTGACCTCTTTATTTGCCCTTCTGATTGCAGAAATTGGTGACCGACCTCAGATATTATGTGCCGCCCTTGCCATTCGTTATGGACGGGTGGCGCCGATTATTTTGGGCCTGGGTCTCGCAACATTACTTAACTGTCTCCTTTCCGCGTTTGGCGGATCGATGGTGAACCAATGGATTAGCGAGGAACCACTTCGGCTATTCTACGCACTTTCGCTGCTGTTTGCAGGCTTTGGTATGCTGGCTTGGCGGCGCCCCGTCGATTTACTCGAAAAATGGACATTAGGGCCATTCTGGACGTCATTTCTCGGGCTTTTCATTTTGCAACTCGGCGATAAGGGGCAATTTATATTGGCGGCAACGGCCGCCCGCACGGATGCTTGGCAATTTGCTGCCGCTGGTGGATGGATTGGTGTCATGCTGGCCTGTGTGCCGGCGCTTATATTCCAGGAAAAGCTTGCTGAGATACTGCCGATGAAGCGCATTCGCTATATCGGCGGCGGCGTTTTTCTGGTGATAGGTACTGGGATGGCGCTTAGCGCATGGGGCATTGTTTAAAAGTCATAAAAACGATCACAAAATAATCTTTTCATCGATAAAAGCGATCACTTTCACCCAAGTTTTATGTTGGCCCTATCCTGCGTAACCGCTTAGATTTTCTCCAGATACAGAGATGGAGATTGAAATGACAACAGGTGATAACGCAAGAAAAGCTTTGGCCGATTCCTTAAATGCGGTGCTGGCGGACAGCTTCGCGCTTTATTTTAAAACCAAAAACTTCCACTGGCACGTGTCCGGACCGCATTTTCGTGACTATCATCTAATGTTTGATGAGCAAGCCACTCAGATATTGTTGGCGACCGACGCCATTGCCGAGCGCGTGCGGAAAAATGGCCAACGGACACTGATGTCTATTGGCGATATTTCGAAACGGCAGACGATCGCAGACAATGATTCTGCAAAAGTATCAGCAGAAGAAATGCTGACGGAATTGCGTGATGATAATCTGGCGCTGGTGGCAAATTTGCGGATGGCCAAAGAGCTGGCTGGTGAGGCTGGCGATAATGCGACGGACGGTATTATCGATGACTGGACCGATCAGGCTGAGCAGCGGGCCTGGTTTCTGCTGGAAAGTTCTCAGAACGCCTGAAACCCAGGGTAGTGATACTTAAGGGGCAGCGGATACTGGTTTCGCTGCCCTTTTTTCATAGGACTTGACCGACAGGCAAAAAAATAGCGGACTTTCGCCCGCTAGATTTTTCTCACTATAACCTTCGATCAGGTCAAAATGATTATTTGGAAACCAGATTAACTGCCGCAGTCTTACCGCGGCGATCAACTTCCAGTTCAAATTCCAGTTTGTCGCCTTCTTCAAGCCCACTCATGCCTGCCCGTTCAACGGCCGATATATGGACAAATGCATCTGGCTGGCCGTCATCACGCTGGATGAAGCCAAAGCCTTTCATGCTATTGAAAAATTTAACGGTGCCGGTTGCTTTTTCGCCGGTTAATTCCCGCGTCGGAGGCCCGCCACGCTCTTCGCGAGGCGCGGGTTCGGCCACTTCGACTAAATCGCCTTCAATCTGAATATCAGACGCTGATACCTTGCCGCCGCGATCGACCAAGGAGAAGCGCAGGCCTTGGCCTTCGGCTAGCCCTTTTAAGCCAGCACGCTCGACTTGGCTGATATGAACGAACACATCTTCGCCGCCAGCATCCTGAACAATGAAGCCAAAGCCTTTCTCGGCGTTGAAGAATTTTACTTTGCCAGTGCTCTCACCAACCACCTGGTCAGGCATTCCGCCTCCAGAGCCGCCGCCGCGTTGTCCGCCGCCGCTATAGCCGGTATCTGGCCGTGTGTATCTCTCTACTGGAGGGGCGCTATCACCTTGATATCCATCAAAATTTTCGTCACCAAAGCTATCGCGCTTATCCCGGCCTCTGCCACGCCGGTTTCTGTCAAAACCCATTCTTGAATCGTCTTTCAATTCGTCCGATAAATCAAATCCAATGTCGTGGCGGACGATAGCCCGAGCATTTTCTTGCGCGAATCCCTATATCGCACATCATAACTATATAGAAAAACCATCCCTTATGCGAATAAAAATCCGCATAAGGTTAATTTCTGTCAAATCGTCTGCACGCCCAATCGGGTCAACTAAAACAGCCAAGTCTTTGGATCAGCAATTGGTTCCTGTTTTTGCGCTTTTAAAAGCGCAAGAACTGAACGAACCAATACCCAGACAGCCAGCGCAATCAGGAGCGGTATTCCGATCAAGATGAACGACAGAATTATTCCGATTACGCTTCCAATCAGGCCAATCACAAAAGTCATGATATGAAACTGTAGATGGCTTTCTTCCCATGTACCTGCAACTTCATCTTTCCAGACAAAGGCAAGGATAACGCCAACCAAACCAGTGATTCCGACTAAGAAACTCACGATATAGAGCAGCGATATAATCGTCGCTTTGTTCATATCGAAACCGCCCGATACTGGCTGTGGTGTCTGGTCTGTCATCTTGATCTTCCCCTCATTACGGCTGCTAATTCTGTGCTTTAGCAACAATCTAATTCTTGCTGTTTAGCTTATGCTGCGGCACATACCATAGCTATGAGCAATTTTTTTGAAACATTTTCGAATCCAACAGTGCGGAGCGCAGTATAATGGCGGTATTTTTTCACGAAGAAGATTTGCCAGCCGGAGTGTTGGCAGCTGGGCCTGTTGCTGTAGATACCGAAACCATGGGCTTGCAGACATTGCGGGACCGTCTGTGTCTGCTGCAGATTTCGGACGGCAATGGCGATGAGCATCTGGTGCGCTTTAATCCGGGCAGCGATTATGCAGCCCCGAATTTAAAACAGGTTTTGGCTGACCCGGATCGAATAAAGCTTTATCATTTTGCACGTTTCGATCTCGCTGCCATTGAATATTATATGGGTGTCATGGCCGAGCCGGTATTCTGCACCAAAATTGCGTCGCGATTAATCCGCACCTACACCGACCGCCATGGGCTGAAGGAACTGGTCCGCGAGCTGTTGGGTCAGGATATTTCGAAACAGCAGCAATCCAGTGACTGGGGCGGCCCCGTTCTCAGCGATGCGCAGCGCGACTATGCCGCATCTGATGTCCGTTTCCTGCACCGCTTAAAAGACGAGTTGGAAATCCGTCTGGAACGGGAAGGGCGCACAGCGATGGCGCAGGCTTGTTTCGATTTCTTACCGCATCGGGCGCGACTTGATATCGCTGGTTGGCCTGAAACCGATATTTTCGCACATGCTTGAATCAAGAATCAATTCAGCGGCCATAAACTGTTACGGGCGCTCTGTGTTTATAGATAGATGACCATCACGACCGAACATATTAAAAGTAAGCGCCAGAAATTTGCTTCGCCCGGCGGCAGACATGACCGCAATATACGGCTGCTGCGGGTCATACTGCCGCTGGGCGTTGGTGCTTTGGGGGCTGTATTGGCGTTGGCGCCTTTCACGACCAGTGGCGAATTGAGTTTTGTTCTCGACAAGAACAGCGTCGATGTCGCGAAGGAACGGATGCGTGTGACAGAAGCGCTTTATCGCGGTGAAGATAGCCAAGGCCGACCTTTTTCGATCAAAGCGGGATCAGCCGTCCAGAAAAGTTCACGCGAAGCGATTGTCGAATTGAAAGACCTCTCGGCACGAATATTATTAGGGGATGGCCCAGCGCAAATCCGCGCAAGTGCAGGCCGTTATGATATGGACCGAGAGGACGTCATGGTACCTGGCGCTGTTCAGGTGGAAAGTGCTGGAGGATATCGATTGACTACCAATAATGTAACGGTCGATTTGAAAAGCCGGACATTGAAAAGTGATGCGCCGGTCGAAGGTCGTACGAATATAGGTTCATTCCGGGCGGACAGCCTGCAAGCCGATATGACTGAGCGAACAGTGACACTGGATGGCAATGCAAAGTTGCGTATCGTCCAAAACGGATTAAGAGGTCGATAGATGATCAAACGTTCTTTTCTTGCAGCGTCCGCGGGGGCCTTGATAGCCACCGCAGCAGTGCTGACCTTCGCCGGCCCCGCGCCCGCGCAGGTTTTTGGCGGCCACAACAGCAATGCGCCGGTAAATTTTGATGCCGGACGTATTGAAGTGCAGGACCGAGCCGACCGTGTCGTGCTTTCCGGTGCGGTGAGGGTTGAGCAAGGGGGGCTGGTACTGAATTCGGCTCGGATGACGGTTGCCTATCGCAATACGGGCGGCATTGAAGTGGACCGGATTGATGCCTCTGGTGGAGTGACGATCCGTAAAGGCGGCGATACGGCAAGCGGGAATGTTGCGATTTATGATCTTAATCGGCGGTTGATAACCTTGGTTGGCGGCGTCACATTGACGCAAGGGACCAATAGATTATCCGGCGGGCGGGTGATTATCGACCTGACATCGGGCCGCTCCACCATTGATGGGCGCGCTGCAGGCGGCTCTGCTTCTGGGACGCAAAATTCTGGTGGGCGTGTTTCGGGAACGTTTACCGTCCCCCAACGGACTGATTAAATTTCTCCAAATCGGCGGTAATATCATTTTCTGAGGGTGCTGTGCTGCGTCTTGCCAGCGGATAAGCGATGAAATACGGCTCATTCGCGCCAAAAAGAACGATTTTTATGTAATCATGCATAAAGCTTGCCAATTTCGAGTAAATTGGGCCATGCTGTTAACCATTATACAATCTAATCGGGTTCAAACAGGACCGGAACCGAAGGACCGAAATGAACGACGCAACGACAATTGAAACGCCACCCATGGCTGATCGCGGCTCCGCAATGGCAAGCGATGCTATGGAACATGGGCTTGCGGTTGTGTCTATCGCAAAAAGCTATGACAAGCGTGCGGTCTTGTCAGATGTGTCCCTGTCGGTAGGACGCGGTGAAGTCGTCGGGTTGCTTGGCCCCAATGGCGCTGGCAAGACCACCTGCTTCTATTCGGTCATGGGTCTGGTGCGTCCTGATGCGGGTCGGATCATGCTCGATGGCGAAGATATCACACCACTGCCGATGTACCGCCGGGCAATATTGGGCCTGGGTTATTTGCCGCAAGAAACATCGATTTTTCGCGGCATGACGGTGGAGCAGAATATTCTCGCTGTGCTTGAAATGGTCGAGAATGACAAAGCGGTTCGCGCTGAAACGCTCGACCGGTTGCTGGACGAATTTGGTCTAACAAAGCTGCGTAGTTCACCGGCTATGGCGCTGTCCGGTGGCGAACGCCGCCGTTGTGAAATTGCCCGTGCTTTGGCAGCTGACCCGTCCATCATATTGCTCGATGAGCCGTTTGCCGGGATTGATCCTATTTCGATTTCCGATATTCGCGATCTCGTGGTGCAACTCAAAAATCGCGGCATTGGTGTTTTGATTACCGACCATAATGTCCGTGAAACGCTGGATATCGTTGACCGGGCCTGTATCATTTATGATGGTCAGGTCTTGTTTGCAGGCAGCCCTGAAGCGCTAGTCAAAGATGAAAATGTGCGGCGGCTGTATCTTGGCGAAGGCTTCGCTCTATGATGAGGAAACGGCCAGAATAATGGCTTTGGGCCCCCGTCTTGATCTGAGGCAGAGCCAATCTTTGGTGATGACGCCGCAATTGCAGCAGGCGATCAAGCTGTTGGCTTTATCCAACCTCGAACTTGAGACTTATATCGCCGAAGAAATTGAGAAAAACCCTCTGCTCGACACTGGCGATCTCAGTGTTGAAGCAAAGGGCGACGATGGCGCAGACAGTGGCGCTGACCTGCCCCCGGAGCCGGGGACGCAGGGCAGTGACGAGATATTATCCTCTGGCCCAGCCGAGGCGGAATCCACGCTGGATATGGCGGATAATGCCGACCAGTTTTCTAACAATAGCCTGAGTGAAAGCGACGGTGCTTTGGATGGCGGCCTCGGTCTCAACGGTCCCGCCGCATCGGGTAGTGGAGCGGTTGGCGGTGAAGCGCCCGACTTTGAAAATATGCTCGTCGCGGAAACGACGCTGGCCGAGCATCTTATGGAGCAGGCGGGCGCGATATTGTCAGGCGCGGATTTGTTTATTGCACAGCATCTTATCGATCAGATTGATGAAACCGGCTATTTGCAGGCGGATTTGCTGGAGTTTGCGCATCGACTGGGCGTGCAGCTGGATGACGTGAAACGGATATTAGTTGAGGTGCAAAGTCTTGAGCCGGTGGGCGTGGGGGCTCGGGATTTGTCCGAATGTCTAGCGCTTCAGGCAAAGGAAGCGGACCGCTATGATCCGGCAATGGAGCGACTGATCGATAATCTCGATCTGCTGGCTAAAGGGGCTTTGCCGCAGCTCAAACGCATGTGCGGCGTGGATGACGAAGATCTGATGGACATGATATCCGAGATCCGGGCCTATGATCCCAAGCCTGGTTGCAAAATTGGCGGTGGCGATGTGCAAGCGGTTGTGCCGGATATTTTCATCGCGGAACGCGGCGGGAAATGGCTGATTGAAGTCAACAGCGCGACGCTGCCCAAAGTGCTCGTCAACCGAACCTATTTTACCGAACTGAAAGATGGCGCGCAGGATAAAGCATCGAAAGAATGGCTGAATGACTGTCTTGCTGATGCCAGTTGGTTGGTCAAAGCGCTCGACCAGCGGCAACGCACGATCATCAAGGTTGCGACGGAAATTGTGAAGCAGCAGGAGAATTTTTTCCGCGAAGGGGTGGAGCATTTGCGTCCGCTGACGCTGAAAAATGTCGCGGACAAAATTGAGATGCATGAATCGACGGTGAGCCGGGTGACATCGAACAAATATCTGTCCTGTTCTCGCGGGACATTTGAACTCAAATATTTCTTCACCAGCGGTATCCAGTCTTCAACCGGCGGTGAAGCGGCGTCTGCGGAAGCGGTGAAGAGCCATATCAAGTCGTTGATTGACAATGAGGACCCGAAGAAAATCCTTTCCGATGATAAACTGGTGAAGCTGCTCAAAGACAAGGGCTTTGATATTGCTCGCCGAACAGTGGCCAAATATCGTGAAGCCTTGGGTCTGGGCAGTTCGGTTCAACGCCGGCGGCAAAAGGCGCTTGAGGGCAAGGCGGCTTAGGCGGCGTCTATTTCTTTGCGCAAAACCACAAATTCCAGTTCCGACGTCTTTGGCAGACCATAGCGCGGATCATCCAGGGGGAAGGGCCGTCTTTCGCCTGTCAGCGCATATCCACGCCGCTCATAATAAGCGATCAGGTCTGCGCGTTGACGGATGACGGTCATTTCAATGGCTTGGGCTTGCCAGTTTTCCGATACATAAAGTTCTGACGCACTCAGCAATTTTTTGCCTAATCCACCCGTTTGACGGTCTGGATCGACGGTCAGCAGACCGAGATAAGCGAGCCCCTGTTTCACGCGCACCAGTTGCACGCAACCAGCAATAGTCGTTCCGTCTATAGCGAGCAGGATGACCTGATTTGGGTCCGCCATTATGTCCTGCAGCGATTCCAGATCGGTTCTCTGCCCCCCGAGCAAATCCGCCTCATGTGTCCAGCCGCGCTTGGCGCTGTCGCCACGATAGGCGCTTTCCACCAGCTTATGCAGGACGGGAAGGTGTTGGGCGCTTGCTGTACGCATCGTCATATCTGGCCCTGACATCACCTATCTCCCGTCTGCTAACCGAACACCTTCGGCCTCTATATGGTCATTTCCGATCAGTTGCCCGGTGACGATCACGCGCTTTTCCACTTCATCAATGGGCGTGCGCAGCAATTCGAGGCGATAGCGCAGGCCATCGTCTGCCTGCAGCACAAAGCCGCCATGGTCACGGACCAAAAGCCCGGCATATTCGCTGTCGTTCGGATTATCCTTCATCAGGCTTTTGCGAGCAATCCTTCGCTCAATTCCCAAAGTCGTTCCGCGCCCTCTTCATCACAGGCATGCGGTGCGACGCAGCCGAAGGGCGGTGAATTTTCATCCATCAACTGGGCGACGTCGCAATCCTCGCAATACAGCCCATGCTTGTCCGCGAGCAGCGGGGACGTCGCGGCCCACAGGCTGGTGGTGCACCCTTGTGCCGGTGTTTTAAACCCGTTTTTCGCCATTTCCGATGGTTCTCCATTTTCGTCCAGCCAGCCCAGGGCGATCTGCTCTTCAACCGGCAGATGGCGTTGCAACGGTGTGAAAATCCCGCCCGGATGAACCGAAAATGCACGACCGCCAAAATCAGCTATCCGCCGGCTCAGCGCATTAGCGAACAGGGCATTGGCGCTCTTGGCCTGCGCGTAGGAGGTCCATTTATTATATTCGCTATTTTCGAACTGGATATCGTCCCACAAAATGCCATTGCGTTTATGGGCGATTGAAGACAGCGCGACGACGCGCGGGGCTTCGGCTTTTTCGAACAAAGGCATCAGACCTTTGGTCAGGGCAAAATGCCCCATATGATTGACGCCAAACTGGCTTTCCCAACCGGGACCGACACGCTCCAGCGGCGTGGCCATGATCCCGGCATTGTTAATCAGCAGGTCGAGCTGGCTCAGACTTGCACCCATGGCATCAGCAAATTTGCGTACGGAACCTATGTCTGACAAATCCATGGTCGCCGAAGAGACATCACCTTCCACGCCCGACAAATTCTCCGCGGCCTTGGCTTCATCACGCACAGGCACCACGACTTTCGCGCCCTTGGCAGCCAGCGCCCTTGTCGTTTCCAGACCAATACCGGAATAGCCGCCGGTAACAATTGCTGTCTTGCCGGTCAGGTCGATGTCAGCCAGCACTTCATGCGGTTCGCTCTTAGCCCGAAAGCCGGAGCCAAGAGGTTTCTGATCTGCTGCTGCCATATCGAAATGTCCTTCTATTCGGGTTTATGTCCCACTATCTCTGACACCGGCATATATTCATAGCCCAAATCATCGGCCACCGCGCGATAGGTGACATGCCCGTTCCATACGTTCAGCCCCTCGGCGAGATGGACATCATCGCGCAGCGCCGCTTCCCAGCCTTTGTTAGCAATGGCCAGCGCATGAGGCAGGGTAACGTTGTTGAGCGCATAGGTGGATGTCCGCGATACCGCGCCCGGCATATTGGCTACACAATAATGCACGACATCATCGACGACATAGGTCGGGTCTTGATGGGTCGTCGCTTTGGACGTTTCAAAACAACCGCCTTGGTCAATTGCGACATCGGCCAGCACGGAGCCGGGCCGCATGGTCGAGAGCATATCGCGGGTCACCAGCTTGGGCGCTTCGGCACCGGGGATCAGCACCGCGCCGATAACCAGATCGGCCTCGGCGACACATTCGGCGAGATTGGCTTTGTTCGAAAAACGCGTTTTGGCGCGGGCTTCAAAATAGTTGCCAAGACTTTCCAGCACGTCAGGATTGCGATCAAGGATAGTGACATCGGCGCCCAGACCAGCGGCCATTTGCGCAGCGTTAAACCCAACTACGCCGCCGCCAATCACGGTTACTTTGCCGGGAGATACGCCGGGGACACCGCCGAGCAATATGCCGCGGCCACCATGGGCTTTTTCCAGAGCGGTTGCGCCTGCCTGTATCGACATACGTCCGGCTACCTGACTCATCGGTTTCAAAAGCGGCAGGCCGCCAGAACCAGTAACGGTTTCATAAGCAATGCAAATGGCTTTTGATTTTACCAGATCAGCCGTCTGGTCCGGATCGGGCGCAAGGTGGAGATAGGTGAACAATATCTGCCCTTCGCGCAGCATGGCGCGTTCGGCCGGTTGGGGTTCTTTGACCTTCACGACCATATCGCATTTTTCGAATATGTCTGATGCGAGACTAGCGATCGTCGCTCCTGCCGCTTCATATTCGCTATCTTCTGCCCCGATGCCTAAGCCCGCACCGGTTTCGACCAGCACATCATGGCCATGGGCGGACAGTTCCCGCACCGATTCCGGCGTCAGCCCGACGCGATATTCATGGTTTTTGATTTCTGTGGGTGTTCCAACGCGCATGATCGAGTCTCCTAAATATGTTGAACCGATAATAGCGCAAACTGGGCAAGAATAATTTCGAAATAGTTGTTTCAAATTTCAATATATTGAAATATGATTCTGAAATACCATCAAATAGTCGGAAAAAATTCAATGGATCGACTCGATATCGCATTGTTGGAGCATATGCAGCAGGATAGTCAGGTTCCGCTGACCAGCCTGTCTGAAAAAGTCGGGTTGTCGCCGTCTGCTTGCCATCGCCGGATCAAGGCGTTGGAAAAAGGTGGAGCGATTACACGCTATGTTGCGGAGCTGGATAACCGCAAAATTGGATTGCAACTGGATGTGTTCATCGAGATTCGCCTGACGGCACAAACGGAAATATCCTTTTCGGCCTTTGAAAATGCGGTTCATCAGATTGATGAAATATTGGAATGCCATCTTATGTCTGGCGAAGCCGATTACCGTTTGCGGGTCGCGGCGCGGGATGTTGCCGACTATGATGATATTCATCGCAATTGTCTGGCGCGCTTGCCCGGCGTTGCTGCCATGCATAGCGCTTTTGCGATCCGTGCGATCAAGAAATGGTCCGGCTATCCGGTGGAGCGTTTACTGGATTAACGCGGCTTCATATGACGAATTGGAACGGGAACCGTGCAAATATTGCCATAACCACCATGGGCCTCAATATATTGCAGCAGCGACGGGCTGTAACTGGCGAGATATTCATAGCGCGGTTGCTGCGCGACCGATAATTCGCTGGCCAGCCGAATCGATGTTATCGGGATATGCTCTGACTTGTCGGAATAAAATCCGCCCGCTGCTGTGCCGAGTGGCAGGTTGGTGACATGCTCTAGCCCGTCAATCACCCGCCCGACCATGCCGAAGGTCATATCGAGACTGCGCGCCGCTTCACCGGTGACAATGGAGACTTCCGCGCCCGTCCCCGCATCTGGCGGATCATAATGGGCCGGGGACAACGACCCGCGACAGGTCAGCGGAAAGGCTTTGCCATTCTTGGTCCCAATCGGCCAGCCCGCGCCAAAGCCGACTTTCGTGCCATAGCTGTCATAGATCATTTTCATCAGCGGCCGGATGTCCGTACCCTGATATTCGTTGCTATAAGCGACCGCAGCATCCAGCGCCGCCATATCGGTATCACGCTTTACGCCGAGCGCGGCATTGAAATAATCGCTCTCCGGCACCGTTTCGAGATTTTTGGGAAGCTTCTTATTGTCGGGATTGCCGCCAAATTGGGTGACGAAATCTTTCGCGACGCGATATATTTTCGTTCCATTCCACCAGCGCTGGGCGGCAAATTTTCGAACATTGCGGACATGTGCACCGGACATTTTGGCCGGGATCAGCTGGATCACCGTTTGGCGCTTATTGCCCTCTGCATCATCGGGCAGGGTGAAGATCATCAGGTCGCTGACCGGGATGGGGAGCCAGTGTTCAGCGGGCGCGACGTTGAGCACTTGCTCGGGCGTGGGCGGAGGCGTCTCGGCCCCAGATATTTCGTCCTGCGCGTGGGCGGGCAGGGCTATCAACGCCCATCCGGCGAGCAAGAGAAAGAAGGATTTTGTGCTGTAAAAGGGCTTCATCGCAATCAGTTCCTTTTTCAAAATTCACACAGCTGCGCTCGCTTCAATCCGCCTTCACCCGCCGAACCGGGACCGGGATATTGCAAATATCCGCGCCACCCGCTGGCTTAATGAAAAACGGATCGCGGCGATTGGCGCGGGCATCGGCATATTGGGCAAAGGCGGTGCTGTCGGTTTTGAGATATTCAAACTTGGGACGCTCTGCTTCGGCAAGATCATTGCCCAGCCGGATCGACTGGATCGGGACTCGCTTGCTGGCATCGGCATAAAAGCCAAGCTGTCCCTTGCCGCGCGGCAGACTGGAGAGATGTTCAATGCCTTCAATTATGCGCCCGACCACCGCGATATTGCGGTCGAGATGGCGCGGCGCATGACCGATGACGGTGTAAAGTTCTGCGCCACTGCCGGTGTTGGGGGAGAGATTGCGGCCGACGCCAACCATACCGTAGCAGTGGACGGGCCAAAATTGTGTATCGAGAGTTTCCTCATCGCGTTTACCGGCTACAGGCCAGCCTCTAGTAAAGGAATTAACGTCAGAGTAACGATCGGCCATTCGAGCCATGACAAAATTGTTGACGTCTTGATCTGGATTTCGATCTTCTCCGAAGATATCCAAATGGCCCAGATTGAGACGCGCGATAGACATTGCAGTCTTGAGAAAAGCCATTTGTTGTTCGGAAGCATCTTCAAGGCTTATAGGACCTGGGTAATCTGGTAGCTTTGAAGTAGTATACTCACTCTCCGGCACTTCCACTAAGTCGTCTGGCAAAGCCTTTTGCTCTGTCTCTCCCGATTCCGGATTATCGTAACCGGCATCACCCCATTGCACGACGTAATTGTCCTGCACCCGGTTGATGCTCGTACCGTCCCAGAATTTCGCATCAGCCAATTTACGGATATTGCCGATCCAGCCTTGTGAAAAAGGCGGCGGCATCAGTTGGATAACAACGCGGCGCGGGCCTCCCTTCGCATCGAGTGCCAGATCCATGACCAGCAGATCGCTTGCGGCAATGGCTTTCCAGTCGCTCGCCGGGGCGGTGTCGACTATCGCATTGGGGCTGGGATATTCCTTTTTGGGCAGGTCTTGCGCTGAAAGGGAAGAAGCCGCGATCAGGGCGGCCATTAAGACGATGGGCGATGCGATCAATGGATATTTTCTCATATACCCACCCTAACCTGAACCAATGTCTTGCGAAAGAGCGATTCGCGCACTAGGGGAAGCGACGCTGTCAGAGTTTCGAACCACTTATGATTCTGACTAGCATTGCGGAGTCGTGGCAGAGTGGTCGATCGCGCACGCTTGGAAAGCGTGTATAGGGCAACCTATCGAGGGTTCGAATCCCTCCGACTCCGCCATTATTTATTGATTCTATTAGATAAATTCTCCAGATTGGGGTTTGTTCCCATAATAGTAACCAAAAAGATTTTGCGTTACACGATGCTGCAATTGCACAACGTAAGATCTTATTGCGAGAGCATGCTCGACGAATGGTTAGGCGTCATGATCGAACTCGGTGAACTAAATCAGGTGCGAGCCCTATCATAGTTCTTGGGATCGCCAATTCGCCTATAGCGCGGTTCTGCTAGCGGGCCAGATTAGTCTCGCACCAAGTTTGCAACAGTCTGCAAATCCCGCACGCCAGCTATGTCGGCGACGGTCAGAGCCTCCAAGCCGCCTTCGGTTGTTCAGACTTCATGCGGCAGAGAGCCACCCTTTTGATTCAAGCGTATCGAACGCAATCGCTATTTGACGCGGTGTGAATGCCTTCTTGCGATCGTTCCAATTGCGCACGTGCTCCAACGCTTCTTCATATGTGGTCGCGCTTTCACGGGTCGCAACCCAATGGACGGTAGCCAGCAGCTCCAATCCGTATGGCGTCTCGAAGCCATCTACCAAATCTGCCACGCGGTTGAAATTGTCGTGCGTTTTCTGCTCATGTTCCAACGCCTTTTCTGCTTCCTCAATCACGCCGGGGACTATCCTCAATTCTTTGTCGGGCTGATCACCTCCATCCTGATAACCAGCAACAAAATGTCCTTCAATCCTGTGGAGTACATGAGCTAAATTGGTGGCATAAGGGCCATAGTGATGTTTAATGTATTTGAGCCGCAAGGGCTGCCCTGCCTCCTGCATAAAATACATGAGTTTCTGTACTTCGATCAGTGTCACGAATGGGTCCATCAATCCCTGCAAATAGCGATGCATCAGCGTCACCAGCGAGGCACGTCCTGACGTCATGTTGGGCACTGAAGACGCTCGAACAGTGTCGGGCGGTCCTTTTGGCTCGAATACGATAACGTCAACGCTTGGAACATCCTGCAAGGCTGCCTTTATCCTTGGCAGCACTTCGTCCCAGTCCAGCCCACCAAGGCCAGCGCCAAGAGGAGGAACAGCGACGGACTTGATGCCGAGTTTCCTCACTTCGTGTGCCAAAGCTATTAAGCCGCTTTCTATATCTTCGATCCGGCTCTTGCCCTTCCAATGGCGTTTGGTTGGAAAATTGATGATATAACGCGGAGTGAATTTGCCCGTTTCAAAAACAAACATGTGCCCCGGCTGGACTTGTCCTGCATCGCACGCAGACTTGTAAGCCTTGAAATTGGCGGGATAAGCATTCTTAAATTGCAACGCGATGCCGCGCCCCATGACGCCGACACAATTGACCGTATTGACGATTGCATCCGCATCCGTCTTAAAAATGTCGCCTGTCCTGAGTTCAATGTTTGCCATGGTTACCCCTCAATAATACCATATTTGCCGGATTTGAACACCCGGTCTGTGCACTGCGCCAACTATGGCCTGAGCCGCCTGCTGGCCAGTTGCTTGGTTCAATACTGCAATTTCCTCAATTAAATGCCAAGGAAATTGCTGTTCGATTAAAAATTCTGCCTGCTTCTGTTCTTTAGTCGGACTGCCAGACCATTGATTTGTCCGCACTGCGTCCCAATTGATTTCGTGTAAGTTTGCCAAATCGCAGCGATCTTCAAAGTAATAGGAGCCTGCATTTGAGAGGCTAAAAGCCCAGCGTTGCCCATTCGCCTGTGCCCAAGCCACAGCAGCTTTCAGGTCCGCGACAAGGTGCACAATCTGCCCTTGCCCTCCCTTGTATGCTAGTTCTGCATTCTGTTTATGAATGAGGTAAAGCATAACTGAACGCGGGCAGAAATAGAAAGGTACACATTGCCCAACAAATAGGTCTGGATGACTGCTCAGTTTCAAATTGTTCATCCGGCGTGCCTTGATGTTGTTCATTCCGATCACGGTTCCGTTCACCGGTCTCTGAGCCAAATTCGTGTCAGACAAAAGGCAGCTATCCGCCGCAATCGACGCCAGCTTGTCGACATGTACAATGTGGTAGATTTTTGGATTGGCGGGCACGGCCATTATCTTAAGCATCTTCCTTTTTGGTGACGAATGTTTCTGTATCATCCTCCGCGTTTGTATCGCCTATAAGTTGTACTTCGGCAACCTCTGGCAGCGTCGCTGTAGTTGAGCGGCTATGCCTGATAGTTTGAGCCGTTTTGACCCGAATAAACTGACTTTGCACTTTCTGCACTTTCGATAGATTGCCGCACATTGGCATTTTTCAGGTCCAGCATCCGATACGTTCCACCCACTTCTGCAACAGCTTCAATCCGCCCATAAAGATCACCATGTTTTTCGGCATATTGAGTCAACCCTTTTAACTTAGACAATGAGTCAGCAAGATGATGCCCATGCGGATCGACTATGTCGCCAACAATTTCACCATCGCCATTTTCGCTGAAAAACACAAAGTCCGGTCGTACGATTTTAGGTTCACCATCGTCTTCGTAAACGATGCCTAAGGAATCTTGGCTGGCACGAGCAGGATTGCGATACCAAGCAACACGGCCATCCTTTGCCATTTCGGTTTCAAGAACCTGCTTTTCCCAGCTTGCATCAAAGCCGATGGGAAACATGCCAGCGGCATCGCACATCAGATGATTCTCATATTTTGGAAGATCAACTTCAGTTCCATTTGGTTCCTTTGCCTTTGTCGGCTGGAGCCATGCGGCTGGTCGTGCCAGAAAAATATCAAACGGATTGACGCTCATTTCGCTTACATCGCGGTAAGCGTCTTGCCGTTCATCTGTGAGGCCAGCAATATCACTTTGATATTTCGCTAACCATTGGTTTGCCAAAGCCTCAGCTGCACTTTCCAGCCGCTCTTTGATGCCTTCAACAAGCCCCATTGCAGCTATTTCGGTGCGCGCATCAATCAATGCATCTTCGTCATCTTCAACATCTTCGGCACGCGCAGCAAGATGCTCGGTATAACTGAGAGCCAAAGCGGGACTAATAATCCGGCCAGCGCGTTTATAAGCATCATCGATTACGGCATAGTCGGCAAACTCGACAAATTCATCAAAGCTCATGCTTTGCGTTGCAACATCAACCTCAATTGTTTGCCCTTCAACGGTCAGAACTGCCTCTCGCTTTGATGAAATTTCTTCGGCGAGATCGGATCGAACATCATCCAATACCGTATGCATTGAGGCATGTGCCTCCTTTCCCGCATCAGGCAAAAGCCCATCATGCGCCAATTCATGCGCGAGAGCTGTTAGCCGTTTCACGGGCCGGGCTTGCTTTTTAGGTAGCGATTGAGACGGTAGCGATAGTAGTCTTTCCCAAACGCCAGCCGGAATTTCCGGATTGGGCGACAATTCGACAGGATTGATTAGGACGCGGCGTAACGGCAAATCCTCTCCAAATTCGCCACCGTTGGTCAGCGCCTCAACAACCGCCTCAACTGCCTGCTTGTTAAATTTGGGTAGCAAGCAATCGACCGCGTTTAACCGTTCGTTACCGGGAATACGGCGCGCCAATGGAGATCGCACCATACGACCCAATAATTGTGTGATGTGCGTTTTGTCTGTCGCAGCACGAAATGAGACCATGACTTCTGCACGCGGGCAATCCCAGCCGGTGCTAATCGCATCCTTGGCAATCAATACCCGCACCCACTCGGATTCTTGCACCCGTTCCGGCGCGATATAGGGCACCGAGTGACTGCCCAGTTGTTCGGTCCGGTGTTCTCCCAATACATTCGCTATGGAACCAGCTGGTAAGTCAGGCCACGTGTCAAATATAACGTCGAGCCACTCGCCAATATCATTCGAATTGGGCGAATTAGGCACCTGTAGAACCATTAACGGCTGGACCGCCTCACCATCACCTTGTTGCTTGGCATATTCTGCCCACGCTGCACTTATTTCGCGAAGTTTATCCGTCCCCCGGCGTAAAAGCGCAGTCGCAAAATCACCCGCTTCGTCGGGAATATCCAGCTTGATAGTGTCCTTTATCAGGCCGCTATCCTGAACTTTCGCGTTATCGACTATCACATTGGGCAACGTTCCATGCCCGTCCATGCCCATTATGGCATCATTAAAGCGCTTCACCGTCGCGGATATGCCCCAGACAACTGGGATGCCGGGTACGCCACCAGTGCCATTGATAAGCCGTCGTACGATGGTCGGCTTACCCCTTACGCTTGATCCGCCTTCTTCTTTCATGCCGCGATGCGCTTCGTCCAGCACGAGATAAAGCGTAAGTTCCGGGTCATCGATAGTATTTTGAATTGTATCCCAGATTGTATGGGAACGGGCATCGGGCATCAAACGTCCGCCAGCCGCATCTTTTTCTAAATCATCGTCATCAGGATCATGCCCACGCACCAACAGGCTCTTTTTCGACAGTTTTTGCGTGTTGAGGAAATAGACCTTTCCGGGCTCAAACCGTTCGCGGCTGAAAGTATTTTCAACCGTTATCAAATCAGAAACGGTCAGTTTGTCCGATGCCTGATGCAGTCGCCATTTGGATTGTTCATTCAAAGAGGGATCATCACTGAACCAGATTACGACCGCGCCCGGATCGGCAACAAAATCACAATCGTCATTACCGAAAAATAGAGCTTCAAAAACAGCCGCCGCCATGACGGTTTTACCTGCACCAGTCGTTGCGGTCAGTGAAAAGGCGTGCTTGTCGCTATCCTCATGCCAGCGCTTGCTCGCTTTTTTCATCCTGTCCAAGACTTCGGCAACAGCATCCTCTTGATAGTCTTTGAGAGTAAATTTCATAAGCTAGCGGCCCATCGAAAAACGAAAATTGGTGAGATAGGATTCATACAAGCGAACCGGCTCGACCATTTCGGGAAGTTGGCGAACTACGGACTGAAAACGGCGCTCATCATCGGTGACGATATAGGCGATGCGAATGCTATCTTTGCCCTTTATTACATCGGCAAATGACGCAGCGCGATCCAGATCGGTCAGCAAGCCATAGCAATCGGCGACCGCCCAGCCGTCTGGGGGAATCTTTTCAATTCGGTTGCCTTGGCTCCCGGCCCGCATCCAAAGAAGCGGAGCGATGCGTTCAAAGGCGCGATTATGACTCACTGCAACTGGTGCCTCATAAGTCAGCGCAAAGAACTCGGCATTCTCGTGAAAACCATCCATCATCGGAAATTCGTCAGTAAATTTGTATTCGCCCTTAATCGGTTCGCCATCGGGCGTTTTTCCGGTGATCGCCGCTTTGATCCGAGGCTTGGTGATGTAGTCGCAAATGCCCCACTGTTCCCATTCAGGGTCGCCGGGGCGCAGACCATCATTTCGGAGCCTCTTCTGCTCATCTACACCCGTCTCATTATTGGTGACTGAGATGCATTGCCTTCGACCTCCATCCTGCTTGTTCAATCGCATTGCCGCATGCGCTGTAGTACCAGAACCGGAGAAGAAATCGAGAATGATGGCTTCAGGCCTATTGGCGACGAAAAAGCGTAAGGCATCTTCGACCGCATACAAGGATTTAGGAAATGGGAATCTTCTAGAAGGAATCATCTTTTTCAAGAGATTAGTGCCGCCTTGCTCGGCGTTATGAGACGGTATCCGCCATTGCGAACCGGGAATAAAAATTGGTTGGTACGACGCATCATCGACAATAATTGAGTTATCTTGTCTTCGTCCAATTATCGGAAAGTCACCGTTCTCAACTTTCTTTTGTTGACCTCTGTAAACATATGTAATCGCTGTATCAGGTCCTCGCCATTTTCCGAGTTTTACGTACCCCTTCTTGAGTAATTCCCCAAGTGTCACGGTGCTGTTTTGCCAGTTGCCCTCCGTTCCATCTGACCGGATAGGCCACAATGCCACGCATCCAATAGGCGGTTCAATCCCCTTCCAGTTTTCTCCCTTGTAGGTCTCTCCTATGGAATGAAATTCGGGCCCATCGTCGCCATTTCGAATAAAAATCGGATAGAATTGATTTGGACTGTCCGATCGAAGTGCATTCGAACCAGACCGCATCAATTCTGCCCATCGCAAACGACCTGCTCGCCTATCTTGAACAATCTTCCATTCTGCTCCTAGGGGAACCGCTGTCGGTGCCGCACGACCAAAGGGAATGAAAAATATATATTCATCTGTTCTACCAAACGACGATCCTCGTGAGGCACCTTTGGGGTTTATGATACTGGAAATCATTTGGATGTTCGCTTCGGGAAAGGTTTGTTCAAGCAACAACCCAAGTCGTAGGAACTCTTTTTCATCGATTGTGACGATGAGAACAGATTCTTCAGGATTGAGAAGTTGGCGCGCGATGAGAAGCCGCCTCTCCATCATCGCCAACCACTTGGAATGGCGATAAAGGTCATCGCCTTCGACATAATCGTTGTTGTATTTCCAATCCTTCGCCCCAGTATTGTAAGGCGGATCGATATATATTGCATCAATCTTGCCGCGATGGGTAAAGGTCAGCGCTTCCAGAGCGTGAAAATTCTCCCCGTTGATCACGGAATGAAATGGCTTGTCACCGCCACGCTCAACCTTGCCCGTACTGACTAGACCGGGATAAATGTAATCCTTGAACTCGGCAACCACGATAAGATTAGCGACCGGCGCTTCTGCCTGATCCGGCTCTTCCGAATAGATCAACGACAGACTTGCTTTCCGCGCGGCGCCCTTACCCGAAAGACCAATCACCTTCCACAATCGCTGATCGCCTTTCTCGGTCGAACCGCGCTCGGATTGGATACGCACCTTGTCACCCTTGCGAATCGGGCGACCGGGCAACTCAACATTTTCCGGCGTGTGGCGTTCAAAATTTAGTCCAAAGGACCGTCGTGAAGACAGCGCCTTAAACTCACGTTCCAGTTCTTTCCCCAAATCGGGGTCTTTTGCTTTGGCTTTGGAAATCAGATCTGTCAGGCGGGACATTTGTTACTTTCAGGATTTAAACTCAAACTATCAAGAAATTGCCGCACGCTTTGATACTCCCCTGTCAATTCCGGTGACTAGCACTAACATCAACTGGCATCCAAGGGGCAAACTACTTCGTCAGTCGTTTTTGTGGTTTCGCACCAGTTCGGCAATCTTATTCGCCAATTCATCGTCCCCGCTTACTTCTTTCCGAGTGCCAATCTGACGGATCAAATCCGCCTGTTCATGCGGCGGTATGTCACCGTAGTTTGTTAGTGTAGTCATCATATCTTTATGTGCTAGGTTTTTTGACCATGCATGATAAGCGCGGATCGGCAAGCCCAGATTTTCGCCATATCGCGCCAATGTCGAGCGAACCATGTGCGGAGAATGATATTTGAAACCTGCACCTTCAAATGCTTCTTTGAATAGTTTTCGAACCGGCCCCGCATTTTTCCAGCATTGCATATCCAAACCGACAGCCTTGAAACCACCACCACCGTTTTCAACTTTTGTTCTTGGGAAAAGAGGATCGTTATCTCCGCACAACAAATCTTCCCGCAAAAAACTAACCCAGTCTCGAACGATGGTAAGCGCTTCGTCGCTAACTGGGAAAAACCATGTCTGAAATGTCTTGGCAAATTTGGTTTTCACTTCCCGCGCATCCTGATCCAGCCGCTCCTCGGCAATATTGATATGCTTCAGCTTGAGCGAAACCAGTGCACCATCACGAACACCAGTGAGAAAAACCAGAGCAACAATAGTCCGATTGCGTTTTTCAATGACTGTTTCGGCTGGCATTGACGCGATAACTTGATGCATTTGCTCCATAGTAGGAACCGGTTGTTCACGAACTGCTCGGCTAATCCGCAGGTCTTTTTCCGATATACTGAAATAGTCAGAATCCGAATAATTTAGCTTGGATTTGTAATGCGGCTGGCCAGCAAGCCAAAAGAAGAATTTCTGGAGCGAACGCATTGTTGTGGCAATTGTTGCTTTGCTAAGCAGGTTGCCGGTTTTTTCGTTTTTCTGATCGAGAAGCTTGCGCCGGAATGCCATCGCTTGCTGTTTGTGGAATGACTTAAAATCCCGAAACTTTGTGGACGTTTCAAATCGGTTGATGGCTTTTGCAACGACATCGAGCGACTTGTCGTCTCGACCTTTGGCTTGGGTTAGATATTCAAAATATTCGCGCTTGATTCGTTCGTTTGCCGCATTGTGTTTGGACATGGTCTCTGCCTCCTATTTCAAGTCACTGTTTGAGGGGCGATCGGTCCGCCCACTTATGCTTGATTGACGTTCTGCAAATTGAATCGCGATTCCGGGCATTACGGCGGTTATGGATTGCAAACTGGTGAATCGGTTAGTTGGACGTTCGCACGTCTCACAAAGCGCTCTCAGACAACCGCTGCGAGCATTTTTGGCAACGTAATCCACCATTCCCAAAGCGGGCCGCTTGTCGCTGCGACACTTTAGGCAATAAAGCGTTCCGGGCGGGCATGGGTGCTTTGCATCCTTGTATTTTTGTTGCAGCCAAGATTTGAGTTCACTTCCCAAAATGAGCATCGGCTTGCGGTCATCAATCACTGACAATCCGGATTTAATCCATTCGCGTACCGTGTTTTTGTGGACATCGAGCAGACGCGAGATGTCATCAACGGTATAATTGCGATGCTGTTTAACCAGCCGATAATTGACTCGTTTGCCGGACATTGAAGCGCCGATTACTCGCCGTCAATCAAGCGGCGGATCGAATCCATTTTGACCAACGTCCGGCGTCCGATCTTTACGGTATCCAGCCGCTGTTGCTTTATTAGTTCGTAAACGGACGTCCGTCCAAGGCTCAGTGTTTTTGCAGTATCTGAGATCGAAAGTGCGATTGGTTCCATTTTCCATTCTCCAGTTGTCCGCATGGGTTCCAGCGGTTGTTGGAGAATTTAAGGGAAACGTTTATCCAAAATAGGCGGCACGATTTATTGGTGAATTGAAACGCCGTTACGATTTCTTTTTTGCACCAGCACCATCCCGCCCATCGTTTCGAGCTAGATCGGGCCAAACTCGCAGATTAAAACCGCGCTCACTAAGCCGTCCAGAAAACTCTGATAGCGCTGAATCACGGAAATCCTTCTTTGATTTCCTCTTGTCCGGATCATTTGCAAATTGAGTTGCTAGCCAATCCCGGCACTCATTTTCAGCCAATACTGTTGAACTAATGCCACTGGTGCTTTTGACTTGATTCTCAGCCTTGGCTGGCCATCGTTCCAATATATCCCGACGCAAGAAACGAACTTCATCCGCACCATCTGGCCAAGTCATTGAAAGCCAGCCTTCTTGAATATTAAATACTAACTCCGGAGTCGATTTGTTCAATCCTCCTGCAAAGTGAACCAGCTCTTCCCAAGCAACTGAAATGCAAGTGCAGTGTTCGTGCGCGGCCAGCCCATAATTTTCAAGCGCCTCGCACTTACATTTGGTGAATGCGATTGTGGTGTGTAACCAACCAAGTGCTTCAGTGTTGTAGCGACAAACGCCATCGCTTGCGACAGCTTCATCTTCATTACTAGGTTTTCGGAAAACCCCCATTCTGGCCAAGGCGAGATAATCTCTTGTTGCAATCCATGCCATCGCCTTCGGAAAGGACCATATGGGTTCTTGTTTCGCCTCAGGGAGAGAAAAACGTTCGTAAGGCCAGTCCAGACCTAAAGCCTTCTCAAGCACATCGGATGCCTTTATTCGCAAATCGCCGAACGGACCCAGCCAATCGTATAGGTCACTTACTAGGCCTTCCCAGTTACCAATACCTTCTGCACCCTTCAGAGTTAGCAAGCTATAAAGTGCACGAAACCAATGGTGAGAACCGAGTGGAAAGTCAGTTAGCAATTCATGTGAAGGCGGGAGTTTTTCAAAAACGTAGTTCAGGCCACTTTTTTCGCGATCCACTTGATCAGAAATCGTAACGCAAATGCGCGCAATGACAGGAGCCCATTCATAGGATTCGGTTTGTAGACGAAATATTTCAAAAGCATTCCAGCCGCTAATCCATTCTGGCTCGCAATAAGCCTCAATGGATTCTCGGTTAGATTTCGATCCGATGAGGGGTGTTGGCAGGGGACCAACTTTAAGCTCCTCCCAATGGCGATGTAAATCCCCAAGTTCCTGTTGCGCCCGCTCCAGTGCGCTTTTGAGGCGCGTTTCCTCGAACGGGTTTGGATGATCGGTCGAATCGCTCACTCCGCCTCCCTTGCGGTTCCCCAATGTGAATTTGGGGAAGCGCATGGGATGTACGCTTATCGGCTGGCCTGCCTATCCCCATAAAATCAGTATTGGGGAATATGAAGGCTTTCGCAAGATGTCATGTTTCAACTTTGCGGATTGGTATAACATTCTCTGTTTCGGCAATGGCAGTTGAACAATAGCTTGCCCAAGCGTCCATCAGCTTGCGCCGCTTATCGAATAGATCTCCGCGCCGATATGCTGCTTCCGCTTGATTGGCGATAGTGTGGGCTAGCGCCATTTCGCAAACTTCGTGCGAATAGCCGGTGCTTTCGGCTGCCCAGTCTCGAAAACTGGACCGGAACCCGTGGCAAGTCGCAATCCGGTTTTGCTTTGGATCGATATAGCCTTTTTCTCCTGCATTTGTTTTTGCTTCGTGCATCCTGCGGATCATCATTGCCATTGCCATGTTGGACAGCTTGCCGCCCTTCGCTCCGGCAAATAGATAATCGCTGCCCATTGCCTTCGTGGTTTCAAGTATTTCTAGTGCTCGGGCAGACAGGGGAACGCGATGCTCTTTTCCCGCTTTCATGCGTTCGGCTGGTATCGTCCAAGTCGCTTTACCCAAATCAACTTCATTCCACGTTGCGCCGATAGTTTCACCAGAACGAACGGCGGTTAGTATCGTAAATTCCAATGCCAGCGCAGCCGTTGCATCACGGGACTGTAAGTCGGTGATGAGCAAATTTACTTCGTCATATGGCAACGCTGGATGCTTGCCTCGTGAGAGCCGAGTTCGCGCCGGAAGCATAAGCGCGATATGACCGCGCCAACGCGCCGGATTTTCGCCCTGCCTATATCCCCGCGCTTTTGCTGCATCCAATATTGTTTCAATCCGGCCTCTAACGCGGCTGGCAGTTTCGGGCTTGGTTTTCCAAATCGGCTCGATAACAGACATGACATGTTCGGTTGATATGTCGGCAACAGGCAAATCTCCCATGACGGGATAAACATAATTTTCCAGCGTCGAAGGCCATTGCGCCCGATGCTTGGCATTTTTCCAGCTATCTGAATGCGCGGCGATATAACCCTTTGCTGACGCTTTAAAGGTTATTCCGGCAATATGTGTCGCCTGAGCTTCTGCTTCGCTTGCAGCATCTATTCTCGCCCGTTCCTGCAAGGGATCAATGCCGGATTGAACCAGCCGCCGTAGATCAATTGCTTTGTCTCTCGCCTGTGCCAGTGAAATAGCATCAGGGCCGGTTGCTGCTCCCAATCCAATATCACGGGATTTGCCATTCAGCATGAAACGAAAAACCCATGATCGCGCTCCGGTTTTCTTAACAAGCAACTGCAAGCCGCCGCCATCGGTATGCCGACCGGTTGGCAGGTTTTTGACCTGCAAAGGCTTCAGTGCGTTGCTGAGCTTCTTTGGCATCTCAAATTCCCTTCGTTCCCATAACTGTTACCAAATAATAGCGTGGTTTTATGGGAACGCAAGCGAACAGTCGTGAACCAGTAAGGAAAGCACGGTTTCAACATAATGGCCCCTAGGCCTTGTAAAATTGGTCATTTATGAATATTGATGAACGCCAGTGAACAGATATGTTAGGCGGACTCCGACTCCGCCATTTTTTATCTCACGCGAGCTCGTTTTGCCCGCAGCTCCGATGGGGCGCCCTGACCGGGCGGCGCGCAGTCGCGCTAGCGAACCCTGACTGGGTTTGATCCGCTCATCCTCATAGGATCGAATAGATTGCCATTCGGCACGTGCTGACGCTTGTCGAAATATCCTTGGCGGACTAAAGGCAGTGGTCTCGCGTTTCTCACCGCATAGATAAACAGGATAGAAAATGGATTTGGTCGGCCCCGCTTCGCATAGCTATTTCTCTCAGCGGCTTCGTCTGCATTATACCGATTGGGGCAATGCGGAAAAGCCGCCGTTGATCCTGCTGCATGGCGGTAAGGATCATTGCCGCAACTGGGACTGGGTTGCGCAGCAGTTGCGGAACGACTGGCATATCATTGCGCCGGATGTGCGCGGCCATGGCGACAGCCAGTGGAGCACTGACGGCAATTATACGACTATGGCGATGGTCACTGATCTGGCGCAGCTCATCCATCAGCTCGACCTGTCGCCAGTAACCATTGTTGCGCATAGCATGGGCGGCAATATCGCGCTGCGCTATACGGGACTATATCCCGATACGGTGCGCAAGCTTGTCGCAATAGAAGGCTTGGGGCCTAGCCCGGAGATGCTCGCCGAGCGCGAGAAAGTCGGTCAGATCGAACGCGTACGCAATTCGATTGAGGAAAAGCGGAAAGCGGCGGGCCGGCAAGTGAAGCGCTATGCGACCTTTGAGGATGCGCTGAAACGAATGCAGGATGCCAATGGTCATTTGTCCGACGAACAGGCCCGCCACCTGACCACCCATGCGGTTATCCGTAACGAGGATGGCAGCTATAGTTGGAAATTTGATCCCTATGTTCAGCATTGGGATTCGATTGATCTGCAACAGTCCGATATCCAGCAACTATGGCGCAACATCACCTGCCCGACCCAATTGCATTATGGCGATGATAGCTGGGCGAGCAATCCGGAAAAAGACGGCCGGATGCAATATTTTGGCGACAATGTGTCGGTGAAAAGCTTCGCCAATGCCGGACACTGGTTGCATCACGATCAGTTTGATCAATTTGTTGGCGAGCTGCGGGCGTTTTTATAAGCAGCCCAATAATTCCGTGAATTTGTCGTGTTGAATCAATTGCGACCGGACAAAATGTAAGCTGGCAGCACATCCTATGACATTTGATGTGATATAGCTCTGGACTCATCACATTATAATGTGATAATGAGACTGCATATACATTAAATAAGGTCCGAGATATGAGCAAAATATTGATAGAACAACTGATCGAATTGATCGATTCGGGTAAAGAAACACGTGCTGGTCTCGCCCGTGCGGCTGGCCTTCACGCCAATAGTCTGCGGGCCTTGGGGCAGGCTGACTGGAACCCGACGGCTGAAACGCTCGGCAAGCTGGAGACATATCTTGCCCGCGGCGGCAGCGGCGTGATGGCGACCGCCGAAGAGATTATCAACGAAGCGCGCAACGGCCGCATGTATATATTGGTCGATGACGAAGATCGCGAAAACGAAGGCGATCTTATTATCCCGGCGCAAATGGCGACACCCGATGCGATCAACTTCATGGCGAAATATGGTCGCGGGCTAATCTGTCTGGCAATGGCAAAGGATCGGGTTGAAGAACTCGGCCTCGACATGATGAGCCAGAATAATCGCACCGCGCATGAGACAGCATTTACGATTTCCATCGAGGCACGCGAAGGTGTTACAACTGGTATTTCCGCTGCTGATCGGGCCCGTACGGTGGCGGTCGCGATTGATGGCACCAAGGGCAAAAGCGAGATTGTTACCCCCGGTCATGTCTTCCCGTTGCAAGCGCGCAATGGCGGCGTGCTGGTGCGCGCTGGTCACACAGAGGCGGCGGTGGATGTATCTCGTCTCGCCGGGCTCAACCCATCGGGCGTGATTTGCGAGATCATGAAGGATGATGGCGAGATGGCGCGACTCGATGATCTCATCGAATTTGCCCAGCATCACGGCATGAAAATCGGTACGATCCGTGACCTCATCGCCTATCGTTTGCGCAATGACCATTTGGCTCAGAAACGCACCGAAGCGACCTTTGAAAGCCGCTGGGGCGGGGAGTGGAAAGCGATTACCTTTTTCAACACGGCCACCGAGTCGGAACAGATCGTTCTGCAGAAGGGCCATATCGATCCGGATAATCCGACTTTGGTCCGCATGCATGCCACCGCCATTTTCAGTGACGTTTTTGGCAAGACCGGTGCCCATAGCGGTACGCTGGCGGAATCGATGAAAATTATCGGGGAAGCAGGGTCAGGCATCATTGTGTTTATCAGTCCGCGCATTCCAAATTTCTATTCCGGTCAAGTCGCGCGGCTGAAAGGCGAGAAGCCTGCGGATATGGACCAGTTGCGTGATTATGGTGTCGGCGCGCAGATCCTGACCGAATTGGGTGTGAGCGATATGGAGCTGTTATCCAATACCAGTCATGATCTGGTTGGGCTGGACGCCTATGGATTGCGGATTGTTGGCCAGCGGGCGATTCCCGATGGTGAGACAGTCCAAGAGCTGGAGACCGTATAATGGCCAAATTCCTGATCGTTGAAGCGCGTTTTTACGACCATCTCAACGACATGCTGATGGACGGAGCCAAGGCGGCGCTGGATGCCGCCGGCCATGCGCATGAGACGCTGACGGTGCCCGGCGCGTTGGAGATACCTGGCGCGATTTCTATGGCGATAGACAGCAGCCAATATGATGGCTTTGTCGCACTGGGTGTTGTGCTGCGCGGGGAAACCTATCATTTCGAAATCGTCTCGAACGAAAGCGCGCGCGGTATCATGGCGCTCACATTGGATGGCGCAGCAATTGGCAACGGCATCATCACGGTTGAGAATGAAGCCCAAGCTTTGGCCCGGGCGGATAAGGGACAGAAAGATAAGGGCGGAGAAGCTGCTAAAGCCGCAGTGGCCATGTATGAACTTGGTCAAAAATATAGCGAAGCTTGATAGAGCTTAGGCTATCGCTGTTTGAAATATATCTGCGAACCGATCCTTTTTCTCCATCACGTCGGACAATGTGAACTTGTCCAAATGACTCAAAAAGGCTTCTACGGCATCGACCAGCATATGCGACAGACCGCAAACCGGTGTGACTATGCAATGGTTATTTGAGCCGGGACTGCATTCAACGAACTGGCTGACCTCCTCCATCGCGCGGACGACAGAACCAATGTTAATCTCCGCAGGATCACCGGCCAGTGTTAGCCCACCGCCGCGCCCACGCTGGCTGACGATAAAGCCTGCGCTGGCTAGTCGCTGGGCAACCTTCATCAAGTGATTTTTGGAAATGCCGTAAGCCGAGGCGATGTCATCAATCGTCTGGCTGCCTTCCTGTGACGCCAAAAACATCAATGTCCGCAGCGCATAGTCGGTCTGTGTGGTTAATCTCATTAAACATGCATATTATATATTGCTTTTAAGTTCAAGGCGGATATAAGAGGCATATTATATACCTCTTTAAATGAGTCGAGCCATGGCCCACCCACATACGATTGCTGCCCGTGAAGACAAAGCGGCCCATGCAGCTGCTTTGGGGATTACCGAAGCGCGGATTTCCGATCTGGTGGATAGCTTTTATGAAAAGATTCGCAGCGATGCTTTGCTGGGACCGATTTTCAACGAGACGATAACCAACTGGCCGCCCCATCTCGCCCGCATGAAGGATTTCTGGACGTCCATCGCCATTGAATCGGGACGGTTTCGCGGCAACCCGATGGTCAAACATCTGGCGATCCCCGGAATTGATCGCGGTCATTTTAGTCACTGGCTAGCCTTGTTTGACGAGACATTACCTGCAGTCATGCCAAGCTCGGCGGCCTGTCAATTTCTGTCCGAACGCGCGGCGCGCATCGCCGACAGCTTAATGACCGGCATTTCCATCCACCGCGATGGTTTACCCAAAATAGCGCAAAAAGAAGGAGATAAATAATGTTACTCGATGAGAATAATATGGCTGTTCAAAGCGATGAATATTATCATGACGCTGCGCCTCACGAATTGGCGGCACTTGCGGTATCTGCGCAACCCGAAGCCCGTACCTTTGGTATCCCCGCGATCATCTGGGGCAGCATGGCGGCAAGCTATGCATTGTTCTTTTTCGGTCTCATTCTGGGCACGGGCCATGACGGACGGGCCTTGTTCATGATCGCCATCAGCATGCTCTATGCCATCATGTATTTTGGGACCACTTTTGTTTTGAACAGCTTGGGAGCATCTGGCCGCACGGAACAAAAGAGCCAGTGGATCAAAGGACAGTTTGATACCTACACCGGGCGAATGAGCTTTGGCGCTGTCTATGGACAGATGCTGGTCGTGCCTATCGTGTTCGCTCTATTTGGTCTCGGTATCGCAATCATCCGTTCTGCGGTTGTGTGACTGATATGACTGAACCAAAACCCTATAGCTCGACGCCTGTTTTTGATGAAACCAGCCTTCCCAAAGCCTTACAGGCTGCCCACAGCATCAAGGCCGGTGCGTGGGGCGTGCTGGAGATTCTCAGTGGTAGCCTCAATTATGTGATTGAAGAGAGTTTGGATACCCGCCCGATGACTGCTGGAGATCGTCAATTGATTGAGCCAGAGATATTGCACCATGTGGCATTAACCGGTCCGATGCAGATGCAAGTGCATTTCTATCGCGAAAAGCTTGAAATCGGGCCGAGGTAAGAGGCCGCAGATTAGGTTATTTTTCATTCCGCATCGCAACAACTTCCTCTCGCAATCCGCGTATCTCGCCCAATATTTCATCCCTTTGCGCGCTTTGTTCTTCGTCCGCTTCTTCATGCATCGCGTTCACGATGATCGCGATGAACAGGTTGAGTACGACAAAAGACGTCACCAGAACAAACGGGACAAAAAATGCCCAGGCCCAAGGATATACTTCCATGATCGGCCGCACGATGCCCATGGACCAACTTTCCAGCGTCATAATCTGGAATAGTGAATAGAAAGATTCGCCCACCGTACCGAACCATTGCGGAAAGGAGCCGCCGAAAAGCTTCGTGGCCATAACAGCAGCGACATAAAAGATCAGGCCAAGCAATAGAATGACCGAACCCATTGATGGAATTGCAGAGAGCAAACCCTGCACCACTTGCCGCATTTTTGGCATGGCAGAGATGAGGCGGAAAGCGCGCACTATCCGCAGAGCGCGCAGGATTGCGAAATTTCCTCCCAGCGGCAACAGGGCCGCCGAAACGATTATGAAATCGAAAATATTCCAGCCGCTCCGGAAAAACCCAAACCGATAAACCAGTAATTTCAGTAGAATTTCAATCACGAAAATGGTGATCGCAATCTCGTCAAGTGCAATCAGTATGGGCCCAAAGGACGCCATAATGGCCGGAGAGGTTTCCAACCCGATCACGACCGCATTTATGACAATTACCGCCATGATCGCATTTTGGAACCAAGCCGACTCGATCATGGTTTTGATCTTCTGGATCACTAAGCTACCTTTTTTAAACTTTGATTTCTGCCATTTGGCGACTTACGCTCGGCGGATCAAGTAAGGATTGACCGTTGCGCTGCCCTTGCGTTCTGTGGCGTTCTTCCCTATAGTTTCATTTGTAACTATATTGCTCTTGCTTATAAGGAATGCACGCATGGCTGATCTTTTCGAAAACCCGGCTGGTCTTGATGGCTTTGAATTTGTTGAATTTTGCGCGCCCGAGCGTGGCATCCTCGAACCGGTATTTGCGGTCATGGGATTTACGGAGATTGCCCAGCATCGCAGCAAGGACGTTCATTTATGGCGGCAGGGCGCGATTAACCTGATCATCAACTATGAACCCAAATCGGCAGCCTGGTATTTCGCCCGCGAGCATGGGCCCTCCGCTTGCGGCATGGCCTTCCGGGTGAAGGATGCGCGTAAAGCCTATGACCATTTGCTCGAAAATGGCGCAGAACCGGTTCACGTGGAAACGGGACCGATGGAACTGCACATCCCCGCGATACGCGGCATCGGCGGCGCGATTCTCTATCTGGTCGACCGCTATGATGGCGGTGAACGCGGCGAGTCTCTTTCAATCTATGACATAGATTTTGAATATCTGCCGGGTGTCGACCGCAATCCGGTTGGTGCTGGCTTCCACATTATCGATCACTTGACCCACAATGTTTACGGTGGCCGGATGAAATATTGGGCCGACTATTACGAGACCCTATTCAACTTCCGCGAGATCCGATTCTTTGACATTAAGGGCGAATATACCGGCCTGACCTCCAAGGCACTGACAGCGCCTGATGGCAAGATCAAAATCCCGCTCAACGAAGAGGGCGAAGGCGGCAAAGGCCAGATCGAGGAATTCCTTCGCGAGTTTAATGGTGAGGGTATTCAGCATATCGCGCTTATCTGTGACGATCTTATCGCCTGTTGGGATCGCCTCAAGAAACTCGGTGTTCCGTTTATGACGGCTCCGCCAAATACCTATTATGAAATGCTCGATGGACGCTTGCCCGGTCATGGCGAAGATGTTTCGGCTCTGCAAACCCGCGGTATTCTGCTCGACGGCACAACAGAAGGTGGAGACCCGCGCCTGTTATTGCAGATTTTTGCAGAAGCACAGGTCGGCCCGGTATTCTTTGAGTTTATTCAGCGCAAAGGCGATGACGGCTTTGGTGAGGGCAATTTCAAAGCGCTGTTTGAAAGCATCGAGCGAGATCAGGTTGCGCGCGGTGTCTTGAATGTGGAAGAACCCGCAGAATGACATCAGCTCCCAATCTTTCCGGCATTCATCATGTCGCTTATCGCTGCAAGGATGCGAAGGAAACCACCGAGTTTTATCAACGGGTCATGGGCATGGATTTTGACCTCGCCTTTGCCGAGAATGAAGTGCCGTCGACGGGCGAATATGATCCGTATATGCACATTTTCCTCGATGCTGGCGGCGGAAATATCCTCGCTTTTTTTGAACTGCCCGAGCAGCCCGAAATGGGCAAAGACCCAAATACACCAACATGGGTCCAGCATATCGCGTTCAAGGTAAATACGCTTGATGAACTGCTGGCTGCCAAGGCCAATGCCGAAGCAGAGGGTCTCGAAGTTTTAGGACCCACTCATCACGGGATTTTCAAGTCGATCTATTTCTTCGACCCCAATGGGCACCGACTGGAAATTGCCTGCGACATTGGGACGGACGAAGAAATGAAGGAGCTCCGCCGCGTTGCCCCCGATATGCTCGAAGAATGGAGCCGGACAAAAAAGGCGCCACAACATGCCGCGTGGCTGCATGAGAAAGCCCGCGACGAACATTAAACGCGCATGTTGATTGTTGACGCGTTCCGGCGCACTATTGCCATTCAACTACAGATGGGAACTCTATGAAACTCGCGACGCTGAAAAACGATACACGCGATGGCCGGTTGGTCGTTGTCTCGAAAGACCTTACCCGTTGCTGCGAAGCGAGTAATATAGCCCCCACTCTTCAAGCCGCTCTCGACAATTGGGAAGATTGTGCTCCGAAGCTCGAAGCCTTGTCCCGCGACGTCGAACATCAAGCCGTTCCGTGCGAACGTTTCCACGAACGCGAAGCCCATTCTCCGCTGCCCCGCGCTTTTCAATGGGCGGATGGCAGCGCCTATATCAACCATGTCGAACTGGTCCGCAAAGCCCGCGGAGCCGAAGTGCCCGAGAGCTTTTACAGCGACCCGCTGATGTACCAAGGCGGTTCTGATGCGTTCCTCGCGCCGCGCGATGATATCCCACTGGGCGACCCCAAATGGGGCTGTGATATGGAAGGCGAAGTGGCCGTTGTCACTGGCGACGTTCCCATGGGCATTAGCGCGGAAGAGGCTGCCGATCACATCAAACTGGTCATGCTCTGCAATGACGTCTCCTTGCGCGGCCTCATCCCCGGCGAGCTCGCCAAGGGCTTTGGCTTTTTCCAGTCAAAGCCGCCCAGCGCCTTTTCCCCTGTCTGCGTCACTCCCGATGAATTGGGCGATGCATGGAAGGGCTCTGTGATTCATCTGCCGCTGCAAGTCGATTATAACCGCGAACCCTTTGGCCGCGCCAATGCAGGTGTCGATGCGACCTTCAATCTCGCGCAGCTTGTTGCTCATGCTGCGAAAACGCGACCCTTATGCGCTGGCACTATTATCGGTTCTGGTACGGTGTCCAATCAGGATGCCGATGGCGGACCGGGTAAGCCGGTTGCCGATGGCGGTCTTGGTTATAGCTGCATTGCCGAAATCCGGATGATCGAGACCATATCTGACGGTGAAGCCAAAACGCCGTTTATGAGTGCTGGCGATACGGTGAAAATTCAGATGCTCGACACAGATGGGCATTCGATATTCGGTGCGATCCGGCAAGAGGTTGTGGAAGTTAAATAAAAATCCAAACCCTTAAACAGGCACCGCCGTCTCGTATTTTATCCGCTCCATCGCAAAGCTCGCCGACACATCGGACAATGGCACCGCTTTTATCAGCTTTTTATACACCCGATCATAATCAGCGACATCGCGAACGAGCAGTTTCAGCAGATAATCCACTTCACCGGCCATGCGGTAAAACTCGACAACCTCCTCAATCGCAGAAGCGGCGGCGGCAAATTTCCCGAGCCACTTGTCGCTGTGATCGCTGGTTCGCACGGCGACAAAAACGGTCATCCTTAGTCCCACCGCTTCGGGATCTACTATCGCCACGCGCCGGGCAATAATGCCGTCCGCCTCCATCCGCTTGATCCGCCGCCAGCAAGCGTTGGTCGACAGGCTCAGCTGCGCTGCCAAATTCTCGAGCGAAAGGCTCGCATCACTCTGCAAAGCCTTCAGGATATTTCGATCATTTTCATCAATTTTTTTCATGATTACACCCTCATACAGAATGTAATCACGTTTTCACGATATTCCAAGAGATTAATGGTGAGGATAATGCTGTGTTTGTTGATATTCTGATGCTTCAAACAGGGCAAATGAAGATGCGCGATCAAGTTGGGCAGAATCGCGAAGTTCAATTGTGGAGCACCAACCTCAGGCCCTCATACAAGCACCGCATGATTGCGTTTGTCGCTCGTTGTGACCTTCACTTTCATGCCGATCAAATCCGTATCTTCCGGAGCATCGGCGAGTAAACCGATGCTGGGCAGGCCGTTTTCATCCTCCATCCAGAGGCTTGCTGCACCGGTACTTTTTTTACCATAGGGCATGGCATAGCTTTTGATTACCGCATTGCCGTCAAAATAATGCTCCGGCTTCACATGTGCTGGGCGGGCAATTTTATTGGGTATCGCAATGCGGTCGGGCGACCATCCACCGGCAACTGGCTGCGCGGCATAAATGCCCACCGATTCCTTGTTGATGACACCGCCATTGGCTGAGATCATCCCCGGCTTGCTACCGTCTTTGCGCAGCGCCTGTGTCAGCGCGACAATCGCATGGGTGCTATAACTGTTTCCCGGGCCGCCAAAAAAGCTCAGGCCGCCGGTAAGCGTGTAGGATGAGAACGGTCGGTCAGGGTTGCCAAGCGCATCCATCGCCAGCGAAACAGCAACCGGAAAGCAGCTGTAAATATCTATCGGACCAATATCTGTCACGTCACGTTCGGCAAGGTCCAGCGCCTGGGGAAAGGCCCACTCCATCGCCGGTGATATCGATAAATCGGCTTGCTCGCTGATCAGGGGTACACTGGCGTCCGCACCGCTGTGTAGATAGATGAGCTTATCCTCTGCGATACCCAATTCTAACGCATGACCGGCGGTTGTCATAATCACAGCCGCTCCAAGCTCCACTGCATCCTGCGCCACCATCCAACGCCGATAAGGATCGTTCAGTCGGTAATTGCCATTGTCGTCTTCCAGCAGTTCCTCAGCCGTCCAGTCCCGAGCATATTGGGCATGATCGCGTGTCAATGAAACGCCAGCGAAGGCCGCCCAAAGCTCTGCCATATCCTTTGCGTGGTCCGCGCGATCAACGCCAAGCCGAGCCCGCCGGGCATTTTCGACAATGCCATAAGACATGGGCATATTGATCAGGCCTTGACGCCATTCATAGGCGGTCAGCATAGGATCATTGGTCCGCAAATCGGTAAATTCACGATCCGACGTCTGATTCCAATCCAGTGCATGGCCGCTGCGCCGGGCGCGTTTCACCGTTCCGATATTCTCCGCACTCGCGATGATAACCGCCTTATACTCGCCGGCATGCAGCTGCTTTGCCAATTGGTTTATATGCTTTTGCGGGCTGTTGCCGCCAACATCACCGTAGAGCAAAGTCGCGGGATTAAGTCCCGAAGCCCGCGCAATGGCATCAGGATGGTTATCCGGCGATCCGAACTCATGGGTTAAACCACTGTCGACAAACAGACGCGTGGAAACCAGGCAATCAATAGAGTCTGCCAGTTTCGCACCCGCGCCGCTATCGGTTAGCGCTGCTGCAATTGCTGCTGACGCCAAATCCACAGTCGAGGGCCACTCAAGATCCTGATCCCGCTTCAGCGACCCGCCACTGGCCTCTCCCACACCAACGAGCACCGGCGCCTTTGGATCCACAACAGCCATAAAACATCCTTCAAATAAACAGTTCATCAATCGATTAAAACTGATAACAGACATGGACTTTCTTGCACCTAATAATTTGAGGGTTTTTCTATGAGCGGCTGGCCAGAACTAAAATGGGACGTGGAACCAACAGGACCTTTAAAGGGTCTAAAGATTGTCGACATGTCGACCGTTGTCCTGGGTCCATTTGCCACATTGAATTTTGCCGACATGGGTGCCGACGTGATCAAGATTGAAAATGATCATGGCAAATTTCCCGGCGATATGATGCGCCACGCTGGTGATAGTCCGACCGGTGATCTGGGACCGATTTTTACGTCACTGAACCGCAATAAGAAATCGATCACGCTCAATGCAAAAGAAGCAGCCGACAAGGCAGTAATCGTTGAATTGCTGAAACACGCCGATGTGTTTTTCCACAATGTCCGGCTCGCCGGGATGGAACGGCTCGGTCTCGACTATGAAGCGGTGAAGGCGATTAACCCGGGTATCGTCTATGTCCATTGCGCTGGCTTTGGCAAAGGCGGCGACTATTCGCACCGGCAGGCTTATGATGATCTGATCCAATGCTCATCCGGTTTTGCATCATTATTTGAAATGCGCGGCGACAGCGGACGGCCGCTTTATATGCCGTCACTGGTAGCAGATAAAACCATCGGCCTGTTCGCCGTCAACGCCACGCTCGCGGCCATGTATCACAAGGAAAAAACCGGCGAGGGCCAGTTTGTTCAAGTACCAATGTTTGAAGCCTTTACCTGGTTCAACATGGTCGAAAACCTGTGGGGTGAAACCTTCATTCCCGGCAATGGCAAGCTCGCCTATACCCGCTCGATCAACCCGAACCGCAAGCCTTATCCGACCAAAGACGGTTATATCGGCTTGGTTCCTTATAGCGACGGGCAATGGGAAACCTTCTTTGAGCTGGGCGGCAAGCCGGGCGTCTTTGAGGAACCGCGTTTTGCGACCTATTCGGAACGTACCAAGAATATCACTGCACTCTATGCGCTGATCGAGGAAATTGCCTCGACCAAGACCACGGACGAGTGGCTGGAGCTGCTCGACGAGAATAATATTCCGGCCATGCGCTACAACCAGATGGCCGATGTGCTGGAAGACCCGCATCTCCAGCAGGTTGGTTTCTGGAGCGAGCGCGAGGGCGAGAAGATCGGCAAATATCGCTCGATCAAGCACCCTGTTCATTATTCCGCCAGCCCCGCGAATGTCTATGCCGACCCGCCAACATTGGGCGCGGATAATGACGAGATCAGGGATGCGATCGGCCATTCGAAAAAGACTGAATAAGGAACCCAATATGTCCGATACAGCACCGGTCCATGTGATGGCCAATTTCACTGTTCATGATGCCGCGGAATATCGCCTCTATGAAAAAGGCTTTTTCCCGATCCTCAAAAAACATGGCGGCACCTTCATTACGCTAGACGACAACAGCCAGACGTTCGAGGGCAAGGCGCCGCCTGAGGGGCGCGTGGTGTTGTTTAAATTCCCAAGCGCGGAAGCTGCGACCGCTTGGTATAATGATCCCGACTATCAGGCTTTGTCAGAACATCGGCGGGCTGGAACCCAGCTTAACTTCCTGACGATGTTGCACCCGCTGCCAGCACGCTAGCGCTCGATAGCTTCAAGCTCTTGTTGTTCGGACAGTGCTTGGTCAATCTGCTGCAAGACAAGCTGTCAGTGCCCTGGGCCTGAACACAAAAAACCCGAGACAATTTCTTGCCCCGGGCTTTTTACTATCAATCTGTTCGCAGCGATCAGCTTGAATAATACATATCGAATTCAACCGGGCTTGGGGTTGTTTCCAAGCGGCTGACTTCTTCCCATTTCAGTTCGGCATAAGCGTCGATCTGATCTTTCGTGAATACATCACCTTTGAGCAGGAATTCGTGATCGGCTTCCAGCGCTTCGAGCGCTTCACGGAGTGAACCACAAACGGTGGGCACTTCAGCGAGTTCTGCTGGTGGCAGATCATAGAGGTTTTTGTCCATCGCGTCGCCGGGGTGGATTTTATTCTCAATGCCGTCGAGTCCCGCCATTAACAGGGCCGCGGCCGACAGATACGGGTTGGCGAGCGCATCCGGGAAGCGGAATTCCACGCGCTTGGCTTTGTCGCCTGCACCATATGGAATGCGGCAAGAGGCAGAGCGGTTCCGGCTGGAATAAGCCAACAATACAGGCGCTTCAAAGCCAGGAACCAGACGCTTGTAGCTGTTGGTGGTGGCATTGGTGAACGCGTTACACGCCTTGGCATGTTTGATGACGCCGCCGATATAATGCAGGCACATCTCCGATAGGCCAGCATATTCATTACCCGCGAAAAGCGGCTTGCCGTCTTTCCAGATCGACATGTGGGTGTGCATACCAGAGCCGTTATCATCTTTAATCGGCTTAGGCATGAAGGTCGCGGTTTTGCCATAAGCATGCGCAACCTGTTGCACGACATATTTATAGACCTGCGTACGGTCAGCGGTTTCGGTTAGCGTACCAAAGGTAATGCCTAGCTCATGCTGCGCTGCGGCCACTTCGTGGTGATGCTTGTCCATCGGCAGGCCCATTTCCAACATGGTCGCAACCATTTCGCCGCGAATATCCACTGCGCTGTCGACCGGCGCTACGGGGAAATAACCGCCTTTGGCACGGGGACGATGACCCATATTACCGATGTCATAATCACGGCCAGTGTTGGTTGGCAGTTCGATATCGTCAATTTTGAAGCCGCTACGATCATAGCCATCTTCAAATTTCACATCGTCAAACATGAAAAATTCAGGTTCGGGACCAACATAGACGGTGTCGCCGATGCCGGTAGACTTTAGATAAGCTTCTGCGCGGACGGCTGTCGAACGGGGGTCGCGTTTATAAAGCGAACCATCGCCAGGTTCCACAATGTTACAAACCAGGATCATCATTGGTGTGGCTGAAAATGGATCCATGTAAACCGCATCCAGATCAGGACGCAGGATCATGTCGGATTCGTTAATCGCCTTCCAGCCTTCGATGGACGAACCATCAAACATAAAGCCTTCTTCCAGCACATCTTCGTCAATGACTTCTGCGCACATGGACAGATGTTGCCATTTTCCGCGCGGATCGGTGAAGCGTACATCGACCCACTCAATCTCATGTTCCTTGATCATTTTCATGATATTTGCAGGTGTATTGCCCATTATTGTGTCCCTTGGTTTGTTTTCTGGTTTGAATGTGGTGAAAATTAAATGGCGTCGTTGTCGCGTTCGCCGGTACGAATGCGCAGGGCGGATTCGACGGGCATGACAAAAATCTTTCCGTCACCAATACGGCCGGTTTGTGCGGCGGTCGAAATGGCCTCTACGACCCGCTCGGCAAGGCCGTCCTCGACGACAACTTCAAGCTTCACTTTAGGGAGGAAATCGACAACATATTCGGCGCCGCGATATAATTCTGTATGGCCTTTCTGACGGCCAAAGCCTTTGGCTTCGGTGACAGTGATACCAGATACACCGACTTCATGAAGCGCTTCTTTGACTTCGTCGAGTTTGAATGGCTTGATGATCGCTTCGATCTTTTTCATTTTGTAAGTCCCTGTCCCGTTACTCATGCTTTGGCGTGCTTATGCAGCACCAAAATCGGGCGCACTTGCCCGTTGCAATTCAATTACCGTGCCAGATTGGAATCAATAAAAGAATCGCTGGTAAACTGCTAAAGCCAAACGATGACAGTTTCAATGCCGCCCAAAAAACAGGCATTTATGGAAGGTGGAGCCTAATTTTTAGGCAGCGCGCTTGTGTTGCCTAACGCGCTATCGGGGCGGTGTCCTCTGCCACATTGGCCTTCGTCCAGTTGGACCGATCAACAACATAATGGCGTATCGCTTCGACTTGATCCGCTTTTAGCTGTGAAGCAAAACTGACCATACCATGTTGTTTCAAAGCCCCGCCCGTGATGATCGAAGCCCAAGCTTCCTCACTGGGTAAGGTACCGGATATCCGAAGATCAGGGGTAAAGCCGTTGCCTACTGCGCTGTCACCATGGCAGACGAGACAGTTGCGGCCGTAAAGTGCCTTGCCTTCAGCGACCTGTTCCGGTGTTCCCGTTGGCTCTGGCGGATTCCAAACGACTTCGCTCTTCTTTGGTAGGGCCGGAAGCTTTGTTTCCCCGCCCAGTTTCATGACAACCAGCCGAGGAATGTTCGGGACCTGCCGTGATGCGCCGCCAGCGACACCGGCGACCAGTGGAAACGCGCCGCCTTTGCTGGTCAGGAACGCAATATATTGTTCGCCATCTATCATATATGTCGATGGCGCGGCGACAATACCCGACTGCATATCCATGCTCAGCAGCTCTTCGCCGCTATCGGCGGCAAAGGCTTTAAACAAACCTACGCTAGTGCCTTGAAAAACAAGATTGCCGGCGGTTGTCATAGTGCCGCCATTCCACGCAGCGGGATGGTCGACCGACCAAGCAGTTTTGCCCGTTTTGGGGTCAAACGCGACCAATTTGCCCGTCGTCGCAGCGATAGCGGCTTTGTAAATGGCTGGATCGTCAGGCAGCTGACCAATGGCCCATGCAATCCCGACATTAAAGCCAAGGCGCTCGCGCTTCTTGTCAATCTCTGAGGTTGGTACGTCATAGCCTTGCGGGATTTGCTGGGCGGGTATGTAAACCAGACCGGTGTCGGGATTATAGCTCATGGGATGCCAGTTGTGCGCGCCTAGAGCGCCGGGGATCGAAACAAACGGCTTGCCGGTCTTGTAGAAACGCGCATCCGGGCTTTCGATTGGCCGGCCGGTTTCGAGATCATAGCCTTCTGCCCAATTGATATTCTCGACAAACGGTTCTGCGCTCATCAGGCGGCCATTGGTCCGGTCGATAACGAAGAAAAAGCCGTTTTTAGGCGCGTGGAAAAGCACTTTGCGCTTTTCGGTCAAGGCAGAGGTTTCGCCCTCTTCGGTGCTAACGGGCCAGTCAATTTCTGAAATGATAATATGCTGGGTAGCCGTGTAATCCCAAGTTTCTGCCGGTGTTTCCTGATAATGCCATAGATATTTACCGGTATCGGGGTTCACTGCGACGATGGAGGAAAGGAACAGATTGTCGCCTTCCCCGCCAGAGCGCAGCCCGTGGTTCCAAGGGTTGCCGTTGCCTACGCCGAAATAGAGTTGGTCCAGTTCTTCATCATAGACGATGCTGTCCCAAACCGTTCCTCCGCCGCCGGATTCTTTCCACTCGCCATCGCTCCAGGTCTTGTTAGCCGCCTTAGCAAAAATCTCGTCGCTCGCAGCGCCGTCTTCTTTGCCTTCGGGATTGGGGACCGTGTAGAAACGCCATTTTTGGGAGCCATCGGATACATTATACGCCGTCAGATAACCGCGGACGCCAAATTCAGCGCCGCCATTGCCGATGATCACCATATTTTTGACGACGCGCGGCGCGCCGGTAATCGTATAGGGTTTGCTGTTATCAGTGGTCTGGGTTTCCCAGAGCCGCGCTCCGGTATTGGCGTCCAGTGCAATCAGCCGGCCGTCAATCGTTCCGAAGAATAATTTGCCACGTGAAATTGCGACGCCGCGATTGACGACGTCACAGCAGGCATCAACCGCCTTGTCACCGGGAACTTCAGGGTCATAGGACCATAGTTCCTCTCCGGTCTTGGCGTCATAGGCAAAAACCTTGGACCATGCCGTCGAGATATAAAGCTTGCCACCGACAACAACCGGAGTGGCTTCTTGACCGCGTGCATCGGGGAGATCCTTGAACCAGGCAATGCCCAGTTCGCCAACATTGCTTTCATCAATCTGGTCTAGGGGACTATGCCGCTGTTCCTTGGCATTGAAGCCAATATTGCTCCACTCTGCGCCATCCGCCGTCGCCGTTTTATCACTGCCTCCGTCGGCCTGATTCTGGCAGGCTGCTAGCAAACACGTGGCAAAAAATAATCCCAAACGACGCATTGTCACTTCTCCCGAGCCGGTCCCGCCTTCATGGGCTGAACCTGATTTAACTGGTTAGCTAAACTTACGCGCTGCGGTCAAGGCCGATGCCAATTTATATGTAAGGCGGACAATCCAGACCGGCAGGGCTTTTGGTGAAAATCTCGCAGCCGGTTTCGGTAATACCGATGCTATGTTCGAACTGGGCTGACAGTGAACGGTCGCGCGTTACGGCTGTCCAGCCATCTTCGAGCATTTTGACCGTATATTTGCCGATATTGATCATCGGTTCGATGGTGAAAAACATGCCGGGGCGCAATTCCGGGCCTGTGCCTGGGCGTCCGGCGTGGACGACTTCGGGCGCATCGTGGAACATTTGCCCCAGACCATGACCGCAAAAATCACGAACAACGCTATAGCGATTTCCTTCGGCATGGGTCTGGATCGCGTGCGCGACATCGCCCATCTGGTTGCCGGGCTTGGCTTGTTCGATGCCGAGCATCAGGCATTCATAGGTATTTTGGACCAGTCTTGCTGCCTTGACCGGCGCTTTGCCGACAAGGAACATGCGGCTGGTATCGCCATGCCAACCATCAACGATCACGGTCACGTCAATATTGACGATATCGCCTTCTTTGAGTTTTTTGTCGCCGGGAATACCGTGGCAAACGACATGGTTGATCGATGTGCAGCAGCTATGCGTGAACCCACGATAGCCGAGTGTCGCGGGGACAGCGCCCTCGCGAAAGGCATGTACGCGGACCATATCATCGAGAAATCCAGTTGTGACACCGGGCACTACATGCGGCACCAAAGAGTCGAGGATTTCAGCGGCCAGCCGCCCGGCTTTACGCATACCCTCAAAGCCTTCCGGGCCATGGAGTTTAATGGCGCCGGTCCGGCTTTGCGGGGTGGTGTCTTCTACAGTCATATAATCGGTCATAGTCCCCATATAACGGCTTCGGCTTCATTTGGCGATACCAGAATTATGCCCCTTCTTCGGTCAAAATTAACCCGAAGAGTCTATGAATATATTTTTGTATTTGAGCATTTCTGGGACCTTGATGCGCAACAAGTTGAAGCTCTTTCTGATCCTGTTTTCCGTGCTGCTCGGCGGCGTGGAAGTGGTGCGCCGGGTCCAGACACTCACTAGCCCTGATATCCAGATTCCGGGATTGGCGGCCTATGCCGTGCTGTTCATTCTCTGTGGGGTGAGTGCAGTAGGAGCGGCCTTTTTTGTGCGTAGCTGGCTGCGCTGGCTGCTCGCCATAGCATTTGCCGCCGCCGCTTGGATTGTCGATGGCTATCAGTGGGTTGTCGGTGATTTTATGACCTATGATGCCTTTGTCACCATGGCCCAAAGCGCCGGAGATTTGGGCAGCGCGTTTGATCAGCAAGCCGCAATCATGCTGATGGCGGCGGGGAAAGCGGTGCTGCTCCTGCTGGGCATTGGTCTGAGGCCTGCTCAGCCAATCCCATGGTCAGGACGACTTGCTAAAATTACTTCCATTCCCTTCGTAGTGCTTTTGATGTTGTTGCTCTATGTCCGCGGTGGCGAGGGCGCGAGCGGATTGCCATCCGCCCATAGCGGGCTCAGTTTCAGCCTATTGCAGGGATATGAGCTGATCCGCTATCCCGATGGTGAACGAAAATCGGTGACACTAGCCAAGAGCGGACCAAAACCGTCGGGTGATATTATCCTGATTATCGACGAAAGCATTGCCGGTGCATATCTGGATATCAATGATCCCAACGGGGTCCATTCCGGCTTAGAACGCCTGACATCCCGGGTATCGATTCACAATTTTGGTCTGGCCGCTTCGATTACCCATTGCAGTGTCGGGTCCAATGTGTCGCTGCGCTATGGCGGGACGCGTTCCAACTATCTTGAGACCGCGCGCTTGGGGCCGTCTATTTGGTCCTATGCCCAAACGGCGGGGCTAGAGACCATCTATATCGATGCGCAACGCACTGGCGGTGCCTATCAGAATCAAATGAACGATACTGAACGCCAAGGTATCGATCAGTGGGATCAATTCGATAATATCGCTGTCATTGACCGTGATCGGGCGGTTGCTGACCGGCTGACGCGCTATCTGGGCGACGACAAAGCGCAGTTTATTTTGATCAACAAAGTCGGCGCGCATTTTCCGGTCAACGACAAATTCCCAGACAGTCACGCCCGCTATCGACCCATGTTGGAGCGTGACCAATATGCGGATGTCACCGACATGGCTGCTCCCGAAGAGCTATACGGTCGTGCCGGAAACTGGGTCCGGTATCGCAATAGCTATCGGAACACATTGTCCTGGAATGTCGGTGCCTTCTTCGATCGGCTGTTTGATCAGGCCAAGCTCGACGGCGCGACGATCATCTATACCGCGGATCACGGCCAACATTTGCATGAACAGCCGGATAGCGGAGCAGCGACCCATTGCACCCCCAACCCAGAGATAGAAGAAGGCGTCGTCCCGCTTGTGGTGATCGATGGATCCGGGAGTGGGGATAGAGGTTGGCAGCAAGCCGCCAAGGCGGGCCATAACGGGACCAGTCATTATCGCATATTCCCCACCTTGCTGTCCCTGATGGGATATGAGCAGGAAGCTATTGAGGTCGCTTACGGCCCTGACCTGCTATCACCCGAAGCGGACCCGTTTACGTTTAATATCCGCTATAATGCGCGTTTGGGCAGCAGCCCGATCTGGAAACATATTTCGATAGAGGAAATCGCTAGGCCACCGGTATCCGACTATAGCGATACAGCCCGCGCCGCCGCCCCATAGGGGGACCAAGCTGATTGGTCCGCAGACGCTATTATTAATAACCTTGGGGCCATGAATGCATTGATGATTCTCGCAACTGCTCTATATCCAATGGCATGATCAAACCTCGTATTTACAACGCCGCCCTCATCGTCATTGGTGACGAAATCCTTTCTGGCCGAACGCAGGATAAAAACATCGCGCAAGTCGCCAAATGGCTAAATGTGCAGGGCATCCGGCTGGGCGAAGTACGAGTGATTGCCGATGATATGGACGCCATTGCCGAGGCGGTAAACATCCTGCGCGCGCGTAATGACTATCTGTTCACGACCGGCGGCATTGGCCCGACCCATGATGATATTACGGTCGACGCCATTTCCAAGGCGTTGGGTGTTGATGTGGTGATCCATCCGACCGCGCGGGCGATATTGGAGAAATATTACGCCGACAAAGGCGGTATCAACGAAGGCCGCTTGCGCATGGCGCGGGTACCCGATGGCGCGGAACTGATCGAGAATCGCATGTCCGGCGCGCCGGGGATTAAGATAGACAATCTGTTCCTGATGGCGGGCGTCCCGCATATCACGGCCGGCATGCTTGATGCGCTGACCGGGACGTTGGAAGGCGGCGCACCGCTTTTGTCCGCAACGCTTGGGGCATGGGCGCCGGAGAGCGAGATTGCCGATGTCCTGAGTGCGGCTGAAAATGCGCATGAAGGCTGTCAAATTGGTAGTTATCCGTTTTTCCGCAACGGCACAGTGGGTGCGAATTTTGTGGTGCGGTCAACTGACGCGGATGATTTGGCGACCTGTTCGGCAGCGTTGAAGTCGGGTTTGGAAGCCGCAGGTTACGAAGTTACAGACGGCGGGATTTAGGGCCTATTCCCGCACCGCTCGTAATGCCGCCCCAGCTGCAAACGGCGTAATCGCGACCAGCAACAGCGACACAGCGCTGAGAAATAACAGCGCGCTTCCGCTTTGATCGGCAATACTACCCGCCCCAAAAATCAACAACGGGATCGCGAGCGGAACCAATAGCAATCCGCCCAAAGCGCCTGCCCCTTTCAGGCCAGCAGTCAAGGCTGCGATCATCACAGCTAATCCCGCCAGCGCTGGTGTCGCGATGGCCAAGCTGGCGAGCAAGGTGACCAGTGGTGGGCCTTCCAAACCCATCAACCCGCTGGCAAGCAAGGCGGCGAATAACAGCGGCGGACCAAAGGCGAGCCAGTGCGAGATCAATCGCGCAAATGCGATCAACTCGTCGGTAATGCCACGCACGATTAATTGATCATATAGCCCGTTATCGAGATCTGGTTGCACCAACCGATCAAGGGGAAGCAACGTCGCCAGCAAGGCTGCGATCCACAATATCCCGCCGCCAGTCTGGAGCAGAAAATCACGATCTGGGCCCACTGCAAACGGGAACAGGGTGGCGACCGAGAGGTAGAAGATCACCGGCAGCCAAGTCCCGCCGCTGGCATAGCTTTGCCGGACATCGCGCCAGATCAGGGTCTTGAGCGCCCCGATCATCGCGACGCCTCTACCGGTTCGAGCGCGTCCAATTCCAGTTTCAGATCAAATGCAATCGGAAGCGCGATATGGCTAGCGGCCAAAATCATGCCTCCATCATCGAGATGCGCTTGCAAAGTCTCGCCCAGCAGCTCGACCGATGCGGCGTCCAGGCCATTGGCGGGTTCATCCAGCAACCATAAATTGGCGGATGACAGGAAGGTGCGGGCTAAGCGCGCGCGTTGCCGCTGACCGGTTGAGAAATAGCGGATGGGGACTTCGGCCAGATGGCCCATGCCCGCCGCAGCCATCGCGATCATGCAATCGGCGTCAGTCTTGCCATCAAGCCTGGCCCAAAACCGAAGTGCAATGGCAAGCGGCAGATGTTCATCGAGAGCCATCCGATCATCACATAAGGCGATCGATAGAGGCGTGTCGACCGACCCTGAAAATGGCCCCAGCAGTCCAGCGATCAATCGCAGCAGGCTAGATTTTCCGACCCCATTGGGGCCGGTGACCAGCCCCGCCTGTCCCTGCGACAGGGCAAAACTCAAGTCACGAAACAGCATTTTGTCACCGCGCACACAGGACAGCGCTTCGGCGTGCAGACTATCGCTCCCTTCATTCCGCATTTTGGTTGACGCCCCTAGGTTCATAGGGAAGACTTAAGCCATGAAACGGCAGCAAAGCCAAGTCAGGAGTATCGAAATATGGTTGCACAATTAAATGATGCCGAACGCGAAGCCGCTTTGGCCGCATTGCCGGATTGGGAATATGACAGTGTGCGGGATGCGATTAGCCGCAAGTTTAAATTCACTGATTTCACCGAAGCCTTTGCGTTTATGACCCGTGTGGCGTTGCATGCCGAAAAAGCGGATCACCATCCCGAATGGTTTAACGTCTATAACAACGTCGATATTACGCTGACCACGCATGATGCGGGTGAGAATGGTGGATTGTCTCAACGCGATATCGATCTGGCGCAGATTATTGAGAAGATCTTCTAGTTTTTAGACTCTGCTCCGGCGAGAACATTGCCAAGATCGGCCAGTTCAGTAGATTGTTTGCGTAACCGGCCTGGCATCCAACGGGCTGCGAAGGCTAGCTGTTTGGCCATTTTGTTGACGGGCCGATGAACCTTGCTGCCATGCACAGCTTCCCATGCTTCGGGGCCGATAATGGACACCGGACTGACGAGCACGCCGCTTTCTTCGAGCCGTTCTTTGCCGGTTTGATTAGTCCCTTCAACCACATCCGAGATGATGTTGGTATCCACAAAGCCGGGCATCAGCGAGCGGGATTTGATGCCATATTTGTTAAATTCTAGATCGTGTGACTCCGCTAGGCCGCGCACCGCAAATTTCGTTGCACTATAGACACTTAAGTCAGCCACGCCATAAATACCGGCCGCGGATGCGGTATAGAGGACACAGCTGTCGGGCGTGTTTTTAAGCATTTCGAAACAGGCCCGCGTTCCGCTGATGCAGCCTGTAAAATTAATGGCGATCATCAGGTCGATATCTTCGTCAGTCATCTCCTGAATCGGGCCGCCTTCACCAATGCCGGCATTGTTAAACAGGACATTCATCGTGCCGCCGGTAATTTCGCCAAATTCAGCAACCGCAGACTTCCAGTTGGCGCGGTTGGTGACATCAAGCTTGTGGACGGAGCTTTGACCTTCGGGAATCATCGACGCGGTTTCTGCCATCCCGGCGTCGTTGATATCAGCGATACCGATATACCAGCCTTTGCCAGCAAAATAGCGCGCAACTTCGCGGCCCAATCCCGATGCTCCGCCCGTAATGAATATGGATTTCTGTCCGCTCTGATACGCCATTTTTGATCCTCATCCGTTTTATTGGTTGTCTTATTGACATTAATGTTTGTTCCAGCGGTTTTTCCGCAGCAGGTCAAGAGCGATTGGACATATTGGTGAAAGCTGGCCAATAGTATGTTTAATGAATTCTACCCCTTCCGCCTCCGGCCCAGCCATAAGCTTGAATACTGTCAGCCGTGATTACGGCGCGATTAAAGCTGTGGACAATGTCTCGTTGGAAATTGCTGCAGGCAGTTTTGTTGCTCTGGTCGGGCTGTCTGGATCAGGCAAATCCACTTTGCTAAAAATGATCAACCGGCTCGTCGATCCGACAGCGGGGGAGGTTTTGATTGCGGATGAAAATGTCGAGGTTGCTGACCCCCACGTATTACGCCGCAGAATCGGCTATGTGTTTCAGAACATCGGTCTGTTTCCGCACATGACGATCGCGCGCAATATTGCCATTGGTCTAGAGTTGGCCGGCGAGAAAAATGGCCGACAAGAGCGTGTGGCGGAATTGCTTGAATTGGTCGAATTGCCGCAGGACATGGCCAGCCGGATGCCGCATCAGTTAAGCGGCGGCCAGCAACAACGGGTCGGCGTAGCGCGGGCGCTGGCAACGCGGCCGGGTCTGATGCTGATGGACGAACCCTTTGGCGCGCTGGACCCGGTCACGCGTGACAGTCTCGCAGGGCAATATAAGGCGCTGCATGAAAAGCTGGGGCTGACAACGATTATCGTCACCCATGATATGGCCGAAGCGCTCTATCTTGCGGATCGCATATTGGTGATGGAAGACGGTCAGATCAAAGCGGATGCCACCCCTGCGGAGCTTTTATCCGGCGGGGTTGGCGATGAAGCCGAAGCCTTGGTCGCCATACCGCGCGCGCAGGCGGCGCATCTCATCGCGCTGAGCAAAAAGACATGACCGAAGCATGGCAACAGGCTTTTGCGCGGGTTCCCGAGTTGCTGGCTGCTCACGTACAACTTAGTTTTTCGGCGTTACTGCTGGCTATGGTTTTGTGCCTGCCGCTCGCCATTTGGGCAGTGCGCGCGCCGAGGGTGGCATCGGTCATTCTCGGTTTTGCTAGCCTGATCCAAACGATTCCAGCGCTGGCCTTGCTAGCACTTTTCTATCCGGTTCTGCTTGGTCTGTCAGCGTTGCTCGGTGGCCGTCTGTCGGCGCTGGGTTTTTTGCCTGCCTTGTTAGCGCTCACGCTTTACGCGCTGCTGCCAATTTTGCGTAACGCGGTTACCGGACTGACTGGTGTTGATCCGGCGGCAAAACAGGCGGCAGATGGCTTAGGCATGACCGCTGCGCAGAAACTGCGGCTGGTCGAAGCGCCGCTCGCGGCGCCGACCATCATGGCGGGAATCCGGACAGCGGCGGTTTGGACCATCGGGGCTGCGACATTATCAACGACCGTGGGGCAAGCCAGTTTGGGCGATTTGATTTTTGCTGGTCTGCAAACGCAAAACTGGACGCTGGTTCTCACCGGCTGTTTTGCCTCTGCAGGTCTGGCGATCATCGTCGACCTGCTTCTCGGCCTTATCGAACGGGCGATCCGCGAGCGGCGCAAGATCATAGCTTGGGGCGCGACCGCAGTGATCGGCATCGGTTTGGCTATTGCTCTGCTGCCGATGTTAGGCGCGCGCGACGATGTTGTTGTGATCGGTGCGAAGGGCTTTTCCGAACAATTTATATTGGCGCGTCTGATGGGCGCGCGGTTGGAAGAAGCCGGTTACGAGGTGCGTTATCAGGACGGCCTTGGCTCGGCAGTTGTGTTTCAGGCAGTGGCCGCTGATGATATTGATATATATGTTGATTATTCCGGTACTATCTGGACCAATCAGATGAAGCGCACGGACGCCGTGCCTGCTGGTGATATGCTCAGTGAGATCGGAAAATGGAGCGAGGCAACCCACGGTGTGACGATGCTAGGTGCCTTGGGGTTTGAAAATACCTATGCTTTTGCTGTTCGTCCTGAAGACGCGGCAAGCAAGCAACTCAAGACGCTGGATGATCTTGCCCGTGTATCGTCGGATTTTGCCTTTGGTACTGACCTTGAATTTCTTGAAAGACCGGAATGGGCAATGGTTAAGGCCGCCTATCCGATCCGGTTTAAAGAAGCGCGGTCGTTTAATCCGACCTTCATGTATCCCGCTTTATCGAGTGGAGAAGTGGATGTGATCTCGGCTTTTTCTTCGGACGGACGGATAGCGGCCAATGGTTTTGTCGTGCTGGAAGACGGGAAGGGCGCCGTGCCATCTTACGAGGCGATGATATTGGTTGCTTCAAGGCGCAGCAGCGATGATAAATTTATCGACGCAATCAAACCGCTCGTTGGTGCGATCACGGTGGAAAATATGCGGGAAGCCAATTACAAGGTCGACCGCGAAGCAAACAAGCAATCGCCCAGACAGGCAGCTCGCTGGCTGGATGAGCGACTTAAAGACGGGAAAGACCACTAGTGACAAGACAGTTTTTTGCGATGTTCCGGCTGCGTTTTCTGGCCGTTCTAATCCCTCTATTCATGGCAGCCGTACCAGCGCAGGCGCAAGTGGCAGTGACCTTTTATTCTCATGATTTCGGAAAAAATTTCCCGCATGCCTTCTTCGTGATGAAGGGCAAACTGGAAAATGGAGAAGCTGTGGATACCAGCTTTGGCTTTACTGCAGTGAATGTCTCGCCGGGTATTTTATGGGGTTCGGTCAAGGGTAAGGTCGAGACACCAAAGGCCAAATATATTACCAGCAGCAACCCGCATTTTACCGTGACCGTGGGGGATAGCAGATATCGAGAGCTCATGGCTCTGGTCGCTAAATGGCGCAACAAACCGCAGAAAAGCTATAGCCTCAACAAGCGCAATTGCGTGCATTTCGCTAGCGAGGCCGTTGCGATATTGGGCTATCGATTCAATGCGAAGACCAAATTCTGGAAAAAGCCGCGCTCGTTCATGGAAGAAGTGATGGCGCTAAATCCGGTGTTGAAGAAATAGGCGGTTAACGCCCGTAGCTCACATCACCATCGTATTATAATGGTGCCAGATGAAAATCGCGACAGACCCGCGATGGGGTGACCATGGAAGCGCGATCTCTCGCAAATCCTTTTCCGATGGCCGGGTGTCATGGCCCAATATATCACCTACACCGGCCTGAATGGCCAGATCGCCGGCTGGCCAGATATCGGCGCGGCCCAGTGCAAAAAGCAGATAGATTTCCGCTGACCAGCGGCCGATGCCTTTGACCTGCGTGAGTAATGCAATCGCTTCTTCATCGTCCTGCGGCAGGTTTTTCAGGTCTAGGCCGCCCGACAAGATCAATTCTGCCAGACTGCGGGCATAGCCTTGCTTCTGCCGCGACAGACCGCAGGCGCGCAGCTCGTCAAAGTCGGTAGCGATCAGCGCTTCGGCGGGACAGCCAGCACCCAATCGCGCTTCCAACTTGTTCCAAACCGCTGCGGCCGACGCCACGCTGACTTGTTGACCAACAATGGTGCGCAGCAAGGTTTGATAACCCTCGGGATTGATTCGCGGCTCCGGATAACCAGCCGCTGTGATGGCTTTTCCAAGCGCTGGTTCTACCTCGCATATGGCGTCCAAGCTCGTCCTGATCGTCTCTTTTGATAGGCCCATTGCGGCTTTGCCTCAGCTTACTGCCCTTTTGGGCTCTTGATTCTTTTCAGTCGAGCGGACATAGCGTGCCGGATTTTGAATGAAAACAGCTTAAGGGGTTTATATGCCAACCATCCACGTAACCGGTCGTACCGGAGAAGAAAAAGCCGTTACCGTCGATAGCGGTATGAATGTCATGGAAGCAATCCGTGACAATGGTTTTGACGAATTACTAGCACTGTGTGGTGGATGCTGTTCTTGCGCGACTTGCCATGTCCATGTCTCTGCCGACTGGAAAGACAAGCTGCCCGCGATGAGCGAAGATGAAGATGATCTGCTGGAAAGCAGCGACCATCGTGATGAGTTTTCACGGCTTAGCTGTCAGATCGAATTGAATGATGATCTGGATGGCTTGAAAGTGAAAATCGCCGAAGAAGATTAAATCCTTCGACAATAGGATATAAAAAAGGGAGCGAATTATCGCTCCCTTTTTTGTGACCGTCTTAGCGCGCTATTGGGTTAGCTTCACAATTGCACGCGGGCTTTCACCGAGGGCTCCGTCTTTGCCGACATTCCAGGTCATAGTCTTATTGGCGCCGTCACTAGCATAGCCATCGGCGCTGTTATTGGTCAAAACCTCACCATCGGTTTCGATCACGAACGTCCCGTCGATCGGTGATATTTCAGGTAACTTCATGCCACCCTTATCCTTCATCGCCATCGCCCCTAACAGGCCGCCCGGCCCTGCCATCGCTGGAGTTAAGATTTCCAGCTCTTTCCCCTTGCGTCTTATGATTTGGACAAAGGGAAATTGCATGGTTGCGTTGGGAATGGAAGGGAAAGCGAAGGTCTGATCAAATCGTCCACTAATGGCATATTCCACCTCGAACATGTTATTGCCGACATATTCTACCCTGTTCCAGCCGTCATATTTGCTAAGCTGCTGGGCGAATTTTTTCAGATTTTCGTCATCGCCGGGAATGGCGCCGCCGAACATCAATCCCATCATCGCCTTTTCCTCGTCATCCTTTTTTTTGCGACGGGCATTGCGATCCTCATGCTCTTGGCGTTTTGTCACAATTTCTTCTTTGCTGCATTCCCGTTCTTCGTAGCGATAGGGCGCATCGGTATCATCGTCAGATGAACCATAGTTTTCATAATCCAGTGCAGTGATCTCACCAGTCTCGTTGTCAATCTTGTTCGAACATTTTATACTGTCAGGATCAAATGAGGTATATTTTCGTCCACTCAAGTTTTTGTCATCGCTAGAAAAAATCTGCATCTGGCCATTATAGAAAAATGTATATTGGCCGTCTTTCTGGAGCAGCAACTTGGAATCGAATTTGCCGGGTATCAGTAAACAGCCGGATAGCAACAACGGCACACATAGCGCGGCCAAAATTTTGAATAGCTCTCTCATTTTCTAACTCTCCCTGTTTCTCGTATATTCCGCATAAAGAGCGATTGCAGCAGCATTAGACACGTTCAAACTTTCCATCTGCGGAGCCATTGGCAGCCGCGCCAGCGCATCGCAATGACCAGCGACATTCTGCCGGAGGCCTTCGCCTTCTGCGCCCATGACCAAGGCTAATTTGCTTTGTCCCATGATGCTGCCGAGCGTTTCGTCGGCATCACCGTCCATGCCGATGCGCCAATATCCTGCTTCGGCAATTTCATCGAGCGCCCGCGCCAGATTAACTACCCGTACCCACGGTACGATTTCCAGAGCGCCAGAGGCCGATTTTGCCAGCGTACCAGATTCGGGCGGGGCATGCCGGTCCTGTGTAACGATGGCTGCGGCATCAAAGGCAGCAGCTGATCGTAAGATGGCGCCAACATTATGAGGGTCGGTTACCTGATCCAGCACCAAGATAGGACGGCCTTTTTCGGCTGCCTTGTCAAGCAAATCGCCGAGCCAGATCTCCGGTAGCGGATCAACATCAAGCACCATGCCTTGATGTGGCGCTTCGCGCGGGATAACCCGGCCAAGATCAGAAACATCGCTATACACAACCGCCAAATCTTCTGGCAGGTCAAGTGTTGCGAGTGCTTCGCGCGTCCCTGATATTTTCTTCACGAACCGATGCGGATTGGCCAGTGCAGCTTCCACCGCATGTCGGCCCCAGAATTTCAAACCGCCGCCGGTTTTCTTCACAGATCTATTTTTGCGTGCCATAACGCTCCTTAGCGGCTCGACTAAAATGACACACCTGTTTTTTTGGGTCTTTTTCGCAGCAAATGCGTGATTTTGAAAGGGCAGGCATTGACACTGGGCCATGCTTTCGTCATTGAGCCGCATCTTGCCAAAAAACGGCTAAGATTAGGCAACCAAATGGACAGGTGGCCGAGTGGTTAAAGGCAGCAGACTGTAAATCTGCCCGCGTAAGCGTACATAGGTTCGAATCCTATCCTGTCCACCATTGTTGATGGCTTTGCCGAGAAGACCGGGGCTTTGCGAAAAGTGGTTTCCTGTCTTCTCGAATTTTGCTACACAATGTGCCACACAAATTTCCGCCAAGTTTGGTTTAACCTAATTTGGCCCCTTGCTTCCGAGGGAACAATATCGGTTGGGACAGTCCAAATATTGGGATGGGACTGGAACCGGAGAGCGCCGCCATGAGCGGAGTACGTTTTCCTCATCTGTTCCCCGTCAGCGATCGATAGACAGATTAGCGTCATAGAATAAGGGAGTATTTTGGTTTCATCGTAGTGACTGTAAGGAACGAAGATGAAAGCAAAATACTCAAAAGCGCCCGCGG